>Ga0224557_1000005_pt1 | contig 379402 bp, 362 predicted proteins | sample 714S31014metaG_FD_180677 | JGI IMG/M metagenome (GOLD analysis project Ga0224557, IMG submission 180677) | Peat soil microbial communities from Stordalen Mire, Sweden - 717 S3 10-14 | ecosystem: Environmental > Terrestrial > Soil > Wetlands > Peat | place: Sweden: Norrbotten County, Stordalen... | reverse complement strand
GATCACCGCCATGCAGCCGGTCTTGCGGAAGTGTTCCGCGATCGCCACCGCCAGCGCAGCGCCTTCCTCGGGGTCGGTGGCCGACCCCAGTTCATCCAGTAGCACCAGCGAATCCGCCGTAGCCGTGCGCGAAATGAAGTCAATATTGGTAACGTGCGCAGAAAATGTCGAAAGATTCTGCTCGATCGATTGGTAGTCGCCGATGTCGGCAAGAATCGCGTCAAAGACCGGCAGCTCCGCCCGATCCGCCGGAACCGGAATGCCTGCCTGCGCCATCAGGGCCAGCAGTCCGACGGTTTTTAGCGTGACGGTCTTCCCGCCAGTATTCGGCCCCGTGATGACCAACTGCCGCCGCTCGCCCTCGAGCTCGACCGTGACGGGAACAATCGCGATATTCTTCAGGTTCAAATTCCGCTCGAGCAAAGGGTGCCGTGCCCGATGCAGAATCAGCGCCGACCGTAGCGGTGGCGCCCCCGCCGGCGGTTCGGGCGGTGCCCCGCCGTCCCGTTTCCCCAAGAACCTAGCCGCGACACAGTTGTAATCTTCGGCGAACCGCGCCTTGGCAAACTGCAACTCCAACTCGCCGAGCACGTCCGCAGCCGCCAGAATCGCCCCCGCGTTCTCCCCGATCTTCCGCGTCATTTCGAGCAAAATCCGGTGCACCTCGGCCAGTTCCTCGTCAATCAGCCGCACCAATTCGTTGTTCTGCTCGATCGTCTCCAGCGGCTCGACAAACACGGTCTGCCCGCTCGAACTCGCGCCATGCACCACGCCCTGCACGCGCCGCTTCTGCTCCACCTTCACCGGAATCACGAAGCGCTCGCCGCGAATCGTGATCAGCTCATCCTGAACCGTCCCTCCCTCGGCCAGCCGCCGCAAATGTCCGCGCAACGATTCCTGAATCAGGCGCTTCTGTTTTTCGATTTCGCGGCGAATCCTCGCCAGCTCCGGCGACGCCCGATCGTCCAGCGTTCCATCCGGCAGAATCTTGTTGCGGAACGTCCGTAGAAAATCAGTGAAATCGACAATCGCCTCGGAAAGTGACGTCACAGCCGTCCATTCCGCCCGCATCGCGGCGGGGGGCTGCCGCACAATCTCCCGCCACTCCGACGCTCGGTCCACAAGCTGAACCACATCGCGAATCTCGGTAGTCTCGAGGGCCGCGCCAGCGATCCGCGATTTCTCAACGAGTTTCTCCACCTCCGGCAGGCCGCCAAATTCAAACCGCCCACCCACTCGGCGGAATTCACGAATCTCCGTCGTAAGCGCATGCTGGTTCTCGATCCAGACACGATCCACTGAAGCTCGCAGTTCAGCAATCCGTCCCTTCCCCAAAGGAGACGAGGCATAACCGGAAAGCAGCTCTCGCAGCGCTTCAAACTCAAGCAGCCGGGCGCTCGAATGTTCCACAGGATGGGGCACAAAGGACATGCGCTCTGATGGTACAACGTTAAGATTGAGTTGAATCACTGAATAACAACCTGGTCTGGTCGCGAATGGCAGAATTGGAAAAGCTGGTTGAAGATCCTCGGGTGCGAATGCGGCGGTCGGGCTGGCCAGACCCGAATGGCGCTTGCGTCGTTTATTGGATGCAACGCTCGCAGCGGGGCGTTGATAATCCCGCGCTCGATGTAGCGGTCGCGGCTGCCAACGCGCTCGGCAAGCCCGCCGTCGTTTTTTTTGCCCCGGTGCCGTTTTATCCGCGCGCTAACCTGCGGCCCTATCAATTTCTGGTCGAGGGCATCCCCGATATCGCCTCCGCACTCGAGAAGCGCGGCATCGGATTTGTACTCCGCCGTTATCCCGACCACAGCCTTCTGAAGTTCTGCGATGAAATTCATCCCGCAATGGTCGTAGGCGATGAAAATCCCATGCGCGAGCCGGACCGATGGCGCGAAATTGCGACGAAGAAGCTGCGCGTTCCCCTGTGGACCGTTGACTCCGACGTAATCGTCCCGTCGCGTTTGATTGAAAAAGAGCAGTACGCGGCGTTCCATATCCGAAGAAAATTGCACGCATACCTCGACCTCTTCCTGTTCAAGCCCGTAAATCCGCGCGCAAAAGTGCGGTGGAAAAAGCCCCGAAATCTGCAGTCATTAGCCCCAAACTTCGACATAACCAAGGCCTGGCTGCTAGACCGCTCCGTCGGCGCCGTGGATACGTTCAAAGGCGGCACAAAGGAAGCCCTTCGCCTCCTGCGCGAGTTCACACACAAGAAACTGGCGCGTTATTCCAAAGACCGAAATCACCCCGAACTCGACGGAACCAGCCGTCTGTCGCCATATCTGCACTTCGGCCACATCAGCCCCCTGACCGTTGCGCTCGCAGTCCGCGACGCCGACGCGCCCAGCGCCGAAAAAGACTCGTTTCTGAACGAATTGCTGGTCTGGCGCGAGCTGGCCATCAACTTTGTCACCTACAACCCGAATTACGACAATTTCGAAAGCGGAGAAAAGTGGGCGCACCGCACGCTGGCCGAACATGCAAAAGATCCGCGTCCTTACCTCTACTCCGAGCGGCAACTCGAAGCCGCCGAAACCCATGACCCGCTCTGGAACGCAGCCCAGCGCCAGATGGTGATCTCCGGCTGGATGCACAACTACATGCGCATGTATTGGGGAAAGAAGATTCTCGAATGGAGCCCTACGCCGGCCGAAGCCTATCGCATCGCGGTCGCCCTCAACGACAAATACGAACTCGACGGCCGCGACCCAAACGGCTACGCCGGAATCGCCTGGTCCATCGTCGGCAAGTTCGACCGCCCCTGGTTCACCCGACCCATCTTTGGCCAGATCCGCTACATGTCAGGCGCCAGCACGGGCAAGAAGTTCGATAGCCGCCGCTACATCGAGCAGCAGATGCAGGCGGACATGTCTTAACGGCCATGGCTCGCGGCACGTCTGTAAGCTTCTATTGCAATCCCGTCGGTTAGCAGTACAATGCAGCAAATCGGTGTGGCAAAGGGGTCCAGAATGGCCACTTCCTCGTTTCTCGGGCCTTTGCACAAACCCTGGGTTTCAGCTTTACTGCTGGCGTCAGCGCTGACTTTTCCTGGCGCTGCAGTCCTCGCGCCCTGTTCCGACGCGCAATCGGCGGACGCCGAGCAAAATGCGCCGCCTCCCCAGGAAGCACAGCCACAAACCCCTCAGTCGCCCGACACGCAGAATGCCCAGCCTGAGGCCCCGATATCGAACCCTGCATCGACCTATGACCGGACTATCTTTCAGAAACCAATTCCCGCCGATCAGCTAACGTTCCTGAATCGTTTCGCCGGCTCAACATCGAACGACCCGATTCGCGACAAGCAGTATCGCAAGCTGATGAAGCTGGTAATTCCCAACTGCATCTTTCACTACGGCTGGGACATCATGCTTGCTGATGCCCTCGAAAAGGTGCTCTCCGGTTCGAATCTGCCGGTTCGAATCCAGGATGGCCGCTATCTGATGGTCTCTGGGCGCAGCGGCCCCTACCTCGGCGGCCGTGGCTTTATGTGGATCGATATGAAGGATGGCATTGCCCTTGGCGGTTTCTATTTCCATCCCACCAACGGCGAACCTACGCCCACCCTCACGATCTTCTCAAGCCAAGTCAGGGAGGCGTCCCTGAGGCTGAGCCAGCTTCCCCCCGCCTTTGCCGAAGACTTGCGCCAATGGGACCGCCGAGTCCAATGTCCCAGCGGTTACGACGCGGTACTTCATCACCGGGTCCAACCAGAAAATCCTGCTGGAGCACGATGAGGACTATTGCGCACGGCTTCGGAGAACAACCGGGCCTACCGACGATTGCGAGCAGATGAATGCCGATGCCGCCGACATCGACCTGAACGCTGCTTACTATCTCGACCAGACCAACCACGCCACGAATGCCACCGCGTGGATGATCGTCGGGGCAGACCAAACGGCATGGATCCAGGTCCGGGACGACACCTGCCGGGCTCGTCCCGACCGTCTGAGGTGTCGCATTCGCCTGACCCGTGACCGCATCCACGTGATCGTAAACGCCCTACCCAGTCCCCAGCACAAGTAGCCATGAGACGGGTGAAACTGCCGACCTTTGCCATTCCCGCCCCTCCTCCGTTCCATCACTCCGGTTACTTGCCTCCCCTCCCCGTTCGCGGTGGAATGAAACGGGGAGTCTGTCTATGGGACGAGCATTCGGATTTCTAGGCACGGTCGCCACGCTGGCGATCGGCATGTACATCTATTCGCTGCAGGTAAGGGCGATCGATCCCACGGCGGCCTCGGCACGCGGGCCTGAGGTGGCGACGATCGCGGGCGTGAAGAACGATCTCATCGCAATCGCAAACGTCGAGCGCGCCTATCAGGCTAGCGAAGGCAAGTATGCGTCGCTCGACGAACTGGTCTCTGGAAACTACCTCACCATCAAGCGCGAGCGCCCGCCGTACGTTTACGACGTCGACGTTTCTTCCGCCGGCTTTCGAGCTACGGCCACTCGCACCACCAAGGGAGCTCCCGCGCAGCTCTGGGTCACCGAAAGCATGGAAGTCCAGAGCTCCAATTAACAAATGTGATCGGCGAGCGTGAGCAACAGAGAGTCACTTAGTGCCCTCGGGTTGCACTACCGGCGCATCTCGTCTTTCCGTTTTACGTTGACACCGGCGTTGCAACCCGCTACGCTCCCCTTCTGAGACTGGCTGCCTGCGCGAAATGCGGCGGTCCGAGCCCATTCCTCTTCAATTTGTGCTGCAAATCCTTGCGCGGAGCGTTTTGGCTGTTGTGTGCCACGTCAATAACTTTTATTCCCTATCCCCGAGGTTGATCGCAATGAACATTAAAAGATATCCCAAGGGCCTCACGCTGTTTTTCGTACTACTAGGCGCCCTAGTATTCACGGCATTGGCTCCGGCCCAGGTAACCCTTACTCAACTCAGCCAAGATACCTTCACCGACACCCCCAGCCAGCACGATACCGAGGTTGAGCCCGGCACGTTTACGTGGGGCTCAACCATCGTGACTGGATTCCAGGTGGCGCGCATTTTTGGCGGAGGCGGTGCGGACATCGGGTTCGCCACTTCGACGAACGGCGGGGCAACCTGGACCAACGGATACCTGCCCGGAATTACGATCTATCAGGGCAATGGCCTCAATGATGCCGCCAGCGACGCCGCCGTCGCTTATGACGCTCTGCATAAAGTTTGGCTGATCTCGACCCTCCCGATCGATGCCAACGGCAATACTTCGGTTGCGGTCAGCCGCTCGGCAGATGGCCTCACGTGGGACAAGCCCGTCTCGGTAACCAAACTCGGCTCGCCTGACAAGAACTGGATCGTGTGCGACAGCACCGCCACCAGCAAATATTATGGCCGCTGCTACTCCGAGTGGGACGACACTTCACAGAACGACCTGATCGAGATGAGCACGTCAACGGATGGCGGCCTGACTTGGAGCAAGGAGTCGCCTACGGCTGCTCAGGACGTCGGTGTGGGCGGTGTGCCGTTGGTGCTGCCGAACGGCACCGTGGTGGTGCCCATAAACGGTTTCAATGGCGTGATCGCCTTTACCTCTACCAACGGGGGCACGAACTGGAACAAGGCGGTCACAATCTCCAGCGACCCAACCCATATCGAAGGAGGCAACTTGCGCAGCGCCGGCCTTGTTGCCTCGGCGATCGACGCAGGAGGCAAGGTGTACGTGGCGTGGCCCGACTGCCGCTATCGGCTGAACTGCTCCGAAAATGACATCGTCTACAGCACGTCCAGGAACGGCACGAAGTGGACTGCGGTGAAGCGCGTTCCCATTGATGGTACGTTCAGCACAGTGGACCACTTCATCATCGGCCTGGGCATTGCGCCCGGCACCAAAGGAACCACCGCCCATCTTGCCCTCGCCTACTACTATTACCCGGTATCGAACTGCACGGCTGCGTGCGAGCTTTATGCCGGCTTCATCCAGTCCTCGACCGGCGGGGCAAAATGGAGCGCTCCGGAAACGCTGGCCGGGCCCATACAGCTGGCCTGGCTGCCTAACACGTTCTCCGGTTACATGGTGGCCGATTACGTTTCGATTGGATTCGGGGGCGGGAAGGCATTTCCAATTTTCGCCTCGGCCCAGACCAAATCCGGGTCGGTATTCCACGAAGCGATCTACACGACCGCGAGCGGGCAGGATGCCTCCGTGCCCGAGCAAGAGTATCTCTCATCCGAGGAAGACGTTCCGGTTCCGAATGCGCATTCCGATCACGGACCGAGAGAGTTCCTCGATCAGGAAGACAGAATTCCCGTTTCCGGGAAGAAGCCTCCCGAGCGCGACTAGCCTTCTTTATGCCGTCGCATCTTAGTTGCACAGGCCGTCATTGAATTAAAGATGACGGCCTTTTTCGCGTTCGGCGAGTCAGAACACCAGCTAGAACGTTTTCCTTGAATCCAGCAGAATGGTCACCGGACCTTCATTTACCAACTCTACCTGCATCATTTCCTGAAACCTCCCCGTTTCACACTTCAGCCCTGCGCGGCGCACTTTCTCGACAAAGTATTCGTAGAGTTGGCGCGCTGGCTGTGGCGGAGCGGCGGCCTCGAACGAGGGCCTCTTGCCTCGGCGCACGTCGCCGTAGAGAGTGAATTGAGATACGGCGAGAATCGCACCCTCGACATCGACAACGGAAAGGTTCATCTTTCCGCCGGCATCCTCAAAAATGCGCAGACCGATCACTTTGTCGGCAAGGTAATCGGCGTCGGCCCGTGTTTCGCCCGCACCGACACCCAGCAAAACCAATAACCCGCGGGCAATTTCGCCGGTGATCTTGCCATCGATGGTCACCTTCGCCCGGCTCACGCGTTGAACGACGGCGCGCATTCAGCGGCTCGCCTCGACGAGAAGCAGCATTTTCACGCTCCAATCGTCCCACGAGTGGTGAACGCTCGCAAGGTACGCGTCTTGAACGATAGCTTTTCAATTACAATGGCGCACGAGCAAGTATTGACCTTAATGGCAATTTCGTTGTCAAAAAAGAAAACAGAGGAGACATCATGAAGAGCAAATTATTCGCACCAACCCTACTGGCAGTAATCATGCTATTCGCCGCTTGTGATACCGCAAAGAAAACCGCAGCGGAAGCGGCCATCCAGGGAGCCCAGACTGCATATTCGGCTGTGGCCGACCAGGCAACCCAATATGTCCCCGATCAAGCGAAAGACGTGCAAACATCGATCCAGGCCGCCAAGGATGCGTTTGATAAGGGCGATTACAGCGCAGCCCTTGAAGCTTCCAAGAACCTGCCGGAAAAAATAAAAGCGCTGGCCGCCGCAGCATCGGCAAAGAAGGACGAACTGACAGCCAAGTGGACCGAAATGAGTTCCGCCATGCCGGGCCTTGTGGCCGCCGCCCAAACCAAAATGGACGCGATGTCAAAAAGCCACAAGCTACCCGCTGGCGCCGCCGACAATATGGCCTCAGTGAAGCAGGCATGGACCGACGCTTCGGCAGCGTTCCAATCGGGCAAGCTGCAAGACGCGATGTCCAAGGCATCCGCAGCCAAAGACAAACTGATGGAGCTTCAAACCACGCTCGGAATGAAGCCCGCAGCATAAGACCACCGATTGCATCTGGAGTTTGGCCGGGCGAGGACATCGCCCGGCTAATTTTCGTTGCGCGCTGTTTCATCGTGCGCGGTTTGACCGCTCTCGCGGCTAGCGATTAGGATGCCGAAGTCTTTGCTGGGCCGCCGGAGCCTTTGCATAGTTTCCCGTTCCCTTTTAGACTATTGGCTTCGACTTCATCCAATACTGTGAGCCGAACGCAATCGTAAATCGGAAAACGCCGGCCCGAACCGGGCCGCGATCCCTGACTCAGAAACGAGGAGAACATGGCAGCTGTTGATGAAAAAGTGAAGCAGATTATCGTGGAGCAATTGGGTGTGGACGAGGGCGAAGTCACACCCAGCGCTTCGTTCGTCGACGACCTCGGCGCCGATTCGCTCGACACCGTCGAACTGGTCATGGCTTTCGAGGAAGCCTTCGACATCGAAATTCCCGACGAGGACGCCGAAAAGATTCGCACCGTCGCCGACGCCGTCGACTACATCGGCAAACACGCGAAGGCAGGCAAGTAATTTGGCACGGCGGGTCGTCATCACCGGCATCGGCATGATCTGCTCGCTGGGCCATACCAGCAGCGAGGTATGGCCGGCGCTCACCGCCGGAAAAAGTGGGGTCGATCGCATCACCGCCTTCGATGCCTCCGCGTTTGCCTGCCAGATTGCCGCCGAAGTCCGGAATTTCGACCCTCTCAATTTCATCGAGAGAAAAGAAGTAAAAAAAATGGGCCGCTTCATCCACTTTGCGCTCGCCGCGTCGGATGAAGCCGTTCGGATGTCGGGCCTGAAGATCACGCCCGAAAATGACGAACGCGTCGGCGTTCACATCGGTTCCGGCATCGGTGGATTCGATGTGATCGAACGCGAGCACCAGGCGCTCATCGACGGTGGTCCGCGCAAGATCTCGCCCTTTTTCATCCCCGCCGCCATCATCAACCTCGCCGCCGGACATGTTTCTATGAAGTACGGCGCCAAAGGCCCCAATGAAGCCACGGCCACGGCCTGCACCACCAGCGCTCATTCCATCGGCGATTCCTTTCGCATCATCCAGCACGAGGATGCCGACGTCATGATCGCAGGTGGTGCTGAAGCCGCCATCACTCCCATGGGCGTAGGCGGATTCGCTGCTATGCGCGCGCTTTCCACCCGCAACGACGATCCGGCTCGCGCCAGCCGTCCCTGGGACAAGGATCGCGACGGCTTCGTCATGGGTGAAGGCGCCGGCATTTTGATCCTGGAAGAACTGGAGCATGCCCGCCGCCGCGGCGCGACCATCCTGGCCGAAATCGTCGGTTATGGCATGAGCGCGGACGCCTATCATATGACGCAACCCGCGCCCGAGCATGAAGGCGGCTATCGCGTCATGCGCAATGCGCTGCGCGACGCCAAACTGGAACCGGACGCTGTCGGCTATCTCAACGCCCACGGCACCTCGACACCCATCGGCGACACGCTAGAAGCACACGCCATTCGCAACCTGTTTGGGAAGCGCGTGCCGGTCAGTTCCACCAAATCCATGACCGGCCACTTGCTGGGCGGAGCAGGCGGTTTGGAGGCAGGAATTACGGTGCTGGCGCTACGCGATCAGATCCTGCCGCCAACCATCAACCTGGAAAATCAGGATCCCGAAACCGACAGCATGGATTTCGTCCCCAACCAGGCACGGAAAGCCACCTTCGAATATGCCATGTCGAATTCTTTTGGTTTCGGGGGAACGAACGGAGCACTGCTCTTCAAGAAGTGGAAAGAATAGAGCAAAGGTCAGAGGTTAGATTGCAGAGGTAAAAGCCTTCAGAGCGTTGGGTTTCACCTCTGCAATCTAACCTCTTACCTCTGCAATCGTCCTACTTCATGGCATCAATCATCACATAAAGCTGCGTGGTGTCGGTTACTTCGACATACGGTTTCCCGCCCTTCTTATTGCTGACAATGTAGATCGTCGGCGTGTGCTGAATGTGCAGGCTCATGCCCAGATCCTTGTCCGCCTTCACCAACGCCGCTAGTTTTCCATCCGGATCGATCGCAAACGGCAGGCCCACCTTGTGTTCAGTAGCGAATTTTTCCGCAAATCCGTGCAAGGTCTGCGGCATGATCTCAAACTGATGTTGAAACACTTCCAGGCGAAATTCGTTGCCCAACTCCTTCGAATGCGTGTCGAAGTAGCGCGCCAGAATTGCCGCATCCAGGGACCAGTTGTGCATGGGAAGCGGGAAGTCATGCTGGATCAGCGGGATCTTGTAGGTGTGTGAGGCCTGGTCGAGCAGGGGCGCCACGCGTCCGCACTGCGGGCATTGCATGTCCTCAAAAACCACCAGCGCCATCTGCGCCCCCTTCGGCGGGCGCAGCGCGTCCGGCACATCATCCGCAAAAACGGGCAGGCAAAGCACGAGCGTCAGTAGGCAAATAAACAGCCAAACAAAATGCGGGATTTCCTGTCGAATCTTCATAGTCTGATTTCTATGCACTTGGATTTAGACGCACGCCGATCCGGCTGCATCGACACAAGCAATGCTCCTATGTTACCGAATTCATCTCATTCGTGCACCTTCAATGCCTACGCGGCGATTACCCCGGAATCATCACCTTCTCCACATAACAGTCGCCATCTGCCCAGTTTCCTCTCCACCCTTGTGACCGATGTTCTGGCATAATCTCGGACCGGAGGAGACACCGTGAAAGACCTGCGCTTCATTGTTCTGCTTTGCCTTTTCGCAAGCGCGCTCCCGGCAATTACCGCGGCGCAGACCAGTCCTGCCAACTCCGCGCCCGCCCCGACCAGCGCTGCTCCCGCTCTGGCCCAACCCAGTGTCGGCGAATCTCCGCAGGACACAATTCTGGAATACTCTCCTCCTCCCGCCAGTTCGAAGACAACCGGTCTGAACGCTTATGTCACCGGCTTTGGCGCATCCAAGCGCGTCGTCGTTTGGGACAACACGATCGCCAAGGCGACCGTCCCGGAGACGCTATTTGTCTTCGGACACGAGATGGGGCATTACGTCTTGCATCACATTCCCAAAGAGATTGCCATCGACGCCATCATTCTGCTGTTCTTGCTCTACCTCGGGTACCGTCTTTCGCGCGCGATGCTGGCGCAATGGGGTCAGCAATGGGGGATTCGTGACCTGCGGGATTGGGCGTCACTCCCGGCCTTGATGTTCGTAATCACGGTGCTCGCATTCTTGGCGACTCCCGTGTTCAACGCCGTCAGCCGCCATTTTGAGCACGAGGCGGACCGTTATGGCCTCGAGGTGATCCACGGAATCGTACCTAACCCGAACCAGGTCGCGGCCCACTACTTCCAGAAAAGTGGAGAGAAGAACCTGGCCGACCCTGATCCGAGTGAATTTGCCAAGATCTGGTTCTTCGATCATCCCACCCGAAAGGAACGGGTGCACTTCGTAGCTAGGTACAATCCGTGGTCGAAAGGCGAGGAAACACGATACGTAAAGTAAAGCAATCTGAAGCGACACGCGTTCCGGCAGGCAATTTGTCCTGAATCACGACGGTGGTTTGCTCGGGTGGGAAGAGTGCCGCTTACTTCAAATCATTCGGCTGAAGGTTATAGAAGTAATAAAACCGCAATCCCAAAATCTGTCCCGGAAACTCTTTCGGGAGCGGCGGAAACGGATTAGACGCCGTGATGCTGGCCCACGCCGCTCGATCGAGCGGCACATCGCCCGACGACGTATGCAGCGTCATACCGCTGACGTCGCCGTTTTTCTGGATCACGAACTCAATCGACAGCTTGCCCTGCTTCAGAATCGGAGGGTACACCGACGGCGGCATCAGGTTATACCAGTTCGCCTTCACTACCTGAACCACCCGCGTCAGATATGGGCCAAAATCCACACCCATCGTGTCGGTCAGAATCTCCGCCTGATCCAACGCCTTCGCCCCGGTTCGGCCTTGCGGAAATCCGTAATCACCGGCATCTCCGCGTCCGGCATAGTGTCCGCGATTCGCGGCCGCCGCCTGCGTCGCCTGTTCAATGGCCGACCCCGGCGTCATGGAGGAATTGAAGTTCGGAACTCGGCTCCCGCCCTGCGGAGGCGTCTGCAACTGCGCAACCTGGTCGTTCTGTCGTGGTTGCGCAAATCCCGATCCCGGCTGCGGGTTTTGCTGCGGCGCGGGTTGCTGCGGCTGTTGTGGCGGAGCCTGGTTCTGTGCAGCTTGCGGCGGAGGTTGCGCCGGCGGCGCTTGCTGGCCGCTTAGCCCCGGCGGTCCCGGACGCGTGCTTTGGAGAAGTTTTCTTAGCTCTTCGCGATTGATCTGCGGAGCCTTGCTCGTAGCAATCCGGTCCTTATCCGAGATGAACTTTGAGTCCGGACGGCGCGTTACCTTCTGTTGATCCGGCGGCAACTCCAGGAACGTTGCATCTTTATCCCGGTCCACATCCGCACGCAGCTCCAACGGGATTGTCCGATGCGGCAACCAAGCGACCAGCTTTTCGCTATTCCACAGCAAAATTACGATGAAAAGGTGCAGGATGATCGACAGCCAGATCGCTTCCCGCTTGCGCGCCCGCGATAGGTCATCCTGCAGTTGAATCAGAAGATGCGGAACATCGTCCGGATTAAACTGCCGGTAGGCCGTTTCCCAATGCTGTGCTTCGAAAAGGTCTCGGTGCTCAGTCGAAGCCGGGGACGACGAAGAGGGATCGCGGGACGGAATTTGGGTGACTGGCATCAGGCAGCGACTACAAACTTAGAGCCGCAAACAAGCCCCGCAGTTGCGTAAGGTGTTGCGTAAAGTTACGTAAACAGTGGGACTAGCGGCGTTATTGTCTATTGTCGCATTTTTTGCGCGGCCCAAGTGAGTACCTGAGTAATGAACAACGAAGAGAGCGAAATGCAGTCTTCTCCGTGCATCCGCGTGGGGAACTGTGTTCTGGCGCGCTACGCTGTGACTCCGATTCGCCCCGCATGCCGCACGATCTCTGCCAGGATCTCAAGAGCCAGCGCGAGCGCCTTCCGCCCATCCTCAAGCGAAACAACAGGGTCCGTTCGCGAGCCTACGGCTTCGAGGAACGCCTTGATTTCTGCCAGCAACGGCTCCTCGGCCACAATCGACGGTTTCCCGACCTGGATTTGCGGATTCGCGCTTGGTTGCTCTCCGCGACCGACCGAAAACACCAGCACATCCTGCCGCCCGTAATCGATCGAGATATATTGTCCTTCCTGAAAGAAGCGCAATTTGCGGACCCGCTCGGTTGAGACCCGGCTGGCGGTGAAGTTGGCGACGCAGCCCGATTCAAACTCGACGCGCACATTGGCAATATCGACTTTGCCCGAGAGAATCGGCAGCCCAACCGCCCGGATCTCCTTGACCTGCGACTGCACGAACGTCAACACAATATCAAGGTCGTGGATCATCAGATCGAGCACCACGTCAACGTCAAGCGCTCGCGGCGTAAACACACTGAGCCGGTGCACTTCAAAGAACATTGGCTTGCGAATCACCGGCAGCGTCGCGCGCACAGCGGGATTGAAGCGCTCCAGGTGACCAACTTGCGCAATGCGTTTGTGCTCCGCAGCCACTCGTACCAGTTCATCCGCTTCCGCCAGCGAGGCGGCAAGCGGCTTCTCGATCAGCACGTCCACACCGGCTTCCATCAGAGAGCGCGCCACTTCGAGGTGAAGCACGGTTGGAACCGCCACCGACGCAGCTTGGACCTCACTGTGCGTGGTGAGCATCTGGAACACCGAGCCAAAGGCCTTGCAGCCAAACTCGTGCGCGACCGAATCGGCTCGAGAAGTATCGGGATCAACAACGCCAACCAGCCGCACGCTGCCAGCCTGCTGTAACGAGTGATACACGCGAGCGTGGTTGCGTCCAAACGCGCCCACGCCAACGACGGCAACATTGATGGTGGATTCCTGACTCAGGCTGGTCTCCGGGGTGAAAACAACTTGCTATTCTCGCAGTTCGTGCACCGATAGCAAAGGCCAAACTCTGTAATTACGGTGGGAATCATTCGGCTCCGTCGCCCGGGACCGCAATACGGTTCTGTCGCGCTACATCTTCTTCAACAGCGCAATCTGTCCCGCATGATACGCGGCATGCTGCGCCAAGCCGTGCAGCATGAAATAGAACGTGTAATGCGCGCCCCGCTTGCCCGGAACCTGTTTGGTCAAGGATGACTGGGGAAACTTCTGCACTGCATCGATCAGGTCCTCATGCGTCCTGCGCAGGTGTTCGAGCGCTTTCTGCCAGGCTGTAGCGCTGGTATCGGCAACTGGCGGGAAATTCTCCTCGTTCGAGAGGACAACTGCTACTCCAGTCATGCGACGGCGAACGGCTCCGTCCCAGGCCGCAATGTGCAGCACCAGTTCCCAGATGCTATGCGCGTTTGGCTGCGGATGCGCAGCGGCCTGCGCGGCCGTCACACCTTTTAGGACTTCGAACAGCGCATCGCCGTGCCATGCTTCTCCGTCAAAGGCGCGGCGCAACTCGTCGGCAATCCGAGCGGTTTCAGTCATCGTTCCGCCTCCTGCTGCGGTCGTTTGTTTATTCCCTCATCCCGCGGTCACGCTGATTCCTGCATCGTCGGCTGCGTGTGCGATGGCTTCACCATCCAGCAGTAAACAACGGCCTGCATCTACTGCCAGGCAGCTTGCTCCCGCACGCTTCATGGCGTCAATCGTCGCCAAGCCGATTACCGGGACATCGAATCGCATATCCTGCGCCGGCTTGGCAATCTTCACCACGGTGAGCGCGCGGCTGAGCAGCGAAGCGTGAAGAACTGCAGATTCCTCCCCCCCACTTCGTTCGGGGTCGGAATGACAACTTTCGGAATCCAGGCTGCGCATGATCTGGCCGGCTCGCTCTATCGTCGCGTCCGTGCCTTCCATGGCCTCGACGGCAACACATGCTCCTTCGGCAATCACTACCGTCTGGCCAATGTCGTACTCTGCCAGTCTCCTAGCAACCAGGCGTCCGTACTCGATATTCTTCAGTTCCTGTTCGTTTGGAACCCTTCGAGTCAGCACGCCTGATTTCGCCAGCAGCGGTTCGAGGAGGGCCGTCGAATTTTCCAGCATGATGCCCTCCTCGGCCAGCACCTTCGCCACTGCGCCGAGCAGCGAATCTGTATTCCGCGTCCCTAGCGAAAGCAGCAGTTTCGCCAGCCGCCAATCGGGCTTGATCGCGGAAAAAATCTGCTTGTGCTTGACCTGACCGGCCATGATGGCGCGCGTGACACCCTCGGCTTTGAAGGTGTCTATGAGCTTCGACAGCTCACCCAGCGATAGCCAGTGAACCGACGCGGCACCCTTCGTTTCGATCTCCGGGAACGCCTCTTCCTTGATCGCAGCTACCACGACGTCACACCCCTGCGCTCGTGCCGCATCCAGCACAAGGAAGGGGAACTTGCCGTTGCCTGCTATGAGACCAATCTTGACCGGGAGTGACATGCGCAAGCCATTGTAAACGAGGTGGTTAGGGATTGCTCGCCCAAGGGGCCCCGAGATAATGATTAAATAACTCAATTTTTGTATTGACAAAATTAAGTTTGTAGTTGATTATAGTCACGTTATATGCCGAGGTTCTAATGGATATTTCGAAAGCCCAATGTTCAGATTGCACGCGTCCTCTGCAAATCACCCGCATGGCATGCCCATCGTGCAAACTCGTGGTGGAGGGCAATTTCGAGGTCTCGCCTTTGGCGCGGCTCAGCGTGGACGATCAGGCATTTGTCATGTCCTTCGTTCGCCACCACGGCTCGATCAAGAAAATGGAGGAGGTATTCGACATCAGTTACCCGACGGTGAAAAACCGCCTGAACGCGATCGGGGCCGCGCTGGACCAGAATTTCGCCGCGCCTTCACCCAATCTCTACGTCCTCGAGCAACTCGCCCATGGTGAACTCACTGTGGAAGAAGCGCTCGAAAAACTCAGCTAAACGAACAAAGAAACCATCAAGGAGAAACTATGTCCGCCGAAACAAGAAAAGTCCTGGAAATGCTGGCTGAAGGCAAAATTACGCCCGAAGACGCCGACAAGCTCCTGGAAAAACTCTCATCGCAACCAGCCGCCGAAGCGAAACCCGGGGGAGCGCCGTCTTTGCCGTCGAATGCGTCGGCGGCCAAACCGCGCTTTCTGCACATTGCGATTGACAAGCCGGATGAGAAGCAGGTCAACGTTCGCATTCCGCTGGCCTTTGCCCGCTCAGGGAGCAATCTGCTGGCCGTACTCCCGACGCGAGTTCGTGAGAGATTGGCCGAGCAGGGAATTGACCTTTCCGAAGACGGCCCCTTCGACCCCAAGAAGTGGGAAAATTTGGGCGAAGACTCCGCGATTGAAATTGAGAAGGGGAGCGGAAAGAAAGTAAGAATCTACTGTAAGTAGCGCGGGGACAGGCGGCCTGCACGCAGTGGCCAACGTCAGGTGATCAGTGGGCCCACGGATTATCTCAAGCCCCCGCGTTTGTTCTGGCAGCTACTTAATGACGCCGCGCTCTGACTCTTCGATGAAGCGGATTAGCATCTCAACATCGTCCGCGCGGTCGGGTTCGTTTTTCAGCTTCTCGATTGCTTGCGACGTGTTCAGTTTCGAGGCCAGCAGCACCTTGTACGCGTGATGAATCTTCTTGATGCGATCTTTCGTAAAGCCGCGCCGCTCCAGACCGACCGCATTCAAACCGTAGGCATGCGTTCCGCGTTCGGCCGAGGTTTTCGAGAACGGCAGCACATCGCGCGTGATGGTCGTACCGCCGCCGATGAACGCATGGGTCCCGATCCGCACGAAATGGTGCACTGGACACAGAGCGCCCACCGTAGCCCAATCCTCCACAGTGACGTGCCCGCCTAGGGTGGCCGCATTGGCCATGATGATGTGGTTGCCGATGTGGCAATCGTGGGCAATGTGCGTGTAGGCCATGATCAAGTTGTGGCTGCCAACGCGCGTCACGCCCCCGCCCTTGGTAGTGGCGCGGTTGATGGTTACATATTCGCGAATCTCGTTGTGGTCGCCAATCTCAAGACGCGTCGGTTCGCCCTTGTAAGAAATGTCCTGCGGGGCGAGGCCAATCGAGCAGAAAGGATAGAAACGGTTGTCGGCTCCGATTTTTGTGGGGCCTTCCATCGCTACATGAGAGAGCAGGTGGCAACGCTCGCCGAGTTCGACGCCGGCACCAAGCACGCAATAGGGACCAACCTCGCACGAGGGATGTACTTTGCTGGCAGGGTCGAGAATCGCAGTGGGATGAATGGACATCGCGGAATTTGTAATTGGTAATTTGTGATTTGCAATTTGTTTTTGAGACTGGCGATTGTGAAATCACAAATTACAAATTGGAAGTTACAAATCTCCTCCCGCCGTCTCCGCGGCTCCCGAGCCCATCGCCCGTGGCACCAGGCGGCACGTCACGGTAGATTCGGCAGCGACTGTTCCGTCTACGTAAGCCTTGCCTTCCAAACGCGCGGCGGTCTGGCGCCATGCCCGCACTTCGACTTCGATGCGCAGCTGATCACCGGGCACGACTGGACGGCGAAACCGCGCCTTCTCGATGCCCGTAAATACCATCAGCATGTCGTCGCGATTGGGGACTTCCGTTAGCAGGAGCAATCCTCCTGCCTGCGCAATCGCCTCCACAATCAATACGCCCGGCATGATTGGTTTGTCGGGGAAGTGTCCCTGGAAAAATGGCTCGGTGATGGTCACGTTCTTCAGCGCAACTATTTTCTTCATGCGCTCCAGTTCAAGCACGCGATCAATCAGCAGAAAAGGATAGCGATGCGGCAGGATCTTGAGGATGTCGCCAATCTCCATCTTGGTCTTCGCCTCCGAGGCCGCGTCTTTTCTAGTTTGTGCGGTGTCAGTCATACCGTTTCATCTCGGCGCGAAGATTATACTGTAGCGCACGTCGGCGGGCGGGCGGGCGATCCGAAAGTGATTCTGCATAGATCGTTGGGCTGAGTTTTCGATGGCGACAAATCGCCTCCGCCCCGCTCTTTTTCGGCGCTAGCAGGCGCGGACAGGAGTGTCCGCGCCACACTTCTGTACATCCCGGCCGTGCGATACTTATTGTATGTTTCTGCTCGATGCAACGCCCCGGCTGGAGAACGATCCGAAATCGGTGAAGGTCCAGTTGACGACAGGCGAGGGCGTGCAGATTGAGTGGAAGGACGGCCACCGGTCGGTATATACGTTCAAATTCCTGCGGGATGCGTGCCCTTGCGCGCTCTGCGAAGAGGAGCGCGGCAAGGCGGGGCGGAAAGCTGGCGAACCCGAAAAACCGGCGCCGGGCACACTGCCGATCTTCAAGCCGGCGGTCAAAGCGCTGGCCGCCGAACCGGTGGGCAAGTATGCACTGAAGTTCTCCTGGAACGACAATCACGATCTGGGACTTTATTCCTGGGCGTACCTGCGCGAAGTCTGCCCGTGCGGGGAATGCGCCAGAAAAGCCGGTTAGGGCCGGAGACCGCCGAGCCGATCAGAGAAGTGGACCTCGATCAAAGATCGTGATCAGAGACCGTCATCATAGACGATCGCCGATCTGCCGGGTAAGCGCGGCAGCTACCGTGTGCAACTCCGAGAGCTGGCCTTTCTGGAAGTCGATTTCTTCGTGGCTCAAGTCTTCTTGTATAGCGCAGCAGAGGTGGTACGCAGCGCGAATCCGCTCGGCAGCCAAAAGGGAGTCTACGCCAGCGCTCCCTTGCTCAGACAGCTTTGAAGCAAGCGACTGCTGCGCGGCCCAGGCAATGTTGCGCACGCGATTCAGCGCATCCCGAAAGTCGTCGAGCAGACGTGGGTCCAACTCGTCGTAATGCAGGAGCTTTTCAAGGGCGCGCAAGTCCGAAATCGCGGTCTTCAACTTCCCGGAAACGGCAGAATTGCTATTTCGCTTACCAGCCAAGACATCCTCCCAGCTAAGTTCGAGGTTAATGTGTTTGAAGCAACTGCGGAAGATTCCGAAGGGTCTATGCCGGTAACGAAGGGAGCAGAGAGAATTAGCAAAAGATTAGAGAAACGTTGCTTTGAGGACAGGCCAAGGCAATGAAAACCGCATGGCTTTGATTGAACTGGCGGGCTTGACTTCTCAGAAAGGCCGCAGCAACATTACTCCACGCTCGGGTACCTTCTTCAGGAGTAACCCTCATGTTGGTCTCTCGCTTTCGCATCGGAATCTACGGTCTCGTTCCCCTGATAGCCTGCCCAATCCTTCCCGCCGCATTTGGCCAGCAGCCTGACACTTCTGGCATTCAGAAGATCGATCACGTCGTCTTCATCGTGAAAGAGAATCGCACCTTCGACAACATGTTCGGGGCATATACCTCGACGTACGGGACGAAAACGTGCGCACTTTCCACGGGACAAACGATCCCGATGACGCGCGCCGCCGATCGCTATCCCCACGACATCGACCACAGCTATGAAGCGGCGCTGCTGGCAATCAACGGCGGGAAGATGAATCAGTTCGATCTCATCGATCTGGGCTTCCAACCGAGCGGAGATCTGTTCGGCGATTTCCTGACCTGCCGCCAGTTCGAGAGCGCCGACATCCCTAACTACTTTGCGTACGCAAGGCATTTCGCGCTGGGAGCGAGAATGTTCTCGTCGCTGCATGGGCCGAGCATGCCCAATCACCTTTACACGATTGCCGCCGATTCGTTTGGCGTGCTCGACAACCCATTCCGCACGGCCAGCGGCAACAGTTGGGGATGCGATGCGCCGGCGGGCGAACTTGTGCGTATGATGCAACCCGATGGCATCGTCACGGCCGAGTTTCCGTGCTTGAGCGGCGTCACCACCATGGCAAACTCGCTCGACAACGCTGGCGTGAGCTGGAAATACTATGCCCCGCCGAGCACCGACCCGGGATACATCTGGTCGACTTTTGATGCGATCAACGAAGTCCGCAACGGAGCCGACTGGGCGAAGGTCGTGGACACGAGCAACTTCGTCTCCGATGTGCAGAATAATCAGCTACCATCCGTGAGTTGGGTGATTACACCGGACTGGCAGAGCGAGCATCCGGACTCGAGCACTTGCGAAGGCGAAAATGCAACGGTGACCGAGTTGAATGCGATCATGAGCAACTCGGCTTTGTGGAATACAACGGCGGTGTTCATTGTGTGGGACGACTTTGGCGGCATGTATGACCATGTTGCCCCGCCCGATGTAGACACGTTCGGCCTGGGGCCGCGCGTGCCGCTGCTGATCATCTCGCCATACGCGCGGCCAGGTTACATTTCGACCACGCAGTATGAATTTTCGTCGGTGCTGAAGTTCATCGAAAAGCGGTTTAACCTTCCGGCGCTCAGCACGCGCGACGCCGGCGCCAACGACATGGAGGACAGTTTCAATTTCAATCAGAAACCGCTGCCGCCGCTCATTCTAACGACGCGAACCTGCCCGCTGGTTTCGGCGACACAAGCCGAGATGGGGACGGGCGTGAAGAACCTGGCGAGCACGGCGATCACGCGCCATCTGGAGCTCTATAACTCACGACCGACGATGCTGACCATCGATTCCATTGCGAGCGCGAGCCCGCAGTTCGCCATCAACCAAAGCTGCCCCGCGGTTGTAGACTGCTCAACCGGCTCTCAAGACTACTGTTCGGCGGGAGCGACTCTGAGTCCGCAGAGCGCGGACGGCAGCTGCACGCCCGCGTGCAGCATCTGCGTGACCTATGTGCCGAATGGGACCGGGAAAAGAACGGGGAAGATCACGTTCACGGACAGCGACCCGAGCAGCCCGCAAACGGTCGAGGTCAGCGGGGTCGGATCGGAGGTCGAGCTTTCGCCGGCACCGGCGCCGCTCGTCTTCCCCAACACGCCGCTGGGCTCGTCCAACATGCTGCCCGTTACGCTGACGAACACTGGGACGAAGGCAGTCACGATCAGTTCGATCAAGGCTATGAATGACTACACAACGTCGAACAACTGCGGATCGTCGGTGGCGGCGCAAGGGATTTGCACGATCAACGTGACCTTCAAGCCAAAAGCGTCGGGTGCGCGGCCGGGAGCGCTGATGGTTGTGAGCAGCGATCCGGCAAGTCCGGAGCGTGTGGATCTGGTCGCAAATGGGCTCGGCATAGTGCTTTCGCCGCAGAAGCTTGCCTTTGGAAACCAGAAGGTGGGCACGACGGGCGCGGCACAAACGGTTACGATCACGAACCAGAATTCAAAATCCGTGCTGATCGGGGAGATGATTCCAACCGCTGAGTTTATCGTGTCTGGGAACAATTGCCCGGCGACCCTGGGAACGCACAAGAGTTGCGCGATTGAGATCGAGTTCTCACCCAAATCAGCGGGCTCGGTCGCGGGTGATGTTTATATCAGCGATAGCGATTTCTCCAGCCCGCAATTCGTAAGCGTATCGGGAACCGGTCAATAGCAGAAGCAAGGCTAGCGAGCGGCCGCAGCCGTCGGCGGGGTCTGCTGGGGCGCGGGGACAGACGCTGCATCTTGCCCGAGAACAACGATATCGACACGCCGGTTTAACCCGCGGCCCTCCGCCGTGGCGTTCGGTGCAACGGGGTGAAATTCAGCATATCCGGCGGCGCCGAGCCGATTGGGGTTGTACCCTTCGCGGACAATCAAAAGCCGCACAATCTCGGTGGCGCGGGACGTGGACAGCTCCCAGTTGGAGGAAAACTGCGCGTTGTGGATGGGAACGTTGTCGGTGTGACCCTCAATGCGCACCCGGCAATTGTGCTGGCGAAGCAGATTGGCGATACGATCAAAAGCGGGCTGCGAGGCTGATTTCATCTCCGCCGAACCGCTCTCAAAGAATCCCACTTCGCGCAAACTGATGACTAAGCCGTCGGGTTCGCGGCGCATGGCAATTTCCTTGCGCTTGATTTCCGCAGCCAAGGTTGTTTCCAACTCAGTCTGCAGCTGCGCCAAATCGCCATTCTCCTTCCCGCTCCCGAGCGTGCCCTCAGGGTGAGACGCGATCCGAGCCACACCCCCGGTCCTCTCTATGTTGTCGACGACCTGCACGGTACTGAACGGCATGGGATCGTTGACGTCCACGGGCACTCGCGTTGTCGAAGCCTGGAAAACGCCCATCTCCTGAAACGCGACCTGGATCGCGAGCGCCAGCTTTCCGACTTTTCGCTTGTCCACTTGAGAAGAAGCATAGAGCACCACAAAAAACGCGAACAGCAAGGTAATGAAATCTGCGTAGGAAACCAGCCAGCGTTCATGGTTGGCGTGGCTCGTGCGTTTTTTTCGCCGGCTCATGAGTTCGATTCTTCCGATTGAGGCGCTGCTTCGTGCGCGTGCGTGAGAAAGCCGAGTAACTTGACCTCGACCATGCGCGGATTCATGCCCTCGAGAATGGAAAGCACCCCTTCCAGCGTCATCTCGCGGATGATTTGTTCCTCCCGGATTCGGATCTTGAGCTTTCCGGCTGCCGGCAAAAAGAAAAGATTCGCCGCCCCGACGCCGTAAATCGTAGCCACGAATGCGACTGCGATTCCGCGCCCTACTTCGTCAATCTTGTCCAAATGCTGCATCACCTGGATCAGCCCGAGCACCGCCCCGATGATTCCGATGGTTGGCGAAAAACCTCCGGCGGATTCAAAGACTTGCGGAATCTTTTCCTCGTGCTCTTCTTTATTGTCGAGCTCGAGCTCCATAATCTTGCGCAGCTCCTGGGACTCGGTGCCATCGACGGCGAGCATCAGCGCGCGGCGAAGAAAAGGATCCGGCACAGCCGCGATTTCCTTGTCGAGCGAAACGATTCCTTCCCGCCGGGCCTGGTTCGCATATTTGACCAGCACGGCGATGGTTGCCTGCGCATCTTGACCCGGTTCGACAAACACATGTGCCAGCCGCTTGAAACCGGTCAGCACAACCGCCAGCGGGTATTGGATCAGCACGGCGCCCAGCGTGCCTCCAAAGACGATCATGGCGGCGGTAGGCTGCACCACCTGGCCGAGATTGCCGCCTTCAATCAAAAGGCCGAGCAAAATCCCGCCGATAGCGAGCACCAGACCGGCAAGGGTCGCCTTATCCATGTCGGCTCCTACTTCTCCTCGGGCGAGGAGCCCGCGCCCTCGGCCGTAGGCGGCAGGGCGGCGCGATTGTCCCACCAGAGCATGATGCCCTGTAGGACGGAGCGGCGAAAGTGAACCACACGTTCCAGGACCTCCTGGGCGCTTTCGCGTACCACGATCTTTTCGCCATTGACCAGCGTAAGCACCGTATCCGGCGATTGTTCGACGAACTTGATCAGGTCCGAGTTCACGGCCAGCGGATGATTGTTGAGGCGAGTGAGATGAATCATGATTCGCTCCACAGCGGATAAGCCGACCGGTAAGAAGGCTCCATCAATAAGGATCGGCAGAAGAAGGAATGACGCGGAGAAAGGGCGAACGGCGAGCGCGGTTACCGAAGGCTTATGCCGCACGGTACCTGTGGAAATAAAGCCGTCAGCCGGCATGCCGATGTCCAGAGTGAAGCACGAAAGGTTCCGCAGGACAAACGGAACGAGCTCCGGGAGGATTTCGGGGACGGATCCCAAATCGGAACCAAAGGGGAGCAAAATCAATGGCACTTACCATTCTGAACAACATTGCTGCGATTGCTGCGGAAAACCAGCTGAACATTACCAGCGGCAGCCTCAATTCAACGCTAGAGCAGCTGTCGTCAGGCTCGCGCATCAATAGCGGCGCCGATGACGCTGCCGGCTTGGCCATCGCCAACGGCTTGCAGGCCAACATCACCGCCCTCACCCAGTCGGCGAGCAACGCGACCGATGGCGTCGGCGAACTGCAGGTGGCAGACGGATCGCTGTCCCAGGTCACCACCCTACTCGACCGCGCCGTCACCCTGGCCACTGAATCCGCCACCGACACGGTGTCCAACTCGCAACGGGTTGCGCTGGACGCAGAATATCAATCCATCAAATCGGAAATTAACAGCATTGGTTCCACCACCAACTACAACGGTGGGCAGGTGTTCACCGCGAACACGCTCAACGTCTTCTTGAGTGATGGCAGCACCAGCGGCAGCAGCAACATCGGCGTCACCACCGGCACGTTGTCGGCCACCGGCCTCAACCTGGGCGGAGCGGTCGCCGCTACCGGCACGCTGAGCCAAGCGCCGGCTCCTGCCGCCGTTGCTGCCACCGACACCCTGACCGGAGCGAACTTTACGGAAGGCAACGCGGCGACCGCTACGCTCACCGCCGTTGCAGCTCCGACCAACGGCCAAACCATTACGGTCGGCGGCCAAACCTACACCTTCGTGACTGCCCTCACCGGAGCGGCCAATCAAGTTGCCCTCGGCGGCAGTGAAGCGCAAGCCATCCTGAACCTGCAGGCTGCCATCAACGGCGCGGCGGGCGGCTCCGGCATTGCCTATGGAGCTGGAACCGTAGCCAACGCCAGTGTCAGTGCCACCGCGGTCACCGGAACCACCATCACCCTCAAGGCGCTTGTCAACGGCACCGCAGGAAACGCGATCGGTTATTCGTCCTCTGGAGCGAATTGGGGCGCTGCCGGAAACCTGGCGGGCGGGGTAGCTGGAGCGACCGTAACTGTCGGCGGCCAAACCTACACCTTCGTGAATGCCCTCAGCACCACGGAGACGGCAAATGAAGTAGTAGCCACCAGCGAAGCAACCGGCCTCACAAACTTGGCCGCTGCGGTCAACGGCACGGGCGGCAACGGATATAGCGCCAACACCACGGCCAATACTCAAGTCACGGCGGGAACCTCCACGGGAACCACCCTCGCCTTCACAGCCAGCACCCCGGGCACCAGCGGCAACTTCATCGCTACCGCGGCAACGGGTGCAGTACCCGGCACATGGGGCTCGGTGGATTTCACCGGAGGCACGGCGACGGGAACGGCTCCGTCGGCGGCCGCTGGCGACACGGTGACGGTGGGCACGCAAACCTACACTTTCGTCGGCGCCCTCGGCACTCCCACGGCCAATGCGGTCCAGGTACTGGTGGGTGCCAATGAAGCTGCCAGCTTAGCCAACCTGGCAAATGCCATCAACGGTGGAAGCGGCGCGGGCGTTAATTATGTCTATGGAAGCGCTGCAACCGCCAACACCTCGGCAACGGCAACGGCTGGGGCAACCTCGATCTCACTCACTGCTATAACCAAGGGAACCGCGGGCAACAGCATCGCGACCGCGACTACCGGGTCGGGGGCCAACACCTTCGGCACTTCGTTCTTGACCGGCGGCACGACCGGATCGGTAAACGACCTGTTAACCAGCAGCGACGCACAAGCTGCCTTGTCGCTCATCAACACCGCCGTTCAAACCGTTGCCGAACTTCGTGGCAACATAGGCGCAACCGTCAACCGGCTGCAAAGCGCTTCCAGCGTCATCACCAACCAGACGCAGAACCTGACCTCGGCGGAAAACGACGTCACCGCGGCGGATATTCCCACGGCGGTGGCAAACCTGACCAAGTACTCGATCCTGGAGCAGACCGGTATTTCCGCGCTGTCCCAGGCCAACCAGCAGCAGCAACTTGTGCTGAAGCTGTTGGGATGATCAGTTTCGGCTATCGGGAGGCGGGCAACACCGCCTCCCTTTTTGCTATTCCGGAGTAGCGGGCCATGAACATCGGTGCGTTAGACGGCTTTCAGCAAGCAAATAGTGCACAGGCTGCGAAAGCAAGAGCGAGTTCGGATCGCGTCCCAGCGCGTCCCGAGTCTGGCGCGGCAGAACGCACGCCCCAGCCCGTTTCGGGAAGTATGCCAAAACAAGAACGCTCCATCGCGAAAAGTGCTACCTCAACCCGCGAATTGCCCCAAGATGTAGTCGAAGTGCACCAAGATCCCGAGATTAAGGGCCAGATAATCATGCAGTATCTGGACCAGGCCAACAACGTGGTTCTGCAAGTGCCGAGCAACGAAGAGCTGGCGGTTGAGCGCGGAATCGCCCAGGAATTTCAACAGGCGGCGAAACTGCGCGAGAGCGCGAGCACGGCAGCAGCGCGAAGCGAAGGAGAAGAAGCTCATGGGGATTAGCTTTAACGCGGCGAGTTTGTTGAATGGAAATGGGATCGATGTGTCGGCGGTTGTCGCCGAGCTCCAGGCCGCCCAGAGCGGGCAATTGACTGCTTGGAAGGCGGATCAGACCACCCTGCAAACCCAGGCCACCACGATGACCAACATCAATACCGATTTGGCCAGTTTGGCGAGCGCTGTGCAAACCCTTTCCGATCCGACGGGATCGATGACAGGGCTAACGGCCAGCTCATCGGAGTCGGCGGTCGTCACCGCGACGGCCCAGACGGGGGCGACGGCAGCCAGCTACAACGTGGTGGTGAGCACGCTGGCGTCAACCGGGACGGTGTACACGGCCTCGGTGGCGAGCGCGGACACGTCGATTTTGGCCAGCGGGCAGACCAGCGGCGACCTGCAAGTGCAAATCGGAGGCTCGGGCGGCACCACGGCGGACATTGCCATCACGGCAGGCAGCAATGACACGCTTACCACCCTCGCCACTTCTATCAATTCGCAGAGCACTGCAAACAACTGGGGTATCACGGCCAGCGTGGTGACCGACGCTAGCGGCGCGCGCCTGGCAATCTATAGCCAGGCTACTGGCAGTCCAGGGGCGCTGGCCATGGGCAATAACACTACCAACCTGACCTTTGAGCCGCCGGTAGGCGGCACCAACGCCGACTTCACCATCAATGGCATCCCGTATTCGAGCACGACCAACACGGTGACTGGTGCGATCCCGGACGTGACGCTGAACCTGTTAAGCGCCGATTCCGCCCTGCCGGTGCAAGTAACGGTGGGCCCGGACGCAACCGGCATCACCAACGCAGTCAATAATTTTGTCGCTGCTTATAATACGGTCGTCACCGATATCAACAGCCAGTTCACCGTCAATCCCGCCACCAACTCCGACGGTCCGCTCGGGTCGGATACTTCCTTGCGCGTCTTGCAATCCAGCCTGCTGGCCGACGTGACCTACGCGACTACCGACCCGACTTCGGTCAGCAGTGGCCTGATCAACCTCGCTGCTCTGGGCATTGACATGAACGACGACGGAACTCTGTCCGTCAATCAAGTCGCCACCGATACGCACCCCTCGTTCAGCAATGTGCTCGCCACCAACCCCGCGGCCGTGCAGAATTTCTTTCAGAATTCCAGCCTTACCGGGTTCGCCAACAACTTCAACAACGACCTCAACAATTTGACCGACGCGGCGACAGGTGTTCTGAACGAGGATCTGACCGCGAACCGGAACCAACAGACTGACCTTACCAACGAAATCAACAACTTTCAGACCCAGTTAGCGGTCCAGCAGCAACAGTTGGAGCAGGAGTTCAATACGGTCAACGCATCGCTCGAACAGTACCCCTACCTGCTCCAGGAAGTGACCGTGGCACTAGGGGCGATGTCGTCCGGCTCGTCGGGCACAGGCGTGACCGTGAACTCGAACACCGCCCCGACCTCCGGGGCCAGCACAAGCGGTTCGAGCAGCAGTAGCAGCTAATCGCGAGGCGCACGCTATGGATGTTCAGCGGTCGTATCGAGAAGCGACGGTTCGGGGCGCGCGCCCGGTAGAACTAGTGGTACGGCTTTACGAACAGATGATCGAAGATCTGCGGCTAGTGGCAAACGCCATCGAGAAGAACGACATCAAGCTGCGGACGAAGCGCATCAAACACGCGATCCTGGTGATCGGGCATTTACAGTCGTCCTTGGACTTTGCCAAAGGAGGCAAGGTGGCCCGGGACCTAGACAATTTTTACAACACTCTCCGCGAGAGTCTGGTGTGGGCGCAATTTCATCCGTCGAAACGCGGGGTCGCCCAGCTGATTACGGACCTGCTGGCGGTACGAGAAGCATGGGTCGAGGTGGACCGGGCTGATAGGCCAACGGCAGCGGTCGGCGCCGTGCGCTCCAGCGAAGGTCCCGAGAGCGACCCGGTGCGCGTGGACTGGAAGGGATGATGCCCTCCGACGCGCTCCTGACCCTTCGCCAGGTCAATCAGAAGGTACGCTCCGTTCTCGCGCGTTTGCGGCCGGAACAAAAGCTCTGTTCGGCCGTTACGGCGGGTGATTTCTCGGCCTTGCTCGGCGAATTACTGAGGGCGGGCGAGTGTCTGCGCAACCTTGCGGCAAATGCTGCTCCAGCTTCCCCGGTGAACCCTTCAGGGGGCAGCGACGAAGCGGCCGCGCTCGAACAGGAAGCGCGCGAATACCGCAGCCACCTCGAACAGCTGAAACGCTTTCTGCCCGTCGTGCACCGGCGCCTGCTGGCCGAAAAGACCCGTCTGCAAAACGCGCAAACGCACGCCGCCGCCGTGGCGGCCTGGGCGCTGGCGAGCAAGAAAACGCTGTAACGTCTTCTCCCTGTCGGTCCCGTCCGTCAGATCCCGCGTGCTTCCTCTATTTCAGGTAGTCGAACAGAATATTTTGCGAGAGCTTGCTGATCGCTTCAAGCGCGGCCTGCTCATCGGTCTGGGCGCTGCTCAGATTGGTTGCGGCGGTGACCATGTCCACACCTCCCAGCGTGTTTTGCTGTTGTGCAATCTGCAGCTTGGCGGCATTCAGGTAGGTAGTCTGAGACTGCACCTGATCCATAGCGTTGCCGTAAAACACGCCTTGAGCGGAAAGATAGTTGGCGGCTGACGTTAAGTTGGCGACGGCGGTTTCAATGCCGCTGTTCGAACCAACGGCCTGAATCAGCTGGTTGAGCGCGAGAAACACGTTGTTGCCGGAGGCGGAGAAAAGCTGCGATCCCGGCTGATTGATCGCAATCTTGTATCCGTCGCCGACCGAAACCTGATTGACGTCGTCGTTGCCATTGTAGGTCACGCCCGACGGGTCGGAACTGTCCGCTGCGTAAGGTGGCTCGCTTGTGACCGTACCCCCGAACACGTAGTTTCCCTGATAAGAGGTGTTGGCGAGCGAAATGATCTGGCTCTGGATGCCCTGCAACTGCGCGGCAATGGCGGCCTGGTCGCTCGCGGAAAGCGTGCCGCTCCCACCCTCGACACCCAGACTGATGGCCTGCTGCAATGCGGTCTGGACCGAACTGAGCGTCGAGTCTGCGGCCGAGAGCTCGCCGTTGATCGTCGTCAGGTTCTGCAGATAACCGGCATTGAACGTGGCCTGATCGTTGTTTTGGACCTCCAGCGCCGCCGCCGCAGGATTGTCGGAGGGCACGTTCACGCTGCGCCCGGTCGCAATTTCGAGTTCGTCCTGCTGCGCCTGCAGTTCGGTCTGGTTGAGTGCCGCCAGCAAATCGGGCATTGGATACGGATTCACACGCATCGCTCAGTCGCCTCCGGGTTTTATTGCACCGCCGTATCGATGCCGAGATTGACGGCATCGGCAAGCAGCGAGTTGACCGTCGAAACCACGCGCGCCGCTGCCTGATACGCGGTCTGGTACTGCACCATGTTGGCAGCCTCTTCGTCGAGGGAAACGCCCGAAACGCTGCCGCGCTGATCCTGCAGTTGCTGCAGGATCTGGCTGGAGGCGTCGGCATCGGCCGAAGTATTCGACGTCGCGCTGCCCACCTGGAAAACCAGGTTCGAATAAGAATCGAGTGGCGTCTGCCCGTTGACCACGGCCTGATCGTGCACGGCGGAAAGATTGGTGATATTGCCGTTGCTTCCCGGAGTGCCGTCGGAGCTGGCGGCAATAAGCGAGGGATCCGTGATGGAGACTTGCATGGCCGCGGCGGCGCCGATCCCGCCCGCCGGCGGAGCCGTGAAGATATTGCCACCTGGTGTCGGCGGGTTGCTGTCGCTCAGAATGTAGCCTTTCGCATTCGCCGCGTTGACCGCGTTCGAAAATCCTGCCGCCAGCTGATCGAGTTGGCTGAGAACGTTTGGGATCTCCTGGTCGCGAATCTGGATCGTGCCCGCGAGACTTCCACCGGTCAGCGTGCCGGTAATGTCCTGCGTACCGGACATGACCTGCTGGCTGCCATCGGAGCCAATCTGCGTCGAGAGGGCGAAGCTTTGCGACCCGGACACCAGAGCCGTCCCGTTCGACGTGGTCAGAGAGATGCCCTGATCGGTGGAAATCACCTGCACGTCCACCAGTCCCGAAAGCTGGCGGATCAGGCTCGTCTGTTTGTCGACCAGCGTGCTTGCGTTCTGCTGCGCATTCTCCAGATTGCTGATCTGCTGGTTGACACTGGCGATCTCGGTCGTCAGCGTGTTGACCTGGCCGACGTCCTGTACCACAGTTTGGTTGAGATTGCTGCGCTGCGTTTGGAGATTGTTGGCCGAAGTGTTGAAGTCGGTGGCCAGGTTGCCGGCCGCGGTCAAAACCGCCTGCCGCAGCGCGAGGTTGGTGGGATCCGGCGAAAGCTGCCCGAGGCTATTGAAGAAGTTGGTGATGTCGGCGCCAATGCCCGAGGTTGCACTGCTGAAACTGGTCTGAATCTGCTGCCATTGCGTTAGCTGCGCGTTCAACGAGCTTTGCTGCTGCGTTTCCTGGTTCAGCTGGATTTCAAGAATCGGATCGCGCATGCTCTCGATTTTGTCGAGCACGACGCCAGTGCCAATGCTGAGCGATCCGAAGACTACCGGATCCCCCGCTTCGAGCACCGGAACCTCGCGCGAGTAGCCAGGAGTATTCGCGTTGGCCACGTTGTTCGAGGTGGTTTCAAGCGCTTGCTGGCTGGTCGCCAACGCACTCAAAGCGATGGAGAGAGTGCCATACAAACCCGACATGATTATTCTCCCGCCCGCGGATTCGGCTGTGGAACAGTAAAACTGGCCACGGGCGCATAGGTGGGCGCGCAACTGGCGGCGACGCGGCTCCAAACCGCCAAACTGCGTTGCATGTGCCGCAACAGCGACCAGTGCACCCGCGTCAAATAGCCGATACGCGTTGCCAGCGCCTGCCAGTCCGTCTCCAGTTGCAGCGAGCGTTCGGCGTCCGGCGCATCGGCCGCAGCCGCGGCAGGGGCCTGAATTCGACGGCGAGCGGCCTGGGCGCGCAGTTGTTCTTCCAAATGGCTCCATTGGCGGCAGAGTTCAGCTTGATGCGCGGCGCCCCGCGCAATCGCCTCCGCGTCGTTCCGCCCGAGCGCCAGCCGGCTCGCTTCGAGACTTTCCGCCAGCGTGCCGACCACCGCTAGGCGTTGGTCGAGAAGTTTCGTGAGTTCAGGAAGCGAGTTGTCGAGATCGTTCATCGGTGCCGCTCGTCGTGTAAAAAACCACCGCTCAGCCCGCGCGCCTCGGGTCTCCCCCTCATCCTGGCGCAGCAGGCACTCAAGCCAGGTCGTCCAATTCGTGTTTCGGGGACTCCGCGTCAGACTCGTTTTCTGCTTCTTTGTCCTCAGCGGGCGGCGCTGCAGGCGCACGCCTGCGCCGCATCTCCGGGTCGCGCTCGTGCCCGCGCTTTTCGAGCACGCGCAAAAGCGCGGGATCGATCCCGTTGGTAATCAGCGGATCCATGCCCCACCACCGTTACCGGATCCTTCCATGGCTCAGCTCAGCCGCCATCGCGTCGGCAACCTTGCCGCTGTCGACGGCGTAATTGCCGTTGGCGACCGCCTGCTGCAAAGGCGCGACTTTTTCCTGACGCACTTCCGGCGCGGCCAACGCTTGCCTTGCAAGCGACTGCACTCGTGCCTGATCAAACGAGAAGCGCGCGCGGTCGACGCCCGCGTTGGCGTCGGCGGTCGAACTGGCCCCGCTTGGGGTGGCGGCCGCATTTGCCGCCGTACCCGTTTGCCCGGCCCGGCCCGGTTTGCTTTTCTCCGGTGGTTCTAGTCCAAGGTTTGTGAAATCAACTCTCATACGCCACTCCGATCCCACCTGCTATGTGCATCGGCAGATTCTTAGAAAACCTTAAGGGTTTCCCGGCCCGTTTTTTCGCCGCGCCAGGCCCCAACTTCTAGATCGGCGGAGCCGGAGAAAACTTTAGCCCTTCCCTCGAAACCCCGGTTCAGCTTCCCTCCGATACCTTGGTTACAGGCAAATGGCGCAGGATAAGCCGCGCGATCCCGATCCCCCCGCCTGCGGACACCGCTTCAGCGAGCGCCCGCGTTCCCATCAGCCGGTAATCGCCCGCCCCCGGAGTCGAGTCCTGGGGATCGAAGGCAAAGCTTTTCTGCAGCGAATCGAACAGCGATGTCAAAAGCACGGACTCGAAGTCGCGCGCCGCCTTCGCGCTCTTCGCGGCTGCGCTCGCCGGAGCCGTGGTGGTTGCAATCTGGCCGAGCGCGTTGGCAAAGTCGGGTTTCATCAGATCACCTCCAGATCGGCGTCGAGCGCACCCGCCGCCTTGATCGCCTGCAGAATCGAAATCACGTCGCGGGCGCTCGCGCCCATGCTTTCCAGCCCGCCGACCAACTGGTCGATGCTCGCGCCTTCCCCGATCTCCAGCCGCTTGGCGGGCGAGTCTTTCGCCTGCACTTCCGACTGGGGCACGACTTCGGTCTTGCCCGCCGACAGCGGATTCGGCTGCGACACCGCGTATGCGGTCGAAATCTGGACGGAAAAACCTCCGTGCAGAATCGAAACCGCGCCCAGGCGCACGTCTTTGCCAATCACCACCGTTCCTGTGCGCTCGTTGACGACCACGCGCGCGCGATGGTGTACGAGGACGGCCAGATTCTCGATTCTCGCCACGAGTGCAGTCATGTTCTTGAAGCCGGTCGCCTCGGGCACGACTTCGACCCGCCCGCCGTCGCGGGCCGTGGCCACTTCCTTTCCGAAGTCGCGGTTGATAGCGTCGGAGATCGCGCCTGCAGTGCTGAAATCGGCCTCGCGCAGCAAAAACGAAACCGGCGTCAGATGGTTGAAGTCAAATGAGAGGCCGCGCTCGACGTGCCCGCCCGAAGGGATGCGTCCGATCGTCGGATGGTTCATCTGCTTGGTCGCGCCCGCGCCTCCGGCCGCAAAGCCACCTACCGCGACCGGTCCTTGCGCTGCGGCGTAGACCTGGCCATCGGCGCCATACAGAGGAGTCAGCAAAAGCATGCCGCCTTCCAGGCTCTTGGCGTCCCCGATCGAAGAGACCGTGACATCGAGCGCTGTGCCGGGACGGGCAAACGGAGGCAGGCTGGCGGTGACAAACACCGCCGCCACGTTATTCACGCGCGCCGTTGCCGGCGGGATCTGCGCTCCCATGCGCTGCATGATGTTGGCCAGTGTCTGCGTCGTGAACACGGTCTGCTGGCTGTCGCCGGTGCGCGTCAGCCCCACCACCATGCCGTACCCGATCAGCGAATTCTCCCGCACGCCTTCGACCGTCGTCAGGTCGCCGATCTTCACCGGAATCGCGACGCCCGAAACCGGCGGAACTGGCGCTGCTTCGCCGGCGCGGGCCCCTGCCGGCCAGGTCAGCAAAGCGAGCACGGCGGCCAGGATTCTCATAGGCACCTAGAAATTCAGGATCCGCATGATGGCGCGCAGCACCGGATGCGGCGGCCGCACGCCTTGGGAGATCACGCCCTTGCCCTTGATCTCCAGTTCAAGGTCGCCGATCGCATTCGAGGCCACGGTATTGTTCGGACCGATATCGCCGTGCCGCACCAGGCCGCGCAGCACGATCGTCTGCTTTTCGTTATTCATGTTAATCACGCGCTCGGCTTCGACCACCAGGTTTCCGCTCCCAAGCACCGCCACCACGCGCCCCGCCAGCGTCGTCGTCAGCGTATGCGAGGAATCCGCCTGCCCTTTGCCGGCCAGCGTTTCGGCCGATTGCAGCCCGAGCAGGTTGGTCACGCCGCCCACTTTGAGTTTGCCCGGCAAAGCATTGATCCCGGAACTCGCGCTGTAAGTGCGCGCCGTCGAAACATCGCCCGCATTCGACGAGGTCAGCCCCTGCGCCACCACGATCGTGATCAGATCGCCCACCACCGCGGCCTTGTAATCGTTTGCGAGCGAAGCCAGCCGCCCCGTATCGGCCCAGCAGCTGCCGGGCGTCGAAGACGTCGCCTGCGCTTCGCTCTGCACACGGGCTACGTATCGGGCAAGGTCATGGCCCTCCCCATCGCGCTTGGAAGCAGTCAGGTATTGCGGCATTCCTACAAGAAGCAGCAGGAGCCCTGCGAATCTCGCCACGTTCTCCTCGTTTTTCTTCATGGCTGCAACGCCTCGACTGACCCCGGTCCAGCGACGCGCACGTGGAAAACACGGCCCTGCTCGCCACGAACGCGGATCTCGTCTCCACGCGCCCCGCTTTCGAGGCAAGTCACGGCGGCGCTCATCCGCAAGCCCGCAGCCACCAGAACCGCAGTAGCCCGTTCGCCCGCATGCACGGCGGGTGGCCGCTGCGGCGAGCCTGTCCGCGGAGCCGCCTCCATGCCGCAGGACGGAGCCGGCACGGGCGCCGCAATCCGCACGTAAGTTAGAAACGGCAGGCACGCGCCCGGTTCCGAGCAGGCCAACTGGAAGCGCAGCAGTCGGGCATCGATGTCACGGCACACCGCCGTGACACGCAGTTTGTGCGCGCCGGCGGCGGGCACAGCGAGCGGTATATCGACGTCCCAAACCGGTGGAGGCGCCTGTTTCGGAAGGCGGGCACGAAGTTCGTCCGCAATCGCCTGCCCTACCTCCGCGTTGGTTACCGGGGTTCGCGCCCGGTTCAGCTGTGCCCCTGCTCTCGGAAGGGACACGAGAACAATGACGCAGGCGCAACCGCCTATGGCAAAGGACCTACATAAGTTGCTCATTCGGGTCTGCCCATTCTTGATCTTCCGTCGGTACCGCACCGGAGCAGCGTCATCTTCGTTAGTGCCCCAGATTGTTGATCTCCTGGAACATCTGATCGGCGGCCTGCACCACGCGCGAACTGGCCTCATACGACCGCTGCGCCACGATCATGCTGATGAACTCGTCGACCACGCTGACGTTCGACTGCTCCAGATACCCCTGTTCGACCTGCCCCAGACCGTCGGACCCGCCCGGCGTACCCACCACGGCATCGCCCGAAGCCGTGGTCGCGAGAAACAGGGTCTTTCCCATGCTGTTCAGCCCGCCAGGATTCGGAAACAGCGCCAACTGCAGCGTGCCCACTTGCTGCGCGGCGGTCTGTCCGGCCAGCGTGACCGACACGGTGCCATCGGAAGCAATCGTGACCGATGTCGCTCCCTGCGGAATGGTCAGCGCCGGCTGGATCGGATTCCCGTCGGAAGTAACAACGTTTCCCTGGGAATCGGTGTGGAAGCTGCCCGCGCGCGTATACGCGGTTTCGCCAGTCGGCAAAAGCACCTGAAAAAATCCCTGGCCCTCGATGGCCAGGTCGAGCTGATTGCCCGTCGCGTTCAGGTCGCCCTGCAATTGCAGAATCTCCGTGGCCGCGGGGCGCGTGCCCAGGCCCACCTGCAGGCCGGCCGCCACCGTTGTCTGCTGCGAAGCGGCTGCGCCCGGCATCACAAAGTTCTGGTAAATCAGATCCTGGAACTGCATGCGGCTGCTGCGGAACCCGGCCGTGCTCGAGTTCGACAGATTGTTGGCTATCGTATCCAGGTTCGTCTGCTGCGCCTGCATTCCGGTGGCGGCCGTGTAGAGCGCTCGAAACATTGTTTCCTCCTCGGCTTCTTGCTTAGACCTTTGCCAGTTCGCTGGCGGCAATGTGATTGAATTCTGTGTCGAACAAGCTCATGGCGCGGCCCAGCATTTCCGCCTCGCGCTGCGTCCCAATCAACCCGGCAATCGAGCTGACCGCATCTACGTTCGACGACTCGAGCATCGACTGCCGGAGCGAGGCCTGCGGCGCCGGTTGTTCGCTCCCGGCCGGAGCCGATAGCAATGTCGCGCCCTCCGCCGTGAGCTTCGTTCCAGCCGGAAAATCGACAATCCGGATTTGGCCCGCAACCGTGCCATTCACCGAGAGCGTGCCATCGCTGCTGATGGCAACCGCGCCCGCAGGAACGCGGATCGCTCCCGTATCTCCAAGAACCGGGTCGCCCGCTGCCGTCACCAGTTGCCCGCTCGTCGAAACCTGAAAGCTGCCGTTGCGCGTGTAGCGCGTGCCGCGGGCCGTTTGCACCGCAAAAAATCCGCTGCCTTCGATCCCGACATCGAGGGCATTCCCGGTGCTGGCCAGCGTGCCCTTGCTCATGTCGATGTGCGTCCCTTCGAGCACTCCATAATTGTTCGTGACCACGTTGAGCGCATTCGACACGGAAGGACGTGCCAGCGCGAGCACCGACTGAAAGGTTGTCTGCTCCCCGCGAAACCCGGGTGTGTTTACGTTGGCGAGGTTGTGCGCAGCCACTTCGAGCGACTGGCTTTGAGCACGCAGACCGGCGCAGGCCGCATAGAATCCGCTGTCCATGGTTGGGCTCCTCGCTAGAACACAAGCAAGCGAGTCACCACGACAGCTTTGTTAGTAAGTTCTCAAGTGTCTTGCTGTCAGCGGCATGGGGAACCAAAGATCGAAGCTGGGTAAGGGGATTCTTAGAAATATGGGGGCTGGCAAACTTTGCCGGGCAAACGGGACTTTCCGGCAAGGCTTTCCATTTTCCTCTGCACTGGGCGCCGCCATCCGACGCGATCAACTATGCAAGCGCAAGCTCACCGTCAGCAGCGACTTCTCAAAGAGCATGACCGTTTCCAGCAGTTCGCCGTCAGCCAGCGAGTAGAAGGTATATTCTTCACCTTTGATCACGGTTGGAACGCTGAGCATGCATCCATGGGTTCCGGTCAGTTTGTTTTTGAAGTTTCCGGCAATTATATTGCAGATTTCCCCGAGCGCATCCGATACCTGATCCTCGGAATCGGCGATTTCCGGACCGAGCATACTCGTCGCCATTTCGCGGGCAGTCTCTTGATCACAACAAATCGTCAGGATCCCGCAAAGCGCTCCCGCCAGCCCGACCATGGCGGTAAACTCGGTGGGCGGCTCTTGTCCTTCTTTCGGAACTGGCTTAACGCGGTGGCCCAGCATGATCTCGAACACTTCTTCCACTGCCAGTTCGAGGATGGGGAGCCAGTTCTCTTCCTGTGCGTGCATAACCAGCGAGGTTTCGGCGCTCATGACTTTTTCCCTACCACCGGCAAGACGTGCTCTTTGACCTGCTCAGGAGTAAACGGCTTCCGTATGTATCCGCGTGCTCCAGCCGATAGCGCTTGCACCACGTGAGTCTCGCTTCCTTCGGTCGTAATCATGACCACCGGAACGCCCTTGGCATTCTCGACCGTGGAGAGAGCACGCACGAATTCCAGGCCGTCCATCACCGGCATGTTGATGTCGCACAAGATCAGGTCGACCGGGCCTTGGCTGAGGGCGGCGAGCGCCTCCGCTCCGTTTCCGGCTTCCACGACTTTCTCCAGCTCAAGACCCGCCTGACGCAGCGAGCGTTCCACGATTTTGCGCATCACTGACGAGTCGTCGACGATGAGCGCCCGGATCTTTTCCATGGTTTCCACCAATGTTTCGACTTCACGATGTCGGCCACGAGGCCGCCGCCACCAGATTGCTGGCGGACATGGTGTACATCGGCAGATATGCCCGTTTCTTTAAGACGACAATAGCCGGATTCCGCCATTTGGAATGGAGCAGGTTCGGATTTCCGGCACCGGGCAAGTAACCTAAAATGGAGGGCGCATAAGTGTGTGCGTGAGAACCAAACTCCGGAGAACATGGTAGAACAAATCCTTGCAATTTCCAGTCCCGCAGGGACGAACTACCTTAGCCCCGCGCTCCAGCGCGGGGTAAAGTCGAACCGACGATGCCAGTCCCAGAGGAACGACGAGGTTCTCACGCGCGCGCATAACGGCTCGCGAGCTTCGGTCGAGGATTTGTACAGCTAGCAGCGCGAGGCCGTTACCTGGAGGCTGTCCTCCTACCCATGAGATAAAGTTCTGTCTTGCGTTATTCTTGGGGAAGCGCTATGACCCTGCTCGATGCTCAGCCGTTCGACGCCGCCCGCGCCCGCCGGCGGAAGATCAAAATCGCCACCGCCATCATTGTCCTACTCGTTCTCGCAGCAGCCGCCTGGATGTACCGGAACTGGCCCGAAGAACGTGCCGTCAGTAGTTTCTTCGCCGCTCTTCAGAAGCAGGATTACGAATCGGCCTACGCGATCTACTTCAACGATCCCGCCTGGGGGCAGCATCAGCAGAAATACGCGCAATACACCTATGCCGATTTTTATCGCGACTGGGGACCGGGCGGCGAGTGGGGCCTCATCAAGTCCTACCGCATTTATGGAACTGCCAACACCCAGGGCTTCATGAGCGGAGGCGTGATCGTCGAGGTCATCGTCAATGAGCGGGCCGAACACGCGCGCATGTTCGTCGAGCGCTCGAATAAGACGATTACGGTGTATCCGTACTAGTTCAGGATTGCACCGTACGCGGCTGGTGAGGAATCCTCAGCATTCTCCAGCGGTTTTTGAGCTCATGCGGCTGCCGCGATTTGACCCAAGGTTTTTTGCAGCGACGCCTCATCCCCCACCGCCAAACACGTCTTCGAGCGGTCGATCTGTCGCATCAGGCCCCAGAGAACTTTGCCGGGACCAACTTCGATAAACAGGCTGGTCCCTTTTTCGATCAACCGCCGCACCGACTCATCCCACCGCACTGCGCTCGTCACTTGCCGGATCAGCGCATCGCGCGCGGCCTCCGCGTCAGTTACTGCGGTGGCATCGACGTTGCAGATCACCGGACAGGAAGGATTCGTAAAGCTCAAGGCGCGCAGATCAGCGGCCAGCCTGTCTTGCGCCGGCTGCATCAGCGCGCAATGGAAGGGTGCGCTCACGGGTAAACTGACGGCTTTTTTTGCGCCGCCGTCCCTCGCCAATTGGACGGCACGAGCCACGGCGCCCGCGTGTCCTGAAATTACGATCTGTTCCGGAGAGTTGACGTTGGCTGCCTGGCAAACTTCTCCCTGCGCCGCTTCCTGCGCGACCGCGCTTACCTGCTCGAGCGACATGCCGAGGATTGCCGCCATTGCGCCTACGCCCACCGGCACGGCCTCCTGCATATACCGGCCGCGATTGCGCACCGTTCGCACCGCATCGGCAAACCTCAGCGTGCACGCAGCCACATGCGCCGCATACTCTCCCAGGCTGTGTCCCGCGACGTGGTCAGGGTTGAGGCCTTTTTCTTTGAGGACCCGGAGCGCCGCAACCGATGCCGTCAGAATCGCGGGCTGCGTAATTTCAGTCAGCTTCAGCTTCTCTTCCGGACCTTCAAAGCACAGCTGAGACAGCTTGTAGCCGAGCGCTTCATCAGCTTCCTCAAACGTCCGCCGAGCGGCGTCATAGTGTGCAGCCAGTTCCTTGCCCATACCGACGGACTGGGAACCCTGGCCGGGAAATAGAAATGCAATGGGAGAAGAGGTGTTCGTCATAATGTAGTACTGCAAGGTCAGAATTCAGAGGTCAGATTGCAGAGGTGAAAAGCAATCGGCCCACCGATGTCGCATACTCTCAGGATCTCAAAGGTCTCAACCTCTACAATCTGACCTCTAACCTCTGACCTGATCTTTTATGGCGTAGCTCCCGCCAAGGGCCTCAGCCCCGCCAGTTCCCGCTCAATCGTCTCGTTGACCCTGCCTTCGGCGAACTCGGCCGCGACTCTTATCGCGTTCTTGATCGCATTCGTGTTCGATGATCCATGGGTAATGATGCACACGCCTCTTACCCCCAGCAGAGGAGCGCCACCATATTCGGTATGATCGAGCCGCTTCTTGAAATCGGAAAACGCGTTGCGCGAAAGATACGCGCCTACCTGCCGCGTGATCGTCGATTTCAGGGTCTCCTTCAGCACCGTACGCACCAGCTTAGCCACGCCTTCGGAAGTCTTGAGCGCCACATTCCCGACAAATCCATCGGCCACGATCACATCCACGTGGCCGTTATACAAATCGCGCCCTTCGACGTTGCCAATAAACTGGATCGGGAGCTGCTTGAGGAGCTGAAAAGCCTCTCGCGTCAAATCGTTGCCCTTACTTTCCTCTTCCCCAATCGAGAGCAGCCCTACGCGAGGCTTCTTCACGCCGAAAATCGACCGGCAATAAATATCGCCCATCACCGCAAATTGTTCCAGATTTTGTGGCGTGCAATCCACGTTTGCGCCTACATCGAGCAGAACCGCAGCCGTGTTGAGAACGGTAGGAAAGGCCGCGGCCAGTGCCGGACGGTCCACTCCAGGCAACGCACCCAGCACGACTTTTGCCGTCGCCATGGCCGCTCCCGTATTGCCCGCCGTCACAAAACCAGCGGCCCGGCCTTCGCGCACCAGGCGCAGTCCCACGCGGATGGACGAATCGCGTTTGCCGCGAATCGCCTCCACTTTATCTTCCATGGTGATGACTTCGCTCGCGTGGACGATTTCGACGGGCAAGCGCCGCGCGCCGGGATAGCGCGCCAGTTCCGCCTTAAGCCGGTCTTGCGGGCCGACCAGCAGCACGCGTGTGCCGTGATGGCGCGCCGCCTGCAAGGCGCCTTCGATCTCCGGCTTCGGCGCCTTGTCCGACCCCATCGCATCCAGAGCGATTACGCTAGGCATGGAGGGAGAAAGCTAGGACTTCTCTTCGACCTCAAGGACTTCGCGGCCCTTGTAGTAGCCGCATTTTGTGCAGGCACGGTGCGGTATTTTCTGTTCGTGGCAGTTCGGACACTCCGACAGCGAGTGCTTCGATAGTCCGTCATGCGCGCGGCGCGTGGCCGTGCGCTTCTGGGAGTGTCGGCGTTTTGGATTCGGCATGAGGATTCCTTCTATTCGATTGTCATTCCGAGCCGTCCGCCGCCAAAGGCGAGGACGAGCGAGGAATCTGCAGTTCTGACCAATCAGCAGCCTTAGAACTGAGAATTATTCTACTGATTTAACTTGGTACGTATCTCTTTCAGCGCTTCCCATCGCGGATCGTCGAGTTGGTCCGCGCATGTGCATGCGCTTTCATTCAAATTCTTCCCGCAATGCGGGCAGAGGCCTTTGCAATCCTCGCGGCACACTATTTTCAGCGGGACGGAGAGAAGGACCTGCTCGCGCAGTGTATCTTCAAGCAGCAGCCCACCGCCCTGGTAATACCCGATTTCCGCTTCGGCGTCAGTGACCGAAAGTTCTTCATGGCCAGCATCGGTTCCGAGCGGCCGATAGAGCAAATCAAAACTTCGCTGCACCGGCAGCGCCACCGGTTCGAGACAACGCGCGCACGCGACTTCCAGGCTCGTTTCCAGCTTGCCTTTCAGCCGGATGTCCTGCACAACCTTGTGCTTGCCATGGTGCTCTTCCACCAGATCGGCGCGGCCTTCGCTCGCGAGCGGCGTCCGCTGCCGCACTTCCTCACCCAGATCAATCGCACCCGGGCTGAACTCCTCCCGGAAGTCCACAGGATGAAGCTCTAACTCCTTAATTTCGATGAGCATCGGAACCTCCGCCGCCCCACCCGATACCGCGAAGGCCGCGGAAGTACGCACAGAGACGACAGTCTCTCAGGGGCAATGCTTAAGAATAAAGGCCTGGAATCAGGGTGTCAAGGAAGGGATGGTAGGGGTAGTATCCTGATTTGACGCGACGGCGGTTTTGTTGCGTAAAGGAGATATCGTGGGCGCAAAAGAGAAAATGAGTCCAATTGGCAAGCCCGTGCCGGAGTTGCCGGTCGCTGATGTCGAGCGCGCACAACAGCATTACAGAGATGCACTCGGTTTTGAGGTCGGATGGCTTTACCCAGGCAAAGAAATTGGAGCCGTTTCACGCGGTGATATGGGGCCAATATTTTTTCGGAAGAGGAAACCACCGTTCGAACCTGCCGTGCATTGGGTATTCGCCGAAGATATCGATGTGTCGTACCAGGAACTCAAGTCGTTAGGGGCGAACATCGTGGAGCCTCTGGAAAAAAAGCCCTGGGGATTACGGCAATTCACCGTAAAGGATCGGGACGGGAACCTCTTCTATTTCCACCACGACTAACCAAACGCCGCATAGAGCGACGGAAGTCGCCAAGCTTCTGCTCTCAGCTCTCAACCTTATTTCTGACCTCTCGGCAGCGGCTCCGGCGCTAACGCCAGAAAACATCCCATGACGGCCATAGCCGCAGCGTTCTCTTTGAGTTCCTGCGGATCGACTTTATCGAGCGTATCGGCAGCCGAGTGGTGGTAGTCGAAGTAACGCCGCGCGTCCTGGATGATGCCGATTCCCGGAACGCCGGCTTTGACCAGCGGATCGATATCGGCACCCGGGCTCTCCTCCTCGGCGCGCAAAATGGTGGCACCGACCGGATCCAGAGTATCGGCAACCGGACGCAGGGCCGCGAGGGCTTCCGGCGACATCTTGAGCGCGAAGCCGAGCGGATGGCCGGCTCCTTCGTCGCTCTCGATAGCCGCGACGTAGTTCGTCATTTCCGCCGCATGCGCCTCCGCGTATGCCTTGCTGCCGCCGCTGCCGTTTTCTTCATCCATCCACGCGATCACGCGCAGCGTGCGGCGCGGGCGAATGTGCAGGCGTTGCAAAACTTCCGCGGCCTCCATGGAGATGACCACGCCAGCTCCATCGTCGATCGCGCCGCGGCCCAAGTCCCACGAATCGAGGTGCCCGCTGACGATGACGATCTGCTCGGGATGCTCGCTTCCCTTCAAGTCGGCGACCACGTTGTAACCCGTGGTCTCAGGCAATGTTTGCGGCGTGAGCGTGAGGTGCATGCGCACGCGGCCTTGACCCGCAAGATGCTCGATCAGATCCGCATCTTCGGCGGCAAGATCGGCGTCGGGAATACCGGCGGGCGTGCTGTGGCCAGTGTGGGGCAGACGATAGTTCGCTCCGCCTACAGAGCGAACGAGCGAGGCTATAGCTCCAAGCCCAGCCGCCGCCTTGGCCCCATTGCTGCGATAAACCACCGCTTCCCCATAGGCTTCGAACGAGTAGCCGGCAAGCGCCTTGCGCTCGTCATAGGAAACGTTGTAGAGCACCGTCTTGCCTTTAACCTTGTCGCGCCCGAGTGCTGCCAATTCGTTGAAGCTGTGCACGACAACCACATCGGCGGTAATTCCATCAGTCGGAGTCGCAGAGCTGCCGCTGACTGCGGCCAGCACGATGCGCTGCGTGGTGCCGGGCCCCTGCCCCGGATATTCGACGAGTTCGGCTTTCTCCTCGCCACGAACCCAATGACTGACTTGTGCCGGCTCAAGGTGAACGTCAAGACCTAGTTGGCGCAATTCAGCGGCCACATATTCCGCCGCGGCCTGCGCCTGCGGCGATCCAGCGGGACGCGGGCCAATGTTTTCCGTCAGGTGCGCAAGCTGATGCCAGGCATAGTCGCTCTTAAGAGCGGCGTCGCGAATGGTCCGCAGTTGCTCGCGCAGTTCGGGCGAGGCCAATGACTGAGCCGCGCTCGCACTTGCGGATTGCGCAGCCGCAGATGTCGCAGGCGCGGTCTGTGACCATGCCAACAGGCCGCCGCCCAACATCAATACACAATGCAGAGCAATTCTTTTCCAATCGGACATTCTGGGAGTACGCGGTTTCATCTAGAGTTTTCCTTGGCAAATCCTGCTACTGCGCAGCCGGAGTGAGCGGCGGCGCTGGATACTCGGGCAACGTCTGTTTGCTGGCTTGCGTGCGCTTCACTTGTAACTCGTCGAATAAAAGCGCCGCGCTGACGACGCTGTAAGGCACGGACTCAAGATGAGTCTCAATATCGGGCGTGGCACCAGCTGCGATCAGATCGCGGCGCAGTGAGCGCACGTCGAGATCTCCGAACACGCCGCCGCGGACCAATTCTTCGTGTCCATCATTTGTGTAGACGCGATAGAGCAACCGCGGCTCCAGCCTGGGGCCGGTGGTTTCCACGTAAAGGGCGTAGGGAAGACCTCGCTGTCGGGCAAGGTCAAGCAGTTTCTTCTTGAGGTCGGCATCGGACTGCGGCTCGATTGATTCGAGAATGAAGTTGCCCGGCTGTGGCGCTGCACCGTCTGTCGGAGCAGCGCGTCCGTGGCCGTTCGAAACCGGAAAATCGCGGATCGGCTGGCGTCCAATGAGGTAGGAAACGAGTTTCCCTTTTTCAATAAGAGAAACTGGGCGCGCTCTGACGCCTTCGTCGTCGAGTGTGTAATGCCCGAACAGTGGCCGGCCGGCGAACGAAGAAATTGTCGGATCGTCGAAGACGTTGATGAATTCCGGCAGAACGCGCGAGTCGTAACTGCTCGACCAATATCCAGTCGTGCGAGCATTCTCCCCCAGTTTCGGTTTCGTTCCCAAGAGGTTGGGCTCGATCAGACTAGCTACCACGGAGGCGCCGGCATCGCTTGAGAAGAGAACGGGGCCCCGATACTCCTCGTCCACCAGGGACGCTTCCCGCAGCAGCTTCAGTGTTTCCAACATGTGCGCCGCATTCTTCATGAACTGCCCGCGCGTGGGAAGGCCGCTGAGATCGGCTGCGTCATCCTGATGCGAGCGCTGCAGGAACTGTCCATCGGCGGCCCGGGTCGTACCGGCAATGACGATCGAGTAATTTGCCGTCCCAGTACGCGCCACGGTGCCTTCCGAGTTCACGAAGTAATTGTTCTGCGCCACAAATCGCAGCGAAGTTTCGAAATCTTCCAGGTGAAGGTCACTGCGGTAGAGATCGGAAGATTCTTCGAGGAGGTGGACCCAAGGCGTGAAATCCTGGGCAGGGAGATGAGCGATCGGTTCGATGAGCTGCACGGGTGTGGTTTGGGCAAAGTCATCGACTGGCTGGTCAATGGTGAGCGTCTTGAGCACGCTCTGCTTGGCCGACAGTGCTTCGCCCGCAACCTTGTAAGCTCGGTCCGTCGCCAGCCAAACCCGATGACGGATGGCAAATTCATCGTCGTCGAGCGGAACAAGATCCACCGTCCCCTGGCCACCGCCATAATAGCTGTCCTGCTTATAGTCGCCGATGCGCACGACCACGCGAAGAAAGCGTCCACGCCCCCGTTGCTCGCTGCGCAGCGCACCGAAAGAGGCATTGGCCTCGAAGTCATCGAGTTCGGTGACGCGGTACTCGATGTAGTACGGCGCAGCCACGTTGTCCATCTTTAGTTTGGCTTTGGAGCGCTCCATCTCTTCCTTCAGCGCCCGCAGCACAGGATCTTCCGGCATATTGGCCGCATGGAGTTGCCCGCCGGTTGCGCAGAGGCAGAATGCGAGAAGGGCAGCGGCCACAATCGGACGCGTTAGCTTTGAAAAGAGGGCACCGTGGCCCAAGCACATCGTCAGCGTCATTGGCTGTCACCCTTCTCAGCTCCGTTGATCGTAGGCGGCGGCAGAATAGGCGGGCGCATGTCTCCGTACTTGCGCTTCTGCACTTCGATATCTGCAAACAACATGGCGGGCGCGGCCGCGGATACCGGAACACTGCCCGATTCCGCCCCGCAAACGCCGTTGAACACGCTGGTTCTGTCTCCCGTGGCTTCAATCTGGTTGAGCACCGTGAGCGGCGTACCGACGATGTCGACTCCGCGCACGAGTTCGTCGGGCCGCCCGTCGGCATACACGCGCCACACCATTACCGGCAACACCTGAAACGCCTGCGGAAGCTCGGTCGTAGTCAGCGTGAAGCCTCCCTGAATGTCCTCAAAATACAGGCCGTAGGGTTTGCCCTGTTTTTTAATCTCATCGACAAAGAGCGCCCGCAATTGGGCGTCCGGAATGGTTTTTGACGATGTCACGATCAGGTTGCCCTGGCGCCCAACCGGCATTTTGCCAGTCTGCGCCCGCCCGTGTCCGTTCGAGTTGCTGAAGTTCTTTACCGGCACGCGGCCCATCAAAAAATTCTTGAGTATGCCGTCTTTGACCACTTCCACGCGCGCGGACGGCGTTCCTTCGTCGTCATAGCGGTAGTAACCGGAAAGCTCTGTGCCGCTGAGGGTGCGCAGCGTGGGGTCGTCGGTCACGCTGAGAAATTCGGGCAGTATTTTTTCATCCACCTTTTTTGCGAAGGTCTGCCCCTCCTCGCGCCCGCGCTGGCGCTGCCCTTCCACGCGATGGCCGAGCACTTCGTGAAAGAACACTGCAGCCGCCCGGCCCGACAACAGCGCCGGCCCGCTATACGGTTCGGCAAGCGGAGCCGCGCGCAGCGCGTTCAGATCATCGGCAATTTTCTTGACGCTCGCCTCCACTTCACCTTGCGACGGAAGCTTTGACGGGTCGGAATACTGGTAGGTCTCGACGCGTTCCAGGCGCATGCCGTCGTCGGCCAGTGCCTCGCCTTCAATCACAACCCGGAAAATCACATCGGAGGCAACAACTTTCGTTCCTTCGGTCGTAACCAGATAATTGCGGTCCTTCTCGCCATAGAGATAAACAACCGATTCCTGGATCTGATAACGACGAAAAGCTGCCGAATAACGGCGCGCCAGTTCTTCCCATTCGCTCTGTGTGGGCAGGTCAACCGGCAAGGGTTTTTCTATATAAGAAGACGGCCGCTCGTCGGAAAAGTCGGGTGACTCATCTTCATCTTTCGCGCGCACGGCGTTCTTGGTCTTGACGTTCGTATAAGCCTCGCGGGCTTTGCGATATTCCTCGTAGGTCAGCCGCCACAGAGAACGCGCGAGTGCATCGGAGTCGTCTCGGATCGGAAGCAGCCCAGTCGTAATGCCCGAGCCGCGGTCGCTACCATGAGTATTATCGAGATTTGGATCACCGATCCGCATGGTGACATCGGCCATGCGACGGCGCGAGCGCGCCGCGGTAAGAATCGCGCCTTGCGTGCCAATGACGGACAGCCCTTCACCGTCCGTCACACTATAGCTGGTGAAGTAAGGAGCGGGATCCTGCCGCGCGAGCTCCGTATGCGCGCGATGCAGTTCCTTCTCCATGGTGGCGAGGATCAAATCATCTTGCGACGGCACGCCTGCAGCGGCTGAGTTTCGACCATCCTTGGCGGCTGTTTTCGCGGATCTGGCTCCCGCTCCGGAGTTGCCGGATTTAGCGTTCAGGGATCCGGAGAGAAAAAGGAACACCGACAGCAAGACAACTGAGACTACATGCGGATTTTTCATGCGGAACTGCGAGTTTACAGGACTGCAGGCCACAAAAAAAGCGGCCCCTCGCGGGGCCACCCTTTTAAAGAGGCGAAGTGGGCAGGAGTCAGAGGAATCTCATTTTGGGCGCCGTTTCCGAGGAAGAAACGACAGGTGGATAGTTAAGAACATTGTTGAAGTGTTCGATCAGTTGCGGCCTCTTCGTTGCGAAATGAATTAGCACTTGCTGAACCAAAGCAGTAAATAGGCGGTTCGAGCCAGCGCCAGTCGTGGAACCCATTCAACAGCAATGGGTTAGGGCGAATACTCTAGTCCGTATGGGCCGCTCTCCGCGGCCCGTCAGGTCACCCAAAATGCACAATGCTGCACATTGGCTGAAGGTCTCATACCGCTCCTCAGGGAAACTGTTACGGCCCCGTAAAGCCAACGCGCCCTCTTCCCCGGCGAGCAAGAATTGGAATCTCAATTACAATGGGATGGCGCGCCGGTTGCGGTTCTGACCGCGCGAAACAGGGACAGGCGACCCGAACTGCAATCAACCAGGAGAATTACATGGCTCAAAATCACTACACCAGTAAGGCCAAGCGCAGGCCAAAGAACAGCAAACGCAAGGATTATTCCGCAGCCACCATGGCAAAGGTGCGCAAGCTGGAAGCGGCCGACAAAACCAAGTAGGGGTCTATACCGCGATACTTTCGTCGAATTCAACTTGACAGACCGCTCGGTCGGTTATATTATCTTTGCTCAAGTTTGCTCTTTTTGAGCAGGCTGGAATTTCATGCAGAGTGGCTGAGGGACGAGCCCTAGGACGCCACGGCAACCGGATCGGGATCATATATCCCAACCGCCAGGTGCCAACTCTCGCCCGGTAACGGGGACCATGAGATTCGGGCAAGCGAACTGTTATTCGCACCTCCCGAGCCTCTTTTCCTACCCGGAAAAGGGGTTTTGTAGTAAATGGGGAGATTTTCCCCGGCTCGTCCCACAGTCGCAGAAAGAACGTGCACCATGAGGACGAGCTATGAACTGCGCTGCCGCGAATGCGGCAAGACCTTCGAAAACCAGCCCCGCTCGATCTGCGAAGACTGCTTTTCTCCTCTCGAAATCACCTACGACTACGACACGATCAAGAAGCAGGTTTCGCGCGAGATCTTCGCCTCGCGCGCGCCCAACATCTGGCGCTATCGCGAACTCTTGCCCCTGCCCGCGGAATTTCAACCTTCCCTCCCGGTTGGATTTACACCGCTGGTCAGCGCGCCGCGCCTCGGCGAAAAGATTGGCTCGCGGCGGCTGTGCATCAAGAATGATGCGGTGTGCCTGCCGACTTTGAGCTTCAAAGATCGAGTGGTCGCGGTCGCGCTGGCGAACGCGCGCAGCTTCGCGTTCGACACGGTCGCATGCTCGTCAACGGGCAATCTGGCAAATTCAGTAGCGGCGCAGGCCGCCCGCGAAGGCCTCAAGGCGTGGATATTCATTCCCTCCGATCTCGAGCCCGCGAAAATTCTAGGCACCCAAGTGTTCGGGGCCGAACTGGTACGCATCAACGGCAGCTACGATCACGTGAATCGCCTGTGCTCGCAAATTGCCGACGAGCATCCGTGGGGATTCGTGAACGTGAACCTCCGTCCGTACTACTCCGAGGGCTCAAAGACGGTGGGCTATGAAATCGCCGAGCAACTGGGCTGGCGTCTGCCCGACAACATCGTGGTGCCCATGGCGGGCGGATCGCTCATCACCAAGATCAAGAAGGCATTCGACGAGCTGATCCTGCTCGGACTGGTCGAGCCGAAACAAGTGAGATTCTTCGGCGCCCAGGCATCGGGTTGCTCGCCGATTTCGACGGCCATCAAGCAGTACAGCACCGAGATCGAACCGCAGCGTCCAAAAACGATCGCCCGCTCGCTCGCCATCGGCAATCCGGCCGACGGCCATTACGCGATCAAAGCGATTACCAAGAGTGGCGGATGGGCGGAGGACATTGCCGATCACGAAGTGGTGAACGCCATCCAGTTGCTGGCGGCGAGTGAAGGCATTTTCACCGAAACCGCCGGCGGCGTAACGGTCGGCACGGCCCGCAAGCTGATCCAGCAGGACCGCATTCTGCCCGATGAAACCACCGTGCTCTGCATCACCGGCAATGGCCTGAAGACGACCGATGTGCTGGCGGACAAATACCAAGCCGAGCGGCCGATTTCCGCGAAGCTCACCGAGTTTGAGGCGTATCTGGCGGCGAAGCTCGGCAAAGTCGCCGATGCCGTACTTCCAGGCTCGGCGGCGTTTGGGGACGCGGCCGTAGTTTGAGGCGTCGCTGGTCGTTGGTCGTCTGTCGTTCGGTGAGCGCATACGATCGCGCATGTCTGGTCTTTGGCCGAGTTTTGAGCCGGGTTTTGCCAACGACTGACGACCAGCGACTAACGACTGTCATATTTTCATTTGGGCGTTCTTGCCCTAGGAGGCTTCATGAGCATCACCGTACAGATTCCAACGCCGCTGCGGCGGCTGACCGCCGGAACGCCGCGCCTCATCTGCGACGCGGCCAACCTGACCGAACTGTTCACAGCCCTCGACCAGAAGTTCCCCGATCTGCGGCCCCACTTGCGCGATGAGGCTGGAGAGGTGCGGCGCTTCTTGAATATCTATGTCAACGAGGAAGACATCCGCTTCCTGGGTGGCGCTGCCTATGCATTCCAGGAAGGCGACGAGGTTCTGCTGGTGCCTTCAATCGCCGGCGGAGCAGTGTAGAGACGCGGCTTGCCGCGTCTCAACGCCCGTGCAAACTGGCGCGGACGAGAGTGTCCGCGCCACACCTTAGTTGCTCTTCACTACTTTCGCCCGAAGACTTCCTTTAATAATGACGTCGTCTGCGCGGCCGGATCTTGGCGGATCTTCTTCTCTTCTTCTCCCAACATATAAAAAAGCCCGTCGAGCGTTTTGCCGACAACATACTTGTTAATATCGAGTTCGCCGGCAACTGCGCTGCCGCCTGGCGCGCTCTTGACGACCTGGTTGTACTGCTGGACGACGCCAACGTGCTCCATGGAGCGGTGAACGATAGGAGAAAAAGCCGTCGTTAGATCACCGGAACTGGTGCGTTTGAAATAGTCGGTGGCAGCGGTGTCGCCGCCGGTAAGGATGTGCCGGGCGTCTTCGAAGGTCATCTTCTTAAGAGCCGCAAGAAAGATTTGCTTGGCCTCGGGAGTGGCCTGCTCGGCGGCGCGATTCATGCCGACTTCAAGCTCGTCCACCTTCGTCCCCATGCCGAGCATGCGCATGCCTTTGCCGATGGTTTCCAGCTTGGGAGGAAGCACGATTTTGATAGCTTCGTTCTTGAGGAAGCCGTCAGGCTTGCCAGTGCGCTCAACTGCCTTGGTGGTGCTGACCTGAAGGGCTTGCTTGAGCCCGGCGATAATCTTGTCATTGCTCAAGCCGGACGTATTGGGTTGCCCAAGCCCTTCCGCCTTCTTAAGCGCCTCGTCAAGCTGCGCTGCCGAGTAAGTGGAACAACAAAGCATAAGAACGATAGCAACCAAAAGAGAACGCATGAGATCCTCACAGAAAAGAGTAAGCGCGATGATTGTAGCGCAACCGAGAAAATGGCTGACGGCAGGGATGGATCAGCTTGAATTTGTTTTGAAAGGGCACGGCTTCAGCCGGGCCGTAAACCACCGACGACAGTGATTGATTCGTGCTCTGACTCGGCTGTGCCTTTACTAAAGGGGGTGACAACCCGCCGTGTTACAAAGTCGCGACTAAACAGCAGCGTGGTTGCGAAGGCGGGCGGCAGAAGACAGTTCGCGGATGTCCTGAATGGAGGACGTGACAATCGGAGTGCGATACCCGGGATGGGAAAATTCCAGGCGCATGCCGCGGCCAACGAAGCTGCGCTTGAGCATCGTGCCTCCCCAGGTTGAACCCGAGATGGCAACGGCTGTAGGCTCGGGACAAAATTCCGGATGCCCCGAGATCAGCGCGGAACCGTCTTCAAGAAGGACGGCCGTGTAGCAGTGGTGCTGGGTCTGGATTTGCAGAACCGTGGCCGGCGGCAGATCGCTGAGGTAAACGCCGCCCTCAATCTCCGACTGAACGATCTGGTGATTGACCTCAGCGCTGAGGTTGGGGTGCGGCACGAAAAAGGAATTATGGCCCACGAAAATCTGCCTATTGGGGACAGTATACCTTGTCGGGGACTGGCCCGAAGGTTACGTTTGGGCCGGGGTGGATCGCAGCGGGGCCAAGGGAACGGCGGCCATGGCAAGGTCACGAAGGAAAGAAGAAAACGGTCTTGACACGAAAATCAGGAATCCGCTACTATGTGCTCGCCTTGGGATTTGCACTTCCCCGATCCTGAGACTCACGTACTTTCAAATACAATCGCTTCTTATCTCTGTGCACGGATGCGTGTGCGCTTGTGCTGTTTCGCTCGCTGTAACGTTATTTTCATTTGCAGCGGCGAGCGAACGGAGCGAGAATTGACAGGTCACGAAGTGACCCGCTCCAGACCAGGTTCCGTGAGTTGGAGATTATGAATTCCCCCGATTCCAAGAACCAAAGCAGTTGGCGAAGGCTGCGCGAACTGCTCGCCAAAATGTTTGGCAGGTTTAGCACGCGCCGCGAGCAACCTGGTACGGAGGAATGGACGGCGGTCCTTAACCGAGTCCGGGAGTTGTCAGAGGTTACGCGCAAGCCCCCAATTCCAACAGCGTCCACCAAAGAGTCAGAGCGGGAGCCCGGAACTAAAGCGGGCTGACGAAACGTGGCATCGGGCCCAGAGCGCCCGCCGCGATCTTCAGGGCAGACGTTCTTGGAAGACTCACCGCAAAAGAAAAGCGCCGCGCTTAACTCGACCTCGAGCGAAGCGCAGCGTCTCAGTGAGCCACCAGCCACTAATCACCATCCACGAACAGCCAACGACGAGAGACCAAAGACAAAGGATGAGCCCTATTCCGCCGAATGCAGCACTCGGAATGTGCTTCCTCCATTCGACCAGACGAGCACGAGCGCGTCCTGGCCTTTCGGAACGCTGCTGAGAGCTTGCGCCACATCGGAGGCTGATTTCATCGGCTTGCGGTCCACTTCCATAATGATGTCGCCGCGTCCGATACCCGCGTTATCCGCCGGACTTCCCGGCACAACGTCGTTGACGATCGCGCCGTGAACCGAGCTTGAAGCCTGCAACTGATCGCGCGCTTCCGGAGTCAGATCGGCGAGATTCAACCCCCAACGTCCTTTTCCATGCTCGGAGCTTGCGGTTTCGGAACCGTTCTTTCCGCCCAGCTCATCGAGCGTCACGGCAACGCTGACTGGCTTGTCGTCGCGCATCACTTCCAGACGAATCGTGTCGCCCGGCTGCTTTTGCCCGACCAACATCTGAAGTTCACCCGCATCGGTGATCGATTTGCCATCGAGTTCGGTGATTACGTCGCCCGTGCGCAGACCGGCTTTCGCTCCCGGCGCATCGGCCTGCACGTCGCTGACAAGCGCACCCGCTGCCTTCGACAAGTGGAAGAACTTGGCGTTGTCGGGAGTCACGTCGGCGATCTGGATTCCGATGAAGCCGTGCGTGACTTTGCCGTAGCGGATGAGCGTGTTGACCGTGGGCTCAACGATCTGGGTCGGAATCGCAAATCCCATACCTGCGAACGAGCCGGAACCTGAAACCAGGAACGTGTTGATGCCGATCAGCTCGCCGTGCGCGTTGACCAGCGCTCCGCCGGAGTTGCCGGGATTGATCGCTGCGTCGGTCTGGATGAACTCGCCAGGCTTGCGGCGGTCGCTTGCGTCAGGATTCGGACGATTGAGCGCGCTGATAATGCCACGCGTAACCGTGAACTGGAATCCGTAGGGATTGCCGAAAGCAAGCACGGTTTGTCCCGGATGAAGATTGGCCGAATTGCCCCACGGAACGCTGGGTAGGTTCGTGGCGTTGACCTTGATGACTGCGAGGTCCGTGAGCGGATCTGCGCCGATCAGCTTCGCAGACATGACTTCCTTGTTGCTCATGGTCACGCGGATATCGGTTGCGCCGTCGATGACGTGGTTGTTGGTGACGATGTATCCATCGGGCGAGATGATGACACCGCTGCCGAGGCCGTGCTCAACACGGTTTTGCGGCTGCATCTGAAAACGGAATTGATGATGTCCGTCTTGCCCGCCAAATGGACTGCCCGGACCAAAAAATTGCTGCATGTCGGGCATACCGTTTTCGCCCTCAGCCTGCTCTTTGTTCTTGGACGTAACGGTCACGTTGACGACGGCGGGCGTAACGCGCGCGGCAAGTGTTTCCATTGCGCGATCTAGCGAGAGCAGCGCTGCGACGCTGTTGTCATCGAGCGCGGCAGCCGCGGGTGCGGGAGTGGCGAAGGACGATGTGGATGCAGCCTTGGCCGCCTCCGCGTAGTGAAGCGTGGTTAGGGAGCCGACGGCTACGACCGCAATCAGGGCCACGGCTGCGCGCCGCGCTATTGTTGACTTTAAGCGTTGTATCCACATCTGCATTTTTCATTCTCCTTTGAAACTAAACATCTAGTTGATGTTCGCAAAATTTTTTATGTGGAGTGCGCGGCCGGAATGCGCGCCTTGCGCTCCCACATGGGATTTACAAGCATTACGCGCCACACCTGGATGCGCCATACCACTGATGAATCCCATTCGACGAACCGCGTCTCATGCAGGAAAACCACAGCCGAGAATACGGGCTGATTGTCCTGCTCATCTTGGGCCCCGGGAAACGGCTTGACCGAGAGCAATGAATTGAGCGCTGGCGCGAGGAAAGTGTTGTCCGCAATTTCAATATCTGGAGCAGCCTGGCGTGGGCTAGCAGCGTGCGCTGCGACGACCGCGGCGGGGGTCGCGGAAACGGATTTCGAGCTTCTCTGCGTCGAAGGTTTCGACACGGGCTTAAATGACGCCGAAGTCACGACTACAGGACGAGGCGAAGTTTGGAAGTTTGCGCGGTGCACTAGCGTGGACGAGATGATCGCAGGCTGAGCGAGCACGGTCAAAACCTGGTGCTCGGCGGCGGAGGGCGAGGCTTGTTGAGAGGCCGCTGGCTCAAACGAGATGACTTGAGGCGTATTCGGCAGCATCACCAAACAAAGGGCAACGAACGCACCGACTAGGCCGAGGGCCGGCTTCGAAATGCGAGTTGCAACGCTGCGCTTCGGGTCGAGAATTCGTGCGAGGCGCATCGAAGTCTCGCGAGCGCGGTGAACGATAGCCTGAGCCATCGTCCAGCCGCGCCCGGCAAGACTTCTTTCCAGGAGGGACACAAGGCAGCTCGCATAACCGGCGGGGTTGGCAGTTTGCGCAACCACGACGTCGTCGCACGCCATTTCGCGTTCGACAGAAAGACGATTTTCAATCCACCACACGGCGGGATGGAAGAAGAACAGAGCGCGCACGAACTTCTGAACCAGATTGGTCCAATCATCCCAGTGGCGCAAGTGCGCAAGCTCATGACGAAGAACGATGCCCAGATCGGGCGGCGGCAATTCGCCCAACGCCCAGGGCGGCAGCACGATCATCGGATTCCACAGGCCGATGGCGGCGGGCACACGGACGCGGTCGGAGGTAGCGATGGTTACGGGCCGCGAGTGGAACGATTCGGTCGAGTTCAATTCGGCGAAAAGATCGCGCACCGATGGGTCGAGATCGGCAGGGTCGACCGCGTTGCACGTCTGGCGCAGTTCGCGCAGGCCCCAGAGTCCGACGGCGAGGCGCGCCGTCATAACACAGACAGCGAGACTCCAAACAATAAAGAAGACGGTCGCCCAAGGAGCAGGGAGACTGATTGCAGTAGCGACATGGGAGAACAACGCTGTCGTTGGGCGGTGAACGAGTCCGCCGAAGACAGGCAGACCTGCGACCGAAAGCAAAGCGATGAACCAAACGGCAAACCGCGTTCGCGAATTTTGCCTGGGCAAAAGCCGGAGGAGCACCCATGCAAACAGCACGATCATTAGCCCTTCGGGGAGCGAATTGATCCCGTGCTCGATCGTCTTTTGGGCGAAGGCCTGGGGCGAGGGAAACATCATTCTACGTCCCTCCGGTCGAGCATTTTTCGCAGGCGATCAAGCTCTTCTGGCTGGACGCCTTGATCCTCCAGGATGTTCAGTACCAAGTCTTCATGGGAATTGCCGAAGAAGCGACCAACCAGGTGGCGGATCTCGGTGCGGGTCGCCTCTTGCTGGCGGACCACAGGCTCGTACACGTGAGCCCGACCGTCCTTTGAATGCTTCAAATACCCCTTGCGCTCAAGGATGCGAATGGTCGTGAGAATGGAGTTGTAGGCGAGGGCAGGTTTTTCTGTAATAGAATCAAGCACTTGCTGGACTGTGCCCGATCCTCTGCCCCAGAGCACCTTCATGACTCTCAGTTCGGCATCCGTTAAGGTTTCGGACTGTTTCGGCGGCACCGCTGCCCTCCTGATGAATTGGACGCTGCACGTCCGAAAAGGTAACTAAAGAATTAGTTGCTGGGGAGAAGGGCCGGGTTGCCAGTTCGCCCGGAACTTGTTTGGACGGCAGCGTCGGGAGAACTTCGAAAGCACGGGGAACCCTTGGTTCCAGACCGATCTAAAGGCTTAGCTGCTGCGGGCCTGGAACACACTCGTCACTTCGCTTGCTGTACTACGTCACAGACAGGTTGGACGTGGTGCAGCAACATGGAAGTGTCGGGATCGATGGGCAAACGGTCCAATCTCGATCCCAGGGGGTGCGTTATGAGGACGAGAATTGCGCTCTGCGTACTGACGGTCGTGCTGGTGTTCCCCGGTGCGGTGAATACTTCGGCCCAGGAGAAGTCCGCCATTACGGTCAAAGGGAGTTCGATAAACAATGGCGTCGTGATCGTAGATGCGATGAAAGGCGGGAAGGGCTACGACCTCGAATGCAATCATGGAGCACTGAGCTGCGCTGAGCTGAAGAGCGGGAAATACCTGATGGTTGAACTCCCAGCCAACACTGGCATGTATGACTGCAAGGACGTGCAGGTTTTTGCCGAGGGCGCGGATACCGAGGATTCAAATAACAAGCTCGGGGAGTATTGTCTGAACAACAAGTAGGCAGCCTTACGCCGACAAGATGCGGTCGCGGGCGGGCTGAATCGGGCGCCGGCATAACACCCACAGCCGCGCGGCGGGATTGGTATAGTATTCGGCGCATGAAAACATCGCCCGCTGCACTCTTTCTTTTCGTCACCCTCGGACTCGCGAGCGCTGCCCACGCGGCCTCCTGGCAGTATTTCCGCATCGGCAATAAAAACGACGTTCAAACGCAGCCCACCGGCGGCACGGCCATGATGGGCGGCGGCGACGATCTGGACGAGGCGTTTCGCTGGCTCTGCGCGAAGGGGAATGGCGGCGACTTCCTGGTCCTACGCGCGCGCGGAGACGACGACTACAATTCCTACGTCAACGGCTTGTGCAAGCCGAACTCCGTAGCCACGCTGATTCTTCCCGACCGCGCGTCGACTGAAGATCCGGCGGTTGTGGAGATCATCCGAAAAGCGGAAGTGCTCTTCATTTCCGGCGGCGATCAGGCGCACTACATCAACGACTGGAAGGGCACGCCGGTCCAGGACGCGATCAACGCGCATATCGCGGCGGGCAAGCCGATTGGCGGCACCAGCGCGGGGCTGGCGGTGGAAGGCGAGTTCGTCTACGGCGCGCTCGGCGACAAGCCCGACGACAACGACCTCGCTTCGACCGACGTTCTGCCCAATCCCTATTTCGAGCGCGTGACCCTGGTGCGTGGATTTCTCAAGATTCCGCACCTCGAGAACCTTCTGACGGATTCGCACTTTGCCAAGCGCGACCGGATGGGGCGCACGCTGGGATTCCTGGCGCGCATTATGCAAGATGGCTGGTCGAAATCTCCGCGCGAAGTTGCCGTCGACGAGAAATCGGCGGTGCTGGTCGAACCGGATGGCAAGGGAATAGTCGTGGGCACTGGAAAGGGCGCCTACTTTCTCCGGCCAACACACAAGCCTGACATCTGCAGGAAAGACCACCCGCTGACCTTCCGGAAAATCAGCGTATATCGGGCGCCCACGGGCGCGCATTTCGATTTGGTGCGCTGGAAGCGTAGCGGCGGAGCGGCCTATTTCCTTTCCGTCGAAGACGGGAGGATCGCGAGCACGCAGGCTAACAATGCGATCTACTGAGTCGTGGCAACAGCAGCAACGAATGTGCGTTTGTTCCTTGCGTAAAATGGCAGACAAGAGGTAGACTGCCGCGTCTTCGTCGGCAATGAAGTTGCGCCGCTTTCGAGTTTGGACTGTTATGAAGAGTCGGTTCGATTCCAACCGCGGCAGCTATTCCTGTCAAAGAATTCCTTTCCTCGTCGAGGCCGGCAAGCTCGAAGCCGGCCTTTGATACCAGTGCTTCGCCAAATAGTCTAGCCCCAGACGAAATCCCGAAAAGACTTCCGGCTTGAGAACCGGAGGCCGCGTTCAGAAAGCCAAGGAGCCTCCCATGAAAACGATTCGGTTGTTGGTGTTCGCAGTCGCAGTGGTCCTGTTGGTTGCACCCTCGCTGAGAGCGCAGACGTCGCAAGGACGAATCTCAGGGCGGGTCGCCGATCAAACGAGCGCGGTCGTAGCCGGCGCTACCGTCACCATCCTGAACACGGAGACTGGAATCAAGCGTGTTTTGACGACCAATGCGACGGGTGAGTACTTTGCATCGAATCTGGACCCTGGCGTGTACTCGATCACGGTTGAAGCACCCTCATTCAAGAAGCTGCAGCGGCCCGCGTTCCGGCTGGAAGTAGCGACCGATGTGCGGCAGGACTTTGTTCTGCGCCCCGGGGCACCTACCGAAACCGTGACGGTTAGCGGCGAGCAGCCGCTGGTCGAGACCCTGAATGACACTTTGGGCGGGACCATCACAAACAAAGCCATCAACGAGCTGCCGTTACAGGGGAGGGATTTCCAAAACCTGTTGGAACTTCGGCCGGGCGTACAGCGCGTCCCCGGCGGGGGGTTCCACTCCACGACCTCCAATGGCAACCGCACCGACGACAATAACTACATCGTCGACGGCACCGACGACAACGACTCGTACTACGGGGAAACCGTTCTCAACAACGCCGGCGTTCAGGGAACGCCGGCCAGTCACCTGCCGTTGGACGCCATCCAGGAATTTAACGACCAGGAGAACCAGGGCGCCGACTACGGATGGAAGCCCGGAGCAGTGGTCAATATTGGATTGAAAAGCGGCACCAACCAATTCCACGGAACCGTCTATTATTTTCACCGCAATAGCGCCTTCGATGCCCGGAATTACTTTGACCCCGCTCCGGACCCGGTGGCAGCGCTTCTGCTCCATCAATTTGGTGCTTCCGTTGGCGGTCCGATTATTCGGGAGAAGCTGTTCTTTTTCGGAACCTATGAAGGGGTTCGTCATCGGGTGGGAAACCCGTTCTATGCGAGCAGCCCGGTGACAGAGACTCTGGTCGGTAAGACTTTGCCGCCAGGTACTTTGCCCGCAGATCTGAGCATTTACGATGCCGAGGCGCAAGCTGGGTGTCCAAGTTCGCACAAGTGCAACGCGCTTAGCTACTTGGTGGGGAAGCTCTTCCCGGCTAACCCTGGATTCACGGCCTCGACGACCGACCCCACGCTGATCGACCTCGACTTCACTAACCACAATCGCGAAGATAACGCACTCTTTAAGATCGATTACCACCCGAACGAAAGAAACACAATCAGCGGAAGGTATGTGTATGGCAACAGCCTGCAGACCGAGGAAGACACCTTCGCATTGGGACCGCAATTTCTGTCGCAGGCCAATACCAAGCTGGGCGTGATGGGTGTGAACTGGACCTACGCTCCCAATTCGCGTTGGGTGAACGAGGCGCGCTTCGGCTTTAACCGCGATTGGCAAGAACTTTACACGAAGGACCACACGGTGGATCCCCTCACCGGCTACGGCATCAATACCGGAATCACGGATCCCACGCTTTTTGGTTTCCCGCGAATCAGTATCAACCCGTTCGACTCTCTGGGAGGCAATAGCAGTTGGCCTCTCTATACTGCGCCGAACACCACCTACCAGTTCATCGATAACTTATCGTACACAAGAGGGCGCCATAACGTGCGGTTTGGCGGCGAGTTCCGGCATGGTGGGTCCGACTATCTGCGCGCCCAGTACGGCAGGGGACGGGTTCGTTTCAGCAGCTTGGAGGACTTTATCGCGGGCAAAGTGCGGAAAAACTCATTCGGTGGCGGCGACCTGCTGGTTGGCGATGCGCACCGCGATATGTCGCTCACCGCAGTTGGCGGATTTGCGCAGGACGACTGGCGAATCAGGCCGCGCCTCACGTTGAATCTGGGAGTACGTTACGACCTTTCCTTCCCCATCCAGGAGCAACATGACCTGATGGCCAATTTTCTTATCAACAGTGGAATCGTTCAGGTTGGACACGGAATCAACAATGTCTATCCCCTGGAAAAAAACGCGTTTTCGCCTCGACTTGGACTGGCCTGGGACATCTTCGGAACGGGCAAGACCGTCCTGCGCGCGGGCGGAGCGATTATCTTCGAACAGCCGAGCATTCGCGATTTCATCAACAGCGGAGGGGTTAACCTGAATCCAACCAGCCCCACTTCCGGAACAACCCCGGGGAATGGAACGATCAATACTTTTGTCCTCTCGCTGGATTCTTCGCAGATCAACTGGACAGCAAGCGCGCTTGCGGGAGCCTCGCCCAGCGTTCCCATTTTCAACACCGCATTAGCCGGGAACTGCAACTCAGACAACCCATGCTCAATCGCCGGCATCGCTCCTAATCTCAGGACTCCCTATGTTGCTTCCTGGAATTTTAACGTTCAACACCAACTGACCAATACCACCGTGCTGCAGATAGGCTACGTATCGAATCACGGAATCAAACTCTACAGCAACCGGGACATCAACCAGGTGAATCCCGCTGTGGACGACGGATCCGAGCAATTCGGACGCCCATTCACCTATAGCTGTCCGGCTCCGATTGGTGGCGGCGCGGGGGGACCCTGTTATCCATACATAGGTTTTATGCAATACATGGAGAACGCTTCCTCATCGGAATACAACGGGTTGCAAGTCACCCTGACTCAGAAAGCATGGAAGGGGCTCAACGTTCTGGGGGGCTACACTTGGGCGCACGTGATTGACACGGCAACCAGCAACCTCGCGGGCGTGCCCCAGAATAGTCTCGATTACGCGGCGGAGCGGGGCAACGGAGACTATGACATTCGCCATCGCTTCACTCTTTCCTTAATTTACGATCTGCCGTCATGGAAGGCCCCGCTGCAGATGGGAAAGGGCTGGCAGGTCACCAGTATCCTGAATTTCCAAACCGGCATGCCGTATACGTTGTACGACAGCAGCGATGACATTAGTTACACCGGGGAAGGCGCGGACCGCTGGGACTTTCATGGCAATGCTTCCGATATCCACTGGTCGCCGAGTACCCCGATCCCATTCTTCGTGGACGGAACTACGAATCCTGCCTGCGTCGCTCAAGCGGCGGACCTGGGGAACTTGGCGTACTACGGGTGCTTCCAGCAAGGCGGTGCCGTTATCACTCCGCCGGCAACCGGGACGTTCGGCAACATGGGCCGCAACATTTTTCGCGGTCCGGCTTTCCACAACTGGGATGTGTCCGTCACCAAGCTCTGGAAATTGTCGGAGCACGTCAACCTGCAGATGCGGGGAGAGTTCTTCAACATCCTGAACCACACCAATTTCGCGGGTTTTGCTACCGATCTCTCGGACGCGGTATTCGGTGCGAACGATGTGGGCCTGGCAACTTCAACCCCGGATGTATATGCTTCGAACCCGGTCGTCGGTTCGGGCGGATCACGTCATATTCAGCTGGGGGCAAAGATCATTTGGTAGATTTGGCACGCGCGGCAGGCAGATTTGAGGTTCCGCTCGCGCCGAGAGCGACTCCGTTGCTGCTGTATCGTGCTGTACTGCGGACCACGGTAGCTCCGTTGCCCCTTTCACCGTGTTGGACGGCCACGCTCTATTTCCTTATTTTTGAATAGGATACATGTAAGTCCTTATTCCCCAAAGATCTGGCGTGGGCACAACTCAAAATGAACGCTAACTTGTTGATTAGGAAATATCTTACGAGTAAGTCTTTATTTCTCAAAGATCTGGCAGGAATTGCCCCCTAAATCTTTGATTTCAAAAGACCCCATCAGGGGGGGCGAGTACTTTACTGGCTTTGGGCTTAGGCGATTCGCTGTTTGCTGTCGGCCTGCTCACTGCACCGTAAAGATCAGGTCATCGTGATCGTTGTACGAGCCTGTCGTACACGAGGACGCATTTCCCTGGTAGCGGAATTGCGCGCGCACAGCCTGCAGGCTGCCAGTAGGAAGCTTGAACGTGGCCGAAAGATCCTGCGCTCCAGTCGTCGTGGGCGAAATCGTCTTGATGAATACCCATGTGGGATTGTTGGCGTTGGCCGCATAGTAAAGATCGAGAAAGTCCTGGGTAGCGCTCCAGGCCCAAACCGTTGCCGTTACCGTCGCCGTCTTTCCATGCGTTAACGCGCCACTCGTGGATGTAACCACGATGCGGTCGTTAGACTCCTCAGTATGGAACGTGCCCACGCTGCCATCGGCGCAGGAATTCTTGATGGTGTTGGGCTGATTCGGTTCCGCCCCGCCTGACATCTGACCGCGTCCCAGCAGGAGCGATGGACCCGAGTCGCACGACGTACCGACATTGGCACACTCCGGAGCGCCGAGCGTGGAATCATAGACCGCGGTTTGCGCTCCCGAAGTTACCGTCAAAGCGATGGTCGCACTATGACTGAGTGAGCCGGAAGTTCCAGTCACGGTCACCGTAGCAGTTCCAGTGGACGCCGTCGCGGAAGCCGTCAGCGTGAGCACTGAGGTGGTGGTGCCGTTCGCTGGCGGAGTCGCTGGGTTGGTCTTGAACGTCGCCGTGACGCCGCTGGGCAAGCCGCTGGCGTTTAACGTAACGGCAGAATTGAAACTGCTCTGGCTGGTGATGGTGATTGTGCTGGTCCCGTTGCCGCCTAGAAAGATCTTCAAAGTGGTCGGCTTAGCCTTTAGCATAAAGTTCCCCAGCGGATTCACCGTAAGCGCAAGCGTTGTGCTTGCGCTCAAGGCACCCGAGATGCCGGTGACGGTCACCGTTGCCGTGCCAACGGATGCCGAGGCACTCGCTGTCAGCGTGAGAGTGCTTGTGCTGGTGGCTGGATTGGGACTGAACGCGGCCGTCACGCCGCTGGGCAAGCCCGAGGCGGACAGAGTCACGTTGCCGCTGAAACCGTTTGCCGGCGTAATGGTGATTGTGCTCGTCCCTTGCGTGCCCTGCGTGATGGTCAGGCCGTTCGGATTGGCCGACAGCGTGTAGCTCGGCGCCGGGTTCACCGTGAGGCTGATCGTCGTTGTCTCCGTCAAACTGCCCGAGATGCCCGTAACAGTAACCGTTGCCGTGCCGACGGAGGCAGTCGTGCTCGCCGTCAGCGTGAGGGTGCTCGTGCTGGTGGCAGGATTGGGACTGAACTCGGCCGTCACACCGCCAGGCAAGCCCGACGCGGAAAGAGTAACGCTGCCGGTGAAGCCATTCGCCGGAGTGATGGTGATGGTGCTCGTTCCCTGGCTGCCCTGCGGAATGGTCAAGCGGCTCGGATTGGCCGACAGCGTATAAGTCGGAGACGGGGTCACCGTCAGCTTGAGTGTGGTCGTCTCCGTCAAGCTGCCCGACGTGCCGGTGATCGTCACCGTGACCGTTCCTGTAGTTGCGCTAGCGCTGGCCGTCAACGTCAACGTACTCGTCGTGGTGGCTGGATTGGGATTGAACGCCGCCGTCACACCACTGGGCAAGCCCGACGCGGAAAGAGTGACGCTGCCGCTGAAGCCGTTCGCGGGCGTAATGGTGATCGCGCTCGTCCCCTGGGCGCCTTGCACGACGCTTAACGTGCTGGGATTGGCCGACAGTGTGAAGCTCGGTCCCGAAGAGACTGTGAGGTTGATCGTCGTTGTCCGCGTCAAACTGCCCGAGATACCGGTGACGGTCACCGTTGCCGTGCCCGTGGGTGCTGTCGCGCTCGCCGTCAGAGTGAGGGTGCTCGTGCTGGTGGCCGGATTGGGATTGAACGCGGCGGTCACACCGCTGGGCAGGCCCGATGCAGACAATGTCACACTTCCGGTAAAGCCATTCGCCGGGGTTATGGTGATTGTGCTCGTTCCCTGGCCGCCGGGCACGATGCTCAAACTGCTGGGATTGGCTGACAGCGTGAAACTCGGTGGCGACGTCACGGTAAGGCTGATCGTCGTGGTCTCGGTCAGACTGCCCGAGATGCCGGTGACGGTCACGGTCGCCGTGCCCGTGGACGCGGTCGCGCTCGCCGTCAGAGTGAGGGTGCTCGTGCTCGTGGCCGGATTGGGATTGAATGCGGCCGTCACGCCGCTGGGCAACCCCGACGCGGAAAGAGTGACACCTCCGCTGAAGCCGTTGGCTGGCGTGATGGTGATTGTGCTCGTCCCCTGGCTGCCTTGCACAATGCTCAACGTGCTCGGATTAGCCGACAGGGTGAAGGTCGGCGTCGCCGACACCGTGAGGCTGACAGTGGTAGTTTCGGTGAGACTGCCGGACGTACCCGTGATGGTGACCGTAGCCGTGCCCGTAGCTGCCGTCGCACTCGCCGTCAACGTGAGGGTGCTCGTGCTCGTGGCCGGATTGGGAGTGAATGCCGCCGTCACACCCTTCGGCAATCCGGATGCGGCCAGCGTTACGTTGCCGGAAAATCCGTTAGACGGAGTGATGGTGATTGTGCTGGTCCCCTGGCTGCCTTGCAGCACGCTCAAACTGCTCGGATTGGCTGACAGCGTGAAGCTCGGCGCAGGCGTTACCGTGAGGTTGATCGTCGTGGTCTCGGTCACACTGCCCGAGATGCCCGTGACGCTCACGGTCGCCGTTCCCGTAGAGGCAGTCGCGCTCGCCGTCAGCGTGAGGGTGCTCGTGCTGGTGGCTGGATTGGGACTGAACTTCGCCGTCACGCCACTGGGCAAGTCGGACGCGGACAATGTCACACTTCCGCTAAAGCCATTCGCCGGGGTGATGGTGATTGTGCTCGTCCCCTGACTGCCTTGCGCGACGCTCAACGTGCTTGGAGCGGCCGACAATGTGAAGCTCGGGGTCACCGTGAGGCTGAGTGGAAGGGTCTGGATCGCACCGTTGGAGGTACCGGTGACGGTCACTGTGACCGTGCCGACGGCCGCTGTCGCGCTCGCCGTCAGGGTAAGCGTCGTCCCGCTGCTGGAAGAATCAGGCGTAAACCCTGCGGTCACGCCCTCAGGCAGGCCCGAGGCGGAGAATGTAACGGTTCCGCTGAAGCCGTTTGAAGGAGTGATGGTGACCGCGGTTGTACCCTGGCCGCCCTGCCCGATGCTCAAGGTGCTGGGGTTGGCTGTAAGCGTGAAGCCTGCGGGCCAGTTATTCACCAGATTGTAGGCGTTCACCGTTCCGATTCCGCTCCCGAAATCCCAGCCGGTCGTTGTAGCGAAAGCCGGCTGATAAGCGTCGTTTGAAGTGGAGAGTACACCGATGGAGCCGGAGGGCAGGTAACAATCGACTAAGGATTGAGTACCGACACAATCCACATCGTTGTCGCCCTGCGTCACGTCGTAGAAAATGCACGAGCTGTCGGCGGCTTTGCCCAGGGTTGAACTGCAGGCTTTGTCGCCGGTCGTGCCGTACTCGGCGGCCGCCAGGCTGTAATAGACGAAGTTCGGGTTGCCTTGGCGTGCCCCGGCTTTCTGATTCACCAGAGCTTGAATGCCAGCCATGATCGGCGAGGAGAACGATGTGCCGCCGGCTCCCGGCCAGTTCACAGGCGCCTCAGTGCATGGGGCGCCTCCCGACCCGGAGAAACAGTATGGATAGTAGTGCAGCCAAACTCCGGTTGCGGCAAACAGCGACACATCGGGAATGTCGCGGACACCGTCGCCCGGGTTTCCGAGGATTGACTGGTACGACGGTTTGGGCCAGCCGGCGCACGTTCCACCGACAAAGCCGGATACGGCAGGAGTTCCAGTCGCACAGGCACTTGGTCCGCCTCCACCTCCAACCGTATTTTGAAAATTCGCTTCTCCCTTACTGCTATTGCAGAATCCACTCGATCCGTAGGTTTGGCTAAACCCCTCGAACTCGGCGAGAAGCGAACTGGCGCAAGAATCATTCCAGGGAATCTCAGGGACATAGGACCGGGCCGATTCGTACGTCTTCGAATTGGTGGCAGCCCAGTACGTGCTGTTGGTCCCGGCAAAGGTATCGCCGAAGTCGGTGCCGCCCACGGACACGTTATAGGGACTCGATCCCCAGCCGGTGATGGCGATGCCGTAGATGGCGTCTGGATCCGATATGTCGCAACCCGCGGCCGCATGATCGCCTGCGGAAACGAAGACCGAGACGCCTTCGGCGACTGCCTGCTGGAAAGTTGAACTGAAGGCCGCGTTGGACGACGCGCCGTTTCCCGCTTCGCATTCGCCGTAGCTCATGCTCACCAGGGCCGGTGGTGTGCCGCTTTCGTTCAGAAGGTTTTGGAGCGCGATCAGCCCCCCAAAGGTGGTTGTGTTCGCGCATGAAGCCAATACGATGGCTGCGCTCGGTGCGGCCGCGCTGGCATACTCGGCATCGATGATCGCTTCCCTGTCGTTCCCGTTCGCGCCTGGATCGGAGCAATTATTGGTGCCGCTCGGAGGCGCGGGATTGATCTGTGCGAACGATCCATCGCTATACGACGAAAGGCCGAATACGGAACGAAACGACGCCCAATCAGCGTCGGTGTACACATCGGAATCCTCGATCACCACGATCGTTTGGCCCTGTCCTGAAATGCCCTCGCTGAAAAGTGGATTCAGGTTATAGATCGTCGCCAGATCGCCGGGAACTACCAGGTAATACTTCGTTCCACTTTCGGAGACGGTGTAGTCTGCCCGTGGCGCAAACATGGCATGAGGCCGGAAGTCGTGCAACGACACCACGCCCACGACCGCTGGTGCGAGGGCAGCCGGAATCCGGGGATCGCTCATGTTGGCGATGTGCTTTGTGCCCTTCACATTCAGGTTGTGAATCTCAGTGTGAAAGGCTTCCCGTATTTGACCTGCTGTCCCGGAAAAATCGATGAACTGGCCGCTGGGATAGTCCACATTGACCTTAAGACCGCGCGAGCGCAGCCAGTCCTTGATTATGTCGCGGTCCTGTTTCGCTATGCCGAACCTTTCTCCGAATTCCGCGGCGGTTAGCCAGTGGTGAAAGGCAGGTGAGGAAGGGTCGTGAAGGTCATCAATGAACTTTCCCAGGTCGCGCTCCTGTTCGGGAGAGCGTTTCAAAAGAAGGAGCATGTGCTCCATCAAAAGGTTGTCGGCCACCGGCCCGCGATCATATTTTGCCTTCGCCTCGGGCCGGGTATTGCCCCCCAGCGTTACCAATTTGCTTTCATCGACAGCTTGGGTGATCAGAACGGACTGGAAGTTCTCAGCTTGCGCGCGCGGGGCTACCCACAAAAACAGAGAAGCGAGCACAGCCGACAGATAATACGCAAAGAGCATTTCATGACGGGTGCGAAATCGACGGCGGTGGAAACGCTCGAGCCGGCGATCAGTGAAATCCCACATGGTCAGACCTAGGGTAATCGGCGAAAACCGGCCTGTAGGTTTCAAATTGCCTAGGGGGACAAGCTCGTTGAGCAGACGGGGAACTACTCGTGAAACCATTCCATGCTAGAGGTATTGCGGCGGACTGTCAATGAGGCCTTCGCCATCCACGAGCGGTGACCGACGAGGTGCGCAATCTGTTTCTCTTGACGGAAGGGGCTGTTTCGCGGTAGGAGCTTTGGTAAATTCCGCATACCCGCCATCCACCATGACGCCCGTGATGCGCTGCCGCGGGCACAGATTCTCGTTCCCTTCGCGGCAAAACTCACATTCCCCGCACGTCCACTACACCCACGGCACGCCGACCCGGGCCCCCACCTGGACGCTCTGGACCGCGGCACCGCGCTCCACTATGCTCCCTACGATCTCGTGCCCCAGGATCAGAGGTTTTTTCACGATGCGTGCCAATTGCGTCCAGTCGCCGTCGGCGACGTGCAGATCGGAATGGCACACACCGCAAACTTCAACCTCGATCAAGACTTCATCCGCCCCAATTTCGGGACGAACCACGGAATGTCCCCTATCGCAAGGTCCCCAAAAATGTGAGGGTAACTATAACAAAATAGGAACTAACGTCAAGTAGAATGGGCGACATCGGGCCCGGAGGCTATTCAGATACGTTGCGGGACGAGGATGCGAAATAACTCTTTGCCCCGGCCTCGCAAGGGAAACGAAGCTGTTTTCAGGCCGCAGGGAACTGATGGATGATCTCAGTCAACGCAGCGCCCGTCCAGAGTTGATGGATACCGAATCTGTCAGCTTCGAGGAGTTCCATGAGTGTCTGCACACTCTGAGAATTATCAATACTTTTACCTTGGCCTACCGGCCAACGCTGCGATGGTTTGAGCGCATGACGGCTGGCGCTGGTTCCGAACAATCGCTATCGGTTCTTGATGTTGGCTGCGGAGGCGGAGATATGCTGCGGCGAATCTGGAGGTGGGCGAGGAAACGGCACTTTGACCTTGAGCTTATCGGGATTGACCTGAACCCCTGGTCCAAAGAGTCGGCTGAGCATGTCACGCCAAAAGATGCCCCGATTCGCTTCGAGACGGCGAACGTTTTCTCGCTCGATCCTTCCCGGCGCGCCGATTTCATTGTCAGCTCACTCTTTGCCCATCATCTCACTGACGGTGAATTGATCCGCTTTATCCGGTGGATGGATTGTCATGCCACGCGCGGCTGGTTCATCAACGATCTGCACCGTAATCCTGTGCCCTACTTGTTCATCAAGTATGCGGGTCGATTGCTGATTTCCGACCGCATGAATCGGCATGACGGGCCGGTATCGGTTGCGCGGGCGTTCACGGCGTCCGAATGGCGTCATCTGCTGGAGGAGGCCGGTATTCCACCAGAGAGAACCAAAATCGAGTGGTTCTTCCCGTTCCGCTACGGTGTGTCTTGCCGGAAAGTATGAAACGGCGGGAGGTTGTTGTCGTCGGGGGCGGTCTCGCGGGCGGCGCCGCAGCCATCCGATTAGCGCAAAATGGACAAAAGGTGTTGCTGCTGGAAAAAGAGCCAGCCGCACATGACAAAGTTTGTGGCGAGTTTATCAGCGCTGATGCGCAGCACTATCTGCGTGAACTCGGACTCGATCTAGCAGCCTTGGACGCCGAACGCATCACCAGCATATGGCTCATGCGGGGTCAAAGCATTGCATCCGCAAGATTGCCCTTTTCTGGCCTCAGTCTCTCTCGCCGCGTGCTCGATGAGGCCCTGCTGTTGCGGGCCCATGATCAGGGAGCGCAGATATGGCGCGGGGCTGCAGTCACAGCGATGGTCAGAGAGCCGGAGTGCTGGCGGATTGAGGTTGCAGGCCATGGCGTCATTCAGGCTGAAACGCTACTTCTGGCAACGGGCAAGCATGACTTACGCAAATGGCGACGGGCCGGCGTGACGCAAACTGACTTCGTCGGTTTCAAGTGTCATTTCCTGCTGACAACGGCACAACGATCGGCGTTATCTGGCCGTGTCGAGATGACCCTGTTCGATGGCGGTTACGCCGGGCTGAGCTTGATTGAAAGGGGAAAGGCAAACTTTTGCCTGGTGGTGACCAGGCGCCATTTTGCCCGGTACGGAAAGACTTGGGATGCATTGTTAAGCGGCATTCTGAAGGCGTCGCCGCCACTTGCCGAACGGCTGCACGGCGCCCAGCCCTGCTGGCCACGACCTCTATCTATCTTCGGAATGCCTTACGGTTTCGTATATCGTGTTCCGTCCAGCGCCCCACCCGGGTTGTATCGGCTGGGTGATCAGATGGCGGTCATTCCTTCCTTTTCAGGCTATGGCATGTCCATTGCGCTGCATACAGCTTTTTTGGCAGTCGAATGCCATCTGCGTGGCGGCGCCGACCTGTACCATCGTCAGGCCCGTAGCGACCTTCTGCCCTTGATCCGGCGTGCGTCTTGGCTGTCGAAAATTGCGGAATATCCCTTGGCCCAGCGAGGGATGTTATTTGCCTTTCGCATCCGACCAGAGTTGATCACAATGATTGCGAGACATAGCAGGATTTCTCCACCTAAGCTAGGAGCGGACCAAGTGTGCTGAGCTCTCGTGGGATTCTTCATTTCAGGTTGTGATGAAGAATTACTACAGGGATGGTCTTCAGTTCAGCCGCTTGTAAACCTGTGCAATCGGTGGTGACCGTATAAGCAGACGTACACTCCATCGACTCTCTTCGTTACCAGAATGGCATCTATACGACCCGACGCCTGGATTTTGTCGGTGAGGGCAGCGACTTCCTGAGCAAATGCGCGGGAGCGTTGTTTCCCGGCGTCAGAGGGATTCTCCCTTATACTTCGCGTTGCTAGCATTCTGTGAGAGCAAGACCACCCGGTAACACGGGGGAGGAGCGACCGCAAGGCTTCTTCCAATCTCGGGTATCGGATTTCGAAATCCATTTCGTTAATTTCCGTCAAATCAATCAGGCGTTCAGCGTGACATTGGCCGAATCCGCCACGACATACGCTGCGCCTGCTCGACAAAGCGTGGTGCGAAGCGCAATGGAGACAATCGGCGGTAAGAATCTATTTCACCGGATGCTGGTGGTTTGAACAAGCGACTTTACCCTGCCAGGGGCATTCTTCGCATATCCACAGATGAATGGGACACTGATGGGACACCAAACGGCATGTAGGATTGCTGCAGGCCAAACGTCTGTTTTCGCGGAAGCTCTTTAAATTGTTAATCTGGCGGAGAGGGAGGGATTCGAACCCTCGATACAGGTGTTAGCCCGTATAACGGTTTAGCAAACCGCCGCCTTCAGCCTCTCGGCCACCTCTCCGGCGTTCTATGCAGGTCTGTTTCGCTAAGCGAAGGTAGTTCTCTGCGATTCTACGTCAACGAGTTTGCAGACGGCAAGTTGGTGGCGCCTTCCCAAGGAACCGCGAGCCAAACACGCCATCAGTGCGTCGCAAAAAAAGCGATGTACCGCTCACGCCATCACACCGAAACCGGGCTCGACCAGATCCTTCGCTGCGCAAGAACCGCTTGCTCAGAACTGCCCCACGACCCGCATGGCGCTCTGAGGGATGTGCTTTGGTTTTGGACGCGGCTCCGGCACGAAAATCTACCTTGGCAGACATTGCCGTCCCGGGCGGCGCGTCTGATTACCGAGGTGAATACCTTTTGGGTATCCGTGCAGAGGCGCGTTTCGGTGTAAGATCAGCCCAAGACCGAGGTTCGGAGACGTCATGAAACGAATCGCTGTTTTCATGCTGCTTGTTCTACTTAGTTTTACGTGCCTTGCCCCGGCGCATGCTCAGCGCCTGACCCCGGAACAGAATGCGCGCCAATCCAGAAAGGCGGCCAAAAAGCAGCAGAAGATGCTGAAGAAATCGGCCAAGCAGCAGCGCAAGGCAATGAAGAGGTCTGAGAAGTCGAGCCGCAAGGCGACCAAGAAAGCGAACAGAGATTTGCAGAAAAGACGGGGCCGATAAGACGTCGGCTGGGGAGTTGTTAGCGGTTCGCCAGGACTGCGACCGTCCGGGACTTCGAGATCGTTTCATCCGCTGTGACTAAAGTCAGACCGAGGATGCTGGTCGTGGCAATCAGGAACGGTCCGCGGGATCACGATGGGGAAGTTGCACGCGAGCAGTTTTCTGTGCAATCTCGAAGCCCACGGGAGCTTCCCTTAAGGCGAACGCGTCCAGGGTATTCGTAATCCAAGCCTGGGGATTCGGAGTCGTCTTCCTCGCTCGCGGGAGAAACAATGTCGCCGTTGATCTTTCTTGTGGGCGCGAGTGACCTCACCATTGCTTCGGCTTGTTGCGGTTGGGAGCCGGCACGACCTCAGCCATCGGTTTGCCAAAACTCGAGACCAGGACGGGCTTGCCGGATTTGCGCACCTTCTCGATCACCGCCAGGCAAGTGGCTTTGAACTTCGAGATGGCGATCTCTTCCATGTACCCTACGATATCGTAGTCAACAACCATGGTCAGCCATAAAGGCGACCTTCCCGCCGCCCTGCTGGACTTTTTCGGACCGGCGAGCTATGGTCTGTTTTCTTTCGGAGGGCGCCGGTGAGCAAGTTCCCAGAAGTCGAGACCGCGAAGGCACTGATGACCGAGGCGATGACGTGGTCAGTGATGAAGTGGCTCCGCGAGAAGAAAAGAGTGCGCACGACCGCCGACTTGGCGAATGCTGCACTTGATCTGCTGAGCGAGACGACCAAAGCGCGCTGGAGCCATGGCTTAAGAGCCGCGTATGGGGAGTTGGGTTCGCAAATCGATGGCTCTGCCTCCGGGACCCAGCGGAAACAGCTGTCGCGCGCGATCGACTCCGATGCCCAGCTTACCGTCAAGAAAGTCAAGGAAGCGGATGACGAAGCGTACCGGGCCAGGATGGACGCGGAAGAAACGTTCGACGAAGCCGAGCGGCAGCTGAGCACCAGCCTGGCACGGGAAGGTTGTCGCAAAGCCATTCATGGGTGGGAGCTGCACGAAAAGGCGATTCGCAAAGCGGAAGCGGCAATTCACTCCCTCCGGGGCTGAAGCCCCGAATAAAAATGTAGCGCTGACCGCAGCTCTGAAAGCGCTGCGCCACCCAAATCAAGCGCATTCTCCTTTTTCAGTAGGCTGAGAAGCTGGGGCGTGGGGTGCCAATCCTCTGAGATTGCTGATAGCTCCTAGGCGTACACGCGCGGCACGCGTTGGGAGATACCGCAGAGGATTTCGTAGGGAACGGTTTCGCCGAGGCGTGCCAGCTCGACCGCGTCCACGCTCTTGCCGTTGTTGGAGCCGATCAGGATGACTTCATCGCCCACCGCGATGCCGGGAATGTGGCCTACATCGACCATGGTGAGATCCATGGAAACGCGGCCCACAACCGGGGCGTATTCCCCGCGCACGATCACGCGCGCGCGATTCGAAAGGAGCCGAGGATAGCCGTCGGCGTAACCCACCGGGAGCACGGCAATGCGGCTGCGCTCCTTTGTTATATAGGTACCCATGTAACCGACCGCTTCTCCGGCGGCGACGTCCTTCACCGTCAAAACGCGCGTCTTCCAGGTCAGCACCGGAACGAGTGGGAGCGAAGGCTCGCTGACAGCCGAGCCGCCGCGCATGACAGGGAGCGAGTATCCGTAAAGAAGAATGCCGGGACGCACCATCGTCTTCCAGGTCTCGGGCCTGGCGCTTACGGCCGCCGAATTGCCGATGTGCACGAGCGGCGGATACAAGCCATGCTGGCCGAGGACGGCCAGCGCCTCTTCAAATATTTTCATCTGGCGCGGGGCGTCTTCGGCGTCCAGCACTTCGGCCGAGGCGAAGTGAGTGCTGACGCCTTCGAGATGCAGATGATGGCACAGGGCAAGCTTGTCGCACAGTTGCGGCAGCGCCTCGACCGAGGCGCCGAGGCGGTTCATGCCTGTGTCCACTTTTAGGTGCACGGGAAGATTGATCTGTTGTTTTTTCGCAGCTTTCTCGAGGCGCTCGATGTGCCACGTCTCCCAAATTGTGGGGGTGAGATTGTGCGAAACGATGCCGTCCTCTTCCCCTTTCCAGATTCCCGTCATCAGGAGAATGCGCGTCCAGATGCCGGCGCTGCGTAGCGCGCGCCCTTCGGCGGCGTCCGTCACGCCGAGCCAGGGCGTGCCTTCGGCTTCGAGCGCGAGCGCACATTCGGTTGCGCCATGGCCGTAGCCGTCGGCCTTGACAACCGCGCAAATCGCGACCTTCGGGCCGACATGCTGCTGCACGACGCGAAAATTCTCGCGCAACGTGGTAAGCGATACTTCCGCCCAGGTGCGGCCGTCAAGCGCTAGCGAGCGGCGATCGGGCAGAGCTATGCGTTCCATGCGAGGAGCATTCACTATGGTGATTATAGCGACCACTCTGCCGCCGCAGGCTGACGATTGAGCGGCGCCAGAGGACTTCGGTAATGTGGGAAGCGAGTTTTCACCACGAACACGGAGAAATCATAAGCTTGATTCCCCCGCCGGCGTGAGACGCGCAAGCCGCGTCTCTATAACCATTGATGAAGAGGTGTTTCTCCGTGCCGACGTGGTGAATGGCGTTCGTGCCTGCGCTAGTTCCCCCCGAGGATGAAGTTCAAGGTGATTTCCGTCTCCACCTCGATCGGCTCGCCGTTCAGCAGATACGGACGATAGCGCCAGTGCCTGACTGCTTCTACGGCGGAGGGGGCGAGCATGGCATGTCCGCTGAGAACGGTCAGGTTTTCGATGGTACCCATCCTGCTGATAATGGCGCGCAGTTCGACCGTCCCCTGAATGCGCGCCTGACGCGCGAGAGGCGGATAGTTCGGCTGCACACGGTAGATCAGGTTGCCTTCGGCCCAATGCGAAACGGGCAGGGGACGGGTCGGGGCGGGAACCGGAGGCGGTGAAATCGGCGATGGATCACCGAATGAGCCGAGGATTCCCCTATCACCCGTGCCGGTGCTGCCGGGAACGCCGACGCCGCGGACATCGGGGGCTGGCTGCACGCCGTGGTCGTCGATCTGCGGGGTGGTTGACGGAACGAACGACGGCTGCAATAGAACTACTCCACTCATGTTCGAACGATGCAACCCTCTCTGGTTATTCGGCGGCGCGGGTGGAGGCGGCGCGGGTGGCGGAGAGAGAAGACGAGCGTCAAACCACGCGAGGCGCGGCGGCCCTTGAATCGTGAGCAGCGGAATAAGCAGCAGCAAGCTCAGCGCCAGCGCTTGGATGGTGAACGATGCGACGGCGGTCCAGCCGCGACGGGCAGACTGGTCCCAGGTATTTTCCGTAGTGTGGAACATGGTGTCCTCCGAAGCAGGCCCGCTTGCCAGTACAGACACCTGGGGGAGGAGATTTGCTCCAGGGAATAAGTGCCACTGATGGGGAGGCGGTGCGCTTGGCTCGAAAGTGGGCCGGTGAACGATGATCCGAGGGCGGCGCGCCCCTTCGACGAGCTCAGGGCGGGCTCTCGGAACTGCCGGCAAAGAGGCGGCGCTACGGTCGAATATGTGCTTTATCAACCGGGATACAAAAAGCCGCGCATTGCGCGCGGCCTTTTGAAAGTAACTGGCTGACGAACACTTTTTCTCAAGCCCGGCGGGAACGAAAATCTCTCCCGCGGTGTCGCTACTGTTTCGGTGGCGTGGTGCTTGCCGGCTTGGTGGTAGCCGGTTTGGAGCCAGTGGAAGACGTTGGCTTTACTGGCTTGGCCGGCGTTGTGCCAGCAGCGGGAGCGGCAACACCGGACTGCGCGTTATAGGCTTCGACGACCGGCTGCGTGATATCGACGGCAGGGCCGTACCAGATCACCGGACCGCGGGGCCACTGTTGCGACGTGTCGAGGATCATGCCATAGCCATTGTCGGCGGCGTACTTCACGATGAGCGGAGCCATTTTGGTGAGGATTTTATTTCCGATTTCGCCCTGCTGGCCTTGGAAGTCTTCTTGCGCGTCCTGCTGGGCGCGGTCAAAGCCCTTCTTCTTGGCTTCGATCTGTTTCACCAGTTTGTCGCGCGCTTCGTCGTTTAATTTGTCCTGCTGGGCGCTGAGCTGCTTCTGGAGGCTGTCGAGTTCATCAGCCGTATTCTTCAGTTCGGCTTGCTTGGGCTCAAACTTCTTGCTGAGCTGCTGGAAGTCGCGCTGCCCTTCGTTGGAAGAAAAAATTGCCTGTTCGATGTTAATGGTTCCGACCTTTGTCCCGGTAGCCTTCAGTGTGGCTGCAGCTGCGGGGTTGTTGGCAGGGGCGGCGGATGGAGCGTCAGGTGGTGTCGCCGGGGCGGGAGCGGGTGTGGCAGTGGGCTGCCCCGCCTGGGCCAGAGCGAAAAGGGAAAGGCCGAACACGAGGGCCGCGGTGCGCGCAAACTTGCTAAGCATTGAATTGACGATCATTGGATCGTTTGAACTCCTTCGAGATTTTTCGGGAACTTTTCAGCGTTCAGCTCGTCCGGCGCTACAAAGCTGATCGCAACCGAGCCAATCAGGCGAGCGCGCAAGCGCACACGGCGCCCGGTTCTTCACGCCGAACCTCACGCGTGGTGATCACCCACAGTTCCTAGATTGGGTGTAGACAGCTTGGATTATACGGAGGGCGGGAGACGAGCGTCAAACCGCAGTTGGCGAATTAGTTAATCATTCGCCCCCTGCGACTTGCTGCGATCGATCCCGGCTAAAAGTTTCGCCGCCGCTCAGTAGTGAAAGCGGAAGCGGACCTGCACGTAGATCTCCCCGGGCAGGTTCCAGTGATAGCCGCCAAAAGTGAGGCTGTCATCGTAGATCACGCGGCGGTTAGCGACGTTGAGCGCGGTCAAGGAAGCGGTGAAGCGCTCGCCGAAATCCTTGCCTAGGGAAAGATCGAAAGTGGTGTGTCCTGGGAGATAGTCTCCCTGGTAGGGCCATCCGGGAGTGCCGGCTTCTCCGTTGGTAAAGCCGGAGCCGTAATAGACGTTCGTGGATGCATAAGAGCGCCATGGCAGCGTGACGTCGCCGCCAACATTGAGCGTGTTGCGTTGGTCGTGGTCGAGCGGACCCAATTGCGGTGAGCCGGAACCGGCGTTGAGGCCACCAGTCAGGACGCCGTTGCCCTGGGCGATCTGGTTGGAATACGCCAGATGAAGCTGGGCGCGGTGGGCGAAGCGGGGAGACCGCAACGTGACTTCCCAGGCGCGAACGAGCGCGTGCTGGACGGTAAGGGGGAAGAATATGTTGGAGGCTCCGATGTTGTTGTGGTCGAGGAAATTTCCGATGTTGGTTTTGAAGGTGTCAACGTCAAGGACCCACCCCCGGTAAGGCATGGTGACACCGAACTGGTGTTCTTCGTCGCGCTCGCCGAACAGCGAGGTGAAGGTGCAGCTATTGGCGTCCGTGCCACAGTACTGGATGAGCGGACCGGATACGGTTTCAATGGGCGGGGCCTGATAGTAGTGGCCGTAGAAAGCACGGAAAGTCCAGTTGAGGCGCGGCACAGTAACGGTCGCACCGAAGCGCGGGCTGATCGCGGATTCGTCCACGGGAGCGGGGGTCGAGCCGGATGCGAAGTTGCCTTCGGCGAAGCGCGTGGGCCGCACGCCGGCGGAGAGCGTCAGCCAGGAAAACGGCTTGAATTTTTCGTCAATGTAGAAGGTTTGGAGATTCGCAGTGGGGTGCTCGGTGTCGGTAAACGGAATGCAATTGCCGTTCGGGTTGGTTGGAGTTACGCACTGCGGTTGCTGGGCGGGATTGAAAGTTGCTCCGAAGAGCTGGCTGTCGCTCTGATAGAAGCTGAGGAATCCAACCTGCAGGTCATTGTGTTTGTAGTTGGCGGCGAAACTGGCCTGGCCTCCGGCGTACGTGGTGCCTCGATTTTCGGTGGTGGCTACGGGCGTGTCGTTGGGATTCGAGGAATAGTCTCCGCGGTTGTAGTGGTAGAAGGGCGAGACGGTGGTCATGAGGTGGGGATTGAATGTGTGAACCCAGGAGAAGAGGATTCCCGCGTCGGTTTCGTGCTGGCCATCACGGAGCCCGACACTTTGGTATTGCGAGTTTTCGAAGTCGTTGGCGAAAGGATCGTACGGAATCTGAAAGTAGTCGCGGCGAGCGGAAGTCATCAGGCGAAGTTGGTTGGAGGGATCGACGTTATAAATGAACGAGCCGAATCCGCCTACGCCGTTGACGGCGTCATGAACCACCTGCGGAACGGGCGGCTGCAAGCCGAGATTGCTCCGGTTCGCGTTAACGCTGGCGTAGTAGGCGAAGCGGTCGGTGTGGCTGCCGAAGCTCAGAGCATCGTTGGTCTGGTAGAAATTGCCTGCGCTCACGACGAGTTCGGCTTGGTTGTTGCGTTCGAAGCCGGTGCGCGGAACGACGTTGAAGACGCCATAAGTGCGGTCACCGAACTCGGCCGAATAGCTGCCCCGGTTGACCTCGACATAGTCCATGTCTTTCGGGTCGAACTGCGCGCCCAGGTTTTGCGCGATAGCCGTGTTAATCACGGGGATGCCATCGAGCAGCCATGTGGTCTGGTGACCGCCGCGCATGTGCAGCATGTCGTGGGTCACGTAGGCTCCGGGGACGTAGTCGGTGATCATCGAAAGGCTGTTGGTCCGGTCGGCGCCAGGGGTGCGTTGGATGTCGGTGCGGCTGAGCATCGTGATCGGGGTGAAGCTATCGGTGGGCGCCACCGCGGGTGTGCCTGAGACAGTGACCTTTTCATTGGCAGCAGCCACTTGCAGTAGGAAATGAACGACTGGAACAGATCCCGAGTTGACGATGACATTCTGGGAAATTTGCGCGAAGCCTTTGCTGGCGACGCTGACAGAGTATTCGCCAAGCGGGACGGCGTTGAGTTGGAATTCTCCGTTGGCGTCGGTGGTAGCGCTCTTGGCCCACTCCGAACTTCTGGACCTGAGCATAACCATGGCGTTCTGAATAGGACGGTGTTGGGGATCGTGGACGACGCCACGTACCGCGCCATATTCGTTGGCGAAAGCGGCGGATGAAACGAGCAGAACGGCAGAAATCAGAATGAGTTGGAAGCGTTTCATTGTCTCCTCTTCGACTTTTTAGTGACGGCGGAGGTGAGCGCCATGACGTGCCAGGCGCAGACGCAAGTTCGCCTACAAAGTTCGCTAGTTTGAGTGCTTGAGTTGAGAACTAGCTGCGAGGAGGAGCGCGAGCCGAATCGGGGCCCGCTAAGAATTCGGAAGCCTGGGGGGCAATCGCCGCGTGAGACGCTGGCTGAATATGGAGTCCGACAAACGAGAGGCGGTTTTTAGCGGGGCGCGCCCACTCGGGCATCTTCGAGTTGCGGCAGCAATCACAATGTTGGCCGCAGCAGCAGTCGAGAGAGCGGAAGGAAGTTTCCTGAGAAGCCGGTGATGCCGAGGCTTGCGATTCGGGCGTGCCGTGAGCTTGCGCCGCGCCGTGGTGACAGTGCATGGCAGGCGCGGCGGCAGGCGAGGCCGCGAGCGGCCGTCGCATGCAATGCATCGGCGCAGGCGAAGCGAGGCGCGCGAGCGCCAGCGGCCCGGCGGCCGGGACGTGCATCACCAGTAGCAGAAATCTCGCAGTCCAACGATGCATGGTTGTCAGGTTTCCCGCACCTGACAGAGAGTACGATCCGAAGCCCACATCGGATGGCGAAGATCATAGCAGCGGGCAGTGGTTTGTGGCCAGTGGGCAGTCGCCCCAGCAGCCAGTATCCAGTTGCCAGTAGTGAGTGCGGAGAGGAACTCCTCGCTGGCCACAAGGCCCGGCCCCTTCTTTGCTGACAACTGGCAACTGGGTCCTGGCAACTGTTTCTCCTGTACCATTTCCTCGATGCACGAACGGGCGGACCGACTGCTGAAAATAATTCGAAAACAGGAGTTCATGCGCGCCGGTGACCGCGTGGCCGTGGCGGTTTCTGGCGGCGCCGATTCGGTGGCGCTGCTGCTGCTTCTCCTCGAGTTGCGGAGTGAACTCGGGATTGTGCTCTCGGTTGCGCATGTCAACCATAGGCTGCGGGGAGCCGAGTCGGACAAGGACGAGCAGTTTGTAGCGAAGCTGGCGGCAAAGCAGGGGTTGGAATTTGAGACTCGCATGGCTTTTGTGGAGCGACAAGGGGCCGGAATTGAGAGCGCAGCTCGCCAGTTGCGCTACGAGTATTTCCAGGAACTGGCGCGTGCGGGCCGCGCGATAAAAATTGCAACGGCGCACACGCTCGACGACCAGGCAGAAACGGTGCTGCTCCGCATGTTTCGGGGCACCGGCATTCGCGGGCTTGCGGGAATTCTTCCCCGGCTGCGACTGGAAAGCGAAGGCCGCGCCTGCGGGGAAGTCGTGCGCCCACTGCTCGGCTTCAGGCGCACGGAGTTGCGAGAATACTTGCGGGCGCGAGGGCAGGATTGGCGCGAGGATTCATCGAACCAGGATATGACGTTCCTGAGGAATCGGGCCCGGCAGCGCCTGATGCCGGTAATCATCGAGGAATTTGGTGGGGCGGCGATCGAGCACATGGCGGAACTTGCGGAGATTGCGCGGGCGGAAGAAGAACAGTGGACAGAGCTCGCAGCGGCTCATTCTTCATTGGGTGCTGTGTCAACCATTCGAGTTGAGCAGTTGCTTGAACTCCCCTTGGCCGCCGCACGCCGGACCGTGCGTGCGTGGATTGAGAGGAACGCTCCTGAAACAAGCATCTCCTTCCGGTTGATCGAGGAGATTCTGGACTTGGCGCGCGGGGCGGCCGGAAGGAAACTCGAATTGCCGGGCCAGCCTACGGGCGCAAATGATGGCTCGATGTCAGCTCGCCCGAAAGTCTCGCTTTCCAGCACTGCCCGGCTGCGGCTCGTGCGGCGCGCACGAAACGAACTAGTCCTTGAGACGCCATCTGTCAACGCGCAGGACTATGAATACGTGTTAGCCGTGCCCGGAGAAGTTTCCGTTCCAGGTTTGAGAACGCGGTTCGTGGCGGAAACCGTAGACGTGGCCAAAGTGCCTGCACCACATCGCCAGGAGTTGCTCGATCCCGCACGGCTGGAAGGCAAAGTTGTGATTCGCAACTGGCGCGCTGGAGATCGATTTTGGCCCGCTCACTCGAAGCAGGAAAGGAAAGTAAAGGAATTGCTTGGCGATCGGCGCGCAACCGGCGAAGAGAAAAAGCTGTGGCCCGTCGCTTTTTGCCGAGGCGAACTGGTGTGGATGAAAGGATTTGCGGTTCCGAAAGCATGGAACGCGAACTCCGGGAAGGCGATCTGGATTCGCGAGATCACTCATTAAACATGAGCATGGAGCGTGGACGGTATTGCCTCTCACCTCGTTGGTTGTCCCCGAAGGGCGGCGAACACCTGGCGGACCTGCGTTTCGGTAGCTTCGAGCGAGCCGGAGTTGTCGATCACGAAATCGGCGGCTTTGACCTTTTCTTCGTCGCGAATTTGTGCCGCCATGCGCCGCGCGACTTCCGCGCGTGCGTCGGCTTCCGAGATTCCCTGCCGCCGGGCGAAGCGCTGGACGCGCTGCTCGGGCTCGCAGGTTACAACAATTAAATAGTCGAAGCGATCGGCAGTGTGCGCTTCGAGGATCAGGGCCGCTTCCACGATGGCAATGGCGTTCGGGTCGCGTGCGCTGATGTCGTCCATCCATTCATTTTCGTGGCGGATGACCGCCGGATGAACGATGGCATTGAGTTCCTGCACTCGAGGCTGGGCCGGCGAGCCCGGCCGTCCAAAGGCGGCCTCGGCCAGCTTGGAGCGATTGATGGTGCGGTCGGAATTGAGGATGGAGGAGCCGAAGCGGTGAACGATTTCCTCGTAGACGGGACGGCCCGGCTCCATGAGCCAGTGCGCGATGGCATCGGCCTGAATGAGGTGCGCTCCGAGTTTGACAAACATTTCGCCGGCGGCGGATTTGCCGCTGGCGATGCCTCCGGTTAGGCCGAGCTTGAGCAAGGGCACCTCGCGGTTGAGAATTTACCATGAGCAAGGACAGGTCAGAGGTCAGAGGTTAGAGGTCAGAAGTGAAAACCAAACTAGGAGTTCGAAGTCAGGTGAGACAAAACGAAGTCTGATGGTTCTTAACTTCTGCAATCTGACCTCTAACCTCTGACCTCTATTAGCGCGTCAGCGCGGGGATGCGGGTCCCCCTCCGCAGCTTCGCCGCCTTCACCGTATTGGCCATCAGCATGGCGATCGTGAGCGGGCCAACGCCTCCCGGCACCGGCGTGATTGCTCCCGCAACTTCCGCCACCTCAGGATGCACATCGCCGACGAGCGTCGACCCCTTGGCAAGGAAAGTTTCCAGGCGCTTGGCGTTTCCGGAAAAGAAGCGGTCGAAGTCGGCGCGCTCGGTCACCTTATTAATGCCGACGTCGATGACGGTGGCTCCGGGCTTGACGAAGTCCCGCGTGACCATGCCAGCGCGGCCGATGGCCGCGACCAGGATATCGGCGCGGCGGCAGACTGCAGGCAGGTCGCGGGTCTTCGAATGGCAAACGGTAACGGTCGCGTTCTGGTTGAGCAGAAGCATGGCGACGGGCTTTCCAACAATATCGCTGCGGCCGACGACCACGGCTTCCTGACCCGCCACGGGAATGTTGCTGCGGCGCAGGATTTCCATCACGCCGGCAGGAGTGCAGGGAATGAGCCCGGGCCGCTGCGTCGAGAGGTAGCCCACGTTCATCGGATGAAACCCGTCGACATCCTTGGCGGGGTCGACGGCGAGTAGAACTTTCTTCGAGTCCACTTGGGCCGGCAGGGGTAACTGCACGAGGATGCCGTCGATTTCGTCGCGCTGGTTGAGCGCGTCGATCAACGCGAGGAGTTCGCCAGTGGAAATGGATTCCGCCGGAGTGTGCTGTTCGCTGTAGAGCCCGACCTCCTTCGAGCTTTTAACCTTGCCGCGCACATAAACTTCGGACGCCGAGTTATTCCCGACCAGGATAACCGCGAGACCGGGGCGAATGCCGGAGGCGGCAAGGGTTTGCACTTCGGCGGCAACCTCCGCGCGGATTTCGCTGGCCAACTTGGTGCCGTCAAGAATCTGGGCTGGCATTCCACCTCTCTTTGGACCGTCGAGAAATTGAAAGTGGATTCTATCGCATCGTCCGTTGTGAACATGGGGCTGGTGGTTGGAAACGGCCAGAATGGTGGCTGTGTTCGGCCACGGAGGCTCGATCGGAGCTACAATGTCAGCGCGATGATTCCGCAGGATTTGCTCGAGATGCTGGTGTGCCCCGTTTGCAAGGAGCCCGTACTCCTGACGCAGAATGGGACTGGCCTAAAATGCGGCAAATGCTTGCGGGTATATCCGATCCAGGACGACATTCCCATCATGCTCATTGACACTGCGACCATCGAACCCCACTGAAGTGCCATGACAATGTTCAGTTTTTGTTCCGCGACAGAACGACACATTGTGTCAATTTGGCCTTAGTAATCGACAGCCGCATCCCCTCCTCCGCTGTGGAAACCGGCCGCAACCTTTAGCAAAAGCTTGGGTTCTAGGTGGTAGTAGCATCGAAAATACCGTATGCACGGGGTACTGAAGTTACGGCATTTCGATTGCATGCAACAAAGCGGGTTGCCGATGAGTCTAATGGAGAAAGCGGGACGGAAGGTGAGGATGGCCATGAAAGACAGGTTCACGGTAACGGAGCTGTCAGCCTTGCGCAACGATCTGCTGCAGAGCGGCATGGTGGACTCGCGCGAAGCAGCGGAGGTGTTGCAGGTTTTCTTAATGGGCCGTGGATACGGCGTCTCGCCGGAAGCGGCCATTGACGCTGCAGGCCGGGTCGAGATGGCCGGCTGCGCTTTACCGGTGCTCGAGCGGGAATTGGAAGGACTGGCGCTGGTGATGTAACAACACGCTCCCGCCGCGTGAGCGCAGCGGCGAGCGATTTGGTTTTGGAACGGAAAGTTCGACAACACGACGTTAAACGGAAGCTGTCCCGTCAATCGGGTAGTTTCCCAGTACGAAGAGCCGGGCGAAACTGCCCGGCCTTTTGTTTTTCTCGAGTGGTGCTGCCAGCGGGACTCGACAATACCACGTTCTTTTCAAAGATTCTCCACCGCCCGCTGCAGATCGCGCGCGATTGCTGCCGGACCGTACCCGGGTTCAAACCGCAGCGGCTTTCCGATGCGCACGACAATTCTCCCCGGCGGTGCGAATTTCCTGCCAGCTTTCTTGGTTTCGAACAATCCATCGATTCGCATGGGCAAAATCGGGACGCGCAGGTTGTTGGCGAGTAAACCGACACCGGTGCGAAACGGGCGTAGCTTGCCGTCCTCGGTGTGCCGGCCCTCGGGAAAAACAAGCACGCTGTATCCGCGGTCGACCGCCTCTCCCGCATAAGCAAAACTCTTGCGGAAGCCAGCCTCCCGCGGCAGTGGGAACAGATTCAGGAGCGTTACACCAAGCATCCACTGTAGGCGGTCATAGGTCTGAAAGATCCAACCACGAGTCGGAGCGGGCGCGCGCAGAGCTTCCAGCGTTTCTCCACCGGTCGCGGTAGCGAGTCGGTGCCGGATTCGCGCAGGCAGAACAGTTTGGATGAAGCCGACATCCACATCCGCGACGTGATTAGAAATCACCAGCAGCGGCCCGTCCACGCCGCTCAGGTTTTCGCGCCCAACCACGCGCGGCCAGCCGAGCAGAAACACTGCCGGTCTCACCAGCAGGTAGTGCGCTGCAAGCCGGAGCCCGGTCGCCGGCCAGCGCAAGGTCCAGCGCGGATAGTGAAACTTCTGCCGCTCGCCGCGCTCGCGATGGAGAAGCTTGTCGAGATCGGCCACCGTAGCCAGATTCGAAAACTTCGTCTCGCTCAAATCCACCTGATAGCGATCCTCAAGCGCTCCCAGCAATTCGACGCGCTCCAGCGAACTCAGCCCCAGGTCGTTTTCCAGGTCAGCATCCGGACCGAGCTTCGGCACGGAGCGCCCCGTGACTCGCATAAGCAACTCTGCGAGCGGACTGACCGCGGAGTCACGGCCTTCACCAGCGCTCCCGCTCATGCTGGCTATCACCGCATCGCGAATCACATTGCGCCGCGGTTTCCCAGTTGACGTACGCGGAAAATCCTCTTCCGGCCAGACGAACCAGCTCCGCATGCGCTGATATTCCGCCAATCTGTCGTTAGCCCGCGCGACCGTGGTCTTAACGTCAGCTTTTGGATCTCGCGGAACAAGGACAGCACACGGTTCCGCGTTGCCGCCGCGATCGATGCCAATGACCACGCAATCGCATGTTTCGGGCTGCAAGCGTAAAGCCTCCTCCAGATCCTGCGGGTAGACGTTCATTCCGGCCGGGGTGACGATGACTTCTTTCTTGCGTCCTTTGAAGAACAAATTGCCTTCGGGGTCGAGTTGACCGAGGTCGCCAGTCGCATACCATCCTTCGTTCCCAGCGACCGGAACCAGTTCGCGTCCGTTCCAGTAGCCGCTGGCGACCCCCGACCCACGCACCAGGATTTCGCCATCTTCCGCCAACTTGACTTCTCGCCCGGGCAGCACCTTGCCAATCGAGCCGCGGCTGGTGTGGAAAGGGTGATTCAGGCTGATCAGCGAAGTGGTTTCTGTAAGGCCGTAGCCCTGCACGACGGCATAGCCAAGGCGGTGCCAGAATTCTTCGGTTTCGTGCTCGAGCGCGGCGCCCCCGCTGATGATGGCCCAGAACTTCCATCCAAACTGCCGGCGAATGTCTCGAAACGTCCACCATCGTCTGAGGAAGTGCTGGTTCGCCGCGGCCGCGTATCGGGCGGCAAAGTCGGTTCGGAGACGGGAGCAGCTTTCGGGATCGGCGTCCGCCTCAACGTCGCGCTCGATTTTCTGCTTGAGAGAATCGACCAGCCGGGGAACGGCAACGAGGACAGAGGCGCGCTCGCGGCGAATGGTCGAAATAATTTCCGCCGGATTGAATGTGTTTTCGAAAACGACGGTTGCGCCCATAAGCGGCGGAAGAAAAATTCCCAGGAATTGTCCGAAAACGTGGCTCAAAGGCAGCAGGTTAAGAAACCGGAGGGGGTGCACGAGGCGCTCATATTTAAGGTATTTGGCGATCTCTGTAGCCAGCGGTGCAAGGTTGCCTGCAATGTTCGCGTGGGTGAGCACGACGCCCTTGGGCTCGGCCGTGGTGCCGGAAGTAAAAACGATTTCGAGCGGTTCGGAAGGCTGAATGTCGACCGGAAGAAAGCGCTCGGCTCCATGGTGCGCGACCGCGGCTGGCAGATCGGAGGGGTCGAGCGTGGCGAGTCCTTCGAAAAGTGGCGCCCGCTCGCGCGGACAGAGGATGAGGTTGGTACGCACTTGGCCGCTGATGCGGCGGACAAAGTCGGGGCTGGAACCGTCATCGACCGGAACGGCGATGACGCCCGAAACAGCGCACGCCAGAAAAGCGGCGACCCACTCCGCGCAATTTGGGCCCCAGAGGAGAATGGCATCGCCTTTTGTAATGTCGCGGGCGCCCAGTTCGCGTGCAAACTGGCCGGCGACGCGCGCGACCCGCTCATAGGACCAGCGCTCGCGGCGATATCCTCGGGGAAAAACATAGGCAGGTCCCGAACCCCAGCGCTCGAAGGCCGCTAGGTAATTCTGGCCGAAATCGCCCGACACACTTGCCCGCACACCCTGTTTAGTAGCACAATTCACGAATCTTTACAGGAAGCCTGTGCCCAATGGGCGCAGATTGAGGTTGAGTGGCTGAATTTTTCCAAGCGCGGGTAACGATGAGCGCAGTCCTGATCGTGGCGCTGGTTTCGCTGGTTGCGTGTCAGAGTCCGACTGCTGCGAACAATGCGAGCGCGACCGCGGCTCCCGCGACGGGGCGACAGGAAACCCGTCTTGCCGGCGGCCCGTCCCGCGACCTTAGCCAGGACGAAGCTGCCGGCGGACACATCCTCCGCAAACATGTTGGCCAGACCGACGACGAACTGCGCGAGCGGTTGGAGCGGGAGCGCCATATCACCGGCGCCTCGACTTATACCGACCGTCCCACGGCTGAGCGCGCGGTGGGCGCAGCCATTGGGCAATCGCAGGGACGGATCGAGCGCTGGCTTAGCCGCACCGGCGGACACGCCAACCTGGTGCTCGACTACGAAAGCCCCGAGCCGATCGGCCGCACCATGAATCGTGGCGAGGATCGCGCTCATCCCTGCTCTCATGCGCTGGTGGTTCTGAAATATGCCGGGCCCAACGACTATTACGTTCTGACTTCTTATCCGGAGTGCCGCTGATGAAAACACACAGCCCGAAGGTAGACATGACGGCGGAAAACTTTCCTGCACTGCACACGTTTCTGCGCGGCTATTTTCATGAGGATGTGGCGGACGAATACGGGACCGCCCCCGAGGCCGCCGACCAGTTCTGCGAAGATGCCGACAGCGACGAACGCATTCCGGTAGCGCGGGAGTGGCAAAAGATCGTGGAGATGACGGAAGGGCAAGTCTCCCCTTTGAACGCGGCCCTGAAGAAGCTGGGTTCCGCCATTCAGCTGAAAGAAGATCAAATACCGGCGATCTCGGCAATTTTTGCGCGCTGCCTGGGGGCGAAACCTTCGCGAAAAGCGGCGAATGAATGAAGGCGATTCGCTCCTTCTGGGACTGGGAAATTTTGGGATTTGCCGTTGTGCCCGGAGTCCCGCCGCCCCAATAGCGCGAAAAGATCACGGGAGGAGGCGGAGGGACGCCGATTCCACAAAAAACACTAGACTGTGACGTAGCTCACCGCGCGAATGTACGGGTGTGGCTACTGTTTGTGCGTACGGGCGGGCACCAAGCCCTTTTCGCCCAGCCATCTAATTCCAGGAGTCTCCGCTATGCCGCAGGACACTATAACAATCACTGACAACCGAACGGGGCAGAACTATTCCCTGCCGATCGAGAACGGAACGATCCGGGCGATGGATCTGCGCAAGATTAAAACGGGCCCAGAAGATTTCGGGCTCATGACCTATGACCCAGCCTTCATGAACACGGCCTCCTGCCGCAGCGCAATCACCTTCATTGACGGTGATAAGGGGATCCTGCGCTACCGGGGATACCCGATTGAAGTGCTGGCCGAGCACTGCACCTACCTCGAAGTCGCGTACTTGCTTCTTTTCGGCGAGTTGCCGACGGAGAGCCAGTTGAAAGACTGGGTGAGCGAGATTACGCATCACACCATGATTCACGAGAGCACAAAGAAGTTCATGGAGGGTTTCCGTTACGATGCTCATCCCATGGCCATGTTCGTGAGCACGGTGGCAGCGCTCTCCGGCGTTTATCCTGAATCGCGCCAGATCCAGGATCCTGCCAACCGCCTGCATCAGATCAAACGTCTGATCGGCAAGGTGCCATCCATCGCCGCCATGTCGTACCGGCATAGCGTGGGCTTCCCCTACGTCTATCCCGACAACGACCTTACCTACCCAGAAAACTTCATGAACATGCTGTGGAAGATGGTCGAGCCGAAGTATGTCGCCAACCCCGTGATTGCTCGCGCCCTCGACATCCTTTTTATTCTGCATGCCGATCATGAGCAGAATTGCAGCGCCAATGCAATGCGGGCCGTGGGAAGCTCGCAAACCGATCCCTACCTGGCGACAGCCGCCGCCGCGGCAGCGCTTTCAGGACCTCTGCACGGCGGAGCGAACGAAGAAGTGTTGCGCATGCTTGACGAGATCGGCTCCAAAGACAATGTCCCCGCTTATATCAAGAAGATCAAGGAAGGCAAAGGCAAGTTAATGGGCTTCGGCCATCGCATCTACAAGAACTATGATCCGCGGGCCAAGATCATCAAGTGGACGGCTGACCGGGTCTTCGAGGTTACCGGCCACAATGCCAAGATCGAAATCGCGCTCGAGTTGGAGCGCATCGCCTTACAGGACGAGTATTTCGTTCAGCGCAAGCTCTATCCGAACGTCGATTTCTACTCCGGCATCATGTACCAGGCAATGGGCTTCAGGCCGGAGATGTTTACTGTTCTGTTCGCCATCCCGCGCACTTGCGGCTGGTTGGCACAGTGGCAGGAAATGATCACCGATCCCGAGCAGAAGATCGCCCGGCCGCGTCAGGTCTGGATCGGGCACGAAACGCGCGAGTTTGTGCCGATGGCGAAGCGGACTGCGTCGGGAGTATTGGCGCGATAAAGCCAGGGGCCGGGATCGATCGGGTGGTAATAGAAGTCCGAACGCTCCCGGCCTGCTCTTGCGGTCGGAAGTTAAGATTTTGCCCAAGGTGCGCTATCGCTCCGGTGGCGCAGATTTGTCATTCGAGGCGTCCTCACCATCTCAAGACCGGACGTACACTCCCTTTCGGTAACCCCCAGTAATCGTCAGTAACCATCGCGTCGGTGGCACCCAGACTTACAATAACCTTACTCCGCAATCCCGATGGTGTGGTTGGCGGTGTTTCGCCGGGATAAGTCCCGGCGAGGTCGGGCCCGTCAGGCAACGCTCCCAGGGAAATGGGCGTTCGACGGCAATCTAGGCTGGAGTCCGTAAATCCTATGGCGTTTGTTTTCGGTTTTAACAAACAGAAGGTTCTCAGCGCCGCGGAAAAATTCGTTCAGCAGGGCAAGCTGCAGAATGCTATCGCTGAATACGAGAAGGTCCGCAAACACGATGAAAAGGATCTTACAGTTGCCAATACGATTGGCGATCTGTACTCGCGGCTGGGCGATACCGAAAAGGCCATCGAATGTTTCAAAGCGGTCGGCGATGCCTATGCGGCGCAGGGTTTTACGGTCAAGGGCATTGCCATGTACAAGAAGATCACCAAGCTCCAGCCGAGCATGGATGGATCTTTGAAGCTGGCGGAGCTCTACACCCAACAAGGCCTCTTCAATGATGCGCGGGCGCAATATCTGCAAGTTGCCGAAGAATTCATGAAGAGTGGGGACATGGAGCAGGCAGTGCGCCTGTTCCAGAAGGTTCTTGAAATGGACCCGGAAAACGTGCCGATGCGGGTCAAACTCGCCGAGGTTTACGTCAAACTGGGCAAAAAGAAAGAAGCGTGGGAAATCTTCAGCGCGGCAGCGGAGTCGTTGCGCGCACGCGGTTCCCTGGCCGCCGCGGAAGACATTTTGCAACGTATGCTCGTGCTTGATCCGAGCAACAGCTACGTCCTGCTGATGCGGGGGCGGGCGGCGCTCGACAGCGACGATCCGAAGGCTGCCATTCAGTATCTGGAAAGGGCTGCCGACATTGATTTGCATCCGGAGGGACTGCGCGATCTTCTGAAGGCATACCTGGAAAGCGGAGATCTCGCCAAGTGCGCGCCGCTGGCTGAAAAGCTGTCAACGGTTCACAACGACCCCGAGGGGTTGTTCTTGCTGGCAGAAGGCGCGGCCCGGCTGGGCCACTACAATAAAGCGCTGGAGATCTATGCCACGTATGCGGAACGTCTGCTGGCTGCCGATTCGACGAAGCTGCTCGCGAACCTACATTCCCTGATCGCGCACGTTCAAGGCGATGCGGGCGCACTCGAAAAACTGTTGGAGCTTCTCAACAAGTCGGGCGAGAGCACGCACATCAACGAGGTCGCCGAGTTGCTGGCCCATGCTTCCGTGAAGAACGGGAACCTCGAACGCGCACGCGGACTGTATCAAATGCTGGCGGCGAACGAACCGCAGAACGCGTTGCACACGCAGAATTGTCAGCAGATCACGGAGCGCCTGCAGGGAATCTCCATTCCGGCGGTCACGGGAATCACGCCCGAAGAAGGGGCCCTGATCGTCGAGGAACTGGAGACGATGGCGCCGATGATCGACCAGGAGTATCCGGACCAGATCGCAATCGCGGTACGCGCGGCGGTCACGGATGCGGATCTGTTCCTTTCCTATAACCTGCCGGACAAGGCGCTTGTGCCTCTGCTTGGCGTGCTGCCACAAGCACCGCGGGATGTCCGTTTGAACCAACGGTTGGCTGCGCTACACACACGCTTTCAGCGCTTTGCCGAGGCTGCCGTCTGTTGCCGGACACTTGAAAGCGTCTTTCACGACGCCAGCCACCCGGATGAAGCTGTGCGCTATGGAGAGCTGGCTGCGCGCTACGAACAAAACACCGGTGTCGCAGTTGCCGAGGACGTTGCACCTGTGACGGCCGCACCCGTGCCTCCACCTGCCCACTTGCCCGAACCCAAGACGGAGAGGCATCCGGAGTTCTCGGTCGAAGAAATGGCAGGGCACGCTTCTGAGGATACGCAAGACGATGTTTCTTCCGAGTGGGAACACGCGCTGGCAATGGACGAAAGCACGCCGGTGGTGGAGACGGCTGCAACAGCCCACGCTCCGAGGGACCCCGAAAACGAGGAGATCGCCGAAACGGTGGAAGAGATCCGTTTCTATCTCGAGCATTTCATGACCGACCAGGCGCGAACAGGCCTCGAGAGGTTGGAGACGCTGACAAACGATGCGGCCGTTGTTGATCCGCTGCGCGCTGCCATCGCATCGGGGGGCAAGCCGGCCGAGGACACGGAGGCGGAGATTGCCGAAATCAATGCTGACGATCCAGCGACATTTGAAATTGAACTGAAGACGCCTTACGCCGACGAAACTACGCATGACGCCGGTTTATTGGCTGGCTATGACACCGGGCGCCACGACGATACGGCGAATCAGATCGCTCCGGCCCAAATAACGCCCGCGCACAGACAAGACGCGCACGTTGGCCTCCTGCACCATGAATCCGCAGCGGCGGAACCGGTGCATGCCGAGACCGCGCATGCGGCGGCAGATGAACTGACCTCGCTGGTGGCAGATCTGGAAAGCTCGCTCGGCACTTCTTTCCCGATCGCGCCTTCCGCCGGTGAGGCGCTGGCAGGCGAGCCAGAACTCAGCAAGTCCTCGGCAGAGCCGTCTTTGCCAGCAGAACACTCAACCCCAACCATGCCGGGCTGGCCGGGCGCGACGCCGGCAAAGCGCGTTCCGCCGCTGTTTGTGCAGGAACCTGAGCCGGTGGCCCATGGCGATGCCGCTCCAGTGGTGGCGGCCTTACCTGCGGCGGCAGCAAGTGGTGCGGCAGCCGCTACAGCTCCCGCAATGATGAGCTATACCCCGGCCCCGGTTCGACCGCTGGGGACAGGTGCGCAGGCCATGCATCCCTCCGGCAGCGTTGATCTCTCCGAAATTTTCGGCGAGCTTAAGCACGAACTCGAAGAAGGCGCGCCCGCCATCGATGAGGATCCGGAAACGCATTACAACCTGGGCGTAGCTTTCCGCGAGATGGGCCTGCTCGATGAGGCGATTGCCGAACTGCAAAAGGTCTGCGCCGCGATCGAGCACGGGCATCCCTTCTCGCAGACCGTCCAGACCTACACCTGGCTGGCACAGTGCTTCCTCGACAAAGGCGTACCCGAGGCCGCGATTCGCTGGTACGAAAAGGCGCTCCACATCCCGGGACTTGACGGTGAGGCGCGTGTGGCCATCAACTACGAACTCGGTTCCGTTTGCGAGAGTGCTCACGATAAACCCGGCGCACTGCGTCATTTCACCTACGTTTATGGCGCAAATATCGATTATCGCGACGTGGCCGAGCGCATTCAGGCTCTGAAGTCGTAGAATGCGAAGGTGGGTACGGCGGCATGCGCAGGGGATGGACTGAATCCCGCGTTCATCCCAGGTTGAACCGTACAGGGAACCATCCGGGCAGCCATCCCCACACCGACGCGTGCAATGATTTCAGATCCCAAGCTGCCCTTTCCGACTGAGCCTGCCGTTGCCGAAACGCCCCCCGGGACTATTGCCGACACGCGGTCAGGAAACGGAACTGCCCCGCTGGCCCGCGGCGCTGTTTCGGGACGGCGGATTTCGACGGCTCATCTTTGGCTCCGCCGCATTGGCGTGCTCTTGTTCGTCTTCCTTTGCGCGACGCTCGGAGTCATGCTGATGATCCTGCCGTGGCGGTCGGAGTGGTCGGATAACAGTTTGCTTCTCCCGTATCCCGCGATTCGCGAACTGGTTTCAAGCGGTTTCGCGCGGGGCGTTGTAACCGGCCTGGGTCTGCTCAATGTGTGGATCGGGTTCTGGGAAGCGATTCAATATCGCGAGGAATGAAAACCGCCGTTGACCGCTAGTCGCTGGACGTGATCAACCGGACCCCGGAAGCAGCAGATTTTGGAGGGCGCGCCAGCAGGCCGATTGGAAGAGGAAAGGGTAAACCGCAGGCAGGAATACCGAGCGACTGACGACTGACGACCAACGACTGATCTTCTATGACTGAACCGAAGCTGAAGCCCGCCCCTCTGGCGTACAACAACGAATCGTTTCTCGCCTCGCCCGACGGCCGCATCCTGCGCCTGCTGTCGGAATACATCGAACCGCTGTCGCGCTTCCGCCGCGAGCAGATTCAGGACACCGTGGTATTTTTTGGCTCGGCGCGCGTTCCCAGCCGTGATTCGGCCGCCAATCAACTCAACGATGTGCGCAACAACGGCGCTGGCGTGGCCGCAGCGCAGCAGGCGCGCGACATGAAGCGCGCCGAAGCGGCCATTGACATGGCGCGCTATTACGAGGACGCGCGCCGCCTGGCTCATCTGCTGACCGAGTGGTCGGCGCACATCCCCGCGCGGCGCCGCCGTTTCGTCGTGACCACCGGCGGAGGCCCCGGCATTATGGAGGCGGCCAACCGCGGAGCGCATGAAGCGGGGGGTAGAACCATCGGCCTCAATATCAATCTGCCCTTCGAACAGTTTCCCAACCCCTACATCACGCCGTCACTCAATTTCGAGTTTCACTACTTCTTCATGCGCAAGTTCTGGTTCGCATATCTGGCCAAGGGGCTGGTGATCTTCCCCGGAGGCTTTGGCACGCTTGACGAACTCTTCGAAATCCTCACCCTCGCCCAGACCGAAAAGCTGGCCAAGAAAATCGTAGTCGTCATCTACGGCAGCGAGTACTGGAAGAAGATCGTGAATTTCGAGGCTATGGTGGATGCCGGAGTAATCTCGCCGCAGGATCTGGAGCTGTTCAAGATCGCGGATTCTCCCGAAGAGAGTTTCGAGTTCCTGAAAGAGGGCTTGACCAGATATCATCTCGGCCCACAACAGCCAAAACGCACCGGCGAAGCAGCCACGCCCGAAATCGCGAAGACACGACCCTAGCAGCTGTTAGGCGAGCCCCGTCATCCTTCGCTTAGGAAGACTCTGGACAAGTAACTCCTTGCGCCAGCACGCTTGCAGATGCTGGCTTTTGCGCGGACAAGAGTGTCCGCGCCACACTTGATCAGAGATTCCTTAGGGTCAACCGTGGAGGCTTGCAACTTTTGGCGTGCCTTCTGCGTATACACTCTCGTTGTTCCGTGTTTACTGAGGCAAAACGACTATGACGTTTCGACCTGCCACACTTGCTTGTGGCCTGCTGATCTTGATTTGCCCCCTGGCGGCATTCGCACAACCGCCGGCTCCCAACGAGATGCCGTCGGTCATCCAGGTTCCGGAAGCCGCGCGCGCCACTTCCAACTTTGACGCGACTACGGCGACCGATGCCTATCTCGCACAGATTCCTGCCGACAAGATGGCCCGCTCGGATGCCTATTTCGAGGGGGGATATTGGATGATCCTGTGGGACTTTGTTTACGGCGTGGTCGCCATGCTGCTCTTGCTGAATACGCGCTGGTCGGCCAAGATGCGCGACCTGGCCGAGCGCATCACCCGATTCAAGCCGCTGCAAACATTTCTGTACTGGGTCGAATATCTGATCGCGGCCACCATTCTGACCTTTCCGCTCACCGTGTATGAAGACTATTTCCGCGAGCACAAGTATGGATTGGCCACGCAAACCTTTGGCCCTTGGATGGGCGATCAGCTTAAAGACTTGGCCGTAAACCTGGTGCTGGGCGGCATTCTGGTGACGTTGTTGTTCGGTATCGTCCGAAGGCTGCCGCGCACGTGGTGGATCTGGGGGGCCGGCGTGGCCTACGTATTCATGATCATCGTAGTGATGATTGCGCCGGTGTATCTGGTGCCGATTTTCAACAAAGTCACGCCCCTCCACGACCCGAAAATCGTCGACCCCATTCTGAGATTGGCGCGCCAGAACGGAATCCCAGCCAGGGACGTCTACCAGATCGACGCCTCCCGCCAGACCACCCGCATGAGCGCCAATGTCAGCGGCTTCGGCAGCACCATGCGCATCACGCTCAACGACAACCTGCTGCGCCGCGGCTCGCCCGAAGAAATTCAGGCCGTCATGGGACACGAGATGGGTCACTACGTCCTCAATCACATCTACAAGGGCCTCACCTTTGGCCTCATCGTAGTTGTTGTTGCTTTTGCCTATCTGCACTGGTCACTTGATTGGGCGCTAAAGCGCTGGGGCGGAAAATGGCAGATCCGAGGCCTCGGCGATCCGGCTGTGCTGCCGCTTGTGTTGTTGCTGGGCGCGGTTTTTGGTTTCGTGATAACGCCGATCATGAATTCCTATGTGCGCACGCAGGAATACGAAGCCGACATGTACGGATTGAACACGAGCCGCCAGCCCGACGGGTTTGCACAGGCCGCAATCCATCTCGGCGAATATCGCAAGATGAGTCCTGGACGCGTCGAGGAATTTATCTTTTTCGATCATCCCAGTGGACGCAACCGCATCTACGCCGCCATGCGCTGGAAAGCTGAGAATTTGAACTTGTTCATGGCAGAACCGGTGAGCGCGGCCGCCGCGACCACGACCCAAACGGCAGATACAAGCAAGAGGTGAGTGCGGTGATGGAGTAGGCTGAGACCGATGGCTGGGCGCTGTTTGCTCTACTACATCACCGACCGCTCCCAATTTCCTGGCGACGAGCCCGCTCGCAGGCGCGCCCTCCTCGACAAAATCGTCGAGGCCGCACGCGCCGGCGTCGACTACATTCAGCTTCGGGAAAAAGACCTGAGCGCTCGGGATTTGGAGCAACTGGCTTGCGAAGCCGCGCGTCTGTTCGGGCACTTGAAGACTGAGCACCGGGAATTGAGAACTCGCCTCCTAATCAACTCCCGCACAGACATAGCCCTGGCCGCCGCCGCCGACGGTGTTCACCTGCGTGCCGACGACATCGCGCCGTCCGATCTGCGCGAAATCTGGAAAGCGTGTGGCGAGGAAGCCCCCGCCCGCGAAGCAGCGCGCATCATCGCCGTCTCCTGCCACAGTCCAGCAGATGTTCGCCGCGCCGAATCCAACGGCGCCGATTTAGCGGTCTTCGCTCCCGTCTTTGAAAAAAGAGATCGGCCAGATACGATCGCGGCGGGCCTCGCCACCCTGCGCGAGGTCTGCCGGGCGAACCTTCCCGTATTTGCCTTAGGCGGAGTGACACTGCAAAACGCCCAATCCTGCCTAGAAGCCGGTGCTGCTGGTGTGGCCGGCATTCGCCTCTTCCAGGAGAATAAAATCAGCGAAGTAGTGCGCGCGTTGTGCGCCCTCTGATTTATGGATCAAGCGACGCTCCTTCCACCCGCCGCCGAACAACTGAGGCCGTCGCTCGTTCCTATTCCGGCAGGCTGGTTCCTTATGGGGTATGGCTCGGGCCAGGACAACGAGAAGCCCGTGCACCGCGTCTGGATTGATGAGTTTCTTTTGGCCGCCTGTCAGGTCACAAACGCCGCCTACGCGTGTTTCGTCAAGACAACCGGATCAGCGCCACCTCCGTTCTGGAACGATGCGCACCTCAATCAGCCCGAACAGCCCGTTGTCGGAGTGTCGTGGTTCGAGGCGACTTCCTTTTGCGCGTGGCTGAAGACCGTTACAGGGAAAACTTTTCGACTGCCGGCCGAGGCGGAATGGGAGCGGGCGGCCCGCGGCGGACTTGAAAGCGCGCTGTTCCCCTGGGGCGACGCGCCTCCACAGTCGTTGCCGGATTATGCTGCTCGCTGCGCCGCGCATTGGAAAACACGCCCCGCGCCCGTTGGCCGCGCCGAACCCAACGGATACGGCCTCTACAACATGTGCGACAACGTGCACGAGTGGTGCAGCGACTGGTACTCACCGAATTACTATGAGGTCTCGCCAGATCGCAATCCGCGCGGGCCGGAATCGGGCCTGCGTCGCGCCTCTCGCGGAGGCTCCTGGCGCCACCACATCAAGATGTCGCGTTGCGCCGCCCGCTCAAGTATTCCTCCCGAGTTTCAATATGCCGACTACGGATTCAGAGTCGCCTGCGAAGTACAATTGCGGGTCAGAACGTAAGGTCAGAGGTTAGAGGTCAGATTGCAAAGGTAAGAGCCTCCTGTAAAAGAAGAACTGCCGAAAGCTGGGGCTTTTCACCTCTGCAATCTGACCTCTGACCTCTGCAGTAGAATTTCTTATGGCCGACCTTGCCGCCCACTACCTCGACGAAATCCGCCGCCAGTTGCGCGGCCACAAGCGCATGGCCGAATCAGCCATGGCACAACTCGAAGACAAAGACTTCTTTACCACGCTTGATCCAGAATCGAATTCCATCGCCGTCCTCGTCAACCACATCGCCGGCAACGCCCGCTCCCGCTTCACTGACTTTCTGACCTCCGACGGCGAAAAGCCCGACCGCTTCCGCGACCGCGAATTCGAAATCTCCACCACCACCGCTCGCGGAGAGGTTATGCGCTGGTGGGAAGAGGGCTGGGCACAGATTTTCTCTACGCTCGACTCGCTCAAGCCGGAAGATGTGTACCGCACGGTGACGATTCGCCAGGAGCCGCACACCGTTCTGCAGGCCCTAAACCGCGCCCTCGCCCACTACGCCCAACACATCGGCCAGATCGTGTTCCTAGCCAAGCACCTGCGCTCTGAGCAGTGGAAAACGTTAAGCATCCCGCGCGGCAAATCCGAAGACTACAAAACCGCGCCCCCGAAAACGCATTCCCGCGAAATGCACAAACCCTGATTTAAGCGTTTGGGCGCAGCGCTAACGCCACCCGCCCCTGAACGCAATTGCACACTCAGGACACGTTGCGCCAATCCAGGATCACCTTTCCCGCGTCGCCGGTTTCCATGGCTTTCAAACCTTGCTCAAAATCTCGATAGGAAAACCGGTGCGTGATGACGGGAGTGATGTCGAGGCCGGACTCGAGCATCACCGTCATCTTGTACCAGGTTTCATACATCTCGCGTCCGTAGATGCCTTTGATGGTCAGCATATTGAAGATCACGCTGTGCCAGTCGATCGGCATTTCAGAGGAAGGAATGCCGAGCATGGCAATCTTCGCTCCATGGCTCATGTTCGCGATCATTTCGCGTAAGGCGGCAGGGGAACCCGACATCTCGAGGCCAACATCGAATCCCTCTTGCATGCCAAGCTGCTTTTGCACTTCACGGATTGGCGTTTTTCGTGGATCGACGGCCAGCGTAACGCCCATTTTTTCCGCGAGTGCCAAGCGAACCGGATTCAGATCGCTGATGACCACGTAGCGGGCACCGGCGTGCCGCACGACCGCAGCAGCCATCAGGCCAATGGGCCCGGCGCCCGTGATTAATACATCCTCTCCCAGCACTGGGAACGACAATGCCGTGTGCACCGCGTTGCCGAAGGGATCGAAAATCGATGCGATCTCCGGGTTGATCTTGGGATTGTGTTTCCAGATGTTGCTCATGGGAAGAACGATGTATTCGGCGAAGGCGCCGGGGCGATTCACTCCCACTCCCTTGGTATGCGCGCACAAATGCCGGCGGCCCGCCAGACAGTTTCGGCAACGCCCGCAAGTTACATGCCCTTCTCCGCTGACGAGTTCGCCGACTCGATAATCGGCGACGTTGCTCCCGATCTCGACGATTTCTCCGACGAATTCGTGGCCGATGACGAGCGGGACGGGGATGGTGGCCTTCGCCCAATCGTCCCATTGGTAGATATGGAGGTCGGTTCCGCAGATTCCAGTAAGAGATACGCGAATTTTTACGTCATTAATGCCGATTTCCGGCTCCGGAACTTCCTCCAGCCAGAGCCCGGGCTCACGCCGGCTTTTCACTAATGCCTTCATAGGTTCCTTCCTTATCCTTTCGCGCGCGTGCCCGGCTTTCCCGGACACACGTGCCAAGCCTTCGACTGCCTGACGGACATCCTTTTCGGGGTTTCCTCTATCGTTGTAACACCAAGCCGGTATCGCAGTGAAGGGCACGAGTATGAAACGGGCTTCCATCGGTCGATCCTCGGCTGATATGTCGATTTCCGCCGGGAGAGCATAGGAGTTGCCCTTTCGGATATCGCCGCGAGCTAATCTGTCAACTGATCCTTTGACTTGGTAAACTTTAACTAGCCGCGCGGAGGGATGTGTGAGCGGTTGAAACAGTCGGTCTTGAAAACCGATGTACGGGAAACCGTACCGGGGGTTCGAATCCCTCTCCCTCCGCCATACAGGTTGCACACGGCCGGATACACCCTCCCTGATTGCGCTGATGTGGCGTGGACGCAACCTACAACTGTTGTTTATCGGATTGATCGCGGTCTCGGCGTTTGTCGTCCAAACGGGGCTTCGCGGGCTTGGCCGGAAAGCGCGGTTGCCGTCACAGCTGGCAGGTGCGATTGGCTTGACTGCCACCTCGCCGGCCGCTTACTACCTCGAACCGGGACATCTCGGGTCGCGTGGGCTTGTTTTGTGGTTGGCAAATTGGCTGTTCGCGTGGAACCAGATCCACTTCGTTCAGTTGCGCATCCACGCGGGGCGGGCCGGCACGTTCGCGCAGAAGTCTGTTCGGGGCAAATTTTTCTTCTTCACCCAAGTCGCGCTGTGTGTCGTGCTTGCACTCGCGGCGGCTGGCCGGGTGACTCCGCTGCTGGTTATTATCGCTTTTCTTCCGGCTCTTTTTCGGGGAACACGATGGTTCTTTCGGCCGCCGGAACCACTGGATGTGAAGAAACTAGGTTGGTCGGAACTGAAACAGGGAGCGGCGTTCGGAATTCTCCTCGCGCTCGCCTTCATCTTCCGATAGTTCGCAGCGGAAATTCGTGGCGGCTTCAGCAATCCGCGGTCTCGAATGCCGTGCGCAGAAAACTGGCCAGGTGCCAGCCATCCATGTATTTATATGGAGTCTCGCCCATCGTGTAGTGTCCGCAAGGCAGCACAACGACCTTGTGATCGAGCTTGTGCCTGGCAAACTCGGCCACAATCTGCTCAGAAAACTTGGGCAGGAACGTCAGGTCGTACTTCGCATAAATGACGAGCGAACGCCGCGGCCAGCGCGAGAACTTATCGAAGTAGACGGCCGGGCTGACCGCGCGCCACACGCGCCGCAGGTCTTCCTCGCCTATCGACGACTCCAGCCCCTGACGGATGTGCCGCGTCGATTGCCCGTGCCAGACGACGTCGGAAAAGTATGTCGAGGCGTGATTGAAGGCCGCGATGCGAATTCGCGGATCGTGCGCCGTCGCAATGAATGCGTAGCACGATCCCAGGCTCGTGCCGACAATGCCGAGGCGGTTGTAGCCCTGCGCCTCCAGCCAGTCAAGGCAGCAGCGCACATCGATTACACCTTGCCGCGTGGCATCGAGCGTGCGCCCGATGTTTGCGGAGACGGCGTAGTCGGCGCGGTCAATCTCCGGAGGACGGCGGATGTCGTGATAGGGCATGCTGATGCGCAGGACGGCAATGCCCAGCCAGTTCAGCACCTGACAAAGGCTGGCGTAATGGAACGCGTCGGAGTTCCAGTGTGGCAGAAGCACAACCGCGCGGCGTCCGCGGGCCGGGAACCAACGCGCGTTGGCCAGGTTGTTTTCTGGATACGGGCTTTCGACCGGCGAGGTGAAGCGCAGAAAGTCGGCGTAGGTGCCGCGAACTTTTTCTTCCAACTTCGGGTCGGGAATTTCGCGCGTGCTGAAGACTTTTATCTCGCGCCGCTCCAGGCGGAAATCCGTGGGCGTGCTGTAGGAATAAAAGTCGTCGCTGGTCTTGATGATGCGGTCGTTGAAGCGTGAAAAATATTCGAGAAGAGCGCGCGAGTCGGTGGACGCGGGGCCGCCATTCCGCTCCGGCCAATTGCGGGTCCATTCCAGGCCCCAGTCGAGCGGACGCACCACGCGGTTGTTGTCCACCGACGTGAGGCGGGTTTCCCACTCGTACATCCAACGGTCGTAACGAGATGACATGAGTCTACGAACCTTATAGCAAAGTAAATTGGGAACGATATGTGATATCGCAGCCAGTGGGGCGGAAGGCTGTTTGAAACGCGAAAGTTCTGGCTTGAACTCGCAAGAGCGCAAAGTGTCAGTGACGCGCCGACAGGATGTGCAGGATCTGCTGCAACTCATTCCGCAGATAGGCGACGTTGGTTGTCGCACTCATCGGGAAGGGCAGCGCCGATTGGTTGCGCTCCGTTTTTGTATCCTCGCGAAGCTGCACGCGCGCGCCGGCGATAGTGAAACCGTCTTCGTAAAGCAGTTTCTTGATCCGCACCACCGACTCCACGTCGCGCTTGCGGTACATCCGCTGGCCGGTGCTGCTTTTTACCGGCTTGAGCTGCGGAAACTCCGTTTCCCAGAAACGCAGCACATAGGCCGGAAGGCGGCAGAGCCGAGCCACTTCGCCGATGCGGAAGTAGAGCTTATCCGGAATAATGACGTCAGCGTTCCGAGCTGATCTTCTCGACGCTTTTTTCCGTAGAGTCATAGCGGCCGTTTTCATTGCTCCCTGTATAGCCGTTTCTAGCATGAGCCGCGTCGCCGCGACAACCCCAAAAGTGCAGCGTTGCCCGTCCCGCGCACCTTTCCCCGCAACCCTTCTAACAGGGCCGCGATACGGTGCGCATCAATTCTCTGAGAGGATTCATTGTGAACATTCTATCTTGCGCGACATCTTTTCATTCTCGGCGGCGGCGCTTTTTGCGAGGCCGACAACGCTGATGCCGAATCCCGCTGCCATGGCGGCGACCAGCACGGCTAATGTGGCCCGGGAGATTCCTCCCTTGGCAAGAAACACAAACCAGCGATCCCAGCCCAGGCCAAGCCGGGCCGGCTCGGTGCTGGAGAGATACTTGAAGAAAAGATGAACCTGTCCCGCAAGCGAGTAACCGAGGCGGTAGGTCCAATTGGCATCGTAGTAATGGCCGCGCGGAGCCTGGTCTTCCATGAAACTCGTCGCGAGCGAGATGCCTTGCACCAGCGCGCCTGCGACCAGCAGCACGACGGACAGTACCTTGATGCGTGCGCCTGCGTTGGCCAGAACCGGGCCCAGGCCCAGGCAGAGCAGCACCAGCGCCGGAACCACGTATCTCGGGCCTACACAATATCCGCCCTCCCATTGCGAGTACTTGGCGAAGAAGAAAAGGTTGGCGAGCGGAAGCAGAATGGCGATGGTCGCCAGGCCGCGGTCACGGCGCCAGAGCGCGCCGAGGCCGATCAGCGCAAGGATGATTGGCGGCGCAAAAAGGAATGCCGATTTGCCCGGAGAGAACAGGAATCCATAGAGCCCTTTGAGGATGGGCGTCTCGAAACGGTTCAGCCGCTTGGCACCTTCGGCGGCGGCGGGATAGCCGAAGGCAAACGGGCTACCGAAAAGCAGCGCATTGTGCGCCAGCAGGATTGCCACTCCGACCGTCGATGCCGCGCAGAGCGCGAACGCGGCGGGGGCGCCGCGCCCTCGTGCTTCTCCATTCTTCATCATGACGGCCACGGCAAAGACCGCGACCGCAATCACGTTCGTCGGGCGTACAAGCGTGGCCAGGCCGAGGATCAGTCCGGCGATGGCTGCTGTGGGTAGCGAGATGGGCTTACCATTCTGCAGGTCTTCAGGATCGTTGTTTCTTGCGAACAGCAGCCAAGCCACACCCGTGAACATCGCCGCTGATAGCGGTTCGGAGAATAACCATGCTGAATAGGCAAAGATCGGCGTGGCGAGGCCGAGCATGGCCGTTGCCATCAGCGCGGCACGCAGCGGGCTGCCAATTCCAACCAGCAGCAGAAAGAAAAATGTCACTGCCAACGAGGAAAACGTGGCGCTGCTCAGGCAGGAGGTGAAGGCCACCACCAGGTCGGTGTCTTCGGGAGGAACGCCGGGCATGCGCGCCAGCACATACTGCCCCAGCGCATACCACGGCATGCACAGAAGCGCTTGCCCCGGCGGATAGGCCGCGCGTGGCTGACCATGCACGTCTGGCCGGCCGTAAAAGTTATGAAGCGCGACGGCCTGTGGCACCGCCGTCGTCCCGTGCAGCACCAGGCTTTCGGTGGTGTAAAGAGTGTTGTACTCGTCGGACGTGCGCACGCGTCCCGTGGAAGTCAGCAGGTAGAAGAACTGGAAGGTCGCGAAAAGCCAAAGAGCGAGATGGCGGTGGGAGGACGAAGGGGGATGTCCTTCACCGGAAATCGACAATGGGCTGTTAGCAGTCTGCAAGGCCGATTCGATCCTACCAATTTGGCTTCGACACGTGCTCCGCGCGCATCCTCTCCGTTAATGGCTGACTCGGATGAGCAGCCGGGAAATGGGAACCAGCCCGCGAGATGGCAAGGCATTGTTTCTCAACCGTTTCAATGATTTACCGGAAGACGAAGATCTACGGCCTGCGCCTTGCGTCTTTTCTTAGCCTTCCCGCGTATCTATCGTTAGCATGAACGCGACGACCTGTTATTTCGTGAACGCGATGGCGGACGAAAACACCGGAATCGCTCGTGGACTCGAACGCCGCGATCCCGATCTGTTTGACCAGCTCATCGAGAAGTACCAGCACCGCCTTCTGCGCTATCTCGTGTCCCTGACCGGCCGCCGCGAACTGGCGGAGGACCTTTTTCAGGAGACGTGGATTCGCGTGCTCGAACGTGGCCACCAGTACGATGCGCGCCACGAGTTCAGCGCGTGGCTTTTCACGATCGCGCGCAACCTGGTCATTGATCACCTACGCCGCAAACAACCAGCCAGCCTCGATAGCATGGCCGACAACGACGATGCTCCCCCATTCGAGGTCCCCGCCGCCGGCCAACCCTCCGCCTTCGATGCGACGGTGCAACGCGAGCAGAACGCACAGATATCTGCCGGCATGGAGCGCATTGCGGCCGAATACCGGGAGGCCTTGGTGCTGCGTTTCCAGGAAGGGATGTCGCTCCAAGAGATTGCTCAGGTAACCGGGGCCCCGCTGGGCACAGTAAAGTCGCGGATCTATCGCGGCCTGAGCGCATTGGAACCGTGGTTGAAAGGAGCAAGCTTGTGAACACCGATCTTCATGAACGTGCGCGGCTGCTGGTCGCCCTGTCCGGTCCGGCGGAAATTTCGGGAACGGAACAAGCGTGGCTCGCGGTGCATCTGGAATCCTGCACGACTTGCCGCGAGTTTGCGAATAACTCGCGGGAAACGATTCGTTCGCTGCGCGCAATTCCGATCACGGCAGGCGCGAGCTTGGTATCAACGACACAGTTGCGGGTGCGGCAGCGTGCGCAGGAGTTGCAGCTACGGCAAGAACGCTTGTGGGTGATCTCGATTTGCTCTGCGGCAGTGACGCTGTGTACCACCCTCACCACTTCCGTGATGTGGAGCGGACTGGCATGGGTCGGGCAAGTGACAAGGCTTTCTCCCCCGGTGTGGGAGATCCCCTTTGCGGTCCTCTGCTTCATGCCGGGGATTCTTGTGGGAATTCTCATGCTCGCCCGGGGGACGCATCTGGCGGATCGCAACGGCCCATACCGGGAGTAATCAGAAGATGGCAAACAGAAATGGTTTTGACGGGAACGGATTCGGGAGGTTGGTATGCCGGTAACAAATGAAAAATCGACGCGCTTTACGGACGAGGTCCGCAGCATCTCGCCGTGGGCATTCCTCCTGGCGGCTCTCGCTTTTGTGGGAATGACCGCGTTGCTCGTCATCGTCACTCACGGGGACAAAACTGCTCCTCCGCCGGCAGTGATGGTATTGCTCGGAATCCTGGCGGGAACACTGATCGCGTGTTACATCCTGCTGATCGGGTACGTGAACCGCGATGCCGGCCGCCGCGGCATGAGCCGCGTTCTCTGGACCTTGCTTGCGATTTTTGTCCCAAACGCGCTTGGCATCGTCCTGTATTTCATTTTGCGGAAGCCGCGATTGCTAAACTGTCCGCAATGCCGCGCCGTCGTCGAACCCGGGTTTGGCTTCTGTCCGCGATGCCGCTATCGCTTGAGCCCAGTGTGCCCGCACTGCCAGCACGGCGTGAATCTAGGGGACAAGTTTTGTCCCTATTGCGGCGGCGATCTTGGAACTGGAATGAACGCGGCTTCCACGCAAGTTCCCATTCAGAAGTGAGGTTTTGATAATCCGGCGCCCAGCACCCCCGGACAAGAGTCCTCACTGCACGAAAGAGACCGCACTCCAAGCCTAAACGGAAAAGCCTCCCGAGAGGTGCTTCTCTCGGGAGGCTCTGGGGATTTCTGGACGAGCATCGTCCGCTTAGTGTTTCTTTTTCTTGGCGGCTTTCTTCTTGGTTGCCATGAAGCATTCCTCCGTTTGAACGATTTGTTCTCCCAAGGTTCTCGACAGGGCACCTTGATGCCCGAGCTGCCCAACTTGTGGTATGAGCAGCTGTCCTGACACAAGATATTGCCATGTGTATGTAATTTGTCAACAAGAAATTTCACATTTTCGTAACCTGCGGCCTCACAAGTGCCGCATTAGCGATTCCGGTTAGCCGTCGATTCCTTTGCGGCCGGCAACTTGTTCGCTTGCGAATCGCTGCTCATCATGCCCGGTCGTGCTTCGCAACTGCGGGTGCGCTCGCGAGCGTGTGCGATAATTTCAAAAGAAAATTTATGCCTGAACGAACTGTTTTCTGCGAAAAATTGAAACAGCAACTGCCCGGGCTTCCCGAGCCTCCTTTTGACAGCGCACTTGGCCAGAAAATCTACGAACACGTCTCGCAGCAGGCGTGGAATCAGTGGATGGAGTTCTGCAAGATGCTGCTTAACGAATACCGTCTGAACCCGGCGCGCAAGCAGGACCAGGAAGTCATCGTGAAGCAAATGGAGCAGTTTTTCTTTGGCGAGGGCGCAGCCCCGCCGGAAGAATACGTCCCGCCGACTCACTGAGGGCGATTCCGTCAAAAGCGGGGCAGGACGGGCTGTTTGATGGCAGAACCTCGCGGTATCTGGTTATTCGCGCGATGCTGCCATCTGGTTACCGATGGGTTACCCGTTCCGTTTCGTAGTACCCAATTCATCACCTCGTAACAATCTTTCGAAACAATGAGAACGTGGATTCGTTTGCCGCTGAGAGACCATACGACACGTTGATTTTGTCGGACCTGCACCTCGGCGCCGCGATGAGCCGGGCGCGCGAGGCGCTCGACGTGTTGCAGCAGAATTCCTACCGCCGGCTCATCCTGCTAGGCGATATTTTCGCCGACCTGAATTTCGGCCGCCTCAAAAAAGAGCATTGGAAGTTCCTGGGTTACATCCGCAAACTCTCGAATCCCAAGCGGCGTATCGAAGTAGTTTGGGTGGAAGGCAATCACGACCACGGACTGGCTGAAATCATGTCGCACCTTGTGGGCGTGCGCGTGTACCAGGAGTATCAATGGAATTACCGGGGCTTGCGGCATATTGCCGTGCACGGGCACCAGTTCGACGGTTTTTCTGTCAGCAACGTGCACCTCAGCTACTGGGTCGGAACGCTCCTCTACCTCCACTTGCAGAAGTGGGACTCGAAAAATAAGGTGCTCACGCGTTTTCTCGACCGGCTGAACACCCGCTGGCTGCGCCTGTCGTCAAAGGTAGCGGCGGGCGCGATCGCCCACGCCCGTCACAATGAAGCCGCGCGCATTTTCTGCGGACACACTCATGCCGCTCTCCACACGAGCGAAAATGGAATCGATTATTACAATTGCGGCGCCTGGATCGACGAGCATCTAACGTACATCACGGTCGGCGAGGATGGAGTGCAAATTCATGAGTACGTCGCGCAACCTGTCGCCGGCGAGCAAGGCCTGCATGGTAGCAGCGGGCAGCATCCGAACGTGGACGACTCGGAGGGTGAATCCTCTGACGACGCAGAGTTTGGTAGTGAGTTCATCGAAGACAGCGAATACGAAAATATCGGCAGCTAACGGACCGTGGCCCGTCGGGTGAGAATGCGTAAGCTAACCATCGTTTTTCATCATGCCGGAGGCGGTCACCGCAATGCCGCTGAGGCGCTACGAAGCACACTCACCGCGCAGAACCATCCCTGGGACGTCGAACTTCTCGATATTCAGCAATTACTCGATCAGCTCGACTTGATGCGCCGTTTCACTGGCATTCGAATTCAGGACATCTATAACCAGATCCTGCGCCGAGGCTGGACGCGCTTCACGCCGCAGCTCCTCAAAATTCTCCTGGCCACAATTCGCCTCTACCACGCGCCTATCGAGAAAGTTCTGCGCACGTACTGGGACGAACGTCCAACGGACATGGTCATGTCAGTGATCCCGCACTTCAATCGGGAGATCGCGGATAGCCTCGAACAAAACGGACAGAAACACTGGCCGTTCGTTACGGTGATTACCGATCTGGCCGATTATCCGCCGCATTTCTGGATTGAGCGCGAGAGTGAATACATCATCGTCGGCACAGCGCGCGCGCGTTCACAAGCGTTAGCAATAGGACATGCCGCGGACCAAGTCTTTCTGACGTCGGGCATGGTTTTGAAGCCGAAATTCTATGAGCAGGAGTCGTTCGAAATGACGGCTGCGGCTCGTGACGCCGAACGTGAGCGACTGGGGCTGGAACGCGACTGCCGAACTGGAATTGTCTTGTTCGGAGGACACGGATCGAACGTTATGGTCGACATTGTCAGGCGGATTGATCAGAGTGGCGCGGACGTTCAACTGATCCTGATTTGCGGGCATAACCAGAAGCTCGAGGCCGAAATCAAGGCGCTCCGAACACGCAAGCCGAAGTTAGTTCTGGGGTTCACGCAAAATGTGGAACACTACATGGGACTCTCCGATTTCTTCATCGGGAAACCGGGTCCGGGATCGATCAGCGAAGCGCTGCAGTTCCATTTGCCGGTGCTTGTCGAGTGCAACAACAAGACGCTCCCGCAGGAGCGTTACAACGCGGAATGGGTCCTGGAAAATGGATTCGGAATCGTCGTGCCGACTTTTCGTGAAATTGCGCTCGCAGTCGAGCGGCTGATCGAGCCTTCCGTGTTCGACGAATTTTGTCGCAAAACCAACACTTACTCGAATCGCGCACTCTTTGAAGTCGCTGAAATTCTTGAAACTTGCTACCAGCGCACAAACCCGGACAAGACGGCGCAAACTCAGCCGGTCTGACGATCGGCTGAGCTCTCGTCTTAGCTCGCTCAGAAATGAACCGCTACTCCCGTCGAAAAGCGCACACCATTCTGCGTCGCGCCATAGAAACGGGTTGTCACCCAGTGGAGCTGGCCGCGAATGGCGAGCGGTCCGGCCACGCGGTAATCGAGGCCTCCGCCGACTGCGTTGGCGAATGAAGTGTTCGAGTCGGAGATTCCGTTGCTGCGGCTGACGTGGCTTCCGCCGATCAGGAATTCCGCGAACGGGCGAAAGCGCTCGACCTGCACCGAAACTCGCGGCCCGAACAGGAAGTTGTGCTCGGCCACATTCGCGCTGAAGCCAGGATAGCTGCGGGAACCGTAGTGACCGTCGATGTCTGTGACGAGTCCGATCCAGGGCAAGAACTTGCCTTCCAGCGATGCGTCCCAGCCGTTGAGGCTGCCGCGGTCTCCCTGCGAGATCGCGGTGTTGTCATAGGAATAGCCGAAGAAGACATTCCCTTTTGTTGGAATCTGCGCAGAAGCAATTTCTGTGAGGAATGTTAGAAGAGCAAGAGTCGGGAAAAGGAAAACAAAAATTCGTGGATTGCGCATTCGTCCTCCGTGACCAACAAGTGTAGAAACACATTGGATGAGAATAGATGCGCTCGACGCTGAACTTTTTGTCTCCAAGGCCGACGAAGATCGGTTAGCTCTTGGGCTCAGTCCCCGGCGATATTCGCTCCGGCGGTAAGGGGCAACCCCTCCACGGGCAGCAGCTGATTTTTCTGCTTCCGGGGGTACCCCCTCCCCCTTACAATTGTCTATTAGAATCATAGACTTAGGTGGATGGCCCACCCCTTCCATGACCTTTGAACCCTTTTCCACCGAGGCTGCCCCACCCTTCGCGGTGTTCGAAGGGTGGGTTCCACCGCAGCTAAGCTCGCGCACATGACTCGCAGTCCCATCTCTTGCCCATGCGACTTCCAGCCCCGTTTATAAAATAATCAACAGGCTTTTGCCGGCGCTCTTCGCTCCATTCAATTGATTCAACGGGCCTTCGACCAATAAACCTGCAAGAACATCCCCTTCGAATTGCCTCTTGACAGGCATGATATATGGAACTTCTCTCTTGGCTCGCCGCCATCGCCGTCTCGTCCTATCCTACTGATTCCATGACCCATGCCGCGTCGGAATAAGCAACCACCGGCCCCGCACCAGCGACGCACACCGCCCCAACGAAATCAGTAACTTACGGCGATCCATGCCGAAGTTACCCTTCATTTAACTTTCTGATTATTACTCCGTTAGTAATCGCCCCAAAATATTTTGGGCCGCGACATTACATACATCATTGTACGTACAACAAGTAAACAATGTACGTACACATCGCACCGCATATTGTTCCACGTGGAACGTTCTTTGCGAATCTACTGCCCCCGGGCCATGTCGACCGCCCGCAGCACCGCGCGCGCCTTGTTTTCTGTTTCTTCGAACTCCCGCTGGGGTTCGGAATCGGCCACAATCCCTGCGCCTGCTTGCAGATACGCCTTCTTCCCCTTCATTAACAAGGTGCGGATGGCTATGCAGGAATCTAAATTGCCTGCGAAGTCGGCGTAGAGGACGGAGCCTCCGTAGATGGCGCGGCGGGCGGGCTCGAGTTCTTCGATGATTTGCATGGCCCGAACTTTCGGCGCGCCGCTTAGAGTGCCGGCGGGGAAGCAGGCGGCGAAGGCATCCATGGCTTCGAGCTCGGGGCGGAGACGGCCTTCGAGCGCGGAGACTATGTGCATTACGTGGGAGTAGCGCTCGACATACATCAGGTCGCGGACTTTTACGGAGCCGTATTCACTTACCCGGCCTAGGTCGTTGCGGCCCAGGTCGACTAACATGACGTGCTCGGCTCGTTCCTTTTCGTCGGCTAACATCTTTTTTTCGAGCGCGGAGTCTTCGGCTTCGTCTTTGCCGCGGGGGTGGGTGCCGGCTATGGGGCGGTATTCGAGATTGGGGCCGGCGGCTCGGACTAACATTTCGGGGGAGGAGCCCAGGATGTGGATGGGGACGCCTTTTTTTGCTTGGGTTTTGGCTGGACTTTTTTTGTGAGCTGAACTTCTTTTGGCCGGATTTTCTCCGGCTACAGTTCTTGCGTTCGATGACTTTGGGCGGGCAGGAATGCCCGCCCCACACTCTTCTCCCCTGCCGAAGCGGAGGAAATACATGTAGGGGGATGGGTTGACGGTGCGGAGGGCGCGGTAGAGATCGAAGGGAGCGACTCCGGGCTCGAAATCCCAGCGCTGGGAGAGGACGACCTGGAATATGTCTCCAGCGGCGATGTACTCTTTCGCGCGCTCGACGCTCTTCAGGAAGCTGGCTTTGGAGGTGCGGGCTCGGACTTTCAGCTTGGTCTTTGCTACTTGAGACGCGGCTAGCCGCGTCTCCACGATGGAGCGAGAGTGCTTCCAGCCGGCGGAAAGTTTGCGCTCGATTTGGGCGATGTCGCGGACGGAGCGCTGGTAGGCGGCGCGGAGCGCTTCTTTCGCCTCACGGCCTGAGGAGTGCCCGGATACGTCGGCCGAAGCGACGATGTGGATCTGGTGGCGGAGGTGATCGAAGGCGAGGACGCGGTCGAAGAACATCAGGATGCAGTCGGGGACGTTGAGATCGTCTTCGGCATGGTCGCCTATGTTTTCCAGTTGGCGAACGATGTCGTAGGCGCAATAGCCGACGGCTCCGGCGGTGAAGGGAGGCAGGCCTTCGACCTGGGCGGGGCGGTGCTGGTGGAGGAGTTCTTTGATGACGTCGAAGACGCTGGCGGTGCGGGTTTCGATTTTGGGGATGCGGGCGTTGCGCGTCCCAGAGGCGCTCGCTTTTGAGGCGGGGCTAGACGCGGCAAGCCGCGTCTCTACGCGGGAATCGCGGATGGTGATCTGGTCGCCGCACGATTCGAGGCGCAAAAAAGGGCGGACGCCTAGGAACGTGTAGCGGCCGATTTTTTCTCCGCGGTCTACGGACTCGAGGAGGAAGGCGTCGGGCTCATCAGCGGCGACGGCTAGAAAGGCGGAGACCGGAGTGAGCAGGTCGGCGGAGATTGACTTGGCCACGGGGACCAGCGTGGCCGTGCGCGCCAGGCGGGAGAATTCGCTGAAGTCGGGGCGGATCATGGAATGAGGTTCATTATAGAGCTTGCAGCATGGCGACCTCAGCGACTGAAGCCGCTATCTAATAAGGCCGCTAAGACCGCTGATCGCAGCGCTGAAAGCGCTGCGCTACCGGGAAGCGAATGCCGCCATAGGCGAATAGCATCTAAGAAGCAAAACGGAAGTGCAGCAATAGAGTTATCGACGTCCTACTTCATTGTGTCGCTGCGGTAAAGCTGGCCTAAGTAGTTGCGATGTACAAAGGCTATCCAATGGCCGTCGGGCGTGATGCCGGCGGGGAAGTTCATGGGTTGCAACCCGACGTTGTCTTTTGGAGCGAGAGCCTGCCACAGTTCACTCTTCCCCGACTCCACATCGACCTTATTGATGTTGGCGCCTGTCGGAGTGACCTTTTGCACAAATAAGTGCTTTGAGTCTGAAGCCCAGCCAATTACAAGATCGTCAGGTTGAACGCCCGGCAAGGGCTTGGCGGTTCCGCGCTGGATGGATCGAATCATCATTGCTTTGTTTTCAAAAACGACGAACGAATCTCCGTCGGGCGCGACCGCCGGGAAGGGGGTATTTTGCGCTGACAACTGTTTCAATGGCGAGCCATTGCGATCCGAAATGTAGGGACGGGCTGATTCATTCGAATGGTTGCCCATCACAAGAATGTGGTTTCCATCGGGAAACCACGTTGACCAGATGGGGTGAAATCCCTCCCAGTGGAGGGTCTGTGGCTGGCCCGGGCCAACGGGGACAACGCGAACGCGATCGGAGGGATCGTCGGGCATGGAGACCAGCGCCCATTTTCCGTCGTTGGTAATGTCGGAACCATAGCCGCCTTCGGCGATCCTCACGGGGGCAGAGCCGTCGGTTTTGCGCACATACACTTCGTACGTGTTGCCGGCTCGCTCGGAGGAATCGGTGAAAAGGAGAGTACTGCCATCCGGGGTTAAGACCGGGATCACCGGGTAGTCGAGCCAGTTGAGAGCACGTTCATGGTTGGTGCTGTGCTCGTGCAGAGTCATGCCCACCTCGCGTTCTTCGGCGGACACCAGAACGCGTCCCGAGGGCGCGATGTCGAGAATTCGGGTGGACGCGGTGCTGCAGTGGACGGTTCTTTGCTTGCCGGCTACCGTGACGGCATGAATACAGAATTGCTCGCCTGATTCCGCCGCTGAAAACCAGATTTCCTTGCCGGATGGCGCCCATGCCAAACCTTCCAAGGCCTCCCATCCTTTGGAAAGCGTCTCGATTTGTCCCGCACGATCGACCACGATTACGTCACCGCGGTCATCATTGCTAACCGGATGGTGAAAGAGCGCGACTTTCTGGCCGTCGGGCGAGACTCGGATCTCAGAGATCCAGTGGTCCCCCTCGAAGAGGATCTTGCCGATGGGGAATTGCAATTGCCATTGACCCTGGTTGAAGACGATGGCAGCCATTTCGTTGCCATCGGGCGTCCAATCGGCGTCGGCAACGTTTTCGAGGATTTCGCGGGGAGCGCTGCCGCCCAGGGGCGAAGCCGCAAGGGTACCAATCCACTGATAGTGAGCGATAAAACGCGGATGTACCACGACTGCCATCTGACCCTGCTTTGAAATGGACAGGAGTAGACCCCCGTGGAGTCCGGCAGCAACGGATTCCGGATAATCTTCGCGAATCACGTATGTGTCGCGGCCACCATCTTCGAGGTCGGCGCTGTAGACAATCGTTTGCGCGTCGGGCGTGAAGCGCGCGCGGATCACTTCGCCGCGATGGAAGGAGACGCGAGTGAATGAAGGCGGCGGCAGAGTTGCGGGACGGAGGTACCAGACGATCGCGCCTCCGGCCGCGAGGGCCATGGCTGCGACCGCGGCGAGCGCAATCCAGCGGGACTTGGCTGGCTTTTCCGGGGGTGCGGCGATGGCTGCTTGGGCCCCGGTCTTCGAAGTTGTGCCGGTTAAGGCTTCGAGGGCGAAGGCTAGATCCTTAGCCGATTGGAATCGTTGCTCGGGCTGCTTTTCGAGGCAGCGGCGGATGATACGCTCGAGACCGGGTGAGACGGGATGCGGCAGGTCGCTGAGATCGGGCGGCTCTTCTTTGAGGATCGCCGTCATCGTCTCGGCCGGGGTGTCACGGCGAAAGGTGCGCTGGCCGGAGACCATCTCATAGAGAACGGCACCGAAAGCAAAAATGTCGGTGCGGGAATCGACGGCGGCCCCGCGTACTTGTTCGGGGGCCATGTAACCGGCGGTGCCCATGACTGTGCCGGCTTCGGTCGGCGAACTGGTTAGGGTCAGGCCTTCGGATTCAGAACTAGCGCCTCGACCCGGAGCCAGCTTGGCCAGGCCGAAATCGAGAATTTTTGCCCGCCCTTCTTTGGTGATGAAGATGTTTTCCGGTTTCAGATCGCGATGAACGATGTTCTTTTCGTGGGCAGCGGCTAATCCCTGGGCGATTTGCGCGGCATAGTCGGATGCCTTGCGCGCCGAGAGCGGGCCGTTGTCGAGTTCCGCGCGCAGGGTGGTGCCTTCGAGCAACTCGGAGACGATGAAGGGCGCACCGTTATGCTCGCCGATATCGTGAATGGCCAGGAGATTGGGGTGATTGAGCGCAGCCACGGCGCGAGCTTCCTGCTCGAAGCGGCGGAGGCGGTCGGCATCGCGGGCGAAGGACTCGGGCAGGACTTTCAGCGCGACTTCGCGGCCGAGGCGGGTATCGCGGGCGCGATAGACCTCACCCATGCCGCCTGCGCCGAGCGGCGAGAGAATTTCATATGGTCCGAGCTTGTCCCCTGAAGCGAGTGCCATCCGTGGACGGGATTATATCGCTTTAGAGAGTTTCGGGTTCCACATTGGTCAGCAGGCCTGCTTGCTTAGGTTTTGCGGCTAGCCATATACTTTCGAGGGCTCCCCTACATCGACTGGGTGCTTTATCCTCGAGAAGCAGATCGCCATCATTTTAGGAGTTCATTCGGAGAATTTATGAAGACTATCGACCTGGAACAGGAAACTAATCCGTGGCTGGCGCAAGCTGCGCGCTTCGATCTGGCCGCTCGGAAATTGAATCTTGATGAGGGCCTGTGGCGAGTACTCCGCAGTCCGAGCCGCGAAATTACTGTCCACATTCCGGTGCAGATGGACGACGGGCGCCTGGAAGTGTTTACGGGGTACCGGGTGCAGCACTCGATTGCGCGCGGGCCGGCGAAGGGCGGGATTCGCTATGCGCCGGATGTGAACCTGGATGAAGTGCGGGCGCTGGCGAGCTGGATGACGTGGAAGTGCGCGGTGGTGAACATTCCGTTCGGCGGGGCGAAGGGCGGGGTGATTTGCGATCCGCATAAGATGTCGATGGGCGAACTGGAGCGGATGACGCGGCGCTATACGGCGGAACTGTTCGAATTCATCGGACCGGAAAAGGATGTGCCTGCGCCCGACGTGAACACGAACGAACAAATCATGGCGTGGATGATGGACACCTATTCAATGCACGCGCGACAGACGGTCACGTCGGTGGTGACGGGCAAGCCCATCAACATTGGCGGATCGCGCGGCCGGCGCGAAGCCACCGGGCGTGGCGTGCTCATGGTGTGCGACGAGGCGATCAAGAAATTGCGTTTGAATCGCAACGAGTCCCGGGTGATTGTGCAGGGATTTGGCAACGTGGGTTCGAACGCGGCCCGACTAATGGCGCAGGTAGGATATAAAGTGATCGGCATTCTAGAAGTAGGCGGAGGCCTCTACAACAAAAACGGGATCAATATTGAAGAGTTATGGGAATTCCGGCAACGCAATGGGACGGTGCATGGTTTCCCGGGGGCGGAGACAAAAGACCCCGCCGATTTGCTGTTGACCGAGTGCGAAATTCTGATTCCGGCCGCGACGGAAAATGTAATTACCAGCCAGAATGCGGATCGGGTAAAGTGCAGAATCCTGGCGGAGGGCGCGAATGGTCCGACGACGGCGATCGCCGACGACATTCTTGCCGATAAGAAGGTGTTTGTGATTCCAGACATATTGGCTAACGCCGGCGGAGTTACCACCTCATACTTTGAGTGGGTGCAGGACCGGCAAGGCTACTTCTGGAAAGAATCAGAAGTGAACGACCGTCTTGGTGACATTATGGTGACGGCATTCGATGATGTGGTGCGGTATGCGGAGACCCACGGCGTGAATAACCGCATTGCGGCGTATATGCTGGCGATTGATCGTGTCGCATATACGATCCGTCAGCGCGGAATCTATGCCTAGCCATAGATTCTGGATTTGGGGCCTTCCCGCCCGGGGAAGGCTCCTACTTTTTGTTGACCCACTGGCTTCCACGTTGTAATGTTTCTTGGGTTTCCCGCGCAACCTTTTTCGAGCAAACAGGTTTAAGGAAGCGGTTTGTAAAATACGGGGCATAATGCCTCTTACACGTGAGGAAATAAGAAAAAATGATGAACTCCCGGAACAGACTTACTCTGTGGATGGCCATTTTGTCGTTCGTGTTCAGCCTGGCCTTGATGCCGGTGCTGGCAGCGGCCCAGACAAGCACAACCGACAACAGCACGACTGCAACAACAACCAAGAAGTCAAAGAAGAGCAAGAAGGATGCTGCGGCCGCCGATAAGACAGCCAGCGACAAGACAGCGGCGAGCAGCGACACCTCTGCCACGGCGGCGAAGAAATCGAAGAAGAGCAAGAAGGCGGACGCAGCTGCGGCTTCGAGCGCGCCGGCCGCGAACTCCATGGCGGCACCGGCGGCGAGTGCACCGGCGGCTCCAGCGGCGAAACCGGCGGCGAGTGCACCGGCGGCGGCTCCGGCGGCGGCGGCAGCACCCGCGGCACCGGCGAAGGCGGCGAAGACAGCCACAACCTCGGGTGGTCCGGCGGCTTCGAGTTCTGAAATTGCCGCGGCGCAGTCCAGTGGCAAGGTGTGGGTTAACACCAAGTCCGGCGTGTATCACAAGAGCGGACGCTACTACGGCAACACTAAGGAAGGGAAATTCATGTCCGAAGCCGACGCCAAGGCAGCGGGTTACAAGGTTGCTGAGAAGGAGTAGGACAGCTGAGTTTGAGGGGGGAGGAAAGATTCCCTTCCGGATTCGGTGAAGTATGGCGAGCGACGAGCGGGAGAGAAGGAGGTTCCTCCCGCTGGTCGGAATGACAAGGGATTAAAATTCGAAACCGCGAGAAATATAGGAGAGACTCATGTCTAGAAATCTCATCACCAGAATTCTGGTGACAGTTTTTGCTTTGAGTTTGATCAGTGGAATGGCGTTTGCGCAAGCCGCGAAAGCGCCGGCGAAAACTACGTCGGCGATGGCTGCGGACGCCGATCTGCTCGACATCAACACGGCAACGAAGGACCAACTCGATGCGCTGCCGGGAATCGGCGCGGCCTATTCGCAGAAGATCATCGACGGGCGTCCGTATGCGAAGAAGACCGATCTGGTGAAGAAGAAGGTTCTTCCCCAGGCCACTTACAACAAGATCAAAGACAAGATCATCGCGAAACAGAAGTAAGAGTACTGACCGCCGAGACGCGGAGAGCGCCGAGAAATCCGAAGAGGAGTTTTCGGCGCTCTCTGTTCTGGCGGAATTCCAGCCAATCTTTGTGGGGAGGATGTTATGGGATTACTCGACAATCTTGAAAATCAGGCGCTCGGGAGAGTACTGGGCGGGACCTCGAATCCGCTGGCCTCGGGCCTGTTGCAGATGATTCAGAATCAGCCGGGAGGATTGCAGGGGCTGGTGCAGAATTTTCACGACAAGGGCCTCGGTGCAGTGGCGTCGTCGTGGGTAGGGAGCGGGCAGAATCAGCCGATTTCCTCCGACCAGATTCACCAGGTGCTGGGTAGCGACCAGGTGAAGGCGCTGGCGGCGAAGGCCGGGATCTCGCCGGATATGGCGGGTGGGGCGATTGCCCAGCTGCTGCCGGGGATCATCGACAAACTGACACCGAATGGACAGGTTCCCGATCACAACAGCGTGATGGGCATGTTGGGCGGGTTGTTGCAGAACGTGGGGAAGGCGTCGTAGGGGCTCGAACCCTTTTGTTCGGCCGTTTGAAGACTCCCTCGGCGGCGGGCGCTTGCGTGCTCTTGCTTTTTGCCTGCTGGCCCATTGCATCGGAAGCTCAATCCAACACGCGTTGAAGTAATCGTCGTTGCCTTCGGCTGCGGATGTGGAGGATAATCGAATTGGCTGTTTCCGCAGGTCAGCTTTCCGTGTGAATCTTCCGAACTACATCACGCTCACCCGCGTGGCGGCAGTTCCGCTGCTGATCTGGATTCTCGTCAGCCCCCGGTTTTCCGACAGCAACGGGGAGCGGGAAATCCTCGCCTCGACCGTGTTCATCCTGGCCTCGATCACCGACGGGATTGACGGCTATCTGGCGCGCAGGCGCGGGCAGATTACGACCATGGGGATGCTGCTCGATCCGCTGGCCGACAAACTGCTGATTGCGGCGGCCTTCATCACGCTGGTGCAATTTAACCCGGCGCTAGTGCCGGCGTGGATGGCGGTGGTGATCATCGGGCGCGAATTCCTGGTGAGCGGGCTGCGGTCGATTGCCGCTTCGGAAGGATTCACGATCCAGGCCAGCGAACTGGGCAAGTTCAAAATGCTGGTGCAGATCATCTCGGTCGTCGCGGTGATTCTCGCGCACCGCTGGCATGAGTGGCCGCTCGGAAGCGTTTATATTTTCCCCGTTTACTGGATTGCGTGGCTGGCAATCTGGTTCATGGTGCTGCTGTCGCTGGTCTCCGCTGCCGATTACTTCGTCGCCTTCTGGTCGCGGATCGACCAGAAGTCGGAGAAGCGGCGCAAGCGGCGGGCCTTCGTCCTGGCACGGCGGAGGAAACGCGATGTTCAAACCGTCTGAAAATCTGACCGCAAGCGAAGAGGCTGATTCCATCGGGCAAACGCCTGAGTATTCGCCCGAACAGCGAAGAACTCTACTCGCCATCGCCCATGAGGCGATTGCGTCAAGAATTGCCGGAACGCCGTTGCCGGGCAAGCCGCCACTCGATCGCGCTCCCGCCAGCCTCTGGGCCGCGCTGGAGGAGCCGTGCGGCGTCTTCACCACGCTTTACCTGCGTGGTGAGCTGCGAGGATGTGTCGGTTACGTGGCGCCCACCAAGCCGTTGTTTCAAGCCGTTGCGGAAACGGCATGCGCGGCTGCATTTGAAGACTCGCGATTCTGGCCAGTAACGCTGCCGGAAGCGCCGGAACTGAAGATTTCTCTGAGCGTGCTGTCGCAGCTTTTTCCGATCGATGCCGCGGCCGTTGAAGTCGGCCGCCACGGGCTGGTCATCTCCGATGGAATGCGGCGCGGCCTGCTGCTGCCGCAGGTTCCGGTGGAACACGGGTGGGACCGCGAAACCTTTCTCGAACAAACCTGCCGCAAGGCGGGCTTGCCGATGGACGCGTGGAAGAAATCGGTGACGATCGAGGCCTTTGTGGCGGAGGTTTTCGGCGACGATGAAGTTTCGGGCTGAGCGAGCCGCTGCCAAGGGGAAACTCGGTTCAGGCAATAGCAAAAGTCATAAACCATGGGGGTACACCCGGCTCAGGGGGAAAACTGGAGAAGCGGAATCGAAACTCCGCTAACCAATCAAAGGCAGATTCTGTTGAGCCCCATCCTTGCGATTCAACCCTGCCGCGAAAGCCAGCATCAGATTGTGTAGAGGAGTTAAGAAACTTGGGAAACCTTCGAAGGTGGCACGTTCGTACCCTTGTGGTTTCCACGAAAGGACGTAAGCTGAACGCTGGCAGTTTTGTCCTGGGGGCGGTATGGAACTCGCTTTGGTGGTAGTGGCGTTGATAGTGGCGGGGAGCCTGATTCCCGGAGATTCGCAGATTTTCTTCTATCGCTGACGCCGCGCTCACGCGTAGCTCTTCTCAGCAAACTCGCAAGGAAACGAGTCTGAACTGCTTCCCTGGATTCGCCTGGCGAGCTTTGACGGCTCTTTACCTGCACAAATACTTGGTGCGGGATGGCAATCAAGAGGGGAGACTCCCGTCTCCCCTGGGTTGATCAAAATTTTCGAACTAGTCCCGCTTAGGTCTATTCCTGCTTGTCGAGTTCGACGTTGTCGCCGGCGTAGACGTCTTCGAAGGAAAAGACGAGCATGGCGGCTGAGGAGGTGGGAGTGGTGCTCAGGACAACCACCTCACCGACGGCACGTTTTGGCATGTCGCCTACTCGAATGTTCGGGCCTTTGTTCTTTTCGAACATGTTCATGCCGGTGCCGCTGTATTTGGTTAAGAAGTTGCCCTCAATTGTGGGCGGGGTTTTCTGCGTATCTTCGGAGATCTGCGCCTTGAAAGAGAGCGAATCGACTGGATTCTGCAAGGTTGCCGTGTAAGAACGCACGACCCGGAAATAGTCGCCGGGTTTGACGCCCTGATTGGTGCCGACATTCAGGTAAAGAGTTGTGCCCGTGCCGAGCACCAGATCGAAATCCTTGGCGAGGACAATGCGGCCAGTCAGATTGGCACTGGGCGGCAGGAAGCGGTCAAAGTGACCGGGAACATGAAAGGTTATCGGTTCGCGCGCGACAAACGGCGTCGTGACGTCGCCGGGGTTAATGGAGTCACAGCTGAGAACAACCTCGGCGAGCGCTTCGTGACCGCGCATGTCAACGACGCGAACACGGCCGACTTCCGAGTAAGGGTGCCCGACCGCTCCCAGTAGCTTTCTCATCCCCGGGTAGATCTCATACTCATTCACGTCACGCAACTCGCGGACGATGGAATAGAGTTGGCCGACTTGGTAGCCCGACCCGGCCAGGTAGACGATTTCGCCGTTTTCGAACTTGGTATCGGTGGGGGTTTCCAGTCCGCCGGTGACGTAGTTGGCATTGCCAATTCGGTTCTTGGTAATGAAGCCGGCACAATCGAGGTCGGCTGAAGTCGGCGTCTGGTAGCGCACGAAGGGCACGCTGCGCGTGGTTGGAACGATGCCGGATGCGTCCGGCGTTGCCACCATGGTCGAGGTGAGCGTCGACTGGGCGCAAGCCAGGCTGGCTGCCAACAACACTAAGAATCCTGTTTTCTTCATCTTGCCTCCAACTCCCGACTCTGGAACGCCTTGCCTCCCCACACGCTATCTTTCTGGGAAAACAAGGGTTACAGGCGAAAAGTAACAAGCGCCGGGGGAGGGGTCAAGGTTACGAGGGTGTCAGGAACCTTGGCCCCCAAAGTTTTTGGGGCGGTTCCGGCAATCTGCCTGTTGCATCTAGGCCTACGCCCCTGTAATATCGCGCCGTCAAATGGCCGTGGCTTTATCATCCACTCTCGCGCCCCGTTTAATGCCGTTACGGCTCCCAAAAGTGTGCCTTGCCGTGCAGGCGGACACAGCGGATGAGCTCGTCGACATTACCGAGTCGATGGCGCAGGATAACCCGTTCGTGGAGTTCCGGCTGGACTACCTTAAGCAGCCGCTGACGGCGGTTGTCAAAATCCGGCGCTTTCTCGAGACCCACCAATACATCACGGCCATCGCCACCTGCCGCCGGGCGGACCATGGTGGCAAGTATAAAGGGTCCTTCGCCTCGCAACTTGAAATTCTTACCAAGGCGTCGGCAGCGGGCTGCCAGATTGTCGACGTCGAACTGGAGAGCGCGCTGAAAGCCAAGCCGGAAGCGCTCGCCCGCCTGCGCCGGACCGTCGGGTTGATCGTTTCATTTCACGATTTTCGCGCCACCCGCCATCTGGAGCAGACGCTGGAAAAGATGCTGAAGATTCCGGCGGATTTCTACAAGATCGTCACGACGGCGACCACGCTCTCTGACAACGTGACGATGATGAAATTCCTGCAAACGCAGAGCGACAAGCATGCGCTGATTGGCCTGTGCATGGGCGAGCAGGGCATCATCAGCCGCGTGCTGGGCGTGCGCGCGGGAAGCGCATTTACCTTTGGCGCGGTGAGTGCGCAACAAAAGACGGCGTCCGGACAAGTGAGCGCGCGCGAACTGCGCAGCGTCTACCGGATCGACCAGGTCGATGCAGCTACGCGGGTTTATGGGGTCGCGGGCGATCCGATTGAGCATTCGCTCTCGCCGGTCATCATCAATACGGCGCTGCGCCGCGAGAATGTGAATGGCGTCTATCTGGCGCTGCACGCCAAGACATTGAAAGATCTGATTCAATGCGTGCGCGAGATTCCGCTCCACGGGTTCAGCGTCACCATGCCCTATAAGCAGGCGATTCTCGAATACCTCGATAACACCGATGCGCACACCTCGAAGATCGGAGCCTGTAACACGGTAGTCCGCGGGCAGGACGGCAAGCTCTATGGGTTTAATACCGATATCGCCGGGGTGGTGCGCCCGCTCGAGCAACGCCTGACCATCGAGAATGCGAAAGTGCTGGTCTTGGGCGCGGGGGGCGCGGCGCGCGCCGCCGTCTTCGGGCTCAAGGAACGCGGCGCGGAAGTCTGGATCCTGAATCGAACCGCAGCCACGGCGCAGAAACTTGCGCGCCAGGCGAAGGCGCACACGATCAAGCGCGCGGACCTGCGCAAGACGGCGTTCGACGTGATTATCAACGCGACTCCCGTTGGGATGGGGTCGATGCGAGAGTGTCCGCTCAAAGATGACGATATCCAGGCCAAGGTCGTCTTCGACATGGTCTACGATCCGGTGGAGACGCACTTATTGCAAATCGCGCGCGCGAAAGGAATCTCTGTTATCCCGGGCGTCGAAATGTTTGTGCACCAGGCAGCGCGGCAATTTGAGATCTGGACGGGCAAGCCGGCTCCGGCCCAGGATATGTTGCGGGTGGTCACGATCGCGCTGCAGGAACGGGCGAAGGCGCGCGAACCAGAGAGCGCGTAGCCCGCGCGGAGACGTCCGCAGCGGCATCTGAATTCCCGGTAAGATCAATCTAAGTTCATGTTGTTGCAATGGATTAACTGAATTGTGACTCGCAGTAATATTTGCATTCTTGGAAAATTCTCCGAGCGGTTGGTGTGAGTGAAAAGGCGATTGGAAATTCCACGTGTTGCGCGAAGTACCCTGCTAGCGCGGCGAAAAGGGAATCACCGCTGGAGCAAAGTGAGACAAAAAGCGATGCACTCATGATAAGAAAGGTTGCAAATAACGTAAACCCGAAGTAATATCACCTTAGAACGCGAGGCTTCGCGTTCACCTCGTCTCAACAAAACAACCAATCGTCCTCCAGGTAGGAGCAGCCCTAAGCTTTAAAAAATCTAAAGGGTGCCCAAGGCCCCGGCGCAATTCGGAGAGAATGCATGTCGTGGTATGCGTACTGCCTTACCGAACACCAGACGCTCCCAAATGGTGTTCGCGCCCGCCGTCCCTACGTTCTCGATGGAATTCAAGGCGTAAACGCCGCTCCGGTAATGAGCTATCCGAGCGGAGATTTTGCCGTGATTGTCAGCGAGTACGACCGCGCTACCAGTAAACTTGACGAAAAAGCCGTTCTGGAACATGCCCGCGTCGTCAGCCAAAGTTTTCGCACCTCCACCGTGTTGCCCTTCCGCTTCGGCACGATCTTCGACACCGAAGATGCGATCCGGCAGGCGGTACGCTCGAACCGGCGCACGTTCTGCGAGAGCGTCGAGCGGCTGCGTGGCAAATCAGAAATGCGCATCAAGCTGACGGTGCGGGATGGCTCGATGCGTGGCCCTATGGAAGAAATTGTGCTGCCCGATACGGTGGGCCGGGAATATCTGGCCAAACTCCGCGAGAAGGCTTCGCGGGATCGCGAGCGGCAGACCAAGGCCCGTGCCCTGTCGGTGCAAGTGCATAAGCTGTTTAACCCGCTCGAAGAAGAAGTGAGCTGCAAGCGCGTGGCCTCCGACGGTATGCTGCTCGACATCGCCCACCTGATTGACAGCAAGTCGATCGAAAAGTATCAAAACCGCTATAGCACCGCCGCCAAGCAGCTGAAGAATTGCCAGATGGTGGTGAGCGGGCCCTGGCCGCCGTATCATTTCCTGCCGGAAAAGCTCCGGACGGTGGCGGGCGATAGCTAGACTGGTTGCTAGCAGAGTCATTTCACGGTTTTTGCGAGAGCCCCCTTTTTGGGGGCTTTTGCTTTTGGGGCGGGGGCGGGAATTTCTCACTCTAACGCCGCAAAAAGCGCGGCGCTAGAATGGGGGCAGCCTCATCATGGTGCACTCGCGTGATATCCGGCGGTCGTGTTTACCAAAGGCCCCACGGAGGGACCATCCCCAAAAGGTATCAATTCCGGTAACGATTGTGCCGTTGACCGCGAATTCGTTTTGGGCTACTCTGCGCTTACACCGGAAAGGAGGTGGTCGGATGCAAAGTTCAGATGGTAGTTGTAGCAATTCCAGACCAGGTGAGGTGGCTGAGTCTTAGGGCGGTTGCTCTAAGCGGAGTTCTCGAGGAACCCTTTGGTCGGGGGAAATCGGGAACATCTCTCGCAAACAATCCGTGTGTATGGGCTGAATCCGCGCGTCACAAGCTGTGCCGCGCACCGGAATTAGCGAGGGGCCACGAGAGTGACCACCTCAGTCAATCCCAAACAGTCCACCGACAGCCCGCAGGCTGAAAAGCTTGCGGGCTGTTCTCTTTTCAGGTGTCAGGTCTCAGGTCTCAGGCAAAGCGCCCCGAAACCTCGAACCTGGGACCTGATACCCGACACCTGTAACATGGTGGCGGGGCTCACGCCATGCAAGCGCTGACGGTCAATTGGTTTCTGGAATACCTCGCCAAAGTTCACCAACGGACCACCCGGGTTGCCGAATGCATTCCTCCGAACAAACTGGAGTGGTCGTTTCGCGAAGGCAAATTCACGCTCGGAGATCTGGTTCGCCACATTGCTGCTGTCGAACGCTACATGTTTGGTGAGACCATTCAGAAGCGACCCAGTCGCTACGCCGGTTGTGGACGCGAACTGGCCGACGGATACGAGAACGTAATGGCCTTCCGAGAGGCACTCCACAGCCAGACGGTCGAGATTCTCTCTCGCCTCGGCGACGACGGTCTGGAAGGGAAGTGCCCGACTCCCGATGGGTCGAAGATAGCCGTCTGGAAATGGCTGCGCTTGATGATGGAGCATGAGATTCATCATCGGGGACAAATCTATTTGTACTTGGCGATGCTGGAAGTACCCACGCCGCCGATTTACGGCCTTACGTCGGAGGAGCTCCGGCAGCGCAATGTGCGCTTAACCGGCCCAGGAATAGTTCCACTCAAAACTGAGAAATTGCGGTAGTCTATAACCCCAATACCGACCGGCCGGTCGGTAATGGATTCCGGCGAGGCGCTTGCGAGATCCAAGGCTTGCGAACAAAGCCGCCGCGCGTGGGCAGCCGTTCGTGGGGAACTGACGCATGGATGACAAGCATTACCGCGCACGCATTACCAATCGCGCCGACTTTGCGCCGGACCTTTGGATGATCCGCGTCGATCCTGGCGCGGAGTTTTCGTTTTTGCCGGGTCAGTATGCGACGCTCGGTGTGGAAAAAGACGCGCGCCGGCTGGAGCGACCATACTCGATTGCTTCTTCACCATATGAGAAGGAGCTGGAATTTTTCTTCGAGTTGGTGCCGGAGGGCCAGACCACGCCGCCTCTCTACGATTTGCAGCCGGGGGACGAAGTTCTACTGCGCAAGGTGGCCAAGGGGCGCTTCACGTTCGACACCACACAGCCCGAGCGCACGCGGCATTTGATGCTCAGCACCGTGACCGGAATCGCGCCGTTCGTCAGTTACGCGCGCACCCTATTCAAAGATTGGAAGGAGGGCCGTTTCGCGGGCGATCATAGTCTATTTCTGCTGACCGGAGCCAGCCGTTCCTGGGAGTTTGGTTATCGCGAAGAGCTTGAGAAGCTTGCCAGCGAGACGCCGTGGCTTACCTGTGCTTTCACGGTGAGCCGTCCGTGGGAGGACGATGACTGGAAGGGCGAGACCGGACGCGTGGATGATCTGATCCGAAAATACGCCGACCAATGGGGATGCACGACGGCCAACAGCATCGCGTATTTGTGCGGGCATCCGGAAATGGTCGAGCACGGGAAGGGCATGCTGAAACGCATCGGCTTTCAGAAAGAGAACTTGAAGGAGGAAGTGTATTGGGCGCCGAAGGCGGCGTGAGGCTTGGGTGATCGCCGCGCCAGTCCCTCACTCCTTGGTAGCAGTGCCGACGGCATTGAGAATTGCCTGATTGATGGCGTAAGCCGTGCCATCGGCCCCGATCACCGTGGGCGTGTAGGCTTCGCCTATGCCCGGCGAAAGCCTGATGTGTTGCGACAAAGTAGTGGTCGTAAGGTCCCAGCGATAGAGAATGCCATCTTCGCTGTTGGCGAGGATGGACTTGCTAACAGGATCGACGGCGGACGAGTTGATGCACCACTCCTTTACTCCTCCGGAACAACCTGGATCCGGCGTTACGCCTTCTATGGTCAGGACTTCCTTCATCACGTGCGTGGCCGGAAGGATAGGATCCTTCTCGGTGGCGTTGGGATCGAGGATGGCGATCTTGTTGTGTCCATCGCCGGTGCCGATGCCGCAGTAATTGTTGTACTTGGTCATTAGCAGGTATTTCGACTTCCCTTTGTAGCTGGGAACGAGCGGCGCTGGAACAATCGAAGGCGTGTCATCCCAACCAAAACTGCCGGGAGTCTTTGTCTGGCTGAGGCCGGAGTTGTAGTGCAACAGCCAGCCGCGATCGTTGTGGTTGGGAAAGGGATTCTCCAGCACGCCGAAGTAGACATCGCCATCGGGTCCAACGGTGGGCGTGGCCGAGCTTCCGCTATAGATCTGGGCGTCCATACCAGAGGAGGGATCGGTGAGGCGGACACGGCCGATGAGAGCCAGCGTGGTGCTGTTGACGGCCAGCAGGTATCCCGCGGTGCCGTCATCGACCGCGACATAGAGGATGGTACCGTCAGATGACAAAGCGGGGGCGCAACTGATGGAGACTTCCGTGATTGACGAGTCGCCGCTGAGCGTTGCCGCCGATACCCAGGTGCCTTGGCCGGTCGAGGAAATTCGCGCCAATCCGCTTTGCAGGTTGATGGGAGTTGAACCGAGGACGAGGAATCCGAAGAAAAGATTGCCGTTCGCATCGGCGGTCAACGGGGTGTCGATCTGCACGTTCTGCTTGTAGGCCGTCGGGCCGCTATTGTAGTTCTTCACACCGTAGAAATAGAGACGGCTAATTCTGCCGGTGGTTTGATCCGGATTCTGGCGCACCAGCACGCGGCCCGCAACATCGGGGATGAAGAGTTGATTGCCAGAAATGGTCGGGCCGATGCCGGGCACGAAGTCGGCCCCGGGGGCCTGGTAGCCAGTTGCCAGCATCCATAGCTTCGTGCCGGTGGCGCCATCGTGAGCCTCGACCCGAAAACTGTTGGCCTTGGTTTTGACCGGAACGATCACGGTGTTGGCCGCAGTGACGAGCGGAGAACCGTAGTGGATGAAGATTTCGCCCTCGGGAGGATGCAAGTCGACCGGCACATGCCAATGAATCGAACTGAGTGGTTGCGACCCGACGGTCGAAAGTGCGGTGTGCTGCTCGTCGTGCGAGTGAGTGAGCCAGGCTCCGGTTTGAGCGGCGGCAATTGCGGCTAACAGCAGGCAAGCTCCCGCAAGGACAAGTGAAGTGCTGGTTCGAGGTGCGTTCTTGAGCTGCCGATTCATAGAGTCATCCTCTGGAATGCCGCGATGGAAGCGGAAAGACATCGCGAGCCAGCGTGGTTGAAAGTGTAGCAGCGCAACCGCTAAGAGTTGTCAAAACGATGTAAAACTTGGAGGCGAATCCGGTGTGCGGCTAGTGATGATTGGTCTTATTCCTGCTCCGCCGGAGCTAAGAAGACCAGGACTTCCAGTTCTTCCCGGATATCGTAGAAGCGGTGCTCGCGCTCGGATTCGACGAAGATCACCGAACCGGCGCGCACATCCGCGTGCTCGGAGCCGATCTGCATGCGGGCTTGGCCGCGAACCACATAGTAGAGTTCGTCTTCGTGGTGCGGTTTCTGCGGATCGGTCGCACCCGCTGCCAGAGCATAAACGCCGGCGCTAAGGGCGGGCACGCGCAGAAATTCCAGATATAGCTTGCCCTTGGCCGCGCGCTCACGGGCGAGATCGTCGATGTGAAAGAAATGCGTCAACTCGGTGGCGACTACCAACTAACAATTGCGACCTGACGACTGAGAACTGACAACTGAGACTCTTTATCCGATGGCCCCGCGGAAAAAGATTTCCGTGTATTGGCGAACGATCGCCTCGCCGGTAAGCGTCCCCTCCGGTCTGTGCCATTGATAGATCCAATTGATCATGCCGAGCAGCGCGAAAGCGGCGGCCCGCGGAGTTACGGACGAAGAAGAACCGCGCAGCCGCTGCACGTCCGCGATCAGGTTCTCCACGAAGTGCACATAATCTTTCTTGCGCCCATTAATCTTGCGCCGCAGCGCCAGAGGAAGGGGATGATTTTCATGCAGCATCACGGTGATTTCGCGATCCTCTTCGCTGAGCACAACCTCGATGTGCAGCCGGATCAGGGTTCGCAGGCGCTCTTGCGCACCTTCCACGCGTCGCACGACGTTGATCACCCGCTCCTCGGTGATGTCCATGGCATGCGACATGATGTGGAAAAGGATCTCGTCCTTCGACTGAAAATGGTGATAGAGACCGCCCTTGGACAGTTTGAGCGCGGCGGCGACGTCGTTCATCGACGTCGCGTCATATCCCCGCTGCTGAAACAGGCGGGCCGCCGTGCGTAGGATCTCCTGGCGGGGCGCAATGACAGCTTCCCGTTGCATCCCAGCGATGGTATCGCGGATTTGAATCATGTCTCTAGCACCTAGGGGCCTCATATTTGTAGCACGGACGGGCCAAAATTGGACGGTTGGCCGTCACTTGCCCGAGGCACCATGCCGCTTCGCCTTGCCACGAGTGACCTTGCCAGTCACTCGCGTGCCGGCGGGATGAAGATGATAATTGCGCTTCCCATCGCGATGATGTCGAATTCGCCAGCTTCGGAAGAAACGGCCTCGGTCAATCCGGCAGGCGGGCGCGCTACACCCGCTTCGGCTGGTGTTCGCCACCTTCTTGTGGCGGCGGTTCTGTTGTCGGCTTACGTTGTGCAATGTGCCTGGTTTGCGCGGACCCAGTCGATCACCTTCGATGAATCCATTCACACGGCCGTCGCACAAGACGTTTGGCGCAACCACCGCTTCGATCAGTGGATGGAAACGCCTCCGCTCGGACACCTGCTGCTCGGGTTGCCGATTCAAGGGAACAAGTATCAGATGGAAATCCGAAATCCGGCGGGTTGGCTCATGGTGACGGCGCTCATTCCTGGGCCAGAGAGTTTCATTCTGGGGCCGCGGATGGTGAACGTCGCGCTGGGAGTGCTGCTCGGTATCCTGGTTTGGTGCGCCACGCGGGATGTGTTCTCGCCGGGTGCGGCGAATTTTGCCCTTTCCCTTTTTGCGTTCTCGCCACAGTTCATCGCTCATTTCACCCTGGCGACGGTGGATGGAATTGGCGTCCTGACCGTCTTTGCCGTCGCCTTGCAGTCGGTGCGCTGGCGAAAAAATCCGTCATGGGGCAACACCGTGCTGCTCGGGGTAACGCTTGGGCTGGCGCTCATTGCCAAGTTTTACGCGCCTCCTTTTGTCATACTGGTGCTGACGGCAGTGCTGCTCACGCGAAAAACCAGAATAGGCAACGTCGCGTCCACGTCGTTTCCCAGCTCTTCTGGCTGGTCGTGGAAGCCAGCCTTGGCGGCATTATCTCTGGCAGGGCTGGTTGTGTGGGGCGCATATTTCTTTCATGTTGGCAAGGCGGTGCTGCACGACGGGCAACTCGTCATCAGTTACCCTCACTCGCGAACGACGATCCACGTCGGCGGATTGGGACTCGATCTCAGCGTTCCACTCCCGGCGCCCGAGTTCTTTGCCGGTTTCCATGAAGTGCTGGTGCACAACCGGCTAGGGCACCCATCGTTTTTCCTGGGGCGCGTGAGTTACGGAGCGGCCTCGCGCTGGTATTTTCCCGTCGCCATTGCTCTGAAATGGCCGACCATCACTTTGGCGCTGGCGCTCGCTGGCATCGTCCTCGTTCTGGTTTCGGCAAAGTTGCGCTTGCGGCCTGGGACAGGAATCGATTTGGCTATCTACGGCGGATTTGGCGCGTTGGCGCTGCTGCTGGCGTTGTGGTCACGCCTTGCCATTGGCGATCGCCATGTGCTGACGCTGTATCCTTTCCTGCTGATCTTTGCCGCTGCCTGCTGGCAGTGGGCCGCTGGTCTTGAGCGCGAGAAAGCTCGGACTGCAGTGGGTGTGCTCGTGCTGCTGGCCGCGCTGAATGCGGCGGATGTGATGCGCTATGCTCCGGGCTATCTTTCTTATTTCAATGTGTTTGTTCCCGCAGAGCGAAGCCGCGAGCTACTGACCGACAGCAGTCTGGATTGGGGGCAAGGCCTGTTAGCGCTTCGCCAATATCAGCAGGAGCATCCGAATGTGCCGTTGCATCTGGCTTATTTCGGATCGGTGGACCCTCGTCTTTACGGGATCCAAGCCGTGCCCCTGCGCTCGGGCGAGCGCGTTACGGGAACGGTGGTGGTGAGCGCTACGATGCTCTCCGGCCAATATCTCATCGATCCCGACAGCTACCATTGGCTTCTGCAGTTCAAGCCTGTGGCTGTACTTGATCACTGCCTGTTCGTGTTCGAGGTTCCGCAAGGCTAAGCTACAGCTCGCATTTTGGGCGACGGCGAATGGTGCGCCGGATGTTCCGCTCTTCCACCCCGGCGTCAATGGCTGTGACTTTGGCAGAAGAGGTTGCCGGCGGTTTGCTGCCATTGCTGAGTCGCAGGATGGGCCGGCTCCGTTCTTGCCCGAGTTGCTGGCTGATGCCGGGCAGAAATTTCTGGGGATGCTCATCCGCCACCGCTTCGATTTCCGTTGAGGTGCGCACGTGATGCCGAAAGTAGCCAGCGATGGCTGCGGCTGCCGCTTTTCCTTGCAACCCCATCCAACTCGGCGCTTCCAGGCAGACTCTCTGCAGCGCGTCTTTCCGAACTTGACTGCACGCTTCCTCAGCCTCCGCGCCGCGAAGCCGGTGCACTCTGGCAACAGCACGGTCGACCACGGCAGCGAGTTCGGCGCCACATTCGGATGCGCGGCCTTCCCCTAAACGGCGCTTGGCTTTCTCGGGAAGAAACCAGGTGCGATCCCGCTTCGATTCCTGCGGCCTGCCCAGCCGCGAGACCTCGCAAAGATAAGCGTGCACGAGCACAAATTTGGCGGCCGATTTCGTCGGCGCACGGCGCACGTAGCGCGCAAACGCGAGGGCCTCGATGCGGCCATGAACACCAGCTTCCTCGAAGGCCTCGAGCGCTGCCGACTGCGCATAGGTCAGCCCGGGCTCGATGCCACCTTTGGGAAAAGTCCAGCGCCCGCTTCGTGTTCGCACCAAAAGAAATTCGAGGCCGCGATTGCCGATTCGATAGCAGACGGCCGCCGCTTGCTGTCGCCCGCGCATTTGGCGGAGCTGCGATGCCGGCATGTAATTTGGGACGTCCCGCGGTTCAGCGGCTGAAGCCATGGCTGTAGAGTGCGCGAACGCAGCTCGATCTGGCTAGAGCAAAGCTTGGTTCCCATCGCGATTTGAAATCACGACCCATGGGAATCCGCCTGCATACTTGTTTCAACAGGGCCGAGTTCGAGAGAGTGTTGTCATTCGTGCAGGCCCAAGGCCTGCCGAGGATGGAAGCGTTTGGAGAATCCATTTTGCCTTCGCTGTAATCGGGAGCTTGAGACGGGCGAGAAATCCGTGGCCGTGTTTCTGTTTGCCCAGACCACGGGAGTTCGTCCGCGGCAGAAATCGTCGGCGCGGCGAATCTGCTTTTGCCCGCAGTGCGCGGTTTCGCTCGCCATGGGACCGGCTCCTGAAGGCGCGCTCAATTTCGCGGCATGGCAAATGATCCGGGACGTGGTCGGGGCGCAACCTACCTTGACCGAGGCGGCATGGGAAAACCTGCATACAACGGCCTCCGAGGCGCTGCTGCCAGCGACGGGAACCGACGGCCCGGCGCCAATTCCACGTGCCAATTCGGGCTCGTACCTGGAGTTCTGAAGACAGGACTTAAGACCGCAGCTCTCCGCGACCGACCGTTCGGTTTGGGCGCCCTTCGAGTATAATTGTCCCCTTCGGCCAATATCCATCTCTTAAGGAGTCCGCCATGGCCACTGTCTTCTATCAAAAAGATGCCAACCCCTCCGCGCTAAAAGGCAAGACCATCGCCGTTTTTGGCTACGGTTCCCAGGGACACGCCCAGGCGCAGAACCTGCGCGATAGCGGTTACAACGTCATCATTGGCCTCGATGCCGAGCGTGGCTCAGCCAAGCAGGCACGCGCCGACGGCATGACCGTCATCGCGCCCGCCGAAGCGGCTAAGCGCGCCGACTGGATTCAGATCCTGACGCCCGACGAGACCATGGCCGCGTTCTACGAATCCGCCATCAAGCCGCATCTGCATAAAGGAAAGATTCTCGGCTTCTCGCACGGCTTCGCCATTCACTTTAAGACCATCGCGCCTCCGAAGGATGTGGACGTGGTCATGATCGCGCCCAAGGGTCCGGGGCATCTGGTGCGGCGCGTTTACGAGCAGGGCGGCGGCGTGCCGTCATTGCTCGCCATTCATCAGGATGCGAGCGGCCGCGCGCACGAGTACGCGCTTTGCTATGCACATGGCATCGGCTCAACCCGCGCCGGCGTTTTGCAGACCACCTTCAAAGAAGAAACGGAAAGCGATCTGTTCGGCGAGCAAGCCGTGTTGTGCGGTGGCCTGACCTCGCTCATGCAGAAGGGATTTGAAACGCTGGTCGCGGCCGGTTACGCGCCTGAGATCGCCTACTTTGAGTGCGTGCACGAAATGAAGCTGATCGTAGATCTCATCTATGAAGGCGGGCTCAGCCGCATGCGGTATTCGATTTCGAACACGGCCGAGTATGGCGATTTGACGCGCGGCGAGAAATCCGTGGGCGACGAAACGCGCAAGGCCATGAAAGAAATTCTGGCACGCATCCAGGACGGCACCTTCGCCAAGGAGTGGATCGAAGAGAACCAGAAAGGCGGCAAAAATTTCGCCAAACTGCGCGAAAAAGCTGCCCAGCACCCGATTGAAAAGGTAGGCGAGCAACTGCGGGCCATGATGTCGTGGCTGCCGTCGGAGAAGAAGAAAGCAACCGAGAAGAAGCCCGCAACGCCGAAAGTGGCGAACGCGTAAAAGACAGTTCTCAGTTGTCAGTTATCGGTCCTCAGTAAAACCAGAATCGGCGCGTTTTTACCGACAATTGATAACTGAGACTTCTCCCCGTTCAGCTAAACTGTCCCTGCATTCCCATGGACCTCAAACACCGCAGCCGCCATATTACCGATGGACGCGACCGGGCTCCCGCGCGCGCCATGTACAAATCCATCGGCTTCACCGACGCCGACCTGGCGAAGCCGCTCATTGCCGTTGCCAACACCTGGATCGAGACGATGCCGTGCAACTTCCACCTGCGGCGCCTCTCGGAAAAAGTAAAAGAAGGTGTTCGCGCTGCCGGTGGCACGCCCATGGAGTTCACCACGATTGCCATTTCCGACGGCGAAACCATGGGCACCGAAGGCATGCGCGCTTCGCTTGTAAGCCGCGAGGTCATTGCCGATTCGATCGAGTTAGTCTGCCGCGGCCAGTTGTTTGACGCTGCCGTTTGCATCGTGGGCTGCGACAAGACGATTCCGGCTGCAGCTATGGCGCTCGCGCGCATGGACCTGCCGGGGCTTGTTTTTTACGGCGGCACGATTGCTGCCGGAAAATATCAGGGCAAAGATGTCACTATTCAGGACGTGTTTGAGGCCGTGGGCGCGAATGCCGCCGGCAAGATGACCGACGCCGAGCTGCTCGCGCTCGAAAATGTTGCCTGCCCTGGAGCCGGCGCCTGCGGCGGTCAATACACTGCAAATACCATGTCCACCGTGATGGAGTTGATCGGCCTCTCGCCGATGGGCTTTAATGGCATTCCGGCGATGGATCCGCGCAAGGACGAAGCGGCGTTCCGCTGCGGCGAAATCGTAATGAATCTGCTGCAGAAGGGAATCCGTCCCAGCGACGTGCTGACACGGGCGGCGTTTGAAAACGCAATTGCCGGTGTGGCTGCAACCAGCGGCTCGACCAATGCCGTGCTTCATTTGCTGGCGATTGCACGCGAACTGGCGTCGGGCGATAGAGTCTCGCTTGGCGCAGATTCGCTCGCGGGCTCGCACGGCGGTTCACAAGGAACAACCTCGCGCGAAAGTTCGCGTCTGCTCATGATTGACGACTTCCAGCGCGTCAGCGAGCGCACGCCGCTGCTGGCCGATCTGAAGCCAGCGGGAAAATATGTTGCGGCCGATGTCGACACGGCGGGCGGAATTCCCGTGCTCGCCAAGCGCCTGCTCGACGGCAAGTTCGTGGACGGCTCGACGCTCACCGTGACCGGCAAGACCTTTGCCGAGGAAGCGAACGCGGCGAAAGAAGCTCCCGGGCAGCAGGTGATCGCACCGTTAAGCAAGCCGCTGAAAGCGACCGGCGGCCTCGTCATTGTGAAGGGGAATCTCGCTCCCGAAGGTGGAGTGGTCAAAATGAGCGGACACGAGCGCGGGTCGCATAAGGGGCCGGCGCGCGTCTTCGACTCCGAAGAGGCGGCGATGCAGGCCGTCACCTCGAAGCAGGTCAAGCCGGGCGATGTGGTAGTCATTCGCTATGAGGGCCCGAAGGGCGGGCCGGGCATGCGTGAGATGCTCAGCGTGACGGCGGCGATTGTCGGCGAGGGCCTCGGCGAAAGCGTGGCGCTGATGACCGATGGCCGCTTCAGCGGAGCCACGCGCGGCCTGATGGTCGGCCACGTCGCGCCGGAAGCGGCGCTGGGCGGGCCGATTGCCGCCATCCGCGAAGGCGACCGCATCAGCATCGATACGAAAACTCGCAAGCTGGAACTGGAAATTTCCGACTCCGAAATCGCGCGGCGTCTCGCCGAATGGAAGCCTCCGGCCCCGCGCTACAAGTCGGGAGTGTTCGCCAAGTACGCGGCGTTGGTGACCTCGGCCGCCGAGGGCGCGATCACGAGGCCGCGATAAGAGGGATTACTGTGCGCGAGCCCGTTAGACGTCCATTCTGCCTACAGCTACGTTCGGAGTGTCATCGGATCGCATAACCGCCATCGACACGAATCGTAGTACCGGTCACGAAGTCCGAAGCCCGCGAGGCCAAGTACACGGCTGTTCCGGCAAGTTCTTCCGGTTGACCCCAGCGACCGGCCGGAGTCCGCGCAAGAATTTCATCGTTCATGGGCATTGTGGGTACAGGCGCGGTCATGTCCGTTTCAATCCACCCCGGCGCGATCGCATTGACTTGGATGTTGTGGGGGGCGAGCTCAATGGCCATGGACTTGGTCAGTTGGACGATCGCTCCTTTCGCGGCGCTGTAAGAAGGGACGAGCCCAGATCCAAAGAACGAGTACATACTGCCAATGTTAATAATCTTTCCACCTTTATTACTGACCATCGATCTGGCAGCGAGCTTCGAAAGAAGGAAAACTGCATTGAGTTGCGTCTCGATGACGCTGTCCCAATCTTCAGGTTTTTCCTGCAACACACCGCCGCTCAGCGACACGTTGCCGGCATTATTTACCAGAATGCCGATGCCACCGAGTTCGCTCTCGACCTTGTTAAGCGCGGGCTCCAGTCCGGCGCGATTGGTCACATCAACCATCACAGCAATCGATGGAACACCGATCGTCTTCAATTCAGAAAGCACCCGCTGGTTCTTTTCTTCGTTTCGTCCAAACACTGCGACGGCAGCGCCGGCTTCAGCCAATCCGAGCGCAATCCCGCGACCAATTCCACCATTACCACCTGTCACGACAGCAACCCGACCGGTTAAGTCAAATAATGCAGGCATTTTCATCAAGCCCTCCCTTTCAATGACCAAACGAACAGGATTGATGCTGCGAAATAATCTAAGTCAGATCGTCAGAGTGAACCCGCCATCGGGTGTCAGCGTGGTGCCCGAGATGTAGCTAGCCTCGTCGGAGCACAGGAAGACTATAGTTTGGGCGATCTCATCCGGGCGCCCTGCGCGCCTCGTATGAACACGTGGTATCAGAACCTTGTCGTACAAGTCGTCGCCGACGATGCCGCGCGCCCGGTGATGCATCGGCGTATCGATGAATCCTGGACAAACGAGGTTGACCCGGATTCCCTGCGGCACCAGCTCCGCGGAAACGCTCGTCGTCAGCCCGATTTGTCCGTGTTTCGAGGCCACGTACGCCGAGCCAGTGGGGAAGCCGAGAAAAGAGTTTACAGAACCGACGTTGACGATCGCACCCCCGTTTCCACCCGCAAGCATGGCTCGGGCCTCGTACTGCAAACACAGAAAGGTCCCTTTCAGGTTCGTGTCGAGAACGCGATCCCATTCCTGCTCGGGTAGATCCGTGATGCTTGCGAACTTCCCCTCAATGCCGGCGTTGTTCACTGCGTAGTCGAGCCGGCCAAATGTCTCAATCGCATGCGCCACCATCCGTTCGACATCCTTAGCGATTGCGACATCCGTGACCACGAAGCTGGCTCTCCCTCCCCGAGACTCTAGCTCACTCGTGAGCGTCGCCAATTCATGTTCGCGCCGCGCCGCAAGAACTACCCTGGCGCCTCGAGCCGCAAAGGCCTCACCTGTCGCCCGGCCAATCCCACTGCTCGCTCCGGTAATCAGAGCCACTTTGTCATTCATATCTGACATCTAGGTTCCCCCAAGGCCCCGGTTGGCTTGACTCTAGCAAACGTCGCTTCTCGAGCGCCGCTGTGACGATGTCTTTCTGTTGCGCCGTCGGATTGTGATTATAGCGAAAGGGGCTACTCTTGGAGTCTTGCGATTTCGGTCTTACGTCTGTACGTCGCGGCTGGCCGGTTAGCGTTTACCGAATCGTGTCCGCTCCGGTCGGATGACGGGCAAATCGGAAGGAATTGTTGTTACAGTCACAACGAACCTACCCAGCCCCTGCTCGCGGACCTCGCCCATCTCGCTAGCGCGGCCTCGCATCTGCACTCCGGGTTTGACGGGGTGAGAACAATACGGGTTTGACCCTTCTTTTCTCACGCCTGTAAGATCAATAGTTTCACCGCTCCTCCGACGACTTTGCCGAGTTGCGCTCGGCTTGGACCGGGTCCGAGACCCGGTCCCACACGACAGACATGCCTCACGAATTGCCGAAAGCTTACGAACCGGGCGCGATTGAAACGCGCTGGGCCGAATACTGGGTCAAGGAAAAGCTCTTTCACGTCGAAACGCCCGCGCCGGGCGAGACTCGACCGGTCTTCACGCTGCTTCTGCCTCCTCCGAATGTGACCGGCCGCCTGCACATGGGGCACATGCTCAACCAGACCCAGATGGACATCCTGGTGCGCTGGCATCGCATGCGCGGCTTCATCACGCTGTGGTTGCCGGGCACGGACCACGCCGGCATCGCGACCCAGATGATGGTCGAGCGCCAGTTGGCGAAAGAAGGCAAGAAACGCCGCGACATGGGGCGCGAAAAATTCGTCGAGCGCGTCTGGGAATGGAAGCGCGAATATGGCGGCGCGATTCTCGACCAGATGAAGCGGCTGGGCGCGTCGGTCGATTGGGGACGCGAGTACTTCACCATGGACGACAACCTTTCGCACGCTGTGCGCGAGGTGTTTGTCCGGCTGTATGAGCAGGGTCTGATTTATCGCGGCAAGTACATCGTGAACTGGTGCCCCCGCTGCGAGACGGCGATTTCCGATCTCGAGGTCAAGCACGAAGAGGTGCCAGGAAAGTTATGGGAGATTCGGTATCCGGTTGTCGAAACGAAGCCGGGGACGAAGCCCGGCGCCGAAGAATTCATCACCGTTGCGACGACGCGGCCGGAAACGATGCTCGGCGATACCGCTGTTGCGGTGAATGCCGCCGACGAGCGCTACACGCATCTGCACGGAAAGAAAGTCTTGCTGCCGCTGATGGAGCGCGAGATCCCGATCATTCTGGACGATATTGCGAAGCCGGAGTTCGGCACCGGCGCGGTGAAGATTACCCCGGCGCACGATCCAAACGATTTTGAAGCGGGCAAGCGGCATAACCTGCCGCAGATTGACGTCATGGATCAGCATGCGCGCATGAATGAAAATGCGGGCGAATACAGAGGCCTAGATCGCTACGAGGCGCGCGAGGCGGTGCTGGCGGATTTAAAGGACCAGGGATTCCTGGTCGCCGAGAAAGACTACACGCTGCCGCTCGGCAAGTGCGACCGCTGCGGGACGGCGGTTGAGCCGCGTCTGTCCGAGCAGTGGTTCGTGAAGATCGAGCCGCTGGCGAAGAAGGCGATTCGCGCGGTGGAGTCGGGCGAGATCACGATTGTGCCCGAGAACTACAAGCAGATTTATTTGAACTGGATGTACAACATCCACGACTGGACGATCTCACGGCAACTGTGGTGGGGACACCGGATTCCAGTGTGGCACTGCGGCGACTGTGGCGAAGTGATTGTCGCGCGCGAGACGCCGGTCAAGTGCACAAAGTGCGGTGGCGCGAAGCTGGAGCAAGATACCGACGTGCTCGACACGTGGTTTTCGTCAGGCCTGCTGCCGTTCACGACTTTGGGCTGGCCTGCGAAGACGCGCGATCAGGAAGTATTCTATCCGACGACACTGCTGATTACCGCCTACGAGATTCTGTTCTTCTGGGTGGCGCGCATGATCATGTTTGGCTGCTACTTCATGGAAGGGCATGAACAGGATCCGGCGATCAAGAAGGCCGGCGGATACGGCGGCAAGAAAGACGACAGCGTACCGTTTCGCAACGTCTACATTCATGCGCTGGTGCGCGATGCCGAGCGCCAGAAGATGTCGAAGACGAAGGGGAACGTAGTCGATCCTCTGGATGTCATCAATCGTTTTGGTACCGATGCGACGCGCTTCACGCTGGCGGCAATGGCGGCTCCGGGGACGGATATTGCATTCAATGAGAGCCGGACGGATGGCTATCGGGCATTTGCCAACAAGATTTGGAATGCGGCCCGGTTCATGTTCATGAATGTGGATCGGGTCGCGCCGGACCTGCGGCCCGTGGGCGGACAGGAGTGTCCGCCCCGCACGGACAAAGGCGTCTCCGGGTTCACTTCTTCCACGCTTGAGGATCGGTGGATTCTTTCACGTTTCAATCGGGCGACTCGCGATGTGAGCGAAGCGATCGAGACCTACCGCTTTCACGAAGCGGCCAACCGGATCTATGACTTCTTCTGGGGCGAGTTTTGCGACTGGTATCTTGAACTGATCAAGCCTCGGCTGATGGAGAGTGCGAGCCCAGAGACGGCGCGAACGGCGTGCGTGAATCTGGTGAACTTGTTTGATAGTGCGTTGCGGCTGCTGCATCCGGTGATGCCGTTTATTACCGAGGAAATCTGGCACGCGATGTATGCGGGCAAGCCTCCGCTCAAGTCGATTGCGCTGGCGGCATATCCGCAGGCCGATGAGTCCCAGGTCGACCTGGCGACCGAGACGCAGATGGCGGTCTTGCAGGATTTGATTGCCAGCGTGCGCAATCTGCGGGCGGAACTGAAGGTTGAGCCCAAGGTGAAAGTGCCGATCGAGGTGTTTGCGCACGAGGCGGAGATTCGGCGGCTGATTGAAGAAAATCGGGGCGCGGTGGAGCGACTCGGGAGTGTCGAGTCGGTTAAGTTTGTCGAATCGTCGCTGGCGAAGCTGGCGGGCGCGCGGAGCACGTCTCGATTTGATGTACATGTGGTGTATGAGAAGAAGATTGACGAAGCCGCGGAGTGCGAGCGTCTGAAAAAAGAACTGGAGAAAATTGAAAAGGACATCGCCAACGGAGAGCGGCAACTAAACAACGAAGGGTTCCTGGCGAAAGCTCCCGCAAAAGTAGTGGAGGGGCTGCGGACGCGGGCGGAAGAGTTGAAAGTTCTCCGGGAGAAGACTGTGGCAAAGATGAAGGAAATGGGCTGCGCATAGCCAAGATCGTTGGCAACTGGTTTCTATGGACTGGAATTCACGACGGATTACCGCAATCATCGAGAACGCGTTGACCGAGGATCGGGCGACGCGCGATGCGACCAGCTATGCCTGCATCGATCTCAATCAGCAGGCATCGGCGACGATCATCGCCAGGCAGGAGTGCATTCTGGCGGGGCTAGGCTGCATTCCGCGCATCCTTGAGGCGTACGCGACCCTCGATGGGGCCGTTACGTCGCACTATGAAGTAACGAGTCATCCCTCGATGTTCGACGGCGTGCGCGCCAACACAGGCCAGCAGATTGCCGTGATCCAGCACAATGCGCGTGTGATTCTATCGTGCGAGCGCGTGATTATGAATTTTCTCCAGCGCATGGCAGGAATCGCCACCATCACGCGGAAATTTGTGGATGCAGTTGCCGGCACCCGGGCGCGCATCTTGGATACGCGGAAGACGGCCCCTGGGCTGCGGGTGATTGACAAGTATGCGGTGCGCTGTGGCGGCGGGCAGAACCACCGTCTCGACCTTTCCGATGGCGTGCTCATCAAGCACAATCACATCACGTTGGCGGGAGGAATTCTCCCTGCCCTCGACCGCGCGCTACGCAACCGGCGCGGCAGCCAGCCGGTGGAAATTGAGGTTCGCTCGCTCGCTGACTTGCAGCCGGCGCTCGACCATGGCGCTGAGGCAATCCTTATGGACCACGTCAGCGTCGAGGACGTGCGCAAAGCGGTCGAGATTTGTTCGCGCCAGCCGCGGCGGATTCCGCTCGAATGCGCCGGCGGCATCAACCTCCAGAATGTTCGCGCGTACGCAGAGGCGGGCGTGGATTTTATCTCGGTGGGCGTCCTTACGTATTCCTTCGAGACGGTCGATATGAGTATGAGGGTGATGCCGGGGTAAGGCCGCTGATCGCTATTCGTCGTTCGTCCTTCTCTTCCCTCGTTTTCTACTCTGGCTTCGCCATCGTACGCTTTTGGGATTCGCCGCGAACCGACTGGATTAGGCCGTTCAATCCGCGTCCCAGATCGTCGGTTGTTCGGTTGAGCATTGCCGCTTGTTCCTCTGCTAGGTACTCCAGGCGCGGAGTGATCACAATTTGCGTCTCAGGACGAGGGCCGAGCGACGAGCAGCGAGACTCGCTATAATTCCCACCATCGCTGCTTCTACGAAAATTCGGCGCGCACCTTCTCCGCACAAGGCTACCGACGTGCGCCTAGGGCGCATCGTGCGCCTGCTGATGAGCCACGCTACCGTCGTGGCCAGCGGCACCAAGATCGCCGAGGAAATTGGCACGAGCCGGTCCGAGGTGTGGCGGCTGATTCAGCAATTGCGGGGCTTGGGCGTGGATGTGGCGGGGCACCCGGCGACCGGCTACCGGCTGCGCGCTGTTCCCGATCTGCTGCTGCCGGAGATGATCGGGCCGCTCGTGAAGGGAACGCTCTTTGCCAAGCAGTTCCACCATTACTACAAGACTGGCTCGACGAATTTGGAGGCGATGAACGCTGCGGCTGAGGGGGCTCCGGAAGGCAGTGTGTTCTTGGCCGAGGAGCAACTAGCTGGCCGGGGTCGCGGCGCACATTCGTGGCATTCGGCGCGGTCTGAGGGGATCTATTGCTCGGTGATTCTGCGCCCGCAAATACCTCCATCGGATGCGCTGCTGCTATCGCTGGCCGCAGGTTTGGCCATAGGCGCGGCCGTCTCGGAAGTAATGCAAGTACCGGTCGATTTGAAATGGCCGAACGATCTGCTCGCTGGCGGCAAGAAGTTCTGCGGGATTTTGACGGAGATGAACGCCGAAGCCACGCGTGTGCGGTACGTGGTCGTAGGCGTGGGAATTAATGTGAATCAAGTGAAGTTCCCGGCCGAGCTGCGCCCGATTGCGACTTCGCTGCGCATGGAGACGGGCACGGAATGGTCGCGCGTAGAACTCTGCGCAGCTTTGCTAAAATCACTCGACCGCGAATATCGCGCGCTGCTTGGGGAAGGAGCGGCGGCGCGGGGTTCAGTGCTGAAACGGTTTGAAGAAAATTCATCGTCGGTGCGCGACTGCAAAGTGCAGGTAGAAGAAAACGGCGGGATTGAAGGTGTAACCGAGGGCCTCGATGCGCGCGGTTTCTTGCAGGTGCGAACGCCGGTTGGTTTGCGCACCGTGCTGAGCGGAACGGCAAAAATAATTTTGTAATCTAGTAATCGGGTAATTTTGTAATTTGTGAACGTCAATTCGCGGAGCAACGCCCCGCGGTGGAATTAATATATTTTCAAATTACCAAATTACACAATTACCAAGTTTTCTATGCTTCTGGTCATTGATGTCGGCAACACGAATACGGTGCTGGGCGTATTCGCCCGCGTCGCGCATGTGCATCCGGGTGAAGACGTCACCGCGGAGCCAGTGCGTTATAAGCGGCTGGTGGCGCAGTGGCGCGTCGGCTCGCACCTCACGCGCACCGTGGACGAATACGGAATCATCTTCCGCAACCTGTTCTCGCTCGACAATCTGGAAGTCTCGGGCGTGCACGGCATCGTCATTTCGTCGGTCGTGCCACCGCTTGATCCGGTGTTGCGGCAGGTTTGCGAGCGCCACTTCAACATCAAGCCGATGTTTATTGAGCCCGGCGTGAAGACCGGGATGCCGGTGCTCTACGACAATCCCGCCGAAGTGGGCGCCGATCGCATCGTGAACGCGATCGCGGCGTTTGAAAAAAATGGCGGCCCGTGTGTGATTGTGGACTTCGGCACGGCAACTACGTTCGACTGCGTTTCGAAAAAGGGCGAGTACATGGGCGGAGTGATCTGTCCCGGCATTGGCATCTCGGCGGACGCGCTTTTTCAGCGCACCGCACGCCTGCCACGCGTGGAGGTCCGCAAACCCGCGCGTGTGATTGGCTCGACGACCGTCGGCAGCCTGCAGTCGGGACTCTACTACGGCTATCTCGGGCTGGTCGACGGAATTCTGGAGCGATTGGTGGATGAACTCGGCCCAGAGACGCACGTGATCGCCACCGGTGGGCTGGCCGCGCTAATCGGCACTGCATCGCACTTCATTAAAGAGGTTGATGAATTCCTGACCCTCGAAGGTCTGCGCATCATCTGGGAGCGCAACCAGCCCTTTCGCAAGGATGCCGCCGGACGTACGGCTGCCAAGGCGGCAAAGCCGTCGGCGGCAGATCCGGACGCGAAGCCTTGGCCGTCCGAGAAGAATTCAAAGGGCCGATAAACAGCGAATAGCCGTACCCTGGTACCCGACAACTTCTAGAATGTGGCGGCGGGCGAGTGATTCAAGCTCGAAGCTCGCGGCTTAAAGCTCGTAGCTTTTTTCGTGGAAAACTACTTCAACTACTTCACCGAAATCGAGGAGCACTATCAGCGGCGACGTGGCACCGCGCTGCTGCTTTCGACGCTGGACTGGGCGCTGATCGAAACGTGGAAGAACGCCGGCATTCCGCTGGAGGCGGTGCTACGCGGAATTGACGAGGCCTTCGACAAGTACGATCAGAAGCCGTCGAAAACGAAAAAGGTAAACAGTCTGGCGTACTGCTCGCAGGCTGTGCTGAGCGCTGCCGAAGAAGCCGCGGCAGGCATAACCGTGGAAAAGTCGGGGCCGGAGCCGGGATTTGATGCGGCGCAGATTGCGGCTTTTCTGCGCGAGAACGGGGCGCGCCTTGAAAAGGCAAAGATGCCGGAGCATCCGGGGATGTCAATGGCATCTCTGGCGGATGAAACCGCAGCGGCATTGCGCGAAATGGCAGACGCAATCGAGGGCAGCGAAAAACTTCCGAGGCTGGAAGATTTGGAGCGGCGGCTCACGGTGCTAGAGGAAAAGCTGTTTGCCATGTTGATGGCAGCGACTCCTGATGACGATCTGGTGGAAGTTCGAGCGCAGGCGGATCGGGATATAGCTCCATACCGGCGGAATATGACGGCGGCGCAAGTAGAACAACTGCACAAGCAATACGTCCGCAAGCGCCTGCTCGAACGCAGCGGCGTCCCGAGGTTGAGTTTGTTCTACATGCACTAGCGTCGGTTCATGCAGCAGAAAGATCACTCCAGGCACTGAACACCCGGCGTCCTCACGGCAACTGAAGATTGGCCAAAACAAGTCAACAAGTGTAATGGCGATTTTTCACCAATTGAGAAAACCCTCGGTTTCCTTAAGGTTGCGGTTTGTGCGTGCTACGCGCCAAAACTACACGACGGAAACCCAGTCGGCGCGCCGGATATCTGCCAGTTGACGCATCGAAACAACAACTTGCGCGGTTGATGCTGAGGGCCACTTGAATGCAACACTTGGGTGGAGTGAGTATTCTTCTCCTCTGTCAGGTTTCCTGAAACTAAGTCAGCCCATCTGAAGTCCTCTCCTCTTAGCGACTACAACCTTTAGGAGGTTGCCTATATGTTTTCACGCAATGTCTCTTTCCACCTGAAGTCAAATATGTTGTCCGATTACACGCGAGCTTTTGAAAAAGACGTCCTGCCTTTGCTGCGTAAGCAGAACGGCTTTAAGGACGAAATCACTCTCGCCGGTCCCGGCGGAGTTGATGTAATCGCGATCAGTCTGTGGGAAAACAAGAAAGATGCTGACAACTACAACACCAACACCTATCCGCAAGTGTTGAAGACGCTGGCAAGATTTATCGAGGGAACGCCCCAGGTTCACACCTTTGACGTTGTCACCTCGACTCTGCAGCAGCACGAACTCGTGACCGTGTAAAAGACACTCTGAGATTGGTTGGGCACGAGGAGGCGGAGTTACGTCCGCCTTCTCGGGTCACGCCAACAGTTGTCTGCGAGGCTCAATCATGGCCCGAACACGAATTAATTGGTATTTTCTTGGATCTTTGCTGGTGTTTGGAGCGAGTTTGGCGGCATGGGTGACCTTGGCCAGGTGGATGCTCCGATGAGGCGGGATCTGATCACTGTTGCAACCGCGATTTATCAACAATCACCATGACGGTCAACACTCAGAGCCCTCCCGGGGAGGTCAATGAGTGAAATCGGGATAACCTGCCCCAAGGCGCCCATGCCAGCCGCGATCTTCCCTATCACACCTTGTCAAGCCCCGTTTTACTTCCTGGAAATCCCCGAACCCGTTTTCATTTGTTATCTGTACACAGATTGTACGTACATGTTTGTATTCCTAAAAATATTTTGTTCGCCCGCTATTCGCCCCGAAATGCTTGACACCCCGCTCTCCCTCTTGACAGCTCACGATAAAATGGAAGTATCGCAGTCCAGCCCGCGCCCGTTCTGTGCATTAAGAACAGCCTCCCAGGAGGGGCGGCAGCGGGAGATGATCTTTGACATTTTCATTGCCTAGGCGAATTTTCCCAGGCATGTTTTCCCAAAGATGAGACTTATTTCCCCTGAATACTTTGCGATTAGATTCATTTAGAATCAAGACTTTGCGAAGCAATAATCAGCCGAAAATGGCGAAAGCAGCTTATTCCAGGGACTTAACTCCCACGGGCTCAAGACTTTGCCTATAACCCATTTCCACTCAAGACTTTGCCGGAAATCTATCGCTAAGTCTCTGATTCCACTAGAGCGCAGGGAGGGGGGATAGGGGTATCGCGGAACTGCTTTCGATCGAAAAACTGATCTACGGCGGAGATGGCTTGGCGCGCACCCCTCCCGGGCCAGACGACCGCAGCATGGCCGTTTTCGTGCCGTTTGTGCTGCCGGGTGAGCGGGTCGAAGCCGAAATCCGGCAAGGGAAGCCCGGTTTCGCACGCGGGACGGTCACGCGGATAGTCGAGACGTCGAGCGAACGTGTCGAAGCGCGCTGTCCTTACTTCCAGCACTGCGGAGGCTGCCACTACCAGCACATTCCCTATGAGCGGCAGATCGAGTTCAAGGCGCAGATTCTGCGCGAGACTTTCGAGCGGGTTGGAAAAATTGCGCTGAAGGGCGAGATTCGCGTGCATCCTTCGCCGGCGTGGAATTATCGCAACCGTACGCGGCTGCAGGTGCGGGTTGCTCCCGAGTTCGCCTTGGGCTACTACCGGTTCGGTTCACGGGAATTTCTTCCGGTGCGCGAATGCCCGATCAGTTCGCCATTGATCAATCGCGTGATCGCGCGGCTCACTGATCTCGGCGGACTGGATTGTCCGCCGGCGGTCGAGGAATTGGAACTGTTTGCCGATGCACGCGACGAAAACTTGCTCGGCTGGGCCTTTTGCCGGCACGGCGCGGACGAGAAAGACCTTCTTCGTTGGGCTGAGGCCGTTCGGCGCGGGCTGCCCAATCTGATCGGACTGCATTTTTTCTCCTCGCGACGCCGATTAGAAGACGAAGCGCCGCAGGATGTGAAATCGCTCGCACGATCGGGTGCCGAAGCCATTCGCTGCCGAACCGAGCAGGACGAATATCAGGTGAGCGCGAGCAGTTTCTTCCAGACCAATCGGCATTTGGTGAAAGAGCTGGTTTCGGTTGTCACTGGCAACGCAAGCGGCGAGGTTGCGCTCGACCTGTATGCGGGCGTTGGTTTGTTCTCACTCCCGCTGGCGCGCAGTTTTCATCACATTTTTGCTGTAGAGGCGTCACAGACTTCTTTCCATGACCTGAGACAGAATGTGCCTGCGAGTGTGAAAGCGGTTGGCACGCGCACCGAGGATTATCTGAGAAGCCGGGCAGCGCGTAAACGTCCTGAGTTGGTGGTGCTGGACCCTCCCCGCGCTGGCGCCGGCAAGGCGGTGACACGCTCTCTGATAGAACTCGGGGCGCAGCGCATCCGTTATGTTTCGTGCGATCCGGCGACGTTGGCCAGGGACCTCGCCCCCTTGGTCGCGGGCGGTTACCGGATCGAGGAGGCGCACCTGTTCGATCTCTTCCCCCAAACGTTTCATATCGAATCGGTGATACTGCTGGCGCGCTGACCTCTTTCATACCGCGGGCTCTCTCCTGGAAGACGGGTGAATCGCTAAGGGCTCTGGCGCGGGCAACGCCCTCGCCAGGGCCCCGCTCGTCCTCGTCCCTCGGCGACTGTAGCCGGATTTCCGTCTTCACGGTGATGGCACGACTGCTTGTCCAATCATGCTCACTTTAGAGGGGGACGTCGAGATCTTCTGGATCGGGGCGAAACGACCACCTTTGATCAATCTCGAAAATGACACGCCATGAAAAGCCGCCTCGCCAACCGTTATTTTGGGCTGCGGTTATCTTTTCGCTCGGCGTTTGGGCAGGTGTGCGGTCGTGGCGGCCTCCAGCGTGGTGGATGATCGCGATCTTGGTTCTTGCCTTCGCTGCGCTATGGTCTCTTTCGCGGCGAGCTTGGCTGGCGAAGGCCCTAGCGCTTGCGGCTTGGTTCCTCCTCGGCGCTTTTCTTATTCAGATTCGCGGACGTCCCGCCGACGATCCGGAACTTCTCGCGCTTTCCGATGGCCGCGTGGTCACGCTGACGGCGCACGTCGTCCGAGAAGGATATGCACACGCGGCCGGACCACGTTCGATTCGCCAATCTCTAGATGTCGAATCCGAAGAGATTGAAAGCGAGGGCAACGCGTGGCCGGTGCGGGCGGGAATCCGGCTGTCGCTCTACGAGCGAGTGGAGTTCAGCGGACAGCAGGGCAGCGGGGGCCAGAACGAAGACCGTGGCCGGTTAGACAACGCCGGCGAGGCCGCTTCACCTACTCCCGTGCTCGCCTTTCCCTATGGCACGCGCCTGCGCATTCGCGCCAGGCTGCATGCAGCCCGCAATTTTCGCAATCCCGGAGCTTTCGACTACGAAGGGTACTTGCGCGACATCGGCGTCAGCATGCTTGGATCCGCGCAAATTGCGGATGTTGAGCGCCTCCCCGGATTCTCCGGCAGCCGCGTCGCACGTTGGCGCGCGCGCGTCCATGCCAGCATCATCAGAAAGATTCACGAGCTTTGGCCCGCGCCGCAAGCCACGCTCATGGATGCCATGGTGCTGGGCGAGGAATCTTTTCTGCGCAACGCCACGCGTACCGAGTTTCAACGCTCTGGCACCTACCATCTGCTCGTCGTCTCTGGAATGAACCTGAGCATTCTGGCGTTTGCCATCCTGTGGACGCTGCGGCAGTTTCGCTTGGATCCGGCGGTCGCTGCCGTAACGACGGTCGTAGTCTCATTTGCCTACGCATTCGTTGTGGGAGTTGGGCCGCCGGTGTGGCGGGCGGCGCTCATGTTGGCGATCTACCTCGGGGCACGGCTGCTCCATCGCGAGCGGAATATGCTGAACGCCATCGGAGCGGCCGCAATCGGCGTTCTGATTGCCGATCCAGACGCCGTGTTCGGCGCCAGTTTCCAACTCACCTTTCTTGCCGTGGTCATCATCGGCGGGATTGGCGAGCCGCTGCTCCAACGCAGCACCCTGCCTTATGCACGGGGTCTGAAATCGCTCCGGTCGACGAGCTACGACTTGCACGTTACGGCAGGCGCAGCCCAGCTTCGCCTGGACCTGCGTTTGATTGCCCGAAGATTGTCGAGGCTGGTTGGGAAGCGCGCTGCCTGGGTCTTGCCTGCGCTCCTGGTCCGGATCACCATCGGTGTAGGCGAACTCATTTTCATCTCTGCGCTTATGCAGGCAGGGCTGGCGTTGCTCATGGCGTACCACTTCCACCGGGCGACCACGATGGGTGTGCCCGCAAACTTCGCGGTAATCCCGTTGACGCAGGTGCTGATGCCGTCGGCGGCCGCGGCGGTCGGGCTCGGCTACATCTCGACCACATTGGCCAGCCCCGCGGTCTGGATTTCTGGGCTTGCTCTCGACGCAATCACGGGCACCGTGCACTGGCTTGGTGGCGCACGAAACGCGGGCGCGGCGTTTGCTGATTTACGCGTGGCGATGCCGTCCACGGACACGATCCTGGCTGCGCTCGCTGCGCTGGGATTGGCGATGATTGCGGCCCGACGGACGCGCATTGCCGCTTTAGCTTCGCTGGCTTTGCTGGCTGCAGTCGCGTCCTGGATTGCATTCGCGCCTTCGCGCCCGCACATTCGACCCGGCGTATTGGAAATGACGGCCATCGACGTCGGACAGGGCGACTCCATCCTCCTGGTCACTCCGCTAGGCCGTGCCTGGCTTGTTGACGCCGGCGGCTTGCCGCAGTGGATGCACTCCGATTTCGACATAGGCGAGCAGGTCGTTTCCTCATATTTGTGGAATCGCGGTTTCGACCATCTTGATACCGTGGTGATTACGCACCCACATGCCGACCACCTGGGCGGCATGCCTGCCATCATTGCGAATTTTCATCCGCGGCAGCTCTGGATCAGCATCGACAAGCCGAAGGGTGAGTTGGAGCCGATTGTCGCCCAGGCCCTGCGTGCGGGCATGGATGTCTCCGTGAAGAAAGAAGGAGACGAGATTGACGACGGCGGCGTGCATTTCCGCATGTTGGCCCCGGGCCGCGACCAAATTACTGGCTCGATGCGGCCAAACGACGACTGCCTGGTGTTTACGGCGGCGTTTGGCGGGACGACGGCTTTGCTGGAAGGAGATGCAGAGAAAGCTGCTGAGCGCCGAGTTGTTGAGGAACACCCCGAAGCCATGCTGCTGAAGGTTGCCCATCACGGAAGCGCGAGCAGCACATCTGCGGATCTGCTTGCGACCGTCCATCCGCGATACGCGGTCATCTCTGTGGGCGCGAGGAATGTCTACGGTCATCCCCGGCGCGAAGTGCTCGACCGTTTACAACGGGCGGGAGTCGCCACGTTTCGCACCGATGAAGAGGGAGCAGTCAGCTTCTATCTGGACGGGAAATCGGTTACGCCGAGTATCGCACTCATCCAGTAATGTCGGCAGTTTCATCGTCACCGTCAAGCGGGGGCAGTTTTCTATAGGCGTCGATGATTTTTTCGGCTTCCCCGGCATCCTCCTCGCGAACAAGAATGATCGACCCACCGACTCCGGGAAACGTCTCCTGCACCGCGTCGATGGATTTCAAGTCCACGTCTATGCCGGCCGATTCGAGCAGGCCCTTTACCACCATGGCTTCGGTTTCCTGCTCGGTGTCGAAAACCTTCAGCAGTTTTTCGTTGGGACTGGGCTGAGGGGCGGGGGTAACGGGATCTGCCATGCATCCTCCCTGGGAACCACTGTTAACAGATTACGGCAGTCACTATCTCCTTGTCTTGTCCGATCACCAAGGTTCAACGCAAAAGGCAGCTTGCATTGCCCATTGAAGCTGGCACAATGGCGGGGTGGGCGCAACGGGTGGGGCCGAGTCCACATTCAATTAGCACGCGGTTTCAGGGAGCCGGACTCAGGGCACAACATGGAAGTTCAGCGCAGCGAGCAGGGTGGAGAGCACGATCGCGTGGAGGAAGCCCGACGGCTGCGCCGCCTGCAGGTCATGATGAGCATGGTGATGTCAGTGATCAGCCAGGATCCCGGCGTCACACTCGAAGAAGCGTCCGAGATGGCTGCCAACGCCCGTCGAGCGGCGCTAAGCATGTTTCCGGACAAGGAACTGGCGTACGACTTGATCTATCGCCCCCGCCTCCAGCGCTTGATGAACGAACGCTTTCGGCTGCAGTAATTGTCCCGGCCTGGTTTCACTCTTGCCGACTTTGGTCCCGAGTTCCGTGCTTGCCTTGACAGCGAGCGAGAGCCGGTTAAGCTTGACCCATCTATCATCCAACCTCCGCGAGGGCTTCATGAGACAAGCCAGTTCGTACCGGCAGCTTTGCATCATTTTGTTAGTCTGCCTTGCTGCTTCGCCGGCATTTGCGCAGGATCCCACGAAGGTCGAGCCCACCCACTACAAACTGGCCTTTGAGAACGATACCGTGCAGGTTGTGAACGTCCACTACGGGCCGCACGAGAAGTCAAGTTTGCACGCGCACCCAGGAGGCGTGGTCGTGGTTCTTACAGAGGGCCATCTCCGCTTTACCGATGAGCATGGAAAGACGCAGGAGGTGTACGCAAAGCCGGGTGAGTCGCGCTGGTTCCCGCCCTTCAAACACCAGGTCGAAAACCTAGGCGATACCGCCTACAACGCCGTTTATATCGGCATCAAGCACCACTCCAGCGGACAGGCCAGCCTCGACAAAACGCCGCCGAAGATGGACGAGGCTACGAAGAAACTGGTCGCTGAGGCACTGCTAGCCGCTGCCAATCAATAAGCCCGATTCGGGAAACCCCTAACAAAATCTTGAGGGGCGCTTTCCGATGCCATTTCTCTCTTTTTCGTTCACGCGAATTGGTGACGCGCAGGCGTCCTGTTGGTGATTCCAGTCACGGAATTTCCGGTTCAACTAGTCCACAGTTAAAAGTGGATGAGAAGGTTTATGTGGTGGCTGGGATTCCCAGAAACGGAGGTACTGGATTTTTGATTACCTCCTACCTATTTCCGCTCGTTTTGGGTGCATGGGCGCTACTGATCGCCTTCTGGACAATAGCTCGCCGCGAACATAATGACCTCGTGGCCCAGTTTGAGAAGACCTGCGCCATGGTCAAGCAGTTGGAGCGCGAGCGGGACGCGGCGATGCAGGAGCTGTTCCGGCGTTTCTCCGAAGAAGGCAAGCTCAACAAGCAGAAGAGTCAGTTTGAAGCGCAACTAGCGGAGTATGAAAAGTATGCCGCGCTCGCCCAGTTGGCGCTAGGTGCAGCTCATGAAATCAATAATCCTCTGCTGGGAATTCTGTCGCATCTCGAACTTGAGCTGAATTACGCCCAAGGCGAAGAGCGCGACGAGATCGAGCAGTGCATCGAGTGCGCGCGGCGTATCTCCGTCACGCTGCGCAGCCTGATGAACTATGCGCGCCCCAGCCCGTTGGTTCTCAGCAAGGTCAACCTCCACCACTTGGTATCGGATACGGTGGCATTCCTTGAGCATCAACCCATGCTCCGCGGCCGGATTCTGGAGAGCCGTGTTCCCAGCGACCTGCCTGCAATCCGGGTGGATGCCAACCAGCTATCGCAGATCCTCATGAATCTTCTGTTGAACGCAGCGCAGGCGACTTCGGAAGGAGGCCGTATTACGGTCTCAGCCAATCCATCTTCCAACGGAGAAGCAGTTGAACTCCGGGTGGTTGACACGGGCTGCGGGATTCCCGCCGACGTGTTGCCGCATGTTTTCGAGCCATTCTTTACTACCAAACGGGGCAAGGGGACCGGCTTGGGCCTCAGTATCACGCAGACCTACGTGCGCAGCCACGAAGGCGAGATTCAGATCGAGAGCGCCCCCCACTGCGGGACAACGGTGAAGATCACCCTTCCCCTGCGCCGGGCCGAACCGCCTGCCGGAAGCGAAAATGACAGCCAAGAGGTAATCATCCAATAGCGATGCCCCATTCGGTGCTGGTAGTCGACGACGAACCGCTAACCCTCCGTACCATCAGTCGCGGACTGACTACGGAAGGATTCGAAGTGTTTACCGCCGGATCGGGCGAAGAAGCCTTGAAGATTTTCGAAGAAGAGAAACCCGACCTCGTCCTGCTCGACATTGTGCTGCCGGGAATCGACGGCGTCGAAGTGCTGCGCCAGATCAAAGCTACGGCTCCCGCCAGCATCGTGGTGATGATGAGCGCTTACCACATGGTGGATCGCGCCGTGGAAGCCATGAAGCTGGGCGCGTTCGACTACCTGATCAAACCGTTCCATCTCACAGACCTGAGCGCGACCCTCCGGCGCGCGTTTGAGATGCTGGCCTTGCGTGTCCGCGTGCGCGACACCGTGGAGACGGCGAAGGGCCAGTACGATTTTGGCCGGGTGGTCACTATGAATCCGGCGATGCGCGAAGTGCTGGAAATGGCCCGCAAAGCTGCGGAGACCGACCACACCACGATTTTGATTCTGGGCGAGAGCGGCACGGGAAAAGGCGTGCTCGCCCGCGCCATTCACTATGCCAGCCCACGTGCCAGCCAGCCTTTGCTGGAACTCAACTGTGCCACCCTGCCGGATGCCCTGTTGGAAAGTGAACTATTCGGTTTTGAGCCAGGAGCATTCACCGACGCCCGCCGCCGCAAAGAAGGTCTTTTAGAGCGGGCCCACGGTGGAACCCTTTTTCTGGATGAAATCGGAAACATGTCGGCCAGTGTGCAGGCCAAGCTTCTGCGCGTATTGGAAGAGAGCACGTTCATGCGCTTGGGCGGAATAAAGTCTATCAAGGTTGACGTTCGCCTGATCGCTGCTACCAATGCCAACCTGAAACAAATTGTTGCCGAGGGTCGCTTTCGCGAAGACCTTTTTTACCGCCTCAACGTCATGCCGTTGTTCATTCCTCCATTGCGCGAAAGACAGGAAGACATTCTGCCTCTCGCGTTAGATCTGATGAAATGGTTCAATCAGGAACTGAAGAAGAACTTTGTAGGCTTTACGCCGTCGGCCGCAGAGTTGCTGGTGCGCTACGCCTGGCCGGGTAATATTCGTGAACTGAAGAACGTCATTGAGCGCACCATGATTCTCGCTCCCGAGGGCGATATTGACGCTTCCTCCTTGCCCGAAGAGATTCGAAAAAACGAAGCTCCTCTGCCCACCTTGAATGAGGATCCTTTCCGAGAAGATCCCCTTGTAACGCTGCGCGAACTGGAGGACGAGTATATTCAGAAAGTGCTGGCTGCCACGGGCAACAACAAGACGCACGCTGCCAGGATCCTCGGTATTCATCCCACATCGCTATTGCGCAGGCTGAAAAAAGAGCCATCCGAATTGAATTAGCCTCTCTCGAAGGAATCAAAAGTAACAACCCCACCCCTGCAAAACGCACGAGCAACCTGCATTATGCGATGGTCCAAGCGCGATCCTAAAGTCACCACTCTTCGCAACTGATTGCAATTACACGAGCCCGTAAGTTTCCGAGATTAGTCACCAACGTGCATTACTCTCTGCGGCGGACGGTGCCAAAAGAGAACTTCGGTGCACCGCGCCGGGAGAATGTCATGTCCATACTGTTCGTGCTGCTGACGTTCCTGATCGTTATCGCTGTTAACTATGTCTACTTCAACCCGCAGGAAGCGTTGCCGGAGACAAAAGCGGCGGTTCGTCCCAAAGTGCCTGTCATGGCGAACGAAGCCGGCTTCTCGATTCCGCAAGGTTACAGCTTTCATCCTGGGCACACCTGGGTGATGCGCGAGGGCGGCGACAATGCCCGCATTGGGCTGGACAAGTTTGCCGCTGACCTGGTCGGGAAAATCGATCGCATCGAAGTTGCCGATCTCAGCCGCTGGATTCGCCAGGGACAACCCCTCGTTACCGTCCACTCCGGTGAGACAAGTTTTGATCTGCTGTCGCCCGTGGAGGGCGTGATTATGGCCGTCAATGACGACGTGGTCAGGAATCCGTCACTCGCGACTGCCGACCCCTACAAGGACGGCTGGATCGCTATCCTGCGATCCCCCGATCTCAAAACGAATACCAGAAACCTCTTACAGGGACCGATGGTGGCTCCCTGGATGCATTACAGCGTGTCTCGTCTGAAGGAAGCTTGCGCAAGCATGAACCCTGCACTCGCTCAGGACGGTGGCTCGCTGCTCAGCGATGTTCTGCCTCGGATCGAATCGAAGCTCCGGATGAAGCTGATTAAAGAATTCTTTCTGAATTGACCTGGGCACGTGAAGGACGAGGAGAAAGACAATGACGAGAACAAAAGCAATCTTGATCGACATCACAAAGTGCATCGGGTGCCGGAGCTGCGAGCAGGCCTGCAAGCAGATTCACGGCTTCCCGATGCAAACCGAGGCGAAGCTATCGGCCACGGCCCTGACGGTGGTCGAGGACCACGGAGACCGCTTCCTTCGCAAGATGTGCATGAACTGCCAGGAGCCTGCATGCGCTTCGGTTTGCCTGGTCGGCGCACTGAAGAAAACCGAACTGGGGCCGGTGACCTATGAGGCCTCGAAATGCATCGGGTGCCGCTATTGCATCGTTGCGTGTCCGTTCAATGTCCCTCGCTACGAATGGTCGAAGCTGGTTCCCTTCGTCAAGAAGTGCGACATGTGCTATGCGCGCCAGGTAAAAGGCGAACAACCGGCCTGCGTGGAAGCTTGCCCTGTGCAGGCGTCGATCGTCGGTTGGCGAGACGAGATTCTGGAAGAAGCGCAAAGGCGGATTGTGCTCGATTCGAAGTACGTCAAGCACATCTATGGCAGTGAAGAAGCCGGTGGCACTTCGGTCTTCTTCATCTCCGATGTTCCGTTCGAGAAGCTGGGCCTTGGGGAAGTGTCGAACCAGCCGGTGCCGGTTCTCTCAGCCAATGCTCTGGGTGATGTACCCACCGTCGTGCTGGTCGGCGGAAGCCTGTTGGCCAGCTTGTATTGGATTACCAACCGGCGCAAACAGGTAGCGTTGTCCGAACCTCAAGAAGCCGCGAGCGGTACAGCCGGCAAAAGCGAAAGGGGTTGAGTATGTCTAGACTAGAAGCACTTTCCGGATTCATAAGCGCTAAGATCACAATGTGGCGGGTAATTGTAACTTTAATCTTTGCCGCTGGTTGCTATGGAGCTTACGCGCGCTTTGCGCTCGGCTTGCATCAATCGACGAATCTTACCGATGGTCAGCCCTGGGGCTTGTGGGTAGGTCTCGGCACTCTGTGCGGCGTTGGCATCTCGGCTGGAGGATTCGCCATTGCAGCCGCGGTTTATCTGTTGGGCTTTGAGCGGTATCGTCCGGTCGTTCGTTCCGCCGTGTTGCTCTCATTCCTAGGCTATCTGACGGTCTGCACCGGCATGATGTACGAACTTGGCCTGCCCTGGAGAATCTGGCATCCCATCGTCATGTGGAACCGGCACTCCATGTTGTTCGAGGTTTCCTGGTGCGTCATGCTGTACACAACCGTACTTACACTAGAATTCTCGCCTGCTCTGGTAGAGCGGATTCCGTGGAAGGGGCTGCGCGACCTTTATCTGAAGTGGCATCACGAACTTCTGATTGGCCTGGTGATGATCGGGGCAGTACTGTCATCCTTGCACCAATCGTTTCTCGGCGGACTCTATCTGGTTGCGAAGGGCAAGGTCGATCCGCTGTGGTACAGCCAGTACCTGCCAACGTTGTTTTACTTGTCGGCAGTCCCGGCGGGCTTAGCGGCCACGATCATGGCCGTCTACTTATGCAATCGGTCGCTGAACGCTCGCGTCGATCCCCGGATCCTAACCGAAATGAGCCAGGTGATTGCGCCCCTGCTCTATGTCTATGCGCTGTTCCGCGGCATTGACCTGGTATCGCACGGCGGAATCGCTTCTCTCTGGCATTGGCGCGAAGAATCGCTTCTCTTCCTGCTTGAAGTTGGATTGTTAGTCGTGGCTCCTATCATCCTGCTGAGCCAGGAGAAAATCCGCACCAACCCGCAGCACCTGTACTTGACATGCTCGCTTGTAGTCATGGGCTTCATCACCAACCGTCTGAATGTGTCAGTCACTGCGTTTGAGCGCACTTCCGGTTACCACTATGTGCCCAAATGGACCGAGTTCGCTTTGACGCTCGCCACAGTCACAGCCGCAGCGGTTGCATTTCATTACGCTGTGCGCTACTTGGACATTCTGCCGAAGAAGCAACCCAAGAAATGGATCGTGGAAAACACCGCGACGGCCTGAAGTAGGTAGCCTCCGGCGTGCTTAGAGAAAGGAGGTGTGAAACGGCCCGACACTCTGTCGGGCCGTTCTCCTTTTTAAGCCGTGACGGCTCAAACCAGGGGTTTATTTCTCGATCCGCTGCAATCGGAACAAAAGCGTACCCCAGCCCAACTTCGCGCGCATCTGTACGGGCGTGTGCATTGCATCGTCTGAATACCATGCCCACACCTTTCCCTTCGACTGCAACGGCCCTGGCGTGGCTTCGGCCGATACCAGTACGGTCGAGAATGTTCCGGCAGGAACCTTGATCTGCTCGCGCTTCTCGACCCTTGCCCGGATGATGGTCGTCTTTCCATCGGTGATCGGGAACTCGTACACGGAGCCAAGTTGCAGCGGCAGCGACTGAAGATAATAAAAGCCGGTGATCACGTCGGTAGCGCATCCCTCGAGATCGTTCTCCACTTTCTTGGTTTCGCCCGTCTTCAGGTTCTTCTCGTCGAGCACGCTCTTCTTGCGTTGGTAGTCGAACTGAATCGAAGTCTCGCGTTTATGCGGGCCTTCTTCGCTGTGCTTGAAGGTGGAAGTCGAGCAGAATGTGCGGGGCTCAAAATTCGCTTCGAAACGATCGTGTACGGGGAAAATGACGTTCACGGCTCCCTGCGATTCGGCGGTTGCGGTCACCTTGCGCTCATTGCCTGCCGCTTCCATTCTGACTACTCCCGTTCCCGCCGTGATCAGGTGCCACTCCGCCGCATAGACATAGCTCTGAGCATCAGGGAAGCGATAGTTGGGAGGCGGAGGCACGATTTGAGGACGAGCCTGCCCGATAGAGGCCGCGGGCGTATTTTGCTGGCCATACAAAACATTTGCTGGCTGACACCAAAGAAGTGCGCCCAGCCCAAGGCCGGCAACAACGCGACACTGGCGGGCAACAAGAGACACAAGTCCAGTTCCTGATTTCTGCGAAACCCCACGGCAGACTATCACACCGTACTCCTCGCGCAGAGCACGAGAGTAGCGCCGGTAACTTGCCGGCGGTCCCGAGAGCCTGCCCTGAGCCTGCCGAAGGGGCGACTCGCCCTAGGTTCGTTGGCCGATGCGAAAAATGTCAGGCGATCACTACGAAGAGATGACGAGCTTGGCTGCAAGGATGGCCAGCATGGCTAGGCAACCCAGGCTGGCCTGGTATTCGCGGTGCTTCCAGTAACGGGCGGAGGAATACTCATTCCTCTGATTCCGGTAGGCCGTCAGCCGCGGCAAAATACGCGGTACCGAGCGAACGTAATCTTCGTATTCGGGAAACGTCTGGCGCAGGAAACGTTCTTCGCCCGCGATCACGGGCCCGTAAATCAGAATGAAAACCAGCAGCATAAGCGCCACGATCCACCAGTTGCGCGCCGCGATGGCGAAGCCGGCCGCCATGATCAACGAACCCAGGTAGAGCGGGTTGCGCGTGTAGGCGTAGGGGCCAGTTGTGGTTAGCTGCTTGTCTTTTTGCACGTGGCCCGATGCAAAGGCGCGCAGAGCCAGCCCGGGAATCATCACCAACGTCCCTATGATGAGCGATGGCCACGAAGGGTGAGCCAGCCAGACATATGCCATGGCTGCGAGAAAACTCACTGGGACGCGGATACGCCGGGCGACGCGTGCCCATGTGGCGGGCGCGGGCTGTGATTCGGGTTGTGACATGCCTTCGCTCACTCGATGCTCACTTTGCCTCGCGCAGAAGTTCCCGCGCCGCGGCGGCCACTTCCTCCACCGTAATCTCCAGCAAACCTTGTTCCGGCTCGCGGTGGCGGGAGTGGTCGGTCAGGCTGCTGGCGCTGCGCAATACGATCGACCGGGTTCCAAAGGGACCGTTGCGCGCGGGATTCGTCGGGCCAAAGATGGCCACGACCGGAACCTGCAGAGCGGCTGCCAGATGCATTGGTCCCGTATCGCCTGCAATCAGCAAGCGCGCGCGGCGCGTGAGCGAAATCAGTTCGGCAATCGTGCACGAAACTTTTCGCGAGGTGCCTTCACTCGCCGCTTCAACGGCTGTCGCCAGAGCTTCCTCTCCCGGGCCGAAATTCACGAGCGAGTGAAGTCCTTCACGAGCGAGCGCCTTTGCAATTGCTCCGTAGCGCTCTGCCGGCCATTGCTTCGCGCCCCAGCCCGCGCCGGGATTCAAAATCGCGAACTCTCCCAAGTTTGCGATCAGAGAAGCAATTTTGCTTTCCGCATCCGGGTCTAACGGAAACTCCGCGCTGGGAGCTTTTCCGGTTGCTGGCGGGCCAATGACCGCGCGAGCCAAATCAAGCGCCTGCTCGACCACGTGTCTGCCATCCGTTTCCACTTGGCGCGTGTAGAACATACTGGCCGCATTTTCACGCGGCTGCGCCTCGCCAAATACGGTGGATGCGCCCGACCACTTTGCCAGCAGCGCCGAGCGCACAGCGCCCTGGAAATCGATGGCAGCGTCATATTTGATCCCGTGTATCTCGCTCAAGCCTGAAGTGATCTGCTGCAGGGTGTTGAACGAAAACAAATTGTGCCGCCATTCGGCAAGGTTAACCGTGTGAACGCGATCCGCCAGAGGCCGTTCGCCCGAGCGCCGTCCCGACCGCGGATAGCGCAGCGTGCACAATAGTTCGGCCCAGCGTTCTTCGATGAGCCAACCCAAAGTGGCATGGGGGAAGGCTTCGCGCAGCGCAGCCACGGCCGGCAGCGTGTGAATGATGTCTCCCATGGAGCTGAGCCGGACTACGAGCAGGCTTTCAAATCGAGGAGTGGTCGCGCCGGGAGAGAGTTCCGTCATGAACGCCGCCTTACGCTTTTCGCGGCGAGAGCCGCGTGCGGATGATTTCGGTGGCCGAGTGATTTTTCGGATCGCCGACGATTATCACCCGGCCTCCGCAAGCTTCCACTTCGTTGCGCTCCGGAACGCTTTCCGCAGTGTAGTCTGTGCCCTTGGCGTGAAAATCGGGGCGAATTTCGTGAATGATGGGGCGCACATCTTTTTCAGGGAACACAACAACGGCATCCACATCCGCGAGCGATGCCAGAATCTCCGCGCGCTCTTCGGCAGGCATAATGGGCCGTCCTTCTCCTTTCAGTGCGCGGACGGAAGCATCGTCGTTGACTGCAACCACGAGTTTTTCCCCAAGTTCCCGGGCGGCGTGCAGATAGCGCACGTGGCCAACATGCAGCAGATCGAAACAGCCGTTAGCCAGCGTGATGCGATCGCCGGCACGGCGCCAGTCAGCAACACGCTGCCGCAACTCCTCGCGCGAAACGATCTTCGAATGGATTGATGTTCCCAATGATTGTGTGAACAAATGCTTGTGCGACAAATCTTGGCTCAGAGTTCGTGTGCTATCCGCGGCGCTTTCTCAACCGCGTCCAGAAGTTCCTGCTGGCTGACGGTGGCTGTCCTGCGCTTCATCACCACGATGCCACCGGCATAGTTCGCCAGATGCGCGGCCTCTTCTGCCGTGGCACCCGAAGCCAGAGCCGCGGTGAAGGTGGCAACCACCGTATCGCCCGCGCCCGTCACGTCCGCAACTTCGTCTGTACCGTAGATCGGAATATCCACCGGCTTATGGCGGCGCGGAAACACAACCATGCCATCCTTGCCGCGCGTGATGAGCAGCGATTCGAGATTCATCTCACCGGCAACCTGCTCACCAGCCGCCAGCAACCGCTCCCAGTCGTCGCCGATACGAATGCCGAGCGCCGTTTCTACTTCCGACTCATTAGGCGTCGCCGCGGTGATCCCGATGAACTCCAGCATGCGATGGCGCGAGTCGAGCATGATCGGCACTTTGTCGATCCCACGCTTTTCACGAATCAGATTCAGCAGTGCGGGGGTCGCCGCACCGTACCCGTAGTCGGAAACCAACACCGCGTCCGAGGCCCGGCCGTATTCTCTCGCGGCCAGAACCAGTTCACGCCGAAGATGCGAGTTTGGGCACTCGCCGGGCTCCCGGTCCACACGCACCACCTGCTGCCCGGCAGTGTGCGCAAATCCAGCGAGAATGCGCGTCTTGGTCACAGTGGGGTAACTCTTGTCCTTCAACACGCCACTCACCGGAATGCGTTTGTGGCGGAAGGCGCGGAGCAGCAGCCTGCCCGGCTCGTCATCTCCTACGATGCCGACAGGCAAAACGGTTACGCCGAGGTCGGCAAGGTTATAGATGGCATTGGCGCCGCCGCCGGGCACGATTTTGCGGTCGCGATGTCTCAATATCAGCACGGGCGCCTCGCGCGAGACGCGGGAAATCTCGCCGAAGACATATTCGTCGGCAACGAGGTCGGCGAGCACGGTTACCGTGACCTTGGGGAATGACTCGACAATTTTTCTTAGGCGGTCGTTTTCTTTCGTGTGCTTTGTCATCAGTCTAATTTGGAGGGGCGCGACAGCAAATTCGCGACAGCCCGCAAAACCCCAATTTAGTTAACCTAAGATTTTCTCACGAGCGGCGCCTTCAAACCTTGATTCTGCTGAGAATGGTATCGACAACGTCAGCCTGGTTGTCGAGGGTGACGGTTAGTGCGGCGATCGCCAACGGATTGAGTTGGGATCGCAACGGGCCCAAGTTTACTCCGTCTTTCTCTGTGGTCACAAATCCACTAGCGTCATGTTTGATGCGCGCAGCGACGAGTTGCTCAATGTCACGCGGGCCATAGAAATGATGGTCGGGAAACGCCACCTCGAATGCGGGGCGGATTCCGGTCGCGCGCACCTGCGCGAAAAACCGCTGTGGGCGGGCGATTCCACAGAAAACGACCGGCGCATGGGACGCGTCCGGAACAGCGATTCTTCGTTGCATCCGCCAAATGAGCTTTCCTGCAAAGGCGGCGTGGCTGGCGGCTGATTCGGTCGGCAGAACGATTGCATCAGCGCGGGCAAGTGAGGAGAGCGGCTCGCGCAGCCTTCCCGATGGCAGCAACCGGTCTTCGAAGTCGCGTTCGGCAAGGAGCACGATATCGAAATCGCGCGCCAGCGAGCGGTGCTGAAAGCCGTCATCCAGAATGTGAAGCTGCGACTGAAACTTGTTCTCGGCGACCAGCCCAGCTTCGTAACGGCTTTCCCCGACTACGACCGGAACGTTCAGCCGGCGCGCAATCAGCAGCGGTTCGTCGCCGAAATCGGAAGCGCTGCCATTCGGATCCACTACACGAACGCCACGCGTCTTGCGGCCATATCCACGCGACAGAACATCGAAACGAATGCCACGCGCCTTCAACAGTTCGCCGAGCGCAATTACGAATGGCGTTTTGCCCGCGCCTCCCACCGATAGATTGCCGACGCTTGCCACCGGCCGTTCCAGCCGCCGAATCGCAAGCAGGCGGCGCTCGAACAGCGAGTTGCGCAGCGCGCTTGCGGCGGCATAAATACCGGTCAATGGATTCATTGCGCCTCTTTGTCGGGCGGCTGCGCGCCAGGTACCGGTTTGTTCATCAGATCGACCAATGCGTGGATCGTTTTCATCGTGGCGCCACGCTGTGAATCGAGCGCAGCCAGCGCATTCTGGCCGAGAGTCGTGCGTTCCGCTTTGTTGCCGATCAGTTCCATGAAAACCAGCGGCAGCTCCGCGAGTCCCACTACCCGCACCGCATTGCGGCTCAGAAAGTAGTTCACAATATCTCGAAAATTCTCGTAATGGTTTCCAGTAACGATCGGAACGCCATAGCGTGCCGGCTCGAGAATGTTGTGGCCTCCCCGTGACACCAGGCTTCCGCCCACAAAAGCCACAGTGGCTAGCGAATAAAGCGCGGCTAGCTCTCCAATGGTGTCCAGCAACAAAACCCCGCCCGCCAGCGGTTCACCGCTCCATAACGAACGGAGCACCATGCGAATGCCCAGTTTCTCGACGAGCGCCCCAACCTCGGCAAAACGTTCAGGATGCCGAGGCGCGAGAATCATCACGGCTTTCGGATGCGTCGCGAGAATGTTGTGAAAAGCCGAGAGCAGCGGAGCTTCCTCATCTTCGAGCGTGCTGCCGCATACCAGAATCGGCCAGCCGGCGGCGGGTTCAGTGCTCGATTCTCCAAGCACCGCTCGCAGGCTGGCGACGATGGCGGGAGCCGGCGGCAGCGCCACCTCGAATTTCAGGTTTCCAGCAACGCGGGTCTTTGCCTCAGTTGCACCGATCTCAACCAGTCGCCGTTGATCCTCGTCTGTTTGCATCAGAAACAGATCGACATCCGCAAGGATTTTCGGCAACCAAAACCGCAGGCGTTTGTATCCCGGAAAAGATCGATCCGAGATCCGGCAATTGATCACGGCAATTCGAGCCCCGCCGCGCTTGGCGAGCCGCAGAAAATTTGGCCAGAATTCCGTTTCCGCAATCACACACAACGCCGGACGAAGTGCGTCGATGTAAGGCCTCACGGCAAACGCAAAGTCCAGCGGAAAATAGAAAACGTTCTCCGCGCCGAACCTTTTCACGGCCAGTTTCTGCCCGGTGCTGGTGGTAGTTGAAATGAAGACGTGGTGCGATGGGAATTCCCGGCGCAGCCCCTCGACCACCGCGCTCGAAGCCACCACTTCACCGACAGAAACGGCGTGCACCCAGATCGCCGGCTTGTCGCGATACCCCGCGAGCGTGACCGGAACGGCTCCAAATCTCTGCCGCAATCCCGCTCGATACTTGCCATGCCGCAGCATCTGCAGCAGCCAGTAAGGCAGCGTCACAATCAGCAAGAGCGCGAGCAGCGCACTGTAAAGCGCATACATGAAGGAAGTCCCATTCTAACTGCCCGCGCCCCTTCTTCGGGCGACTGCAATGACGATGGGGGCATCCTATAATCCAGATATGCAGAATTTCTGGCGACGGCCCAACCGGAAAGCGCATTCGCCTGCTCTGGCCGTCTTGACTGTTGTACTGTGCTGCCTGACTGCCTTTGCGGCGAAAGATTTCGTCATGCCCGACGCTCACCCCGCGCGCACCTATCCCGCGCATGACGAGCATCCGATGGAAAAAGTCAGCGTCGCCGTCGATCCCTACGACGTGGAGTACAAGGCAAACATCTTCACCATCAACTACCGGAACTATGGCTTCATGCCGGTGTTTTTTGTCGTCACCAACGACAGCGACCAGCCCGTCGCTCTGGCTGCGATGAAGGCTGAACTGAACACCGTGGGCCGCGACAAGCTGTATCCGCTCACGCCCGAAGACATCGTGCGGCGTATCTCACATCCTTCGCGCAGCGATGTGCCGACCTTGCCGATTCCGCTGCCTGGGAAAAAGGTAAAGGGCGGCATGAGTCAAAAGGCAATGGACGAAATCGAGCGGGCGCAGTTCGGCGCGAAGGCGGTTGAGCCGCACTCCACCGCCCGCGGCTTTTTGTTTTTCGACGTCGCCCAAATCTCCAATCCGCTTGCAGGCGCGAGTTTCTACTTAACCGGCGTGCGCGACGCGAAAGAAAATGAGTTGATGTATTTCGAGATTCCCCTGGAAAAATATTTGAGCGCTCCGGAGCCGAAGAAACAGTAAAGCGCCAGGCGGCACGTGCCGGCCATCTATAATCACATCTTATGGCGACCACGCCAGCCATTTCCCGGGATCTGCTCGCCAAATACGAACCGGTCATCGGACTTGAAGTCCACGTGCAACTGCTGACCGCATCGAAAATCTTCTGTTCGTGTTCGACCCGCTTTGGCGATCCGCCCAATACCAATGTTTGTCCCGTGTGCTTAGGCCTTCCCGGCGCCTTGCCCGTGCTTAATCGCAAGGCCGTGGAGTTCGCGGCGCTCGCCGCAATGGCTCTTAATTGCCGCGTCAATGAAACGTCGATCTTCGCTCGCAAGAACTATTTCTATCCCGACTTGCCCAAGGGCTACCAGATTTCGCAGTACGACAAGCCGCTCGCCGAGCACGGATTCATCGCGATCGATCTCCCCGGCGGCAAGAAGAGAATTGGTATTACGCGGCTGCACCTTGAGGAAGACGCGGGCAAGAGTTTACACGAGGGATTCCCCGACGCTGCGACAAGAACGGCGATCGACCTCAACCGCACAGGCGTTCCGCTGGCGGAGATTGTCAGCGAGCCCGACATGCGCTCGCCCGACGAAGCTTACCAGTACCTCACGCGGCTGAAGGAGATCATCCTTTATACCGGCGTCAGCGACTGCAACATGGAGGAAGGCTCGCTGCGCTGCGACGCCAATATCAGCGTGCGGCCGCGTGGTCAAAAAGAATTCGGCACCAAGAGCGAAGTCAAGAACGTTAATTCTTTCCGGTTCATCAAACAGGCGCTCGAATACGAAATCGAGCGTCACATCGGCGTGCTCGAGTCGGGCGAAAGAATCACACAGGAAACCCGCCTCTACAACGCAAACGAAGGCCGTACCTACGGAATGCGCTCGAAAGAGCAAGCGCATGACTACCGCTATTTTCCCGAGCCGGATTTGTTGCCGCTGGTGGTGGACGAAAAATGGCAGGCGGAGATTCGCACCGGGCTACCCGAACTGCCCGAGGCGCGCCGCCAGCGCATGGTCAAGGAGTACGCAATTACGTCTGGCGATGCGCACACATTGACCACGACGCGAGCTCTTGCCGACCAGTTTGAATCAGCGGCCCGGGCCGCCAAGAATCCCAAGCGCGTAGCCAATCTGGTGCAGAGTGAGTTGATAGGACGCCTGAAGGCGCAGTCGCTGGAAATGGAGCAGTCCCCCATTTCCATGGCGGGAGTGGCCGCCTCAGCTGATCTGGTCGAGTCCGGCACTATTTCGGGCAAGATGCTGAAGGATCTCTACGACCTTTGCTTCGAACGCGGCAAAGATTTCCCGCTCGTCTATGAAGAAGAAGGCCGTCCCCAACAGTCGCGTAACACATCGGCCCTCGAGAAACTTGCCGACGAACTGATTGCGGCGAACCCCAAGCAGGTCGAGCAGTATCGCTCCGGGAAGAAGACCATGCTGGGATTTTTCGTAGGACAGGTAATGAAGGCCTCAAAAGGCCAGGCCAATCCACAATTGGTCAACGAATTACTAACGAAAAAGCTCGAGAGCGCTTAGGCTACTTTGTTGCTCCCGCGTTTTTCAGAATCTCATCCGCGTAGTAGTTCGTGATTTTGGCGTCGTCGCGCAGCGTCTCGTAATAAGCCGCTTTCAGCAATTGCTCGCGGCGATCGCGCAACTGCTGCCGGATCGCCTGCTGCACGCGCGGATCGTTCAAGTCGCGCTGCCCAGCTGGTTCTTTCGCAATCAGCTTGACGATCAAATATGCACTCGTCTGATGGTTCGCGGGATTCACCATAGGAATCACCGGCGTGTATTGCCCCGGCTTGAGCTTCATGACGGCATCGCGCGTCGCCGGGTCAGCCTGCTTCAGCGCGGACTCGGGAGCCATGCCCAAATCGCCGCCGTTGTTGCTCGTTTCCGGATCTTCCGAATAGTTCATCGCGAGGGTGGCAAAATCGTCGCCGCTATCTAACCGGTTCGCGATCATCTGGATTTTCTTGCGCGCGTCAGCGTCATTTGCCGCTTTGCTGTTTTGCAGGTTGTGCACCTGCGGGACCGGCAGTCCCGTGACCATGATTTTCGCCAGGTGATACTGGGGTTCGATCAGATTGAACTCGGCCTTATGCGCGTTGTAATAGTTCGATACATCCTGGTCGGTAATGTTGATTCGTGACGTAATCTCTTTGTTCAAAACCTTGTCGCGGGTCAGCGACCGCCGCAGGTCGCGCTTGAAATCGTCCAGCGAAATTTTCTTTTCGTCCAGCCGCTTGTTAAACTCCTCAGCCGTATAGGGAGACTTGATTTCGTTGAGTTTGCGGTCTACTTCTTCGTCGGTTGCCAGCAGGCCGAGTTTCTCGGCGCGCCGCATCAGAATCTCGGTCTCGATCAATTCGTTCAGAATGCTCAAGCGCAGGCTCACCGCCTGCTCGCCGGCTGGCTGCTGATCCGATCCGGCGGTTTGGTTGGCGTAGTACTTGTCCACTTCCGTGCGGTAGATCTTGCGTCCATTGACCGAGGCCATTATGTCTCCACCGCCGCTGTCGCGGTTGCATGACGACAATCCGATCAGCAGGCAAATACCAGCCAGGATGAGCCCGGTTCGCCTCAGTTCCAGTTGAACACGATTCTTCAATTTCCCTCCTCCAACCAACAAGGGAGCAACCTGGTCCGCTTCCGGGGCAATCTCCCTACACCGTTTGACCGATGTCTATTTTGCAGGAGCCGCTGAAGCTTTCGTATCAGGCTTATGCTCCGGCGGGGCAACGCCCGCATCCTTGAGCGCGTGATCCAGTTCCGCCCGAACTTCGCTGGCCGGAACTGCCCCGTCCATTTTTTCGCCGTTCACAAACATCGTGGGAGTCGCATTTACGCCCACAGCTTCAGCCTCGCTCATAGACGCCCGCACCACTTTCTCATCCTGCGTTTGAATGCATGCCTGCAGTTTGCCCGCGTCGACGTTATGTCTTTGTCCGTCGAGCGAAGCCAGCTTGTCCAGTTCCGCGTTCTGCGCCTCGCGTCCCTTCGCGCCGCCCACGGCTTGCGGATTGCCGTGCAGGAAATCGGCGTAATCCCAGTAGGCGTCGGCAGATTGCGCGCCCAGGCAGTTGGCGTCCACCGCGGCATGCACGCTCCACGGGTGGATTTCTTCCAGCGGATAGTCCTTGTAAATGAAGAGCACGCGGTCGCCATACTCCTTCAAAATTCCGGGGAAAAGGGTCTCGTGCATTCGCGAGCAGAACGGACACTCGAAATCGTCATAACTCACCACCACCACCTTCGCCTCTTTGTTGCCGCGCGTCGGCCTCCCGCTTACATCGATCTTCTTCATGATTTCCGCATAGGGATCTTTGGTCAGATCCAGCTTCGTCATGCGAATCAGGGTTTTGTGATCGTGCGACAGCAGGAATTGGTAGGCATGCTTCTTTTCCGGGCTGTCAAGCGTGATCGTCAGCTCGTCGTAGTTCGCAAACTCGCTCGCCCGCAGCGGCCCTGCGAAAACTTTCACGTCAGGAGGTAACGAATAAAATGCCCGCACCTGCCGGTCCACTAATTGCATCAACTCCGGAGGAAGCCCAGACGCGGCGGGCTGTGGCTGCGCTGGAGCAGCCGGCGGCGACTGCGCGGAGCAGCCGAGGCAAATCACCAAAAGAACAAGAAACGCGCGACGGATCATCATCGATAGAAGCCACCTGAACATTTGAGAATTCGCTTGATTATCTCATGGCAGGGTGATCCCGAGTGCCGTCCACCCGGCCTTTCCAACGTTCCCGTCTAACGTCCGCGCAGCAAATCTTCCGCCGGAAGGAGTTGATTCATTGACCCGGACCGGAAGCCTTCCAGGTCAAGCGTCACGAACTTGAATCCCAGATCCTTGAAAATAGCGGTGAACTCGCGCGTCATCTCTGCCGTCAAGGCGCGCCCCATTTCCTGGCGCGCAATCTCGATGCGCACGATTTCCCCGTGATGCCGAACACGGAACTGCCGGAACCCCAGCGCCCGCAAAGCATCTTCACCCTTCTCGACCACACCCAGCGCTTCCGGGGTAACCGCCCGCCCATACTCGATGCGCGATGAAAGGCATGCCGACGCCGGCTTGTCCCATACGCGCAGGCCGGCTTGCCGCGCCAGTTCGCGGATTTCGGCCTTGGTCAGCTCCGCTTCCAGCAGTGGCGCCAGCACGCGATGCGCACGCGCGGCCTTCTGCCCGGGCCGGAAATCGCCTTCGTCATCGGCATTTACGCCATACGCAACCGCCGCGAAGCCGTTCGCTTCACAGTATCGTTCCAGCACCATGAACAACTCGTCCTTGCAATGAAAGCAGCGCATGGAGTCATTGCGTGTATACGAGGGATTTTCCAATTCCCGCGTTTCCACTACTTCAACCGGGATCGCGTGTTCGCGCGCAAATCCGAGTGCTTCTTCAAGATGAGTGCGGGCCAGGCTGGGAGAATCCGCGATCACCGCGCGCATGGTCTCGCCGAGAATTTCATGCGCCGTCCACGCAAGAAACGCCGAATCCACGCCGCCCGAGTACGCCACGATCAACTGCGGATGTGAAGCCACAATTTCCCGTAAGCGCGCCGATTTCTGCTTGAGGTTTTCGAGCGTCCCCACAACCTGCATTTTATTCCCGCCCAAGGAACTAATACAGCCGTTCTTGACGCTTCAAATTGCCGAACGCTCCCACGTTCGCCAGCGTGAAGCTGAATCGATACTCGTTCTCATTCCGTACCGCTCCCAGCGCAAACCGCCGGTATTCTAGGCTTAACCCGCAGCAATCCCAGTTGTAGCTGGTCTGCGCGGTGGCAAATTGCAGATTTCCCTGATTTGCGTCGAAACCAAAGGTTGCGGCCGCACTCAGGCCGCGCTTGTTGAGCTGGCCATAGCCTGCGAGCACACGGAACTGGTGGTAGTCCGACGGGCCCGGAGGTCCGACGCCGGCGGTTGCGTCGAGTACGCGCAGGAACGCATCGCCGCCGCCGATCGTGTAGGGGCCGTAGTGGTAGTTCACGAGTGCCGTGCTACCAGTGATTTGCCCGCTCTTCAGGTCATAGTCCAGGTCCCACTCCGTGTTGGTCCGCGGACTGGTTTCAATCCGCAGGCGGGAAATCAGCGGGGCGAATCGCCGCTGTTCGTTCAAGAACGCGACTCCGGTAAAGTCGGCCGTGCTCGTAAACACATTTCGCGTCCCCGGAACCAGTGCATTCCCGAACGTGGGATCGAAGAAATACTTCTGCCCAACTTCCCAACTGACAATTTCCCGCGGTCCTACTGCGCAGGCCTGCGTGTCGGGCGCCGGAGGGAGTTCCCAGGGAACGTTGCCCACTTGTGGAGGGCCGCCGATGTTAAGTGTGCTCATAGCGGGCACATCGCAATCCGTCTCTGAGTTCAGCCGCTTGGCGTAAAGGCGATTAACGATTGAGTATTCCACTTCATTTGTATTGGAAAGCACGTCGGCCGCGTCGAAACGCTCAATATCGGCGAAGTTATTGATCCCGGTCACGTAGTCGTAGCGAACGCGCGACTCGATCACGTGTTTCCACTTCTTGCCCAGCCACGGACGGTCGAAAACCTTCGACACCGTCGGCGGACGCAAATCGAGCGATGCCTGGAGCGATTTTCGGTTGAGGTCCGCATCGTCTGTAGCTTCCTGTTGCCCGGAAAATCGCACATTCAGCCTCTGCGTATAAAACGTATCGCGCAGCGTAAGCGCCGGCCGCAACGACCATCCTTTCCACTGCCAAGGCATCGACAGCGTGGGTGCCAGATCCAGTCGCCCCACCAATGGCGCGGTTCGAAATCCACCGAACCCAGACGACAATCCCGTCTGCCGCCTTTGCAAAGCCTCGGCTGCACTTTCAAACGACCAATAGAGCGGCGTCCCTCCCAGCCGCCGCTCTTCGCTCGATGCAAGAAAACTCGGCATGTGCAGCACGCGCACCAGTTCCGTTGAGGTAATGTTGCGGCAACCCGTGTTGGTTCCCGTCTCTGGCACGCACACGTCATAGTTCTGGTAACGTTCCGCAAAAGCGTTGAAATGAAATCCGTCCGTAGTATTGGAGAGGAAGACCTGCGACCGCACCTCCGAATCAATCGCTTGCGTGTAGACCTCCGTGAAGGCAACCCTGTATACGAACGAACTCAGGTAATCGATGTCGGCCGCCCCTCGCCAGGCCCCGAACGGATGCTCAGCCTGCAGTCTCGCGTCCTCGCCGCCCTGATTTTGCGCTGGGCTTCCTATCCCTCGGTCCACCACTCCCGTATACGTAAAGAATACGAACGAGTTTTCGCTCGAGCGCATGCGAAACGTTCCCTGTTGCGCCCATCCTCGCTTCGAGTAGTATTCCGCCCCCGCCGTTGCGTCCGTGCTGCGATTGAACACCCAATACACCGCGTCGCCTGCTATATATCCCTTTGTCGATGAGTTCCCCACGCTCGGTATCAGCAAACCACTTTGCCGCTCCACTTGCACCGGGTGGGTTACATAGGGAAAGTAGAAAACCGGGATCCCCCACAGCCGGAAGTCGCTGTTGTAAATCTTTGCCGTGCTATCCACATTCACCACAATCCGCTGCGCATTGAATAACCACTTCGCCCGCGGCAGTTCGCAGGTCGTAACCGTTCCCTGCCTCACAAGGTAGTGCGCGGGTCCATTCTTTTCCACGATCTTCCCGGTAAACGCAAACGGGTTCGACGTCGTCAGCACATAGCGCGACCGCTTTCCCTGGAACCCCAACGTACCCACCACGCTGTAGAACTTTCCGACTTCGGTTTGAATGTTGTAAGTTCCGTGGCTCAACTCCACGTGCTCATCGTAGGGACCACCATCCAGCACAGCGTGTCCTTCGAGTTCGCTGTCGCCCGTCTCGGCGTTGTAGGTGATTTCGTCGGCCCGGAGAGTATAGTTCCGGTAGTCAATCTCGGCGCGGCCGCGCAAGTGGTAAACCGATCCTTCTTTTTCCTGTTCCACCGCTCGGATCGTTACATCCTCCTCCACTCGGATCTTCGGCGCGGCGGACAACTGCTGCACTGTCTCACTCTTGGGGGGAGGCGTCTGGCTGGTTACTATCTCGCCCACGAGTACAAGGTGACAGGCCAGGGCAGCCGTGATAAAGATTCGAGAGGCGATCATTAGCGGGTGGTCTGCAAGCGCGCGCTCCCAACGGGAACGAGTTGACCTTAGCACGCGAGCGGCAGGCGAGGCAAAAGCGAGCCCTTTCTTGTCGTCCTAGTGTTGTCTGCCCAGCCCGGCTCTGGTTGCTGGCTTTCTTCGCTGATTGATTTGGAGATGACCGGATTGATGAACTCCACGAGCGCTGGGCATTCTCCACTCGACCCGCGCCTCTGCGATCCCGCATCTATCGAACCGGATTTCCACCCCGAGTGTCTGCCGGTGTCTCCGCCCCCGCCTGACCCGGATGCCTGGCGCAACGAAGTTGCCGCCCGCCTCGCCCGCTATCGCACCCGCCGCAAGCCGCGCGCCCCGCGATATCCCTCGCTGCTGCTGCCGTTTGATGCCCGGGATCCGTGGTCTCGTCCCCTCGCTGCGGCAGCTTCCACAGCCAATGCAAGCTCGGACGCAAGCAGCCCTCTAGCGCAAGAGGCCGCGCCGGCAGCCGCCACCCTGTTTGAGAATCATGGCCAGGCTTGGCAAGCGGATCGGGAAGAAAACGAACTCGCATGCCAGGCTGAACCACGCCCTGGCCCGTTGCCCGAGCCCTCCGCCAAGATCATCGAGTTCCCACGTTCAGCCGCCATCCCGATTGCTCAAGCGAGTCCGTTGGCTGATCGCATCTTTGATCGCCCGCGCATTGTCGAAGCCCCTGAAATTGTGCCGCCGGCTCCCGCGCTTGGTGGAATCCTGATGGAGCCGGTTCAATCGGAAGCGGCCGGTCGATCCGCCGACGCCGAGTCCCCCCTTCCAGCGGCCTCCATCCCGCGCCGCTTGCTCGCTACGAGCGTGGATGCGGCGATCCTGGCCGCAGCCCTCTCGGCCTTCGCCGCCATCTTTCTCCGCTTCAATCCTGTTCGTGGCCCGCTTCCGTTGCTGGCCGGGGTGGCCGGCTCTGTGGCCATTCTTCTGTGGATGAGCTATCAATTTCTGTTCGTCGTCTATATCGGCTCCACGCCCGGGCTGCGTGCCGCCGGCCTGAGGCTGACAAAGTTTGACGGGTCGCCGGCCACCCGCTCCACTCGCCGCTGGCGCGTTCTAGCCTCGTTTCTATCCGCCATTTCGGCCGGTCTCGGCTATCTCTGGTGTTTCCTCGATCAGGATTCCCTCTGCTGGCACGATCGCATCACGCGGACCCATATCCAATCGGCTGGCTCTATTCGCTAGTGCGCTGACGAGAATGGGGCCGTAACCAGCTGGATTTTCGTGCAATAAAATGCCCCGGTCGTTTAGGCCGGGGCTTTTCGCGAGCGGGGACGAAGCGGCTGTCCGCGTCGCCGGGTTAGTTGCGCATGGTTCAGTTAACTGGCGTGTCCGTGCTGCTCGCACTTCGTGCCACAGCAATTCATAGCGGACTTCTCGCCGGCCGCTCCGCAACACTTTCCATCTGTGCACCCGCCATTTTTCTTGCACTGCTTCATACACTTTTTCATGTCTTTGCCCGAGCATGATTTGGCGTCTTTCATGTCCATGCCTGCACAGCAGGACTTGCCGTCCTTCATTTCAGTCTTGCCTTTGGCGCAGCAGTCGCCAGCATCCTTCGCGTCCGCGGCGGCATGATGACAGCATGCCATGCCGTCTTTCGCGTCTGCCGCGTGATGGCAACAGCTCTTCGCCGGTGCAGGGGTCGAGTTTGGTGTCGAGGCCGATGGGTTGTCCTGCGCCCAGCCAACCAGCGACAGGGCGAGAATCATGGCAAACAATCTGAATTTCATAACATCTCCTTTTCAAAGTTATAAGTGCGATATGTCGTGCGGCCGAACGGCGGGCCGCGGAAGTTAGGGAGACAAGAATGAAGTTGCTTCTAAACGCGGAGGGTCATGCCGAACGCATCTGGAAGTGGGCGGAAGGCGAGAACTTGATTGTCGGTGGCGCGCCTTGATGTTTCGATTAGCAGCCTTACAGTTGTCGCGCCGACGGACGCCATTTCTCGCGCCAGCTTCTGCACATCGCTCGCCGGTGCCGGGACGCTTTGCGGCCCCTGCCGGAAGCAGCAACTATGGGGATCGTCACAGGCTGGAGCGGTTGCCGTCAGGGCAAGCACGGCTTCGGGTTCTGCCCGGTGCAGCCCCGGACAGCAAGAATGCCCAGCCATCTGTGCGTGCTCGGCGTGATGGTGTGCGGCGTGTTCGGCGGGCATGTCCGCAGCCATTTCATGCCCCGGGCGCATGTGCCCGGCGTGCATGGCAAGCATCGGCGCCATGGCCATTTCGGCCCAAGCCAGCATGGCCACCAACAGCACTGCCGCGATTGCCTTCTTCGCCATACTGTATTGAGATTGGCAGAACGGGCTGTCTTGGCATGTGATCGGAATCACACACATATGTGTCTTCCCTGGCAAGAAAATACCTTTAGAACCAGGTCTTTACTCAAATCAGGTTTTCCAGCGCGCCTCGCAAATCGGCAAAACGGAACTCGTACCCGCTGGCTTTCAGTTTCCCCGGTTCAACCCGCTGACTGGCGAGGAATAGTTCGTCAGCCGCCGCGCGGCCAAATGCCAGCCCCAACGCAAATCCAGGAACAGGGAAGAATGCCGGCCGTCCCAGCACCGACGCCAACACCTTCGTGAACTCGGCGTTACGTGCCGGGTTCGGCGAGACCAGATTCACCGGCCCGAAAAGCGAGTCGTTTTGCATCGCGTGATGAACAGCCCCCACGATGTCGTCCACATGAATCCAACTCCACCACTGCTTGCCGGAACCAACCCGCCCGCCCAGCCCCAGCTTGAACGCGGGCAGCATTTTAGGGAGCGCGCCGCCCTGCCCGCTCAGAACCAGCCCGATGCGTATATTCACAGTACGAATGCCAACTTCGGCGCAAATCCGGCTCGCGTCTTCCCACTCACGGCAAACCTCCGGCAAGAACCCCCGTCCGCTTGCCGTTTCTTCGGTCAGAATCTCATCGCCGCGGTCCCCGTAGAACCCGATCGCCGAAGCACACACAAACACCTTTGGCTTGGACTCCGTTCGCGCCAAAGCGGAAGCCACGCATCGCGTTCCCCGCACCCGGCTCTCGCGGATTGCCTTCCTCTTCATCTCAGTCCAGCGGCCGACAACACTTTCACCGGCAAGATGAATCACAGCCCCGAAGCCGGACACCGCCTCCGGCGCAAGTTCACCCATCGGGTCCCACGAAACCTGTCCGGCACTCCGCGCCGGACCCCGCACCAACCGCACCACCTCGGCGCCCGCCTGCCCGAGCGACGACACAATCGCGGTCCCAATCGGCCCAGAAGCTCCGCTAATCAACACACGGTCCACTCATCGCCCCCGGTTCGTACTCTACCAGTACATAGTTTTTCTCGACACCCTCGGCGTCCCGGCGGTGAAACGACTTTCGCGTAAACTATAGATACAGACCGCCCGCGCGGCAGAGCCCCTCCCCGCCCGCGCTGGGTTAGAATCCATCATGGCGACGTTGCGCGAACAAATCGCAACCAACGTGCTCACGGTGACCCGCTTCCGCGAGTTGATGCGGACTCTGCGCGAAAACCGTCCCAACGACGATCTATCCTTAGTCAAGAAAGCCTACGAATTCTCGCAAAAGCACCACGCCGGGCAATCCCGCGCTTCCGGCGAGCCCTACCTCGTCCACCCCCTCGAAGTCGGCATCGTTCTCGCCGATATGAAAATGGATGCAATTTCTATCGTGGCCGGTTTGCTCCACGACTCCATCGAAGATACGTCCGTCACCAGCGTCGAAATCCGCCAGGAATTCGGCGAGCAGGTCGCCCACATCGTCGAGGGCGTCACTAAGATCAGCAAGATTGACTTTTCTTCCCGCGAAGAAGCCCAAGCCGAAAACCTGCGCAAAATGATGCTCGCCATGGTCGACGACATCCGCGTCGTGCTCATCAAGCTCGCCGACCGCCTTCACAATATGCGCACGCTCGAGCATCTCGATCCCGAGCGCCAGAACAAAATCGCCCGCGAGACCCTCGACATCTACGCGCCCATCGCCCATCGCCTTGGAATGGGCAAAATCCGCGGCGAGCTCGAAGACCTCGGCTTCAAATATGTCGATCCCATCGGCTACGAGCAGGTCCACGCCGCCGTCGAATCGCGCCGCAAAGCTGGCGAAGCCTTCATGGCCCGGGTCGAAGCCACGCTGCGCGACGGCCTGAAAGAAGCCGGTATCACAGGCCGCGTCGAAAGCCGCGTCAAACGCCTTTACAGCATCCACAACAAGCTTATTCGCCAGCGCATCTCCGTCGACCAGGTCTACGACCTCTACGCCATGCGCGTAATCACTAACTCCGTCCAGGATTGCTACGCCGTTCTTGGCATCATTCACAATCTGTGGCGGCCTGTCCCCGGTCGTATTAAAGACTTCATCGCCATGCCCCGGCCCAACCTCTACCAGTCCCTGCACACCTCGGTCATCACGGAAACCGGCGAGACGTTCGAGATCCAGATTCGCACAGAGGAAATGCATAAGATGTGCGAGGAAGGCATTGCCGCCCACTGGAAATACAAAGACGGCCCTGTCTCCGCGCAGGACGAGCAGCGCCTGGCCTGGCTTCGTCAGGTCGTCGACTGGCAGCGCGACGTATCGGACCCGAACGAGTTCCTCTCCACTCTAAAAGTCGACCTCTACCCCGAAGAGGTCTACACCTTCACCCCGAAAGGGAAAGTGGTCGTCCTGCCGCGCGAGTCCACGCCGATTGATTTCGCCTACTCCATTCACACCGAAGTCGGCCACGCCTGCACCGGCGCGAAGGTCAACGGACGCATGGTGCCGCTCCGCCACAAGCTCCACTCCGGCGACATTGTCGAAATCCTCACCCAGCCCGGGCACAAGCCCAGTCGCGACTGGCTTGCCATCGTCAAGTCGTCGCGCGCCCGCAACAAGATCAAACATTGGCTCAATGTGCATCAGCGCGAGCGCGCCATCGAAATCGGCCGCAAGCTGATCGAGAAAGAGGCCCGTAAGTACCGCATTTCGCTCAAGGATATTAAGGACGCCGATCTGCAGCACGCCGCTAGCGACTATGGTCTTGGCCGTGCCGACGACCTGATGGCCGGCATTGGGTACGGCAAATATTCCGCGCGACAAGTGCTGGCTAAGCTAGCTCCCGCCGGCGCCGAGCCAATCGCCGAAAGCGACGACCCCGCATCGGCGCACGGCATTTCCAGCGTGGTCCGCCGCGTTTTTGGCGGAGACTCGAACGCCATCGTCGTCAAGGGACAAGGCGACCTGCTTGTCTACCGGGCGCGATGTTGCAATCCCATTCGCGGCGAGTCCATCGTCGGCTACGTCACGCGCGGCAAAGGGATTGCCGTCCATTCGGTGAACTGTCCCAACGTCACAAATCTTCTCTACGAACCCGAACGCCGGATCGACGTCCTCTGGGCGGGAGATAAAGAAGGCCAGCCAGTTTCCTATCCCGTGAAAATCACGCTTCTCTGCGATGACCGCTTCGGCATGTTGAAACAGATCACTGCCGTGATCAGCGACACCCATACCAATATCCGTGACATCTCAGCCCGTAGCTCCAACGGTCAGGCCAACGTCGATGTCGTCCTCGAAATCGCCGACCTGAAGCATCTCCAGAGAATCATTGATGGAGTCCGCCAAATTCCAGGCGTGCACGACGTGCAACGGCTGCAAAAAATCTAGCGCCCCGTTTGGAACAAGCCACTCCGATTTCCCCTCCCGAGTGCCCGTGCAAAAAGATCTCTTTGTCTACCGCGAGGGGTGCGGTTCGCTAGCTTGGTCCTGAGAATCGATCTCCACCGCCGCAATCGCTGCAGCCTTGATCGCCGCATCGCTGCCGAAGCCCGCCAGCCAGTGCACTTCCGGTTCGCGGCGGAACCACGTCATCTGCCGCTTGGCATAGTTGCGATGCGCCTGTTGCGCGGCCCGCAGCGCCGCTTCGCGATCAACCTCACCCCGCAAGAACTGGAGAGCTTGCTTGTATCCGAGTGAGGAGAGCGGGCGAGCAGCAGCCCCATATTTCGCCAACAGCGTTTCCGTTTCCGCGATCAGCCCTTCGGCGAACATCTTCTCCGCGCGCGCATTGATGCGTGCATAGAGATCCTCGCGCTCCGGATTGAGCCCAAACCGCAAAATGCGGAAGCCGGTCAGCGGCTCGCGCCCTTGCTGCCAGAGTTCGGTCATCGGTCGCCTCGTGGCAAGGCACACTTCGATTGCGCGGATCACTTTCGCCACGTCGTTCGCGTGAATGCGCTCGGCAGCCGCAGAATCAAGCCGCCGTAGAATGCGGTGCAAATAGTTGGTGCCTCGTTCTTCGACACGCCGCCGCAGCCGCTCACGCAACTCTTCGGATCGCAGTGGACCTACGAAAAGCCCCTCCAGCAGCGCTCGCAAATAGAGTCCAGTTCCGCCGCTGACAATCGGCAAGCGCCCACGCCCGGCGATCTCCCGCACCACTTCCCGTGCCTGGCGTGCATATTCGCCCGCCGTAACCTCTGCGAGCGGATCGACCCAGTCGAGCAGGTGATGCGGTATTTCGGCGCGCTCGGCACGTGTAGGCTTGGCCGTGCCGATCTCGAACTCGCGGTGCATGGCCACCGAATCGCAGTTAACGATTTCACCGCCGAATCGGAGCGCGAGCGCGAGCGCCAGTGCGGTCTTGCCGCTCGCCGTCGGGCCAAGTACGACGACGACCAGCGGTTCGCGTTTTCCCTTCGGTAAACTCGGCAAGGCTAGCGCGCGCTCCTCAGCACGGTCGTCAGCGCGCAGTTGTCAGCGCGCACTCCATGGAATGTATTGCCAGTAGCGGATCACAACGAGGATGAGCAGAAGAATGGCGATAACCAGGAGGCCGCTCGCCTCCGCGGCATAGGCAGTGTGCTGGTGACGGTGTTTATCTTCGGTCGGCGGCTTCGACGGTTCAATGTTAGATGGAGCGGGCGCAGCCATAAAGTTATTGTAGCTCCGCTCGGCGAACGCCAAAAGTGGCAAGCTGATCGTCGGACTTTCGCAAAAAGGCCGAGGTTTTTCCAGACAGAGGAACGAACGTCCGCGCCGAGCGATGCTATCGTCAGTGTAAACTGGCGCGAAGCCATGGCCTCGCCTTCATCCAACGGTTCGTCCTCCAAGAGCCCGGCCCGGCTCCTTCGATTCAGTGTCTTTGAAGTTGACTTGGCGGCAGGGGACCTTCGCAAAAATGGCAAGCGCATCCGGCTGCAAGAGCAGCCTTTTCAGGTTCTCGCCATGTTGCTTGACAACGCTGGCCGGGTCGTCACCCGCGACGAGCTCCGCCAGAAAATCTGGCCGGCTGACACGTTTGTGGATTTCGATCACAGCCTGAACACGGCCGTAAACAAGATTCGCGACTCCCTGGGCGATTCCGCGTCAAGCCCGCGGTTCATCGAAACCCTGGCGCGGCGCGGTTACCGATTCATCGCGCCGGTTGACGGCATAACCGCATCGCAGGGAGCAGCGCCATCGGCAGCGACAGCGCCGGCCATGTCTTCGATCGGACAGAACGTGATCAGGCATACCGCAAACGTAACCGGCGCGAACGCCAAAAGCGCCATCCACGAACCGGCACTTCATCCCGAGTTGCATGTGCCGGCGCCACATCGCGGACTCATGCGCGCGCTGTTTATGCTGATTCAGGCGATGTTTCTTGTCTTTTATCTAGCCGCGCTCTCCCATCTGCACGACATCGACCGGATCGCAACCAGCTTCCTCGCCGGCTGGAAGGCGCCGCTGCTGGTAGGGGTAGTACTGGTTACCGGGGCAATCGGAATCCCTCTCCGCTTCTACCTGATCTCAGCGGTCGCGTTCGATTTCCAAAAGCTGGGCGGCAATTTCCGCAAGCTTTTCCCCTTCGTTCTCGCGCTCGACCAACTCTGGGCCATTGCACCGTTTCTGCTTCTGCCGCAGATCGGTGTTGGCCTGGCTTTTGCCGCTACCGCGGCGTTACTCTACGTGCCGTTCTCGGAGAGAACCCTGGTGCGCATGGCGTATCGCGAGACACAAAACCCCAATGGCACAGAAGACACCCCTCGGCTGTAATACCTTGCAGCCGGTTTCCCAAGGCGTGCTCCGCGTCAAGCTAAAGTTTTAGCACTCTTCCACAGCCCCACCGGGTCCCGGTCTCGCGCCGCTTACTGTTGTGTGATTCCCACAATAATCGGCGCGGTGCATGCCTGCGCACCCGAATGGAAGAAATAAAACGCCGCCACTAAGTTTTGCGTGACTCTTCGAGCGGCAAAATCAAAGTAAGTGGCAAGGACACCGCCCGCAATACCTGCTTCCTGCGTCGCAGTGAAATCTCCGGCGAACAGTCCGCCACCCCGGCTGGTCGGCAGACCGTGGAGCATCTGCGCCTTCTCAGCCTGAGCGAGCTGCGGATCTTTCTTGTGACAGTCGCCCGGGCTCTCCGGGAAATCGACGTATAGGGTCAAACCCAACAGCCGCGCTAATTCGTGAAATGTTCTTCGGGCATGTGTGTTACAAGGGTCGTGGGTGTCCTCAGCGGGGTTAATCTCAAAACGCACGGTGGGCGTATCCACCGAAAGCAGCAGCGGCCTAAACTCGGGCCCAGCATCTTGCGTGCCCGCCAGAGAAAATCCGGTTTTGCTGGTAACGCTGTAACGCAGCGAAATGGAAGTGACATAGTCCATTTCGGTCGAAGCATCGGGCGGGTAGGTGCTGCCAACCCGACTGCGGTACCGGGTCTCGGCCACGTAGGCTTCGGGTCTGGGCAGCCGAATAGCATACCGCTCCGACCGGTTGTCCAAGGCGCGTTGCACGGCGTGCGGGTCGACTTTAACCCGAAAAATGCCTTTATCGAAGGTGGGGCCTTCGTTGCCGTGTGGTGGAACCTGGAGTTCGTACACTCCGGCTTCCAACGTCTTGTTTGCATTCACCAAAGCCAACGGACGGTGGCTTTTGGTCTTGGGCGCGAGGGCGAGAACGCTATTTGCATCCTTCGGGTCGGGAACAATCGCCCATGGGCCTTCAAAGATCACATAGACATCGGTTGTGGCAGGCTTCGGCTCGGGCGGTGCATTCGAGGTTGGCGGTTGGCCTTGCTGGCACGCGACCAGGAAAAGCGTAGCCAGGACGGCGCAGGCGATGGCGAGCACATTACAGGTGAAGTGGCGTTCGGTTCGCATTAGGGTCTCCTTAGTTTTGAGGATCAGGGCCGTCCGTAAGCCGAAAATGCCGACCAGTAATAAGGGTGCGAAGTGCGCCGATCGGCCATCATGGTACGCGAGGCTTGGCGAATAGCCTCGGAAACAGGCTGGCCGGAAAGTGCATAGCGATAAAAACTCTCTACGAATGCCCGGGCTGCAACTGAGTCGACAGCCCACCGGCTGGCGACCACGTGGGGCACGCCGGCACGCTGAAGAGCCGCCGCGATACTGTTGAAACCGCGTGAGCCATCTTTGCCGGACTCGGTATTGCAGGTCGAGAGGACAACCAACTGCATGTTGCGCAGGTCAAGGCGCCGCAACCGGTCAGCGTTCAGGAAAACGGGTGTGCTCTTTTGCGCGCCAACTGCCTCCAGCATTAGCGCTGCACCATTTGTTCTCGCCAACGAGTGTCCCGTGAAATGAAAAACACTGGCGGTGGGCAATTCGACCTCAATAGCGCTGAGGGTGGCTTTCGATCCCTTAAGAACCGTTGAGGATTGAAAGTCCCCGGCAACCGCGTCGGCTTCGGCTGCTACATCCGGCAGAGGCACAAGTCCTTCCGTTTGGGAAGAAGCTGCGCTTCCTACGATCAGCGCACGCAGTTCGGCTGAAATCGGCTTGCCTTCATGCAGGGACGCATCCAGTCTCTGTCCGAGGGAGTGCACAACGGCGGCCCGTTCGATCAAGTAATGGCCGTCTGAATCAACAAGCGCTTCAAAAGGCACTTGTGCAGGCCATCCGGCGGCTTCAATCACGAGCGTGCGGCCAGGTTCGAGGCGTTGCTCCACGGGCCCGATCAGCGCCCGATACAGGCTTTGCGAATCTCGCCGTAACGCGGTCGTTTCCGATTTGGGATCCGCCGCGAGATCATAAAACCTGGCCGCCAGTTCCGGCAAATCCTGATTCGATTGCGGAATCCATTGCGCGTTAACGCCGCGGTTGTCATAAACCCATATGGCCACACCGTCCGGCAAAGCAGCATAGGCAAGCACAGTCTGTCCAGTAAGCAGCGGCAGACGTGAAGCGAGCCACGCCGGGTCTGGAGTCGCGCTGGTTGCGCGAACTCCGCTCGCGCCGCGTTCTCCCGAGCGGGCCGCCGCTCCCAGGTACCACTCGAAATATTCGAGCGACTCCTGGGCGTGGCCTTGCACAAGCTCGGCCTCGGCCATTCCCAGGTACACGGGGGCCGATTCTTTGCTCCAACCGATCCGCTCCGCTTCCGTGTTCAACGAGCCCAGTCGCTGTTCCGCCGACTCCAGCGCCGGCCGGAACGCCTGCTCCGCCCGGGCCGCATGAGAGCTACGCAGTTGCAGTTCACCGAGCGTGGAATAGAACATCTGTACCAGGTAATTGTTCGAACGTGGGCGGATTTGGTCCTGAATGCCGGTCAGGCGCGCGATCCCAGGGTCGAACTGGCCGGAACGCGATTCCAGTTGAGCGGCCCGGATCTCGTTCTCCAGAACGTAGTCTGTCGTCGCTTCGGTCTGCGGAGCGAGCGCAAACAACCGGGTGGCTTCTGCGTATTGGAGTTCCGCGGTCTGAGGCTTATTAGCCGCCGCCGCTGCGCGGGCAGCGTAACTATGCGCCGCGGCACGCGCCAACAGATTATTGCTGGAATCAATTACAGAAGCCGCCTCGCTCCATATTGACGCCTGAAAGCTTGGCAGGCTCGCGGTCTCTGTTGCCAAACCCAGAACCGCATATAGGTTATATCCTCGCCTGGCGGGAAGCCGGGACGACCAGTAGCGTTCCAGACCGCTGGCCGCGGACTTCAGGCCCGCGGATAGATCGCCCATTTGAATCTGGTCATCCGCGATGAAGCTCAAAGCTCGCACGTAGAGCTCGTCGTAGTCGACGGCTTGGGCGCGATCCATGCTGCGGCGGTCCGAGCGCAAGTCGACGCCGATATCATCCAGCAAGAAGGAGCAGTCTCCCTTCTCAAGCCCCAGTTGAATCTGGAGCCACGAATAAGGAAGGCGCTCGGCCTCCGCAAGCGCGGTGCTTGCATCCCGCCTGCATTCCTCAGTCCGGCGCGTCAATTGCTCCGAGTAGGCCTGTTCGAATTGCGCCCGTAGAACGCCAGCCTTGTTGCCCGAAGAGCTGAATAACTGGGCGGCTATGCCAGCCTGCTCACGCCCGGCAGTGTAATCTCCGGAGGAGTTAGCCTGCGATGCGCGTGCCAAACCCGCCACTGCGCGAGGGAACGCCACAGCCGAAGAGCCCTTGAGCAGGTCGGAGAGCCAGCGGTCGTTATGCTTCTGGCTTGTCAGCTCCGCCAAAAAAAAAAGCGCCTGCTGCGCGTGCGCATCGGCGGGCGCGCCGCGTTCAGGGTAAGCCTGCGGCAGCCAGGATCGGACCGCAACGTCAAGATACTGCTCGACGCGTCGCTCTAAATCGGCCTTGGCATCGGCGCTGGCGCTCGCAACCTGATCGGGCGACAGCAGCGCTCCGCTGTCTTCATGCTCCTTCAGCTTCGTCCGCACGGCGTCAGCATGGCTGCGGGCCTCTTCGGCCCACTGCGAAGTTGAGTCCAGCTTCAGATAATGTTCCCAGTCTTCCAGAGCCTGGCGGTAAAGGAACTGGTGCTCGGCGACAATGGCGCGATTGAACAGTGCGGTCGTGTTCTCCGGCTGCAGGGTCAGCGCCTTGCTCAGATATTCGAATGCGGCGCCGTAGTCTTCCTGCCGATCCTCCGACTGTGCCCGCTGAAAATAAGCCGTGCCCAAGTCGAGCAGCAGTTCGGGCAAATCCGGCCGAAGTTCAAGCGCACGCTGCAACGACTCAACCGCCGCATCGTACTTGCCTTCGAGCAAATCAGCGCGTCCGGCCGCCTGCAGCCAGGCCCAATCGTCCGGATGCGAAGCCATTTGGCCCGCGATCAGCGCTTCTGCCTTCAACAGCGCTGTCGGTCGCCCGGCAAACGATTGCGCCGGCCCCTTCTGCACCCGCAGCGGGGCATACGCCGCCCCGGGAATCCTCAATTCAAGCGTGCGCTCGTCGGTATAGGCGCGGGCCAGAAGCTGATCCGCAGCTTCGGGCGTTCCGCGGCCCTCCATCGCCCACCATGCCACCGCGGCCAACAAAGCGACCGTCACTCCCACAGCCGCGAACCTTGGGACCGACAGCCAGCGCTCCCACCATGAAGGGCCTGGGCGCATGGAACGTCCGCTGATTCGCTCCGCTAACCTTAGTTGCCACTCCGGCCGCGCGCTTTCGAGCCCGGCAATCTGCTCGCGTTCGGCATCGGTCAACTCCTCACTCAGGTCTGCTACTTCCCCTACCGCCGCCCGCAGCAGCGGGCCACAATGGTCACAGCGGCTGGCATGCTCGATGTGCATCAAGGTCTGGTCCGGCTCGGTCAGCCCCCCGGCGATTTCGCTCCACACTTCCGCGTCCGGGCAATCCGCCTCTTGCGGAGCAGGGCCGCCCGCCTGCATGTTTCTCAGCTGTAGGTCCAGTTCTGCCAGACCTTCAAACTGCTCCCGGCACGTTGGGCAGACCGCCAGATGGGGATGCACCGCCGCCGCACTGGCCGCCGAATCGCCGCGCTGGCGGGCCTCTTCGAGGAGCTTCGTCAGCGCTGGCGGGGCAAGGTGCTGGTTGGGTTCTGTCTCCAAACTATCTCTCCACTCTTGTAGAACGAATTAGCCAAACCAAAGCATTCATTCGGGGTTAACAGTCCCTATCTACTTAATATGACTACGAATCATAACCAAAAGCCGCATAAGAACGCTTTCCACTCCCTCCGTCGAAAGCCCAATGGAAGGCAAAGCTGCGATCTCCCTGGCTGTGAATCCTTGCCAGTAGTGCAGCCGGAAAATCAGGCAATTCCTCCGCTGATCTTTCCCTTTCGTCTTTTCCAGCACGATCTTTTCCATCTGCTCCCGTTGCAGAGCGCGGTGGATACCGTCGACAATGTCCGTGCCCTTCGTCCTGGGATCAATCTGTTCGAGATCTCCCATCGATTCTGTTTGATGGGCTCCGCGCTTGTCCGCCATCTCAGATTTGAAGTGATCGAGCGCAATATTGCCCGCAACCACTTTAAGGAAGCTATAGATCGAAACATCACTGCGCGGCTGGAACCGCCGCAACAACGCGCTGTTGTCTTCGCACAGTTTCAGGTAAGTGTCCTGAACGAGATCGTCGATTAATTCGCGGGAATTCGCGTTAAAACTGCGCGCCTTCTGCCCAACTGCCGCAGCGATCACCGGCTGAAAGCGCCGGATGAACTCCACCCACGCTTCGGCGTCGTTCGAGCCGGTACATTCCCTCACCAATTGAATTGAAGACAAGTCCGAGAACCGCGCCAAGGTTCGCTCCGGGGAAGGCACGCATTTTACACTACTAATCGCTTCGGAGGCTAGGAGTTTGGAGCGCAAGCAAATAAGTGGCTTAGTTCAGCCAATAACTGCTCCTGCCGCTTCCCACCAATTCCCGGCGTGGTAGATAGAAGCGCCTTGAAAGCGCGGGTTGCGCCGCAGCTCCAGCCGAAAACCCCGAATCTTACCCTCACTCGGATCGCGCTCGTTTCGGCGCTGGCGTGTGTTCTTTTCGCCCTCGGGGGGCCACTCTTTCCGCGGCGAACCCGCGTGACAGCTCACCAGCCTCGCAGCTATGATGAAAACAGCGTTCTGTGTAGGGCGTCCGCCGTTCCCGTTTGCGCCCGACCGAAGGCCGCGTCCTTTTTATGCCTTACCATTCAACCTCCGCCGAAGCTTGGTATGCCGACCCCCAAGTCCCGGCGTCAACACCGATCTCGATCGAGCTCCTTCCGCCCGAACAGTTAAGCCAGCCTTTATGGCGCTCCCTGGCCGGCAATCTGAGCGACACCTTCGCGCCCGAAAAATTGCCTCCTCTTCAACTGACTTCGCGCCCCGTCAACGTCGGTCTATTGCTCGGTGATCGCCTCAGCCTCCCCTGGTTTCGCACCGTTTTTACCAACATTGGCGACGTCCTTTCGCCCGAAACCTTGCCGCCTCTCGAACTTGAATCCCAGCCCGTCGATGTCGGCGAACTCATCACCGACCAGCTCAGTCACATGTGGTGGGCCTCGCTGTTGCGCAATCTGGCCGACCGCGTCGCTCCGGAGTCGCTGCCTTCCATCCAACTCACGGCCAAGCCCATTCCTGACATTATTCCCAAGTCGTGGATTCTTCTCCCGCTCTGGTCGGAGGTCGTCGACGGTCCAAAGGTTTTCTATCCCGATAAGCCGAAACCGGTCGAAGTGTCACGCGCCGCAGCTCCCAAACCAGTCCCCGCGCCCGCAGAACCCGAGAAATCTTTACCCGCCGATCCCACCACTACCGACCTGCTCCGCGATATCCGCCGCTCCAAAATCCGCAAGCGCATCTGGATCGGCATGGCCACCGCACAAGTCGCTTACCTGGTGGTCGCGGCCTTTTGGCCAAGCCTGTTCTAAAGAGAAAGCCGGTTCAGAGGAGGAGTCCTCTGTGTTCCCCCGTGTACCCCGTGGTTAATAGGTTTTCCGAAGCGCGAAACTGGAATCAGCGCGCGAGAAGAAGGCTCGAAGCACGCAAGGAACGCTACTGCCGAAGCCCGATCCACCCTTCGGATATCACCATCGAGTTTCCCGGATTCCGCGAATCGTACTTCACTGAAGTGGGCAGTCCAAGCCGGCACGAATGCAGATTGATCCACTGCCGAAGGTAGGTAACGTCCTGCGAGGCCTCGTACGAAACGCCCGCCACGTCGTACTGATAAATCAGCATGGTCGCATCGTGCTGCCCCTGGTCGGAAAGTTCCTGCACATCGATCACGGTCCCATCCGTAATACGCCCAACCGTGCTCAGCCACATCCGGCGCTCGCGCTCCAGTTCCTCGGCCGTCTTGGGTTTACGCCGCAGCAACGCGTAACCGCCAAAGGCCAAACCGCCCGCACACACCACCAATGCATAGAGACGAAGTGAAATCATTGCCAAATAAAAACCTGAGCCCGTGGGATGAATTCAAGAATAAGCCGAAACTTTCTCGAAGCCAAGGTACGAAGGTGCGCGTCCCCGCCCGTCCCGTGATGTGGCGCGGAGCTGCCCTGAGCGTAGTCGAAGGGGCCCCCGCCCGCGAACTGCCAGCCCTATCCCCGCCGCCGGTAATAAATATTGAACTCAAATCCCGCATTCGGCGGGAAGATCTCCGCGATCTTCCGCAACCGTTCCGCCATCGGAGCTGGCGCCAGCAGCGGATAATCCCGCTCCCGCAGATCGTAATAGTCCACATCCAGATAAATCGCCAGCAGGTAAATCGAAATCGCATCGGCGAAACTCGCCGCCAGATATTCGTTCTTATGTTTGTCCGCGTCCGGCCCATGCGTTGTCGCGAACTTGCGCGCTTCCCACGCGTCAAGAGAAGTCTCGCCACGTACTCCGGCTTCCACCTGCTGCCAAGCCAACTCGGCAAACGCCGCGGAAACTCCCGCGCGCTCCACCAGCGCATGTCCCACGTTGATATAGAACTCGAATGCCACCGAAAACTTGTCGTCCATCAGACGCGTCGAAATGAACACGCATTGCGCATCGCCGATATTCAGGTTGCGATGGCAAACCGCGCTGTCGCTCAGCACCACATCGTAGCGGTCGGCAATCACGGTGTCGTCGCCCTGCGTCACCGTGAGCGGCACAAAGTAGTAGGCCTTGCGCGTGAGCGCTGCCGCAATCGACGCCGGCACAGCCGCAATCATGCGGTCCAGATCGTTCTCGGCAATCGTCACCTCGCCCGTCCGCGCGTAGCAGATCCCGTTTGCGGCCTGCGAAACCGGGCTCGACTGTACGATCTCCGCGGGGCTGCGGGTAATCGCCGAAGCAGTTTGCGACATGGCCGTATTGTAGCGTATGCGCAGAGTCCAAACGTGGAGCGCCGAAGAGATGCGAGGAACCACGGAGCGACGGGGGCCGCCCGGCGCCGTTTCTGCGAGAAATCACTCTACGCGAGGGACTACAGGCCACTCTTAGCCTTCGGCAGCGCCACGCCCACTTGGCGAGCATCGGTCACGCGATAGTTCTTGTACTCGATCGTCAGCGTGGCGCGTCCTCCCAACCGAATGTAACTGACCGACTCATTCCGCGCCGGCAACCAGAAAGCCTCGACCTTCTCGTATTCGTGATGGATCTCGTTCTTCTTGGTCCAGAACGACGGATTCTGCGCCGGTTCGGCTTCAATGCGGGTCACTGCGAAATCGGTTCCGTCCACCCACACCTTGCCGCGATAAACATACTTGCTCTTCTGCTTTGGGACGACCTGCAGCACATACTGTCCGCCGGTTTTCGACGGCTCGTATCCCACCAGTTCAAAGTTGTAGTTATCGCGATTCAACAGCGTCGCCGCGCTCATGGCTGGTTGGGCTGCCTCTTTCTCGCTTTCCAGGAGCTTCCTGAACACACGATCACGAATCAACTTCGACCCGCTCTCGGAAACCACCTTGAACTCTTTCGACGCGGGGCTGTTGTAGATGGCATCGACGGTCATTTCGGCTTCGCGGTCCCCCGGGAATCCGCGGTAGACAAGGCGGTACACCCGCGTCGCCTCGGAGTGCAGCAGGGCCTTAGCGCGCTCCTGATTCCTGCGCACGAGATTGTCCACCACCTGGTCGGCAGAAAGGGGCGGGCTAGCTGGCGAAGCCGGCAACGCTCCCGAATCCGACCCAGCGAGGCTCGGCGCAGCCGTCAGCATGCCCAAAGCAAGCAAACCGATTGCAATGCAGATTGTTCGTACGAGCGGCATCTTTCTGAACTTCAGTTTAACCTGCGCTGGCAAGATAAGGACAAGAGGGCGGAGAAGGTGACCTGAGGAAACGGAGGCGACGAGCTAAACAACGGGCTTGATGTGTTGACGGATCCAATCGAGGATTTGTGCAAAGCGAAATTCGTACCGATCCATCGAGCCGTGAATGAATGCGTATCCAGCTTCGCCATCTACTTCCAGTTCGAAGCCGTTGATCCGGAGGAAGACATCGGCGGCGGTGAAAGCGATCCGCTTGTTGCCGTCGACGAACCCGTGGTTGTTACCCAGCGACTCCATAAGCGCGGCCGCTTCTTCTTCGCGCGAATGGTAGTAGCCGATTTGGGGGCGGAAGACGGCGGCCTCAACAGCGCCCTTGTCGCGCACACCATGTCGGCCGCCAAATCGTTCGATCAACTGGTGCTGCATCAGATAGACTTCGCCAACCGTCAGATACTTCGCCATTTACTTGGCGAGACGCTCAAGCAGGTCCCGGTTGCGGTCCACCGATCGCTCGAAGGCGTTCATCACTGCAGGGCGAACAAGGTGCTGGGACGGAACCACGTTGCGCAGATAGAATGCAAGCGCCTGCTCAAGAACATGCCGTTTCGTCTGCCCGTTCTGCTCGGCAACCGCAACGAACTCGTCGTAGAGCCTCGCATCAATCTCGGGAGTAAATTTCTTGGTCGTCGGGGCTGACATGGGTCCCCACCTCCCTATTCTACTTCCATCTTAGCTCTTGATCATGATAAATCAAGGTAAATATTGATTGGCCCATATTATTGAAACTACAAATGCTTACCATGAAATCCAGCCCGCCAGCCTACCCCTCTATCCGCCAACCACCCCCGGCACTCTTACCCGAATCGTGTGCGGCACGCTCCGCAGCTTGGTCAGCAAAACATCGTCGCAAGCCTGATTAATGTCATAGATCGCATAGCCCAGATTCCCGCGCGTATCCAGCACCTGCCGCTCAATATTGATCCCGCGATCCGCCAGAATGTCGTTAATGGCGCGCAGAATTCCCGGCACATTATGGTGAATGTGCATCAGCCGGTGCGATCCCATCTCATAATCCAGATGGCAATGCGGCAGATTCACGCTCATCAGCGAATTCCCGCTGCGGAAGTAATCAATCATCTTCGCCGAAACAAACTGCCCAATATTCTGCTGCGCCTCTTCCGTGCTCCCGCCCACATGCGGAGTCAGAATCACGTTCGCCAGCCCCAGCAGCGGACTCGAAAACGCGCCGCCGTTATCCGGTTCCTTGGGAAACACGTCAATCGCAGCGCCGGCCAGCTTCCCGCTCTTCAAATGCCGAGCCAGCGCCTCATGATCAACCACCATCCCGCGGCTCAGATTAAGCAGGCAAGCCCCGGCCTTCATTGCCTGAAACTCTTCCTCCCCAAACAGATCCCGGTTCTGCGGTTTGCCGTCGACATGCAGAGTCACCACGTCAGCCGTCTCCAGCAGCTCGCGAAAACTAACCGCCCGAGCATTTCCGCGCGCCAGCACATGCGCCACATCGTGGAAAATGACGCGCATACCCATCGCTTCCGCCAGGTCCGACACCTGCGATCCAATCTTCCCGTAGCCAACAATCCCCAGCGTTAGCCCGCGTACCTCGTGCGATCCCGCCGCCGACTTGTTCCACACCCCGCCATGCAGCTTTGTGCTCGCTTCAAACGTCCGCCGCATCAGCAGAATGATTTCCCCCATCGCCAGTTCGGCCACTGACCGGCTGTTCGAATGCGGATCGTTGAATACCGCAATCCCGCGGTCGCTAGCCGCCGCGCGATCAATCTTGTCCACGCCAATGCAAAACGCCCCCACCGACACCAGTTCCGGCGCCGCTTCCAATACCGCCGCCGTCACCCGCGTCTTCGAGCGCGCCCCCAAAATCGCGACCCCGCGTATTTTTTTCACGAGTTCCGCTTCGTCCATCGCTCCCTTCAGCGACTCGACCTCAAATCCCGCCTCCTCAAACTGAGAAGCCGCGACGCCGCTGATGTTTTCCAGCAATAGAACTTTCAATTTCCCTCCCAGGGTAAGGCCGCCGTCGAAAAGTCGACAGTCGATCAGGCCAATCAGCGCACAATCGGTCCTTGGAAATCCTCAAGCATTATAAAGGTCGACCTTTGTGATCCCGGTCGCACCGACGATAATGTCCGAATGGATGGCCTCACTTTCACTCAGGCCGCATCGCCCGCGCAGATCGAGCAAGTGCGCGATTTGTTCCTCGACTACGCCAAGTCGCTCGGCTTCAGCTTGTGCTTCCAGAATTTCGATCAGGAATTGGCACGCCTGCCTGGCCACTACGCGCCGCCCAAAGGCCGGCTGCTGCTTGTGGAATACGCGGGTGAGCTTGCAGGCTGCGTGGCGCTCCGCGAGCTCGAAGCTGGCATCTGCGAGATGAAGCGCCTCTATCTCCGCCCGGCATTCCGAGGCAAGGGTCTCGGCCGCTCCATAGCCGAGCATCTCATCGCCGAGGCTCGAAAAATGGGTTACGCGCGCATGCGTCTCGATACCGTTGAGCCCGTCATGCAAGACGCCGTCGCGATGTATCGCCGCCTGGGCTTCCGTGAAATTCCGCCGTATCGCGAGAATCCAATCGCGGGCGCTCTATATGTGGAACTCACCCTCTGACCTACTTCACCACAATCGTGCCCGTCATCTTAGGATGAAGCGAGCAAAAATATGAATAGGTGCCAGATTTAGCCAGCGTAAATTGAAAAGTGTCGTCCGTGTCAAGCGTCTTCGACTTGAACAGGAAATCGCTGCTGACCACCGTGTGCGGAGTGTCATCCCGGTACGTCCAGGTGATGGTAGTTCCGGCCTTTACGTCGAGAGCTTGTGGCTCGAATGTGAAGTTATCAATCTTAACTTCCGCCCCGGACGAAGTTCCTTTCGATGCGTCCGCCCAGGCACTGCGGTGTCCCGAAGCCGCGATCAATACCACCAGCACACTTAGTGCGCCAGTGGATTTGGCTGTGCACGCTTCGACCATCTCTTCAACCGGCGCACTGGCTGAGGCAAAGTGGTGAGCAAGCCCGCTTCTCTTAGAAAATGTTACAAATATATGGGGTCGCCGGGACAACGCCACCCGTCCTCCATGAATCTTTCAGCTGCACCCCGTCATCTTTAATGTTTTGGAGGAAAAGAAAAATGGCACAAACTTTGGAGGAAGTGAAAATGGCGCATGAGTTGCCCCCGCTGCCGTATGCCTATACGGCTCTCGAACCCACCATCGACGAGAAGACGATGCATCTGCACCACGACATGCATCACGCCGCCTACGTCAAGAACCTGAACGCCGCTCTCCACAAGCATCCCGAACTGCACAAGAAAACTGCCGAGGATCTGCTTCGCGACCTCAACGCTATTCCCGAAGATATTCGCGGCACCGTCCGCAACAATGGTGGAGGCCACGTCAACCACACCATGTTCTGGCAGATCATGAAGCCCAATGGTGGAGGCGACCCCATCGGCCCCATCGCCGACGTAATCAAAAAGACCTTCGGCGATTTCAAGACTTTCCAGGAAAAATTCAACGCCGCCGGCGCAGGTCAGTTCGGCAGCGGATGGGTGTGGCTAGCCGGCGATTCCAAGGGCGAAGTCAAGGTTATCTCGACGCCCAACCAGGACAGTCCGATTTCACAAGGCCTCTATCCCATCTTTGGTAACGACGTCTGGGAGCACGCCTACTATCTCAAGTACAACAACCGCCGCCCCGAGTACCTGCAAGCCTGGTGGAATGTTGTGAACTGGGAAGAAATCAACAAGCGTTACCAAGCCTCAAAGAAGTAGCTGTGTTTGCGTGGCGCGGGCGCCCTCGCCCGCGCTGCAACTCCCGAATTTCTCCGGCAGCAGACCAGACTCCCGCGCACGGACGTGCGTTCTGTCATTACATCTTGGGAAACAAACCCACGACCTGTGTGATCCTGAGCGAAGCGGCGACAAGCTTAGCGCGGTCGTTGCGAAGTCGAAGGACCCTTACTTCCGTCTCGATCGCCGCCCTGATGCCGGAGTTGGCTGCTCTCCAAAGAAATTGGCAATTTGCGCCCAATGCCGCCGCACAATCACATCCGTACTGAGGTGCCCGCCGTGCCGCAGTAACTTCAGCTTTACTCCCGTACGCTTGGCAAAGTTCACTACCGACTTATATGGCACATTGGGATCATCCTGCGCGTGAAACATCATGACTTTCGATGGAGTTACTTCGTCCGCATGGTAGATAGGATTATAGAAAGTTCCGCTGTAAAGCTTCTTCCAGTTGCGATCCGATAGCCGGAACCCCGTCCCAAACGCCTCGCGAATATACGCCGCATAGTTCGGGTTCGACGTTTCTGCTTTCTCCGACTCCCGCAAAATTCCCCAGTCCACCACCGGACAATTGGCAATCACCTTCTTCACACGCTCATCCAGCGAGCAGAGAATCGCCGCCGCTCCCCCAAAGCTCCCGCCGATCACGAAAATCTCATCCGCCCGCACGCGAAATCGCTGCCCAAAAGCCGATTCGCGAATCTCCCCGCGCAGGCCATCGATGACATCAAGAATGTCCAGGTGCGGCGACCGCTCCAGAAACTCACCTCCACTCTCCCACGCACCGCGATATCGTGGATAAAATACCCAATATCCTTGAGTCGCCAGAAACTCTGCCAGCGGCTGTTTGCGCGGAATCGAAGGCATTCCATCGCACAGCACGATCACCCGGTCCTTTTTCGCCGTCGAGCCTCGTCTCCCCGATCCTCCACGGCGCGCCCTCGCCTTCTCTGCTCGCGACGGCGGCAGAAATTCCGCCAGTATGTCCCGCTTAAATCGCGCCCTGAACATCAGCATCCCAATCTCCGTGGTCCTGTCCTTCGTTATTTATTCTTAGTGTGCTTTACTTCTGCAATCTGCAATATGACTTCTGCAATCTTATCCGGACACGCCAGGGCGTTCCTTCGCTTCGAAGCCCCGCAGCGCCCGTCTCGCCTTGCGCCCGCAGAGAAATGCCTATAGAATCTAACTAACTGGTTAATTAAGGGAAACATGGCATCAACCACAGGCAGAAAACAAACTCGGCGCCCGACTTCGCCGCGAAGAGGGCGACTGGCACAGCGCCCGGAGGCGGGAGAATCCGGCCTCCAACGCGAACGTGGACGGATCCGCACGCGTTTCGGGACGCGCGGCCAGCCGGAAGAAAGCCGGGCCGCAATCTTACGAGCCGCCGTGGCCGAATTCGCCGAGTACGGCATTGCCGGCGCACGTACCGACCGCATCGCGCAGACAGCGAAAGTGAACAAAGCGCTCCTTTATTACTACTTCAAAGACAAGGACGCGCTCTACGAGGCAGTACTGGACCACGTGTTCAGCGGGATGCGAGAGCGAGTGTTGCCGGTTCTCGAAAGCGATCTTGAGCCGCGCGAGAAGCTGATCGAGTACGTGAGCCAGTATTTTGACTACATCGCCGCCAACCCCCGCTTTCCGCGGGTGGTTCAATCCGAGTGGATGCGCGTTGGAGCCCATGCTTCGCCGCAAATGCTACGGATCGCCCGTGAATATTTCGCCCCCATTTATGCGCAAATGGCGAAGTTGTTGCGCGAGGGGGCGGAGAAAGGCCAGCTTCGGCCCGTGAATCCCCTGGACCTTCTCCCGTCGCTGGTGGGAATCGTGATCTTTTACTTCAGCACGGCGACCGCAATGAAGGCGCTGCTGAAGGTGGATCCGCTGTCGAAGGAAAGAATCGCGGAGCGGCGTAAGTTCGTGCTGGAGTTTATTACGGAGGCCGTGTGCCTGTAATGCGCACGTTTGCACTGAGGGAAAGCGATGAACGCTCGAAATAAAGTTTTGATTCTAGTGGCCATAATCTTTGCCATTTCTACGGCCTATTACTTTTATTCCACGCCGAGGGGCGGCGATCTGGTGCTCGTCGGAACCGTGGATGCAAACCAGATCGTCGTAAGCCCGCAAATTCAGGGGCGCATCCTGAGGCTCCTGGTGGACGAGGGAACGCAAGTGAAGCAGGGCGATCTGATTGCCGAGCTTGATCCTTCCGAACTCGAAGCCGAGGAGCGGGCAGCGGCGGCCATGATTGCAAGCTTCCGGTCCCAGGTGAACGCGAATCAGTACACGCAGCAATCGACCAAAGGATCGACGTCGAGCGATGTGGCCAACGCGCAGGCGCAATTGCAATCGGCGCGCGCGCAACTGGCGCAGGCCGAAGCCACGCTGGCGCGCGTCGAAAGTGACAGCCGGCGCACGATTGGACTCGCCGAAGCGGGCGTGGCCTCCGAGCAGGAAAGAGTGCAGGCCGAAATGAATTTGAAGGCGCAGCAGGCAAGCGTGCAATCGCTGAAAGACCAGGTGTCCGCGGCACAAGCCAGCCTGAACGCGGCGGTGGCGCGCACCAACCAGGCGGCCGCGGCTGAGAGCACGGTCGCCTCCACGCGAGCCCAGGTCGGAAACGCAGTCGCGCAATTGAGAGAAGCGGAAGTTCGCCTGGGTTACACGAAGATTTATGCGCCCGTAACCGGAACTGTACTGACGCGCGCCGCGCGCGAGGGCGAAGTAGTGAACGCGGGGCAGGCGATCGTCACGGTGGTCGACTTCAGCGACACCTGGGTACGAGCGGCCATTCCAGAAACGGACGCGGATCACATTGGAAACGGCGATACGCTCAAAATCCGCCTTCCCGGCGGGACCATAGTGGATGGAAGAGTGTTTTACAAAGCGGCCGAGGCCGATTTCGCGACGCAGCGCGACGTAGGCCGGCGAAAGCGCGACATCCGCACGCTTCTCTTGAAGGTGCGACTGGCCAATCCCAAGGGCGCGTATGTCCCAGGAATGACCGCCGAGGTCCTGGTGCCCCCGGCTCTGCAAAAGGGGAGCTAGGCACCGGTCAGAGGTTTCAGGTTAGATTGCAGAGGTATCCCCCGCGAGCTTCGAACGCTCGTTTGCAAGGCAGCAAGATGAAATGCAGCACGATATGAATGAAGACAAGAACAACTCGACGGTTGGCAAGGCCAACGGCGGCACGACGAACTCAACGGCCGCAAATGGCTTTAGTGTCCAAGGCGCGGAGATGAGCTTGCGCGGCGAAGTCGCCGCTAACGCTCCGAATGCGATCGAGGTCGACCATATCGTCAAAAAATACGGCGACTTCACGGCGGTGAACGACGTTTCGTTCGTTGTGAAGGAAGGTGAGATATTCGGCTTGCTCGGCCCGAACGGCGCCGGCAAATCCACGCTGATCCGGATGATGACAACGCTGATTCCAATCACCTCCGGCGCGGCGCGAATCGCAGGACACGACGTGACCAAGGAAGCGGATTCGGTGCGCCGGACCATCGGCGTGATCCCGCAGGCGCTAACCAGCGATCTCGACTTGACCGTCGAAGAGAACATGGCGATTTATGCCAAGCTGTATGACGTTCCGGCCAAGCGCCGCAAAGAAGCGATTGATGAACTGCTGGAAACTGTCGACCTGACAAAGTGGCGCGGCGCGCAGACTAAAACTCTTTCGGGCGGCATGCGCCGGCGGCTGGAGATTGCGCGCGGTCTGGTACACAGCCCAAGGATTTTCTTCCTCGACGAACCAACCACCGGCCTCGACCCGGTGTCACGAGTAGCTGTGTGGGAAATGCTGACCAATATCAAATCAAAGCGCAAGCTGACCATTCTGATCACGACGCACTACATGGACGAAGCGGACCGCCTGTGTAACAGAATTGCCATCGTCGATCATGGCAATCTGGTAGCGCTCGACACTCCCGAGGCGCTGAAGGCGGCCGTGCCCGGATCCACGGTGATCGAGATTCAGTTCGACAATCCGCCGGAGGATTGGGAAGAACGGCTGCGCGGTTTGCCCGGAGTGACATCGGTGCAAAACGAGAGCGCGGGCATGTTTCGGGTGCTGACCGCAAACGGCTCCGGAACCACCACCGATCTGGTGGAAATGGCGGTAGTCTGCAGCGTCACGCTAAAGACACTCACCGTACAGAACACCACGCTGGACGACGTTTTCGTCCATTACACGGGACGGCAGCTGCGCGATGAGCTTGTCAAGGCGCATGCGTTCGTGATGCCGCCACGTCCGGGGATGCAGCCATGAATCGAACCTTGGCAATTATCGAACGCGAGATGAGGAAGTTTTTCCGTTCACCGGCACTGATGATGGTGTCCATGATTTTCCCGCTCGTCCAATTAATCGTGCTGGGCAATGCGTTCGGCGGAAAGATTCAGAATGCGAAGATGGGAATCGTGGACGAAGACCACGGCACGCAAGCCGTCCGGATCAAAGAGGCGTTCGATTCCGTGCAGGCCACGGCGCGCACCTTCGTGCCCATCCCGTACGACGACGAAGTGAAAGCTCGCGAAGACGTGCGCAACGGGAAAATCCAGGGCGCGGTGATCATTCCGCCGCAGTATTCGAAGATGGTGTATGAGAAGAATCACCCGCGCATCGCGCTCATCGTCGACAACACCGACAACTTCGTGAGTTCGTCGCTCGAATCGACCATGACGGATTTAACCGCCGCGCTGAACCAGCCCGACGTCGAACCCCGCCTCCTGCAGCAGACCGCACTCGAAACTGTCGAGCTCTACCCTTTCATCGAATATATGAAGTATCTCCTCCCAGGTTCGATTGCACTGGCCATGTTCGTGTCGGCGATGATCGGCGGGGGCATGCTCTACATCGACGACAAGGCGCGCGGCGTGCATGAAGGCTATCTAGTTACCCCAATCACGAAAACCGAACTCGTGTTCGGGTTGAACGGAGCGGGCGCGATCAAGGGCATCCTGACGGGCGTGGTCATAACCATGATCGGGTCGTTGCTGGCGGGCGTAGGGACGATCTTCCATCCCGCAACGATTCTTGGACTTTTGGCCATGGTCGTGGCTACGGCATCAGCCTTTAATTGCATGATGTTCCTCATGATGGTGCGGGTGGAAGACCCATTGGTGCCGCGGGCAACGTTTGGCATTCTCAATACGCTGCTGTTTTTTCCCAGCGGATCGATCTATCCCGTGCAGGCATTTCCCGCGTGGCTCCGGGCGATTGCGATCATAGATCCATTTACCTACGCCGTGAACGGATTCAAATGCCTGCTGTTGAAAGAAACCGGCTTGGGACCGATCATGCCGGATTTGCTTTTCCTGACATGCTTTGCGCTGGGAACGATGGGGCTGGCGCTGCCGCTTTTTAAACGCACGTTGTAGTCGGATCGGAGTTACGCGAAACGCACCCCACGAAGAATACCGATCCAGGGCCGAGCCTGCGTTCTCTCAGCCCGGTATCGGATCGAGTGCGTCTTCCCTCCCCAAGCCAGGAGCAACCTGATTTGGGAGTCGCACGGTTGTCTAATCGGCAAATGGCCGCCAATTCTTGAGTGCCAATAGCCCGTACATTCCTTCGAGCAGGGTTGTCGATCGAACACGTTTTCACTCGTTCGGTTCCGCGATTGCCCGACCCATTGTCGGGAGCGATTGCTCCCCCGCTGGAAACGATGGCCGCGACGCGTGCGGCTGGGGAGAGTTTGCCAGCAGACAAAAAAGAAGGTTGGTCAAGGCCCGGCGGCCTTTCAGGCGAAGCCAGATGAAGCGCCCCACGCGGCTGAGGCGGACGTCTTCCGGGCTAAGGCGGGCGATGTAGCTTGAGGTGATGCGCGCCATTTCGGCGAGATCGCCCGTCACGAATTCAACATCGTTTGGACGCGCGAGCAGCCGCAGTTGTTCGAGTTGCCGTGCAACGCTTCTCGATGGGGCGACACAGGGCTGCGTACGGCAATCCAGAATTCTTTCGATCGCATAAAGAGCCGCATGATCGACGCGTGCCCCAAACGCAAGATACAGCGTGTTAGTAGAGGCGGCGTAGTTGAACGGGATCATCTGGAATGCTTCCAGAATGTGCAGCGGGATGTTGCCGATGGAATCGACAATGGAGTGATCGAATGACGAAGCAACCGGGCATCCCCATTGCAGGGCTAGAGCGGCCGTAACGTCCTGCTCGGAGGCGAAGCCAAGTTTTTCAATCCAGTCACCGATGCTCCCATAACGCGCACGGCGCTGCGCTTCGAGGGCGGCGCGCACTTCCAGGTGCGTGATCTTGCCGCGCGCCACCATCAGCAGACCCAGTGGAATTCGGTGGGGAGTTTGCACCGATGGGGTCAAGGCGCGCAGCCGCGAAATTTGGCCCATCAGGGCGGTTTCCAGACACTGCGGACGGCAGTAGAACTGCCCATGGAGGAAGACACCCGCACTGCGGCGAAGCAGGCGCTGCCACAGCGGTTTGGCGCCCGGGCATGAAACCAGAGCGCACTCTGGGCGCTTGGCTCCAGCGTGATGACGGTGGATCCAATCGACGGATCGGACAAGCGGTTTGAGAAAGTCGGCCATGGGCGGAAGGCTCGTTCGCAACATTCCTTTCAAAGAATCGCGCTTCCCACGGACACACCGGTACCGGGCGGGGGATCGACCACTTCAGTGACGCGCAGTCCGTACTTCCCATCGATGACGACAACGTCGCCACGCGCGATCACGCGTCCGTCAAGGAGCAGATCCACGGGGGAACTCAGTTCGTCGTCGAGTTCGACAACCTGGCCCGTACTCAGGGCAAGTACGTCGCGCAGCAGAATGCGCCGCGTTCCGAAGCGCAACTTAACGCCCAGGCCAACACCACGGAGGCGTCCGTAACCGGCGGATACCCGCTCGGGAACAGGACCTTCCTGGGTTCCGCGTGGCGGCGCCGCTGCAATCGGCGCCGCTGCGCCCGAACCCGCCCCCGGAGAGGTGGACGGAGGAGACACAGAGGCGGAAGGCGCGGGAGACGCGGATGCCTCCTTGACCTGCGCGCGCGCCGCGAGAGCGGCCGCAAGCGCGGGACTGATGCGAATTTCCAGGGCGATCTCACGCCCGGCCTCATCGCGCGTGCGGAGCGTGGCAACATGGTCGGAAGTCCAGGCCCAAGGCGCTTCGGCGCGCAAAAGCTGGAACTGCACCGGGCCGCCTGCCCTCTCTCCGACGCTGGTAGCCACAAGGCCGCCAATCTGGCGCAGTAGCTCTTCCAGAGCTTCTCGACTTTCCCCGCTGAATTCTTTCTCGGACCCCCCGTCGCTGGAAGACGGGACCGTCTCTCCCAGAAACTTGCCTGCAAGGCGCTGCCCCGAAGTCTCAGAAAGGCAGAACGCCATTTCTCCCTGAACCGCTCCCAAAGCGGCCACCGTATAGCGCAGGTCGGACTCCTTGGTGGCAAGCGGTTCGAAGATAGTCTCGAACACCGTCGGTTGTCCTGAGATTTGCGAAAGAACGTCCTGCGTGCAAGATCTCCAGGCATCCAACCAGGCCTCAAGCTCAGGCTTAAACGCATTGGACGAAGTGGCATCGGTCATGATGGCTCTCTTTTCACGATTCAGTCACCGCAGAAGCCTGCGGCTCAAGCGCCAGCACCCGGGCCGCGCGGCGCGCCCCAACCCGAACAGGAGCCGCCGACAAGAGCGGCACTTCTTCAATCTGAAGGCTTGCCGCCGCTGCTGCGCTGCGCGGGAATGGCAGCAGGTCGCCCGGAGCGAGCCGCGATAGATCTTCGATGCGAACGTTCATATGGGGCATGGCAAGCTCCAATGGAAACACGCAGTCCAGCAGACGCTTCTGGATTTGGTTACGGGTTTCGACTGGGCTGTGCGGACGCCGGTAACTGATGGCTGCGGAAATCTTGCGCAAGAGCGCGTTCGAGACCAACGCGGGTACAGCGAGGTTGAGGGTGCCGCGAGTTTCGGCCATTTTGATTTCGAAACTGAGACACAAATTCTTTTCGTCGGGCGGCATTAAGCGCTGTGCCTGGGAAATCTGCTGGCAGGCTCCGAACTTGAATTCGAGGTTAATCGCCTGCCAGCTCATCCTCAGGTCGCGGCAGATGATCCGCATAACGCCTTCCAGAATCTGATCTTCGATTTCGGTAAGGTCGCGGGTAAGTTCACCCGACTTGCCTTCACCGCCCATCATCACGTCGATCAGCGGAAATGCGATTTCGAGATCGAGCTGCAGAACGGCGACCGTGCCAAACGGCGACAGGTCGCAGGAAGCTAGATATGTTTTTCCCGGCACCCTCTGCAGAAATTCGCGATACGTTAGGTGCTCGGCCGAGACCAGACTGCAGTCGAACACCACCCGCAGGAATCCCCCCACCGATGTCGTAAGGTTCCGCGCGAACGCTTCGTGAAGTTGATTGATGGCACGCAGCTGTTCGGCTCCGATCTGGCCGGACTGGCGTATGTCCCAGGGGTTGACCACTGCTTCCTTGGGGAGCGCCCTGGCGGAGGCGCCGGCGCGCGCGGCTCGAACCATCTCGTCGATTTCGTGTTGATTGAGAACTTTGTCCATAAAATGTCCGCGTCCTCCTAGCGTCCGGCCCCTTGCCCGAGCGCCCGTTCTCCGGCGGGATCAAGGAAGTTAAGCCGCGTCCGCAGGCGCACCATGGCGAGCGAATGGATCTGCGATACTCTCGACTCCCCGATTCCAAGCACAGCGCCCACTTCCTTCATCGTGAGTTCCTCGAAGTAGTAAAGCGAAAGTACACGCTGTTCTTTTTCCGGAAGCTCTGCGATTGCTTGTCCTAGCAACTGCTTCATCTCGGACCGCAGACACTGGAAAAATGGCGCGTCTTCCGGCTTTGCGGGAATGGCGACCGCCAAGTCTTCTTCCTTGCCGCTCTGCGGCGACTCAACCCGCAGGCTGCCGATCTCGAGCATATTGAGTTCGGAAAGCAGCGTTTGCAGTTCTTCGAGCGGCATCTCCAATTCACGGGCCAGATCGATTTCCGTCGGCGTTCGTCCCAGGCGGATCGAAAGCTGGTTATGCGCCTCTTCCACCTGGCGCCCCTTCCGCCGCAGCTCGCGCGGGCTCCAGTCAAGCTCGCGCAGACTGTCGAGAATCGCGCCCCGGATACGGAACTTGGCGTACGAACTGAATTGCACGTGCTTCGACTGATCGAATTTGCCCAGAGCATCGATCAGCCCGAGAACGCCGGCGTGCACCAGATCTTCGAAGGGAACGTGGCGTGGCAGCCGCTCGTGAATGCGCCGCGCAATATACCGGACGTGCGGCAACTGCTCCATCAGAATCCGCTCGCGTTCGGTATCGCTCGCGACACCTTGATAAGCATGGGCAGGATGTTTGGTCATAGGTCTGGCCCTCTTTCGTAGAACGGTCTTCGTTGGTCGGTATTAATTCCTTTCATCGCACCGTCCCCAGCGACTGCACTGGAATCATGGGCGGAATCTCGAGCGGTGAAAGCACGACTACTTTGGGGAGAAAAGGTTCGAGCAGACGCCGCAGGTGAAAACGCGCCGGCGTCGGACACAGCAGGATGGGGGCGGTCTGCGCCACCTGATCTCCAGCCAGCTGCTTCAGGCTTTCCAGCACGCGCCGCACAAAGGAAGGCTGCAGCCCAGTACTGGTCGCAGGCGCAGCCTGCGGCGCATAGGCGCGGCTGAGTTCTTCTTCAATGGAATGGTCGAGCGTGAGCACCCGCAGGCCTCCGTCGTCGGAGAGCAACGGACGCACCAGAGCGCGGCCCAGAGCCTGGCGCGCGGCTTCGACGAGCAAGACCGGGTGCTTGGTCGAGGCGGAAGCATCCAGCAGCGCTTCGAGAATAGTCGCAAGATCGCGAATCGATACCTGCTCGCGCAACAGTTGCTGCAGCACTTTCTGCACCTCGCCGAGCGAGAGCGTTTTCGGAACCAGTTCCTCGACGAGCTTGGGATGGCCATCGCCCAGCCGGTCGAGCAGCCGCTTGGTTTCGTGCCGCGTAAGCAACTCGTAGGCATGCTGGCGGATCACTTCCGCAAGATGAGTCGAAAGAACGGAGGTCTGATCGACCACCGCATATCCACTCGCCAGAGCCTGCGATTCGAGCGCGCGGGCGATCCAAAGCGCGGCGACTCCGAAAGCAGGCTCGCGTGTGGGGGTGCCGGCCAGCGCGGGCGGCGATAATTCGGAGCTGATGGCGAGCACGCGGTCATCAGCCATTTCCCAGCGGGCGATTTCGACGCCGCGCAGCGAGATGACGTATTCGCGCGCTTTGAGACGCACGTTGTCCGTGATATGGATCGGCGGAACGATGAAGCCAAGTTGCAGCGCAAGATTGCTGCGCAACGCCTTGACCCGCGCCAGCAGTTGCCCTCCCTGCGCCGCATCGACCATCGGAACCAGCGCATAACCGACTTCGAGCGAGAGTTCGTCGAGCTTGAGCAGGTCTTCCAGAGAATCGGATTTCGCAGATTTCTTGTCCTTTTCGCCGTCGCCCGGGCCGCCGGCAGCGGCGGCGTCTTTCGCCGCATCGGAAGCAGCGGGCAAACGCCACGCGAGCATCGCCACCAGGACGCCCAGCGTGAGGAAGGAAAATTTCGGCAGCCCGGGGATGAGAGCGAGCCCGAACATGACGCCGGCAGCAATCTGCAGCGGGCGCCGGCGCGAGAGCAGCTGCGTCCCGAGGTCAATCGAAAGCGTCGAACCGGAAGAGGCGCGCGTCACCACCATGCCGCCCGCCATCGAGACCAGAAGCGAAGGAATCATGGTGACCAGGCCGTCGCCGACGGTGAGTACCGTGTAGGTCTTGAGCGCCTCACGGAAGGGAATGTCGAGTTGAAAAACCCCGATCAGGAACCCGGCGAGAATGTTGATGCCGGTGATCAGAATGGTCGCAATCGAATCGCGCTGGTTGAAGCGCGCGGCTCCATCCATCGCGCCGTAGAACTCGGCTTCGCGTGCCACCTGTTCCCTTCGTGCGCGCGCCTGGTTCTCGTCGATCAGCCCCGCGTTGAGATCGGCATCGATCGCCATCTGCTTGCCGGGCAACGCGTCGAGGGTAAAGCGCGCCGTAACTTCGGCGGTGCGCACCGCGCCATGGCTGACGACGATGTATTGAATCGCGATGAGGGCCAGGAAAAGAACGAATCCGACGACGTAATTCCCACCTACGACAAATTGTCCAAAGGCTTCGATCACGCGCCCGGCGGCACCCGAACCTTCGTTGCCGTGCAGCAAAATCCGGCGGCTGGAGGCAAGATTGAGCGAGAGCCGGAACAGTGTAAGCAGAAGCAGCAGGCTCGGAAACACCGAAAACTGCGCGGGGCGCAGGATCTGAAGCGCGCTCAGCAGCACCAGCACGCTCGCCGCAATACTCGTCGCCAGCAGCAGGTCCAATACGATTGCCGGCAGCGGCACCAGCATGACGAAAACCAGGCTGACCGCGGCAATCGGGACGATCCAGTCGCTGAGCGGGTTGCGGGCAGGCGCGGCGGCAGGCATCAGCGGAGGACCTGGGGCCGCGTGGGGATGGAGGCATTAGGGGAAACCGTAGCCGCGGCGCGCGACGCGGCCGCCGCCTGCGCCCGCGCCTGTGCGCGGTAAACTGCCGCCAGAATCTCGGCAACGACGGCGTAGAGTTTCGGCGGAACGCTCTGCCCGATTTCGACTGTGCGATAGAGCAGGTGCGCGAGCGGCTTGTTCTCGACGATGGGAATGTTATTCCAGTGCGCGATCTCGCGAATTTCCGCAGCCAGCAGATTGCGCCCTTTGGCCACCACCACCGGAGCAGGCATCAACGCGTTATATTCGAGCGCAATGGCATAGGCGGTCGGGTTGGTAATCACCACGGTAGCGCGCTTGGCATCTTCGAGCATCCGGCGCCGCCGCACCTGCCGCTGCAGCCGCCGAATCCTCGACTTGATCAGAGGATTGCCCTCGCTTTCCTTGTATTCGTCCACCAGTTCCTGGCGGCTCATTTTGAGCTCGCCCTCGAAGTGGCGGCGCTCGAAAAAGTAATCGAAAAAGGCCCAGAGCAGGAGCACGAGTGCGGACTTCCAGCCCATCTCAAACACGCGCGACGCCGTGAAAGCAGCCACGCCGTGCGGATTACGTGACGGCAAAGTCATCAGAGCGCCCCAGTCGCGGCGCAGGCAGGCGTACGCGATGGAAATGACTGCTGTTCCCGGCAGCGCGCTCTTCAGAAATGAGCGCAAGGCCGTGGTGGAAAAAAGCTGGCGCACACGAGCCGCCGGCGAGATGCGGGAAAGCGTAGGCAGAAGAGAGGCCGGGGCGAAAACGAGCCCGCCCTGCGCCACGGCCGAAGAGAGCGCGACGATCCAGCCCAGCCCGAGCGCCGCTCCGGTCGCGGCAAACAGCGAAGCGTGGGTTAGGAACGGAGGCAGCGCGTCCATGCGCAGGCTGCCGGAAACAGCGCCCTCCAGACAATCCCGGTAAAACGCCCGCCAAAGCTGCGGGAAGGTGGACATCTGTGTGAAAAGCAGGAGCGTCGCTGCCACCGCGGCCGAGGCTCCGATCAGATCGCGGCTGCGTGCGACCTGTCCCTTTTCGCGCGCTTTCTGGCGCCGTCTCGGGGTTGCCTGCTCGGTTTGATTTGCTTGGGCCATACCGGGTCGCCGTCAACGGGCGAGTTTCAGAATCCTTTCCGAAGCTTCGAGCGCGCGTTCGAAGCGCGCATCGAAAAAGCGCGGCCATAGACTGACGCCGCCAACCAGCAGCCCCAGGCCCAGCATGTTCTTGAGCGAAATGCCGAGAAACAAAACGGGAAATTGCGGCGAAGCTTTGCCCAGAAACCCGAGCGCGACATCGGCAAACAAGCTTGCCACCAGCACCGGCGCGGCGATCTGCACGCCCGCCACCCACATGCCGGTAGCGAATGCGAGCAACGCCGACGCCGCCGGCCAGGTCAGCGACAACGATCCCGGAGGGAGATAGTCAAAGCTGCGCCCCAGGCCCCGCAGCAGCCAGTGCGGCACGCTCAACTGGATGAAGAGCACCAGCACGATGAGCTGACAAAAGGTAGTAAGAACGGTCGAATCGGCCTGGCTGTCGGGATTGAGCACGCTCGCCAGCGAGTAGCCCATCTGTACCCCGCACATCTGCCCGGCAAGCTGAACCGCATCGAAGAAAAACTGCAGCGTGAAGCCGAGCAAAAAGCCGACAGCAAATTCCCCCGCGAGCAGGACCGCCGCCGCGGGCGCGGCAAGCGCAGAAGCGGGCGCGTGCACGAGTGGCACCAGGAATACGGTGAGCAGAATGGCCAGACCAACCTTGATGCGCGGCGGCACGGAGGCGCTGCCGAGAAACGGCGCCGACACCAGCAGCCCGCTGACGCGCGCCAGCGCAATCATCCAGACCAGCACTGCCTGGCCAATCGGAATGGCAAAACTCGCGTTCATCAAGCTCCCATCTCACTCATTTCGAAAACCACACCTTGAAAACGATTGCCAAACCTGCTCCTCACCGCAGCAACGGATGGAAGTCGCTCCACATCGCGATCGTGAAAACCATCAGCTTGCGCAACATCCACGGCAGCAGCAGCAACGCTGCGGCCGCTACCGCCGCCAGGCGCGGCACCGTCGAAATCGTCTGGTCCTGCAGCGACGTGAGCACCTGCCCGACGTTCACCAGCAGGCTCACCACGGTCGCAATCGCCAGCAGCGGCGCCACCATAAACAGCGCGATTTCGAGCGTCCCGCGTACTAACGCGATCGTTTCTGCAGTTTCCATACCCGTCCGTCAGGCAAAGCTTTTCATCAGGGAACCAACCAGCAGGTTCCACCCGTCGACCACCACAAACAAAAGAATCTTGAGCGGCGTCGAAATTACGACCGGCGGCAGCTGCAGCATTCCAACCGACGTGGTGATCGCCGCCGTGACCAGGTCGATTACAAGAAAAGGAAGAAACAGCGCGGCTCCGATCTTGAAACCGGCCTGCAGTTCAGACAGCAGATAAGCCGGTGCGACAATGCGCATGGAGAGATCGTCCGGCGAGCCCGGCCGCGGCGCTCGCGCCAGTTCGACAAAAAGCGCGAGATCCTTTTCGCGCGTGTATTTGAGCATGAAGTGGCGCATCGGCACCGAACCGCGATCGAGCGCAGACCAGGCATCGATACGCCCGGCTTCGAGTGGAACCAGCGCGTCGGAGTAGATCGCGGCGCCCACCGGCTGCATAAGAAAAAAAGTGAGAATCAGGGCGAGCCCAATCAACGTCTGATTGGACGGTGCCGTCTGCGTGCCCAGCGCCTGCCGCAGAAAATGAAACACGACCAGCAGGCGCACGAACGGCGTCATCGAGAGCAGGATCGCCGGCAGCAGCGTCAGCAGCGTCAGCAATACGACGATGTTCCAGGGCACCGACCCCCCGGACAGATTGAGCGGGAGGCCGGGAGCGGCCTGGGTATGGGTATGGGCGCGGGCCCACAAATCGGGAGCCGATGCGCTCAGGGAAACGAGCAGAAGTACAACGCAGCGTTTCCACGAAAACCCGGCCCGCTTCATACGCTGCCTCCATCGTCGGACGGATCCGGTTCCGGGCATGTCGCTGTCGAATTTGCTTCGCCGCCCCGAACATCCGGCAAACGCGCGAGAAGCGTCACCGTCGAAGGGCCGCACCCAATCAAAAAGCGCTGGCGCTCGAACTGAACAACCGAGACCATGCGCCTGTCGCCCAGGGCGGCGCTTTCGGAGACAATGAGCGACTTCGGAACGCGGCGAGTGCGTGCAATCACGGCCCGCCAAAAACCCGCAGCTTGGCGAGACAGGGCAACGAGCTGTCTCGGCAAAGCACTCGGCCAACGCCACGCAGGCGTGAGCTTTGACTTCACCAGCCTGGTCTGGATAAGCTTCGCAGGAAACGGCAGCGACCCGATCAACTTCGTTCCCTGCAACAACGGCGGATTGGCAGATGTGGTTTCCACTCTCAGGCAAGCTCCGTCAGGCGCACCGCAACGTGGTTGTTGACGATTTCGAATTCGCTCCAAGCGATGAGTTCTCCGTTTATGCGCAGGGGAACGTCTGCCCCCACCGTCCAGCGCGTATCTACCAGCCGCCCCGCCGTGAGGGCGACAAGATCGGCCACTCTAAACTCAGGCACGGGAATCTCGACCGACAGCAGGCAGGGCAACGCTTCCACCCGCATCCAGGGGTCGCCAACGGGAGTCTCGGGTTTCGCTTGGGCGGCTGCGGCCATTACATTTGCACCAGAAATTCCGTGAAATACACGTCTTCGATCCCGAGAGCGGGCGCGCGCTCCTGCAGCGCTTTCAGCAGGTCGGCTTTGAGTTTTTGCTTGCCCTCGGAGGCCAGCAACTGTTCGGGCTGCGCACTCGACAGCACCGAAAGAATGGTGTCCCGCAACAGCGCAACCGGCACCTCTTCCTTCTTAAGTGGCAGCGCGCGTGACAAGCCGAGCGTGATCCCGATGCGAAGGTAGGCGCGCTGCCCCGCCCCGTCGAGATTCACTACGAAGGTCTCGAGCGCAAGCGTGTTTTCGACTTCGGCGGTGGTGGCGGCGCTGCTCGAAGCGCCCGGACGCATCCAGAAATAGATCCCAGCTGCCGCGGCCACGAACACCACCAAGAAGTAGAAATATCTCTTCTTTCTCGCAGCCTTTTTCTTGGGTACCGCGGCATCCGATGCCGCCGAAACCGTCGCTGCTTTGACGGCTTCTCCTCCCGCAGCCGCGGTGGACACGGTTTTCGCCTGTACCTCGGGCATGCCCGTGGTCAGTGCAAGCCAGGCACCGCACCCGATGCCACCCCGGCGCACAAAAGGAGGATGCCGGAACTTGACTGAATCCAAGCAATTGGCGGGATCTCTTTGCCTGCGCACAAGCGCGGCCAGACAATACAGGGAAACGCCCTCGCTTGTCTGAGAGCGTTCCCATTAGAACTTTCTTGGAAGAGCCGCGGATTTCGCAGCCCTTCGCGCGAGGCAGGTTCTCCCCGTTTGTGAATACATCGGCAGAATTCGTTATTGCTTAAGGTTGATGGTGTCCTGCGCCACCTGATCGAACGTCGTAACCACGCGCGCATTCGCTTCGTAGCTGCGCTGGGCGACGATCAAGGACGCGAACTCCGTGGCAATATCCACATTCGATTGCTCCAGCGCGCCGCCCGAGATCGACCCCAGCCCGCCCGTTCCTGGCGCCCCAATCGTTGCCTGCCCGGACGCCAGCGTCGGCGAAAAGTCGTTGCCACCCACGTGCGATAGTCCCTGTTCATCCGCGAAACTGGCCAGAGCGATCTGCCCCAGCACCGCCGTCTTTCCGTTGCTGAACGATCCGGTGATCGTTCCATCGGAGCCCATGGCGAAATTGACCAGCGTGCCGCTGCCGCTGCCATCCTGCAGAATCGATGGAGTGCTGTCGGCCGACGCCATCTGTGTCAGAAGCCCGTTGCCGTTCTTGTCGAACATATTCCAATTGAACGAAAGATCGTTCGCGCCATCGGCTAGCGTTCCCACCGCCGACGTGCTGATCGCAATGCTGCCGTTCGCCGAAGTCGGACTGGTGAGGTTCCCGTTCCCGTCAAACGTCAACGTGCCCGTCGTGAGCACCACCGGGTCCGTAGGAGTCGTTCCCGCTTTCGGTGTAATATCGGCGAGCGGTATGCTCGCCGAATACGTCCAGGTATTGGTATCGGTCTTGGTGAATGTGAACGTGATGTTGTGGTTGGCACCGAGTGAATCGTAGACAGTTACGTTCGTGGAGTAACTCGTGCCGACCGCATCCGTAGCATTCAGGTTCGAAGTCATCTCCACGTTCGTCGTTGTCGTCGCCGGACTGATCGTTCCGGCCCCGAGCGCAAGCGTGCCCAGCCCAGCGCTGGTATTGATGGCGCCATTTACGGCTTGATACCCTAGCACCTGCTGCCCGTCGGCGGTTTCCAGCAGATTATCTTTCCCGACCTCGAAGTTGCCGGCGCGGGTGTAGCTGTCAACGCCGTCCTTCTGGACCACGAAAAAACCTCCGCCCATGATCGCGACGTCGGTCGAAACCCCGGTTGGAGTCACGTTGCCCTGCGTGAAGTTCGAGGGCATGGAACTCACCGTCGTTCCCGCTCCCTGCTGAATCGGGTCGCCGGCGCCGTTGCTCCCGAGGTTCTCGTAAAACAGGTCGCTGAACTGTACCTGTTCGTCTTTGTATCCGATGGTGTTGAGGTTGGCCAGATTATTGGCGATCGTGGAAAGCGCGGTCGAACTCGCCGTCAATCCGGATAGTGGAATCGAGAACGCTGGCATAAATGTCTCCTTAGTGAGATATGGAATTAACTGTTGCGCTTGCAATGAAGCGGAACTTATCGGCTGATTGCGTGCTACCCGCTGGCACTCGACGTGCCAGTGAGCGCGCTTACCAGCGTCTGCATGGATTGGTCGATCTGCGTAAGCTCGCTCAGCGACTGGAACTGCGCCAGCTGCGCCACGAACTGATTGGGATCGAGCGGATCCATCGGGCTCTGTGCCTGTAGCTGCGCGCTCAGCAACTGCAGGAACATGGTGTCCAAACCGTCGGTCCCGTCGTTCGACGAGGATGAGGACGCGGACGATGAAGAAGTGGAATTTGCCGACGTCGTCGAGGACGCCGCATTAGAATTCGCAAGCGATCGCAGCAAAGGGATATACACAAACCCTCCTACACAAGAATGCTCACGCGCGTTTCCGGCCCTTGCGCCGGGAGCGCCGCGGTTAGATCGGTTTCGATTGTGGACTCGGTCGCCGTCGTCTCGGTTGCTGAAGCAGCGGAGTAGGAGCCTGAAGTTTGAGAAAGATTCTGGCGCGGCTGTCCGTGTTGAAAACTAGTGGCCGTCTGGACGCCGGAGCGGGTGCTCGAAAAATCGACGCCCGTGAGGTTCAGGTGCTGATTCTTGAGCCCAGCCTCGAGACCACCCACTTCCGAGCTGAACCAGCGGGCCAGCTCGCGGTCGCCATGGATCGAAATGCCGACCTGGCTTTGCTCGATGACGGTGTGAACCTCCACATTGCCGAAGGCGCTGGTGTGAACTCCAACCTGCATCTGCAGCGCCGAGGAATCGGGCGTGAGATGGCCGACAGACGCGGCGGACACGCCTTCGCTCGCACCAGGTAACGGTGCGGAGTCGAGCATCTGGTGCGCAGGGGGTAGCTCGGCCGCCGCGCCCGCTTTTTCCGGCGTGGCGGAAGCAGACTCGTTCGGCTGCGGCGTCGGCACAGCGAGGGCAGCGCCGGCAGGAGAGCCTGCAGCGGCCGGCGTAATGGACGCCGGCGTCGTAGAAGAAGCCGCCGTCGTGGCAGCCGTGGACCGCGAAGTGCCAGCCCATTTCTGACCGGGCGACGAAGCCGAGGCTGCGCCCGCTGGAGAGGCCTGCTGAGCCGCGTTGGCTGGATCTCCCGCCGATGGGTAAGTCGAGTCGGGTGCAACCGAAACTGCGTCGGAATTCGCGCTGCTGGACGGGGCGGTGCCGATGGCAACCGCGTTGGCCGTTGGCCCAGCATCACACTGACTTCCCGCCAACGACGCGGAAGCATCCCCAGCGGATGACACTTGCGCGAAAGCGCTTTCCGATGTTTGGGATCGAACAGCGTTGATCGGACTGCCAACCGAGGCCGCCGGCGTGGTACCGCGAGTGGACCCATCCGAAGCGGAAGGGGCGCTGCGGGATGCTGCGGGATGCTGAACTTCGTTGGCCACCGTTGCGTGCGACTGTGGGCCGAAAGCCAACGGCGATGCGATGCGAACCGTTGTGTCGGCGAATGAAAGTGGGAGCGCTTTCGAAGGCGAGGCGGTTTCGTTGTCTTTCGTGCCAGCGTCTGCAACCGATGGCGCCGGAGCAATGGCAGAGCCGGCGGCCGCGGCATCCGCGAGTGGGAGCGCCGGCGTGGGCGATGCGGGTTCGGAGCGAAGGTGAGGAACATCGCCCACGGCTGCGTTACTGACGGGGAAACGAAAAGCGCTGTCGAAGGAGTTGGCGTTGTCGACGGTCGCCTTGGTGCCAACTTCAGGGCCGGCGACATCCTTGAGCAATGCATCAGCGTGGTCGACTGCGTCGGGAGTTGCGGGCCGAGTCGAACCGGAGCCTGGGTCTGAAGCGCCTTGGACCGGGCCCAGCGTCGTCAGTGGCGGAGTGTTCGAACCGTTCGCGGGCGCCGGCGACAAACTCTGAGCGGTGAAATCGGCGGACGGCGTTGATAAGTGCGCTGCCGGCAAGTCCAGGCCCGAATTGTTGGCAACGGTCCGGCGCGCCATAGAAGAAACCTGCTCGCCGGAATTTGATTGTGCGGACGTGGAAACCTGTGTGGCAATAGGACGGCCGGCAGAAGCAATCGCAGAAGGTGCAAGCGCCGTGGATATGACCGGCGAAACAAACGATGGGACCGCAACCGAAGGGACCACAGGAGTTGGATTCGCCGTGGAACCGGCAGTTGGCGATGGGCCGCGCGCAGCGGTTGAGGTCGCGCCCAGCAAAGGCACATTCGAAGCGGGCAACGCATTGGAAGTTGGAAGCGCAGCCACTGGGAGAGCGGCGAATAATGTGGCGGGCAGGATCGCGCTTGTCATGACGCTGGCGGCACCCGCGACTTGCGGTCCTGGAATTCCGGTGACCGTGACGCCCGCCTTCGCGCTGGACGTGTTTGCGCTGGACATGTTCGCGTCGGGCGATGCTTTGGCCACTACTTTGAGTGCTGCTTTGGATGTTGATTGAGGCGCTGCTTGTGCGCCAGCTTTCGAATCGAGCTTGACGTCAGACTGAACTTCGCATTTTGTGTTCGCGCCCGCATCGGATCGAACACCGGTGTTGCTCAATTGAACCGCGCGCGCCGCCTGAGAGGTTTGAGCGGGGAGATTTGGCTCCGCAGCACTCTTAGTCGCCGGTAGCGGCCCGCTGGGCGTGGGTGCGCCTTTCGATGCAGCTTTCAAAGATTCGCCCGGGGAAGTGCGCGACATCGCCTCCGAGAAACTCGGCGAGCGGGAGCCGGCGGTGAGCGATGTCGTCCTCGCCGCTTGCACTGTTTCCGGGCTGGAAAGAATGTCCACTCGCATGGCGGTACCACGCAACCGAGGTGCATGCCACCCGCCAAAAGCCCCAGGACAAAATGCGAGTCTGGAGAACCGATCGATCGGACTGCAATTTCAGCAGGTTAGACCCAAGACCGTACAGAAGCTGAAGAGCCGCGGAAGAGGCCACAGGCCTCCGCGCGGCAAGAGTTGCCGCGTAGAGGAAGGCAAAATCAGTCCTTCCCCGTGTGCCAGCGCTGCACCAGGAACACAGCGTCAATCTCCTGCTGCTGACGCCGCGCCTGTTCGAGCTGATAGGCGCGACGCTGGCGGGCACGCAGAGATTCAAGTACCTCGCGCTCCGCCAGCGCCTGCTCATAGGCGTGTGCCGCTTCCTCGTGCAGAGCTTCGAGACGGCGAATTTCTTCCTGGAGTTGAACACGCAACTGTTGCAATTGCTCACGCAGCAGCATCGCAAAATGAAGATCCGCGGCCATGCATCCGGCGGCCAGCGAGCGTGAATCGATGGCCGCCGATTCTTCGAGGAAGCCGTCAAGCCGGGTCAGAGCTTCCTGGGCCCGGGCCACATGTGAGGACGCCTTCTGAAAGGCGAGTGCCCGCTGGTGTTCCAGGCTCTGGCGAAGGCGAAGCAGCGGCGCAAGCGCAAAACGAAAGGCCATAAGAGTCATCCCGGAAGCGCCATCAGCCGATCCAGCGATGATTGCATAGCGGCTGTCTCGTGCGTCGCTTGCGTCAGAAATTCGCGCAGCGCAGGCATGACCGCAATCGCACGATCGAGATCGGGATCGCTCCCTTTCTGGTAAGCGCCGATCCGGATCAGTTCCTCGGAAGCCTTGTACGTGGCAAGCAGGCGGCGGATGTTGCCGGCTTTGGCCCCGTGCTCGCGCGAAATCACGGCCGGCATGATGCGGCTGATGCTGTCGAGAATCGCGATCGGTGGATAGTGATTTTCCGCGGCTAGACGGCGACTGAGCATGACGTGCCCGTCGAGCAGGGCCCGCGCCGCATCCACCAGCGGATCGTTTTCATCGTCGCCTTCCATCAACACCGTGTAGAAACCCGTGATGGTGCCGGCCCCGAACGCGCCCGCGCGTTCGATGAGCCGTGCCAGCATAGTGAAAACCGAAGGCGTGTAGCCCTTGGCGGTGGGCGGTTCGCCCGCCGCCAGCCCGATTTCGCGCTGTGCCATCGCCAGCCGCGTCAGCGAATCGACCACCAGCAGAACGTTTCGGCCTCGCGCACAGAAATACTCGGCAATGGTCGTCGCCGCGAGCGAAGCGCGAATGCGCAGCAGCGGATCCTGGTCGGAAGTGGAAACGACAACCACCGAGCGGCGGCGGCCTTCCGGCCCCAGCGCGTTCAGCAGTTCGCCGACCTCCCGTCCACGTTCACCGATCAGCCCGAGCACCGTAAGATCCGCGTTCGTGTTGCGCGCCATCATTCCAATCAGCGTGCTCTTGCCCACTCCGCTCCCCCCGAAGATGCCCACCCGCTGGCCGCGTCCGCAGGTAAGAAACGCGTCAATCGCGCGAATGCCGCAGCCGAGCGCTTCGTGAATCGGCGTGCGTGCCAGCGCCAGCGGCGCTTCGCGATCGAGGTAACAGCGTTCGCGGCACGCTGGCAACGGGCCTTCGTCCATCGGTTGTCCCGCTCCATCGAGCACACGTCCCAGGAGCTCGTCGCTGACTCGCAGCGAAGGGCGGCAGCCCCACACCACCACCTGGTCGCCGTACCGGATGCCGGTCGGACGCCGCAGCGCCATCGACAGTACGGTGTGTCCGCGGAACCCGACAATCTCCCCGGGCCAGCTGCGCCCGCGCGAATCGATAATTTCGCAAGCCTCGCCGACGGTCGAAAACGGACCCTCCGACTCGATGAGCTGCCCCACCACCTGCGTGACTTTGCCCCGCCAGCGCAAAGACGAAGTGTTTTCAAGATGAGAGAAATAGGTGGAAAGAAGCGCTGCGCTCATCGCCGCGTCCCGCCCGCTACGCCGGGCACAGTGGATGAAGCGGATCTCGCCGGCGCACCACCGCCGGTGTCGGGACGTTCCGCCAGCAGGTCGAGCAACCCGGTTTCAATCTCTTTAAGCTGCGATTCGATGCCGATCTCGGTTGTACCCAGCGAGGTTTCAATGCGGCATTCTCCGGCAGCCAGCGCCGGGTCTTCATGAACTTCGGCCACCGGCGCGCCTTCCGCCTGGCTGGCGAAATAATGGCGCCAGTCCGTTGCTTCCTGCGGATGAACGTGGAGGTTAACCGTGGTTCCGGCATCCAGTTTTTCGAGCGTGACGCGCACGATGCCGGCCAGGGTGTGCGGGTCGAGTTGCACTTCCCGATGCAGGATCTTACGCGCAATGGCGAGCGCCAGCTCAACCACCTCGCCTTCAATCCGCCGGTAATAGACCGTCCGCTCGCGCGCGAATTCATTGACAGCGTGCAGGATTTGCTCCCGGCTCCGCGTTGCCGCAGCCTCGACCGAAGCACGGAGTTGCTGTTCCGCCGACTGCCGTCCACGCTCGAAAGCCTCGCTCTCGCGGCGGCGCAGGTGTGCTTCGGCCACTTGCTCGGCCTTGGCGGCGGAAGATTCTTCTCCCGCCTGCACCTCCGCATAGCAAAATGTTGCGGGCTGGCCGGCCGGGACAGGTTGGAGCTTGGGCGCGCTAGACGACATACTCCTCCTGGTCCTCCGCGCTCAGCACCAGCTTGCCTTCGGTTTCCAGTTTGCGAGCCACATCCACGATTTCGCGCTGCGCATTCCCAACATCCCGGGAGCGCACCGGCCCCATGATCTCCATGTCCTCCTTGAGCATGTCAACAGCCCGCGTCGACATGCACTTGAAGATCAGGTTCTTCAGCTCCTCACCGGCGCCGCGCAGCGCCAGAGCGAGGGCCTTCTTGTCGAGTTGTCCCAGCAGTTCGCGGATTCCCGCCTCGGGCACGCCGATCAGGTCTTCAAAAGTAAACATCAGGTTGCGGATGGCAAGCGCCATTTTGCCATCTTCTTTTTCGATGGTCTCGAGAATGCTCTTGCTGACGGCCGGTTCGAGCTGATTGAGCATGTCGGCGGCCCCCTTGAACCCGGCGTAAGCGCGCCGGCTCTGTTCCCCGAGCGACTCCAGCCGCTTGTGCAGCGCCAGCGAAACCTTCTGCGCCACCTCGGGCGAGAACTGGCGCAATTGCGCCAGCCGCTTGATGGTCTCGGCGCGCATTTCCTCGGGCAGGCACACCAGCAGCGCGGAAGCCTGGCGGGCGTTGAGGTGTGCCAGAATGAGCGCGATCGTTTGCGGGTGCTCGATTTCCAGAAACTTGGAGAGCTGCTGCGGATCGGCATTCTCCAGGCTGTCGAGCCGAACCAGGTTCATCTCCATCGTTTTCGAAACTTGCTCGAGCAGCTGTTTCGCGCCCACCTGGCCGAAGGCTTTAATGAGGAGCTTCTCGGCATAATCGGGGCCGCCCGCCGCCAGATAACTCTGCGTGAGGGTGAGCTGGTAGTACTCCTCGAGCACCGAGAGGGCCATCTCGGGCTTGACGTGTTGTAGCTCGGCGATCGATTGCGTCAGCCGCTGCACGTCAAACTCCGGCAGATTGCGGTAGATCTGGCTGGCGGATTCCTCCCCCAGCAGCACCATCAGAATGGCGGCTTTTTGCAATCCCAGATTGGAGGCGGGATGGGGCATGCTTCGGTCTCTATTTCGCCTTTTGCGATTCTCGAATCCAGGTCTGCAGCAACCGGCTGGCCGTCGCCGGCTCAGACTTGATCCTGTCGGTCAATTCTTTCTTGAGCGCGGTGGCGCGTCTGTCCTCCTCGCTGCCGGCCGGCAATTCGATGCTCGTCGGTCCGGCCGCCGCCATCGCAGTCGCCGCGGCCGCCGCCTGCGTCAACCGTTCCGGAATCTGCCGGAAGGCCGCCAGCGCCTGCTTTTTCACCGGATGCAGGACGAGCCCGTAGATCAGCAGAAATAGGAGCGTAATGCCTACATAGCGCAGCGCTCCCGCCCAGGGCAAAAGAAGCAGGCGATACTTATCGAACTTTCCGGGCGCAGCCACCGGTTCGATTGGAGCGGCCTGGAACGAGAGATTTTCGAGCGCCAGCAGATCGCCGCGCTGGTCATCGACGCCAATCGCCGCCCGCGCCAGCTTCTCAATCGCTGTCATCTCATCCGCCGTGCGCTTGCGGTGTGTCGTTGCCGTCTTGCCGTCTTTGCCCGTCGTGGTTTCGGCCACGTCGTCGATAAGCACGGCCGCCGTGATCCTGCGCACGCGTCCCGCCGGCTGCGAAACCCGCCTTATGTTCTTGCTGACCGCAAACGTGGACGCATCCGATTTCGAGGACTGATTGTCGAGCGCCGCCGTCACCGTGGGGCTGGCGGCCGCGGCGCCCGGAACGTTCGAGGCCGTTCCCGGTACGCCCGCCGGGTTCGTGCTCCCGGCCAGCTCTTCGGAATGCTGCTGGGAGAGCGGTGCGCTTGACTTGGGATCGAAGGTTTCCGACGTGTCTTCGCTCGTGCTCAGGTCGTAGTCGACGTGCACGCTGGCGCGCACATGCTCCGCCCCCACCACCGGCTCAATCGCGTGCACAGCGGCCGCCGCCAGTTCTTCGTCGGAATCGAACGACGCGCGGCCCGATGGCCCGCGCCGCGAAAGGAATGGGGTGGCCGTGTCGGCATCGACAACCGTGACGTTTTCCGGCCGCAGCCCGTCGACGGCGCTCGCCACCAGCTGTGGAATCGCCTGCTGCGCTTCTTTCGATAGCGTGCCGCCGCGCGTCTTCACGATCACCGCCGCTTTCGATTCATGCTCCTGCTCGGTAAACAACGACTCGCGCGGCAACACCAGGTGCACACGCACGGCTTCGACTTCGTTCAAGGTCTGCAGCGTTCGCTCCAGTTCGCCTTCGAGCGCGCGCTGGTAGTTCACCTTCTCGCTGAAGTCCGAGCCCGCCCAGTTCGGCGTATCGAACAACTCAAACCCGAGTCGCGCGTTCCGAGGCAGCCCCTGCGCCGCGGTCTCCAGGCGCGCGGCATCCACTTTGTCCGAGGGCACCAGCACGCTCGCGCCGTCGGGAGAAATTTCGTAAGGAATATTCTTCCCCGCCAAACGGCTGGCCAGCGACTGCGCGTCGGCCGGGCGAAGCCCCGAGTACAGCGTAACGTTCTTGCCTTGGCCAAAAAGCACGACAAATCCCCAAAGCGTCAGCGCCACAACCGCCGCGCCCCCCGCCAGCAGGAACTTCTGCTGCAGGCTTAACCCGCGAAGAAAATCCTGAACCTGCTTGAGCCCCTGGTTCAACCCTTAATCCAACCCTTCCGGCTCCCAAGTCCGAGCGCCCGGCTTTGAGCCGAGAGCTTCGAGAGCGAATGGATTAGCTCATAGCTCGCAGCTCGTAGCTGTTGTTCAGAACTGCATATTCGAAACCTGCTGATACGCCTGCACGATCTTGTTGCGCACCTGCATCATCAGCTGAAACGACAGATCGGCCTTTTCCACCGCAATCATGGCGGTGTGCAGGTCGGCACCCTTCCCGCTCAGCAACTGCGCCACCTGGTTCTCGGCCTCGCCCTGCGCGCCTCCGACCGCATCCATCGATTGCTCGAGCGAGCTCAGAAAACTGCCCTGCTCTGCGCCCGGGGCGGAGGACGCGCCCGCGGCGGGCGGGGCAATGTCGGCCGGCAGAATGCGTAGCGACGAAATCGAATTGGTCATCTCTGGACCTCCCGCGCCGAACCTGCATTCATTGCAGCAGGTTGAGCGACTGTTGAATCATGTTTTTGGTAGCCTGCACCGCCGATGCATTCAGCTCATAGGCGCGCACCGCGCTCAGCAGATCCGTCATCTCTTCAATCGGGTCCACCTGCGGATAGGCGACGTAGCCCTGCGCGTTCGCGTCGGGATGTCCGGGCTCGAAACGCATCACAAACGGCCGCGCATCGCCCACGACTGCCGCCACCCGCACGGCCGCCGGATTTTCTCGTGTCAAAGAGTTGAGCGCCAGCGAAAACCGGGGCCGCGACTGCGATTGAAAAACCACCATCTGCCGCCGGTACGGCCCGCCCGCCGCCGTGCGCGTGGTTTGCGCATTGGCCATGTTGGCCGCCACCACTTCGGCGCGCAGGCGTTCGGCTCCCAACGCAGACCCGCTCATTTCCAGCATCGAAAAAAGGTTCATGACTGCGATCCTCCACTGATTGCCAGCGCCAGGCGATGAAACTCGCTCTTAAGGACTGCCGCGGCCGCCTGAAAACGCAGCTGGTTCTCGGCCAGCAGCAGCGATTCCCGCTCCACGCTCACATTATTGCCGTCTGGCCGCTCCATCAGACCGCGCACCTCGTGTGCCACCGGAGTCAGAGTCATCGCGGGCAACGCGGATGCGTCTTCGTCAGAAGGGCCGGCCATCGCCTGCTCGATCTCGCCCGCAAAGGTGGGCACGTCGCGCGTGTGGTATCCGGGAGTATCCACGTTCGCTACATTGGTCGCGAGCACCCGGTGGCGGAAGGCGCTCTGGTCGAGCGCGCGCTCCAGTCCGCGCATCAGCGGAGTTTCAATCATCGATTCATTCATGGGCATAGGGGCTCCTGTAATTGCTCCGTGGAGGCAGGCCGAATTCGCGCACCTTGTTGCGCACCGTGCGCAGGCTGACGCCCAATAACTCCGCGGCGCGGGCGCGGTTGCCGCCCGTCGCATCGAGCGTCATGCGGAAGAGCTGGCGTTCCATTTCGTCGAGCGATAGCCCCGGCTTCCACTCCGGCAGGCGCGGCGCGCACGCCGGCGCCGCAGTTCCGTGTTCGAGCGCTTCCAATCCAATTTCATTGCCTTCCGAAAGCGCGATGGCGCGGCGCACAAAGTTTCCGAGCTCGCGCACATTGCCGGGCCAGGCTTCGCCGTCGAGCCGGGCCAGCAAATGCTCCGAGAGTCGCACCTGGCTTCCCGGCGGACGGTAAAGCTCGGCGAAATGGCAAGCCAGCTCCCGAATATCCCCCGCCCGCTCGCGCAGCGGCGGCAGCGCCACCGGAATCACGTTCAGCCGGTAGTAAAGATCGGCGCGAAAACGCCCTTCCGCGACCGCGGCCTGGAGCGGGCGGTTGGTGGTCGAAATCACCCGGATATCGACCCGCACCGTCTGGTTCGACCCCAGCCGGTCGAACTCGCGCTCCTGTAACGCGCGCAGCAGTTTCGGCTGCAACGCCATCGGCATTTCCCCCACTTCGTCGAGCAGCAGCGTCCCCCCGCTTGCCAACTCGAACTTGCCGGGCCGCGCCGCAACCGCTCCCGTGAAAGCGCCCCGCGCGTGGCCGAACAGCTCGCTTTCGAGCAGCGTTTCCGGAAACGCCGCGCAGTTCACCGCCACAAACGGTCCCGCCTTGCGGGCGCTGAGCCGGTGAATCAGCCGCGCCGCCAGTTCCTTGCCCGTGCCGCTTTCGGCTTCGATCAGAACGTCGGCATCGCTCGAAGCCGCCTGCCGCGTCCGCGCCAGCGCCTGCAGCCACACGGCAGACTTTCCAATTACCGATTCCGCGTCTTTGTTCTTGCCTTCACTGGTCTCGGCGTGGCGCAGTACCCGCTCCACTGCTAGCTCCAGCTTTTCAAACGCGACCGGCTTCACCAGGTAGTCGCAGGCCCCGTTGCGCATGGCGTCGACCGCGTCCGGAACGCAACCATATGCGGTCAGCAGGATCACCGCGGTGCGCGCCGAGGAATTCTGCACTTCCCGCATCAGCGCGAAGCCGTCGCAGCCCGGCATGCGCACATCGGTGATTACCAGCGTATGCAGACCCGGGCGGAACTTGGCCAGCGCCTCGGTGCCGTTGACGGCCACATCCACCTGCCAGCCGCGCAACGCAAACCGCGTTTCGAGCGCGGCGCGCATGCCGGCATCGTCGTCGGCAATGAGCAGCCGCTTCATGAATGAACTCCCGTGGTGGCCGAACCAGCGGCCTCGGCGCTGTCCTGCATCATGAGTTCCGCGATCGGGCCGACAGTCGGCGCCGCCGCTGGCAGACGCACGCGGAACGTCGCCCCATGCCCGGCTTTGCTCTCGGCCGCGATCGAGCCGCCGTGCTGTTCTAAAATTCTGCGGCACACCGCGAGCCCCAGCCCGGTCGACCCCGGACGCGTCGTGAATCCGGCCTCGAAGACGCGCGGCAAGTCTTCTTCGGGAATTCCCGGCCCCGTGTCCCGAACCTCAATCTCGACACCCGCCGCGCCGCAATCGCGGCCCTGAATGGCCAGCCATCCGCCGTTCGGCATGAAGTGCAAGGCATTGAGCGCGAGATTGAGCAGCACCTGTTCGAGCAAATGCCGGTCCGCAGCCACCGACACCCCGCACAGTCCATTGACAGTCTGCAATTCCACCCGCGCCTGGTGCGCGAGCGGCAGCAGAAAATCGTAGGCCCACCCGAGCAGCTCTCCCGCATCCATCGCCGCGCGTTCGGGCGGCGGCTCGTTGTGCAGATCGAGCACATTGTTGACGGTCGAAGAAAGCGAGCGCAACCCTGCCTGCACGTGCTCGATCCAGCGTCGTTTCTCGTCTTCCAGGCCCGATTCGGCGAGCAGCCCGGCAAACAGTTCCAGGCTTCCCAGCGGATTCCGAATCTCATGCGCCAGCAACGCCGACATTTCGACCAGCGCCTGTTGCCGGCGAAGATTTTCACGGTCGCGCTCCAGTTGTCGGGCCGCGCTCGTATCCCGCAAAATGAAAACCGAACTCTTCCTATCGGAGTTTTGTTCGAGCCATGCGTGGCGCAGTGCCACCCACACCGTCCCTTCCGCGCCGCGCGAGAGTTCGATCTCCTGCTCTTCGCCGCTCTCTCGGGACCTGGCCAGCGCCCGCGCCAGCGCCGGAGGCAGCTTGTCGACAGCGTCAAACTTCCCCCCGAACAAGCGCCTCCCTTCGGGATTCAGAATCGCAATGCGCTTCTCGCCTTCCATGACGAGAACGCCGCAGGGCAGGCCTTCCAGAATGCGCCGCAGGCGCTCGCGCATGCGCCGGTTTTCTTCCAGGCTCACCGTCAGGTTGCGGTTGGTGACCTCCAGTTCCTGCCGCAGATGCGCCACCTGCCCCTGCAATTGTCCATAGGTGCGTTCGAGCGATCCGGCGGCTTCCGTGAACGAACGAAACGCGCGCGCCAGCGGATGGTCGGCATCGCGGACCGGATCATGAGGTGGCGGAAATGAGCTCGACATATGGGTCTGTATTGCAAAAGGCCTGCCAACGCGGCAGAAATTGCCTTAGAAGGCTCTTAGGGCAAGTTCGGATGAAGGTGTCCTATCGTCCGGGTGGTGGCTCCGAAGGCCAGAGTCCCGCAGCATCAGGTGCGGAGGCCGCACCACCGGCTCCCCCTCCGCCAGGATCAGCGCGCGTTCCATTACGTTCTGCAGTTCGCGCACGTTGCCCGGCCAGCGCTGCGCCCGTAACTGCGCCGTCGCCTCCTCCGACAACACGGGTGCTGGCGGACGCGCCGAGAATCTCTCGAGAAAATAAGCCGCCAGCTGAACCACATCTCCGGGTCGTTCCGACAGCGGCGGTATGGCGAGCGGGAATGCCGCTAGGCGATAGTAGAGATCTTCCCGGAACCTCCCTTGTCCAACGAGGGTGAGCAAATCCTGATTCGTCGCCGCCACGATGCGCGCATCCACGCGCACCACCTGCGTGCTCCCCAGTCGCTGTAGTTCCTTCTGCTCGAGAAAGCGCAGTAGCTTTGGTTGCAGGCTGAGGGGCATGTCTCCAATCTCATCCAGAAAGAGCGTCCCCTGATGTGCCGCCTGGATTCTGCCCGCATACGATTGCAGCGCGCCCGTGAAGGCGCCCCGCGAATATCCGAACAATTCGGCTTCGAGCAGCGTCTCCGGGATCGCTGCGCAATTGACCGCAGCGAAGGTCCGCGCGGCCCGCGGACTCAACTCGTGCAGCGCACGCGCCACCAGTTCCTTCCCGCTGCCCGTCGGGCCCGTGATCAGCACGGTCGTGCCGTACGCCGCCACCAGATTCGTCAGACGATAAACGGCCTGCATCGCCGCTGAGTTGCCAATCATACCGGGCAGAGTGGCAGCGCCTTTAAACCCAGCCGATCTTAACTGAGACCCGTCATCTCGTCCGCACCGCGCCGTTTGAACAACCCCTCCCTCATGGCGCTGCTCATTGTCGTCGGCCGCCTCGCTTCCCGCACCCGCCCATGCCACTAGGGGTGCCGCGGCGCTCACCGCGGCCGGCGCAGTCGAGGTGTCCGCTTCGTTGTCGAGCAGCACGACCGCGACCGAGGGATAGCGCTCGCGCACCGTTTGCCTCACTTCCTCGGCGTCAAGGTCGGGCAAGCGGCGGTCAAGAAACAGCACCTCCCAGCATCCTTTTTCCAGGTGAACAAGCGCCTCCGCGCCTCCGCGTGCCTGCTCCACCCGGCGGGCTCCGGGAAGCAGGCTCTCGAGAACTCGCTCGCGCACTGCCGTACTCGGACTCGCCACCAGGACATGCTCCGCCGCGCTCGGCGTTATCGGAAAAGTTGTCATGCTGACTATTCAAAGCGCAGGGGGTTAGAAAGCGATTAGGAGCAAATTACAAAGTTCTCACGCACGCAAACCACGGTGTGCCGTTCCCGGCAAATTTTGCTTTACAAAAGGTTGGAAGGTATGTCAGCGGGCATTTCCTGCCGAGTCCAAGGCACCTCAGCGACTCTGCGAAGAGAATTACTTTTCCACAAACACAAGCTGGCCGTTTTCGACTTTGAGGTCTTTCACGTTGGGAGGCAGCTTGAGCTGATCTCGTTGCTCTGCCAGCTTCTTCTGCAGCACGTCGTTGATAAGCGAGGCAGGAACAGCAAGGTTCCCGATCTTCACTTCGGTGGCGTCAAACGTCGCGTACCCATCCTTGGCTCCGATGTGACCAGCCAGCGTCAGATAAACGTCCTTGCCCGCAATCTGCGTTACGAATTGCCCACGCACCAGATCGCCATCCATGGAAACCTGATAGTCCTTCACACTCGGCACCGGCCCGGGAAATTCCATCGACGCATCCGGCGCCGATCCGCTCGTCGGCAGCGTGCCCGCCGCTTGAGCGAGCGCTGCATTGATCTCATCCGGAGTAATGCGGACTTCCTCAGCGCTCGAGTCGGATGTCTTAGGTTGCCCTAGCTGGTTAAGCTTTTCCTGAAACGACTGCGCGCTGGCGGCCACAGCCGCAGGTGCCGCCGGCGTGGCGACCGGCGCCGGACGCCGCAGAACCAGGACCAGCGTCACAATCGAAATGGCTAATGTCGCGTAGCTGATGATGCGCTGCGGTTTCAGATGGCACCTCCGGCGTGCACTTCATGCTACCGCGCGCAACCTGGTTCATTTCAGATGACGGAGGTGCTTGGCCCTGGGCAGACTTAGCGGCTATGGCTACGGCTTTGGCGTGGCTTGGCCTCGTCGAGGCTCTGTACGGCCGTGGCCGGATCTGGCACCGCCGCTTCATGGGCCACAATCAGCCATTTGCCGGCGATTTTACGCAACACCACCAGGTTCACGCCCATGGCCTTCTCGCCGCCATTCGTGGCGAGGTAGCGCGTAATCGTATAAGCGAAGTCGCCCGAGCATTCAAGGCTGAGCATTTCGATGGAATCGATGTGATAGCCAGCGTCCGCTCCCCGCTGAACGTAAGCTTGAATTTTGGCCCGCGGGTGCACGACGCCCGATACGAAATGCTGGGTCAGGTAATACGCGCTTTCGCTATACAGCGATGCCACCCCCGCCGCATCTTTATTGTTGTAATCGTCTTTCCAATGCACGGGAATCCGCCGCAGCGCGGACTCGTCCGAGGAATTGCAACTCATCTCTGTAATTTTCGATTTAGAACCGGCAGGATTGCTTTGCGCGCTCGCAAAAATCGCCCAGAACAGGGCAGGAACTATCCACCGCCGCGTCATTTCTCACTCGACAATCGCCAGCACATCGCCGGCATTCACCGCAGCCCCCGCGGCCGCCGCCATTTTCTTCACAATCCCCTTCTTGGGTGACTTGATCTCGTTCTGCATTTTCATGGCTTCCACTACGATCATGCCCTGCCCGGCTTCGACTTCGGCGCCCTCCGCCACCAGCAACCGGACAACCCGCCCGGGCATCGGCGCGACGATTTTTCGCGGGCCTTTCTCATCCTGCGCCGAACCTTTGCGCGCGCGCAGCGAGCGGGGATCGCGCAGTTCCACCGCAAAGCGCGTGCTGCCCACCCACATATGAAGATCGGTGAGAGTCTGTTCGCGCTTCACTTCGAATGCCTGACCATCGACAATCAGCGACAGCACATCGCGCCGCGGAAGCACCGCATCCACACGAATCTCTTTGCCGTCCAGACGGCATTTCCATCCGGTTTCCGCCTTTTCAAGTTCGAGCCGGTGCGGTTTGCCGCCCACACTCACGTCGTAGACCATACGGTTCAGCGCTGCGATGCGATGCGTCCTTTCTGTTTCCAGTTCGAAGAAACCGGGGCTTCGACAGACGCATTTCCATTCTGCGAGGTCGGGGCAACAGGGTCGAGCGCGGCAAACATCCCCGCCGCAATCGCGGCAATCCGCGGCTCTGGAGCGTGCGCGGAAATTTTGGAATCGCCTTTCGCCAGCAACCGGTCGAGGTAGCCCGTGTCGAGTTTGCCCGTCTGAAAATCTTCGTCGCGCAAAATGCGCCGAAACAGCGAAATGTTGGTCTTGATGCCAGCCACAAAATACTCGTAAAGCGCCCGCTGCAATCGCATGATGGCTTGGTTGCGGTCGGTTCCATGGCTGATGAGCTTGGCCAGCAACGGATCGTAATCCAGCGGAACTGTCCAGCCCTCGTACATTCCGCTGTCGCGCCGGATGCCCGGCCCGGAAGGCAGCAGCAACAGCGTAATCTTGCCCGGGCTGGGGAAATAATTATTGTCCGGGTCCTCGGCATAAATGCGGCATTCGATCGCGTGCCCGCGAATGCTGATTTCCGATTGCGTGAAGGGCAGCCTTTCGCCGTTGGCAATGTGGATCTGCAAATGGACCAGGTCAAGCCCTGTCGTCAACTCTGTTACCGGATGCTCTACCTGCAGCCTCGTGTTCATTTCCAGGAAATAAAAGTTCTTCTGCTGGTCGACCAGAAACTCTACCGTGCCTGCATTCGTGTAGTTGGCAGCCTGAGCGACTTTGACCGCGACTTCTCCCATCCTCCGCCGCATCTCGGGGTCGACGATCGGCGACGGCGCTTCTTCAAGCACCTTCTGATGCCGCCGCTGGATCGAGCACTCGCGTTCCCCCAGCCAAACTGTGTTCCCGTGCTCATCCGCCAGCACCTGCATTTCGATGTGCCGCGGATTGATGATGGCTTTCTCGATATAGACTTCGTTGTCGCCGAACGACCGCTGCGCCTCGCTCTGCGCCGATTCGAGAGCCGACCGAAGTTCCGCCCGCGTGTGCACCAGCCGCATGCCTTTGCCGCCGCCGCCCGCTGCCGCTTTGAGCATCACCGGATAACCAACGCGTTCGGCTACTTGCTCGGCTTCTTCGGGGGAAGTCAGCCCTCGCGCCGTCCCGGGGACAAACGGAATACCGGCCTTTTCCATGTGCTGGCGGGCGCGAGTCTTCGACCCCATCATCTCCATCGATTGCGCGGTGGGGCCGATGAATTTTATGCCGGCATCCACGCAGGCCCTCGCGAACTTCGCATTCTCCGAAAGAAAACCATAACCAGGATGGATGGCTTCGGCGCCCGAGCGATGAGCCACGTCGAGGATCTTATCCATCCGGAGATAGGACTCCGAGGCCTGCGCAGGACCGATCGCATACGCTTCATCGGCTTTGCGAACGTGAAGCGCGGGACGGTCGACGTCAGAGTAGACCGCAACGGTGGCAATGCCCATCTCGCGGCAGGCGCGTATGACGCGCACGGCGATCTCTCCGCGATTGGCAATCAGAATTTTCTTGAACATTCTTAAGACCGGTCGTCAGGCCGCATATTATTTTACCTGCTCAACGCGGCGGAATGCATGCGGCAAGTCACAAGACCTTGTGATCTGATCACGAAGCAGCCCAACTGTTGTTCCAACGCCGGAAACCCAGAAGTCGAGGAGCAACGCCCTTGTTAACCATGCTCATTTGCCGATAGCGGATTACAAAGTGCCAGCGCATCGAGCCTCCGGAGGGGCGAACTACCTTAGCCCCGCGCTTCAGCGCGGGGAAAAGTGGGAAAAACGACTCAAGTCCCGGAGGGACGACCCAGTTCTCACGCACACACTTCAGCGTTGCGGTAACCGCATTGTTTTGAAAGCGGCTTTAGCCGCTGAGGGAGTGCTTCTTGCAAACTGACGCACAACCCATTTACCGCAGGCAGCTTCTGCAAAACAAAAGGCCTCGCCTAAAGCGAGGCCTTAATTCCACAAAGAACCTTGCGGCTATTGCTTCTGATCCATTACGATACCGCCAGCTCCGGGCTGCTTTTCGGCCTTCGCCTTTTTCGTGGCCATGGTTTTGTCGACCCACTCGTCGGCCGTCTTCAGGTCGGAGGCATGCGCCTCCTTGTCGTCGCACTGAATGTCCGCACGCTCGCGGAACATCAGGTTCATGTAGGCCATGGCGTCGTCATAGTCGGGACGTAGCTGCAGGGCTTTGTTCAGATTGTCGATGCCTTCCTGAACATCCGCCGTATTTTTCTCCTTTATCTCGGCGCAAACCTTTTTGTCCTTCGCAGGGAGGGAATCGTCCGGTTTCATCCCAAGTTTGGCGCGCGCTTCCTGGCGAGGCTGGTAGGTCTGCGTCCAGTCGATTACGGCCACTGAATAGTACGGTTCCGGATCGTTGGGATCGGCCTCCGATGCTTTCTTGTAAAAGTCTTTGGCCAGGTCGAACTTCTTCATCTGCAGATACAGGTACGCGATACCCTTGATGCTGTTGATGTTCTTGGGATCCACCTGCAGCACCTGTTTGTATTGATCAATCGCTTGCTCAGCATTCTTGTTGTTATCGGGAGTATCAGCCCCCGGGATGTACTGCTGCGCGAACGCCGTCGCTAAATACAAGCGCGCGTTGATCAGCGTCGGATCGAGAGCGACCGCTTGCTGAAAGTGATCGATGGCCAGCTCGTACTTGGCGTTTTTGTAGGCCTGTACGCCCTTGTTGAGATGGTCGCGCGCTTGCAGCTTGGCACAGCTCGTGCCGGCGACAAGCGCCAGCGCTACGGCAAAAACCAACATAAGCCTGTAAGTCGTTTTCATTGCTTTATGAATCTCCTTGCAGCGGAGTAAGAGAACGTAAGCCGAGCGGGCTGCGTTAGGTGCGCGCCAGTTTGCCGCCGCGCCTGCACAAGAGCACTCGACGGATGTATTCTAGCCGCCCGCTTCAATCTTCGCGGTGATCAAGCCAACTTTATCGACGCCCGCCGAGTGCGCAATGTCGATCACATTGGCAACGTCGGCAAAGGGCACGTTGTCGTCGCCCTTCACGAACATCACCTTCTCGGCGCGTGTTTTGAAAATGTCTTCCAGTCGCCCCTGCAGGGTTTCCCAGGTCGCATCGTCCTGATTGATCTTGACCCCGGGAGCGTTCCCCGCCCCGCGGTCGATCAACTGCACCACAATCGTACGATCCGACGAAGGCGGCGTTTTCTGATCCTTCGGCGGCGGTTGCGGCACCAGCGCGTCCAGACCTTTGGGTGTGAGGGGCGTGATCACCATAAAGATAATCAGCAGCACCAGCAGAACGTCGATGAGCGGCGTGACGTTCATATTTGCGTTCGGGCCGCCGCTCGAGCCGCCAATTGCCATTCCCATAATCGATCTCCTTGCTTCTACGCGACCACAGTCCTACGCGACCGCGGTTCTACGCCGCACGACCTGCCCTATTGTGCGCCCGTTGGTGGCGCCAGCGCTCCGGCCTTCTTCTGATCGGTTAGCAAGCCCAACTGATCCACGCCGGCGGCGCGAACGTTATCCACCACTTCCACCACTGCTCCGAACTTCGCCCGCGCGTCCGCTTTCAGGAAGACGCGCTTGTCGGTCCGATTGGCAAGCCGGTCTTTGACTTTGTCGGTGAGCTGGTTAACGTCGATCACTTCTGTTCCGAAGAAAACTTTGCCGTCGCGCTGAACTGCGACCAACAATGCATCTTCCTTATCGGCGTCCGGCATTGGGTTGGGGCTGTTGACCTTCGCCAGATCCACGCTTACGCCCTTCTGCAACATGGGCGTGATCACCATGAAGATGATCAGCAGCACCAGCATCACATCGACCATCGGGGTCACGTTGATGTCGGAGTTGACCTTCGCGCCTTCGTTTCGTTTTGCTAATGCCATGGAATTCCGTCTCCTGCGGATGCTTCTGTCCGGCAGGACCGTAACTCTGAGGAGGAGTGGGCGCCCGCCCCTCGGCCGGCGCCCCACTGGCAACTCAAATTGCGGTCCGCATGCGCGGCCCCTAGGACCGGCGCATGCTCCGGCGTTTCAGGAAGTAATCGATCAGTTCGCTCGAGGAGTTATCCATCTCCACGTCGAACGCTTCCACCCGGCCCGTCAGATAGTTGAACATCATCACGGCCGGAATCGCCACGAACAGTCCGATAGCGGTCGTCACCAGAGCTTCCGAAATACCTCCCGCCACGGCCGCCAGACCGGTAGCTTTTTCCTGCTGAATGCCGCGGAATGCGTTCAGAATGCCGACCACCGTTCCGAACAGCCCCACGAAGGGTGCCGTCGACCCGATCGTCGCCAGTCCGCCGAGTCCGCGCTTCAGTTCGGCGTGCACGATCGCTTCGGTGCGCTCCAGAGCGCGCTTGGAAGCTTCGATCGTCTCGCCAGGGATCTCGCCCGGGCTGTCCTGGTGCGCCTTGAATTCCATCAAGCCCGCCGTAACCACCTTGGCCAGGTGGCTCTTCTTGTTACGTTCGGCGACTTTGATCGCTTCGTCAATCTTGCCCTCGCGCAGCGCCCCGGCCACGGCCGGCGCGAACGAGCGGGACTGATTGCGGGCGGCGTTGAATGCCATCCAGCGGTCGATCATCACGCCGATCGACCAGCCTGACATGATGAACAGAATGATAACCACGACCTTCGCCAGAATGCCCATCTGTTTCCACAGCGAAATCGGGTCCCAACCAACCTGGCCTTCTTCAAAGAGCCAGGCGGCGAATAGATGCAGATTGCTGAATGCCACTGCTGCAAGGTTGACTACCATGAGTTGCTTTTCCTCCTCGGAACTTGTTTGACCCGCTTCCAACCGCGCGCCATTCGTGCTGATCAAGCCGCCGTTGGCGGCCCGGTCTCTGTTATCGGTTCAAGGCTCTCGCCCGGAAGCGACAATGGAGAATCGCCAAACGCACCCGTACCCCGTTAGAGGCGCAGGCGCGATCTAGCCGTTGCATCATAAAAAGAAATCGAGTGGGCGGGAAGTCCTCGGGAGCAACGCCATCCCGTTCACCTGCCCTGAAAATTCAGCAGGGACGGACACCAACCGCCGCAGACGGGGCTAGCCCCGTCTCTCCGGACCCTAGCCTCCGGACAGGCTGAAATTCACGATCACTTCTGTTTCCACGGCCACCGGCTCGCCATTGAGCAGGTATGGCTTATAGCGCCATTGTTTGACGGCCTCGATTGCGGCCGGCGCCAGCATGGCATGTCCGCTGATCAACTGCAGGTTCTGAATCGTTCCATCTTTGCTGATTTCTGCGTGCAGCACTACCTGTCCCTGAATACGCGCTTGCCGCGCCAGCGGAGGATAATTCGGCTGCACTCTCTTGATCAGAAGTCCGTTCGAAACGCCCTGCGAAACCCGCACCCGCTGTGGCGTCGCGACCTTCGGCACAGCTACCGGCGTCGAACTGATGATGCCGCCGATCACGCCGCCCGCCGATCCACCCGGGATGCCCCCCGGAACACCGCCCGCCACGCCCCCACCCAGATCCGGCGGAGTTTCTTCTTCTTTGATCATCTGAATATTCTTAGGAATCTTGGTCGGCGTGCGCAACTGGCCTTCCACGATTTCACTTACGGCCCTCACGACTTTGATGGGAGCCGCGGCTGGTGGCGGCGGTGGTGGCGGCGGCGGTGGCGGAGCCATCAGGAACGTCATCAACTGCTGCTTCGGCAGCGCATCCGTATAGATCAACGGAATCAGGATGAGGATGGAGAGGAGGAACATCTGCAGAATAAACGACAGGATGGTCGTGCCCAACCGCTTCGTCCTCAGCTTATTCCCGGATTCGATAAGGCTGTCTTCAAACATGGGTTCCTCCTACGCCAGACCCTACATCGATGTAGACACCAGCCGCACCTTTCTTGCTCCCGATCTTTTTCAACTCCTGCCTCTCCGTGCAGGTTCATGATTCTACGCCATTTCCAACCTGACCAAAAACTAGCTGTCATCCTGAGCGGAGTTCGGCGCTAGCCGAACGTAGTCGAAGGCCCCCTACATGCACACCTACTCCCGCCCCCTCTACACCTTAATCTTTTCCTTCGGCGAATTCTGCCCCGTCCCTGTCCGCATCGGCATTGCAATCGGTCTCTGGCCGCGCTCCGTCCGCCAGTCCTGGTATGCCACCAGGATGGGCGCCGCAATCGCAATCGAAGAATACGTCCCGATCAGAATCCCGATCACCAGCGCCAGGCTGAATCCCCGCAGCACTTCGCCACCGAAAAGGAACAAAGCAAGCACGGTAAGGAATGTCAGCCCTGCTGTCAAGATCGTTCGGCTTAAAGTTTGATTAATACTCTTGTTGACGATGTCCGACAGCTTCTCCCGCCGCAGCAGCTTAATGTTCTCCCGGATGCGGTCAAAGACAACAATCGTGTCATTGTTGGAATATCCGATCAGGGTCAAAATTGCTGCGATCACCGTCAGCGAGATTTCCTTGTTCAGCAGCGAGAAGACTCCCACCGTTATCAGCGTGTCGTGGAAAACCGTCAGTACCGCCGCCACGCCATAAATCCACTCAAAACGCAGTGCCAGATACACCAGCATGCCGGCTAGCGAATAGAGGGTCGCCAGAATCGCCTGTTTGCGCAGTTGCTGGCCCACTTGCGGCCCGACGATCTCCACATTGCGAATCCCAAAGTCCGAGACAAAGAAGCCATCGCCCAGCGATGCCACCACGGCCGGGTCCACCACCCCTTTCAATCCGTCGATCGAGTCCAGCACGCCACTCTTCACCTTGTCGCGATCGTTCACAATCGCCTGCGCGATTGCCGTGTAGCGTGGGTTCGCGTCCATCCCCAGGTGCAGCGGATCCTTTTCCAGCAGATAATTCGCAAGCGCGAGCGAACTGGAATTGTTCAGGTCCTGCTTGCCCGCGCTGGCGCTGCTCGCCCGTCCCTCCAGCGCCTGGATGATCTGCGTCTTGCCCTTGTCGAGTGCCTGCTCGCTGGTTTCCTGAATGTCGAGTTGGATCAGCAACTCGTTGTTGCTGGCCAGGCCGTATCTCTGCACGCGGGCGTTCTTCAGCCCGGCGCGATCGATGTCCGCATGAATGGCGTCCGGATCGGGCGTATGCGAGTACTTCACATAGACCAGCGTGCCCCCGCGGAAATCGACGCCCAGCGGAATTCCATGCCAGAACGCCATGGAAAGCAGGCCGGCCACACTGAAGATTAGAGAAAACGAAAGGAAGTACCACTTCTTCCCAAGAAAATCGATGTTTGTATTTCTAAAGAATTCCAAGTCAAAACTCCAGGTTTCAAAGTTTCAAGGTTGCAATGTTTCAAGGTCAAGGCGTCTTTGAAACCTTGAAACTCTGAAACCTTGAAACCTGCTAGATACTCAACGCCTCTCCGCGCTGTTTCCTGCTCAAAATCCAGTCAAAGATCACTCGCGACACAAACACCGCCGTAAACAGGTTGGCCGCCAGACCAAACACCAGTGTTGTGGCAAACCCCTTCACCGGCCCCGTGCCAAAGATGAACAAAATTGCAGCCGAAACAATGGTCGTCACGTGCGTATCCACGATCGTGATCCAGGCATGGGCGAATCCCTGTTCCACTGCCGACGCCGGCGTCTTCCCGTTGCGCAGTTCCTCGCGGATGCGCTCGAAAATCAGCACATTCGAATCCACACCCATGCCGACCGTCAGAATCACTCCCGCAATACCCGGCAGCGTCAGCACTGCTCCGAAGAACCCCATAAACCCAAGCAGAATGATCAGATTGAAAATCAGAGCCACATCCGCGTTCACGCCCGCCCAGCGGTAATAAATCAGCATGAAAATCAGCACCGCCAGCATGCCCGCAATCGCCGCGCGCACACCAGACTTGATCGAATCCGCTCCCAGCGATGGCCCGACCGTCCGTTCTTCCAGGTACTTAATCCCCGCTGGCAAAGCGCCCGAACGCAGCGTCATCGACAGATCCTGCACCTGCTGCTGCGTAAACCGTCCATTGATGATGCCCGTGTCCCGGATCGCTTCCTTGATGACCGCGACTTCCTGCACCTTATTGTCGAGAACAACGGCGAGGTTGTCGCCCACGTGTCCGGAAGTGAAGGAGTAGAATTTCCGCCCGCCCTCGCTGGTCAAAATAAAGCGCACTGCCGGCTGCCCGTTTTCGTCGGTCGAGGGCTCGGCCGTCCGCAGATCGCGGCCCGTCACCGCCGAAGCCCGCGAAATCAAGTACCAGTTTTCGCCGCTCTCGTTATCCCGCGTCGACCCAATGCTCCGGCCCGGCATCAGCACCGCATCCGGAGGCAGCACGCCACCTTTATCCTGCAGCGCCGCCTGCTCGCTCGAATACGGACCGCCCAGCGATTGCTTGATCTCAAGCATCGCCGTCGACTGCATGATTTCTTTCACGCGCGCCGGATCGTCCACGCCCGGCAACTGCACCAGAATCTGGTACGCGCCCAGTCCATGCTCCTGAATGACTGGCTCGCTCACACCCAGCGCATCAATGCGGTTGCGAATCGTCTCGATCGCCTGCTGCACCGCCCGGTTCTTCAAGTCCGCCAGGATCGACGGCTTCATCGAAACCGTCCAGGAATTCTCCGGCGCAGAAGCCGTCTCGTAATCGGTCAGCCGGTCGGTGACCAGGTTCTTGAAATCGGTCGTCTGCTCCGGAGGCACGCCTTTGACAACGACCGTCTCCGGATGATTCACCGGATCAGGCTTGACGATGTCGGCATAGCTGAGCTTGTGCGTCCGCATGTCTTCTTTGAGCCGCGCGATGGCGTTGTCGGAATCCACGTTGACCGCGTCGTTGACCTGCACCTGCAAAATCAAGTGCGTGCCGCCGCGCAGGTCAAGCCCAAGGTGAATCTGATCCTTGATCGAGGCCACCAGCCCCTTGCTCGACCAGTTCGCCGGGTTCCCGAAGACCCCGAGCACAAACACGACCAGCACCGCAACGATAACGATCCACTTCCAGGTAAGGTTCTTATTCATGAAAAGACCTAAAGCGCTTTGAGCTTCGAGCTATGAGCTGTGAGCAACCCCCGTTTGTACGATTGCTCGTAGCTCATAGCCCGTAGCTCGAAGCTTATTTCCCCTCTTCCGCCGTCGACACCGAAACCACCGACCCGCGGCTGACCTCAAGCTTCAAATTGTCCGGCGGCACACGCAAAGTCACCGCATCTTCTTTCAAACTGATAATGGTCCCGCGCAACCCGCCGCTGGTGACGATCTTGTCCCCAGTCTTCAGCTCGCTCAGCATCGCCTGCCATTTTTTCTGTTTCCGCTGCTGCGGCAAGATCAATAAAAAGTAAAAGATGGCAAAAATGAACAGCAGCGGCGCCAATCCAAGCAGCCCGGAACCGCCCGGAAACTGCAACCAGAGCGCCAACCTCGCGCCCATACCCCCGAAAATCGAATTTCCAACCAAGTCAATCCCTTCGAACAAGCTACTCCGTCACAACCGTGCAGCCGAACCCTCCCGCGTAGCCTCGCCGGGATACCCTCCCGCAGAAGTTTGCCTCTTGTTGCCGCGGCACTTCAGGATTCTCTTTCTCTTACGGCCGCAGATCTCTTGGAATGAAGACCGCACCACCGCACGCCGAAACCTCAGTGCCAAACCCCAGCTTCGGCAGTTGCCAAACCCAAAGTCCGGCCGGGACCGTACAGCAAGAAAACGCACCTGTCCCCAAATTAGATAGCATGCCGGACCCACCCTCAGGTGTCAAGGACAGCCACTCATAAAACCCCCAAAATTCACAGATTGAGACGCACCTAGGCAAACTACCCCTAAGCCGCGAAGCGAGGCAACGACGCAGCCCACGGCGTAGCAGGGTTGCGGAAAAAGCCTGCGTTGCATTTGATTTTGGGTGGCGCAGCGCTAAAGTGTGTGCGTGAGAACTCGTTTTTCGTGCATCGCGGTGGAGCCTCTTAGCCGTGGGTACAAAAACATGGGAGCGCCAAAGCCGAGGAGCGGCGAAAGAAGCTTTCTTACGCGCACACCTCAGCTGCGGTGCATCGCGCCTGCCGATGCGCCCCGTATCTCCCCTCGCGCCCGCCGCATAGTCTCCAAATAAAAATGTAAGTTGTGCACCGTATTCAGCCCCTGCGCCAGAAGCTCATTCGACGCATATAAATGTCTCAAATAAGCCCGCGAATACCGCCGGCACACGCGGCAACTGCAAGCCGGATCAAGCGCCCCCGCGTCCTCCGCATACCGCGCCTGCTTGATCGAAACCCGCCCCTCTGACGTAAACAGCAGCCCATGCCGCGCCGCCCGCGTAGGCAGAACGCAATCCATCATATCCACGCCCATGCGCGCATAAAGCGCAATCTCCTCCGGCGTCCCCACCCCCATCAAGTACCGTGGCTTGTCCCGAGGCAGAAACTCCAGCGTCCACTCCACAATCTCCCGGGTCATCTCCCGAGGCTCCCCCACGCTAAGCCCCCCAATCGCATACCCCGGAAACCCAATCTCGACCGTCCGCAAAGCCGACTCCCTACGCAACTCCCGATCCATCCCCCCCTGCACAATCCCAAACAAAGCCTGAGAGCAGTTCTTAGTTCCCAGTTCCCAGTTCTCAGTCGCATCCCGGCGACGTGTCATGTCGCCTTTCTGAGAACCGAGAACTGAGAACTGAGAACTTCCCTGAGACCTGACACCTGAGACTTGGGACGTTCCTCCCTGATGGCTGACGGCTGACGGCTGAACGCTGGTTTTCTCTGGATACTGGCTACTGGGTACTGGGTACTGATTCCAAGGCACCTCGTTCCTATGTTCTTCAAAGTATCGCTTCGAACGCACTGCCCACCGCAGCGTCATCTCCATCGAATCCCGCACGCGCTCCCGTTCCGCCGGATACTCCGTGCACTCATCGAACGCCATAATAATGTCCGCGCCCAGCCCAATCTGGATCTCCATCGCCCGCTCCGGACTAAGAAAGTGCGACGACCCATCCAGGTGCGAGCGAAACGTAACCCCCTCCTCCGTCACCTTCCGCAGTTCATTCAGACTAAAAACCTGGAACCCGCCCGAGTCGGTAAGAATCGCCCGCTCCCAACTCATGAACCGATGCAGCCCGCCCATCCGCCGCACCACCTCCACCCCCGGCCGCAAATACAGATGGTAAGTATTCCCCAACAGAATCCGCACGCCCAGCTCCTCCAACACATCCTGAGGAACGCCCTTGACAGTCGCAGCCGTCCCCACTGGCATAAACACCGGCGTCTCAATCTCCCCATGCGGAGTGCCAAGCGTGCCCGCCCGGCCCGCCCCAGCAGTAGCCTCAATTTGAAATTGAATCGACACTGCGGAGAATTCTAAAGGAATTGCAGAAGTCAGGAGCCAGGCTGCAAAGGTGCCGTCCCAAAGGACCGGATGATGAGTACAATCACTGATTTCAACATGTCTAAGTTAGAAACGGGGATATTCTATCTGGAATGAAAGAATTGCGAATAGCCGCAATAGTTGTTGGCGCTGCTGTTTTTCTTTGTTTACTTGTCGCCTTCATCCCTCGCTGGGTGATCCTCGGAATTCGAGGGGACTCTGAACCACAGCTAACGTATCGTCTCGTGCTCCCAGACGGATACGTTGGTTGGGTCAGGGTGGATTTCGGCGTCGATTCCGCTCCCGAAGTATTCAAACGCGACAGGTACCGCGAAGTCGCAGAGATTAAAATAGCCGAAGACGGCCGCGCACGAACATCCGACCTAGAAGTCTACCTTTCTCCGAAAACCGAATACGAGTTCTTCTACGACGCAAAAGGTAGCCTTCGGCCAGTAGACGAGGATCTTGTGTCTCATGAAATGGAGGCGGGGGGCATCAGTGCAAGGGCAGACGACTACAACCAGCCTGTCAAACCCCACTCATGGTATTTCTTCGTGGGTCCAGAATCCTACAGAGCACGGCATCCAAACGACGAGTTTCTCCGGTCCGGTGCTCCCCTCCCGACGCCGGGTCGAATCAGCCCCGAGATGAGATAGATGTCGATACATCTCTATTTCACATAGTGATCAAGCCGTCGCTCAGCCCAATGCGCGAACCAATCAAAACCGCTTTGAACCCGCCACCCTGGCTCACCCCGCGCCGCATCCGCCGCCAAGCCCTCCTTCTCACGATCGCCCTGTGGCTAGGCTAGGCTATGCCGCCACCATCGCCACGCCCGGCCCACGCGACCGCTTCGGCCATCTAAAAGGAGCCGACTTCCTCCACGCCTACGTCCTAGGCACGATAGCCCTCGAGCGCAGCTCGGCGCCCCAGATTCGCGTGCGTTTGGTGGGCACTAACCTGGGAGGCGCAATTCCTGGGCTGTCGCTAGCGCAAGTCGTCGGGAGCCGTTGTCCAAGCGTCGATGAACTCGCGAGGGGTCACAATTCGAGTCTCTTTCCAGATCTCTGGGAAATGGCGGATATTGCCGGTGACGAAGTAATGGGCCTGCGCGGCCTCGGCGCATTCGAGAAATTTATTATCGTTAGGGTCGCTTGCCGCTGAGACGCGAACTGCCGGTTTGACCGCAGAGACAATTGCCCGGATTCTGGCGATTGCGGCTGCGGCTTTACGAGAATCGATTGCGAACCGGGGACGTTTTAGCACTTCCTCATATTCGGCGAGAACCGATTCGGAGGCAAACCACTGCACTTCGCCAGAAATGGCAAGATTAAAAACAGCCTCCGGCAAGCCGCCGCTCGTCAATAACGCTGAAACCAAAACGTTGGTATCGATAACAACCCGAATCATTGTCCGGGGCGCTGGCCGCGCTCACGCCGTGCTGCGGCAATTTCCTCGTCGATTTCTTCCATCGAGAGTTGATCGGTGCCCTTTTTCCTGGAGTTCTGTTGGATGGAGATAAGCCAATCTGGCGAAGCAGGCACAGTGCGCACGCTGACTTGCTCGCCTTCGGAAACAGGGCGACCGAGCAGGCTTTCAATCGCCAGCTTTTGGTCGGGTGACAGGTCTTTGACACTGTGAATCATAGCTCTCATTCGCCTTCAATTTATCCTAGCGTGCCCCTGGGGGATTGTCACGAAAAAGCCCGTCCATCCCGCCGTGGCTCCCCGGGCGCCGCCTTTTTGTCTTGATTTCCATATGCCCATGCCGGGACCCCACCCTTGCGCGTTCTTTGGGCGAGAGCCTGCCCTAAGCGAAGCCCAAGAACCAGACCGCCTGCACAACCTCGGTTTCGCCTTCAGTAAGTGGACACGTTTGTCCGTTGACTTAACGCCCTGGAATCCCTACCCTAATCGCTATGGAAGTACACCTCAGCCCCGACATACAAGCCAAGCTCACTCGCCTGGCCGCCGAGCAGGGCCACAATGCGGAGGCGCTGGTTCAAGAAGCCATTGCACGCTTGGTCGATTACGACGAGTGGTTCATCCGCGATGTGGAGAGAGGCTTGGCGTCCGCCGAACGGGGCGATCTCTTAGCCCACGAAGAAGTGGGCACGCGGCTTGAAAAGCTTATTGCCGAAAAGCAGGCGCTTCGCTAAATGCAATTGCGCTGGTCGGAGGAAGCGGCCAACGACCTGGAACGCATCACTAATTATCTGTTTGAACAGACACCGCAACACGCTCCTGAACTGGTGCGTGCCATTTACAAAGCCCCTTCTGCCCTCTTGACCTTTCCCCATCGCGGGCGTCCTGGCAAAAACGAGAGCACCCGGGAACTTGTTCTCTCACCGCTGCCTTACATCGTGGTCTATCGAATCGCGGCTGATGCTATCCACATTCTCCCCATTCTGCACGGTGCACAGAAATGGCCCTAGCAGGGTCACCGCAGGCGATGTTCCGCGCTAACCTGGGTTCACCGCAGATCAGTGTAAACGCAGGAGATCGAATACCCCGATCGCTAAATGAGTGATCCAATCAAATCCACCGCGCCGTCCTGGCTCACCACGCCCCGCATTCGCCGCCAGTCCCTCCTCCTCGCGATAGCCCTCTGGCTAGGCTACGCGGCCATCATCGCCACCCCCGGCTCGCGCGACCGTTTCGGCCATCTAAAAGGAGCCGACTTCCTCCACGCTTACGTCCTCGGCACGCTAGCCCTCGAGCACCGCGGCGAAGCCCTCTACGACGCCAGCGCCCAGCGCGAACTCGGCGAACAACGCGTACCCGCCTCCGCAGGAGATTACTTCCTCCCCGTCTACGCCCCGCAGTATTCGCTGATCTGGGCGCCGCTGGCGCAACTGCCCTACCCCTGGGCTGCGGCCATCTGGATTGCTCTAAGCGCCGCCATCTACGCCGCCTGCTGCTACGCCGTCTGGCAAACATGCCCGAACCTTCATGCGCAAGGCACCACCGTAGCGCTAGCAGCAGCCGCATTCCCCGGATTCTTCGCCCTGCTCACCTTCGGCCAGAACTCCGCCCTGGCCCTGGCCGCCCTAACCGCAACCTACTTCGCCCTCCGCGCCCGCCGAGATGTGCTGGCAGGCCTGTGCTTAGGATTGCTGGCCTACAAACCGCAGCTAGCTTTGGTACCAGCCTGCGTGTTCGCAGCCGCGTGCTTGTGGCCGAGGAAGCCCGTTCCCGACGCCGATTCCCAACTCGCCGGGGCTACCCGCCGCAGCGCCAGCAAAGTCGTCGCGGGCGCAATCATCTCCGTCTTGGCCCAATTCGCCGCTGCATGGGCCTGGTACGGCCCCGGCCCGCTAGCCTCCTACGCCCGCGCCCTAACCCACATCGGCACGGCGGCATCAATCCTGGAGCCGCGCCCCTACCTCATGCACTCACTCCGCGCCTTCTGGAACCTCTTACTCCCCTGGCCCGTCGCAGCCTTCGTACTGTACATCCTCACCGCGCTAGCCACTACCCTGCTGGCCATCGCCTGCTGGAGAAAGGCAGCACCCCTCGCTCACCGTTTCTCCATCATGCTCCTGGCAACCGTACTGGTGGCGCCGCACTTAACGGTTTATGACCTGGTAATCCTGGCCCCCGCCTTCCTCTGGATCGCCGATTGGCTCACCACGTACCCCGCCCCTCGTATCGCGTGGCTCCTCTATCTCTCCTTCTTGTTGCCCTTCGCCGGCCCGTTAGCCCGCTGGACCCACCTCCAGCTATCGGTCGTGTGCCTGGCAATCCTAACCATCACCTTCGCCGCCCAACTCACAAGTGACCAGGTTTCCCTGACACCTGACACCTGAGACCTGTCACCTGATACCTCGATGTAAACTGTACCCAGTGCCTTCTGGTCCCCAACCCGCGCGCCCCATCGCCTGCATCGTCCTGCCCACCTACAACGAGCGCCCCAACCTGCAAGTCGTGTTGCCGCGCATTTTCGAACAAGCCGCGCGCATTCCCACCCACGCCCTCCACGTCCTCGTAGTCGACGACAATTCCCCCGACGGAACCGCCGCCCTCGTCCGCGAAGCCATGCCCGCCAATCCGAACCTCCACCTGCTAACAGGAGACAAGCGCGGCATCGGCGACGCCTACAAGCGCGGCATGTCTTATGCCGTCGAACATCTGGGCGCCGCGCTCCTTCTGGAAATGGACGCCGACGGCCAGCACGACCCCGCGCTCCTGCCCGACTTCATAAGATTGTCCGCCGAGGGCAACCGCCGATTGGTGATCGGTTCGCGCTTCCTGCCTGAATCCGCAATGCCCGAGTTCGGCCCCGGCCGCCGCGCTCTGAGCTACACCGGCAGTTTCCTGGTGCGCTTATGCTGCGGCGTAGGACCCGTGAAAGATTGCACGTCCGGCTATCGCGCCTTCCCCGCCGAACTTTTTTGCCGCTGCGATTTCCGCGCCCTGCCCACGCGTGGCTACTCCTTTCAAACCGCTATCTTGTTTGAACTCGTGCGCCACGGCGCGAAGGTAGTGGAGATTCCCATGGTGTTCGCGCCTCGTCTCGATGGTGAGTCAAAATTAAAGCTGCGCGACTGCGTAGAATTCCTGTTCACTCTCGCCGGGCTAACGCTGCGCCGCTTCACCACCCCATCCCAAGCGCCCCTGAACCCCGCGGCCGAAGTGCCCGCAGAGCCAGAGCCCCGAAAGCTGGCCGGCTAGACGATATAACGGGATTTCGGGTGGCGCAGCGCTTTCAGCGAACTCTTTCCGCAGCCTGGTGAGCCATGGGTGCAAGTGTGAAAATGATCCAGCCCCGCAGGGGCGAACCAACTTAGCCCCGCGCTTCAGCGCGGGGGAAGCTGCAAAGACAACTCAAGTCCCGGAGGGACGGCCCGGTTCTCACGCACGCACCTGACCGCCGCTCTCCCGATACCGGAAGCACTCCACCGCATGGTCGTTCACCATCCCCGTAGCCTGCATAAAGGCATAGCAGATCGTCGATCCCACAAAGTTGCACCCGCGCTTCTTCAGATCCTTGCTCATCGCATCCGACTCCGCCGTCCGCGCCGGAACCCGCTGCCCCCGCCGCCACGCATTCACTCGCGGCTTCCCGTCAACAAACCGCCAGATATAGCGATCGAACGAACCGAACTCCTTCTGCACGGCAAGAAAAGCTCGCGCGTTCCGAATCGCCGATGCGATCTTCAACCGGTTGCGAACAATCCCCTCGTCACGAAGCAACGCCTGCACCTTGCGCCGGTCGTAGCGCGCCACTTTGGCCGGATCAAATCCATCGAATGCCTCGCGATAGTTCTCGCGCTTCCTCAAAATCGTGTCCCAGCTCAGCCCCGCCTGCGCCCCCTCCAGAATGAGGAACTCAAACAGCACACGATCGTCATACTGCGGCACACCCCACTCGCGATCGTGATAAGCAATCGAAAGCGCGTTCTTCGCCCACCGGCAACGAACTATGCCAGCGTCTCGTTTCTTCGTCATCCGAGCCCTTCCTCAGCGTCGCACAAGTGAAATGCCATCGGGCTACAGTATGACCGGCTTTCAATCTACGGCGAAAGACCGATTTTTCAGGGCCGGTTTCTCATTTACGAATCATGTATACGCGCGAAAGAAAGTCGCGCGCATGGAAAGTCGGAACCATGCAACAAGATCAAGGGAAGTCCCAGCACGACCAGGGAAAGGTTACGTTCCATTGCAAGGACGTTATGCAAGGATGCCCGTGGGAAGTAAGCGGCAAAGACGAACGGGAAATCATGCCCAAAATCAAAGAGCATGGCCGCACCAGCCACAACGTCAACTCATTTGTCAAAAGCACCGAGGACTAAGGTGCGGCATGCAATTCATCTCCAGAAGGCCGCCGCCTAGCCCATTCGCGATTTGTTTTACGCCGCCTGCGCCAGCGCTCTATATTCCTCCTCCGAGTGCGAAGGCAACAGCACCCACAGGGTATAGATTCCCAGCGCTGTCCCTATCGGCACGCTCAATAGCGCCACAAAACCCATTACCAGCGCCACGATGCGCGCCCACTCTTCGCGCTGCAGCAGACCCCATCCCGTGATCACACCCACAGCGGCCTTCGCCAGAATCAGCCACCCCACCGCGCTGACCAGCGCCGGCAACCACGCCATCACTTCCGGAGGAGGTCCATTCGGAATATTTCCCAACCGAACGATAACGAGCCTCGATACCAGAAGTATGACGACGCCGCTCACCACATGCAGGGCCGAGTAGGCCATCCACAGAATTCCCACCAGCTTTACATGCTCGCGCACCCGATTGCGTCCGTACTCCAGAAACCCCGTAACCGGCTTACCACACCGTCCGCACCGCCCCTGCCCCGCCAGCAACTGCGCCCCACATTGATCGCAAAACATCGGTTCCTCCACTCAGCTCACAAGTGCTGCTCTGTAGACAATACGTCTGCAAGACATAAAGAGTTCCCAGTTGCCAGTTCTCGGCTCTCAGCGATGGGGATGCTGCGGTTTCCAAGTCCGCAGTTGGTCTTTCAAAGCGAGAACGATGAGTCGGCGAACGCGAGATTTCGCTGAGAACTGAAACCCGACAATTTAGAACTGCGCCTCAAACGAAAAGGCCACCCGGCAACTTGGGGCGGCCTTTTCTTTCAAGGGAGAATAGTTCCAACGGAGGTTGAAAACCCATCAGAACTTTCTGCGGGAATCTTATGAGCCGGAAAAGCAGGGTGTCAAGGAAAATTTCGGAATTAAATAGTCTTATTTTCAATAACTTACAAAATATGTGCAAAGATCATCAAACCAGCCCGAAATGGGACCAAAATCGCCATCTCGCCTCTTAACAATCCTCGATTGAGCCACTTAGCGTCCGCCACGGCTCTCTCCGGGCTGGTCATCCAAGTGCAAAGAGATGAGTTCCATGTCTTCCGGGCGGTCAAACACCCGTCCGGGAAAAAGCTTCTTCAACAGAATTCTGACGCCTCCAAACCCCACTCCGACCACCAGCGCCAGCCCGATCACCACCCCGCACAGCACGATCACGTTGAACAAGAGGTTCGCCAGATTGTCGCGCTTCGTCAGGTACGTGTTCTCATTCCAAGTGACGTCGGCATCGTAACTGATCGCTCCGATTAGCGCGTCGGCCTCGCGCCGCGATAAAGGTCCCGCCGCAATCACCACAATCGGCCCCGTTCGCTTGTCGAAGAATGGGCCCACATCCACCATCGCAGCCGCTCCCGGCTGCTGCGCCGTCAACTGATGCGCCGCGTCAATCTGCCGCAGCTTCTCCGCTGCAATCTGCGGTGTCGGATACTCAATCAACATCAGCGTCGCATCGCCCAACTGCGCCGCATATTTGCCGAGCACCACCTCCGTATCCGATTTGAAATCCACCATCGAACTGGCCAGCGGCGCATGCATCCGGTCCAGCGCCGCCGGGCCCATTACGTATTTCTCGGTGTTCTTCTCATACCCATGCATCGGCAGATAATTGCGCAGCGGAGGCAGCTTGCCCGCGCTTCCCACGGGCCGCGGCACCGTCCCCGCCAGTTCGCGCAATTCCGCCGCCGACATCGCCGTCAGCTTGTCGAACGCCGCATCCACCAGCACGTTCCCCTGTAAAAACAGCACGCGATTGCCGAGCGAGCCTCCCTCTTCACCAATTTTTTCAGCGTTCATTTCCGGAATCCGGTAGAAAGTGAATGCCCCATAAGCGCCGCTCGCATCTTCAAACACCGCCGCCTTGATCGCCAGCTTCCGCCCGTCTTCACGGGTGTATTCCGCCTTTTCAAAACGCTGGAACCCGTACTCTTTCAGCACCGCCGCATTCGCCGCATCGGCCACGTCCGCGTCCGCGCTCTTCGTAGCCGTCCCATGAATCTGCCATCCGCCAAATTGCGCCGGCAGAACCGGCGCCGGCGCCGGCGCCGGCGCATCGCCCCCAAATGCAGCCACACAGGCGATTCCAATCGCCAGAGAAACAATCGAAACCCGGAGTGATTTCATTGGAAAGAGAACTTTCAGCACACCAGCTATGCAATTAGACTACCGGCCACCCGCCAAAGTTTCCACTGCGACGCAGCAGATCGTGCGACAAGGGGAAGGTTCGCAAGCAGTTGGGTTTCTCCGTGTCTCGGCGACTCCGTGGTCAAAAGATTGAATTCGGACAGTAGGCCCGGGCTCAACGCCTTGACAACGCAGCCCGAAGCGACGACGATAGCTCGCCATGATGTGGCGGCTCTACCAACAAGGAGGGAAGATGAAGACAAGAAGTATCGCATTGACGATCGTGGTGTGCTTGGCAGGCTTGACGCTGTGCTTTGCCGAGAGTTCGATCATGGGCACCTGGAAGCTCAACGAAGCAAAATCCAAGTTCAGCCCCGGAGCGCCCAAGAATCACACCGTTGTTTACGAAGCCGCCGGCGACAACATCAAAGTCACTGTCGACGGCGTCGACGCTCAGGGTAAGCCGACGCACAGCGAGTGGACCGGCAAATTCGACGGCAAAGACTATCCGCTCACCGGCGATCCGACGTCAGACTCACGCTCCTACAAGAAGGTCAACGGCAATACTATGGATTTGACCAACAAGAAGGATGGCAAAGCGACTGTCACCGCTCGCATCGTCGTTTCTGCCGACGGCAAGACCCGTACCGTCACCCTCCATGCAACCGATGCCAAGGGCAAGAAGATCAGCGAAACCGCGGTCTACGACAAGCAATAGAGCGTCCTAAGAACTACCGGCGAAAGCCGGGCGCCCGGATAGTAGCGCCGGCGACTCGCCGACGGTTCCGAGCGCGCCCCGCTCTCGGATCGAGGGCCGCTTCACTCGCGGCCCTCGCTGTCCATTTTCCTCTTAGCTTGGACTCTACTGCGACATCTCCGTAAACGTCACCTCCGGATGCCCCAGCCCATACGGGCCTTCCGCCGTCACCTGCACCATGCCCGCGCTAGCAGGTAACGTAAGCACCACCGCCGCGACACCCGACGAGTTGGTTGTCACCAGCCGGCTGGAAAGCGTTCCGGCATTGGCCGTAAAGAACACATCCGCTCCCGCCGCGCTTCCGCCCGACGACCCTGGATTCAGCGTCACCGACAAATTCAGATTCGTGCCCGGAGCGCCCGACTGCCCGTCCCCTTGCTTCGTGAGCATTGCTGGAGGATTCCCCACCAGGATCCATCCACTTTGTTCCTGCGCCGCGCCGGAGCTGTCCGTGCTCGGAATCGTGTAGTGATAAAAGCCCGGCTTGCTGCCGGCCGTCACGGAAATCGCGCCATTCTGGCTCGCAGTAATGGTGCCCTGCGTCACTGCCACCGTAATGCCGGTGTCGAACGTGGGCGTCCCCAGCGTCACCGTCCCCGACCCTGAAACGATCTTCGGAGCCAGCGTCACCGTTCCGCCCCCCGGCAGCATGGTCGTATCCGGATTCAAATCCCACTCCGCCTCGGGCAGTTTCGCCATCGACCCCGTCACGACCAGCAGCGTCGCGCTATAAGGAGCAAACGTCAGGCTCGACGGCCACGCTTGCGTCGCCGAAGCCACAATCGTCGTCGGATTTTTCTGCGAGAGCGTATAGGCCGTCACCTGCGACGGCGTAAATCCGCTGATCGCGAACGACCCCGCAAAAGTCGTGCTCGGCGCCTTGTTCAGCACCATCACCGTCATAGTCTTTCCCGTCGGATCGACGGCGGCGTAACTGCTGAACAGATTCGCGCTGGCATTGTTTGCGTCCGAGACCGACGTTGCCGCGAACGTGTGATGCTGGCCGTCGTAATTGCGATAGAGCTTCAATGCCTGATAGTTCGGGTTCGTATTCACCGGGGCCGTCCATCGCGAAGCCAGATACATTCGTTCACGCCCCAGGATCCCATATGCATCTGCATCCCCCAGCGCCGTCGAAAAATCCGACTCGCCCGCGATCGCCGCATTCCACTCCGTAAAGCTCATCGGCGTGCCCGGATAAATCATGTTCGCGATCGCCCGCATGCGCGGAATGCGAAACGGGATCGTCTTTTTCGGTTGAAGGAAAGTCGTCCATTTCTGGTTGATCGACGACGAAGGGCTCACGAAAGTTGGATCCCAATAATCGCGGAAGATCTTCAACGCCAGCGCCCGCTTCTGCGCCAGTGTATAGCTCGATGTATCGGGCGTATCGGGATAGGCGTGCAGATCGAACACATCTACCGACCGCGTCCCCGCAATCTGGTCCTGCCAGTAAACTTCGTTCAGCCACCATGGCACGAAGTCGATGCCCGCATGCGTGCCCTTATCGTTGCCGTTCGCGCCATTCCAGTAAAACCACCAGCAGCAGGTGATCGGCCCAAACCGGACCGCCGCCGGATCCCATCCCTTCAGCGCCCGGCTCTCGGCAATATACGTGTCGCGCAGTTCGTCATAACCCGAAGGCTGCGGATGCACATCCCGGTGGGTGCTGCCCCAGATTTCGATCTCATTGTCCATGTCATAAAAATGCGGTGCCGAGCCAAAAGCCTTGACCAGCGCCTGCGCCCACGCGTTGCGATAAACGCACGTCGTTCCCGGGCAGGTCTGGCTGTTGTCGTCCAGCAACGGGTAATAAGCCGTAGTCGCCGCATTGGTCGTGACGGGAGTAGAGCAATCAGTCTTCAGGCCGTCCCCTGCGTCCGTGTTATAAGGGTCGACGCTGCACTGCGCGCCAAAGCTCGCAACCGAATAACTCCAGTGATAGTTGTCCGTGCCTCCCTGCGTCACCGAGGTCTCTGGACTCTGTGACACCCAGGGCAGCATCACCATCGTCATCAGCGGAGCGGCGCCGGCGTTCTTCACATCCGTGATGAACTGCGTGGAACTGCCATCGCTGCCGTTGTTGAATCCCGATGCCGCGTAGTCTTCGAAGTAATAGTCGGCGGCCGAGCTGTAAGTCTCGAGCTGCCAGTTATAAGTCGAGGTCGCGTCTCCGCCCCAGCGCACTTCGGTGGCGCCGCTGTCGGTAATGTCAGCCGCCGAGTTAGGATAGGCGAATCCATATACGTACGGGCTGATGGCGTGCCGGTTCCCGAGAGCGTCAATCGTGATCGTGACCGCCTTCGCCGCCGGATGGATGCTGGGCACAAACTGGGCCCCATCTGCCGCGCTTGCGGTCGGCAAAAAGGCCGTCTCGGCTTGTCTGGTCCCTTGTGCCGCCACAACTGGTTGCGATCCAGTCAGTGGTCCAGAACCCGAGACAGTGCTGGTTCCGATGAGGGTAAGGAGAATGACCGCTGGCAAAATCGCCGCAAAGCGGCGCCAGGCAATGCGTTTCATAGGGAGGGCCTCCATGTGGGCATGCTACCGGTGCTGCCAAGAACGCGCAGCTATCACAAGGACACGGCCCAAACTCACAAGTGCACGGGAGCAGCCGGGCCAAAGCACACGGATGGTGTCATAATCTCGCGGCGAATGTCTGTCCGGAAGGACACGGGTTCAAGGAAAGTGGTGAGGAAGGACTTCTGTACCGCGACGCGCCAAGTCTGTTTTTTCCTGAGACCTGAGGCCTGAGAGCTAATAGCTGATAAGCGGTGAACAGCTGGCAAAATAGGCGTCACTTCTTAAGGCTGCTGTGACTGGCGACGCAGAGCCATTTGCCATCCCCGTAAACCCAGGTATCCGTGAACCGCCCGAAGTGTTCGTAGGCCTTGCCGTCATACAAACCCTTGGTGTGATAATCGCCCGCGACGATGGCCGTCGTTCCGTACACTTCCACCTCAACGTTGTCGATGTTCATCACGCTGGGCTTGAACTTGGGATCGGCGAAATCCGCGAGAAACTTTCCGCGCTTGCTTACTCCTCCGTCGAATTCCGTGTTGACGAAGCGGTCTCCAATCATCGCGGCGATGGCTTTCGCGTCACGATTTACTTGCACCTGGTTCCACAAGCGTTCGAGCGCTACCAGATTTGCTTTCCTGGAAGCAAAATCAGCCGGTGCCTGCGCGAATGCGCCGATCGCGAAAGCGCCGATCGCCAACGCCAGAATCAGGATCGTGGTTGTGAAGCGAACCATATGCCAGTCCACCCTAAACGCTCTTTCGGCAAAATCTCCATTCCACATCAGGCAGTAGCCAGCTGGGTACCCCTCTCCCCCTCCCCCGGTCTATTGGAATCAAGACTTTAGCGAATTTTCCCTGCCAAAGTCTTGAGCCGTTGAGGGTTAGAGGCAAAGTCTTGAGCGCGCGAGAGTTAGGGGCTAGCCGTCAGCCATCAGCCGTCAGCCGTCAGGCAAAACCCTACTAAAACGGGCGCAGGGGTGATCCTTGGCACCCGGGGTCGGGGTGACCTCCATCAGTTGTCAAAGAGCGGCTGGCAGATTGGACTGCCTTACTTCTATTGTAACTTGGGTCGTCAAGGACATTGGTCACAAGTTAGCAATAGGCGAGTGGTTTATGCATAAAAGATTGTACGGACGCAGAATATAGTGAAGGCGAAGAGGCGGCGAAGAAAATATTGTTTGGAATACAGATGTGTACGTACGATCCGCGTAGAGGCAACAAACGAAAGGGGCTCGAAGATTTCTGGGAGGTCAAACGAAGCTTGGCAGGCATGATATATGGATCGCGGCGGCAGACGTTGGTGCGCTCAATCCTCCGCATGCAGGTTGGGCATCAGGTCAGAGACGCTGGCCATCAGGGATCAGGCCTGACCGATTCCGATCCCGGAGAGGTAGGCATAAGTCTGGTCGTAGAACTCAGCGGCCCGCGTCGCATCTGAGGCGTCCCCGGGCGGTACGAAGATTACCATTCCCTGACGGGCGCGCGTGAGCAGAACGCGATACGCGTTCAGCAGGTAGTGTCTGCGGTCGGTTTTGTGAATCGTGGTCCACATGTCGCGTCTGAATGAATGGTATTTCCAGTCATGACCGTCGAACCGGAGATCTCCGTCCCAGGCGACGCCAATCCAGTCTAGCTCGAGGCCCTGAATCTGGAATTCGGTTGCAACGTCTTCCAGGTAATAACTCGAACGAGTGTCATGAGTGTCATTAAGAAACCAGTGGATCGGATTCACGTCGACGCGCACGTCTACCGCATGGGGTTTCAGACGGAGCGCTCCAGAGGACGCGACCAAACCATACGTCTCGGAACCTCGTACGTGCTCGTGGAGCCACCGCTTTGCGCGAGTCAGATCGCGTGTTATTGCGATCGGGTAGTTCGTCGAAATTTCGCTAAGAAGATCCCGCGCAGCATTGCTGTCGCAATCAAGAACGGCCTTCACAAAGGCAGACACCTTTCCCGACCGAAATGCACGCATGGAGGTCGATAGATGCAGGCGCGAATCAGGTATGACACGCTTGTCTCCACGAAACCCCTGGAGCGCATTGCCGGCAGCATATTCTGAGGCAGTTAGGTCCGGCGACACATAGACAACCCAATGTCGGAAAGTTTCGCGCACTGCATCAAGCCATGCCGAGATACCGGCTTCGCCCGTGTGGATTTCCTGACCGCCCCCGACCAGGCAGACGATTACCGCCCAATCATTATGGCGGTTTAAGTACGAAATGAGAAACTCCGATTCCGACTGATTGAAGTTGGGCACGTTCTTGCGTCGCTTCATAAAATCGGCGGTTTTCTGCTTGTCCCAGGCACGCTGCGCCTCGTCGAAGATCACGACGTGATCGTATGGGGCCGCCGACCTTCGGATGCCCTCATCCCTGAAATGATGCACATTCTGGATGAATTGTGCGATCTTCCGCCGAGCGTTGGCTTTGCGTTCCCGGCGGCCAGCACGCGCTAGTTCATCTCGCGTCAGGGCTTCCTGCAGAACAGCTACGAGGGGACCGTTGCCTGAGAGAAACACGGCACGAGCCTCTCCGAAGTTCTGGCGGCGGGTCGCCATGTTCAGTCCAACGAGCGTCTTTCCGGCTCCTGGCACGCCGGTAACAAAGACTATCGCTTTCTCAGCCTTTGCCCGGCTCCTCTCGATGATTTCTTCCACCGCCGCCGAAGTAACCGCGAGGTTCTTAGCACCGGCGTCATTGCGTGTAATCGCTTCCACAGTGTGTCTCGAATAAAGAGCGCGAGCCGCCTCTATGATCGTCGGCGTTGGTTGATAGGGTGACCCACCCCAGGCTTCGCCGTCCAGACATGGCCCGCTGACAAGCGCCAATCCTTGTGCCAGAACAGCACTTAAATCGTCCGCACAACAACGGCGGGGCGGTCTGACACCGTCGGAATCTGGCCCTTGCCACTTAGCTTCGGTACTCGGGGCATCTGTTGCTATTAGGATCGGCAGGATCGGGGCGTTGTGGCTCGAAAGGTGGAAGTTCTTGAGATCGAGTGCATAGTCCCATGCTTGGTTGTAGTCGGCTGCGTGGTACTCGTGTTCACCACACTTGAACTCCATCGTGATAACAGCCGGACCCGAGACTAAGACAGCGTCGATTCGCCTTCCGAGCCGAGGCACATCGAACTCCAGAAAAACAGTGCCTTGGAGCCTCTGCAGAGCAATCTTTAGAATATCGATCTCCCGAATCCATGCTTCTCGCTGGCTGATCTTTAGGTCGTAAGGCTGGAGTCTGGTAAGTGTTCCTAAGATTTCGGCCGGGTTCTCGCTCAAGAACTTAGGAACAGTGGCCGAATAATAGGCGGGCACGCGTTCGGGCAGAGAGTTCGGCACGGTATGCCAGTATAAAGGGCAGCTTTCCCCGCACGCCAGATACCACTGCAACTGAAGCAAGTGGTTATCAGACGCCAAAGAGCACGAGTGCCCAGGAGTGCGGGGCTTCACCTCGCTGGACAGCCGGGGCTGACCGTCGTCCCTACACCAGATCCCAACGCTCCGGTGGCGAGCGAAACCGCGAAGCTAACCTGCATTCGAAAGTTGCGCTTCCGTCACTGTGATCCTGGCGCTGCGGCGGGAGCGGGGCTTTTTGCGGATCACTATTTCTACGTCGCGATCGAGGGCATTGAGGAAATGCATTAGGCGCTCTACGGAGAATCCGTCCAGGCGGTAGTTCATCAAAGCGGAGATCTTTGGCTGATTCACGTCGAGCAGGCGCGCTGCCGCGGTCTGCGACAGTGGCTGAATGATCTGATTGATCGCGACCGCGAGGCGCACTCTGGTTTGCTTTTCTTCGGGATCGCGCAGGCCGAGGTCCGCAAATACATTGCCCGACCCCGGAATCACCAGGTCATTGTTTCGTCCGTTTGCCATATCTCGCCTCGTAATCCTCCCTCGCCGTTTTCAGCCTGCGGGAAACCAAGTCCACATCCGTCGTGGCCGTCTTGATTCCCTTCGGCGATTTCTTCTGGAAGGCGAGGGGAAGGACGGTAAGTAAGTTATGGACGCTGTCCGATGACCCCAATGCGCGGGGAGAATTCCCTGACGCGTTCTTGCGGCAGCAAAGGGAGTAGGGGTCCCCTCGGCTTAGCTCGGGGCAGGCTCTTCGACTGCGCGGGAGCTTTGCTTCGCACGCTCCCGCTACGCTCAGGATGACAGGGGGACAGTGGGCGGCAGGCGACACCGATTTCGTCCTTCGCGGCCTCGGGAAAGTCGAGCAGGTCATCCTTCGCCGATCCCACCCAAAGCAGAGGCTTTTCACCGGGAACTCTCGTGGATCGCGCCATATGATGATCCCAGTTATGGGATAAATAATCCACGGCTCATTTACGAACAGAATCAATAGTCTACAGAACATGAGTCCGAGCCCGAGTTCACTCCGCCCAGGTTCGCGCCCAAAAAGCGGGCGCGAACCCTTCGACAAGCTCAGGGCAGGCTCTGGGGCCCCGACCGTTTCTGGGGATTCTGAAGCCTAGCCGAACGGGTTTACCACGCGCAGGCCGTCTACTTCGCGGTGGGGTTGAAAATTCTCTGACAGGAGGACGCGGCAGCCGGACTGCTTGGCGGAGCGGAGGATCAGTGCGTCCCAGAAAGAAAAGCCGTGGAGACGGTGAAGGTCGATGGCGGCGAGGATATCGGCTACGTCGGGTGCGGCTACGTCGAACTCGGCTAACAGCTCGACTTTGCGGCGAGCGAGAGTTGCCTCCACGCCGAGCTTGCGGGTTACGGTGACGAAATATTCCTGCAGCACCTGCAACGAGACGACGCCGGTGCCGGCGCGGCGGTGCTCGGCTACCAGCTCGACCGCGCGGCGCTGCTTGGCCGGAGCCGCCTTGTCGTCGGTGTAGGCGAGGACGTTGGTGTCGAAGAAGCTGCGGAGGGTCATGCGTCTCCGCGGCGGTGGGGTTCGCGGGTATGGGGCTCACGGCTATGGATCTCGTCGCGATTGAAACGCCAGCCGCGGGAGTGGCCCTTGCCGGAAAGGCTGCGAAACTCGGCGATGCTCTGGTCGGGATCGTCGCCTCCGGCGAGCTTTTGCAGATAGTCGCGGACGAGCTGGTTGAGGCTCTTGCCGAGGGCGTCCGCGCGCTTGCGGGCGCGGTTGACGAGTTGCTCGTCGACTGAGAGGGTGAGGTTCATTGGCACAGTATACATGTGCACGTATTATGTGCCAACGTGGAGTTGGGAAAGTTCCCACCCTTCGCAAAAAGACGCGAAGGCGGGGCAGCCTCGGTGGAGTAGGGATCCTTCGACTCAGCCATACTTCGCCGCGCTCGTCCTTCGTCGAACCTGGAGTCCGTGCGTGAATTTGTTCCTCTGCTACACTCCCTCTGATGCCGACTGTTACTTACCTTGAGGCTATCCGACAGGGGATTTGGGAGGAGATGGAGCGCGACGCTTGCGTGTTCTGTCTGGGCGAGGATATTGGAATTTATGGCGGGGCGTTCAAGGTTACGGAGGGGTTCATTGACCGGTTTGGGGCGGAGCGGGTGATTGATACTCCGATTGCCGAGTCGGCGATTGTGGGGGCGGCGTTTGGGGCGGCGCTGACCGGGATGAGGCCGGTGGCGGAGTTTCAGTTCATGGACTTTCTGCCGTGCGCGTTTAACCAGATCGTCAATATGGCGGCCAAGGCGCATTACCGGTGGGGAGCGCCGGCTCCGCTGGTGATTCGGGGGCCGAGCGGCGGGAATGTGCATGGGGGGCCGTTTCATTCGCAGAATCCGGAGATGTGGTTTGTGCACGCTCCGGGGCTGAAGGTGGTTTGCCCGGCGACCGCTTACGACGCGAAGGGGCTGATCAAGGCGGCGATTCGCGATAACAATCCGGTTATTTTTTTCGAGCACAAGTATCTTTACCGGCGGATCAAGGAAGAGATTCCTGCGGAGGATTATGTGGTCGAGATCGGGAAGGCTCGGGTGGCGCGGGCGGGGCGCGACCTTAGCGTGATTACTTTTGGCGCGATGGTGTATGTGGCGCTGGAGGCGGCAGAAATTCTGGCCGCTGACGGAATTGAGATTGAGGTCGTGGATCTGCGAACGGTTTCGCCGCTGGATCGCGAGGCGATTCGGACGACCGTTGAGAAGACGAACAAGGTCATCGTTCTGCATGAGCACGCGCGGACCGGCGGACTGGCGGGCGAAGTGGCGGCGATTATTAATGAGGAGGCGTTCGACTCGCTCGATGGGCCGATTGTGCGGATCGCGTCGCTGGATTCGCCGGTGCCGTTTTCTCCTCCGCTGGAGGAATTCTTTTTGCCCAAAGTTAGCGACGTGGTGCGGGAGGCGCGGCGGCTGCGGGCGTACTGACGACGCTTTCACTTCGTGCGTGGGTCGCCGCTCCGGCGAGTATATTGATCCAAATAGCTTCTGTAATTCCGACTGATCGAATCGCTATATCAAGTCAGTCGAAATGGGCGACGAACGAAGGAGGAAAGAAGATGAAGAAAATGCTGGTTTCTGCGGCCGCGGCATTCTTGTTGCCGATCGGCGTCGCCCATGCAGTCGACCAACCGGAACGGAAGGAAGGACTGTGGTCAATTCACATGCAGACTATCCCAACCGCTGGGAACGACGAATCCGGGAACAAGACGAGCAAGACGACCGAGTCAAGCCAAAAGATCTGCCGCAGTCATGCCTTTGACGAATATGCGCGATCTGTTGAGGAAAAGGGGAACAAGGACAGGGGCTGCACCACGATCAGCGAAAGCTTCCGGGACGGCAAGTATTCCCGCGAAATGCATTGCGTGATGCACGGGACGATCATTATGGATTCGAAGGAAACGAGCAGCTTTCAGGGCGATACAGCGATCCACACCGAGTCGAGCGGTTCGCTCTGGACGGGACTGGGCGGGGGTAACTCGACGATGATCCAGGATGAGAAGTATGTAGGAAGTTGTCCAGAAGGAGTCCAGCCTGGCGACGTGATTGAGGAGGAGGGAAAAGTAACCCATCTATGGAAACATTGATTACGCTGAAGTTTCGGCGTAGCGACTCGCCTTAGGCGCTTCGGGGCTAAGCATTTCGGCTTGTCCGGCTTAGGACAAAGCCAGCATTTCAACGTGGTGCGCTGGCACTCCTGTTATATATAGACGCAGGCCGAATCTTTGGCGCCGCGAATCCTGGGGCCGAACCTTGATGCGCGATCTCTTGCGGCGGCGCGGTTCGGAATAGCTTGGGGGCTGTCATGCGTAATTTCATTCTGGGGATTGTTCTCACCATTGTTGTTCTGCTGATTGTCGGCTCGGGGCTGGCGCTGCTTGGGTTCATGCCGACCAGGGCCAATAAGCAGCCGCCGGATTGGGAACGCCACATGGCGATGAGCGCGCTCGATAATTCGGTGGAGCGGCATGCTCCGCACGAAAATAATCCTGTGCCGCCTACAGACGAGAATCTGATCGCGGGCTTGAAGATCTACACCATGAACTGCGCGCTGTGCCATGGCGGGATCGACCGGCAGCCTTCGACGCTGGCGAAGTCGCTCTACCCGCCGCCACCGAATCTCATTCTCGATCCGGACGACGATCCGGAGTGGCACATTTACTACGTGATTCACAACGGCATTCGCTATACGGGCATGCCGGCGTGGGACAAGACGCTCTCGGAAACCGATATGTGGAAGGTGACGGCGTTTCTGTCACGGATTGAGAAGTTGCCTCCGGCGGTGCAGGACTTTTGGAAGCAAGCGGGCGGCGCGCCAGGGGCCGCGAGTGATGAGGGCGAGCATCACTGATTAGACTGCGGTGCGTATCTTCAAGGGGCGAGGACTGCTGTCAATCGCCGGTTTTTCGCGGGCGAGGGCCCTTCGACTACGCTCAGGGCAGGTCCGCGGCACACTGAATCAGAGATGCTCTAGCTGGTCGGAGAACTGAAGTTGATGGTGAGGAAGCTTTGCGTCTGGACGGGATGGCCGCCGACCATGTAGGGCTGGAAGCGCCATTGCTTCACGGCAGCGATCGCGGCTTTTGAGAGAACGAATGAGCCGCGGACAATCTTCAAGTCCTCGACGCTGCCGTCGCGGCCAATGATCGCCTGCAGGACGACGGGGCCGTGCAGTTTCTGAGTCTGGGCTTCGGGCGGATAGGCGGGATTCACGCTGTAGACCAGCAGCGCCCGCTCCGCTTCCTCGCTTACGGCTACCGGCTCGCTGGATTGCTGCGTGGAGAAGGCTGGCAGCGCGGGGCTGGAGACCGGCATCATCTGCGCCGGATTGACCGTTACCACCACGGGCGGCGGCATGGGAGCCGAACCGCGCAGGCTGTCAGGAACCCCACCGCGTGCGGCTTTGACCGGCGCTGGCTGCTCGTAGATGGGCGTGGGCAGGGGAAAATCAGAAGGAATGCGCAATGGCACGCGCGAGTCGGCCACGTCAGCGTCGCTTGAGACAACGCCGAGCTTCGGATGGCTGTCGGAGTCCCCGGCGCTGCGTTTGAAGTACGGATCATCCGGCGGTAAGTCGGCGACGGCTCCGGTCGCCGGTGAGCGGTTACCTCCGAGAATCGCGGCGATGGATTGCTTGAAAATGTTTGCCCGGTTTTCCCGCGTGTGCGCCAGATACGAAATCGCATCGCGGGCGTTCCACAGGCAATAGGCCATGCCGAGCACCAGCACTGCGGCGCAGGCTGTGGGAAAAGAGAACAGAGACGAGGAGGGCTGAATTTCTTCTTCGCCGGCTTCCAAGTCGGCACCGGCTGCGTCGTCCGCCGCGCTGGCCGCAGCATATGTTGTTGCTTCCTTGTGATTCTGATTTTGTTCAGGCAGAACCGGCGCTGCTGCTGCACTTGGAGCGCCCTCGGATTGCGCGGATGGCTTCGGCTTCTGCGGTATATTTTCCGCGCTGACCTGCGGCATTTTCTCGCTGGCTTTGGCGAGCACTTCCTGGGCTTCCTGGGGTGCAATGGGCCGATAGATCAGAAGACTCAGCCGGTGGTCGCGCATTTCCGCAGCGGTGGGATCGCGCTCCACGATGGCGATGGCCACTGTGTTGAGGTTGGGTTTTGATTCGCGGGTGCGCTTGAGCAGAAAACCGGCCTCGGGCTGGTCGGACCAGTTCACGAGCACGCAGGAAAACGGCTGCTTGGTCCCTTTCTCGATTGCGGCGAAAATGTCCTCGCAGATTTCGAGGTGGATGCCTGCGCTTTGGCACGCCGCCGTCAGCGCTGCATTCGTATCGGGACCTTTTGAAAACAACAGGGCGCGGAAAGCCATCTCGACCCAGATTATCGGGACTTGGCCATCTGCGACAGGTAACCAGCGGGTGATGCACTTAGGTGGTATGTGGCCATCCTAAGACGGGGTTAATGCCCTAAATGACATAGGTAACCCGGCACTGGAATCGCTGACGGGTCTGGGCGGGAATTAGCGTCAGATTTCTGCCCAATTCCTCGCTAATTCGCGGCGTAGCTTCCCCTGGCGGTCGCGCATTGTCTGCTCACGCTCTTTCATTTTTTTCTGCTGTTCTTCCATCCGCTTTTGGAAGTCCTTTCCAGCTTGGCAGAAGTTCTCTTCGGCCCTCTTCTGGGACTGGGCGGAGATTTGGAGATCACGCTGGAGATCTTTCATTTCTGGACCCAGGCGTGCCATTTCGCCCGCCGCACCGTTGATTGCCAATTGGGTCTCCGCCGTGAAGTCGGGGATCTCCAAAGTGTTTTCGAAAAGGTGGCCGGAATCTTTCTTCTCCGGGAGGGTCAGGGTGAGAGTCTGCTCGTGCTTGTCGCGCATGATGGTCACCGCGGCGGCGCCTTTTGCGGATCCGTGCAGCGCATGCGTGAAATCGGAGGCATCGTGCACCAGTTGGTCATTGACCTTGACGATCACATCGCCGGCATGGAACCCGGCCTTTTCGCCGCGGCTGCCTTTTTCGACCGAACGGACCAGCGCGCCCTTGCCGTCCTTGACGCCGAAAAATTCTCCCAACTGCGGGGTGAGGTTTTCCACCATCAGTCCGCTGCGCAGGGAGGAATGCGCAATCACGACCGTCACGGGAAGATCGAAGTCGGGAAGCTGGGGGAACTCCGGCATCTTGAAGTTGAACTCGTGCGCGTTTGGCTGCCAGTTCTTTGACTTGGCGCGATCGGCGAGTTGCACTTTGATGGTCTGCGGCTGGCCGTCGCGGCTGATGCCCAGCGTGACCACGCGCCCAGGCGGAATTTCCTTGATCATCCGGCGCAACTGGGCTGCGCTTTCGATGGCGGCGCCGTTCAGACTGAGAATGACATCATGCTCGCGCAGGCCGGCTTTGCCCGCGGGCGCATCCTCATCGACCATGGTGATCTCGGCGCCCTTCTCCTCCTTGAGTTTCAATTCGGAGAGCCGTTCGGCTCTGACGTCGGCGATGTCCACACCCATGTACGAGGACCCGCTGCCGCCTTCGTCCGACCCGTAGCCGAAGCTCCAGCTCTCGGCGTTCCCATCCGTCGCTCGTTCGTCCGGCTGGGCGCTGGCCACCAGCGATAGGAACATTATGCAAAGCAGGAAGCGATGTAACATAAGTCCTCCTGGATCTGGGTTCCTTGCTCACGAACTTTCAAAGTTGCCGGCATCCTACAATTGATGACCTCGGCGGCTAAAGCCGCTAATGAAGCGGCCAGCCTTATCGCAGCGCTGAAGCGCTGCGCCACCCAAAATCACGCGCAACACCGCGCTAGCGGGAGGCGCGCAGGAAGGTGATGTTTCCCGAGCTTGTTCTCACCTTCAGCACAGGACCGCCGCCATTGAGTTGACCTTCCGCCGTTACGGCCTGCGGGCCGGGCCAGCCTCCGCGCTCACCCGAAATATGGATATCGTTAAAGTCGCTACGAATCTTGTGGCCGCTGGCCATTTCGATTTCGGCCCGAACCGTGATCGGAAGATCATTCGCCAAATAAACCGTGATATCGCCGGCCGAAGTTTCGAGCGTGGAATTGGTGCGCACGTCCGATGACGATACCAGCTTCACCGTGATACCGCCGGCGCCGGTTTCCGCCTTCACCGACGTCGCGCCATTCAGCTGAATGCTGCCGCCGCCGGTTTGGGCCTCAACGCGCCCCTTGGCCGATCCGAGGCGGATGCTGCCCGCTCCGGACTCGATCTCGACCGGGCCGCCAATCTCGCCCAGGTCAATGCTGCCGCCACCGGTGGTCGCTTTTACGTGGCCATTGCACTTTTCGATCCGGATGCTGCCACCGCCGGTCTCCAGCACAGCGCCTTGCTGGCCCGAAACCAGGTCCAGGCTGCCGCCACCGGTCTCTGCTTTGACGTCTCCCTTGGCGGAATTGATTCTTATATTGCCCCCGCCTGTCTGGAGGGACACATCGCCTCCGGCATTGCCAACGTCGATGGTGCCGCCGCCGGTTTCCGCCTTCACGCCGCCGCCGATGTCATCGAGGCGAATGGATCCACCGCCGGTTTCAATCTCCGTGCGCCCGGCAATCGCGGCGACGTTCACGCTGCCGCCGCCGGTTTCAATCCTGGCGAGGTCGGTGTTCTTTGGGACATTGACGATCAGTTCGTCGGAACATTTTCGGTTGTGACTGCCACCCTCGGCGACAATCCATGCCGTGTCGCCCTTGACGATCGTAGTGATGCGATTTGACTGAAACTCACGGCGGGCTCGCTCCTCACTTCCGGTATACGCGCGACGATGAATAACGAATGTAATGTCTGCCTGCGATCCGCCCAGCACCTTTACCGAACCGGTATCAAGTTTGACCCGAAGATTTTTCGCTCCGCTTAGGTTGCCCGTTACTTCCTGGACCCAGTCGCCGCCTTCCCGGTAGATCCTGCCTTCCTGGCCCAGAGCGAGCGAAACCAGCGCGACGGCGGCGATGGCGACGCCAGCGAATTTGATTGCGTACTTCAATGAATGTCTCCTTACTTGGTCGTTCGTCGTTCGTCGTTCGGAACTCATCGCAGGCCGGAAGCTTTTGCCAGCGACCGCCGACCAACGACGTTGTATTAATCCATCTCTGGCGTCTGCGCCAACATGAGCTTCGCCTGCGAACGGATCGAGGCGTTCTGATCCGTTTCGGCGAGGCGCGTCAATACCGCGCGCACATTGCTATCCGCTTTCATCGGTTCGACTAACCGCAAAGCTTGCAGACGCACGCCCGAACTGGCGTCGGCAGCCACCGTCCGTAAAACCGCATCCCGGACCGTCGCATCCTTGCGCACGTAGGCGCTCAACCCGTCGAGCGCCTTCAGACGCACGCCCGGGTTGGTATCGTTTTCAAGCGCATATATCAGGGCTTCGCGGACCTGCGAGTCGTTGGGCGCCTGCGTCAGCAGGTCGACCGAATCCATGCGCACGCCGGAATTGTAGTTATTGCGCGCGGCAAACAAGAGCAACTGCTGGATGCGCTGATCGTTGAGCGAGCCTTGCGCTTCCTGGGTGGAAATCGTGTCGTACTTGATGCTGACTTGATTCGATCCGGGCTGCTGTGTGACTGAACGGATGCCGGTGATGGCGGAAGCCTCGACTGGAGCCTGATTGGGCGTTTGCTCGATCGTTGCCACTCCATTGCCCGACTGCCGGCTTGCCAGGTAGTTGTAAGTGGCCCCAATTCCGCCGCCGAAACCCACAATGAAAATCGCCGCGGCGAGCGCGGGAGACAGACGAACCTGGCGCAGCCAAGTTGTGGGCTCGAAAACGATCCGACGCCACCATCCACCCTGGGTCGTAGTTTCGAGCGCTTCCTGCAGCCGCATACGCGAGGCGGTCAGCAGGTTGGGCGTGGGCTCTTCGACCTGTGTCTCGGAGAGCGTGGCGTGGAATTTGCGCGTCGCCTTTAGTTCGCTGGCGCAGTCTGGACAACGCGCCAGGTGCTGCTCCACCTCGTAGCGAGCGTCGTCCTCGAGCTCGTTATAAACGTAGAAGAGAATATTTTGTTGCACCCATTCACATTTCATTGGCGTACCCACCAAGCTTCGAGCTATGAGCTTCGAGCGATCGATATCCTGCTCGCTCGCGGCTCGCTCCACTCGCATCTTCAAATTCGTCAACTGCAAGACTTCGCATTTCGGCACCTTTGCGCTTCGTTCAATGAGCTTTGCGCTAAGAGCAAACCACGGGACCGATCGCTCGCGGCTCGTAGCTCGTGGCTCGAAGCTTTCTTCATCGCATCTCCGCCAGCGCGCTGCGCAGTTTTTGCGTGGCGCGGAACAACGTATTCTTGGCCGTCTCTTCGGTGGTGTGAAGCATTTCCCCCACGGTGCGCAGCTTCAGGCCGTGATAGTGCTTCAACTCGAACACCATGCGCTCGCGCGGAGTCAGGCGCTCCAGCGCTGCTCCAATCTTTTTCCCCAGTTCGCGCCGCATCAGATCGCGCTCCGGGTTCGCTCCTGCACGTGTGTCGGCAAATTGATCAAGCACGCTGTACTCTTCGCCGGAGTGGTCGACGGCGACCGGCGCGTCTTCTTTGCGCACGTTCCGTTTGCGCAGATGGTCGAGGCAAAGATTGGTGACGATGCGGTAAATCCAGGTGTAGAAGGAACACTCGAAGCGGAAGCTCCCCAAGTTTTTGTAGGCCTTCAGAAAGGCCTCCTGGTAGATATCCTGCGCGTCGGTTTCCGATCCGGTCAGGTGCAGAGCCAGGCGAAGAACGGAGTGATCGTAATGACGCACGAGCACCTCGAAGGCTGCACGGTTTCCCTGCTGCGCCTCGCGGATCAGAGTCGTATCGTCAATGCGGTTGCCCTGCGCTGCCAAGGAGCCCCTCATATTTCCATACAACGTGGGGTTCTGGTTGCCGGTTTCTGGTTCCGCCCGCCTCGGGCCTGATGTGTCGCCAACCGGAAATGTTGCTGCGTAAGAATCGGCCGGCATGTTCTGTCTCTGTCCTCTACAAGTGGACCAACCTTGCCTTGCACAGAGATAGACGGAGCCGGAACCGGAACGTTAGCAGATTATATGGAGTTGGCCCTTGGTTTGCTTGACGAAAACAGTTGCAGTTGGAGTGTTTTACCCGTTGGAGACGAGTTTGGGGGAATCTGGCTTCGGGGTTGGTTTTGCGGGGCCCGGGCTTTCGGATCCGAAGCGCAGGCGCATTTCGTTGGTGTGGGCAAATCCGAGCGCTTCGTAGAGATCGTGCCCTTCAGAACTGGCGTGCAGATTGACACTGCGCAGGCCCCGCGCCTTGACCCAGGCGAGGATCACCTGCATGACTTGCCGCGCCACGCCACGGCGGCGGAACTCCGGCTCGGTGTAGACATTCAGAATCACGGCGCGTTCAACGCATGGGTCGTGGGGATTGGCGGGCCAGGGCGTAAGCAGCACTCCGCCGCCGCCAACCACGCGACCGGAGCCATCCATCGCCAGCCAATGCCGGTACGAGCCGTCGGCCAGCGCCTTCCCCAGCCACGGACGCGCCACTTCGACCATGCGATCCAGTTCCTCGGCGGTCCCTTCACCCATGTCGCAAAACATGGAGCGGCGATGATGCAGGATCGTCTCGAGATCGTCGGGTTCGGCTTCACGAATTGTGATTGTGGCTGGTATCGGTCGGTCGTCGTTCGTCATTCGTCCTTCGCCGGTCGGTAGCGCGGGTTCCCGTCAGCAGGAAGCGCCATTCCGCTTGCATTCAAAGGTACAATAAGCATGGTTTCGTTGCGTGGATCTGATTCGCCGCACGCGCCAGGGTTTGGGGATTTTCATGTACGAAGTAACCGTAGAAGACACATTCGCCGCCGGGCATTACCTGCGCAACTACAAGGGAAAGTGCGAAAACCCGCACGGCCATAATTACAAGATCCGCGTCACGCTGGCCGGAGCCGAACTCGACAAAGCCGGCCTTTTGCTCGACTTCAAGGACCTGAAGGATGTGATGAAGCACGTCATCGACCGGCTGGATCATCAGATGCTCAACGATATCGAGCCTTTCAAGGTTCTGAATCCCTCGGCTGAAAACCTGTCCAAGTATTTCTACGACGAAACCAACCTCCGGCTGAAGAGCGTGACCAAAGGCAGAGTGCGCGTGAAGGATGTGACCGTGTTCGAGACGGATACGACCACGGCCACCTATTCGGAATGAGATTTTCCTGAAGGCTGACGGCTGAGGGCTGACAGCTGCTTCCCATGCACATTAGCGAAATCTATCGATCTCTGCAGGGCGAATCTACTTACGCCGGGCTTCCCTGCGTTTTCGTGCGCCTCACGGGATGCAATCTGCGCTGCTCCTGGTGCGATAGCGAATTCAGTTTCTCGGGCGGAAAACAGATGACGGTCGAAGAGGTGATCGACGAAGTCGGCCACCTGAGCCCGCGCGGCGGCCTGGTCGAAATCACCGGCGGCGAGCCGATGCTGCAAGAGCGCGACGCAGTTCCGCTTATGGAGCGTCTGGTGGCAGCGGGGTACAAAGTCCTTCTCGAAACCAGCGGCGAACGGCCCCTGGCAGCGGTTCCCAAAGAAGTCGTCAAAATCGTGGACGTGAAATGTCCAAACTCGGGAGAGGCGGATACGTTCGCGGTCGACAATCTCGCGGCGCTCGCCCCGCACGACGAACTCAAGTTCGTTCTCACTGACCGCACCGACTACGAATTTGCCCGCGACTTCGTCAGAGAGCACGGACTGGCCGAGCGGGTGAACGCCGTGCTGTTTTCGCCCGCATTCAGAAAGGGCGCGCGCGGCGCGCGCGACACGTCGCATTGCTTGCTTGATCCCGAGCAGCTTGCGCAGTGGATTCTCGCCGATGACGTTCCCGCGCGGCTCAGCCTGCAGATTCACAAATTGATCTGGGACCCGGCTGCGAAGGGCGTGTGAGACACCGGGTCATTGGGTCATTGAGTCCTCAGGTGATCGAAAACCCGACGGCTGGCCTTTTGCAGAAATGCCCATCGAGAAGTAACGGGGCCTTGATTGCGCCGCAAAATGCAGATCCAGCCCCTTCGGCTGTGCTCAGGGTCGAGGTGACAAAGGGAATCCTTACCGGCGTAAAATCGAGGTGGAGCGCCACCGCGGATGCGGATGGAAAGATGGCCCGCCCCCCCGATCCCATGACCCGACCTGAACGACCCGATCCGGCGCCTCGATCCCATGATTCTCTGTCCCGCGCGGTCGTCCTTCTTAGCGGCGGGATGGATTCTTGCGTGTGCGCGGCGCTGGCGGCGCGCGACCATCGGGCGGCGGCGGTACATGTGAGTTATGGACAGCGAACCGAGGAGCGGGAGCTGCACTCGTTTCAGGGAATTTGCGACCGGCTGGGCATCCGCGACCGGCTGGTGGTGCGCAATGAGGCCCTGCGCGCCATTGGCGGGTCGGCCTTGACCGATGACAACATCGCCGTGCCGGAGTCACACGCGCTGGGCGCCGGCATTCCGGTCACTTATGTTCCGTTCCGCAACGCGCATTTTCTAGCGGTCGCGGTTAGCTGGGCCGAGGTGCTGGGCGCGGAAAAGGTGTACATCGGGGCCGTCGAACCGGACAGTTCGGGGTATCCCGACTGCCGGCCGGAGTATTATGGTGCGTTCAACGAAGTGGTGCGGGCGGGCACGAAGGAAGGCACCATCCGGGTGGTAACGCCGCTCATCGCCATGCACAAACGTGAGATTGTGACGCTCGGCCTTGAACTGGGCGCGCCCTTCGATTTAACGTGGTCATGCTATCAGCGTGAAGACCGGGCCTGCGGCGTCTGCGACAGTTGTGTGCTGCGCCTGCTCGCGTTTCGCGAAGCGGGTGCGCAGGATCCGATTCCATATGCGGAGGCTGTGACCCGAAATGGTTAGCGCGAGTCTGGTCTGCCGCCGGGCGAGTGCATGGTGCGCCGTACGGCCCAGGGAAAGCGCTCACGCATTGGAGTTCAGGTTGGGAGTCAGTTTTGAAAATTGGTTCGTTACAGTTCGCAAAAATAGAAGGCTTTAAGCCGGGAGGATCACTGATTATGAAGAAATATTTCATTCTTTCCCTTTTGCTGGCGCTCGCGGTGGGGCTGTCAGCTCCGCTCGTGTATTCGCAGACTTCAAGTGTGAAAGGAGTTTGCAAGGATCTTGACGGGAAGCCGATCGACGGCGCGACGGTGGAGTGGACGGGAACGGATACCGGCCGCCAGTATCCCATCAAGACCAACAAAAAGGGCGAATATTTCTCGCTCGGGATCTCTCCCGGCAAGTACAACGTCAAGCTCATGAAAGACGGCAAGGAAATCTTTCACTTCAGCGGCGTTACCATTGGCATGGATGAAGCGGTTCTGGACTTCGATCTGAAGAAGGAGCAAACGGCCGCCGCGAAAGGGCAAGGCGTGAGCCCTGAGGAGGCCAAGGCCATGGCCGAGCAGCAGGCCAAAGCGTCCAAGGAGAAGGACACCGTCAAAGCGCTCAACGAAAAACTGACCGAGGCGAAAGCCGCCTCCGACGCCGGCGATTTTGACAAGGCGATCACGGTCCTGAACGAAGCGAACGCGATGGATAGCACGCGCGATCTGGTCTGGTTCCAGCTGGCCAACGCCTACTACGCGTCGGCGCCGAAGCAAACGGACCCTGACGAGAAGAAGAAGCGCTATGAAACTGCGTCTGCCGATTTCCAGAAGGCGATCGACCTTCGCAAAGGCTCCGAAACGGCGCAAAAGGATCCCGACAGCAACAAGAAGCTGGCCGCCTACTACAACAACCTGGCGCAGGCGTACTCCAAGTCCAACAAGACCGACGACGCACTCGCCACGTACAACCAGGCCGCCCAACTCGATCCGGCGGGCGCCGCGATGTACTACTTTAACGCGGGCGCGGTGTTGACCAATGCGGGCCGCGCCGACGATGCCATTGCCGCGTTCGATAAAACGATCGCCGCCGATCCCACGAAGGCATTGGCCTACTACTGGAAAGGGATCAACCTGATCGGGAAGGCGACGGTAGGAAAAGACAATAAGATGGTGGCCCCCGAGGGGACAGCCGAGGCCTTTCAGAAATATCTCGAACTTGATCCCACCGGCCCTATGGCTCAAACGGCCAAGGATATGCTGGGCACCATCGGCGCAAGCGTTGAAACCGGCTTCGGGACGTCCAAGAAAAAGCCGCCGGTGAAGAAATAGGGCAGGTCAGTAACCAGTACCCAGTTGCCAGTACCGGTTCTTGATAAGAGTTGCAGCACCGATTGAACTGAACGGCGGTCAAGAGCAATCTCTGGCCTTTCTGGGTACTGGGCACTGATTACCGGGTACTGCTTCTCTGTTACCGAGGTCGATGGCCTACGGCGCACTTCGCTCCTCGGTCGCTTCGCGCTACAGTCTATCTATTGCTCCCCCGGCTTTGTCTCCCCTGCGGTAGCCAGGTTCCAGGAAACACCAGGAGCGTGTCGCGTGGCGACGCCGGGGAATTCCCCGATATCGATTGCCTTCGAAGGCGTGACCGGATCGGGCTCGATCCCGACTGCGGTTCTGCTGGCCGGCATGCTGCGCGCTTCCGATAAAGTCAGCGACCTGATCTTTTCCCCTGGACGTCCGCCACAGGTTGAGATTCATGGGCAATTGACGGCGGTTGAGATCGTGGGTTCGAGCGTGCTCACCGCCGATGACACACGGCGCATCGCGGCCGACTTGATCGGCACAAACAAGCAGGCCATCAGCACGCTGCGCGAGCAGGGATCCTGCGACGTTTCCTACGGACTGGCGGGCATGGCGCGCTTCCGCGTCAATGTATTCATTCAGCGCGGCAGCTGCGCGATTGTCATGCGCGTGATTCCCACGGTGATTCCGACCTTGAGTTCCTTGCGCCTTCCGGCTCAGCTCGAAAACGCGGCCAATGTGCGCAACGGCATCATTCTGGTCACCGGGGGCACCTCATCGGGAAAGTCTTCGACCCTGGCAGCTCTCGTTGACCGCATCAACAGCGCGCATTGCTATCACATTCTGACCGTCGAAGACCCCATCGAGTTTCTCCACAAGCACAAGAGATCGACGGTGCACCAGCGCGAGTTGCACAGCGACGCGCCCAGTTTTCCGCTCGCATTGCGCGCGGCGCTGCGGCAAGCGCCGCGCGTCATCATGGCGGGTGAGATTCGCGACCGCGAGACGCTCGACATTGTTCTGGAAGCCGCCGAGAACGGCCACCTTGTTCTCTCCAGCATGAACACGGTGGATGTGTCGAAGACGGTCGAGCGCATCGTGGGCTCATTCGCGGCCGCGGAACAGCAATCGATACGCGAGCGTCTGGCCAAGACGTTTCGCTACATCATTGCGCAGCGCCTGATCCCGCCCGCAAATGGCGGCGAGCGCATCGCGGTAATCGAGATTCTGAAATCGAACGCGCGCACGCGTGATTGCGTGGAGCAGGGCGAGCGTCCGGGGCGCACACTGCTCGATGCCATCAAGGCGAGCGAAAGCGAGGGCATGCAGCATTTCGACGCCGAGATCGCGAAACTGGTCCGCTCGGGCCTGGTCGATCTCGAAAGCGGGCTTTGCTTCGCCAGCAATGCGTCCGTGCTGGGGCAGGAACTGGCGCGGAATTAGAAAACCAGGCCTCAGGTCTCAGGTCTCAGCAAAAGGCTCGCTCCTCGCGCGGGTTCCGAAAGTCGAGCAGGCATCGGGCGCGCTGACGCTCGGGTATCATCCCTGCATGTCCTCGAATCCTTCGAACGCGGGCGTGGTGAGCTTTGAAGAGGCGCGGCGCATTGTGGAAGAACATGCGGCGACGCTGTTGGCCGCGGCGAACGATCTGAGAACGAATGATCTCAGAGCAACGGACGCGCTTGACCTGCTTGCGGCGCGCGGGAGAGTCCTGGCGGAGCCGATTCTGGCGGATCGCGACTTCCCTCCTTTTCCTCGCGCGACAAGGGATGGGTACGCAGTACGGGCGGCGGACGTGGAGCGTGTCCCGGCACGCCTGACAGTGGCAGGGGAGATCAAAGCTGGAGATTCGCCGGCAACGTGCGCAGTTAACGCCGGACAGTGCGTTTCCATCATGACAGGGGCGGCGCTGCCGGCGGGCGCGGATGCGGTGGTGATGGTCGAATACGCGAGCGCCACCGGAAATTCGGTTGAGATTCAGCGCAGCGTCACCAGGGGGGAGAACTTTGTTTCGCGGGCGGCCGAGGCGCGGGCGGGGGATTTGCTTGTCGACAAGCGGCGTCGGTTGGATCATGCGCTGATTGGAATTGCGGCGTCAGTGGGCAAGAGCCGCGTTGCAGTTTTTCGCAAGCCGAGAGTGGCCGTGCTTTCTACGGGCGATGAACTGGTGGACATTGAAACGGCTCCGGCGGCGGCGCAGATTCGGAATTCGAATTCGTATTCACTGGCGGCGCAGATTGAAGAGGCAGGCGGCGAGCCGGTGCGGCTCGAGATTGCTCCCGATGAGCCGAGGCAGCTGCGCGAGTTGATTGAGGAAGGGTTCGAGTGCGATCTGCTCCTGATCACGGGCGGCGTTTCAATGGGGAAGTACGACCTGGTAGAGCAGGTGCTAGCGGAAATGAAGGCAGAGTTTTATTTCACCGGGGCGAGGATTCAGCCCGGGAGACCGATTGTGTTTGGGTCGTGTGGCGCGGGCGCCCTCGCCCGCGTGCCAGCAGCACATGCGCAGCCTGCGCGGGCGGGGGCACCTTCGACTATCGCTCAGGGCAGGTCCGCGCCACAATACTTCTTTGGACTGCCGGGGAATCCGGTTTCTACCATGGTGACATTCCGGCTGTTTGCACAGCCGATGATTGCGGCGCTCGGAGGCGCGCGGCCGGAGCCGCTGGTCTTTATGAGAGCGCGGTTGAAGGCTGAGGTGCGGACCAAGACCGGGCTGACAAGGTTTCTGCCGGCGGTGATTTCAGGGGAGTTTGAGAATGCCCAGATTGAATTAGCTGCCTGGCAGGGATCGGGAGACATTGCCGCGCTGGCGCGGGCGAATTGCTATCTGGTGATTCCTCCGGATCGCGAGAAGATTGCGGAAGGGGAATGGGGTTCGGTGTTGCTGCGCTGAACGGCTGCTCGCGCTCTGCTTCTTGCGTCAGCAAAAACAGACAACCACAGAGAGCGCAGAGAAACACAGAGGAATTCTTTTCGGTGATCTCCGCAAGTGCAGGTGAGCGGCGGAATGCGATACCCTGACTTTAATGCCGAAAAAGCTTTCGCATTACGATGCGCGCGGACGGGCTCGGATGGTGGATGTCTCGGAGAAGACGAAAACTGCGCGGGTGGCTGAGGCGAGCGCGTTTGTGCGGATGAAGAAAAGCGTGCTGCGGGCGCTGCCTTCGAATCCCAAGGGCGATCCGCTGGACGTGGCGCGGATGGCGGGGATCATGGCAGCGAAGCGCACGTCGGAGCTGATTCCCATGTGCCATCCTCTGCCGCTCAGCCACATTGCTGTGACCCTACGCGTATGCGAGAATGGCGTGGCTATTGCATCGAAAGTAAAGACTACGGCAGAAACGGGCGTGGAGATGGAAGCGCTGGTCGCGGCCAGCGTCGCCGCCTTGACTGTGTACGACATGTGCAAGGCGCTCGACAAGGGTATCGAGATCCGCGAAATTGTTCTGGAGAAAAAATCGGGCGGCAAGAGCGGAGAGTATAGCAGAGGCAAGAAGGGTCCAAGCCGGTCAGAATGAGCAGCAACGTCAAAATCCTGCTGGTGGATGACAACCCGATGGTGCTGGGAATGCTGCAGCAGGCGTTGACTGCTGTGGGCGCGGTGTCGACGGCGAGTGAGTCGGCGGATGCGTTGCTGAAGGCGGTCGACGATCCTCCGGATCTGCTGCTCTGCGACTATCGCATGCCGGGGATGGACGGACGGCAGTTGCTGGAGAGACTGAAGAGCCGACCGGCGACGGCGGGAGTCGCCGTGATCCTCATGGCGAGTAAGGCCGACATCACCGAGCGGCTGGCACAGGATCCGGTGGAAGATTATCTGGAGAAGCCATTTTTCCTGAAGGATGCGGTGCGGAAAATCAAGCGCGTGGTCGACCGGATTGCGCTGGAAAAGCTGGCGAAAACGGGCTCGACCGACGGCATAGTCCGTGGCAGCCTGGCGCAGATGAACGTGATTGACCTGGTGCAGTCGCTCGAGATGGGGCGCAAGAGCTGTCTGCTGACCATGACGAACGCCGCCGACAAGTGCGAAATCTATTTCAGCCAGGGGCAGGCCAGGCACGCCGTTTATGGATCGATTACCGGTGACGCCGCGGTTTTCAAGGTGCTGCGCTGGACGGACGGAAGTTTTCAGATCGATTTTGAGGGCAAGACTTCACAGGAAACGACAACCTTAAATACGCAGGGCCTGCTGATGGAAGGATTGCGCTTGCTCGATGAAGCGCAGCGCGACGAGGCGGCTGAGGGAGAAGATGTCCTGCTCGACACCTGATGCCGCGCAGCTTGATGGCGCGCCAGCGGCAGTCTTGACCGTGAGCGATTCGTGCGCGCGCGGCGAGAAAAAAGACTTGTCAGGGCCGGCAGTAGAGGAAGCGCTGAAGCGGCGGGGATTTCGGGTGTCAGCGCGCGGAGTGGTGGCGGACGACAGCAGCACAATCCAGAAGAAACTGATTGAGATGTGCCGGTCGGCGCGGCTGGTGGTGACGACGGGCGGGACCGGGATTGCTCCACGGGACGTGACGCCGGAGGCTACGCGCGCGGTGTGCGAGCGCCTGGTGGAAGGCATTGCGGAGCATATGCGCGCCGAGGGCATGCGCAAGACTCGTTTTGCGGCGCTGAGCCGCGGCGTGTGCGGAGTTCGCGAGACGAGTTTGATTTTGAATTTGCCGGGCAGTCCCTCGGGAGCGGTCGAGTCGCTGGAAGCGGTAGCGGATCTGCTGTCGCACGCGCTGGAGCTGGTCGCGGGGAAGACGGAACATGGGTAGGGGCTCGTTTCTATTGGTCATTGCGCGGGGCGCAAGAGCGGATTCCCCACTGCGCTGGAAATGACAAGCATTGTTGAAGAATGCACCGTGCGCAGTTGAGTTTGCGAAACTGCACGCCCCTCAGTTCGCTGGCACTGGCTGCGCGGACAGGAGTGTCCGCGCCACACAACCAATCGCGTAAACTGGTTGTGTTCTGCTGGACAACATTTCATTGCACAAAATCAAACATTTTGTCCACGCGTATGGGGAGTGGATCAAGCACGCGCTGGCGCCGCTGGGGCCCTGGGGGATGCTGGCGTTTGCGGCCGTCGACGGGTCGTTTCTGGGCATGCCGCTGGACGCGATTTTTGTCGGCTATGTGTACAACGATCGCGCGCGATTTCTGCTCTACGTGTTCTTGGCGTCGGCGGGAGGCGCGCTGGGCAGCATTGTGATTTACGCGATCGGGTACACCGGCGGCGAGGTGTTGCTGCGCAAACGGCTGTCGCCGGAAAAGTTCGAGAAGATTCATGCGTCGTTTGAGAAGCATGAATTCTGGGCGCTGATGTTTCCGGCCATGCTGCCGCCTCCCACTCCGTTCAAAATTGTGGTGCTGGCGGCGGCGGGGTTCGAGATGAACTTCGCGCATTTTCTGCTGGCCATTTTTGCGGGACGGTTCGTGCGCTTTCTGATCGAGGCGCTGCTCACGCTATGGTTCGGCCCCGGTATTGTCTCGATCGCGGGGAACATGTTCGTGCATCATTATGTTTCGCTTCTGGTGGGAGCAGGGATAGTAGTGGCGTGGTTCGTGTGGCGGAAAAGACTGGCAACGAAAAAAAGAAGCGCAGCGCGAAAGGCCGATTCCGCGCTGCGCGGGGAAGAACACGAATCGGCCGGCTAAGCTGCCGCCGGACCGTGAGCTTTGCCGGAGCGGGCGAGCAGCGCGGCTGCTGCGGGCACTCCGAACATGAGCGCCGTGAACACGAGGTCGCCAGCAACGCCGCGGCGGAAGAATGGGAGCGCGGCGTCGTAGCAAACCATCAGGCCGGCGAAAGTCCTGGGGTACATATTCCAGCAAGCCCAGACGGCGAAATTACTCACCACGAAAAACGAAACCGAGCTGGCGAGCGATGCGCCGCCGACGCGGAGCCAGTCTGTGGTTGAGCGCAAGCCGGCGCTTTCACGAAGGCTGGTGCCGAGCCAGAGAATAGCCGCGTACCAGAGCCAAGTGACGAAGTGGTCCCACGAAAACTGGTAGGCGTAGACGAACTTCGTGAGCACAACGTCGGAAGCGGCGAGCAGCACGAGCGGAACCCAGAGCTGGCGGCGCGATCCGCGGGCACCGAAATAAAGCAGGGCGGCGGCAACGGGAGTGAAAGCCAGGGGATGCGGCATGAACCGGACCGCGATTGCGACAAGGACAAACAGATAAGCCAGCATGATCACCTCACAAAAATGGACAATTAGGATTGTGGCGCGTGGGGAGGGAGTTGGTCAAGGGAAGCGAAGGCGGCGTAAGCTCGGATGAAAGGGAAAACGGCCCCGCAACGACATGACCGGCATTGTTATCTTTAACGTCTTGATGATTGCCCTTGCGGCCGCGGTCGGGTCCGCCCTCGTGCCTACGAGCCGCATCAGCTCCATGCTGGAATGGCTGCACGCCATTATCGGGATCACGCCGCCGGCGCCGGAAAAATCAAAATTGTTTGCGCTCGTTTGGATCGGGTCGATGATTGCGATCGTGGATGGCCTTCTTTTCCTGCTCGTGTTTCTGACGCTTCGTGCGATGGGATCCAGATGAACTCACCCGGCGCCGGCCGGCCTTCGTACGCGTTTTGCACGATTCCACAAAGCGAGCGAGCAACCGCAGAGCTTGTTCGGTGCGGGCGCGATCCCCGGTCGCGCACAGGTCAAGGAGCAACCCTCGGGTGGCGGCGAGGAGCAGCGTTGCCTTGGCCTCATCGGACTTCGATGGCCGGGATGTCCTTTCTGTGACTCCTTTCCAATGGGCGAGCGGATCTTCGAGGATGCCGGGATAGTCCTTCGGGTGGCGGAGGGCGAGCGCGTAGAGCTCAAAAACGAGGCGCGCAGCAGGCTGCGCTTCGGGCGCACTCACTTGTTTCCAATACCAGCGCAGAAAATCGGAAAGGGTGCGCGATTTTTCGGGGCGTTCGAACCAGGCGCGGATGCGGGCGTCTCCGAGAGCACGTATGCCGAAAAGAATCTCCCGCATTAATCCTTCGCGCGATCCAAAGTGATAGACAAGCATGCGGGCATTCGTCTTCAGGGCCTGGGCAAGGGGTCTCAGGGCCAGGTCGCGGAATCCGTGGGAGAGAACATATTCAACAGCCTGATCGCGAAGTCGAGCGCGGATGTGGGGTTCGGGCGGTCTGGCCATGAGGATGTTTTCCTCTCTTCCTAATTAATGTAACATGTGTTACATTAAGTGTCGGGGCATTTTTCCCCACGGAGTGCAAATATGCGAAAAGGTTTGATTTCGATCCTATTCCTCGCCCTCGCTCTCCCCGGCTTTGCGCGATCAGCCAGCGAGCAGGAAAGAAACAAGAACGTAGCCCGGAACTTTTTCGAGGAAGTGCTCAGCCAGGGAAAACTCGAGAAGTATGCGGATTCGCACGCCAAGGATTTTGTGGCGCATAACGGCGGCCGCACTGCCACACTTGAGGAGGACATGGCCTATGCCCGGGAAGAACGCGAGGCTCTGCCGGACATGAGCTTCAGGGTGAACCGGATGGTCGCGGAGAGGGATCTGGTAGTGGTCCATTTTACCGTGAGCGGTACGAACACCCAGGCAGGGATGGGGTTTCCGGCAACGGGCAAGAAGATCGAGAGTGACGGGATGACGATCTTCCGTTTCAAAGACGGCAAGATTTGTGAGGAGTGGAACGTATTCGACATGTTGGGAGTGATGCGGCAGGCGGGTCTGTTGCCTCCGGAGACGGGTGTGTTATCTCCGCAGAAGTGAGGTTGGACGGATTCCACTATTTCTGCCCGGACGGCGCCGACCGCGTGCCCATCTGCTCGCTCACGACCTGCAGGTCGCGGGTAAGAAGAACTCTTGCCCCGAGCATGGCGCGGGCGGAGGTTTGGCCGGGATAGGCGTAGCGCAAATCGCGCAGGCGGACGACGTAGGCGGCGCGGGAGTGCTCGGCGGGATCGCTGTCGATCTGCTCGGTCTCGGTAATCGGATACTGCGCCCAGCTCAGATAGACGCGCCCGAGATAGCTCTCCTTGGCGGCGAGCGTGATGGGTGTTTCTTCGGGCTTGTAGCGAATCTGCATCTTGCTCTCAGGGTCGACTTCGGGGGTCATCGAATTGGCGGTCAGCGAATCCACATTCATCATCGCGAAAAAGGCGGGAGTCTCGGCAACGCCGTACCAGCGGAAGGGATTCATCGCATACGGGTAGGCGGAAACGCGGATGGCGTCGGCTTCATTGTAAGTGCGGGCGTTGAGCGCGCCGATGGCGCGGCGGTGTTCGTAGTCGCACAGTCCCCAGAACGCAAACGTGGCGACCAGCGCAGCCGTCGCTGCGATGCGGCCGGGCGGGCCTTTCTGGCGCACGCCGATTTCCTGATTGATGAGCGAAAACAGCGCGGGCACGGTGAGGCCGAGAACGAGGAAGACGAGAAGGATCGGCTCGACGATGAAAACGATGTCCCAGGAAATCCAGCGTTCGGAGAACGGCCAGAAGGGCCGGATGCCGTAGCTGGTGGTGTAGTCGAGCAGAATGTGGCTGAGGCCCGCGAGGCAGGCGTAAGCGAAAAGCAGTCCCCAGCGCGGTGGAAGATTGGGGTTGCGCGTCTTGCGGCCGCGCAGTCGCCAGATTCCGAACATAAAGGCGACGACGGCGGCGGCCACGAGCGGCACACCTAGAAATGAGTGAGTGAACCCGCGATGGTGATTGAGGCCGAAGGCCGAACCGCCAAAGCGGCTGAACACGTCGAGGTCGGGTGCTTCCGCCGCAAGCGTGAGCGTAGCTGTGGCGAGCGCAGTTTTGCGGTTAAGCCCGGCGCGGCCCACGTTGGCGCCGAACAGGAAATGGGTGACGGGTTCCAAAAGAGCTTAGAAGAGTTTAGCCGATATCGCGAATCAGAGGTCCGGGCTAGTTGACCAGGCGGAAACCGGCCGCGAGGCCGGTATGTTGGAGGCCGCCACTGGCAGCAGGCCCAGGGCCCACCGAAAACACTACAGTGGTTCCAGCTTTCAACACGGCTATCCGCTTGAACGGCACAAGTTGCCCGTCGGATGTGATGCTGCAACTGAAAAGAACCTTGCCATTCGCCACGACGCCGCCGACCGTACCGATGCCATCGTGGTGCCCGCGAAAGGATCCCTCCAGGGAATACTTGCCATCGATAGGGGCCGTGAAGATGACATCGGAATAATGTCCGCCATCCCCGGTCACGAGCGTGAATTCGTTTGCCGATAAATGAAGATTGCCCTCATCGAAGGCCGGTCCGTTGTTGAATTCCGCTGACGGTGAGTTGGCAAGATCGACCGACGACGAAAACCAGAACTGTGCGTTTGCGCCGTTCACGCCGTTCTGCTCGGCGCGATCATAGAGCGTGACCGGGGCCGTAAATCCCGAGGAGTAACCATATGACCACACGCCGTATGGGTTGCTCTTGCTGGGCCACCCTTCCTTGAACGCGGCAGACACGTCCCAGCTCTGCGCCCAACAACTGCCCGTCACGGCCGCGAGGAAAGAAAGTACTGCCAAATACCGGGAAAAGGACTTGAGAATCATTTACCGCTCCTTTTGAAGCTGGAACCGGCCAGCATTTCCTCGTGACGCGGCGTACGGATCTAGATTGTCCCAAGGATAGTGAATTGGGCTGCGGAACTCAAGGAGGGGGTCTGACTCCCGATTTCGCCGATCCGAGTCAATGAGCGCAATGGCGATGTTTCGGGCGAGCGCTACGGTTCTTGCGAACCCCGAATTTCCTCAACGTCAGAAATATAGCTTCAAGGCAAATTGAATTATGCGCGGCGGACGGTCACTCGTAACCTGCCCAAACAAACCGTCGCCTCCAATTGTGCCATCCTGGAACGTCGGGCCATAAAACTGCACGTGATTGAAGGCATTGAAGAACTCGGAGCGGAATTCCAGGGACTTGCTTTCCGTAAACTTGAAGTTCTTCGTTATCGAAATGTCCCAATTGTTAATGCCGGGGCCGCGGAGAATATTTCTCCCCATGTTGCCGTACGTGAATAGCGGCACTCCTCCGGGCGTGAGCAGGGGATCGGGAGGCAGGCCGACCGGCGATGAGACAGCGCACTCAAGATCCGCCGGGTTGAAGTAGTAGTGTCCGGTGGTTCCCCCGCCACAATCTCCCCCAAGCGTCTGCATTTGTCGTGGGTTGTGGTAAATCTGAATCGGTGCAATTACATCCGGACGATCGAGATAGCTATTCAATTCGCTCGAATTGTTTTCCGAGAAAAGTGTGAATGGGTTTCCCGACTGAAAGCTGGCTATGGTGGCAACGGTCCAGCCGCCCAGCACTTTTTGAACGAAACGGCTCCCGTGGTTACCCAGCGGTATCTCCCAGATTGGACTGAGGACCAACCTGTGCGTGGCGTCAAAGTCAGCCAGGCCGCGATCGGAGGCAGGATTGGTTGGATCTGTAAAAGTCGAAGAACGGGCGCGGAAGCCCGACTGCTCGTCGATCGTCTTGGCAAGGGTGTACGCCACGCGGAATTGCAATCCGTGGCTCAGGCGCTTATCCACCGTGAGCTGGAATTCATGGCTGGAGGAGTTGCCCGCGCTGAGGTTGGTGTAGATTTGCGTGGCGCCCGTAGGGAGGCCGGTAAATGAGGGCGTTCCGCCGGTGCACGCGGCTAGGGGCCGGGCGCAATCCGGGTTTATTTCGTATGCCGTGCTTTGCTTCGTTTTCTTCTCCTGCCCGAGCCAGTAGTTGTACTGGGCCGACAGACCGGAAGTTCCGCCCAAAGTCGCGTAGTTTAACTCCGTGCCGACGATTGCCTTTCGGCTGATACTGCCCACATAGACGGCCTCGATCATGGTGTCTTTGCTGAGCTGATACTGGAAGCCGTAATTGAAATTTTCGGCATAGGGCGTACGGAAGTGGGGATAAACCACATAGGCAAAGGGGAGCGCCGGAGAAAAGAACTGGCCGTAATTTCCGCCAGCGATGTAAGGATACGGATCGGGATACAAGGTCTGAAACGGATCCGCCACATAAGAGCCTTTATACGGGCCGCTGGGCTGCGCGCCCAGGCAGCCGTTGGCGTTACCGCCCTGGCCAAAACAGGGGAAATTGTTGGCTACGTATCCAAATGGCGGTTGTCCCCCAAATTGCAAGTTCAGCGCGCCATCCTCAATGTCATAGAAGATTCCGATGCCGCCGCGCATCACGAGCTTGGCATTGCCGAGCATGTCCCAGGCGAAACCGAACCGCGGAGCGAAGTTGTTGCGGTCGGGGTAGATCAGCCCGCGATTGGGCGTGCCCGGGTCTCCCGGATACAGAAAGCTGGCGGGAGCCTTGGGAAACACCGTGGACTGCTGCCCCGGATACCAGCCAATGATCTGGTTGCGAGGGTCTTGCTGGGGTGAATTGTATTCGTAGCGCAGGCCGTAGCTGAATGTCAGGTTGTGGGTGACCTTCCAGGCATCCTGGCCAAAAAAATACAGGGAGTGGGTGCGGATCCCATAAGCCGCGTTGGAAAACTGATAGTAGTTGTCAAAGAAGCCGCCAACAAAATCGGCCAGCGTGCTTCCGGTAAACGAACCACCCTGCCCGAAAGCAAAACTCCCGTTGTTATAAAAATCGAAGTTGAAATTGTTCTCGACCCAGCGCAGATCGCCTCCGAATTTCAGATCGTGCCGGCCCTTGGTCCACGACAGCGTGTCCTGGTACTGGAACGTGGTGTCGTGGATTCTAGTCGGTCCCTGCGGAGATGGACCCAGGTTGAAATCGCCCGTTACCGTCATCAATGGCGGCGCTGTACCCCTGGGATCGTCGGGGTTCACCGTAAGGAATCCCAGCGCAGAAGGCGGGGTGGTCGTGGTGGGCACGTAATCGTAGGTGGCCGATCGGTTCGCTGCGAAACGGGCTTCGTTCACCATGGTTGTCGAAATCGTTCGCGTCCAGGTAATATTTCCCGACTGGTAACGGTTGGCGTCGGTGAATCCTGACCCCACCGGCACATCGCCACCCGTGGACGCGCCGTTGATGATCTGGAACGGATAAATATCCGGCGTATCATCGAAAATATAAACGCCCGATATTGTGTCTTTCTTCGACAGGTTATAGTCGAGACGGAAGATGAACTGGTCATCCCTGATACGGGCCACGGGATCGGCTTGAAATTCATTGCCCGGAAGGTTGGGGCTGGGCAGCGGCAAATAGTCCTTGATGTAGTTCGCGATCACTGGATCGACCGGTACTTTATCGTCTTTGTACTTCTTGCCCGTCGCCGGATTGATGAGCTGGGTGCCCGGCAAAAGTTCGCTGAAATCCCCCGTCCGCTCGGCTGGGCTTAACACCGGAATGGCACCCGAGTCTTGCCCCTCCGCGCGGCGGCTGCCTTGGTATGAAGCGAAGAAGAATAGCCTGTCTTTCTTGATGGGAAAACCGATCGTGCCGCCAAACAAATTCCGCCTTAGCACCGGCACCGCTTGCAAAAAATAGTCGCTGGCGTCGAGCGCGGTGTTGCGGAAGAACTCAAAGGCGCTCCCATGAACGCTGTTGGTTCCCGACTTAATCACCTGATTGACGATGCCGCCCGACGTTCGCCCATACTCGGCCGTGTAATTGTTGGTGAGAATCTTGAATTCAGCAACGGCATCCGGATTGGGGTTAACCACGATGTTATTGCCCAGAAAATCGTTGTTATCGGCCCCGTCGAGCAGGAAGGTCATCGACTCCGAGCGCTGCCCGCTCACGGAGAAGGGATTGCCCGATCCGTCGTCCTGGTCCGGAGCGAAAACACCTGCCTGCAGCAGTCCCAGTTGCATCGTGTCGCGATCTACCAATGGAAGCTGCAGAATGCGCTGTGTCGTCTCCACCTTCCCTAGCGTCGCGCTGACCGTGTCCACCTGCGACACGTCGCCGGAGACTTCCACCACCTGGCTGGTGGTCCCGACTCTCAAATCCACGTCCAGGTGCGCGTTCTGGTTGATTTCCAGCGTGATGCCCCGGCGGACGTACTTGCTGAATCCCGTTTGCTCAACCGAAATTTCATACGTTCCGATCGGCACCAGTGTGAATAGGTAATCGCCGTCCTTGTTGGAGGTCGCGCTGCGCGCAATGTTGGTGTCGGTGTTCTTGAGCGTGACTTTGGCGCCGACCACGATGGCGTGCGTCGTGTCGCGGATCGTACCCGTGATCTGCGCGGTTGCTTGTTGTGCCGCAGATTGCTTGCCGCCCAGTACCATCAGGCAAGCAGCCAGGGAAATGGCAATGCGGGAACCAATTCTGGGGAAGTACGAGGTCATGGTGGCCAGGGGCTCCTCGAAAATATGGGCACAACTATTGCACGCTACCCTCCATGAAGACAAGAGGCGAACAGATCGCCGCTCCAGTTCCAAGGCCGATTCCAGAGTTCGAATCTGCACGTATTGTCCGCTCAAAGCGGATCGCGGTTGCCGGGTGTCTTTACTAATTCTCTTCCGCGTCCCAGGCGGCGTCGGGTGAATTGGGTTTCGAGAAACGGAAGACTCCGGTGGGCCTCTTTTCGGATTATTGACGAAACGGCGGTCACACTCACTAAGAATTGCGCTCCGGGTGGGAACCTGTGATGGGCTCCCCTCGACCCGAGCGTGTCGGATGACACAACAAGGAATTGCAAGGGTACAAGGGCTCCATGAAACGGTCCCACGTCCCCCCGGAGGTGTGCTGGTCCTTAGCCGGCAAAACCAAGCTGCGCCGGCCTGGCCCCAGGGAGCAGAGGTTGTACTCGCGGCGGCGCCAGGCCGAGTCCTTGAAAGGTCGACCCGACGACATCAAACGTCTTGACGTAGGGAGGCCCGTCCAGCAGAGTTTCCAGCATTCTCAACGCTTCTGGATAACCGGCTGAGTTATAAAAATGCGCATTCGCCTTTTCATCCCAAAAGCTGATCGTTGCGACTTCTCTGCAATGCGGGACCGCCAGAACGATCAAGTCCAGAAAGCCGTCCTGCTTTCGCAGCCAAGGCAGAATCTCCCGCTCCATGAGATTCGTAAATTCCGTGAGCGAATCCGGTTTCAACCGTGCAGCAACCTTGCGGGCAACCACTGGGAACCTCCTCGGGCTCAGGTCGGTCCTAACAAGCCTCTACCTATAACAACGAAAAACACGGGGCAAAGGGTTCGCCGCTGCAGGACTTTTTTGCGGAAGCACACGGGCAAACGTGGGGCGCTTGGCGGAGCTAACTGAGCTGTCCACAATCTCGCTGTGAAGACGCCGCATTTCAGCTTCTCAATTCTTGCTCGTTGGCACGACCAGCGACAGCGCATCCGCCTGCATGGTCATGCGCGCCGGCAGGCGGCCGATCAGTTCGCCGTCGGCTTCGACGTAGACGCGCTCGGCGGCATCGATTTGCTCGGGCACGCGGCAGGTAAGCTCGGAGCAGCTGACCACGTCAATGCCGTCGACTTTGCGCTCGCGCCATCCGAGAAGAGTAGCCGCCACATATTGCAAATAGGCGTTGCGGCTGTCGGTGCGGCACATGACGGCGCGGAGTTCGGGGTGGTCGAGGTGGGCTCCCGGCACAAGCTCGCGGAGAATGTTCCCGAAGTAGCGAATGCGCACCGCGAGCAGCTCAGTGAGCAGCGCCCGCTGCTTGTGTCCGCTGCCGTTCGAGTATTCAACTTCGAAGCGCCGCATGCGATATGTGGCCCAGAGCTGCCAGGCTTTCCAGTAATAAGCAGCCATGCCGCCGCGGTTTTTGAGATCGGAGTTGAGTTTGTAAAAGAGGTGGGCATCGACGCCGATTCCCGCCGCAACGGTGAAAAAACGCGCACACGATTTGCCGGTGAAATCCCGATACTCGACGCGGCCAAGCGGAATGCGCCGCACCGTGCCGCTAACCGCGGCAAGCGCCGCCTCGCTGGGGCGCAAGGGCAGACCAAGATCGTGGGCCAGCGCGTTTGCCGTGCCGAAGGGAAGAATGGCGAGCGCAACGGGCGTGCCCGCCAGTTCCTGAATGACGTCGTGAATCGTGCCATCGCCTCCGCAGGCAAACACGGTGTCACTGCCCCCGGCGATCGCATAGCGCGCGTGGATGGTCGCCTCATGGCTCGAACGGCAGACAGTCAGTTCGGTGTGCACGCCGGCGGACTGGATGATGCCGATGGCAATATCCAGTTCGCGGTCACGGCGCTTGTGGCCGCGGCCGGAATTGGGATTAAACAGAATCGTGGCTTTGCGCATGCACCCTGTTCTTCACGGGCGATGGACGGGGCTGTCCTTCGCGTCAATGTTGCGACGGGCCAAGGTTCCCGTCAATCTACTTGCCTTGGATTGAGTTTAGCGCAGAGAAGCAATGGGCGGGCGGTGGTAGTTGTCAGGTTCGGTGCGCGCCTGCCAGGGACTATGCGGCTCTTTCGAGAACGGTCATCTGCCCAGCCAGGTCACCTTTGCGATGTTCCATCGTGAGCGTCCGCCCGTCGGCACCTAGCGGCCAGTAGTCGCAAAAATGCATTTCCTTTGTACCAAACTGCATCCATGATTCGATTACCAGTTCATCGCCTTGCCATTGTGCCGTGCCGCGGATGGGCTTGCCGTTGAGCAGGCATTTGTCCGGCCCGCCGTTTGTCGAGCAATGAAAGAGGAGCCGCTCCTCGCCCCCATCCGATCTCGTGGCCAGCACTTCTTCCCGCAACTCCGGGTCTGAATGCTCGATCCTTATCGTGACGGCTTTCGGCATTGGCCCGAGGAACCTGCTCTTGGACAAATCTGCGATCCAGGTGCCAGTAAAACTGACGGCCATAACGCTTTCCAGATGTGAACAGCCTTGCGCCAGAACCAAAAGAGGTCTGGCCAAGTGCCAGACCTCTGATGTTCTAACGATGACAACGGCGCTTAGGCGGTGACCCGGCCCTAGCCCTGCTCCTCTTCCTTATTTTCGATGTGCTCTTTGACGGCCTTCACGCCTTCAAACCCGGCAATGGCCGCCGCGCCTTCAGCCATGATCCCTGCGCCCGGATCCAGCTTCTTCACACCTTCCACCGCTGCCACAGCGCCTGCAATTTTTTCCGCTTCGTCTAGAAGTCCCATGACCAGCCTCCATTCAACAAATTAAGGTTCACCCCGTCTGAGGTGCCATCTAGGGTATCAGTCGGGCACCGCGCAGGCAACCGTGAGGAGCGGGAATGAATGCGGATCGGCAGGGTGAGCGGGTGCTAGGCCAAACTGCATGGACTCGCCCGATAGTCCGGCGCATGTTGCCGTGGTGGAATGGCGACGTTTCGCCGATCCCCACATCAAATCTCTATTCGACATAGAATTGCGGGAGACAATCTGCTCGCCTCGGAGGATAAACAATGCAGAAGCGCAAACTTGGAAAAAGCAACCTGGAAGTTTCAGCTCTTGGCCTCGGCTGCATGGGCATGAGCTTCTCTTACGGCGCGCCAAAAGATAAGAAGGAAATGATCTCGCTTCTGCGCACGGCCGTGGATCGCGGCATTACGTTCTTCGACACGGCTGAGGTGTATGGCCCGTTCACCAACGAGGAGCTTGTGGGCGAAGCGCTCTCGCCCATCCGCGACCGGGTGGTGATTGCCACCAAGTTCGGATTCGACGTGAGTAGCAGCGATCAGCGGCCGGGAGGGTCCGGTGTGAATAGCCGGCCCGAGCATATCAAGCAGGCCGTCGAAGGGTCGATGAAGCGGCTGAAGGTGGATGTCATCGACCTGCTGTATCAGCATCGGGTTGACCCGAATGTGCCCATAGAAGATGTCGCCGGTACGGTGAAGGAACTGATTCAAGCGGGTAAGGTCAAGCACTTCGGACTATCCGAGGCAGGCGTCAAGACAATTCGTCGCGCGCACGCTGTTCAGCCGGTAACTGCACTGCAAAGCGAATACTCGCTGTGGTGGAGGGCGCTTGCAGCCGAAGTGCTGCCCGCGCTCGAGGAACTTGGAATTGGGTTGGTTCCGTATAGCCCGCTGGGGAGGGGCTTCCTGACGGGAAAGATGGACGCGAATACGAAGTTTGAAAGCTCCGATTTTCGCAGCAAGCTCCCTCGCTATACGCCCGAGGCGCTGAAGGCGAATCAGGCGGTTGTCGATCTGCTCGGCAAGATCGCCAAGCAGAAGCGGGCGACACCGGCTCAGATCGCGCTCGCCTGGCTGCTGGCGCAAAAACCGTGGATCGTTCCGATCCCGGGCACGACCAAGTTGTCTCGCCTGGACGAGAACATCGGCTCGGCCGCAATCGAACTTACGGCCGACGACCTGCGCGATATCAACAGCGCCGCCTCGAAAATCACGGTGCAGGGTGACCGGTATCCGGAGCAGCTGCAGCGCATGACTGGCTTGTGAACGGTTTCGCTCTCCGCGCAGCTCGGACCCAAGACGCAGTCGGTCAGTGCTGCCTCAGGAAAGCGCGCAAGGAGAAGAGTCCTGGCGAAGTGCATTTTCTTGCGCCGCAAAAGCGCAAGATTTTTAACTCTGACGATTTTTTCCCTGGTACTAACCCAGTTTTGGCCTTGACTTAATCAGGGAATGCGGTAAATTTGCGTCTCGAATCAGTGATAGATCGCTGCGGGTAGGGGCCGCAGTTTCACTGAGGGCCCTTCGGTTGGTGTTTAGATTCAAAACTTCCAGACGACTTCCAGGAGGAACCAAGAACATGAAGAAGAAGATGCTCATCGTGATATGCGCGGTCGTGCTGATCGGTGCGTTTGCCAGCGCCCAAACTAGCAGGACCTCAAGTGGGAAAACGACAGCCCCAGCTCCGGCTGTTGCACCATCGTGGTGCTCTCCCTGCCTGTGGTATGCGGGCGATTATGACACGAGTAACCCCAATCAAGATGGCTTGTGGAACGCTGACACTTCCGCGTACTACGGGATTGTCGGGCAGGTCTATGTCCCGATTTTGCCCCAAGCCTCTACCGTGTCCATCAAGCACGGAGTCCAGACAAAACTCAAAATGAACTTGTATTCGGCCTCAATCAACGAGGATGTAACAAATTTTGGTCTCGGCGTGTCCGATTTCACCGGAGCGGTTTACGACATCCGGAAAAACCTGGGCGGAAATCCAGGCTTCGCGGGAGTTTCGGTTGCAAGCGGTACTTGCCTGCCGACCACTCCAGTGGATACGGGCGTTTCGATCTTCAGCGGGAATTATGAGCAATACCTGATCACTTGCACCTTCCCAACACCTATACAAGTCAGCGCCGGGACGGAGTTGTGGATCAGCGTTCTTCCGGCGTTTGACGGAGGCGACTACGGATTCCTCGGGGATTCGATCGACATGCCCCCGCTCAACGGCTTTAACTCGGGCAACGACGGATACTGGCCCAACGTTATCGAATCGTCGTACTTCAACTCGGCTAGTTTCGGCGCTAACTTTGTCCCTGCAACGACCCAGGGTTTTGGATTTGACGCCTTCTCGGTAGGAGTTACCGGGGTTTACAAATAGCCGCACGTATACTCGTCGCCGGATATGGGACGCGGGAACGTGTTTTCCGCGTCCCCCTTTCGGCGAAGGTTCTTCTTGTTTTTCTTACAAGCCACATCGTAAACTGCTGCACGACCTGCTGAAATCCCTTAGGTCGATGGAGAGAAATACTCGACATTTGGCGGTTGGTGGGCAGACCGGAAAAACAACAGCATCACCTCTCGCGCTCCGCGAGGGAAAATCAGCAAGGACAAGTCAGGTAATGATTGAAGCAATCAGAAGAACGGGATACTGCTATTCACTACTATTCCTGCTCGTAGTTTTTTCTCTGTCGCTGGCTGCGCAGGATTCCGATCGCGAAAAAGAAAAAGAAGAGAGTGCCAGGAAGGCCTCGGCCAAGGGAAAGGTTGGCGTCTCAGGTTCCGTGCGGTGCGGTAAACCCGACCCTTCCTACTCGATCGATGTTCCGGATCGTCCGGGACATTCGCTAATCATCTCGCGGCGAAATTGCACATGGAGTGAGCCGCTGGTGATTCTCGGCGCGAAGACAAAGGATGGGGTCGCGACCGGCTTCGCGGAACGCATGGAAGGCGCGCTCCACACCCACGGTTTTGACGTCGACACGCTCGACAACGGCGAGAAGGTGACCATGCAGACTTCAGGGCAGGTGAACGGTGAAAAAGGTCCGGTTGAAGCCCGGGGACGGTGGGGTTTCATGCGCGGGACCGGAAAATTCAAAGGAATCAGGGGCGGCGGCACGTACGAAGGCAAGCTTGACGCTGATGATGTTTTGACGCTCAAGCTCGAGGGCGCATATGATCCGGCTGCGATGGCCGCGGTGAAGAAATAAAACTCAGAGGGAAGGCAAGGAGGATCAAGTGACGATTAAGAGAGGCGCTTTAACCGCGGTCCTGACGTTGTTTTGTCTGGCGCTGCCCGCATTCACCCAAAACACGGCCAAGATAGTGACGAAGGGGCCAATCGTCACCAAGGATGCCAAGCACGTTACGGGACCGCTGCTTCGCGAGATCGCTCCGCTGCTGCCCGAATTCAACCCGCAGCCCTTCCATGAGGTCGAGAATGGCGAAAACCCTAATTGGCAAGAGTGGAGCAAGCGCCCGTTTGTACCGGACCCGGCACTCCAGAGACCCGAGAATTCCCCAACGCAGGAGACGCCGAGCCCCGGCTTGGAATTCGATGCCTTGGGGTATGGGGATTCAGACCCTTGCGATTGCATGCCCGCCGACAATGACGGCGCCCCGGGCACGACCCAGTACACCGAGTTCGTAAATACGTTTTATGCCGTGTATAGCAAGACCGGCAGCCTTCTGTTAGGCCCATTGGCAGGGAATACCTTCTGGTCCGCTCTAGGGGGAGGATGTGCCAACGATAACTGGGGCGACCCGATCGTCCGATTCGATGCGGCCGCGCAGCGTTGGGTAGTTGCCCAATTCGACCTTGGTGGCGGCGGCGGCCCGTACGCTGAATGCGTGGCTGTCTCCACCACGGACGACGCCACCGGTTCCTATAACCAATACCGGTTCTCGTTCAGCCAATTTCCGGATTATCCGAAGATGGGTGTGTGGCCGGACGCATACTATTTTTCCTATAACATCAACGGCGGATCGGCAGAAGTTTGCGCCAACGACCGAAACGCGATGCTGGCCGGCAGCTCTGCCACCCAGGTCTGCTTCACGCCCTCGGGCCAGTTTGGAATGCTGCCCGCCGATTTGGACGGTCCAAATCAGCCGGCTCCTGGCACTCCGAACTTCTTCATGGAACTCGACCCCGATGGGTCCGCGAATCTGTCGATGTGGTCCTTCCACGTCGATTTCGGGACTCCGAGCAATTCCACCTTCACGGGCCCAACCCTGATTCCGGTGGCGGCCTACAGCCCCTCCTGTCCGGGTTTCACCCGCGGAGCATGCGCGCCTCAGCCTGATCCTGGAAGCGACGGGCTGGAAACGCTCAGTGACCGCCTCATGTACCGGCTCGCCTATCGCAACTATGGCGATCACACCGTTCTTACCACCAGCCACTCGGTGCAAGTGAGCGGAACGGGAGCCGGCGTGCGGTGGTATGAAATACACAATCCGGAAACGAGTCCGACGCTTTATCAGCAGGGAACGTTCTCTCCGGACTCGCAATATCGGTTCATGGGTGCAGTTGCCATGGATCGCAGCGAGAATCTGGCAGTGGGATACACACGTACAGGCTCGGGAGCCGGGCAGTACCCCTCTCTCGTTTACGCGGGCCGGGTCCCGAGCGACCCGCTTGGAACCCTGGAGTCGGAAGTGACGCTGCTGGCGGGGACGGGATCGCAATCAAGCGGCGGATATGACCGCTGGGGCGATTACAGTTCGATGACGATTGATCCGACGGACGACTGCACGTTCTGGTTCACCGAGTCGTATATAAAGACGACCGGCGCCAATAGCGGGTTCAACTGGAGTACGGCGATCGGCAATTTTAGTTTCCCAGGTTGCGGAACTCCAGACTTCGCCCTTAACGCGAATCCGAATTCGCTGACCGTGAAACAGGGCGCCACCGGCACAAGCACAATTACCGTTAGCGACCTCGATGGCTTCAACGGCAGCGTGACCTTGAGCAATTCGGCGCTGCCGTCGGGCGTGACCGCGGCTTTTAACCCGAATCCGACGACCAACACCAGCACCCTGACGTTCACAGTCGGAGCGACCGCGGCTACGGGCACGACGACTGTGACGATCACGGGTGTATCCGGTTCCTTGACGCACACGACCACTGTTTCCCTGACGGTCATAAAGCCGGACTTCAGCCTATCCGCGAACCCCAGCTCGCTGGCAATCACGCAGGGCCACACGGGCACAAGCACGATCACGATCAGTCCGATCAACGGCTTCAACGGCAGCGTCAGCTTGACTACAGGGACGCTCCCGTCGGGCGTGACGGCAGGCTTCAACCCGAATCCGGCAACCTCGACCAGCACGTTGACGTTTACGGTCGCTGCGAACGCGACTACCGGAACGGCGACCGTGACGGTCACTGGCGTGTCGGGCAGCCTGACGCATTCAACCAATATCTCGCTGACAGTGAACGCTCCCGTCGGGACGATCACTGTAAAACCGACCCATGAGACGTTTGGCAAAGTTGAAGTGGGTCAGATCGGGGCGGCGAAGACCATCACCGCCACCAATTCCGGTACCGCGAGCGTCACCTTTACGAGCGTGGCGGTTGGCACGGCGAACTTCAAGATCACGAGTTCGACCTGCGCGGGCTCTCTGCTACCTACCAAGAAGTGTACGGTGCAGGTGGAGTTCACGCCGGCTCAAGGTGGCTCGCTCACCGACACGCTGACGTTCATAGACAGCGCTTCCAACAATCCGCAAACCGTCGCGCTGTCGGGAACCGGCGAGGCGCTGTTGTTGAGTCCATCGTTCATCAATTTCAATACGGTCACGGTGGGCAGCACAAGCGCTCCGCAGGGAATTACGATCACGAACCTAAGTAGTTCGACGGTCACTCTGACGGGGACCTCTCTCACTGGATCGGGAAAGGGCGATTTCCTCATCAGCGGCAACACTTGCGGGGCGACGCTCGGCAACGGAGCCAGTTGCGTGGTGAGCGTGGAGTTTAAGCCTTCCGCGAAGAGCGTGTTCACCGCCAGCCTTCAGGTGAAGAGCAACGGCGGCGGCGGTGCGCAGACCGTTTCTCTAGAAGGCACCGGAAAGTAGTCGAAACTCAACTCAAAACATGGGGCGGGACTTCGGTCCCGCTCCACCGTAGTTCCAATCCATGGATTGTGCCAAACTCGCCCGGTTGGTGTTTCCAAACCGAAGCGTCGGGAAATCCTCAAACCGTTAGCAACGATCGAAACGCACGGATCGCAGCGGTCTTCGTTTTTCGGTCGTAATAACTGTCGAGAACACACAACAACGCTCAAAACCCGGACAGCACGTTTGTCCGCGGCGAGGGACTCAGTAGATTGGTGTGGGGTAGCCAGACCTGTAAGTTGAGGCGCTCAGCGGGCGTGGAGCGAAGCGGGAGCCCGCTGCCGAAATCCCGAGCGCTGCCGAGGGACCTCGCAGGTTCGTTGTATGGCAGCCGGACCTGTAAGCCGAATTCTGTCTGCCGTTGCCGGCAGGACGATCATTCCTCTGGGCCGGACATTACTGCCCGGCTCTAGCGACCTACCCGAAGGTTTGGCGCACCGAGCCAGCACGCGCCCCGCCGTCGCTGCAAAATCTTCATGCAGCGCCTGCGCCGCAGGTTCCTCTGCGGCCCATCGTCGCAAGTGCCTCATTAGCATGAAGACCTTGCAGCGGCGGCGGTTCTTCCTCCCTATTTGGTCTTGCTCCGTGTGGGGTTTGCCCTGCCCGCGTCATTGCTGAAGCGGCGGTGCGCTCTTACCGCACCTTTTCACCCTTACCTGAGCCTTGCGGCCCTGGCGGTATGTTTTCTGTGGCACTTTCCGTCCAACCGGCTTGAACCGGCCGTCCCGGACGTTATCCGGCACACTGCTCTGCGGAGTTCGGACTTTCCTCTGTTTTGCAACAGCGACCGTCCGGTCCGGCTGCCAACCTATTCATTATAGTGCAGGTGGAGAGCGCAGGCCGGAAGGCGCTTTCTCTTACTCCTGCGCTTTGGGCGCGAGCAGGAACGGATAAATCAGCAGCGCCACGCCGACCAACAGCGGAATCAGTCCGGCGAGATAGACCGGGTGATCGCGCACGAACCCACGCAGCAGCGCCATGACACCGATGCCGATGGCTGCCGTCACCAGACCGCCTATTTTCAGGCCTTCAAGGCGGCGTTTTACGGCGTTCTTTTCCTGCTCGCGCATAAGTTCCAGCGCGCTTTTTGCCCCCTCCCCTGAGCTCTCCGCGATTTTTTTCAGTGTTTCGCTCCTGTAGTACGCTTCCCTTTCTTTGCGCCGAGCCTCGGACCATGTGGCTACACCCAAGAACGAGAACAGCGCGATACTCCCGACGATTGGGACCAGAAAAACAGAAACGCCGACGACGGTCTCTCCGAGATTGGGCTCCATCGCATCCTCCGAGTGCAGTTTCTCCGCTTACACCGGGTATGACCGGGATTCCCCGGTTCCGGTTGCATTTTCTTTATATCGGAGCCATTTTTCAAATAATGCAACCGCCCGTAACGGCTTCGTGTCATACCATTGAGGCGGTGTCAAGCGTGAGCGCCAGCGACGACCAGGCCGACGTGGAAAGAGTCCTGGCGGGCGACATTTCTGCCTTCGAGGGGGTTGTCCGCCGCTGGCAGGGGCCACTGATCAGCCTGGCCTACCGCTTCTGCCACGATCGTGGTCGCTCGGAGGAGATGGCCCAGGAGGCTTTTCTGCGTGCCTACCGCGCACTCGCCCAGTGGCGCAAGGATGCGATCTTCTCTACCTGGCTGTTCGCGCTGGCGACGAACCTGTAGCGCTCGGAACTGCGCCGCATTCCGGCGCGGACTGTGCCGATCGACCATGTTGCCGAACCTGCGGACACGCGCGTCTCCGACGGAGGCCTCGAGGACCGGGACCGGGATTTGGCGGTGCGGCGCGCAGTGGGAGCATTGCCGGCAAAGTATCGCGAGGCTCTGATTCTTTTTTACTTTCACGATATGGACGTCTCGACCGCGGCGCGGAGTCTCGGCCTGCCCGAAGGCACGGTCAAGGCGAGATTGTCTCGCGGGCGAGAACTTTTGCGCTCCAAACTTCCGCAACTGTTGGCTGTGCCACGCCTGAAGGAGGCTTAATGACGCGCTCGATTGAACCCGAGGATGACGAAATGAATTGCATTCTTTCCCGCGAAGAAGAAATCCTCCCGTCGTCGGGCTTTGCCGCCTCCGTCATGGATGCCATTCGCCGCGAAGCCGCGGCGCCGCAGCCGATTCCGTTTCCCTGGAAGCGCGCCCTGCCCGCCCTGGTGGTTGGTGGATTTGTGCTGGCAATGGTTTTCGTTATGGTCATTGCCGTCATCGTGCAAGTGGTTGGAGCCTCAACGACCACACGCGTTTCCATCTCCTTGCCGTCAATGTTAGCGCCCACCCTGCCATTGCAAGAGAACCTGGGGAATGCCGCAGGCTGGATTGTGCTGGCGCTGCTGGTGGCGCTTATCTCCGTGAAACTCTCCATGCGTCTCGCTGGCGGCAGGGCATAGGGCTGCAAGTCGAGGTCGCCGATGCCAGGTCTCAGAGAGACGTGTCATGCTGCTAAACTGATAGCCAATCAAAGCGCCAGGTTGCGAAGTCCCTGCGTTGAAAGCCTGCGACCCGGCACTGCGGCCTGAGACAAGCCCATGCATATTGCAGAGGCGATGAAGATCGCGTTCCTTTCATTGTGGGCTAACAAGCTGCGTTCAGCGCTCACGCTGCTGGGCGTCGTTATCGGAGTTGCCGCCGTCATTGCCGTGGTCACTTTCGTCAACGGCATCAACGGCTATGTGGCGGAGAAGATCCTCAACCTGGGCGCGGACGCGTTCATCATGTGCAAGGTTTCGCCGGCGACCACGAACATCGACCACTACCTGGAAGCCATGAGGCGCAAAGACCTGAACATGGACGATTACCGCGCGGTGCGGGAGGAGTGCAAGCTTTGCTCGTACGTGGGAGCTTACGCTTTCAAACTCACTGGCCATGTGAAATACGGCGAGCATTCGCTCAGCGACACGATGGTGTGGGGGATGACCCCGGCGGTTGCGGTGACGCGGGACATCGATATCGATGCGGGGCGCATGTTCGGAGAATCGGATCTTGAACATGACGCACCCGTGGCCGTGGTCGGCAGCGACATTGTGGACAACCTGATGCCGGGCGTCGATCCAATGGGAAAGGAAATACGGGTGGATGGATGGGTGTACCGCATCGTGGGGATTGGGAAAAAGAAGGGCTCGACGTTAGGGCAAAGCCTGGACAACTATGTGTTCTTGCCCATGACCTCGTGGATGAAACAGTATGGCACTCGCGACATGAATATGCGGATCTCGGCGAAGACCGCGGGCGAGGGACCGGCGATGGACGCGACCATGGACGAAGCGCGGGTGATTCTGCGGGCGCGGCGACACGACCCTCCGGGCGAAGCCGACTCGTTTGACATGGAAAATAACAGCAACCTGATGAGCATCTTCGCTGGCCTGACGGGGACATTTTTTGCGGCCATGATCGGTATCGCGGCGATCTCCATGGTCGTGGGCGGAATCGTGATCATGAACATCATGCTGGTCTCGGTGACGGAGCGCACGCGCGAGGTGGGGATTCGTAAGGCCATGGGCGCCCGTCGCTCCGATGTGCTGCTGCAATTTCTGATTGAGGCGGTAACTTTGTCGCTGCTGGGCGGAGTGATTGGCGTGCTGCTCGGCATCGGGGTGGCAAAGGGAGTCACACTTGCCGTCGGGATGCCCTCGGTGATTAAACTCTGGGCAGTTGCTGCCGGGTTAATCGTCGCCGCCAGCGTAGGAATTTTCTTCGGCGTATATCCGGCGCGTAAGGCCGCGACTCTCGATCCAATTGCGGCCCTGCGTTTTGAGATGTAGCGCCGAAAACTTGTCAGGAGTTCCAAGGGCGCCCGCCTTCGTCGTGCGCACCGGCTAACGATTTGGCGATGGTTCTCTCGGCGTCTCGGCGGTAAAAGGCTTTGAGCTAAATGCTAGGCACAAGCGAATTCGGTGAAATCATCACGATGGCGCTCGACACGATCCGCAGCAATAAGATGCGGTCCGCCCTGACCGTTTTGGGGATCGTTATTGGAGTCGCGGTCGTCATCGGAATCTCGTCGATCGTGCGCGGCCTCAACGACAACGTCAGCGGCATGATCAGCAGCATGGGGTCGAACATCATTTTTGCCTTTCACATGCCGATCACTTTCGGACGTCCTACCGAAGAGTTGCGCACACGAAAAGAATTGACTTTTGAAGATGCCGAGGCCATGAAGGACCTGCCGCACGTAAAGGCCGTCACCGCCGGGGTTCGCTATGTCGAGCCGCAGTTTGGGAGCGGGACCTATGTGGTCAAGTACGGCGACCGCAAGGCAAAGCAAACGATCCTGGAAGGAGATACCGCCTCGGCAAAGGATGTTTTCGATCTGGACATGAAGTCCGGCCGATGGTTCAGCGAGATTGACGACGAGCGCCGCGCGCCGGTGATTATTCTCGGTGCGGACACCTCGGAGGAGCTTTTTGGGGCATCCGATCCGGTCGGGAAAGAAATCAACATCGAGGGTCAACTGTTCCAGGTGATCGGCGAGATTAAGAAAGTGAAGAGCGCGTTTGGCGGCGGCAAGAATCCCGACGACAACAAGGTCTTCTTCCCGCTGGCCACCATGCGTAAACTTCACCCCGAACTCAAGCAGCACTTCATCAGCGTGAAGGCAACCTCTCACGCCGATATGCCCAAGGCCGTAGACGAGATGCGCGAACTGCTGCGCCGCCGCCGCCGCGTGCCCACGAACAAGCCCGACAATTTCGCCGTCTTCACGCAGGATTCGTTGTCCGACGTGTGGAACCAGATTACGGGCGCGGTTTTCATCTTCATGTTTGCCGTTTCGAGCGTGGCGTTGATCGTGGGTGGCGTGGGCGTGATGAACATCATGCTGGTCTCCGTCACCGAGCGCACGCGAGAAATCGGGGTGCGAAAGGCAATCGGCGCCCGCAAGCGCGACGTGCTGCTGCAGTTCACACTGGAAGCGATTACACTGACGGCGATCGGAGGAATTTTGGGCGTGCTCCTTGGCGCCATCATCACGTATGCGATCCGCGCGGTTTGGGATTCTCTACCCGCGAGCATGTCGGTTTTCTGGGCCGCCTTCGGCTTTCTTTCCGCCGCGGCGGAGGGCCTCCTGTTTGGAATTTATCCGGCTTGGAAAGCCGCGAATCTGGACCCAATCGAGTCCTTGCGCTACGAGTAGCCAAAAACGCTGATGCACCTCTCGCTCCGAATACTGGTGGAAGCGCTGACCGCTGCCGGTACTCTTGGCTGCCTGTTCTTCTACGGGCTCGCCTTATTAGGAATCGCCAGTTTCCTCAGCGCCCGCCGCAAGCAAAATGCGTACGCGGCTGAAGTACTGCCACCCGTTTCCATTCTCAAGCCGTTGAAGGGAATCGATCCCGAAATCTGGGAAAGTTTCTGCAGTCATGCCGAGCAGCAGTATCCCGAATTCGAAATCATTTTCGGCGTAAGTGATGCAGCCGACCCCGCCTGCGAAATCGTAAGGAAAATACAGGCAAAATATCCCGCCTGCCCGATCAAACTGGCCGTCTGTAATCGCATCCTCGGAACGAACGTCAAAGTCAGCACGCTCGCGCAGATGGTGCCCGAGGCGCGCTATGAGATTCTGGTTGTCAACGACAGCGACATCCGCGTGCAGCCGGACTATCTGCGGCAAATCGCCGCCCCGCTGAACGATCCGGAGATCGGCCTGGTCACGTGTCTCTATCGAGGGAAGGCCGCGAACACTCTCGGCTCGCGTCTTGAGGCTCTGGGAATCTCGGCCGATTTCGTCCCCGGTGTGCTCACCGCCAGGCTTCTTGAAAACGGTCTTCACTTTGGGCTTGGCTCAACACTCGTCTTTCGCCGCAAGGATCTGGCTTCGATCGGCGGCTTTGCATCGATACTCGACTATCTCGCCGACGACTACGAACTCGGACGCCGCATCGCCGCCCTCGGCAAGCGCGTCGAACTCAGCGCTACAACCGTCGCGACCTTGCTGCACCCCTACACTCTGGGAGAATTCTGGAGGCATCAACTGCGCTGGGCGCGCACCATTCGCGATGCCCGCCGTTGGGGCTATCTCGGCTTACTGTTCACATTCGGATTGCCGTGGGCATTGGCAGCGCTGATCGCGTCAAGCGGAGCAACCTGGGCGTGGGCACTATTCGCGCTCACGGTCAGTGCGCGGCTTCTGGTAGGACTCAGCACTTCGCTGACGGTACTTCAGGATCGGAGGATTCTGCAAGATATTTGGCTGCTACCGCTTCGCGATCTGATCGCCCCCATCGTCTGGGGCGCAGGCCTGGTGGGCAGTCGTATTCGCTGGCGCGGGGACGATTTCTATCTAAAGCAAGGCCGCCTCTTCAAAATCCCGCCGAGCATTCCTAACTGATCGGAAAGTACGGCTTCCCTGTGCTTCTCCGTGTCCTCTGTGCGCTCTGTCGTTATTGCTGTTAGGTTTTCACCGCGCCGCAGCAACATTCGCGCGGTTCGAATAGATCGTCTTCCCCCCGCGCCGCGCAATCACGTAACCCGTGAGCCCTTTCAGTGCTGGAGGGTCTTCCTGATCCGTCCACAAAAATACGCGCTTCGGCCCATTCCACATTTCCAGGAAAGAGTCTTCGGACTCGAAAACAGGCGGCGCGTCGGGAAACTGGGTGCCGTACCACATGTTGCCGCCGGGCGCATGCAAGCTGAGCAAATGGAAGCCGCCGTAAAAATTCAGCGTGGAAGCATTTTCATAAAGTCCGGCCGCCACCACTACGTCGCCGGGGCGATGCTGCTCCTGAATTACCAGCGCCAGATCTCTCGAGGAAAGAATGGGCGAGAAAATTCCAAAAGCGCTGTGCACGCATGCCAGGACAACCACCATCATTGCCGCCAGTGCAGCATTTGCTGCGTCGACGCGCCCCTTGCGCCGGAGTAACCAAGTTGCGAAGGAACACACTAGAAACGCCGCCGAAAAGCCGAACAGCGGCAACTGAAAGGCTCCCATCGCCTGCGGCGTCAAGTCGAGGAAGTGCCCAAACGAGAGCGCATAGTCCTGGGGATTTTTCCGGAGCAGGTCCGAAAGGTCGGTGCCAGGAGGCGGCGCCTTCGAGAACCAGAGCAACACAAATCCAACCGCCGCAATCGCCGCGCTCAACGCGAGCAACACGGCCGACGAAATCCTCCCCGCGCGCCGTTCGCGGCTGTCCGCGCCCGATTCCCGCTCCCGCGCAAGCCATCCTCCCACCAGCAGCGCCATCCCTGGGATGGCGGGAATCGTGTAGTACTCCTGCCGCGTCGAAAAACTGAAAAACCCCACGATCACGAGGTTCCACAGGAAGAACAGCAGGTTAGCCTTCTGTCGCCGCGTCATCTGTCCGCGAAATTTGGCCCAGTGCCGGGGAATTTCCTGCAACGACTGCGGTAGAAATACCGTCCAGGGAATGAGCCACAAAACCAGCAGCGCCCAAAACAGCACCAGGGGAACTGTGTCGTAATCCCTGGGCATGCGTGTACCCAGGAAGCGCCTGACATGTTCGTTGATGAAATAAAACCAGAGAAATCCGCGCACGTTTCCCTGTGGAGGATTGCGTAGCGCAGCCAGCACGTGCCACGGCGCGCCAATCGCAAGGAATACCAACGTGCTCGAGATGAGCCGCAGCTTAAGCAGGTGCCGCAGATTCCCGGTCAACAGCAGATAGAGCCCGATCGCTCCCGCCGGAAACACCAAGCCGATCAGCCCTTTGGTCAGCACATTGAGAGCGCAGACCGCGGCCAGTCCCCAGCAAACGGCAGGCGAAGGTTTCGGCTGCTCGAGCGAGACAAGAAAGAACCAGAACGTCAGCGTCAGCCAGAGCCCGACCAATACGTCGGGGATTAAAAAGCGTGTAAACAAAAACGGCCCCAGCGCCGTTGCCAGCACCGTTCCCGCATAGAATCCGCCGGCGCCCCCAAATGCCCATCGACCGATGCCATAGGTCGCAAGAATCGTCGCCAGCACGCCCAGCATCAGCGGAAACCGCGTGCTCCACTCGGTGATACCAAAAAGTTGGTAGCTTGCAGCAACACTCCAATACATCAACGGAGCTTTTTCCAGGTACCGTTCGCCGTTCACATACAGCGTCACCCAATCGTGCCGCTGCAATATCTCGCGGGCCGCTTCAGCATGCACGGTATCCGCATCGTCAAGCAGCGCCGGCCGCGACAGACCAACCATGTAAATCGTAAGCCACAGTCCAACCAGTATGGCCACGGCGACCTGCCAGTTCGCAATGAGCTTGCTGGGATGCCGGATATTCCTATGGGCGGGCAGTTCTGGACTCGGCGTGGCGAGGTGAGTCATCACGAAACCATTTATTATACGGGGATACGGAACCGGCCAGCGGACGGGGACGGTTCCTAGTGTGCCGCCGCGCCGCGGGACGCTTCGCGCTGGCCCGCGACTTCGCGGTAAATCTCCAGGATTCTGGAAACCGAACTTGACCACGAAAATCGCTGTGCCTGTTCGCATCCCCGCTGTTTCATCCGGGTTCGCACTTCAGCATCCAGCAAGGCCTGTTGCAGGGCGCGCCGGATTTCGAACACATTTTCAGGATTTACCATCAGCGCTGCGTTGCCCACTACTTCCGGCAGGCTCGACGTGTTCGACGTCACCACTGGCGTTCCATGCGCCATCGCTTCGAGCGGCGGGAGTCCGAAGCCCTCATAGAGCGAGGGGAACACGAACGCCTTGGCGACATCGTAGAAGATGCGCAGCACTTCGATTGGGACGAAGCCAAGGAAGCGCACATCCTGCTGCACGCCGCTGCGCACGACTGTGCGCCGCAAACGCGGATGACTGGAAAGATCGTCGCCAATGATGATCAGGGTAAGATCCGTGAGCTGCTCTTCTTTGGCCAGTTCATTCTTCAGCAATGAAAATGCCTCGATGATGCGCACTACGTTTTTGTGCGGCCGGATCGCTCCCGCATACAGGATGAATGGATGATTCACCTGGTAGCGCTGCGCGATCAGTTCGCGGTCGCTGTCAGTGGCGTGGCCATGGAGAAAGCGCTCGTCAATCGCGTTGTAGACCACTTCGATGCGATCGCCGGGGATCGCGAAGAGTTTCTGGATCTCACCCTTCGTAAATTGCGAAACGGCAATAACCCTCGCCGCTCCGCGCAGCACGCGCCGCGTCAGGTGAAAGTGCAGACGGCGGCGCAAACCCGATTCTCCGTGCGCGCCGTACATGTGTTCCAGCAGATCGTGCACGGTCACAACGTATGGACAGTCGAGTCCGCGGGGCATCCAGAACAGGTGCGGGATGTGCGCCACATCGCAATCGAGTCGCCGCACAATCGCCCTGAACTCAATGGCCCCTTTCACGGTGTTGTCGGCTGCCTCGAGCGGCACCGCCTGGAAGTTCTCCGGCAGCGGTCCGTATTCGGCCACTTTCGCCGGGGATCCGATCAGAAAATACTTGCTGTCCTGGTCAAGCCGTGCCAGCGTCCGCACCACATTGCGGATATAGGTCCCAATGCCGAATTCCGTCATGCGGCGGACGTCGATGGCAACTTTCACAGGGAGAATTTAATCACAGGGGGCGAACGGAACACAGGAAATTCGCGGCGACGCTGTATATCTTTTCCTGCGGCTGCGCGCGAAATCGGGAAGAAAATCTATGAATCAACTAGACCGATTATTCTCTCGTCTCCACCTGCGCCCGCGCGGCCCGAGCAGCGGGGGCCGAGATCGTAATCGAATCGGGCTGGGTCCAGGCCGCCTTTCCTCTTTCCAGTTGTAAGCGGTTCATGGTGACTTTCAACTGCCGCTGGTCCACTTCGAGCAACAGGTAGTGGTAGTTGACGTCTTTGCTCTGGTAGGGATCGCCAGGCGCGCGGCGAACCGGATAAGCATGCGCGCCCCCGCCGCCGGAAACAAAATAGGTGACACCGCCATGCTCGTGACGTTCGTAGTTATGCACGTGTCCCGAAAAAACCACGAAACGGGCGCGGACGCGCGCCTGCCGCTCTTCGAGCAACTTGGCGAGAGCTTGTTCGCGCGATCGTGCCGAGTGGCCTTCGCCCTTCATGTTCATCGACGAACTGGTGTAGGGGGGATGGTGCAGCATGACGAAGACGAAATCCACATCGGAAGGAATTGTGTCGAGCCTGCCGGTAAGCCATTGGCCTTGGGGACTTGAAACTTCATCGACGGAGCTGTCGAGCACCAGAAAGAGCGCATTCCCGGCGCGCACAGAATAATAGCGGCTGTTCTTTAAGTCCGGAAAGCGCGCGAAATAATTAGCGAGGTCAGTTTTCTCGTCGCCATGAAATTCATGATTGCCGAGCGCCGGGAAGACGGGAATGTGCTTCTCGCGCCAAATGCCGGTTTCCGAGTCGAACGTCTTCCAGTCGTTTTCGTCGTAACCGTTGTAGACGATATCGCCGGTAAAACAAATGAAGGCCGGGTTTGCGTCGGCAATGGCGCGAACCAGCGCGACGCGGACGGTTGAATTGGCGGCTTCGGTGTCGGCGGGATTGTGGAAGCGAGTGTCTCCATAGACAACAAAGCGAAAGGGGGCCGCAACATTAATGCTCAAGGCCACAGGGGCGGCATCGGCAGGGTTAGGAGTCGCGGTCTGGGCCCCAAGATTTCTTGTGCAGCCTGCAAATGCGATCAAGAACAATGCGGTGGAGATGACCAACAGCATTTGCGCCCGGGCGAAACCCGATAACCACTGGGTCCACAGGGGAGCACGGGGGAGTCCTGACTGCGACTGGGTCGGGGAGAATGTGGATCGAAAGGTCACGAGATGAGCCTGCGATTAGGTCTGGTGCCATTCTCCCACAATCGTCGCGGACATTTCGAACTCAGAATCAGTGCCCCTGTAAAGACGCGGCCCAAGAAACCGCGAATCAGTCCGCGGCGGGCCTCGTCAGGCGTAGCGAATTTACGACGACGGACACGCTGGAAAGCAACATGGCTCCGGCGGCGAGAATGGGATTGAGGATGCCAGCCATGGCCAGGGTAATGCCGATGGCGTTGTAAAAGAACGCCCAAAATAAATTCTGCCGCACAATGCGAATCGTCTTCGATGCCAGGGCGAAGGTTTCCGGGATCTTGTCGAGCGAACTCTTCATCAGCACAACCGCCGCGGCCTTCATGGCGATATCGGCGCCGGAGCCCATGGCAATCCCGAGATCCGCTTGCGCCAGTGCCGGTGCGTCGTTAATGCCGTCGCCCACCATGGCCACAAGAGAGCCGGCGGCTTGCAGGCTTTTTACGAAATCGGCCTTCTCCGCCGGAAGTACCTCGGAGCGATAGTGATCTGCCCCCACCAATGAAGTGACCCACTGCACCGTTGCCTTCGAGTCTCCGGAAACCACGTACACCGAGATATTCTTCCGCTTCAGATGCGCCACTAATTCGCGCGCACCGTCGCGAATGCGATCGCCGAACGCTGCCGCCCCGTGGAGTTCGCCGTCCCATCCGAAAAAGGCTACCGTCTTGCCATCGGCTTCCCAGCCATGCACTTGTTCCTCAAGGTCGCGCGCAACGGAGATTTCTTCTCCCTTCAGCAAGCGGCGGCTTCCAATGAAGGCGCGGCGTCCGCGGACAATACCCGTGATGCCGAATCCCTTCACGATCTCGATCGCGGATGCATCGGTGAGGCTGGCGCCCTCCGATTTGACGAATGCTACGAAGGCTCTTCCCAGCGGATGCTCGGAATACTGCTCGAGTGAGGCAAGGAGGGAGAGAGCTTCAAGTCTAGCCTCGGCAAAAGCAAAGGACTCGGATTCGCGCTCCAGTACCTTGTTTTCGAATTCAGCTCCGCTCGCATTCACCAGCACAGGCCGAAGGCATTCGTGTTTGCACAAAGCGAGATCGAGCAGCGAGAACGTCCCTTCGGTGATGGTTCCAGTTTTGTCGAGAACAACCGCGTCCACTCGACGAAGGGTTTCGAGCACCTGGCTGTCGCGGAAGAGAATGCCGCGGCGGGAGGCTGAACCCATAGCCGCGGTAATCGCGAGCGGTGTTGCCAACCCGAGAGCGCACGGGCATGCAATTACGAGCACCGTGATGGCGCGCATCAGTGACGTGGCAAGACTGGCGGTCCCCATCAGCCAAAGCGACAGGAAAGTCAAAACCGCGACGCACACGACCGACGGAACAAATACTCGCGCAACACGGTCGACGGTCTTTTCGAGGGGCGAGCGCCGTGTGAGGGCATCCTCAACCATGGCCACCATCCGCGCCAGAGTTGAGTCGGTCGCAGTGCGCAAGGCGCGAATTTGGAGAACGCCGTCCAGATTGATGCTTCCGGCTGCTACTCGATCCCCGGGCTGTTTGCTGACCGGAGTCGACTCGCCAGTCAAAAGGGATTCATCGGCATGTGATTCACCGGCGGCGACGACACCATCGGCGGGAATGTGTTCGCCCGCTTTCGTTACAAATAATTGTCCGGGTTCGAGGGCATCGATCGCGGCAAAGCGCTCCTGACCGTTTGCGAGCAGCCGGACTTTGTTGGGCATCCAGCGATGCAACTGCGTGATCCAGCGCGAAGCACGATCTTTCGCATTGCGCTCGATCATCTTCCCGGCCAGCACGAGCGTGACGATGACACAGGCGGTATCGAAATAGATGTGAGAGTCGCCGCGGAAGGCCTGAACGATGCTGAAAAAGTAGGCTGTGAGAATGCCAAGGCTGAGCAAAGCTTCGGCGCGGATGGTGCGGTTGCGCAGGCCCCGCCAAGCCAGACGAAGAATGGGATATCCGCTGTAGAAGACGACCGGCGTGGCCAGCGCCCAAACAAAGAACGGAACGTAACGGCGAATGCCGTCGGCAATGTGCTCGAAGAAGCTGATGTAGAACGTCATGCTCAGGTACATGACGTTCATCCACAGGAATCCTGCCACGCCGAGACGAAGCAGCATGTCGCGCTTCTCGGTGTCGTTCGATTCCTCGGCGGCGCGGAACTCGCGCGCCTCGTAGCCGAGGCTGTGGATCCGTTCCGTGATAAGGGACGGCGGAATATGCTGCGGGTGGTATTTGACTTTGATGAGATCGGTGGCGAAGGAAGCTTCGACGCTTGCGATGCCGGGAAGCTTGGCGAGCGCGTACTCGATCAGCCACGCGCACGACGTGCACCACATGCCGCGCACGTGGAGGAGAAGTTCCTCGGCCCGAGAGTCATCCTGGCGAATAGCGACTGCGGGCGCGGCCGATAATGTCGGCTCGGGTTGTGAGATCAGCCCAAGCTGCAGGCTGCGTTTAAAGAGTTCGGTCTCTCGGAAATCCTGACCTTCCGCGCCACTCTCCGAGAGGATAAGGTAGACGTTCATGCAGCCCATGCAACAGAAGACTCGTTCGTGCTCGCGAATCTGCTGCACATACGGACGCCGGCCGCAGGCCAGCCCGCAGAGGTCGCAGTTGCGCCCCTGGGTTCGTTGAATGTCAGTGCCCGGCATGTTCGTGAGCCGGCTCCGACGCGACGGGCTTGCCGTTCTGGTCCAGCATCACCGGGTTCGTATGCTTCGTCACCACGTACACGAAAATCAGAATGCCGATAAACATCATAAAAACAACCCCAAGAAAATACGTGAGAAACGCCGGTTTTTTCCTGGTTGGAAGATGGGATGCCATCGCGATTGCGCTCATGCTTTCAACTCCGTTCGGCGGGGTGCGAGATCTGTGTCCCGTTTCGCCCCAGAAATTTGGAATGTGGGCCGGCAAGCGCCGGCCCCCTCCCTGGAAATAGTTCGGCAACCGAAACTAATAATTCGGAATGCCCAGCGCGGCGTTCAAAATCGTGCGGTGGCGAACTTCATCCACCAGCACGTTCGCGCCAAAGTTCAGCACTGCTTTGGTTAGGATGTTCGACGCCAGCGTGCCATAGGCCAGCACGGCGCCGTTCTCCCGGTCGCGAGCCAGGCGAAGGATGTCGTTTTCGCTGTGCAAGCTTCCGAAGTTATATTTCTTTTCCGGCCCTTTCGGTTCGACACCGAACGACTTGAGCACACCGCTGAGTCCGTCGCGGTGATACTTGTGATCGCTCTGGAACGCAACCGCGGCAGCGAGCACGCCCGGTGACAGCAGCTTGCTCTCCGCTCCCGCCTGGTAAGCGGCAACTGCTTCGTTCTCCAAATAGAGAGCCGCCGACATAATGCCCAGGTCGCCTTCCTTCGATTGCGCATGTAACTGCTTGGTCTTGCCCGTCAGCAAGAACAGGATTGCTCCCGCACTTGCCGTGCTGGCCAGTCGAAGCCATTCCCGACGCACGTTTTTCTCCTCGAGAACGGGCTCCACTAAGTTCACTTCCGGTTTTTCTGCCATCATGAACTTTCCTCCTTCCGCCTTCAATATTTCAGCCGCTCGGTTACATTCATGCCGAGCAGCTGTTTGAAGACGGTGTTGTGGCGCACTTCGTCCTCAAGAATGGGAACCGCGGCGTTGAGTATTTCGCGGTTCACGAGGTTGCCGGCATTGGCTAAATATGCGCCCATGGCGCCGTCCTCCAGGCTTTGCGCCAGTTTGACGATGTCCGTTGCCGAAGTGATCGTGCCGAAGTCGTAAGTCGGCTTGGGCTCGACCGGAGCTCCGCCGTAACGCTTGATGAATTTCGTCAATGCGTCGCGGTGGCGTTTGTGATCGTTTTGAAAACTGACGGCCAGCTTGAGCTGATCCGCGCTGAGCAGTTTGCTCTTGGCGCCCGCGTCGTAGGCGGCAATGGCCTGGTGCTCCAGTCCCAATGCCACGTTCAGAATCGCGAGATCGCCGGCATAGCGGGCTTCTTTGGCCGCAGCGGGCATGGCCGAAGCCATGACTCCCGCCGCCACCGAAAGCCCTCCTGCACGCAGGACCTGCCGCCGCGAAACCGTCTTCGGATTTGTCTTGCTATCGTTCATCGACATATTTCCGCCTCCGGTTTCTTACCAGTTCAGGCCTTGCTTGAATGCAAACGTGCTGAATCCGCTGTTCTTGCCTTCCACAAAGTTGTGGCGGAAGTCAGCGCCGAACGAAAGCCGAGGTGTAATGCGCACGTCGAATCCACCGCCAACCTGGCCGCCGAACATGATGTTGCCCTGGCCGTGCGGAACGCCGCGCGCAGCCAGCTCCGGTGACGTCGGGGCCAGTCCGCCGATCTGCGATCCGCGCAACAGGGAATTAAATAGCGGTCCATAAGCAGTGCCCAGACCCAGGCTTGGGTTCACGGCATTCAGCGCTGCGACTGCGTCGAATGAGCTCGTATTGTTATCCGATCCGATCCAAACATACGTGCCAACGCCTGCCACCGCATAAGGCCGGAATCTGCCCATCTTGGTGAGTTGGTACTTGAGCTCGAAGGGCGCAACAGTGAGAACCTTCGACCGCTCTTGTACGTTCTGTGCCACGGCCGGCAGAGGTCCGGCCAGATAGTTAGTGACGCTCGGGAGCGATTCCAATCCGGCGGCGACCAGATAGTTGTTGAGCGCCGCGTTGACCAGGGCATTCACACCCGAAGTCGACGTTGTAGTGGTGACGGACCGTTGCAGGCCAATCATGATTTCGTACGACAGCTTGCCGCCCGGAACGTTCTTCCACGGCAGATCGATGTAACCGCCCGAGGCAAAGCCCTTGTTGTCCTTGTATGGATTCGTTGCTCCACCGACGAAGAAGCCGAGTTCGGAGCCGATCTGGCCGATGTCCGGCAGCAACTCGCGCGGTGCTGTGTAACCGGCAGAAACCGGCGGTGCAGACGGCGCGGGAGAGGGCGAAGGATAGGGCAGGAACCCGATGCTGGAACCCGGCAGAATTGCGTGATTGGAAGCGACCGGCTCCATCATGTACTCCAGCCTTTCGACCAATGCATTCAGCCTGTTAATCTCCTGCTGCTGCGCGTCAATGCGCGCCTGCAGCGCGGAGGATGAAGGTGTAATCTCTGCCGCCGGTTTGGAAACAACCGGCGCACTTGTGTTGGCGGCGAGTTGAAGGGGTCCCGTCTGTTGAGCCAAAGCCGGGACGGAGGCGATTACAGCGATCACGAGTACTATCGCGCCCGCGATCCGGAACATTCTTGCCTTTCTCCTTATCATTAGTTCCTCCTTATTAATTCCCCGATCTGTTTTTGGACCTCGGGGTCTTTCGTGAACGGCGTACGATTTACTACTCGCGGGGAGCCCTGGGACTCACTGCGAATCTTTGAACGGCGTAATGAATGTCTCGTCGAACGACTCACGCTCATTGCCCACGCGGCTGCTGAGGCTGAAATGATTGACGCCCGCGATCAGGCCGCTTCCGGGCGATGCCGCGATTTCGAAATCACGGTCGACAGTCTGGCCAGGGCTAACCACCACTGCGTTTTCGAACGACGAAAAATGAATTCCTGCCAGCCCTACAATCCCGAGCACCACCGTCTGTTGTTGGTGGCTGCGGTTGGCTGCCTTGAGGCGGAAAGTGTTGTACACCGTGCCGTCTTTATCTTGGCGGTACAGGGTGGCGCGCACGGGCGAAATCTGCACCAGCACGGAATGCCGCATGGAGAGCGCCGTGAACAGGCCGATCGCGTAGAAAAGCAGCACCAGCATCAGGACCACGCGCTTGGCGTCGCGCAGTCCAATTTTCTGGAACCAGGTTTTGTCGCCGGTGCCGAGCCGCTCGCCCTGCTCGCCCCACACGTAGTGGATCAGCCCGGGCTCGCCCAGCTTCGCCAGCACGACGTTGCAGGCCTCAATGCATTCGCCGCAGCCCACGCATTCGATCTGGTAGGGCGAATGTCGGATGTCGATGCCCATGTGACAGACGCGCATGCATTTCATGCACTCGATGCATTCGTGACTATCGTCGCGATAGTGCACAAGCAGCGTGTGGCCGTCGGTGAGCATGCCTTGCAGGTAGCCATAGGGGCAGACGGTGGTGCAGAACGTCAGCCGGACAAATAGAAAATCGATCAGCGTGAGCAGCGTGGTTGCGGCCCCGGCAATGCCGCCGGCGGTCTTGATATCGAGCGACAACAGGCGATGCAGCAGGTCCCTCGGCTCAACAAAGTACGCAATGAAGACAAAAGAAAGGACGACCGCCGCAGCCCCGGAAATCAGGTAGAACAACGCTCGGCTGAGCACAGTGCGTTTCGTGCCGTCGCCCTTGACATACTTGTTCACCGTGCGCTGCAGCCGGCCTTCGAGCGCGATGGAGGCCTCACTGAAGATCATTTGCGGGCAGAGATAGCCGCAGTACACGCGTCCCCACATGACGGCCATTGCCGCCACCACGAACATCAGGAACATCATCGAAAAAAAGATGATGGAAAACTCGCTGATCAAAAGCTCGTAGCCGAAGAAAAAGACACGCTGGCGCGGGATATCAATGCGCATCAGGTTGGTCAGCGGCAGCAGGAAGAAAATAATGACGCAGATGACATGAACAGTCTTGCGCAGACGGTGATAGTGGAAGCCGGGATCGATGGGGGTTGGCCTGGCGGCCTTCGGCTTGGGTTGCGGCTTGTCCGCGATTACGACGAGTTCGTTGCCGGGTTCCGACCCTTGTTCAGTGGCAGACATGGGCATGCGCTCCTGCGAGAATTCCCGGCATCGTGCCCCGCACGATCAAAAGCGCGCCCATGGCCATGACACTGACTGCGGCCAATTGCGTTCCCCACTGATTGAACCGCCTGCGAATCGCCGATGAGAAAATGCCGACCGCGAGCAAAGCGCCAGCCGTACCCGCCCCAAAAGCGGCCATGGTCGCGGCTCCCCAAAGGGCTGAACCGGTTGCCAACGCGCGTAGCAGCGCAGCGTAGATCAGTCCGCAAGGAAGAAATCCGAGCGCCAGGCCGAGCAAGAATCTTCTGCCCGCTTTGGGCGACGCAAGCAGGCTACTTAGCGGACGAAGAAATCTGGATGTGATTCGGAAGAAGCTGCCGCCAAACGTTTGCACGGCCGGGAAGGCGCCAAACATGACCAGGCCCGCAACCAGCATCAGAACGCCGCCGATGATGGCGAGCGCGCTAGTGACGCCGGCCAGCCGTCCGATCAGTCCCACCGTTTTTCCCGCCAATCCAGCAGCCGCACCCAACAAGGAATAAGTGAGAATGCGTCCGGCGTTGTACGCGAAGTGACCGAAGAGCAAAGATCCGGGCGCGCGTCCCGCACCAGTTTTCACTTGATCGAGCGCCACGCTGTGGGAGAGCACGATCGGTCCGCACATCTGCATGCAATGCAGGCTGCTGACCAGACCCAGCGTGAACACGACCCAGATTTCAATGCCAGTCACTCGACGCTCCTTGCGCGTCAGCGCGTGCCGTTTCCATCCGTGTGATAGAGGATCTTTTCGTTTCGAGTCGGCACCGTCACGCACTCGCGGTAGAACTCGAATTTCTTCATCATGATTGCGTGCGTCGGGCAGCGCGAAGCGCACAGGGCGCAGCGGATGCACGTCGTCTCATCCTTCAGCATCACGCCACCGAGCGAGTCGAGATCGGTCTTGCCCATGCGCCGCAGGTCGTCGCGGCTGACTTCGAGCGAAGACGAAACCATGTCGAGCCAGCGGTCTTCCTTGCAGAGTTCGCTCAGGCCGACCAGCTTGATGATGTTCATGGGGCAGACGTCGACACAGCCGTTGCAGGCGATGCAGATGGAGGTATCGAACACAGTATTGACGTTGCAGCGGAGGCACCGCGACGCCTGCCTGTGCGCTTCCTGCGTGGGGTACGATTCCTCGATGATGTCGAGTGAAGAGGCGCGTTGCGTCGCGTCAATAACCGGCGGATTGCTGCGCGGCGTACGCTCCCATCCCTCGGCCATGGTGTAGACGGCCGGCGCCCAGTGGCTGCGGACAGCAATCTCTGTCCGCGTACCGCGCAGAAAATCGTGCATGGAGCGCGCCGCCACCTGCGCGGAAGCGATTGCGTCGATGAAAAGCCGTGGCCCGTGGGCAATATCGCCGCAGGCAAATACGTCAGGCGCGGTGGTCTGATAGGTCTCGCGGTTGACCTTAATCAACCCGCGCTCGCTCTCAACTCCGTCCTCCGGCTTCAAAAACGATAGATCCGACGATTGCCCGATAGCGAAGATGACCGTATCGGCGGGAATATCTTCGACTTCGTTTTCGTCGAATGTTGGATTGAAGCGGCGGTTCGCATCGAATACCGCCGTACAGCGGATCGTGCGCAGCCCTGTGACCGTGCCGTTCTGCCCGAGAATTTCTTTCGGGCCGCACGAGCTGTGCAGTTTAAGCCCTTCCTCTTCGCCCTCAATGATCTCGACTTCGTCGGCCGGCATTTCCGCGCGGCTCTCCAGGCAGACGACATGAACTTCCTTATCGCTGCTCATGCGCAGCGCCGAGCGGGCGACATCGTAGGCGACCTGCTCACCGCGCCCCATCTCCGAAATGGTCTCGCTCATGGACGACATTTCCGGACGAACCGCCGAACGCGCTACGTCGTAGGCCACATTTCCGCCGCCGATGACAACCACACGGCGGCCCAGCACGAGCGGCTTGCCTTCGTTGAAGGCGCGCAAAAAATCCATGCCGTCGTAAACCATCTCGCGATCGCCGCCGGGCAGATTGAGTTTGCGTCCCTTGGGCAGGCCAATGCCCAGGAAAATTGCCTTGTAACCTTGCTGGCGCAGATCGGCGATGGAAAAATCGCGCCCCAGCCGCATGTTGCACTTGAGGTCGACGCCCAGAGCAAGAATGGCATTGATCTCCGCCTTGACGAGTTCGCGCGGTAAACGGAAGACAGGTACGCCCACGGTCAACATGCCGCCCGGTTCCGGGTTCGACTCGAACACGGTGACCTTGTACCCAACCTGGACGAGATCGTGCGCGACGGTCAGCCCGGAGACACCCGCGCCCACGATTGCGACTTTTTCGTAGTCGCCGCGATTCTGCGGCAACATGCGCTGATCGCAGCCGGTCTGGTGCGAGGCCGGATTTCCGGCCTCCGGTCCGAACTTATCCGTCACGAAACGCTTCAGAGCCCGAATCGAGACGGATTCGTCCACGTCGCCGCGCCGGCAGTTGACCTCGCACGGAGCGCCGCAGACGCGCCCGCAGATCGACGCGAACGGATTCGTCGCGCGCGCCATGCGGTATGCGTCTTCGTAGCGGCCTTCGGCAATTGACGTGACATAGCCGCAGGCATTGGTATGCACGGGGCAGGCGTGCTGGCACTTCACCATCTTGATCCAGTAGTCCGCCCCTTCAATCGCTTCGAATTGGTTCCACGGATTACTCATCGGACTTTACTCTTCAGTCTTCGTGAAACTTGCTGAACGCGAATTTGACGGTGATGATGGCGAAGATCGCGATCAACGCCGCGACAAAATACATGAACCCCGGCGACGATTGCGTCACGGCATTAAACTGCCGCACCAGCGCGCCGCGAGTCGGATTGGTGACTTCTCCGTTCATGAAGACGAAGAAATATATGAGGCAGCCGCATGCCACGACGATATAAGTGGCCTTGAGGAACGCCGGTATCTCCGTGCCCTTTTTTTCTGTCATCCAGCCGTCGGCGTAGCTCTTGATGTCTTTGGAAACCTTGGTTTCTTCTACAGGTGCCATTTCGATCTCTCCTTAACTGGCTTTTCGCGTGGTCGTCTCTTCGTCGTCGACGAACATCCGGTACTTGGGATCTTCGCTGTGCTCTCCCCAATATCCGTGGCGGAGCGATTTCACCAGGAAGAAGATCCCTCCCGCCACGAACAGAAAGAACATGAAGTACGCAAGAAAGACGCTCGGGTACACGTAGTCATGCATAGTTAGCCTCACTTCTCGTAGTCGTTATCCGGACGCCAGTTCTTGCACCGTCCCAGCGTCTGGATGTAGGCGACCAGCGCGTCGAATTCTTCCGGATTGTCGGCAATCCAGGGGAACGGCGGCATCACCGACCCGGGCGTCAGGTCACGTGGATTGCGGAAGTGCGTGCGGTGCCACTGCCGGTCGTACTTGCCGCCCACGCGCGAAATATCCGGTCCCGTGCGCTTAGTCCCAAACATATGTGGCGTGTCATAGACAAACTCGTCGGGAGTTGAGATGGGCGAATCCACGCCCTTCCATCCCGAACGCTTGACGTCGGACAGCAAGGTGCGCGTCTGCTGCGTGTGGCAATACCAGCAGCCTTCGCGAACATAGATGGCGCGCCCCTTGAGTTGTTGGTCGTTCAGCGGCACAAGCTTGCCGGTCGGGCCTTTGGACGGGTCGTTATTCTCGAACGGTTGCGACCAGCTCTTATCGACGAGCGGCGGCACAACCGTAGTCAGCAGTCCTCCGATAAAGAAGAAGACGAGCGCGGCCACCACAAATCCCACAGCACTTTTGTCAGTTTTTCCTAGCATGGCATTCTCCTTGTGGCCTTAGGCGTTGGCCGACGTCTTGGACCCCGCGTCCAGAACCGTGGCCCAGATGTTGTAGAGGAATGTGGTGATCCCCAGGAACATCAGAATCCCGGAGAAGAAACGGACGGTCCAGACCGGCTTCAGCGCTTTCACCGTATCGATGAACGGAATCGCCGGATTGTTCCATTGCCAGCCTTGCCAGAATCCACCTAGCCAAAGCGTGACGAAGAAACCCAGCCCGCCGATCATGAAGAACCAGAAACTCCAGTTCGCCAGCGCGGCCGAATGGAGTTCGGTACGGAACAGCCGGGGAATCGTATAGAAGGTGCCCGCAATGGCAAAGAAGGAGAACGCCCCCAGTACCGCCATGTGCGCGTGTCCGGGGATCCAGTCGGTCTTCGATACAATCGCATTCACCGAGCGCAGGCTGTGCATCGGTCCCTGGAAGCAAGTCAGGAGATAGAACACCACGCCCGACATCAGGAACTTCAGCGGCACGTTCTCACTCAACTGGTACCACTGTCCCTTCATGGTGGCGAAGAAGTTGTAAACCACTGTCCATACCGGGATCAGCAGCATCAGAGAGAACGTGATGGCGATGGTCTGCAGCCACTGCGAAATCGGTCCGTGCAGCATGTGGTGAGCGCCCGTCCAAACGTAGACGAAAGCCAGCGACCAGAAGCCGACCATGGACAGTTTGTGGCTGTACAGCGGCGTGGTCGATGCCCTCGGGATGAAGTAATAAGCAAGCGCCAGCCCGACCGGGGTGAAGATCAAGCCCACCGCGTTGTGGATGTACATCCAGTTCAGATTGGCTTGGTTGACGCCGGTGGTGACAAGAACCGCGAAGTTGCCTGTGAGATAGACGAACGCAGTCCACAGGATGGTGCCCATGATGTACCACAGGCTTACATACATCTGCTCGTACTTGCGGCTGGCGATGGTGGCGAAGATATTGATGCCGAACATGACCCAGGCAACTACCACCAGGATGGAGATAGGCGTCGGTAACTCGGCATATTCCCATCCTTTGTTGAAGCCCATCGGCAATGCCACGACGGCGCTGAGAATGATGACGTTCCAGAGAATCCCCGTCGCAACACCCAGCTTTTCGCTCCACAGTTTCACTCCGCAAAGCCGGGGCACGATGTAGTAGACGAGGCCCATGTCAGCCGCCAGGAGCCAGCCGAAGAGCATGCCGTTGACATGGAGCGGGCGCAGGCGTCCGTAGGTCAACAGGGAGACCGTGCCCAGCAATTGTGGCCAGACAAACTTAGCCGCGATGGTGAGAGCGATAATACCGACTATAAAAAAGTAACTGACTGCACTTAGCAGAAACCACTTTGCAGTGGTGTCCTCATGAATGGACTCCACCGGTGAAACGGAGCCCGCGCCGCCATAGGGACGGGCGGCACTTACTTGTAGTTGTCCTGGCATGGTGCCTCCTGGTTCATGTTGCGAACGGTCATTTGGATACTCTCAGTTGCGATGTAAGCTTGGGCGACTTCTCATCGGGCGGAGTCGGCGCCGGCTTGCGGTTCAAACTGCGAATGAAGTTGATAAGATTCCCGATGTCCTGCTGCGTAAGCCCGTAATCCGTCCACGAGGGCATGGCGGTTCCTTCCACTCCATATGTAATGGAGGTGAAGAGCCGCTTGTCGCTCGCGTTGTTGATGAACGCGCTGTTGCGCAGATTGCGCGGGCGCGGGCTGATATCCAGCGAGTTCGGCCCCTTGCCATCGGCCTTGCGTCCGTGACAGCCGGTACAGCGATCGAGGAAGATGTGCTCCCCCGCCGAAACTGACTCGGGACTAAAGGCTACGGGGTTCGTTTCTGGCACCTTGCGTTCCTTCAGCGGTTGCCGCGGCTCCTTCACAAAGTTCTGGAAGACATAGGCCAGGACCTCTTTGCGTTGGTCTTCGCTAAGAACCCGCTCCCACGGCGGCATTGAAGTCCCCGGCACACCTTCCTTCAGAGATTTCAGAAAACGCTCGTCCGGCTTCGAGTTCATGAACGAAGCCTTAGTCAAGTCCCGCGGCGCGGGATCGAGATACAAGTAAGTCACGCCCTTGCCGTCGCCTTTGTCGCCGTGGCAGCGCACGCACAGACCCTTGTAAATCTCCTCGCCGTTCTTGAAAGTGGGCGCCGTTTTGCGGCTCGACAGATACGCGGTAATCGAGCGATAGTCGGCCTCGCTGAATCCGAACACCGGCATAATCGAATCCGGTATCCGCGAGCGCGGCTCCTTGAAGTGGTCCATCAGCCAGTTGTCGTCGCGAATCAGCCCTTCAAACGAGAGATCCGGGGAAACATGTCCGTCCTTGTCCCCCAGTTTGTGGCAGGCGGTGCAGGAGCGTTGCGTGACCAGTTGTTCGCCGCGTGCCGCCGACGGCGCGTTTTCTGCCGATCCAGCGCCTCCAACCGGCAAGCTCGTCTGCTGCAAGCGGGCCTTGTACTGCTCCATCGTGGTTTCGGAGAAATTCATGCCGCGGCGGCTCTTCAGGAAAACAACCAGCGCCTTGATCTCGTCATCGTTGAGATCGAATTTGGGCATGAACGAAACCGCGCTGTAGTCACGCGGGTTAACCGTGTGTCCCCACAGATAGTCAATCCGCCATCTCTTGCCGACCTCGGTAAGATCCGGGCCGAGCGTGCCGTGCGAGAGCCCTTCGATGCGGTGGCACCCGTAGCACGCTTTTTCAAAGAACAATTCCCGCCCGCGCTTCACCAGCGGAGTGCCGGCAAAGTTCCCTTCTGTATGGCACTGCGCGCAAGCGGCCTGCATGTACTCCGCGCCCGTCAGCTTGGCTTTGAGCTGTGGCTTCCAGTTAGCCTGCGTCGCAAAGCCCAGCATCGGCTGTGGCCAGCTCTCGTCTTCGCCATGCGCGTAGACGGTTTCGAGTCCCCTGCCTTGTCCATCGTGACAAATCGTGCAGCCGAAGTCCGAAAATTTGTGCCGGCGCTCCCACTTGCCGTCTTTCTGCGTGTCTCCCAGAGCGGCCGAGTAACTATGCGTCTGCAGCGGCTGCGCGTGTCCCTGGAAACGCGGATCGTCGGCGGCGATGTGGCAGGTCGTGCAGCGGTCCACGCGCGAATCGCCGAACTGGGTCACGATGATCTGCTCGATCTGCAGCTTGTGCGAATCCACCGTCGCTTTTTCCGCGTCGGTCTTCGCCAGGCTGCGAGCCTGCTCCCAGTACGCCGTCTGATGCTTCTCCCAGCGATTGAAAAACTGGTCGTAGAAAACGATCCCGTGCACAATCAGCACTACAAAACTTGCTATAGCCAGCGCAACTCGCGTACTCACAGGATTCTCCTCGTCATTCTTTTCACCACGGAGAGACGAACTCCCAGTTGGCTCCTCGGAAGAATGTGCCAATCACAACCAGCACCACATTGATAACCGCGAAGGTCATGAACAAAGTGTTGGCCAGCAGGCGCTCGCGTCCGAACCACTTCCCAACCCCGACCTGTTTGCGGTCTATATACGGCACTAACAGCAGCAGCAACACCTCGATGGTCGGCACACCGACTCCTCCCCAAAATGCCGAATAACTCACCTGCTCCTGCAGTCCAAGGAAGTACCACGGCGCCTTCGCCGGGTTCGGCGGATGCATTACGTTCACCGGCTCTTCCAGTGGCGCGTTGAAGAAAAGCGAAACCACCAGAATCGCGGCCACCGAAATTACAAACACCAGTAACTCTGCCTGGAAGAGATTCGGCCAGCTGAACAGGGTCCGGTCTTCAATGCTGCCGACCTTCACCAGCGGCCCGCGAACCAAACCCTGAATGCCGAAACTCCGTTTCGGAAGCGTCGCGGCGCCGGCGCTTGCAGCAGCTCCCGCTGCCACCGCCATCGTCATCGGGGCCTCAACCAGACCTCCAGACACTGAGGCCGGACTAGTCGTTCCGGTCTCTTCTTCTTCCGGCTTCGCTAATCCGCCATCTTTGCGAATCCGCCAGAAGTGGATTGTTACAAGACCAGTAAGCACAACCGGCAACACAGCCACATGCAGCACATAAAAGCGCAACAGCGCTTCCTGCCCGACCGTCGAATCGCCTAATAAGAGGAAGCGAACATCTTTGCCGACAAACGGCGCGTACCCGGCAATCGAAGTGCCCACCGTGATCGCCCAGAACGCCAGCTGATCCCAAGGCAGCAGGTAGCCGGTGAAGCTGAGGAAGAGCGTAATCAGAAACAAGAAGACGCCGATCACCCAGTTAAATTCGCGCGGCGGTTTGTACGCGCCGGTCAGGAACACGCGGCACATGTGCAGAAAGACCACGGCCACCATGGCGTGCGCCGACCAGCGGTGCATGTTGCGCAGAAAAATCCCGAACGCGACCGTCCCGCGCAAATCAAGCATCCGGTCGTAAGCCTGCGTGGTCGATGGCACGTAATAAAACATCAGTAGAATGCCGGTCACTACCAGAATGAGAAACAGAAACGACGCCATCAGCCCCAGGCCCCACGTGTAAGTCGCCTTCAGGCTGTGGCGATGCACTTTGACCGGATGAATATGAAGAAAGAAATTGCTGAAGCTGGTGGACGAACGCCCGTAATCGGAGTTAGGCAGCGGGTTCCGAAAAACCGACCGCCAAATATTCTGCGGCAGGGCCAGCCAGCTGTTTTGCGAGCGAATTACTGTTTGAGTGCTCATACTTTCAAATAAGTCCCCGCTTCAACTTCGTTGTCTTTGTCCACGTACAGGTCTCCGTTGGGAGCCAGCGTGACCTGGTACCACGACAAAGCGCGCGGTGCCGGGCCGCCGGTTACAAATCCGTCCTGGTCGTAGTGCGAGCCGTGGCACGGGCAGGCAAAGCCGGTCTCGGCCACCGACACGATGCATCCCAGATGCGTGCAGGTGGTCGAAATGGCCCCCACCTTGTCGCCTTCGCGCACAATGCAGACCCGCCGCGTATCCAGCGAGATCCGTGCACCGGACGGAAAGTCCTCCGGTTTGCCGATCGCAAACCGGTTCGGTTGACCGTAAGTCGCGCGCGGCTTGATAAAGACGAGGTTCGACGCCGCTGCAATGATGGCCGAGCCGCAAAGGCCTACGCCGCTGAGCCATGACAACAGTCGCCGCCGGTTCATATCTTCGGGGCTGCCATCAGTCGTGGGTTTCGTCGGATTCTTGATCATCTTCTATCTCCTCTTGCTTCTCTCCCTTTCCACGCTTCGCGGGAGAGTCCACCAATTCCTCTACGTCGGACCAGAAAACGTGATACTTGGCGTTTTCCACGTCCTTGAAGTAGTTCTTCTTCACTGCATACACAAAAACCAGCGCAGCACCGATTCCCATGCACAAGCTGGCCAGAATCGCAATCCAAGTCACTTCCATACATCGCGCCTAACTAGAACGATGTTTTCGCCGGGCCGGTTGAGCGGGCTGAATCTGAATTTGTCCTTCGCCGTTCTGTTCCTTGGCGAGGTTGGCCATTGAGTCCCGGGCTAACCGCGCAATCGACGCGCTAGCCAGGACTTTCTTCAGTGCCGTCTGCGCTTCGTTCCAAATGGGGTGCGCTCCGCACCATGAACTGAAATCGCAATTTGCTTCTCCCGCCAGACACAGATTGATCTGCAGCGGCCCTTCCACCATTTCGACCACGTCGAGCAGCGAAACACTTTCAGGAGCGACCGCTAGCTGGAACCCTCCTCCAGCCCCGCGATGCGACGTGATCATGCCGCGCTGCACGAGTTGCTGAAGAACTTTCGACACAAAACTTTCGGGAGCCTCAATGCGGTGCGCTAATTCCGGTGCAGCCAGCCGCGTTTCCTCTGGCAACGCTGACAGATGGATCATGATCCGCACAGCGTAGTCGGTTGCGCGCGTAATCTGCATGGCCTAGAAATCGGACCGCTCTTGTCCAATTTGAAACAGTAGAATGCCGAGGCCACTGTGCTGTCTGTGATGTAACGCACGTCGGCGCGTGATAAGGATCAGGTGTTGTTTGTGAGGTTTTCGCCTGCGCTGCCTGGGGTGGGGTTGAACGAAATTTATAAAATCCCGGGTGCTCTGAGAGCCAGCGGTGGTAGAACGTTTCTTCTTTATGTGGCGGTTATCGGCACTCTCTCCATGTATTCCGCAATCTGCACATTCCAGCGCAACTCTTTTTTCATCAGGTCCCGAAGTTGTGAAGAGGCCTGCGGTTCGCCGTGCACTAAGTAAGTCACGGCCGGCGTGCCCTTGAAAGTCCGCAACCATTCCAGCATCTCCGGCGGATCGGCGTGATCGCTGAACTGTTCGAGTGCCGCGACCTGCGCGCGGATCGGGATGAATTCTCCGAAAATCTTAATTTCTGGCGCGCGTGCTTTGATCATGGCGCCACGAGTTCCCGGCGCTTGAAATCCAATAAAGATGACGAGGTTACGAGGGTCGGGCAAACGCTGCGCCAGATGATGCAGAATGCGCCCTCCCGTGACCATGCCGCTCGACGAAATAATGATCGATGGAAAGTGGCTGTCGTTAATCTTCTTCGACTGCTCCGCCGTCTGCGCAAACGTGAACCCTGGCCATTCGATCGGCGACCCGTATTTCTTGATCAGTTCGGCCGCCCGCGGCGTGTATTCTTCCGAATGCTTCAAGTAGATTTCGACCGCCCTGATCGCCATCGGGCTGTCGCAATACACCGGAACGCGCGGAATTTTCCCCGCCTCCATTAATGCTTTCAGGATGAAAATGAATTTCTGCGTGCGCTCGACAGCAAAGGCGGGGACAATTACGCTGCCGCCGCGTGCGACCGTCTCTCGAATGAGGCGCGCGAGTTCAGGCCGCGGGTCGGTTACCGGGTGCTCCCGGTTCCCATAAGTTGACTCCATGACGAGCACGTCAGCCGATTCGCCTTCCTGCGGGCCGGAGTGAACGACCTTCCCCGGTGCAACCTGGTTGTTGCGGACGCGTCCGACGTCGCCGGTGAAGAGCAGTCGACGCATCTGGCCATCGGTCTTCAGCATCACCTCCGCCATGCATGATCCCAATATGTGCGCGGCGCGGACGAAGCGGAACGAAAGCTCCGGGCAGAGCTGGATGGTCGTTTCCACCTCGACTGCCTTGAAATATTGCTGGCATTCTTGCGCTTCTTCGAGCGTGTAGAGCGGCAATGCCGGGGTGTGCTTGGACGTTCCCTTTTTGTTGTGGAACGCGGCATCTTCTTCCTGCAGGTGACCGGAATCGGGCAGAACCACCGAGCACAGATCGATGGTCGGCTGCGTGGCGTAGATCGGGCCGTGGAAGCCTTCTTTCACCAGCCGCGGAATCCAGCCGCAGTGATCGAGATGCGCGTGCGTGAGTATGACCGCATCGATCTCACAGGCGGGAACCGGCGTGTCCTGCCAGTTGCGCTCGCGCCACTCCTTCTGGCCTTGAAACAGGCCGCAATCGATTAGCGCCTGGAATCCCTGTTTGCCGCTCGAATCGTAGGTGGTGTTGATCAGGTGCTTGGAGCCGGTCACGGTGCCGGCCGCGCCAAGAAACTGGATGTAGGGCAATGGTTCTCTCCTGGGTGAACAAGAAGTCTACAAAGGTCAGAGGTTAGAGGTCAGATTGCAGAGGTACTGGCAACTTCTTTCCGTTGTTGCCGCCTGATCTCATCGGAGAACCGCTGTGCATAACGCCCTGTTTTGGTCTTCACTTCTTCAATCGACCTCTGACCTCAATCTACTGCTCAGTGATCCTAAACACGTTATTCGTTAGATCGCTCTCCGGCACGCTTCCGTCGTTTATGACGATCTCCACAGGCGCGCATGGCAACTCAACGCGCGTAGTGGCGGCGCTTTTTGCACGGATTTCCAAACGGTTTGTGATCTCGCTCGCCTCGCATTGGACCGTGAAAGGAACCTCAGCTCCCGCCGAGCCGAGATTTTCCACCGTGATTGTCACCATCTGCACTTCCTTGCCGGCCTTCTCATTCTTGTCTTTCCACGGATGGACCGACTGCACATGAAAATCCGGCAAGCCACGGTCATGGTAAACCCAGTCGTCAAAAAATACGCTGAGGTCACGCTTGGAGGCGGATTCGATCAGCCGCTCGACATATTTCGGATCGGCGTCGTCCGCGGCCCGATAGCCGCGAATCGCCTCTTTGAGCGCCGCAGGGCCGACCATGTCCCGCAACATCCACCAGACATAGGCCGCCTTGCTGCGGTAATAAGTCTCGTCAAAGGTGTTTATCAGTGGCTGGCCCGCATTCTTCTCGGCCGCAGCCGCGACTTCTTTCTCGGAGTCGAGAAACGCGGCCCGGTGCAATCCGATTAAGTCAAGCGCCGCCTCGCGCCCACCCTGCTGTTCGCGATACACAGCCTCGGCAAAATGTGCCAGCCCTTCAGAAACCCAGGGCCGTGGCGAAGCGAAGGCCGAATGCACCAACTCGTGAACCAGGTTGATGCCGGCAAGCTTGGTGTCTTCTCCCGCCATCGACACCATTAGTAACGTTCCGCTCTCAAACGGAGCCGCATGCGGATCGGCAAAGTCGGCGATTGCAATTGGCGCTGTCGGCTTGCCAAACCACTCGGTCACGAATTTTGTCGCAGGCTCAATCGCACTGAGATAGGTCGCGACCCCCGACTCGTGGCCCTCCAAACTCAACACCATTAGCGGAGGCCTAAAGTCGTCGCGATAACGTGCCATCGCAAAAGTGGGTGCGACTATTCCAAGCGCTGTCCATGTGCACTCGCCGCTCGTCTCCTGTGTGGGGCCCGCTTCTTTGGAACTCACAGCACCAGGTGTGCAGATTATTGTCGGCGCTCGCTCACCGCTCTCACCGGACAGTACAAGTTTCGCCCTAAACTCGCTTCCCGCTTCGCGCGTCTTCCACCGATTCCCGACCTCAAACAGGCTGTTCCCTTCCGAAAAATCCGCCGACTCGGTCGCAATCGGATACCACGCGACATACCCGGCGCCCCGCACCGCCGTGAACGATTTCCCAATCTGATCCCAGCTTGTATGCCGCGCAATGTCCGTCGGTATCCCCACGCGCGTCAGCCGAGTCATATCCAGCGGGATGACACCCTCATAGCCGATCTCCAGTTCCACGGAATCCTTCGGTTTGACGTCGGCGGGCAAAGTCACGATCGCTTCCGAGAGGCCGCCCGTGTGGTCGATATCGGAAACGAACGGCTGAGAAACAAACGGCAGCGGCTTGTCGCCCGCGCGAATCGACAGCCAGTTCAGCGAGGAAGAAATCTGCAGCGATGCGATTTTCTGCGGCTGGGGCGAGTCGTTGCGGAGCGTAATCTTCCCGCGCGCGCCCAAGCGCTGCTGCGAGGGATCGAGGCGGACTTCGAGATCATATTTCGTGATGGTGAACGCTTCGCGGTCGAGCGCCGAAGCAGAAATGCTTGCCGCGCCGAGGAGGACACCGAAAGCCAAGAGGAAACAGAAAACCTTCATGGTTTCTTGGATGCGCGCAACTGCCTCTGCCGCACCACTTCATACAGCACCACGCCAGCGGCCACGGAAACGTTCAGCGATGGCACCTTCCCCAGCATCGGGATCGAAACCAGGAAATCGCAGTGTCGACGCACCAGATCATGCACTCCCTTCCCTTCAGCCCCGAGCACGACGGCGCAATGCATCTTGTAATCGACCGCATCGTAAATTTGCTCGCCGCGCTCGTCGAGTCCAACAATCCAGAGATCCTTCTCCTTCAGATCCTCAAGCGCGCGCGATATATTCGTGACCTTGGCGACGGGCAGGTGCTCGCTCGCTCCGGCAGAAACCTTCGCCACCGCGCCCGTAACGGCGGCAGAGCGGCGCTCGGGAATGACAACGCCATCGGCCCCGGCGGCGTCGGCAGTGCGCAGAATTGCCCCCAAATTGTGCGGGTCCTCGATGCCATCGAGCACGACAATGAGCGAGTATTCGCCGCGCCGCGCCGCGACCAGGTCATCGAGATCGGCGTATTGTTTCGCCGTCGTTACGGCCACCACGCCCTGGTGCGCTCCGGCCACGGCCATGTCGTCAAGCTCCATGCGTGTCATCACGCGCACTGGAATGCCGATCTTGCGGCACTCGTCAATGATGCGCTTCAAGCGAATGTCGTTTCGTTCCTTCGCCACGCCCACCCACTCAAAGGCTCGGCCTCGCGCCTTCAGCGCTTCGGCGACCGTGTTGATGCCATAGAGAACATTCATATTTTGTAGAGGCGCGGCTTGCCGCGTCTGATTGCGGCCGCCGCCTTACGGTTGCTGCCCACGCCGAGACGGGGCAAGCCTCATCTCGACATCCAGGATCAGTTTACCGGAGACGGCAAACCGCGGTGCTAGACTAAGAGGTTTTTGGAGGTCCCGTGAACCCCGTCTATATCCTCTCCGCCGTGCGCACCCCGATTGGCAAATTTGGAGGCTCGCTGGCTTCGCAGACTGCGGCCGACATGGGCACAGTCGCAGCCAAGGCCGCCATGGAGCGCGCCGGAGTCCAGCCCGCGCAAGTGCAGGAGACGATCTTCGGCAACGCGCGGCAAGCCGGCGGTGGCCCGAACCCAGCCCGCCAGATCTCCATCCGCAGCGGCGTGTCCCAGGAAGTGCCCGCGTACACAATCAATATGGCGTGTGCCTCGGGCCTCAAGTCCATCGTTCTCGGCTTTCAGGAAATCGTGGCTGGCAATCTCGAGTGCGTGCTCACGGGCGGAACCGAGTCCATGTCGCGCCTTCCTTATTATCTCGACGGTGCGCGCTGGGGCTATCGCCTCGGCAACCAGGAACTGGTCGACGGCATGTACCGCGACGGATTCTTCTGCCCGTTGGCAAAAATGGTGATGGGCGAGACCGCGGAAGTCCTCGCCGGGCAATACAAGATTTCTCGCGAGGAGCAGGATCAATTTGCGTTCACCTCGCAGCGGCGCGCCTCCGCGGCTCAGTCCAGCGGACGCTTCGACGCCGAGATTGTTCCCGTCACCATCGAAGGCAAGAAGGGAGCAACTGTGTTCTCGCGCGACGAACATCTTTTTCCAGACGCATCGCCCGAAAAGCTTGCAAAACTCTCGCCGGTTTTTTCCAAGACCGGCACCGTCACCGCCGGCAATTCCTCTGGCATCACCGACGGAGCCGCCGCACTCGTACTGGCCGGCGAAACATTCGTACACCAAAACAATCTCAGGCCGTTAGCCCGAATTGCCGCCGCGACTTCCGCCGGAGTCGATCCCCGCACCATGGGCATTGGCCCCGTCCCTGCCATCCGCAAGCTGGAAGAGAAATACGCGCTCCAGCTCTCCGACTTCGATCTGGTGGAACTGAACGAAGCCTTTGCGGCGCAGGTTCTGGCTTGCGATCGCGAACTTCATTTCGATCGCGATACGCTCAACGTCAGCGGCGGCGCGATTGCTCTCGGCCATCCCATCGGCTGCACGGGCGCGCGCATCACCGTCACGCTGCTCCACGAAATGCTGAAGCGAAAAGCGCACCGCGGCCTGGCCACGCTCTGCGTCAGCGGAGGCATGGGCATGGCGCTGGCGATCGAAAGCGCCGTCTGATCAAGCGGCCAAGCTCGCTGTTGCGGGCCGTTACGCCGGCAAACATGGACCACCCCGGCCAGTGAACAATTTCCCGTTCTAGTCTGCGCCCTCTGCATTCGGCTGTTGAGTCACGAGCCGGGGCGGCGCCGGCAGTGACAATCTCTCTGCCACCCGCTTGCCCACCTCTAATGCAGGCCGCTCAAAGATGTGGTAAAGCGCGGCTGGAATGACCAGCCACATCCCCCAAAACAGAATCCAGCTGTGATGTTCGGTCAGCGCATACCAGATAAAAAAGGAGTGGCCCAGATAGATGCCGTACGAGTACGTCGCAATGCGGTTGGCAACAAATTTCAGGGGGCGGAAACCGATCTCCTTGAAAAACGGTATGCCGAGCCCGAGCAGCAAACATGCCACCCCGCTCACCCGGCGGGTCGGCATCCAGAAGACCAGTGCCGTGAGCAGCAGGATAAACACGGGCCAGAGCCACGAGGGCACGAGACGTCTTTCGGGCAGCGTGAATGCCATGATTCCGGGCAGGAAATTCGGGACATAGAGCAGCAGCGTGAACCAGGCCAGCGCCGGGATAGTCTGAGGAAAATGCCCGAGCACTCCAAAAACAACCCACAGCAGGAGCAGAACCCCAAGCGACCGTTTTCGCCACAGGAACAGGAACGGCAGGAACACATACATCTGGACTTCGAGTGGAAGTGACCAGAGCGGTCCAATGATGGAGTTTGAGTAAGTAAGATTCTGTGTCAGTAAGAGGTTGGAGACGAGTTCGAGCGGCCCAGGGCGTGGTGCGATGGCGAGGCCGCGGCCATCGGCATGCAAATGCAGCGCGACGGCGGATAGGACCGCGAGAATGCTGAGTGGGTAGATGCGGAAGAAGCGGCGAATGTAAAAATCTCTCGCGAGCGCAAAACCTGTCAGATGACTCCGCTGCATCGAGTACATAAGGACGAGCGAAGTATGAACGAAGAACAGCAGAACTCCGAATAGTCCTATGCCATCGAAGTGATCATAGCGATAGTGACGGGTAAGGTGATTGAGGAGAACCAACAAAACGGCGATGCTGCGCAGCAGATCCAGGTTAGCGGACGCGCCGCGGCTAAGAGTGTTGGGCATGACAGCCGGTTCCCGCTGGGCGCGTCTTGAAAAGATTCTTGTCGCGACGGATGGGAAGCAGTGTCGATTCTACCAAGAACGCCGCCGGCATTAACAACTTTGCATGCCGCGCGGCGGGGAGCGGTGAAAGCGAGAAGCCGGCTTGGCGCTCGCCTTGCGCACGCTTTCTCGCGGTCGTTATACTTGCAACAGATTTTCCCGCAGGGCAACGCGCTCCGATCCGCTTCCAGCCTCGGGGTGTCGCGTCCCGCCGCATTCTATGGCCCTTTCCGCAGTCATCGTCGATGACGAACAACTCGCGCGCGACGAGCTTGCCTACCTGCTGGGTAATGCCGATGTCAATGTGGTGGCGCAGGGCAAGAACGGCCTGGAAGCGATCAACCTGGTCCGCGAGCACAATCCCGATCTCCTGTTCCTCGACGTGCAGATGCCGGGCCTTGACGGTTTCGGAGTTATCAAAAAGCTGCTCGATCGCAAGGTTCCTTTGCCGCAAATTGTGTTTGCCACGGCTTTCGATCAATACGCAGTGAAGGCGTTCGAAGTGAATGCGGTCGATTACATCCTGAAGCCGTTCGATAAGAAGCGAGTCGCCCAATCGATCGAGAAGGCGCGCGCCAAGATGAGTGCGGCGGGCGGCCCCGACGAAAAGATTGAAACTCTGGTGCGGATGCTGGAAGCGCAGAAGCCATCCGCGGGCAAGATCCTGATCAAGGCGGCGGGCCGGCTGCTGCTCGCCGATCCAAAGGACATCTGCTTCGCCACCATTGAAGATGGCGTCATCACCGTCACCACCAGCGGCCATCTGGGCATGGAAGGCCAATCAAACTGCCGTACCCTGGAAGAGCTGTTCGAAAGTCTCGATCCCAACCAGTTCTGGCGCGCCCACCGGTCGTTCCTCGTAAACATCAATCACATCCGCGAAGTGGTGCCCTGGTTCAAGAGTTCCTACCAGTTGCGCATGGATGACAAGAAGCAAACCGAGATCCCGGTAAGCCGCGCCCAAACCCGGCGGCTGCGCGAGTTGGTCAACCTCTAAGAAAGCAAAAAAAGGGGCGGCCGCAAAACAGTCACGTCCGCCCGGGGGAGGGACACTCAAGTGGTTACGCAATTGCCTGCAAAGCTACCCGATTCGGAATCACCAACGTCGACCCTTCGATCCGAATCAACTCTTTCCGTTTCATGTCGCTCAGAAGTCTGGTTACCGTTTCCCGCGAGGAACCGATCATTTGCGCGATTTCCTCGTGCGTGAACTCCGATGGCACGCGCAGGTCGCGGTTGTGCGGCACACCGGCCACCCAGGAGAGCAGGAGGCGCGCGAGCTTTTCCGTAGAACTGCGCGCCAGGAGTAGATCGTAAACATCGTCGAAGGTCTCGTTGGCCTCCCGTGCCAGCAGGGTGGCGCAGGTGAGAGCAAGCTGGCTGTCGCTTTCGACGAGGCGCAGGAAATTGTCGCCCTCCACGAATTTCATCTGACAGAATTCGATGGTAGTGACCGTCACCGGTGCAGGCCGGCCTGAGATGATGGCGCTCAGCCCCAGCACCTGCCGGTTTTCGGCGATCTTCAAAATGACGGTCTTGCCCTCGCGAGTTTCGACGGAGAGCTTGGCGCGGCCGGAACAAACGATATAAATGCCCTGCGGAATCTGACCTTCCGTCAGCAAGGTGGCGTAGGCGGGATACAGCGTAAGGTGCCCAATGCTGCTCAGCATTTCCAGAGGGCCCGAAGGCAAGTGGCAAAAATCGCCGCTGCTGCGGAGCTTACAGTCCACACAGTCGTTTGGGGCAACGAAGCGCCGCAGCACACCCATGGAAGAACACTCCTGTAGGCCCGTGGAATCGAGCGAAATCGAACGCTGGGGAGCGGGAGCGATCCGAGCAAAAATAGAAGTGCACGCTACTGGCCATTACGAATGCTTTTTCAATTGCTTCTTTATCCAATGTCTTGGACTGCCTATGCAGTTTCCGGAAATGGTCCATGGTGCCGTGAAATGGGCAGCACTGACGAAGATTGGGCAATTGACGTGTTTCAATCGAGATACTCGGAACGCGAGATTCCCAGCTTCTGGATCTTGTACTGCAACGTGGTGCGCTTCACGCCAAGCCGCGCGGCGGCGCCTCCCGGTCCAGAAAGCACGCCTCTAGCCTGGCGCAGCATCTCAAGAATGTGGTCCCGTTCCAGGTCGCGCAGCGTTCCTCCAGATTCCTGAAACCGGCGGAAAGGTTCGCGCAGCTCGGCCAGGGGCGGACGCAGCCGGTTGTCTTGGGACAGAATGACGGAGCGCGCGATGAAATTCTCCAGCTCGCGGATGTTGCCCGGCCACTCCCAGTTCATCATGGCTTCCACGGCTTCATCGGGGATGATATCGATCCTCTTCTGCAGATCCGCTCCGCATTTCTCCACGAAATGCCGGATCAGCATGGGGATGTCCTCGCGCCGTTCGCGCAGCGGGGGCAGATGCAGCGGAAACACGTGCAGGCGATAAAACAGGTCGCTGCGGAATAGCTTTTCCTCGACCGCTTGCTCCAGGTCGCGATTACTGGCTGCGATCAAACGCACGTCCACGCGGATGGTCTTGGTTCCCCCCAACCGTTCGAACTCCTGGTCCTGGAGAACCCGCAGCAGCTTGGGCTGCAGTTCCAGTGGAATCTCGCCCACTTCGTCGAGCAGCAGGGTGCCTTTGTCGGCCAACTCCAGCCGGCCGATTTTCTGGCTGACCGCGCCCGTGAACGCGCCTTTCTCGTGCCCGAACAGCTCGCTTTCCAGCAACCCGGTGGGGATCGCGGCGCAGTTTACTTTGATAAGGGGATTGTCCCTACGCTGGCTCATGAAGTGAATGGCACGCGCCACGCGTTCCTTGCCGGTTCCCGTTTCTCCCGTGATGAGCACGGTGGCATCGGTTTCAGCCACGACCGCCGAATAGTCCAGCACGCGCTTCAGCGCCGGACTGTTGCCGACAATTGCCTCGATATTGCCGCTCTCGCCGCGAATCTCGCCTTTGCGGGGCCGTTCTTCCGATACAACGCGGTCACCCGCTTGTCCAACTTCGCCCCGACTTTTGGCATTGTGAAGAGCTGCCGCAATCTGGTTGGCCACTTGCTGCAGATATTCGCCCTCATCGTGGCTATAGACGTTCTCCCCGGTCGCTCCCAGCAGCATCGTTCCGAGGATGCGATCGCCCAGCATGAGCGGCACGGTACATATTGATTGCACTCCTGCCAAGCGAATCTCATTGGCCCTCAGTCCATTGAACTTGTCCAGTTGCTCAGCGTTGTAGAAAGTGACTTGCCGCGTCAGGATCGCCTGTGCGGAGATTGCCCCCGCCAGGGGAATCCGTTCGCGCCCGCCTGCCGGTCCCACGCTGTTCAATGCGGACTCGCCGCCTAGAATTCGCAACGATTGCTTGTCCGGTTCCAACAGAGCAAGTCCGGCGTAGTCGTAGCCGGTGACCTTCCGGACGCTGTCAAATATCGTTGGGATGAGGTGGTCCAGATCGAGCGCTGAGAACTCGCGGGCAATCGAAGCCAGGCTTTGCATCCGGCAGCGCTGCTTTTGTAGTTGGAAATGGAGGTCTTGATTTTCCAGCGCCAGCCCCACGATTCGCGCAGCACGGGTCAGAAAAGGCAGCGTGCAGGGAGCCCCCGCCCCTGGTTCGCCTCCACCAACTCCTATGGCACCGTACCGGAATTTGGCGGTGGTTAGCGGCAATGCGGTGTAGGAGCGTATGCCAAGCTTGCGTAATTCGTGCACAACGCCGGCAAATCGCGTCTCCTGATCAATGTCAGGAATGGTCAGCGGTTCCTGATGCTGCCACACCCAGCCGCAGGGAGACTCATCGACGGAAAAGGTCTTCCCCAGCCCCGCCTCTTGGCCATTTTTCCAGAAGTCGGTGACAATACCGTCCCGCGCCGCATCGTACAGCGCAAAGCTTACGACGTTACACTTCGCCAGTTCGCTCAACAGCGGCACCAGATTCTTGAACAGATCCGGTGCCGGGGGACTGCCCGCGGCCAGTTCCGTAATCGCCAGCAATATCTCGCTGTCGGTGCGTTCCGACCGGACTTCCTGTTTTTCTCCATTGCCGGGGGCATCCGCCTCCCGGCGTTGCCCTTGCGGATCAGGAGCGTACTCCTGCATGAAGCCGAACCTTACCCTTTTTGTATCCTGGGCCCTCTCCTCCAGATTTGAGCAGTTCTGGTGTCGCGCAGCATCCGGCTGCGCGAATTACAGTCTTTTTAGGTCACTCGCAGTTGTTAGTTCCTTACTCTGGAACCTCTATCTCCTGCCGCGGAGCTAACTAGCTTACGAGGCCGTTCTCCCGGTTTGGGCTGCTGCCGGGAACTGACGATTCTTGTTTATTTTGGTTTTCCCCGCAAGTCCTTTGTAAAATCCGTTCGCAAAACGTAAAATGGAGGCCCAAAATGGCACGCGGGTGGGAGAGTAAGTCCGTAGAACAGCAGCAAGCCGAAATGGGTGATCAGCCCAAATCCTCCCGTCGGCCGCTGTCGTCTGCCCAACAAAAAGTCAATCGCAAGCGCGAAGGCCTGTTGCTCTCCCGCACCAGCCTGGTTCGCCAACTCGAGCTCGCAACCCAAGCGCGCCATCGCCGTATGCTGGAACAGGCAGTGGCCGAAATCGACCGTCAACTCGCTGATTGTGAGCAAGATAACCAAACGTCCTGCACGTAAGGGAATGGTCCGTTCGGATACCCCCCATAAGCAAAACCGCAGACGCTTTTTTCCGCCCCTGACGTATAATCGGCTTGTCCATGAAAGCCCAAGTGTTTGTTTCCCTGAAGAAAAGCGTGCTCGATCCCCAAGGCAAAACCATCCAGGGCGCCCTGACCAAGATCGGCTACAAGGGCCTTGAGGAAGTGCGGCAAGGCAAATATTTCGAGATAACCTTGCGCGGTGGTATCTCAAAGCCGGAAGCACAGGCGGAAGTAGAACGCATGGCGCGCGAGGTTCTAACTAACCCTGTTATTGAGGAGTTTCATTACTCCCTCGAAGAGTAAGTATCGTCGGACGATGGGCGTACGATAGGAGCCCAACCATCAACACGCCCCTCACGGATAAGTTCGCCAAGGAGATCATTCACTAATGTGCGGTATTGTGGGGTATGTCGGCAAAAAAGAAGTCGTCCCTGTCATTATCGAGGGCTTGAGGAAGCTCGAATACCGTGGCTACGACTCCGCGGGAATTGCCGTGGCGGGGAACGGCCAGGGCCTCCAGATCCGGCGCGCCGAAGGCAAACTGCGAAATCTGGAAGAAGTTATCCGCGCGAAGCCGCTCGGCGGAACCTACGGGATCGGCCACACGCGCTGGGCTACCCATGGACGCCCGACCGAAGAAAACGCTCATCCGCACCGTGATTGCACCGGCAAAATCGTCGTCGTTCACAACGGTATCGTCGAAAACTATCTCTCGCTGAAGAAGAGGCTCATCGCCGAAGGCCATAAGTTCACCACCGAAACCGATACCGAAGTCATCGCCCACCTGATCGAGAAGCACTACCTGCAATCGAAAAACGGCCGGCGGCCATTGCTTGAAGACGCCGTGCGCAAAGCGGTCAAGGAACTCACCGGAGTTTTCGCGCTGGTCGTAATCGCCATCGAGGAACCGAACAAGATCGTCGCCGCCCGCAACGGGCCGCCCGCCGTCATCGGTCTCGGTAAGGACGAATACTTCGTTGCCAGCGACGTGCCCGCGCTCCTCGATCACACCCGCGATCTTTTCTTTCTCAACGACGGCGAACTCGCCATCATCACCCAGCAGGGCGTTCGCGTCACTGACTTCGACGGGCATCCCATAGAGCGCAAAGCGCAGCGCATCACATGGGATCCGATCATGGCGGAAAAGGGCGGCTTCAAGCACTTCATGCTCAAAGAAATTTACGAGCAGCCGCGCACCGTCCGCGACACCACCCTTGGCCGCGTTTCGCAGGACACAGGCAAAATCTTCCTCGACGAAATGCAAGTCAAAGAAGCCGAGTTCAAAGCCCTGAAGAAGATCAATATCGCCGCTTGCGGCACCAGTTGGCACGCCGGTCTGGCCGGCAAGTTCATGATCGAAACGCTGGCGCGTATCCCGGTCGAAGTCGATTACGCCAGCGAATGGCGCTATCGGGACCCCATCCTCGCCCGCGACATGATGACGCTGCTGATCTCGCAATCCGGCGAAACCGCCGACACCATCGCTGCTCAACGCGAAGCCAAAGCCAAAGGCTCGAAAACGTTAGCCATCTGCAACGTGGTCGGCTCCATGATCACGCGCGAAGCTGCCGGAACCATTTACACTCACGCCGGCCCCGAAATCGGTGTCGCTTCTACAAAGGCATTCACGGGACAACTTACTGCGCTTTACCTGTTCGCTCTCTATCTCGCGCAAATCCGCGGGACACTTACTTCCGAGCAGTCCAAGGCGGCAGTTCAGGAACTGTTACACATCCCCGGCAAACTCGAACAGATCCTAACGCACGATGAAGCGTGCGATGAGTTAGCTAAGACCTACGTTCGCTCACAGGATTTCTTATTTCTCGGCAGAGGCATTCACTATCCCATCGCACTCGAAGGTGCGCTCAAGCTGAAAGAGATCTCTTATATCCACGCCGAAGGCTATCCCGCTGGAGAAATGAAACACGGGCCGAACGCGCTCATTGATGAGAATTTGCCGGTGGTGGTCATTGCCACACGCGACGTCAACAGCCCGCAGTCCATGACGCGCTACGAGAAAACGATCTCAAATCTCCAGGAAGTGAAGGCGCGTTCCGGCATCGTCATTGCGCTCGCCACCGAAGGCGACAAAGAAATTGCCGAAGACGCCGATCACGTGCTCTATGTTCCGCCCGCGCCCGAAGAGCTTTCGGCGATTCTTGAAATCGTCCCCTTGCAGCTGCTCGCCTATCACATCGCGGTTCGCCGCGGTTGCGACGTAGATCAGCCGCGGAATTTGGCGAAGTCGGTCACGGTAGAGTAAGCAACGGGTCGCTCGCAACGTTTACAACCCGATCCATCCCGCACGAATCGCCAGCAGCGACGCCGTCGCCACAATTGCCCAAAGCACAACTCCCTGCAGAAAGGGCCGAACGCCCACACGGCGCAGCGTCTCTTTCGACAATCCCGTTCCGATCAAAAACAGAACGACGGTCAATCCCAGGCGGCCGAGATGGCTTAAAACCGGGTAGATTGTGGCGCCAGCAGGCAAGTACGTATTTGCCACCGCAGCCAGGCAAAACAGCAGAATGAACCAGGGCCACTGCACCCGCGCCTTGCTTTTGGTGGCATAGGCGGTCACCACGGCCAGGGGCACAATCCAGAGCGCTCTTGCCAACTTGACCGTCGTTCCGACCGCGAGCGCCTGCGTCCCATACTTCGCCGCTGCGCCCACCACCGAACTTGTGTCGTGAATCGCCAGCGCCGCCCACAATCCAAATTGAGTCTGGCTCATGTGCAATCCTAGCCCAATCGCGGGGAACAGCAGCAATGCCACCGAGTTCAGCAGGAACACTGTTCCCAGCGACATGGCCATTTCTTCTTCGGTAGGTTTGGTGATGGGTGCAATCGCGGCGATGGCGCTGCCCCCGCAAATGGCGGTTCCCGCGGAGATGAGAAAAGATGCCTTCCGCGAGACTCCGAACAGCCGGCCCAAGCCCCAACCCAGAAGCAACGCAAGAGAAAGGCCGATGGCGGTGTAGAGAAAGCCCGCCCTGCCGGCCTGCACCACCTGCCGCAGGTTCATTCCAAAACCCAGCGCCACCACGGACGCTTGCAAAAGCAAGCGAGACAGATTCTTGCTCTCGGCAGGAAAGGGATGAGTAAAGAAGAATCCATAAGCGATTCCTGCCACCAAAGCGAACGGCGGAGATACCAAGCCGCTAGCGGCCAGAATCATCCCGATGAAAAACAGGTTCGTCGAACTCATCGCTCTGTTGAATTTCCCTTTGCCTTGCCCGAACTCCTCTGACTAGTACGCTCACCAGATCGTGCGAACTACTCGCGACCGGCGTATCTCCCGGTCCATCGTAACCAGCGCCAAACCCTCCACCAGCGCGGTGGCCCCAATCAGACGATCCGCCGGGTCTTTCGGATAACTGGCCGGCAAAGTGAGGGCGCGCGCGCACGCGCGGGCGCTTATCGCCAGCAGCACAAATCGTTCCTCCACGTCTCGCAAGAAAGACTCCAGACCCATTTCCAGAGAAACTCGCCGCTTTCCGTAACCCGTTGCAATCTCCAGCAACGTGATGCCGGAAACAGCCAAACCATCCCCGTTCTGCCGCGCATCGTCGATGGCCGCTTTGGCGTTCTTCGAGATCCGTTCCGGCTCGAACGCCAGCCAAAGCACAACGTGCGTGTCAACCAGAATCAATACAGATCCCCCCACTCCTCGGGCGTAAGCGCCGGCGACACCACGTCTCCCACGATCTTCCCCCTGCCTTTCAGGAAGCCGTAGATTTCATCCTTGTCCTTGCCGGCTGGGACGATCTTCACCACCGGCTTGCCATGCTTCGTAACCACGATCGTCTCGCGTTTCTTCTGCACCTCGTCCATCACCGCGAGACAATGAACCTTGAACGAGCCAGCTGCCATGGTTTTCACGAGGGGTCCTCCGTTGTGAGCATGGTCATTCTACCATAGTCATATCTGGACAATGTTCGGCGCACAATTTGCGCCGGCGCCCCGCCGGTGGTTCCGGGGGCGGCTCGCCGCCGGGCTGAGCACGCCACGGAATTACGCTTTTCGCAGCAGTGCCGCATGGCTCCATCGCACCGTGGGCCGGTCGGCGAGGGTGAAACCTGCTTCCGCCGCGGCATGAAGCTCCTCAGCGAACATCTCCGGCTTTACATGTCCGGAAGGTTCGGCTAACAGCAGAGTAGCGCCAGTTTTCATGGCCGCCGCCGCTTCTGCAAAGAGGCGACTGGCGCTGGGCATCTCATGCACTACCGCCATGGCCAGCGTGAAATCGACTTGGCCTGCCAGATCTTGCAAGCCCATCGAGTCTTCATTCGCCAAGCGCGCATCGACCCTTTCCGTCAGATTGGCCTTTGCAAGCCGGCGTTTCAGTCCCGAGATCATGCGCGGCTGCAAATCAACCGCGATCAGTCGGCCATTCGGGCCCACCAGTCGCGCCAACTCCAGCGTGAAAAATCCCATGCCCGGACCGGGTTCGAGGACGGTCATTCCTTCTCGAACATACGGACTGACAATCGCCGCCGGATCCTGCATTAGGCGGCGCAAAGGGCTGGCCAGTACATAACCAAGCCACCAGGGGCAAATGCGATGTCCCATTCTTCCTCCTCGAAAGCCGCTTTGCGCTTATCTCTTCGCGTCTCCCATCCACTCTATGTAGATGAACGCGCGATCGGAATATTCTAGTTGGCATGTTTCCAAGACTCGGGGTGACCTGAAAATCAGGATTCCGTGGACACCGAATAACACAGTGCAAGGAATCGGGCGTCCGGTGGCCGATCGGAATCATCTAGATGATTAATGGCTCAATTCAAAACTTTCGAAGCCCGCGTGCTTAAGTCCACGCCGCTTTCCGAGTTTACCAAGCACATCGAACTGGAAGTGAAAGGAGTCTCTCACTTTGGCTTTGTTGCCGGCCAGTGGCTTTCGGTAAAGACCATGACTCCCGATGGCGAAGAGATGACACGCGCGTATTCCATTGCCTCACCGCCGTCGGCCAACGGCCACGTCTCTTTCTGTCTGAACCGCGTTCAGGATGGTTTCATGTCGAACTATCTCTGCGATCTGAGCGCAGGCGAGGAGATCGCGTTCCAGGGTCCGTTCGGCGATTTCACCCTGAGACCGCCTTTGCGCGATACCGTTTTCATTGCCACGGGAACCGGGATCGCACCGTTCCGCTCCATGCTGCACTGGCTGCTCGCGGACCCGGAGCAGCATCGTGGACATGAGTTCTGGCTGCTGTTCGGGGCGCGCTTTGAGCAGGACATTTATTACCGCGAGGAGTTTGAACGCCTGGCTGCCGAGCATGCGAACTTTCATTTTCTGCCAACGCTGAGCCGCGGAGGGCCCGAATGGCTCGGGTTGCGCGGATACGTGCAGGAACACCTTGGGTCCATCGTGGGCGCGCGCGCTGACATCCACGCCTATATCTGCGGCCTCGACAAAATGGTCAAAGCGAACCGCGAACTGCTGAAGGCCCTGGGATGGGATCGAACCTCGATCCGTTACGAAAAATACGACTGACCTCGTAGAATAATTGGCGTTGGCGAAGCTCGCTATGCAAGGCGGTTCGTATCAGGGCATGCTTTCAGACATGGCGACACTTGAGCTGAACGCGTCTGGCTTTAGCCGCTGAAGTAGCGCGCGGGCGCTACGGGAGATTAATCGTGTACATTGCCAACAGCCATCGTTACGACTCCATGCAATATCGCCGCTCCGGCCGCAGCGGCATCAAACTCCCTGCCATTTCGCTCGGACTCTGGCACAACTTTGGCGGCGTGGACAATTTCGAAAATTCCCGCGCTATGCTGCACCGCGCCTTCGATCTCGGCATCACGCATTTCGATCTCGCCAACAACTACGGCCCGCCCTATGGATCGGCGGAAGAAACCTTCGGCCAGATCTTCAAGAAAGACTTTCAGCCGCACCGCGACGAACTCATCATCTCGACCAAAGCCGGCTGGGACATGTGGCCCGGACCGTACGGAGATTTCGGGTCGCGGAAGTATCTGCTGGCCAGTCTGGATCAGAGCCTGAAGCGCATGGGCCTCGACTATGTCGACATTTTTTACCATCACCGGCCCGACCCGGAGACGCCGATGGAGGAGACGATGGGAGCCCTCGATAGTGCTGTCCGCTCGGGAAGGGCGCTTTATGCCGGTATTTCGGCATATAACGCGGAGCAGACGGCCCGGGCCGTGAGCATACTGCGCACGCTGGGAACGCCGTGTCTGATTCATCAACCCCGGTACTCGATGTTCGTGCGCACGCCAGAGCAGGGGCTCTTCGATGTGCTTGAGAAGGAAGGGGTTGGTTCGATCGTCTTCAGTCCGCTGGCGCAGGGGTTGCTCTCCGATCGCTACCTGAAAGGCATTCCAGAGGACTCGCGCGCTGCGCGGGATTTCTTCCTGAAGAAGCAAGATGTGAGCGAATCTGTGCTGGCTAAGGTGAATGCTTTGAATGAGTTGGCGCGGCGGCGGGGCCAGACTCTGGCGGAGATGGCGCTGGCTTGGGTGCTGCGCGATCCGCGAGTGACGAGCGCGCTGATCGGTACCAGCAAAGTGTCGCAGGTGGACGACAACGTGGCTGCGCTCAAAAACCTTAAGTTTTCGGCCGAAGAACTGGGGCAGATTGATGGGGTGCTGGCGGGCCGGCAGCCGGCGGCCTAGGGGTTGCGGCCGTTCGCAGGGATCGATCCAGGAATTGCGGAAATGTTCCACGTGGAACATCGTGCGTCTATTTATGTCAATATATACTGATAAGTACAGTGAGGTCTAAATGAAACGACCGAAACGAGTTGCAAGGCGCGGGAAGGCGACACGAAAACCGGCCAAAGGCACGCGAAAACTGACCAAAATCGAGGCGGCGGCGGCCGGGAAACGGCCTCGATACCTGCCGGAGGAGCTGGCGGGGATGTACAAGCCTCTGAAGAAGCCGGTCACGCTGCGGCTGGATGCCGATATTTTGGCATACTTCCAGCGTGGCGGACGGGGCTACCAGACGCGGATCAACCTGGCTCTGAGGAAGACGATGATGGAAGAGCGGGGACCCCGGAGCCGGTAGTTTTGATTGTCAATTCTGTACGTACAAAATATTTATTGGAACACAACTGTGTACGTACACTCCGCGCAAGTGCAGAGAGTGCAAGGAATTATGCGGCTTTGGCGGGGCAAAAGCGAGCTTGACAGGCGTGATATGGTGCCGGCCGCGCCCGATTTGGGCGGATACTACTATTTTAGAAATCCGGGTTTCCAATTGCTGTCTTGCTACGGCCACACAGTGGCAGGACAGCAGGAAACTTACATCTACATGGGACTGTACTGGACGTGGGGAAAGGCAAAAGGCGACGTGAACAAAGGGAGGAGTTTGCTCGGGAAACTACATCCAGCGTACTCTTCGGGCCGGTAAGCGTACAACGTCTTCTATCGGCTGAAGGAGACCGACACGAAGGTGAATAGAAGAGAGCGATCTTCAGACGTTGCCGCCGAGGCGCAGCGGCGGCAGGTCAACGCTCGCCTCGCGTATTTTGGTGACCGCTGCGACCAGATTGTCTCGACGACCCGTGAGCTGGTCGAAATCGAATCCCCTAGTGACGACAAGGCCGCCGCCGATCATCTCTCAGAAGCGGTCGCCCAAAAATTCGCTGCGCTCGGGGGCCAAATCAGCCTGCACCGCGCCCACGACTTCGGCAATCACCTGCAGGTTGATTTCGCTGGGAAGGCTGGCGGCAAGCCTGTTCTGCTGCTCGGCCACTACGACACCGTTTATCCGCTAGGCACGCTGGCGAATATGCCATGCCGCCTTGTTGACGACAAACTCACGGGTCCGGGCGTGCTCGATATGAAATCGGGCATTGCGCTCATGCTCCACTCAATGGCTGCGCTCCGACAATGGCATGGCGAACTGCCGCGCCCCGTGACGGTTTTCCTGGTCTCCGACGAGGAAGTCGGCAGCGATTCCTCGCGCGCGATCACCGAATCGCTGGCGCGAAAATCCGCTGCCGTGCTGGTCCTTGAGCCAGCGGCTGGCTCCCAAGGCGCAGTGAAGACAGCACGGAAGGGCGTTGGGGATTACCAGATCAAGGCCACGGGCAAGGCCTCCCACGCCGGACTCGATTTCGAGAAGGGAGTCAACGCCATCGTTGAGCTGGCACGGCAGATCGAGAAGGTCACAAGCTTCACCGATCTGAAAAAAGGCCTGACGGTGAATGTCGGCATGGTCAGCGGTGGATCGCGGACCAATGTCGTTCCGGCCGAAGCGACGGCGCAGGTGGATGTCCGCATTGCCCGCTTGCAAGACGCCGCTTACATCGATAAGAAGATGCGCGGCCTGCGACCCTTCAACCGCAAATGCCGGCTCCACATCACGGGTGGTATCAACCGGCCGCCCATGGAGCGGACACCTGGAGTCGCCGCGCTTTATGGCAAGGCCGTGGCCATTGCCCGCACTCTGGGCTGGAAGCTGGGCGAAGCGGCCGTGGGAGGTGGATCCGACGGCAACTTCACGGCGGGTCTGGGGATACCGACGCTCGACGGCCTGGGCGGGGTTGGCGACGGTGCGCACGCTTCCCACGAACACATCCTTGTTTCGGAGCTGCCCCGCCGCGCCGCTTTGATCGCAGGGTTGATCATGTCGGTGTGAACCGGTCCTTGCCGAGATCACCCAGAAAGCCCGCCGGACGAGCGTTGCAGGTTTGGTCCGCCACCGCAAGATATGACTATTTCACTTGACAGGACGCACTCCATTCGTGTGCCATGAGCGTGTTAGTTTTTCTTGCCTTCCCCCCGTCAGAAAAACCGCTAAACGAGCACGCGCTGGGAGTTTCACATGTCTAAAATGCGAGTCGGAAACTTTGCCGTAGTGTTGTTTGTGGGTCTCGCTGTGATTTTGGCGGCGCAGACCTCTTTTGGCAAGACGGTGGCCGTCGGAAATTGTAAGGCTCATCTGGTCAGCTATTCCACCATCTCCGCGGCGGTTGCCGCGGCGGTGCCGAATTCCACCGTGCTCGTGTGCCCGGGCACATACCCAGAGCAGGTCACGATTACGCAGGCCATTACCTTGAGAGGTCTGCCGGATGTAACAGGCGCATGGCCTGTCATCGCCGTGCCCAGCGGCGGCATAGTGGGAGGTTCAGGGGCACAGCTTTCTGTGCAAGGAACATTTGAACTCGCCATCGGCCCCGTAAGTATCTCGAACCTCGTCGTAGATGGGGCTGCCTCGGGCGTTGACTGCTCCGCTGGCACGCTTACTGGAATTCAGTTTTTTGATGTGAACGGGACGTTGGCCAATGTGGAGGTGCGCAACCAAAACCCGGGCGGCTGCGGAATCGGAATTAGCCTAAACGGCGGTAATTTTGACCCTGACTTCGTGAATATCCGGAACGGCAACATTCATGATTTTGACAACACCGGAATTCTCGCGAACTCCAGCGGTTTGTCAGGCTTTCTGGTGAATCTCACCTCCACCACGGTCAAGTCCAGCAGCCCGGGTGTGCTCGCAGGAGTCGAGTATTTCTTTGCTGATGGCACGCTGGAATACAACCACATCATTCTGGCCGGCGGGACCGGATTGCAACTGGAGAATTTCTACGGTTTCATGAATGTTCGTGGGAATGCAATCGTCGGCGCGAATATAGGAATCCTTTCGGGCACGAGCGAGGGTGGGAACCTTATCGTTGGCAATGTCTTAACCAACAACGGGACCGGTATCGCTGTCAGTGGGCTGGGCGGAGGGGCTGTCGTTAGGTCGAATAATATCCTTCAGAGTAGTGTCGAAGCGATTGAGCTGGATTGTTCTGAGAATTCTAAGGTCGTCAGCAACACCATTTTTGGCGCTCCCGTAGGAGTGGCGGATATGAACTCGGGAGATACCATCAAGCAGAACATTTTTTCCAGTGTAAACACCCTAACCACCGCGTGCTCGCCCTAACGGGCGCACGCTCGCTCTGACATTGGAACGTAAACCCTGGGCTCCGGCTGCCCGGGCGATCGCTCACCACCCTGCGCCTGGATTGAACCGGTCCGTGTGGCTGGTATGAGCGAGCCGGTCCGCCAGTGTGACCGGAATCACCCTGGCCGGTGACAGGGAGTACGGGCGTGCTTTGACTGGGCTCCTACACTGGCCTAGAATTTCAATTTGGGTCCCTGTGCTTGTCCAGCGCGGACGCTGTCGCCCGCATTCAGGCCAGGGGAAAGCCCTGCGGTTCTCGGCGGACCCGATTCCTTGCGCCTCCGATCCGCAATGGAGGAGTCGATGGGTGAATTTTCGATTTGGCACTGGCTGGTGGTTATCGGCGTTGCGCTGCTGCTGTTCGGCCCCAGCAAGTTTGCCGACCTGGGCAAAGGGCTAGGCGAAGGCATTCGCAACTTTAAAGCAGCCGTCAAAGAAGACGACAAGAAAGACGCGGAGAAGAAGTCCTAGCCGCTCCGTGACCCCTGGCAGTTCCCCGATGTTCCGGGGCCGCCTCCCTAAGAGAACGTTTGCAAGCAGGGATTCCCTCGGATTCGCTCCGAGCAGAAGATAGACTGACGACCTCTCAGGACGTTAGCGGCTTCACCCGATCAAACTCGACGATTCGGGGTGGCTGTAAACTATTACTCGAAAGAACTGCTCCGAGGTGCAACTCATGCCCGTAGTCACCCGCACTAATCCGCTCTCATTTCTTACCGATCAGATCGACGAACTCAAGGCCAAGGGCACGCACTTCAAGCTGCGCGTGCTCGAAGACGAGCAGGCTGCGGTCTGCACGTTTGACGGAAAGAAGGTCATCAATCTTGCTTCGAACAATTACCTTGGGCTGACGACGCATCCCAAGCTGCGCGAGGCGGCGCTTGAGGCTACGCGCAAATTTGGCGTCGGGTCGGGCGCGGTGCGGACCATCGCGGGCACGATGCGCATTCACATGGACCTCGAAGAGAAGATTGCGCGCTTCAAGAACGTCGAGGCCTGCGTCGTCTTTCAGTCCGGATTCACGGCCAACGCGGGCACCGTCTCCGCCATCCTGGGCAAAGAAGACTTCATCATTTCCGACGAGCTCAACCACGCTTCGATCATTGACGGCTGCCGGTTGTCGCGGGCGAAGATTCTTGTCTTCCGGCATAAAGACGTGGCGCACGCGGAAGAGCAGCTTGCCAGCGTGAAGGGCCAGCCCGGCCGCAAGCTGCTGATCAGCGACGGCGTGTTTTCGATGGATGGCGACATCGGGGCGTTGCCCGGGTTGTGCGATCTCGCCGAAAAATATGGCGCGATCATGATGGTGGATGACGCGCACGCTTCGGGCGTGCTCGGAAAGCAGGGGCGCGGTACGATTGACCATTTCGGCGTGCACGGGCGCGTGGATATTCAGGTGGGAACCTTGTCGAAGGCGGTTGGTGCGCTCGGCGGGTACGTGTGCGGCACGCGCGACCTGATTGACTTTCTTTATCATCGCGGGCGGCCGTTTCTGTTTTCGACGTCGCATCCGCCGTCGGTGGCGGCTACCTGCATTGCAGCTTTCGATGTTCTGCAGAACGAGCCGCAGTGGATGGAGCAGCTCTGGGCCAACACTCGCTTCTGGAAAAAAGAGCTGGGCCTGCTCGGCTTCAACATTGGAGGGCAGACCACTCCTGCGAGCGAAACGCCGATAACGCCGATCATCATCGGCGACGGGCGGCTGACGATGGACTTCTCGCGCGAGCTTTTCAAAGAAGGAGTGCTTGGTACCGGTATTGCGTTTCCCACGGTCCCGGAAGGCAAGGCGCGGGTGCGGACAATCATGACGGCGACGCACACTAAGGAAGAGTTGCAGCAGGCGCTGGGGGTGCTGGAGCGGGTGGGGAAGAAGATGGGGATACTCGGCTAGGGAGCTCTGCTCAAGTGTGGCGCGGGCGCCCTCGCCCGCGAAAACTCCGGGGTAGGGGTCCTTCGACTCCGGGACGGCTGCGCTTCGCTTGCCGCTGCTCCGCTCAGAATGACTCGGTGCAGGTGAGATTCTCGCTGGTGAGAACCGAGTAAGCTTTCGCCCGGTCTCGTTCGCTCCCGCCACTCTCTTCGCGCTAGACTTCTCTTTTGCGGGAGGAAGACAAAATGTCCAAGCTCATCGTGCGCTTTCTTGCCATTCTGGGCGCGCTCTGGTTGATTTCGATGGTCATCATCCTGGCGTACGTTATCGGCGCCAAGGGCCGGGTTCCATCGAAAACAATTCTTGAAGCGAACTTTGAGCAGCCGCTGCTTGAGGAAATGCCGGATTCTCCCTCGGCGCGCTTCACGATGAATGACCGTGAGACGCTGCGCGATGTGATCGACGCGCTTGACCGCGGAGCCGATGACGACCGCGTGGTTGGCATGATTGCCCGCGTCGGCGCCGCTCCTATCCCTATGGCACAGATTCAGGAGATTCGCGACGCGGTTGCGCGCTTCCGCGCGCGCAAGAAATTCGCCGTCGCTTATTCGGAGACGTTTGGAGAATTTGGTCCCGGCAATGGCGCCTATTATCTCGCCACCGCGTTTGACCAAGTCTATCTTCAGCCCTCGGGCGACGTCGGCCTGACCGGCATCATCATGGAGTCGCCGTTTATCAAGGGCACGCTCGCCAAGCTGGGCATGACGTTCCACGGCGACCATCGCTACGAATACAAAAACGCGCTCAACTTTTATACCGAAACGAAATTCACAGACGCCCATAAGGAAGCGATGACCGGCATCATGAATTCCTGGTTCAGCCAGATAAAGGACGGGATCTGCCAGGCGCGCGGCATTGCGCCGGAGAAATTCCAGGCGGTGGTGGACGCCGGTCCGTACCTTGGCAAAGAGGCGGTGGACGCCAAGTTGGTCGATGGCGTGGCGTATCGCGATGAAGTCTACGGCAAGGTGAAGGCGAAGGCCGGGGACGGCGCGCAGCTGCTTTACCTGGATAAGTATCTGGATCGCGCCGGGCGTCCGCACCAGCGCGGGAAGAAAGTTGCGCTTATCTTTGGCGTGGGCGGCGTGACGCGCGGCAAGAGCGACTACGATCCGGTGCAGGGCGAGCAGACGATGGGCTCAGACACGGTGGCCGCCGCCATTCGCGCGGCCACGCAGGACGAAGATATCAAGGCCATCCTCTTCCGCGTGGATAGCCCCGGCGGATCGTATGTCGCCTCCGATACGATCTGGCGAGAAGTGGTCAACGCGCACAAGGCGGGCAAGCCGGTGATCGTTTCCATGGGAAATCTGGCCGGCTCGGGCGGCTATTTTGTGGCGATGGCCGCCGATAAAATTGTTGCGCAGCCGGGCACGATTACGGCTTCCATCGGCGTTCTCGGCGGGAAGATGCTGACTTCGGGCCTGTGGGATCAGGTCGGCCTGTCGTGGGATGAAGTGCATCAGGGCGACAAGGCCACCATGTTTACCGGCACGCACGATTACACACCGGCGGAGTGGGCGCGCTTCGAGGCGTGGCTCGACCGCGTCTACGTGGATTTCACCGGCAAGGTCGCCGACGGCCGCAAGCTGCCCAAGGAAAAAGTGCTGGAGATTGCCAAGGGGCGAATCTGGTCTGGGCGGGACGCGAAGAACCTGGGGCTGGTGGATGAGCTTGGCGGGTACGATACTGCGCTGCGGCTAGTGAAGAAGGCGATTGGCGTGGCCGACGGGGACGATGTGAATATTCTCGTCTATCCGCGCCCAAAAAAGTGGTATGAAACTCTAGTTCAGCAGAACCCCGCCGACAACAGCGATAAAGAAGGCACGGCGCAAGCGTTAGCGCGGATTTTGCAGGATGTGCAGCCGGTGGCGCGGGAACTGAAGGCTGTGGGCGTCACGCGCAAAGACCGGGATCAGGACAACGTGCTGCGCATGACCGAATTCAGTAATCAGTAGCCAGTTGCCAGTTGCCAGTTGCCAGTTGCCAGTTGCCGGAGATTGGATTGCGGCGGGCCCGGACCAAAGACGCACGGCTAGGAAAAGTTGTAAGGGGAAACCCACGGCGGAGAGGTTTACTGGCAACTGGGGACTGGCAACTGGGCAGCTGTTTTTACAGGCCGAGTTTCTTCACTTCCTCGTTGTAGTACTTGCGGTAGAGGATGGTCCACTCTTCCGATCCTTCGATGATGGTGCGCTTCTGGCTTTCGATCTTCTGCCGCGCGGCCTGGTCGATGCGCGCTTCCTGCATCAGCAACTCTTCGAGAATCTTGCGCACCTCGAGGCGGATCGTGTTCCGGTCCTCGATGAAATCGACCGCGGGCATGTCGGCCACGGCGTCGGTGATAACGTGGGCGAGCTTATTCACTTTGTCGCGGCTCAATCGCACAGCGGGGGCATCCTTTTAGAGCACAGCTTCCTAGAGCACAGCTTTGTATTTCTTTACCAGTTCGGTCTTTACCTTGCGGAACATTTCCTGATAGTTCGCGCCGCTCTTCTGCATTTCGTCGGAGTAAGCCTCGAGAATGACGCGCACCTCGTCGTTGATGCGGTCTTCGAGCGCGAGTTCTTCGAGCAGAGAAGCGTGTACCTTCTCGGTCAAGGCAGGCACAGTCTTGGTCTCGATCAGCCCGCTGGCAACCAGTTTTTTGGAAACTTCGCGGGCCAGATAGCCCACATATTCCTTGGAAAAAAGCATGATAGATCGTTTTTGGTAAGGAGAAAGTGTAACACAACTGCAGCCACGCGCTACGAGCCGCGAGCTTCGAGCGAACGGATTGGCGGTGGTGTCCCAGTTTCAGAATTGCAGGATTTTAGGCCATCCGGTTCCATTCTGCTCGAAAGATAATCGCGCAATCCTTTGCGTTTCTCGCGTGGCAGAAATGCGGAGACGACAAGTACTCCTAGAATAAACGTCAGCAGAATGCATCCCGCCGCCAGGTAAGCATCGGAAAGCAGATTGAAACTGTATGGATTGTACACTCCGGTCTCACCATAGCCTCGTGGCTCGCCGCCCCCAGTTGGCTGGCGTACAATAATTGAACACCATGTCTCCCCACCCCGACGATCTAACCGGCATGAAAGAGGATATGACGGCCTTCATCGAAGGCCTGGGCATGCGCCGCTTCTTCGGATATGTCGAGTGCGAGGAAGTTCCCAGCGTGCTCTGGGATTCCGGCCAGAATCCCGACGGCTGGAAGGACTTTGTGGAGCTGGCGAAAGCGGCGGGCGCGCTCTTCCTGACCATGCATTCCTGGGCGCTCGACCGCGAGGAGTTCGACCGGCTCACCGAGCGGCTGGCCGATGGCGATTACACCAGCGACGAAGACCTAGAGGAAGGCCGCTACCTCAAAAGCTATGTCGGCAAGACCGGCTTCGTGCAGCTCGGCTGGGCTTACCAGGGATGCGTGTTCGTCTACGAGGCTGGGACCGAATGGTACGAACACTACCAGCATCTGCGCGAGCTGGCGGACGATTCCGGCGGCTTCCTGATCGATGAGACCGGCCAGTCGGGCGAACCATAACGCCGGCAGCATCCTGTCTCAACCGCCCACAACGCCCGCTTCATGCCGTTTCGATCATGGTGACCTGGCTGTCGATCTCCGCGGCGAGTTCCTGCTCGTCGCGAAATAAGTTGCGAGCCGGCTCGGGGAAATCGTTTAGGATTTCCGCATAGCTGCGCAAGCTGCGATAGCCGGCCACACCGAAGCCGAGCGCGTCGGCCAGCAGGCAACTCTGCCGCACAATACAATCTTCACCAGCAGCGTGCGCATCCGCGTCGTGATGGCAGGTGGTGATCCAGGAAAACGCCTCGGGAAGTGTCCACTCCCGCACCAGCGTTCCGCCCACCTCGCAGTGGTCGATCCCGCATAAGGCACGCTCCACCGGCAGCAGGTCCCGGGGTTGATCCGCCCCGCGCTCCACGACGCGCGCATACTCATTGGGCATGGAAACCGCCAGCACGACCCTGCCGATGTCGTGCAGGATCCCGGCGGTGTAGGCAAACTCCTTATCGAGGAGGCATGCCTTGGCGGCGCGTTCCCCGATGATTGCGCAGGCAATGCTGTGGCGCCAGCACGACTCCAGGAGCGGTGTAAACCCATGCGCGAGGTATGCCCTCAGGCCCACCGTGATCACTACACTCCTCAATCGGCGGAAGCCGAGCAGCATCGAAGCCTGCAGAACATTGGTGATGTCCCTCGAAAAAGCGACCAGGGGAGAGTTGGCAATGCGAAGAACCTCCGTCGAAAACGCGAGGTCGGGACGGATCAGGTTACACAGTTCGACCAGGGAAGTATCTTTCCCCGCCATCAGATTCAGCGCTTTCAATGCTACCGCGGGGAACGGCGGAACGTCGTCGGGACGCCAAACCTGCTGCCGCGCCGGGGCTGGACCTGTAGCCATATCTGGACTCAGATTAGGGAGATCGGCAATGCGCAGGGCTTCCATAGTTACTTTTGGCTTAGGCGGCGTCCGCCATCCGGTCTTCATGTGCGCGCGGAAAAACAGGGACTTAGGAAAACTATGATTCAGCTTCCCGCAGTCCTCCGTGCCCTCTGTGCCTCTGTGGTTTAGGATCTTGTCTGCCCCACGGAAATCACATTTTCCTCAGGCACGTAATTGGACACGGACCGGGGTAACCCCTAAAGTGTTTCCTTCCGGACAAAATTCCCATGCGCTGGATCTCGTACCCCGTCGACTCATCGAAGACGAGCCTGCTCGCGCTAGCCTTGCGCGATTCGGGATTAGAGATTCCTCCCGCCGCTCTCCCCGTGCTGGCCGATCTACTCCTCCGGCGAGGCATTGAAGAGCCCGCGCTCGCCGCCCGCTTTCTGGCACCGTCGCTCGATCATCTGCACGATCCGCTCCAAATGTCCGGGATGAAAGCGGCCCTCGACCGCCTGGAAGCAGCCATTGAGCGCAAAGAAAAGGTGCTGATCTATGGCGACTATGACGTCGATGGCACGACCGCGATCGTCATTCTCAAAACAGCCATTGAACTCGCGGGCGGCGCAGCCGGTTTCCATGTGCCCCACCGCATCCGCGAAGGCTACGACATGCGCGAAGACGTCATCGAGCGCGCGGCCGCCGACGGCGTGCACCTGATCATCAGTGTGGACATGGGCATTCGCGCCTTCGCCGCTGCTGAAACGGCGCGCCGGGCCGGTGTCGACCTCATCGTCACCGATCATCACCTGCCCGGGCAGGACGGCGTTCCGCATGCCGTCGCCGTCGTCAATCCCAACCAGGCCGGATGCGGCTATCCCTGCAAATATTTATGCGGCGCGGGCGTAGCGTTCAAACTTGCGCAAGGACTTCTGCAGCGCCGCCTCGATGCCAAAGACCATTCGCGCATGCTGATGTCGTTCATGAAGGTCGTCGCCATTGCCACCATCGCGGACGCTGTCCCGTTGCTGGGAGAAAATCGCGTGTTCGCGAAACTCGGCCTCGAGGGATTGCGCCGGCCCGTCAATGCCGGGCTGAAGGCCCTGCTCGAAGTGGCGAAACTCGGCGATGGCCGTGCGCTCACCTCAACCGAGGTCGCTTTTCGCATCGCGCCTCGCTTGAACGCCGCCGGCCGCATGGATGTGGCGCGCGATGTGGTCGATTTGTTCGGCGTCAAAGATCTGGACCGAGCGAGAGAAATTGCGGGCCGCCTCAATCAGCTCAATGCCGACCGCCAGGACGAAGAGCGGCACATCATCGACTGCATCGAGCAGCGGCTTACCGGTGAACCCGCCCTGCGCGAAGCCTGCTGCATGGTGATCGATGGCGATGGCTGGCACCGCGGCGTGATCGGCATTACCGCAACGCGCGTCGTGGAGCGCTACAGACGCCCGGCGGTGATCATTTCTCGCGAAGGCGAAGAGGCTTTCGGCTCCGGCCGCTCCATTCCTGCTTTCCACCTGCTCAACGCTCTCGAATCCTGCCGCGAACTTTTCTCGCGTTTTGGAGGTCACGCCCATGCCGTCGGCTTCGCCATGCCCGCTGGCAATGTGCAGAAGCTGCGCGAGCATCTCGATGCCTACGCGCGCACTCACTTGACGCCCGCCGATTTTGTGCCGCAGCTCGAGTTTGACCGCGAGCTGCCGCTCGATGAGGTCACGCCCGAGCTGCAGCAAACTCTAAGTCTGCTGGAGCCGTTTGGCATGGAGAACCCCGAGCCGATCTTCACCGCAAAAGCTGTGCGCCTGTTGACGCCCGCGCAAGTGGTGAAGGACAAGCACGTGCGTTTGCGGCTGGCCCCGGCGGTGAATGGTGCAACGTCCGCTGCTGCACCCTCCTGGCGTAGTAACATCGCTTTCAAAGCCATGGGGTGGGGATTAAGAGAATCCTGCGAGAGCCTGCAGTTACTCGCCGGCGACCGGCTCGATATTGCTTATACGCTTGGCATGAACGACCATCCGGAATTCGGCGGCCTGGAACTGTCTCTCCGTGATATTATGCGCAGCCTCTAATGCAGCCTCTAATACGGTGAAAACCGTGCCCCGCCATAGGTACCGGGCAACTTGACCAAATCCCGTACTCCATTTACATTTATCGCCCATTCCAAAATTCGGAGGAAATTCATGTTATCCGGTTTCAAGCAGTTCATCTTACGTGGCAATGTCGTGGATATGGCAGTCGGTATTGTCATTGGCGGCGCCTTCGGCACTATCGTGACGGCTCTGGTCAAGGATCTCATCAACCCGATCATCGCGCTTCTGGTGGGGAAGCCGGATTTCACCGGGATCAGCTTCACCATCGGCACCACCGTTTTTCCCATCGGTGATTTCATCACCGCCGTGGTCAGCTTCGTGCTGCTGGCAGGTGCGGTTTACTTCTTCGTCGTAACTCCGGTCAACGCGCTGGTCGCGCGCATGCACAAGGACCCCGCGCCCGCCGACCCGACCACCAAAAAGTGTCCGGAATGCCTGAGCGAGATTCCCATCGACGCCCGCCGCTGCGCACACTGCTCGCAGCCCGTCATGGGCAAAGCCGCCTGATTGGATTCGGAGCAAGGAAGGAAACCCACGGCCCCGCCGGAGTTGTCATCCGCGGGGCCAATTCATGACTACCTAGCCATCAGTCACAAACCTCGGGCGCGACAATTGCCGAAATCCGCCTGATTCCTGTAAAATCAAAGTTTCGGCAACAGCCTTGGAAGGATTCCTTAGTCATGGCCCGAGTTTGTGATATCTGCGGCAAGGGGCCGCAGTTCGGCAACACCATCAGCCACGCCCACAACGTGAGCAAGCGGCGCTGGAACGTCAACCTGCGCCCGGTTCACGCCAAGGTTGGCGCCGCCACCAAGCACTTGCGCGTTTGTACGTCCTGCCTGCGCAGCGGCAAGGTCGTCAAAGCATAAGACCGTCCACGGAGGGACAGCCGCCTCGGCTGTCCGACCCCCGCAGGATTTCTTTCAGCCGGCGCTACACTCTATATCCGTCGAGGCTTCGCGGCTCTAGTCCACGCCCAGCAGCTGCACGTCAAAGATCAGCGTCGCATCTGCCGGGATAACCCCTGCAGCTCCCCGTTTTCCATACGCCAGGTCCGCAGGAATTTTCAGTTGCCGTTTCCCTCCGACTTTCATCCCGGCGACGCCTTCGTCCCAGCCCTTGATCACCTGACTAGCACCGAGCATGAACTCGAACGGACGCTTGCCTACCGAACTGTCGAACTTTTTGCCGCTGGTGAGCCAGCCCGTGTAGTCTACCTTCACTTTGTGTCCGGGCTTTGCGTCCGCGCCGGTTCCAACCTTGATGTCCCAATATTCCAGTCCGCTGGCGGTCTTAATAGGATCGCCCGTAACCTTGGTCGGTCCCTGGGTCGCGGCCGCCTCCTTCTTGCCCGTGTCCGTCTGAGCGGCGGCTAGGCACGCTAGCAAACTCACAATGATGGCAAGCAACATAGTCTTCATAAAATACTCCTCCCTGTTTTCTTTGAATCAGCTCTTGGTTCCAAACTCGCTCACGCCAGCGCAATCGCGTCGATCTCGACCAGCACATCCTTCGGCAACCGCGCCACTTCGACCGTCGACCGGGCCGGCGGCGCTTCCGTGAAATAGCGCCCGTAGACTTCGTTCATCGCGGCAAAGTCTCCCATGTTCTTGAGAAACACGGTGCAGCGCACCACCTTCTCCAGGCTGCTGCCCGCAGTGTCGAGGATCGCCGCCAGATTCTTGAGCACCCGGTCGGTCTGTGCCGCGGCATCGCCGGGAACGACCTTCTGTGTCACCGGATCAATCGCCACCTGCCCCGAAGTAAACACGAAGCTGGCCGTGCGAATCGCCTGCGAGTAAGGTCCAATGGCCTGAGGAGCCTGTTCGGTCGAAATCACATCGCGCATGATGCCTCCAGTGGCCAGCCTCGATCAGACGGTGCCATCAGCTGTGCAATGAAATCTGGATCACGAGGCTGATTAACGCAGATTGGCCGTGTAGAAGTCAAATGCGTCCCCGCAACGGACCTTGGTCGAACCTCACCACCATCCATTCTTCGTCGACGTATTTGTCGCCAACTTTTACCGCGCGAGGCTCCCGCCCCCAGACTTGAAATCCTAAGGATTCGTAGAGTTTCCTGGCGGCGGGTTGCGTCTCGGCAACACTAAGATCAACCTGTTCCAGGCCCGGCAGCGCTCTCGCACGGCGTAGCAGCTCCGTCATCACTTGCCGCGCTATCGACTTTCCACGATGTTCCGCGGCCACGTAGACGCCGAAGACGTGCCCTTTGTGGCGCGTCTTATCGCCTTTCTGACGGTAGAAACCAGCGATCCCGGCCAGCTTGCCGTTCACGAACGCGCCGACGACGAAACTTGGGTTGCCGGGATGTTGCCGCAGCCGTTCCGCGGTTTCAGCGATCGTCATTTGCCGATGTTCTGACGGGGCCTCGGTGAAGGCGAGCGGTTCACGCTCCAGGGATTCGAGCCGAAAGTGCCAGTAAGCTTCGGCGTCGGAGGCGTCAAGCACGCGGCATTCGAGCGCCGATTCCTGTTTGGTGGGAGGAGTCATTGTGTCGGTCACGGCACAGCACACGGAGGGACAGCCGCCCTCGGTCCAAGCAGTTTTCAGAACAGCGAGCTTTGCCGCCGGTTGGGCGTGATCCCGAAGTGCTCGTAAGCCAGTTGCGTCGCCACCCGCCCGCGCGGCGTGCGATTCAAGAATCCGATCTGCATCAGAAACGGCTCGTAAATCTCTTCGATCGCATCTGGCTCTTCGGCCAGTGAGGCCGCCAGGGTGGTCACGCCTACCGGGCCGCCTTGGTATTTCTCGATGATAGTGAGCAGCAGTTTGCGGTCGATCTCGTCAAAGCCGTGCTGATCCACTTCCAGCATGGAAAGCGCAGCCTGCGCCGTAGCCAGATCAATGTCGCCCGCGGCTCGCACTTGCGCGTAATCGCGCACGCGGCGTAACAGGCGGTTGGCAATGCGCGGCGTCCCGCGCGAGCGCCCGGCAATCTCCGTCGCCCCGGCCCGGTCAATCTTCACGCCCAGAATTTCGGCCGAGCGCTCAAGAATGATGCGCAGATCCTCTTTCGTATAGAACTCCAGCCGCAGCAGCAGCCCAAAGCGCGAGCGCAGCGGCGCCGAAAGCAGCCCGGCCCGCGTGGTGGCGCCGATGAACGTGAAGGGCTTCACATCCATGGTGTGCGTGCGAGCCGACGGACCCTGCCCGATCATGATGTCGAGCTTGTAGTCTTCGAGCGCGGAATAAAGAATCTCTTCGAGCGCCGGCTGCAGCCGGTGCACTTCGTCGATAAACAGCACCTGGCGGTCGCGCAGATTCGTGAGAATTGCCGTCAAGTCGCCTTTGATCTGGAGCGTAGGCCCGGAGGTTTGCTGAAATGCAACTGCCAGCTCGTTGGCAATGATGTTCGCGAGCGTAGTTTTGCCGAGACCGGGAGGCCCGTACAGCAGCACATGATCGAGCGCTTCGCCGCGCGACTTGGCCGCCTGGATGGCAACGTCAAGGTTCTCCTTGACCTTCGCCTGGCCGATAAACTCGACCAGCCGCTGCGGCCGCAGCTTCAACTCAAACGAAGAATCATCCTCGACCGGCGCAGCGGAGACGAGTCGGTCTTTTATCGGCAAATCAGGATTGTTCTTAGCGAGAGCCACTGTGCGAGATGGTAGCAGATGTCAGATTGGGAAGGGACATGATCGGGCTTACTTCCGATAGAGTCTCCACGTCTACTTCGCATCGCTGGTTTGGTCGGAGTGTCCCGACGAATCTGCGGCGGCTTGTACCGCCTTCAAGAAATTTAACATCGGTTTCCCGTCCCATTTTTTGGTAATCAGATCGCGAACCGAGCTGGAGGAGACCGGATCGTAGCTTCCATCAAGTCTTGCATTACATGCTGCAATGTCGCCGGCCGCGCGGCTGAAGCCCGCCGTATAGCAAGGGTCGGGGTGGATGCCCATGTCTTTCTGCCCGTACATTCCCTGAAAGCCCCCGCCCCCCCCGTGAGCCTGAGGCCCGGCGTAATCTGAGTTTCTTCGCCCTGGGATTGACGCACGAAGAGAACACGGGGCCCATGGATATATCCTGCGAAGTCGCCGAGATGAGCATGGGTCCCCGCCATGAGGGGCCGTCCTTCGTGCGGGTGAGGAACCGGCCACGGTTCGCAAAAGACAATCCCAAAAGGCAGCTGAAAGGTGACTACATCGCCGACCTTATGGGATCCCTTCCATACCCGCAGCACCAACAAGTCGATGTAGTCAAACACATCGATGCCGTTGGGAGATATCATGCCGGCTGTGGCCATAGTGTCATCACCCACCAACAGCACCTCGTCGCTTTTCTCGACAAGAGAGGAAAGGTCATCTACCAGGGTTGACGGATCCACCGCATGCACCGTGTCGCTTTCCTTTCCAGATCTGACCTGCTGACACAGAGGACTCGCCACTATCATGGCCTTCGTTTGCTCCCCTTGGAGGTCCTGCGCATGCGTTTCCGCTTCCACCGTCTGCGCTAACCAGCACCCGGCAGCAACGACGATGATCAGCACACTTTGCCCTAATTTCCCCGCCATAGTCTGTCTCGGATTGCCCTTCTGGGCTTACTGCTCGATCAACCCGCCCTTTGCGTTGCATTCAGCTGAGCAAGGTGAAATGCACTCACTGCCCAATCACTCCCAGCCGCACGCCCTTCAGCTTCCTCTCATCGAACCAAGCCACCTTTTGCCCGAACCACGTCTTCTGCCCCGAAAGCTTGTACTTCTTGACGGCCCCGTTGAAATCACGCCCCGCCAGCAATATCGCCACCGGAGATTCCCCGAACTTCGATATCCGCTCCGCGATCCATCCTCCGGAAGGCGCAACCAGAATGACCGGCTCGCCCGGAAAATATGCCATCCTTCCCCACTCCTTCTGGTTTTCGGTTAGCGGTTCCGACCAGCCATAAGTCTTGCGGAACATGGCAATCGACGCATCCAGATTGCTCACGGCAATCACCACGTTTTCCACCCCCGAAACGGGCGCGCCCTTCACGCTGTCCGAAGTCTGCACCCGCCACGCCCGCGGCGTTTCGTCTTCAATGATGAAGGGCAGCACAGAGCCCGGTGTGCCCGGACCCACATCCGCCCTCATCCATTCGACCGACATGCCATCGGGCCGCTTGCGGCTGCCGCGCGCGGGAGCCGTTACCGCGATCCCGGCTTTCTTCAGCCGCTCAACTTCCTGCGCGAGAACATTCGTGCCCACCGCCCACGCGCACGTCACCGCCTCCTCACCCATAAACTTGGCCCAATCCGAGCCCGAGGTCGCGCCCGCCTTTATCGGTGCAATCAGTTCAATGTACGTGCCATCGTCGAAGCCAACCGCCGCCATCTGTGTAACACCGTTGCCATGCGGGCCGCCGAAGTCGGGAGTTAGTCCTTCATCAGTGAACATCTGCTTCATCGTCTCCAGATTCGATCCGCAGATCGACGTGTGGTCCAGTTCGAGCACGTCGGTTTTGTTCTCCTGAGACATGGCAGGCAGAGAGAAGAGTATGAGAGCAAACGCTGCCGCGAACAAGCGACGAAGGATAGAGTGGCGAAGGCGTAGGGGATTCCGCCGGGACATGAGGGGCCTCCTGAGCGAGCTAAACACTGCATCGTACGCCAGAAAGCCCGATCAGGGAACGATTTAGTGGAAAGGGAGAATTTGGTAGAGCCCGTGAGCCAGGCGCGAAACGTTATCGACGATGTGACACATTATGTGTCACAATGATGATATGCCGTCGGTAAACATCCGCCAGCTGCGCGACACCAAGAAGCTCAAAGCCTGGCTCCGCGCCGGGAAAACCGTCGAGCTCCGCGAGCGCGACACCGTGATCGCCCGCATTGTGCCGGAGAAAGAGGCCCGGGCTAACCCCGCCCAATGGCCCGACTTCGCCGCTCGGCAGCGAGAAGTTTTTGGCGACCGGGTCCTGAGTGCAGTGGATGACTTCCTTAGATTCCGCCATCGCGATTGGGAACCATAACGCAGTTGGTGCAGTATCCGATATCTCCATGTTCACCGCGCCCAATGGTCTAGACCAGCGAGGCCTCCTCTGACCTCCTACGCCGATAGCAGCTTTTTCGTGTCCCTGTATTTAAAGGACGCGCACTCCGCGGCCGCGCTGGAATTGGTGGCGTCACATCCGAGGCTCTGGGTGACGCCTTTGCATATTGCAGAGTGCTTCCATGCGTTTGCCCAGCAGGTTTTTTTGGGCCGTGTCCCGGCGTCGGTTGCGGAAGAGTTGTACGACCAGTTGTCTCGGGATCGCGCCCAAGATGTTTGGCTGGAAAGCCCGATTCCCGAGCGGGCCTTTGAGAGAAGCGCGGAATTGGCGCGACGATACGGACCAAGACTCGGCGTGCGCACGCTCGACAGCCTGCACGTGGCCTGCGCTCTGGAACTCAAAGCCGAGCGCTTCTGGACGTTCGACGAAAGGCAGGCCAAGTTGGCCAAGGCGGAAGGACTGAAAACACATTGATTTCAAGAGTGATTGCATCTTTATATACTCTAGTCTATAATGATGTATCAATTGGTGTATGCCACTAAGTATCAAGAGTTACGAGACTGAGCGACTGGCGCGCGAAATTGCCGCCAGGACTGGCGAGTCGCTGACGGGAGCCATCCAGACGGCACTCCAGGAAAGATTGGAGCGCCTTAGCCGCCCCCAGCAAAATCGCAATGTCACGAACCAACTAAGAGAAATTTTGCGGCGCGTGGATCGACTGCCAATTCTGGATTCCAGGAGTCCGGACGAAATCGTGGGCTACGACGAGAACGGACTGCCACGCTAACGCCGATGGTTATCGATACTTCTGCCCTAGCCGCTATTTTCTTCCAGGAACCGGAGCGCGAGCGGTTTCTCGACGCGATCATTGCCGACCCGCGCAAGCTGGTCTCTGCGGCCACAATGCTCGAAGCCGGAATGGTGATCGAGGGCCGGCAGGGAGAAGCGGCCGGCCGGGAGTTTGACCTGTTTGCCATCCGCGCCAATTTGCAGGTTGTGCCCTTTGACGCCGAACAGTCCGAGATGGCGCGTTTTGCCTGGCGCACCTACGGCAAAGGACGGCACACCGCAGGCCTCAACTTTGGCGATTGTTTCGCCTACGCGCTGGCCAAGTCCTCAGGGGAGAAATTGCTGGCCAAGGGGGAGGATTTCCGGTTCACGGACGTGGAACTGGTGTGAGAGATCGGACCCAAAAATGAGGATTTAAGGGACAGGAGGCGCCTCAGACGCCTGAAGCAGTGAAGGCCGATGCAACTTGCCGGTGGTTGGACTCTACTCCTCTTCTTCCTTCACCTCGCCGCGCGCCGCCTTTGCCTTCTCTACGATCTTGTCCTGTAGTTGCTGCGGCACCACGTCGTAGTGGTGCATTTCCATGTTGAAGCTGCCGCGGCCCTGCGTCATCGATGTCAGCTCCACGCCATAGGTCAGCATCTCGGCCATTGGAGCCTCGGCCTTCACAATCGTGTTGCCGCCCTTGTTGTCCATGCCCTGAATGCGCCCGCGCCGGCTGTTGAGGTCGCCCATGATCGTGCCGGCGAACTCGTCGGGCACGGTGATCTCAACGTGCATAATCGGCTCCAGCAGCGTGGGCTTGGCCACCTCCATTGCTTTTTTGAACGCGATGCGTCCCGCCATCTGGAACGACAGATCGTTTGAATCCACGTCGTGATACGACCCGTCATACAAAATCACGCGGAAATCGACCATCGGAAATCCGGCCAGATAGCCACGCGCCGCGGCGTCCCTGATTCCTTTTTCAACCGGAGGAATATAGTTCTTCGGAATCGCGCCGCCGAAAATGTCGTTGACGAACTCAAACTCGCCGCCGCGCGGCAGCGGCTCCACTTTAATTTTGCAGTCGCCATACTGGCCGTGGCCGCCGGTCTGTTTCTTGTGCCGCCCCTGCACATCGGCCTTGCCGCGAATGGTTTCGCGATACGGCACCTTCGGCGCCTTCAGCACCACCTCGGCGTGATACCGCTTTTTCATCTTCGAGACCACGACTTCGATGTGCTGCTGCCCGGTGCCCGCAATCAGAAATTCCTTCGTCTGCGGATCGCGGAAGAAGCGCAGCATGGCGTCTTCTTCCATCAGCTTGTGCAGCCCCACGCCCAGCTTGTCTTCGTCGGCGCGGGACTTCGGCTCGATCGCAAATGTGATCGCCGGCTCTGGCAGCTTCACGTGCGGATACTGAATGGGCGCGTTCTTGTCGCCCAGCGTGTCGCCAGTAAGCGTCTCTTTCAGCTTCGCGACCGCGCCAATATCCCCGGCATGCAGTTCCTGGATGGGGATCATGGTCTTGCCCTGCACCACGGAGATGTGGGCAAACTTCTCCTGCGTATTGCGGTTGAAATTCTGCAGCGAGGCGTCATTCTTGAGCACACCCGAAAAAACCTTGAAATAGGAAATGCGGCCGGAGAAAGCATCGGACACGGTTTTGAACACGTAAACCGACGCCGGCTCGTTGTCCGTCCCCTTACGCTCGGCCGGAGTTCCGTTGCCGCCGACCGGTTCGCCCGTGATGACATGATGCTCGCTCGCCGCCGGCGTGTAATCGACAATAAAATCCATCAACTCATCGACGCCAATATTGCCCAGGCCGGATGTGAACAACACGGGGAAAAGCTTATCCTCGCGGATTGCCTCATGCAGCGCCGGGACCAGGTCCTCTTCTGGAATCGTCCCCTTCTCGAAGTACTTTTCCATCAACTCGTCTTTGCCCTCGGCAACGAGTTCGACCAGCTTTTCGTGCGCCTCTTTGGCGGCGTCGGCCAGGTTCGCCGGAATCGGACCTTCCTTGCCCTTGCCGCTTCCGCCCATCTCGTAGGTGAAGGCCTTCATCCGCACCAGGTCGATAATGCCGCTCAGGTTTTTCTCGCTTCCGATGGGCAACTGCAGCGGCGTAACCGCGCGCCCAAAGGCTTTCGTCAGCGAGTCGAGCACGCGCGTCGCGTCGGCGCGCTCGCGATCCATGCGGCTCACCACAATCATGCGCGGCAAATTAATCTCTTCGCAGTATCCCCAAACTCGTTCGGTAACGACCTCCACGCCGGAAACGCCATCGACGACGACCAGCGCCGCATCCACCACCGGCAGCACCATCTTTGCCTCGTGGACGAACATGTTGAAGCCCGGCGTATCCAGCAGATTGAGCTTGGTTTTCCCCCACTCGACCACGGCGAGGCCGGCCGAAATCGACATCTTGCGGGCAATTTCCTCTTCGTCGTAATCGGTGGTCGCAGTGCCGTCGTCCACATGGCCGAAGCGCTGCGTGGCGCCGGAGGTCTGCAGCATGGCCGAAACCAGGGTAGTTTTGCCCGCGCGCCCGTGCCCGATCAAGGCAAGGTTGCGGAGATTGGCGGCTTCGTAAACTTTCACGGATTGTCTCCTTCGGCAGGCTTTCGGGAAGATGTGCTACAGCCCGGAAGAGATAAGGACAGGTGCAAGCCAGCCCAACGTCGCCTGCGAAATTATTGATGCTAACACAGGGATTCCCGCTCCTCAAGGAAGGAGCGCGCGTTTCACCGAGGTTCAAGCACACGCTATTTCGCGTTTACAAACTCGGCCAGCGGCATGACCTCGACGTTCTTTGCCAGCGCATAGGCCCGATCGCCTGGATAGAGAACATACAAGTGGTCGAGCTTCAGGTCACTTAAGGCGATCCGCATCGATGGCGTCAGGCGGGGCGCGTCCGCGCGCTTGCACTCGACCCCAATACGGCGGCCGTTCTTGAACAGCAGTAGATCGAGCTCGGCCCCGTTGTGCGTGGCCCAGAAATAGGCCTCGTCGGGGCGGAACGACTTAAGGACTTCCTCTACGGCATAGCCCTCCCACGAAGCGCCCACCTTGGGGTGCGACTCGAGGTCCTGCCGGTTCGCGATGCCCAGCAATGCGTGCAGCAGCCCCGTGTCGCGCACGTACACCTTGGGCGCCTTCACTTGCCGCTTGCCAAGATTCTCAAACCACGGCGGCAGCTGGCGAACCATGAACACCCCCGTCATCAGATCCAGGTAGCGGCGCACCGTGGATTCATTGAGCGCCATGGCGCGCGCCATTTCGGCCGCGTTCCAGATTTGCCCGTGATAGTGGGCGATCATGGTCCAGAAACGGCGCATCGAAACGGCGGGAATGGTGATGCCCAGCTGCGGCATGTCACGCTCCAGAATCGTCTGCAGGAACTGACGGCGCCAAGCCAGCGAGTCTGCTTCGCTTCGAGCCAGGTAAGCCAGCGGGAACCCGCCCCGGAGCCAGTGCCGGCTCTGGGCAGCGGCTCCCAAGTCAGCGAGCCGGAAACCCTCCAGCGGGACCGTTTCCAGCCGGCCCGCGAGCGACTCTGAAGATTGCTGCAACAGCTCCGGCGAAGCGCTGCCCAGAATAAGGAAGCGTGCGGGCAGAGGCCTGCGATCGGCCAGAACACGCAACAAGGGGAACAGCTCGGGACGCCGCTGCACTTCATCGATCACAACTAGCTTGCGCAGCGGGCGCAGAGCTATGTCCGGCTCGCTGAGGCGCGCCAGGCTCGCGGGATCCTCGAGGTCGAAGTAATTGGGTGAGCCGGGAGGAACAAACTCGCGAGCGAGGGTTGTCTTTCCGCATTGGCGCGGGCCGACAATCGCGGCCACCCGGCTGCGCCGCAGCGCGGTGCGGACCAGAGCGATATCGGCAAGGCGGTAAATCACCCTCAAAGTGTACCATGAAAATCCCGCACTCGATGCTGGATTTTCATGGTACGAAAATCCGGCCTGGCTGATCGGCCGGGGATGGCCTTCCGTGAGCGTGCACCGCTGGATTACAACGCGGCGCTCCTCTCTCGAATCAGCCTCCTGATCTTCTCCACAAACTCAGCCGTCGCCATGTCCTCGGTCTTCTCTTTCCCGCGCGTCCGGACGTTCACTTTGTCCGCCTCGGCTTCCTTGTCTCCGACCACCAGCAGGAACGGCACTTTCTGCAGCGCGTGCTCGCGGATCTTGGCGTTCATTTTCTCGTTGCGCGCATCCACGTCCACGCGCACGCCCGCCGCCCGAAGCTGCGCCGCCACTTTCTCGGCGTACTCGACATGCCGCTCCGCAATCGGAATCATCACCGTCTGCACCGGCGAGAGCCACACCGGAAACGCTCCGGCATAGTGCTCGATCAGCACGCCGAAGAAGCGCTCGACCGACCCATACAGCGCGCGGTGCACCATGAGCGGCTGCTTGCGCGTGCCGTCTTCCGCCACGTACTCCAACCCAAACCGCTGCGGCAGGTTGAAGTCGAACTGCACGGTCGAAAGCTGCCACAAGCGCCCGATCGCATCCACCAGCTTGATGTCAATCTTCGGCCCGTAGAAAGCGGCCTCGCCGGGAATGGTCTTGTAGGGAATCTTCCGCCCCGTCAGAACTTTTTCCAAAGATTCCGTTGCCAGCTTCCACTGCTCATCGCTGCCGACAAAATTCTTGCGGTCGTCGGGATTCCAGGTAGAAAGCTCGGTCTGAAATTCCGTGAACCCAAAGTCTTTGAGAACTTCGAGGGCAAAGTCGAGACAGCCGCCGATCTCATTCTCGATCTGGTCGGGCGTGCAAAAGATGTGCGCGTCGTCTTGCGTAAACCCACGCACACGCATCAGTCCGTGCATCACGCCCGAGCGCTCATAGCGATAGACGGTCCCCAGTTCGCCCAGCCGCACCGGCAAATCGCGATACGATTTCAGCGAATCCTTGTAAATCAGAATGTGCCCCGGGCAATTCATCGGCTTCAGCCGGTATTCGGCGTCGTCCAGTTCCATGGCGTCGAACATGTTGTCCGAGTAATAGCCCTCGTGCCCCGAGGTGTAGAACAGCTGCCGCCGCGCCACATGCGGCGTGCACACCAGCGAATACCCGCGCCGTAAATACTCCTCGCGCATCCAGTCTTCCATCTCTTTGCGGATGATCCCGCCCTTGGGATGCCAGAAAATCAGCCCCGGCCCAGCCAGTTCCTGTATCGAAAACAGGTCCAACTGCTTGCCGAGCACGCGATGATCGCGTTTCTTTGCTTCTTCAATGCCCGCGAGATAAGCGTCGAGGTCTTTCTTGCAGAAAAACGAAGTCCCATAGATCCGCTGCAGCTGCTGGTTCTTTTCATCTCCCAGCCAGTACGCACCCGCAATGTTGAGGAGCTTGAACGCCTTGATCCTGCCCGTCGAAGGCACATGCGGCCCGCGGCAGAAATCGAGAAACTTGCCGGTTTTGTAGATCGAAATCTTCTCATCGGGCTTGGTGAACTGCTCGATGAAATGGCACTTCATGAAGTCGCCTTCCTTCTTGAAGCGCTCCAGGCCCTCGCTGTGGGGCAGAAACTCGCGCGCATAAGGCAAATCCTGCGCGACCAGCTCCTGCATCTTCTTCTCGATTTTTTCCAGGTCCTCGGGAGTAAACGGCTTCTCGCGATAAAAGTCATAGAAGAACCCGTTCTCAGTCGACGGCCCGTGGCCAAGCTTGGTCTCGGGGAATAGCTCGAGCACGGCAGCCGCCATCAGGTGCGCAGACGAATGCCGGTAGACTTCGAGCGCCTCCGGATCTTTGTCGGTCAGGATGCGCAGCTCGGAATCCTGCTCAATCGGGCGCATCAGGTCGACAAGATTGCCGTTGGCGCTTTCCATCCCCGGCGCGAGCGGAGTCACCTTCGCCGCCAGCGCCGCATCCGCCAGCCGCGGGCTGATCGATTTCGCCACGTCCAGCGCGGTCGTACCCTTGGCTACTTCCTTCGTGCTTCCATCGGGTAACTTCACATGAATGCTGTCAGACATAGATTAGGCCTTGTATTCTGCTGAATCCTTTAAGTTTAAGGGAGTATAAAGAGAGGGTCAAACGGGCTGAACATCATCGGAAGATACTCCATGATCATGTCACCCCGTTACAGGCGCCAACTCCATCGCCCTGCCACCCTTGCCCCGCCCTCGCCGCTATGCCGGAGAAACCGTCGAACCCGCCCATTACCTGGACGGCAGCCTTGCACTTCTATCGCGGAGACCGGCTTCTGCTCGGCCCTGCACCTGCCTCTGGAAGAATATGCCGACCGCCGCCCTGCGCTCCTGACCAGGGCGCAGAAAAGAAAAATGCCAATTCCGCGTATCTACAATCTCTCCGGCCGCCCTGCTGTAAGGGCCGTTACTTAATCGATAGGGGGTGACAGAGTCTCGTTGCACTTGACACGACATTTTTCTCGTCGCAACAACACTGGAAGGGGTGCGGCGCAGCCACCGAACAAGCCGGGGACCCAGCCGAGCGCCGCCCGTCGCCAAAAAAAATGCCCCATCCGTGACCGTTGTTGACACGGATGGGGCGTTCCCAAGCATGCCAGCGGCTGGGCCGCCGGCATGCCCTTGACGTTACGGAACAGCGATATAGCTCACCACTCCGTTAAGGATCAGGTCATACGTCGGATCCACGTAGTTTGTCCCCGCCGTGCGCGGAGCAGCCAGCAGTTTCGTCAGGTCGATCACGGCCAGCCAAGTGGGCGGAGTAAAGTACCCGTTGGCCATGAGCCCGATCGCGTCGCCGGAATTGGGACTCACATACGCCGTTACCGTGTGCGGATCCAACCCCTGTTCGAAGGTGTTCCCGTCCGGTGTGTTGGGCAGAGCTACCGCTGCGTAATCCAGCACCGAAGGTGTCCCCGAACCGGACGTAGCTGGGAGTTGAATCACACCCATCCAGTTCCCGCCGAACTCGCCAGTCGCGATTCCCAGGTGGCTTCCCTGGGCGATCGCGATGCCGTCTGTCCCGGCAGCAAAGTTACTGAATTCTGGGAAGGACTGCACTTGCTGAGCGGTTGTCGACCAGGTTCCGGGCGTACCAGCCGTAAAGGTAGCCTGGGTCAGATCGGTAATGTAGAGCTGGTCGGTAAACTCGATCGTCGACAAAGCGATTCCAGTCGAGCATTCCTCCGCCGCTGAATCGAATTCGCCCGCGCCGATGGCATTGGCGAACTCAATCCCCGACGTATGGTTGTAGATGTCGTAAACACCGCCTTCGTTCGGTGAGAGCACGAGATCTCGCCCCTGGTCCCACAGAACGTCTTCCGATACCTCGTTGGACAGCGGCACTGGAGCGCCAAATGTGCTGCTGGCGAGATCCAGGAACTGGAGCCCGCTTCCCGATGGCGCAGTGCTGAGTCCGACGGTCACGACTGCTTGGCCGGCCGTGCCTGCTGCCGCGTTCATGGCGACTCCGCAGGTAATGCATTCGCCGCCAGAGAAGCCGGCGTATTCATTTCCACCGCTGGACAGGGTCGTATTGAGTGTGGATCCTGTAATCAGGTAGACATCGTTGAGGTTGGAAGTGCAAACGGTTTCGCCGGTTAAGGGGTCCGAAGCGCAGGAATTCACCGTGTTGGGTGTAGATATGGTGGCCGTCGATCCAGACCCTTCTACGGGAACTACCGACAGGCCGGTAAAGCTCGTGTCCCAGGCTCCGTTCGGAATATAGGAGTTTACGTTCTTTCCCTGAACCAGCAGGCCCAGCGAACTGCTTGGCTGGCAAGAGCCCGGCGGGGGTGAAACTACAATCGTGCAGCTCGCAGTTGCTGAGTTGCCGTCCGAATCGACCACCTTGCCGGTGAACGTGTCCGAGCCTGCGGTCGTCGGCGAGCCCGTAATCGCTCCCGTCGACGAATTCAGGCTTAGATCCGGAGGTAGCGCGCCCGTGGAAATGGAGAACGTGTACGAAGGCACTCCGCCCGACGCACTCAGGGCTGAACTATAAGCAACGCCTACCTGGGCGGCCGATGCCGGGCAGGTCAGCTTTATCGGTGATCCGCCACAACCACTTATGGTATCCGGCGTAAATACGATTGCTATCGTATTCCCGTATTTTTGGGCCAGATGCGCCGTCCCAGTTAGCGTGTACGGGCCAGCCCCCAAGGTAACGCCGAAGGCGGACCAAGTCTCGGTAACAGACCCGCTGAAGTTCCCGGGGCCCGCCACCGTGAAATTGCCGTGAATCTTAATCGCCGTGCCTTTCGTTGGCTTGAGTTCGATCACATAGTGGACTTTCGCGGTTTTGAATTGTTCATCCGCGCCCTGGACGCTGAGCGTAAAGCCCGAGCAGCTGTCCGTAGCGGTAGCGGTCGTGAGATGGTTGGCTAGAGCTGGAATCGTGGTGATAGCCATGACGATGCCGATGGCTAACACATGCTTCACTAAGGTTGTCTTCATTGTGTTCTCTCCGTTTCGTCACCGAGGTGACGTTGTGTTCACTGCGAGGTCCCTGTCCTATCCCTTCGTTGAGAGCCCGTAGGGACTCCCAACAAGAGGCGTAATCGTTTACCAATTGCTGCTCGCGTCTGTGTGCCGTAATTTGTCGTCATCCGCGACAGCATTTCTGCGGTGGCTTGCGGGCGTAATATCCCCGTAGCACCCGCAACGCCAGAAGCCCTTCTACCTGTTGGTTGCGGACCTCGCTTCGCATGCGCGATCCTCACCGCGCGGCCGAGTGTGTCTCGTCACCGTTGAATTGAATATGTTTTCAATTTCCCAGGATTAATGGCCCCACATCAAGAACAGCTGCTTGGGGAAGGTTACAAGAAAGACTAGCTGCGCTCCCCACATCTAAGCCGGTCAAGTCCAGAGGCAGCTATGTGGAGCAGAGTTTGAAAGAGGAGATGCTGTTTGTCAAGGTAAAAGAGCATCGAATCAGGAGTCAGAGTCCTCAACCACGTTGCAAACTTTTTCATCTCGCGATCCTAATCACCATCCATAACCGGAAATGAAAGCGATAAGAGCGGTCATTCGGCCACAGTCGCTCCCGTCCGCAAAGAACGCACTGGGACTGGCGGGTGCTATCATAAACAAATTCATCCGCCCGGCGGATGAACCCGGCAAGCTGCCGTACCCCCGATGCGCTTTCGACGCAGCCTCCCCATTGTTGGCGCCGTTCTTGTAGTTGCGGCGGCCGTTGCGCTGATCGTCACGCTCCGCAAGCAGGCCCCGCCCGAGGCGGCGCGGTTGCTCCCCGGCGCAGACGGATTCCTCTACGTCGAGTTAGACACGATTCGGGAACTCAGCGCCGCCGCGCTACCGCCAGTTTCGCACGACCCCGAATACCAGAAGTTCGTCGACGAGACCGGCTTTGAGTTCGAGCGCGACCTGGACAAAGCCGCCTTCGCCGTGCATTACCCGGAAAGCTGGGGAAACGGTACGGGCGGATCGTCCTCGGAGCCGCGCTTTTCCGAAGTTTTCGTCGGCAAGTTCGATTCCAGCCGCCTCACTTCTTACCTGAGAAAAACCGCCTCGTCGGTCGACACCTACCGCAACTTTGATATCTACAATATTCCGCTCGAAGGCCGCACGGCGCGGGTGGCCGTGCTCTCCTACGACAGCGTTGCCGTTTCCAATCATCCTGATCCCGCAGTGATTCGCGGGATCGTCGATCGCTCGCGCAAGCTGGCGTCGCCGTTTGGCGGGCCATCTCTGCTCAGGAGGTTCTACCACCAGGTGCCGCTGGCCAGCCTGGCCTTCGCCATTCTGCGCATCCGTCCAGCGGAAATGAATTCGCGGGGCAGTCTTGCCAGTTGGTCGCTGCTGTTTTCGAAGCCGGCCGTCGTCGTGGTTTCCGCGCGCACCCTTCGCGCCCTGCATTTAAGGGCGGAAGCGTTTGCCGACGACGAACCCGATGCCGAGGCCATCGCCAACAAGGCAAACGCATATCTCAGCCTGTTTCATGCAGCCGAGGGAAGCGTGAGCACGCATGGCACCGACTCGGACGTGAAAGCGTTTTTCAGCAGTCTCAAAGTCGAGCACTCGGGAGAAAGCGCGATTTTGACGGCGACGGTGCCTCTAGGATTGATCGGCAAGGTTCTAACGGAAGCTCCAGCGAATGAGGCGGCGCCGGCCGCACCGGCGCAGCCGCCCGTGAATCCCCCGGCAAAGACGCAGAAGCACTGATTTCCTTTTGCCTCCCGCCTCCGTCCAAGGCAGTGTTCCTTCGTAGCCAACGAGTTGCTGTAACAAAGCCGCCGGCCCGTGCATCCTATTTAGTAGGCCAGAAACGCGCCGTCGCCGCTACAATAGATCGCCGCTAAAATAGACGCAAGAATAGAATCTATGACGAGTTTGCCCTTACCGCTCGCAGCCTTTGTCGCAGGTCTGATCTCTTTCCTCTCACCTTGCGTGCTTCCGCTGGTCCCCGGCTATGTTTCGCTGATCTCGGGCGCCGGCGTAGAGGAACTCAAATCCAGTGATGGCCACCTTTTCGGCAAGGTGATGCGCAACTCCGCGGCTTTCATCATCGGCTTCAGCATTGTCTTCATCACGCTCGGCGCTATCTCGACCGAGGTCGGCCAGGTTCTGGCACAATACAAATCCCTGCTCGCTCGCGTCGCCGGGGCCGTGATTATTCTCTTTGGCCTTCACTTGACAGGGATATTTCAGATCAAGGCGCTTCTTGCCGATACCCGTCTGCATAGCCTCAAAGGGAGCTCTTCCGCGTGGGGAGCGTTTGTAATCGGCTTTGCGTTTGCCTTCGGCTGGACACCCTGCGTCGGGCCGATTCTTGCGGTCGTGCTCGGATTTGCCGCCGCCCAGGATACGGTTTGGAAAGGCATCTTTTTGCTTGCCATTTACTCGGCCGGGCTGGCGGTGCCGTTTCTGATCACGTCGCTCGGCATCGAGCGCTTTCTCAAGTTCTACAATCGTTTCAAATTTCACATGCACGCCGTGGAAGTGGCGAGTGGCTGTTTGCTCATCGTTCTGGGTATTCTTCTCGTGCTGGGCCGTTTCACGCTGATCTCAGGATATTTCTCTTTCCTGAACCGGTTCGCCCTCTGATGAGGACGCGGAGTGCAGCTTTCGAGAAGGATATAATTGCTTCAACGTGGGTTTTCGCTTCTCCTGCAAGTTGAGGTCACTGTGCAACGAAATCCTCTAATCCTGTTCTTTATTGGTGCGCTGGTCGCGATCATGTTATTCACCGGCATCCGCATATCGCGCGAAAGCAGCGCCATTGCTCCGAACAAAGGGTTGATGGGCCTGACCGCTCCCGACTTTGAGTTGCAGGACATCGATGGCAGCAGCCTCAAACTTTCGCACCTGCGGGGGAAGGCCGTTCTGCTCAACTTCTGGGCCACCTATTGCGAGCCCTGCAAGGTCGAGATGCCGTGGTTCGTCGAACTGCAAAAGCAATATGGCTCGCAGGGTCTTCAGATCGTCGGCGTCGCCATGGATGATGCCGCCACCGAAGACATTGCGAAATTCGCCAAAGATATGGGCGTCAATTACCCTATCCTGATCGGCAAAGAAGCGGTCGGCGTGACCTATGGCGGAGTCAACGTTCTTCCCACCACTTTTTTTCTCGATCGCAACGGCACGGTGATCGCGCGCGAGTTTGGCCTGCAAAGCCGCAGCGTCTTTGTCGACCACATTAAAGCGGCCCTCGGGCACGGCGGAACGGTACAGGCTCAGAAGTAACCTGCGTCGCTACTTATCCTGGTTTACCCTAAGACGTACCCTAAGACACTGACGCTGACTTACAGGTGGGGAATGAAGAGACTGAGACTAACTCTGACGTGCGCGCTTCTGGCGACGGCATGGGCTTCGGCCCAGGAGGAATTCGCTCCGAAAGGCCCCGTCGTTACCATGGCTCCCGCGCCTGTCATAACCGCCGTCCAAGCCAAACCGTCGACGGTTCCGCTCTCGTTCCAAGTCGCCAGCGGCTACCACATCAACTCCAACCACCCGAAGTCGGAGTATCTGATCCCAACCGCCCTCAAAGTCGAAGCCACAACCGACATCGTCGTGGGAAAGATCGTCTACCCCAATGGCCAGGACATGAGCTTTGCCTTTGCTCCGGACGAGAAGCTCAACGTATACAGCGGCGACTTCACGGTGGACGTCGTTGTGCATCCTCTGCGCTCCGTCGAGCCCGGCAAATATGTCGTTCGCGGCAGCCTCAAATACCAGGCCTGCGATAATACCGCCTGCTATCCGCCCAAGACCTTGCCGGTCAGTTTTGATGTGAAGGTCCGGAAAATGCCGCCAGCACACGCAGCGAACCCCGCGCAAAGCCCGCACGCGCACTAATTAGTGCGTGCGCGTTAGTCGCGCCATCCTCATTTCTTTGACGCGAGATCGTTCCTGAAGACCTTGCCGTCCTTCATGACGAACGCAACGTTTTCGAGAAGCTTGACGTTCTCGATGGGATCGCCCGCGATAGCGACCAGGTCCGCATACGCTCCCGGGGCAATCACTCCCAGCTGTCCCTTCCGGTCCAGCAATTCCGCAGCCCGCGACGTCGCGCTTTGGATCGCCTCCATCGGCGTCATGCCAAGCTCAACCATGCGCGGAAACTCCTGCGCAATCGGCTCGGTCCATGGAATTCCGCCGATGTCGGTTCCAAATGCAATCTTCACTCCCGCCTTGTGCGCCTTGCGGAAAGACTCCCCATGATCGGAAGCGCGCTTCCGGTCGCGCTGCCCTTCGATTGTGTCCGCCGGGCTCCAGTCGCCGTAGTACACGCTTAGCGTAGGACACAACCACGTTCCCTGCTTGAGCATTTGCGCGATTTGCGCGTCACTCAACTCGAGCCCGTGCTCGATCGAGTCGCATCCTCCGTCCAGCGCCCGCTGCAAACCTTCTCCGCCGTACGCGTGGCAAGCGACCTTTTTCCCCCAGCCGTGAGTTTCGTCGACGATGGCGCGCAATTCCTCCACCGTGAGAGTCGGCTGCGAAACCAGCTCTCCGTTCTTGCCCATCCACGAGCGATGCGTCATGTAGACCTTGATCCAGTCAGCACCATGATCGAGCTGTTCTCGCGCGGCCTTGCGCGCCGCGACCGGCCCGTCGACGATCTGCACTCCTTTCGGCACTTCGATCTCCGGTGCGTACCCTTCGAGCGGATATCCGCCGGTGGTCGATATCGCGCGCGTCGAAGCGAATATCCGCGGGCCCGGAATATACCCGCGCTCGATCGCCATCTTGATGCCGACATCGCCGTAGCCCGCGCCCTCGGTTTCCATGTCGCGGATGGTCGTGAAGCCTTGTTCCAGCGCGCGCCGTGCCGAAACCGTAGCCCGCGCCGCGCGAAACGCCAGCGGATACTTCAGCAACTGAATGTCGTATCCGCCCTCGGATGGCACTTCCCCTTGCAGAAAAATGTGCGTATGCGCATCGATCAATCCGGGCAGCACCGTCGCCTGCGACAGATCAATCACGGTCGCGCCTTCGGGGATGATTGCCAGACCCGCATCCGAGACATCGGAGATCTTGTTGCCGCGAATCGTAATGATCAGGTTGCGCCGCACAGTGTTTGACACGCCATCAATCACCGATCCCGCCCGGATCACGGTCAAGGGCGGTTGCGCCGGGCTATTCTGAGCCCAGCCAGCGCAAGTCAAAAGGAAACCAACGAATACGGTAAGGCAGCGATTCATAACGCACCTCCGGCACGGCTGGATTGTACGTCGGAGCGTGCAAGAGAGTCACTCTTTGGAGGAAATTGCTGGACGCTGAACAAATTTCAAACCGAGGGGCCTCCGACATGAGGTAGGCGCAAAACAAGGCCGGGAACGTCGTCATCGCAAGCCAACGTCACGCCAGCACTTTCCAGCACGCGAGCGGCAATGGCCAGTCGCACTCGCCTCATCGTCGATCCCACAGAATCGCGCGTGCGATTCGAATTGGGTTGGTTCCCAAGGCCGCGCTCACCCTCGATCCGCACCAGAGCTTCCGACGGGTTCTCGCTCATCCGAAAAGTAATTTCGCTGCCCGCCGCTTGCCGCTCGATCATCGCCGAAAGCAGATATTCCAACGCCCTTCGCAGCCCCGACGCTTTGATCGACAATTCCGCCGAGCACGTTCCCATCATCCGGATGCGCACTTCGCGTAACGCTGCCCATGGCGATAGATCGTCGCTGACGCTCGTCAAAACCGGCATCAAAGCAATCGCCGGACCTTCCGCCTCTCCGTGCTCAGCGTCGAGGTACTCGCGCATTAACCGAATCAGGGCGATCACATCTTCCGTCTGCTCCAGCGCCGTCGTGATCGTATGCTGCTGCTGGTCCGCCGCTTCGTCGAGCGACAGCTCCAGCGAACAGCGCAATGTGGTCAGCGGCTGGCTGACCGAATGCAACAGTTCGCCCAGCAATTCCCGATTCTCTGGCAACGGCGAATACGAATGTGCGCTCATTGCGGTCTTCCGGACGCCGTCAACTGGTAGCCCACGCCGCGCACCGTCTGGATGAGCGGGGCCTGAAACCCGTCGTCCACCTTGCGCCGCAAATAGTTGATGTAGACATCCACAATGTTAGTTGCCGAATCGAAGGTCAGGTTCCATACGTGTTCGATAATCATGGCGCGCGTCAGCCGGCGTCCGGCATTGCGCATAAGGTATTCCAGCAGCGCAAACTCCTTGACCGTTAACTCGATCGGCCGGCCGCCGCGCTGCACCTTGCGCTCGACCCGGTCGAGGCTCAGATCGAGCACCGTAAGCACCGACTCGGAAGGCAGGTGGCTGCGCCGCAGCAGCGCCCGCGCCCGCGCCGATAGTTCCAGAAACGAAAATGGTTTTACCAGATAGTCGTCGGCACCCGAATCCAGGCATTGCACCCGGTCTTCCACCCGGCTGCGCGCCGTCAAAATGATGACCGGCAATTTCGGCTTGCGCTGCCGCAGGTTCTTCAGCACAGTCAACCCGTCAAGCCCCGGCAGGTTCAGGTCCAGCACTGCCAGATCGTAATCAATCCCCAGCGCCATCGAAAGACCTTGCTCGCCATCCAAGGCCGCATCCACCGCGTGGTGTTCCGCTTCCAATCCCTTCTTGATAAAGCTGGAAAGGGGCGCGTCATCTTCTACGATAAGAATTCTCATGAAAGTTTTCTAACTCGTTACTTTGTGAATCGATTCTCATTCTCCGTCGAGCCTTCGCCGTCGACAAGATAACCGCGCCGTACTTTGGGACGTACCTCGCCGCAGAACCACGCGCGAGCGGCTGGCCCATTCGCGGTTCCACCGCTGAATTGTCAGTTGAGAATCGCCCTTCCGAATGTCGCGGGAGGCAAAGCGCTGCAAAAAGAACGGCAAGTTGCGCCGCGCCTCGTTAACCGTCCTCTACGTCCCCAGCGCGGCCTGGATCTTCCCGGCAATCGCTCCGGCAATTCGATCCATCTGCTCCTTCGACTCCGCTTCCACCATCACTCGAGCCAGCGCCTCGGTCCCAGAGTAGCGCACGACGACCCGGCCATTGCCATCGAGTTCGTGCTCGGCCGACGCAATCGCGGCCTGCACCGGTGCAATCTTCGCAAACGGCACTTTTTCCCGCACCCGCACATTGCAGATGATTTGCGGAAACACCTTAAGGTCCCTCACCAGCTCAGCCAGCTTTCCCCCGGAGCGCACTATGATCTCGAGCACTCGCAGCGCCGTCATCAGGCCGTCACCGGTAGTAGCCTCGCCATCGCGGAACAGAATGTGACCCGATTGTTCGCCCCCCAGAGTCGCGCCGGAGCGCTGCATTTCCTCGAGCACGTACTTATCCCCCACATTCGCGCGCAGCATGCGAACCCCCGAACGCTTCAGCGCAATTTCCAATCCCATGTTCGACATGGTGGTCGCGACCACGGTCGCGTTGGCGAGCGTTCCGCGCGTCTGCATGTCGCGAGCGGCGAGCAATAAAACGGCATCGCCATTCACCACCCGCCCTTCAGCATCGCAAAAAAGGGCGCGATCCGCGTCGCCATCGAATGTCACTCCGACATCGAACTTCCCTGGATTGCCGGCGACAACACGCGAGACCACCTCTGGATGCAGCGCCCCGCAATTCTCGTTGATGTTTTCTCCATTAGGCGATGAGTGTAGAAATGTCGCCTGCACTTTCAGCGCGCGAAACAACTCCGGCGCTTCCGCCGCGGCCGCGCCGTTGGCGCAATCGACCGCCACGCGAAGCCGCGTCAGATCCGCCGAAGTTCCCACGGCCAGCCAGCGCACATAGGCCTGCCGCAGCGCTTCCTCTCCCGGCAGACTCGCAGTCCCAGCCGCAGATTCCGGCGCTGCATCCGCTTCCGCATTCTGCAAAAGTGCGAAAATTTCCTTTTCAATCGCCAGCTCATGCCCATCCGGAAGCTTGTATCCATCGCCGGAGAAGATCTTGATTCCATTATCGGTCCATGGATTGTGCGACGCCGAAATCACCACGCCCGCGTCGAAGCGCTCCGAACGCGCCAGGAATGCGACTCCGGGCGTCGTAATCACGCCCGCGCTCCGGCTCGCCACACCCACCGAGGCCAGGCCCTCAATAAACCGGTCCGCAATCCAACGGCTCGAAAGCCGCGTGTCCTGCCCAATGACCACGCGCGCGTTCGCATTTGTGCGCATCAGGTCGTGGCCCAGAGCCCGTCCAATCCAGTACACACTGTCGCGCGTGAGCGGGAACTCTCCCGCTACGCCGCGGATTCCATCGGTGCCAAAAAGCTGTCTGGTTTGCGTCATGAGATCAGGAGACGGATCCTTTTGCAGGAACTAGCTTGCAACTCTTTGTTCTGGGCTCGGCAGCGCTTCCTGCAAGAGCATATCTGTTACTTATTCTTCTCGCCGCCGGCGCCTTCCATAATAACCGTGACGCGAATCGGCCGCGGTTTCACGACCTGAATCAGAGGATCCGCCACATAAGCTTGGGTGGTAAAAGAAGCGCGGCCCATAGTACCGCTGGCGTCGACCGGATCAGTGGTGGCCGCCTCCAGTTTTTCCAGGCGATGCCGCGGTCCCGTCACCGTGATGTTCGGCGGATCGGCAATCACCTGCGCCACGCGCATTCCGCTGGCAAAAGTTCCTGTTACCCGCGGGTGAACCTCAACTGTCCGTTGATCGCGGTTGTCAAACGAAAGGTGAAACTGCCCGGGAATGATCTGCACCACCTGAACGTCGTCGGGCACACGCACGTGCCGCGCCGTGAGGTCGAACGTCCTCTCGCCCGCTTGCATGTTGCTGAGATCGACTTCCGCCCGTACGTCCGCCACAGACATTCCATGAAGCACGCGCTCGGGCCCGCGCAAACGCACTTCCGCTTCTGTAAAGCTGGCCGAATCAACCTCCAAATTGTCCGGGAGATTGCGAAACTCAATGGGAACCCGCATCTCGATTTCCGCCACAGGAGTGCGTGCCACCGCCAGCCAAAGCCCCACCGCCAGCAGCAGAGAAATTGCCTTATAAATGAAGTGGTCGAGGAACAATCTCCGCATCCAGTTCCCCATCGTCAGTCTTCCCTTCCCGTACGTGCGCCGGAATCCTGCGGCCGCGCAGAAGAATGCGAACTGGGCGGTTCGTCTTCCACAAAATCGTCCAGCGCACTGGGCAAACTTGGCGCCGGAGCGTAGCGCCGCAACAGACTGCTCAAGCGCACCCGCAAGCGTTCCACCGTCAGATCGCGTTCAATGTGGCCGCCGATAGCCACGCTGATCGAGCCCGTTTCTTCCGAGACAATCACCGCCACCGAATCGGTTTCCTCGGTGATGCCGATGCCCGCGCGATGCCGCGTTCCCAGTTGCGTCGAGAGCACCGGATTCATCGAGAGCGGAAGAAAACAGGCGGCGGCCGCAATGCGGTCCCGCTGCACAATCACCGCGCCGTCGTGCAAAGGCGCGCTCGGCCGGAAAATCGTCGCCAGCAGATCGTAGGAAAGCCGCGCATCCATAGCCACGCCGCTTTCGATGTACGTGCGCAGGCCGATCTCCCGCTCAATCACGATCAGCGCGCCCGTTTGATTCTGCGAAAAAAGATTCGCCGCCAGCACGATGTCGTCATAAACATCGGCCGCCGAATTTGACGACCGCATCAGCGAAATGCGGCTTCCCAGGTTCGCCAGCGCGTGCCGGATCTCCGATGCGAAAAGGACAATCAGCGCGAAAACAACATAGGGAAGTAGGGTGCTGAGCAGCCAGTTCAGCGTGCGCAGTTCGCCGAGCCGCGCCAGGTAGAACGCCAGGCCCAGCGTCGCCACTCCCACCAGCATCGGCGCCGCGCGCGTTCCCCGCACCAGCATCAGGAACTGGTAGATCAGGATCGCGACCAGCACGATGTCCACGACCGATATCACTGTGATTTGCGGCCATGCGCCGGTCGACGTCACTTCATCCTCGCGTAACAGTTGTATTGGATTTCATTCTAATGCAGCCGACGCGCATTCCAGCAGCGCTTTATGGCCACTGCCTTATTGCGATTCGCCCGGTTCGCGGCCCGTCACCCGCGCCCGAACTTTTCCGTGCGCCAGCCGCGCCGACAACTCGTCCCCCACCGCCAGTCGCTCCGCGTCCTTTACCAGTTGCCCCTTGGCGTCGAACACCAGCGCGTACCCGCGATTCAGAATGGCCATCGGCGAAAGCGCTTCCAGGCTGGCGCTTCGCCGGTCAAGCGCCGCGCCGCCCGCCAGCAGGCGCGCCCGCATGGCTGCGGCCAGGTTTGCTACCTGCGACTCCAGTTGCTGCCGTATTCCGGTCAACCGTCGGCGCGCGTCGTAGTGCCGAACGGTAGCCGATGCGCGTTCCAGCCTCCGCCTGCATTGCTCCAGCAGTTGCCGCTCCGCCTTTTCCAGCCGGAAGCGCCGCTCATCCAGCTTTTGCTGGCCGCGATGGATTCCGTCCATCATGCTGCGGAACGCGCCATGCTGGGCCAGTTCGGTCAATTCCTGCCGTGCCATCAGCAGCCGATAGCGAACGGCGCGTTCCAGACGCCGGTGCATCTCTTCCGCCTGCGCTTCGATCTCCTGCCGCGACCGGATCACCAGCTCCGCCGCCGCGGAAGGCGTGGGCGCTCGTAGATCGGCGACAAAATCCACGATCGTGAAATCGGTCTCGTGGCCGATGGCCGAAATCACAGGAATGTTCGACGCCGCGACTGCACGCGCCAGGCCTTCGTGATTGAATGCCGCCAGGTCCTCGGCCGATCCCCCGCCGCGCGCAATAATAACGACCTCGACTCCGTCTGCCTTCCGCGCGCGGTCGTCAAAATACCGCAAGCCCGCCATCACCTCACCCGCCGCAGCGTCCCCCTGCACTTGCGCGGGATAAATGAGCACATTCGCCGAGTGGTGCCTCCGCGCCAGGATGTTGAGGATGTCCTGCAGCGCCGCTCCCTGCGGAGATGTGATGACGCCGATCCGATGCGGCAGCGACGGAATGGGTTTCTTGCGCGCGGCCTCGAACAGTCCTTCCGCCTGCAAGCGCGCCTTCAGCTGCTCGAACGCGAGTTGCAGCGCGCCCGCGCCTTGCGGCTCCATGAACTCTGCCGAAATCTGCAGCTCGCCGCGCTCTTCATACACCGTGATCCGCCCGCGCACGGTGACGCGCAGACCGTTCTCCGGGCGAAACCGCAGCAACCGCGCAGCCGAGCGGAACATCACCACGCGAATCTGCGCGCTTTCCTCTTTCAGCGTGAAATACAGGTGGCCCGAATCGGGCGAGCGCAGGTTGGAAATCTCGCCTTCCACCCAGCAATCGGAAAACTGGCGTTCCACAAGCCCGCGTACCGCCGCGACCAGCGCCCGCACCGACCAGATGTGGCGCTCCGGCGCCCGAAACTGGAAGCCGAGTTGGTCGGAGATACCCATCAGGCGCGAACTTCTCCGGCCAGCTTGACTGGCACGATCCGCGCCACGCGAGCCATGACCTTCTTGTTTTGCGCGGATTTCTTCAGGTCATAGGTGGCTTGCAATCGCATCCACACTTCCGGCGAGCCGCCAAATAGGCGCGCTACCTTCAGACACATAACTGCAGACAGCGGCTTGCGGCCCGCTAAAATGCCGTGAAGCATCTGGCGCGATACGCCCAAAGCCTTGGCCGCAGCCGTCACCGACAGCCCAACCGACGGCAAGATGTCTTCCCTGATAATCTCGCCCGGATGGACCGGCGGAAGTCCGTTGTTTCTCTCCATAACGTCCCCTAATGGTAGTCTTCAAAATCGACGTCCAATGCGTTGTCGCCCGACCAGCCAAAGGTGATCCGGTAATTCCCGCTCACCCGCACCGACCAGCGTTTCGGATTTCCTTGAAGCGCGTGGAAGCGAAAGCCCGCGATGTTCAAATCCTCTGGCCGCGCCGCCACTTCCAGCAGTTGCAGGATGCGCACGCATTTCCTGACATGATCGGCACCGATCCGGCGAGTCTTGCCGGTAAGGCACGTTTCTTCCAACCCTTTGTGCCGGAAGTTGCCGATCATTGTTGTAGTGTAAATCGAATAGTTGACGAATGTCAACCAAATAGTTGTCTGCAGGCTCGAATCCGCTTGATCCGCAGAGCGGAACGTTTGGCGCATGGGCTTCGGATCAGGGCATCGCTTCAGCGATGCCGAGCCCGCAAACCGCCGGCCGCCCCTTCAGGGGCTGAGGTTTCTCGCCGCCCCTCTTACCGCCTCAGCCGCCCTATTAGAAAGAGAACAATCGAGAGCACAACGCTGATCAGAATGGAACTAGCCAGCGGAAAATAAAAGGTCGTGTTCCTCCCGCGATAGAGGATGTCTCCGGGCAGGCGGCCGAGGGGCAAGCCAGTCCGTCCCAGCAGCATGATGATGCCGCCGATCATGACCAGGGCTACTCCCAGCACCAGCAGCATCCGCCCCATCTCGACCATGCCTTGAGTGTAACCCTGCTCTCCCAGCTCGGGACCCAGACCCGGGAGGACGAAACCGGAAAGACCTGCATCGTTCCCAAACGTATCACCGTCTATTCAGCGTGGAGGTAGTTCATATGGAAGACCATACGACACAAGATCTCACGGCCGGCGGCGGCGGGAGCGATTCGAGTCCGTGCCATTTTTTTGGACCCAGCAGTACGGCGTCTCCATCAAAAGTGTTGGGCACGCGGAACAATGGGACGCCGTCGAAATCGATGGAAGCCTGGAAGCGCAAGACGGTGCCGTCAGTTACAAACTCGGCGGCCGCACCCTGTCGGTGGCCACGATTTCGCGCGATCTTCAGAGCCTGCAGGTAGAGGCTGAAATGGAAGCTTCTCTTCGCGCGGCATCCACCAGGCGCGCCGATGAAGTTGCATAGAAACTAAGGAGCAAACTATGGCGCAATGTGCACATCTCAATCAGATCAGGATCACGAACACGAACACGCACGTTTGCGAGGAGTGCGTCAAAACGGGCGACACCTGGGTTCATTTGCGGCTGTGCCTCGAGTGCGGCAACGTTGGTTGCTGCGATTCGTCCAAGAACAAGCATGCGACCAAGCATTTCCGCCACACGAAGCATCCGCTCATGCGTTCGATTGAGCCGGGAGAAGCATGGGTCTGGTGCTACGTGGACAATTTTTCTCCAGGAGAGTTGGACGGGCATAGGTTGATCGAGGCCGCCAGCTAACGGTCCGCTCGGTTGCGCTCAGATTGGCTCGCTTCCTCTTTAAATTCTTGTGACAGGAGTTCCCGATGTCGATCCGGCCTGTTAAGCGTGTAATCAAATCCAAACCAACTCTCGAAGGTGCGGGTGTTCACCTCAGCCGCGCCTTCGGTTTTGGCAACACCAAGGACTTCGACCCGTTCTTGCTGCTCGACGATTTCCGCAATGACGTGCCCGAAGATTATCTGGCAGGGTTTCCGTGGCATCCGCACCGCGGCATCGAGACCATCACGTATGTGCTCGCCGGAACCGTCGAGCACGGCGACAGCATGGGCAACAACGGTGTGATCGGCGCCGGTGATGTGCAATGGATGACCGCAGGCAGCGGCATCATTCACCAGGAAATGCCGAAGGGCGACCATGCCGGGCGGATGCACGGATTTCAGTTGTGGGGCAATCTTCCGTCGTCGCTCAAAATGACATCTCCGCGCTATCAGGAAGTGAAGTCGCCTGACATTCCCGAGATTATCGATGACGATGGCACGCACGTGAAGGTCGTTTGCGGAAAATTCTGGGGGAAAGGCGGTCCGGTCGATGGCGTCGCCGCAGATCCAATTTATCTCGATGTCTCGGTTTCTCCCGGGAAGAGAAAGACGCTTCCCGTCGAAACCACCCGCCACGCCTTCGCCTACGTGTTTGCCGGCAACGGAAAGTTCTGCAACGCGTCCGGCCCTCTCGCGGTTCCGACCGAGGCCGTCAAGTGGCTCGATACCAACCCTCCCGTTGAGGCCGATAACCGCTCGCTCATCCTTTTCGACCGCGGTGATGAAGTCACCGTGCAGGCCGGAAACGACGGAATCCGCTTTCTGCTGGTTTCCGGGAAGCCGCTCGAAGAACCCGTCGCCTGGTATGGCCCGATCGTGATGAACACGCAGGAACAACTGCGACAAGCATTCACCGAACTTCAGGAAGGAACTTTTCTCAAGGAGACCCAGAGCAAATAAATTTCCGAACTGGGGCTGGGCGGCTTTCGATAGTGCCATCTCGATCGGTCTGGGGATTCTGCTCTGGGCCGACGGCTAGCGCATCCTCGTGACCGCGTGTCAACAAACCAACGGCTTGTTCGATAGCAGACCGCGTTCGTGAAACTCCCGCGACGGGGATGACCGCGGGCTCGGCCGCAGCTTGGCGGCATCACCTCGACAATCCTTTTGGCGCCGCGAATCCAGTCGCCATATCGCTTGACAAGAAACCAGAAATGTATCAATATTCATACGTTTTAATAAAACATTTCAATACACTGATTTCGCAAGGGCGGCAGATGATCGGCGGAGTCGATATCGGGGGCACAAAGATCGCGGTCGGAGTGGTCGATCAACAAGGCCACATCCTGGCCAAGAAAGAGTGCCCCACGGAGGTGCCGCGCGGCTTCGATCACGCGATGCGGCAAGTAGCAGCACTGCTTGTGCAGTGCGTGGAGCAATCCGAGGGCAAACTGCGCGGGATTGGGATTGGTTGTGCGGGTCCCGTAGACAGGGTCACTGGCACCTTGGGAAATGTGAATAATCTGGTTGGATGGCAGGGCGGCAACCCGCTCGAGGTCCTGGCGCGGGAATTTGGCGTTCCCGCCGCCATGGAAAACGACGCGGATGCGGCCGCCCTCGGTGAACTCTACTGGGGGGGCGGAGGGAAGAAAACGCGCTTCCTCTATGTGACCATAGGAACGGGCATTGGGGTGAGCGTGATTTTGGACGGCAAGGTGTATCGCGGCGTCGACGGCTGCCATCCCGAGATTGGACACCACATCCTCGACGCTTCCGGGCCGTGCTGCTCCTGCGGTGTGCGCGGCTGCTGGGAAAGCCTCGCAGCCGGTCCCGCCATGGTGGCATGGCTGCGCGAGAACGCGCCCGCCGCTTATGACAACCGCCATCTCAGCGCCCGCGAAATCTGCGCGCGGGCCGAAGACTCCGATGAATGGGCGCGCCGCGCCGTAGACCGTGAGGCCTACTATCTTGGACTCGGCCTGGCGAATCTAATCACTTTGTTCGCGCCGGAAACGATCGTGCTGGGAGGCAGCGTCATGAAGAGCGCGCACCTGTTCCTGGAGCGTATGCACGAGGTGATCCGGCAGAATTGCCGGCTCGTTCCTGCCCACCGCGTGGAAATTTCCCTGGCCTCCCTGGGAGCCGATGCCGGCTTGATCGGAGCGGCGCAGGTTTGGCAGCATCGCTTTGAACGCGGCGGGGGGTGAGGTTGGTTACTAACACTCTTCAAATCATCGAAGGCGGATATCTGCGCGACATCCTCGACCAGCCCCGCGCCATGGCGGCAACCCTGGAACAGTTGGAAATCTCTGAAGAACTGGCTACCGTCGTCGCCTCGTTGCGGAGCGGCAAGATCAGGCGTGTCCTCCTCACCGGCATGGGCGCGTCGTTTCATGCTCTTCATCCCCTGTTCTTACGCCTCAACACCTGCGCCTATACTGCCCTTGCCGTGGAGACCTCAGAACTGGTCCACTTGCTGCAAAGCTGGTTCGAGCCGCAGACCCTGATTATTGCGGTTTCGCAGTCCGGACAGAGCGCGGAAATGGTCCGCCTGATCGAAGAAAACCGTGGCCGGGCGGCCATCGTGGGCGTGACGAATGCCGCCGATAGTCCCCTGGCCCTCCGTGCCAATGCTTTGATCCTCACCAAAGCCGGGGAGGAATCTTCTGTCTCCTGCAAAACCTATTTGACGGTCTTAATGGCGCTGCACCTGCTCGGCGGATTCCTGTGCGGGTGCGATGTGAGCCGGACCCGAGAAGAACTCGCACAAACCATCCCTGCGGTAGCAACCTATTTGCGCCTGTGGAGAGACCACGTTTTTGAGATGGCAAAAGAGTTGGAACAAATCCGCCACATTTTTCTTCTGGGACGTGGAAGTTCGCTGGCCGCAGCGGGCGAGGGAGCGCTGATCGTCAAGGAATCTGTCCGGCTGTACGCGGAAGCGATGAGCGGCGCAGCTTTCCGCCACGGTCCCCTGGAAATGGTCAGCGGCGAAACCTTCGCGGTTGTTTTTGCGGGTGCAGAAGCAACACGAGGGCTGCAGGCCCGCCTGCGCGAGGACATTCGCGATGCCGGAGGCAGGACCGCCTGGATTACTCAGGACATCGATCCGGGGTCGTGGAATCTTCCGCCCACGTCCGCGAGCGTGAGCCCCATACTGGAGATTCTGCCGGTTCAAATGATGACGCTGGCCATGGCGGCAAACGCTAATGTCGAGGCGGGCCGGTTTGCACGTATTCCGAAAATCACGACCACGGAATAAATGGTCTTATCAAAGCATGGACCAAGTCCGGCGCCGCGGCGGACACCGCGAGGAGGAGGTACTACCTTGCCGACGATTCAAAGGCGCACTCCGCTGTTTAACCTTTCGCACTTCTTCATCATCAAGCTGCGATTTCAACTGCTGATTTCAGCCGCTTTGTTCCTCTCCGTCCACTGCATCTGGGCCAGCACGCCGGCCGACGAGCAGTCCACGAAAATACTCCTCGCCGAAAATTGGCAGATTCAGTCCTCGTGCGAAGTGAAGGCAGACGGGCGAGAGATTTCTGCCGTTGGTTTTCGCCCGGATGGCTGGCACAAAGCCCGCGTTCCGACAACGGCGGTTGCGGCGCTGGTCGCCGATGGCACTTATCCTGACCCCTATTTCGGAATGAACCTGAAATCACTGCCGGGGATGGACTACTCCTCGAAATCTTTCTTTGCCAATCAGTCCCTGCCCCCGGACAGTCCGTTTCGCTGCTCGTGGTGGTTCCGCACTGAGTTCAACGTTCCACCGCAAGCGAATCAGCCAAACACCTGGCTGCATTTTGACGGGATCAATTACCGCGCGAACATCTGGTTGAACGGCGAGAAAATTGCCGACGCCCAGGACATTGCCGGCATGATGCGGATGTTCGAGCTTGAAGTCAGCAAGCATCTTGCAGCCGGAAAACCCAACGCTTTAGCGGTGGAAGTCTTTGCGCCCGATAAGACCGATCTGGCCATGACCTGGGTGGATTGGAACCCAACTCCGCCTGACAAAGACATGGGGTTGTGGAAAGACGTCTACCTGACGACGACTGGCGAAGTTGCTTTGCGCCATCCCTTTGTGGAATCCAAGCTCGAAGCGGACTACACGGCGGCATCTCTGACCATCACCGCCGATCTGCACAATGCCTCTACCCATCCGAACACGAGCGTCGTCCGCGCCGAAATTGAAGGGATCCAGGTCAGCCAGAAAGTTGAACTGGCTGCTTCGGAATCCAAGACCGTATTCTTTGCGCCCGATCAGTATCCGCAATTGCGGCTTGCTCATCCCCGGCTGTGGTGGCCGTATCAGATGGGAACGCCCGAGATGTACACGGCGAAGTTGCAGGTCGAAGCGGACGGGCGCATCTCGGATTCGGCGAGCGTGGAGTTTGGCATTCGCGAAGTGACTTCGCGGCTGACGGCAAAGGGTTATCGGTTATTCAAGATTAACGGCCGCAACCTGCTCATCCGGGGAGCGGCGTGGGCCCCGGATATGCTGTTGCGCTGGTCACCCGAGCGGGCCACGGCGGCGATGGATTACGTACGGGGTATGAACCTGAACGCGATCCGTCTCGAAGGGCGAATGGAACGGGATGAATTCTTTGACTTGGCCGATCGCCAGGGCGTCCTGATCATGCCGGGATGGACGTGCTGCGACTTTTGGGAGAAGTGGAAGAACTGGACGCCCGAAACCGAGAAGATCGCGGCCGCTTCGCTCTCCGATCAGGCCGTACGTTTGCGGAACCACGCGAGCATGTTCGTTTGGCTTTACGGCAGCGATAATGCGCCGCCAGCGAAAATCGAAACTCTGTACTTGCGGGTTTTGAAGGAGGCGAGGTGGCCTAACCCCACCGTCTCCTCAGCGAACTCCCAGCGTACTAAAGTGACCGGTGCGTCCGGAGTAAAGATGACGGGGCCCTACGACTACGAGCCGCCCAATTACTGGCTCACCGACAGAAAAGCCGGCGGGGCATATGGATTCAATACCGAAACCAGTCCGGGTCCGGTGATCCCGACGTTGCAAAGCCTGAAGAAATTCATACCGGCCGATCACTTATGGCCGGTGGACGATTACTGGAATTACCACGCCGGACTCGAACGCTTCACCACCATCGGCAAGTTTGTGAATGGCATGGAACAGCGTTACGGCAACGCGGCTAACCTGGAAGACTTTCTGCGCAAGTCGGAGGCTATGAACTACGAAGCCCAGCGCGCTATGTTCGAGGCGTATGGCCGCAATAAGTATGAATCCACCGGCGTGATCCAGTGGATGCTCAACAATGCGTGGCCATCGATCATTTGGAACTTGTATGACTACTACCTTGTTCCGGGCGGCGCCTATTTCGGATCGAAGAAGGCGTGCGAGCCGTTGCACGTTCAGTATTCTTACGACGATGATTCGGTCGCTGTGGTGAATGGCTATGACCACGCATTCGCAGGGGCGAGCGTTAAGGCAACGATGTACGACATAAAAGCAGAAACGAAGGCGCGGCAGGAAATAACGCTCGATATTCCGGCAGACAGTAGCGTCCCGGCCTTGAAGCTCTCGAAAGTGAACGGCATCTCTGCGACTTATTTTCTGAAGCTCGAACTGCATGATGCCTCCGGCAAACTTGTGAGCGACAATTTTTACTGGCTCTCCACCAAGCCCGACAAGCTTGCTTGGGCAAAGAAATTCGAGGAGGTCTATACACCACAAAGCGCCTATGCCGACCTGAGCGCGCTAAACATTTTGCCGCCAGCAACACTTAAAGTCCGCAGCTCGCTCTCGCGGGACGGGAAGGAATCGGTGATTCACGCATCTGTCGAAAACCCGAGCTCCAGCCTGGCCTTCATGGTTCATCTGCGGGTCGCCAAAAGCGGCAGTGACGAGGATGTTGTGCCGATTTTCTGGGACGACAACTACGTCTCCCTCATGCCAGGGGAAAAACGCGAGTTGAGCGCCCGCTTCGAGTCTGACAAAGGCAATGGCAGCGGACTGGTGCTGGCTGTCGATGGATGGAATGTGGTGGCGGCAAGCTCTCCAATCACAGTCGATGAAAAACGCTGATGCGTTTCGCGCCACTCCTCGCCTGTCAGAGCACAGAATGCGGCGAACGGGCCGAGTATGATAGGAACGCTTAGACGGCTTCCGATATGGTGACGATTCGCGATGTGGCAAAGGAGAGTGGCTTTTCCGCCACCACTGTCTCCATCGTGCTCAATAACGCTCCCCTGGCCCGCTACATTCCCATCGCCACCAAGAAGCGCATTGAGGGCGCCGCCAAGAAGCTCGGCTACCGCCCGAACCTGTTTGCCCGCTCCCTGCGCAGCCGCCGCAGCCACACCATAGGCGTGATGGTTTTCGACATGACGGACCCCTTTTGCACACTGGTGTTGCGCGGCATCGAGAACTCGCTCTACCAGGCATCCTATCTGCCGATTCTGACCGACGTTCAGAACGAGCGCGCCCGCTTCGAGCGGTATCTGGAAATGCTTCTGGACCGGCGCGTGGAAGCGCTCATAGTCGTGGCCAACTGGCTGTTCGTGAACATCGACGTTCTCGGCGATCTGGAAAAGAGCAACATTCCTACGGCGATGATTGGGCTGGAATTGAAGAACGATTCCATCAGCTCGGTCATCGTCGATAACGAACTCGGCGCCTACACGGCCGTGGAGCACCTGTACGCACTGGGGCATCGCAAGATTGCGTTCATCCGAGGACCCAGAACTCTGACCGACAGCGCTCCCCGCTGGAAGGGTGTCCGCTCGTTCGCGAAAGCCCGTGGCCTGGAGTTGGACCCACACCTAATTGTGGATCTTCCCGAGTCGCGCGACCCGACTTCCAGTTTTGAGACCGGCTACAAACTAACCGAGGACATGCTCAAAACCAAGCGTCCCTTTACCGCGCTGATGGCGTTCGACGATATGACCGCGTTTGGGTCGATCCGCGCCCTTAGCAAGGCTGGATTACGGGTGCCGGAACAGTGCTCGGTGATCGGTTTTGACGACGTTGCAGCGTCGAGTCTCTGCACCCCTCCTCTCACCTCGATTCGGCAGCCCATGGCGGCGATGGGCGCAATGGCGGCCAGCATCGTCCTGGAAGGAATCAACGCCGTGCTGGAAAAGCGCGACCTGCCGGCTGTTCACCGCAAACTGGCTCCGGAGTTAGCGGTGCGGGATTCCACCCGCAGTCCGGCCTAAGGCGGTCCTTCAGGTAACTTGGAATGGCAAGCGGGCAATTCTGCCCGCCCGCCTCTGCCGCGTAAGATCAGAATGTAAATCTCGCCGCAAACTGGAATTGGCGCGGCGTATTAGCGTCAGATGTAATCTGGCCGAACCCTTGGCCAGGCGCCCAACCGCCGCTCGCGTTGTCCGACACATTCGGCGCCGAGAACTGTTTCTTATTGGCGACGTTGTAGGAAGATACGTCGAAGCGTAGGTTTCGCTTTTCCCCAAGTTTGAAGTTCTTGGAGAGCGTGAAGTCAAACTCATTCGCTCCCATCGTGCGCACATGATCAAGGTATGCCGGCGCATTGCCAGGCACAAACTGTGAGGCAGGCACCGCGAAGCAGTCGGGCGTGAACCACTGTGCTGCGGTGTGCGGCGCGCCCTTGCTCGGATCGCAGGTCATATCCGCCCGCTGATTCAGATAGATGTTTCCTCCAGCCTGGGGCGACTGGATCGGAACCCCGCTGCTTAGGTAGAAGATTCCATCGGCGGTCCAGTTGCCGAGGATGGCATTCGACACTCCATTCAGATTCACCGCCCTGCCATTCCCAATTGGCAGGTCATAAGATGCCTGCCATGTGAATTGATACTTCACGTCCTGGCGGCTGACGGAGTGTTCAAGGTTCAGGTTCCTCGTGTCCTGGACCGATCCGACAAAGTAGCCAACAAAGCCCAGCGGAGAACTGCTGTTGTCCGTCATCAGCTTGGCCCAGGTAAAAGAGCCGAGCGTGGTGAAGTGATGGGTCAGGCGCTTCTGCACCTTGGTCTGCAGTGAGCTGTATTCGGAATCTCCGGCCGGATAGCCGTGCACGACGACCCCGGCGCCATTCGCGGTTTCGCTAATGGTGCCGCCGCTGGTGAACTGTGGAAAAGGTTCGGCCGCCACAAATTGTGCGGGCGTAGCACCCGCCGCGCCTAGTTGGGCGATCTGGCCCAGCGTCAACTGGTTGAGGTCGACCACTGTAAACGGAAGGAAGAGTCCCCTGCTCCCCACATAGGCTGCGCTCAAAACCACCTGCCCTGGAAATTCGTATTCGAAGCCGAAATTGAAGTTGTAGGTGAGCGGCGTGCGCTGCGAGTGCAGCATCGTGTTCAGATTTGCTCCGAGGTTTGTCGTTATGCCGGTCGGCTGCAGCTGGTTGGGCGGAACGAGGCCGGATGGGAATGGGTTGCTCAGTGAATACGAACCGGTTACGGCTGCGCCCCCCCCCGGCACACATGTCGCGGGGTCACCGCTCGCAACGTAGTTGTCGTTATTTGTCGTCGTATTGCCATCGCTCTGCGGGCAGACAGCGAGCCAGTTGTTGTTTGTCGAGTATCCATCGCTGTCCATCGCCGGGCCGCTGACCATCTGCACGCTCGGCCCATAGTAGAAGCCGGTGCCGCCATGAACCACCAGGTGTTTCTCGGCCTGCCACGAAAAACCCAGCCGTGGAGCGAAGTCGTGAAGATTGGTTTTGAACGGGGATCGATGGCCGCCGGTGACGAACACTTCGCCGCCGGTGAAGGGTAGCCCGGTGTTCGGATCCGTACCGACGGCGTTCGGATCGAAGTATTCCAGACGGTTATGGCGCTCCGTCTTTCCGCCGAAGATATCCCAGCGCAGTCCGGCCGTGACCGTAAGGGTGGGGCTGATGTGGTACGTGTCCTGCGCAAAGACTGCGTAGTACGGGCTAGCCGTTGCGGAAAACAAATCCTGCGTGAAGTCCGTGTTTTCGGCGGTTGGACTTCCCACCCCCAGGAGGAACGAAGCAAAGTCGCTGCCGCTAGGCGGCGCATTCGCTGGGGGAGAAGCTTGTATGCTGGTGGCGGTGGTATCGAAATAGTACCAGCCGGATGGCGCCGGGGGCTGCCCGGCATTCAGAAACCTCTTCATGTATTCCCCGCCGAAAGCGAGCTCATGTTTCCCTATCACCTTCGTAAGGGTCGCGCTGGCGTCGTGATTTTCGCTGGCGTAGAGGAACGTGTTGTAGTTTGCAGTTCCGCCCACGCCGCTGGTGATGCCGTTTGAATTCACATAGTCGTTGAAGAAGGCGATCGGGATAAGTTTGTAGACCTCGGCCGCGGCCAGCGACGCGGGAAATCCCATCGAGGTGATGTCGAACCCGACTTGCGAGGGATCGCCACCCTGGTTCTCATAGTGGCGGGTAAACGAATAGCGCAACTGCAGCACGGTGTTGGAATTGATCGTATAGTCGTCGCCAATCATGAAGTTCCGTGCATTCGTGATGTTCTGCGCATAGTTCGGATCCCAGGCATTGCCATAGGCATTGACTCCTCCGAAGGACAGCCGGGCATACGAGAACCGCGAGAAAAATCGTTGCGACTCGCTTTTGTAAAAGTCCACGCGAACGTCGAACCTATGCGCATTGAGGGGATCCAGACCCGGAATTTGAAGGTTGTTCAGGTGGTTGCCAGTGTCGGCCTCGCAGCTCGTTGGATCGGGAAAGTTGCACTTGGGCAAATGCGACAAGAACGCCACGGCCGTTGGATTGAGCGGCGTATAGCTGGTGATTACGTTGTGGACGGGGAACTCTTGCCGGTTGCCCCCCACATCGGAAACCAGCGGGTTATAGATTGTGGCGGTGTCCGCCGAGAAATCCCCGTTCCGTTCCGCGGTAGTCGGGACGGTGTAGACATTGGAACCATCGAACGTCTTCTGCTGCGTGTCCTCGTAATCCCCGAAGAAAAAGAGTTTCCCGCGCAGGATTGGACCGCCGATCGCGCCGCCTTCCTGATAGCGATGGAAGCCAGGAGCTTGATTCGCCTGACCGGCCAGCAACTGGCTTTGCTTGTTGAAGTAGTCATTGGCGGACAAGATGTCAGGCCGGATATAAACGAAGGCATCTCCGTGGAATCGGTCCCCGCCCGACTTGCTGACCAGGCTTATGACTCCCGCGCCGCCGCTCTGGTAAGTCGCTGGAGTGTTCTGGGTCTCGACGCGAAATTCCTCGATGCCATCCTCAGGAACCTGCATGGCCGGAATAATGGCGGCGATGTTATTTTCCGCCACCCCGAGCGGGCTCCCATCGAGCATGTAATAGACCGATCCCTGAATGGCGCCGTTGATGGTGTAGGACGACACATCTACTCCAGGGCGCCCGCTTGAGATGTTCGTGATCGCTTCCGAATTGCCAGAACTGGGCGAGCCGTTGGCTGGGGTCACCCCGGCGCTCAACTGAATTAAGTCGTAAATATTACGATCGAGCGTCGGGAAGCGCTCGATGTTGGCC